>Ga0210394_10000242_pt1 | contig 129021 bp, 108 predicted proteins | sample IncBWC12MmetaG_FD_160121 | JGI IMG/M metagenome (GOLD analysis project Ga0210394, IMG submission 160121) | Forest soil microbial communities from Barre Woods Harvard Forest LTER site, Petersham, Massachusetts, United States - Inc-BW-C-12-M | ecosystem: Environmental > Terrestrial > Soil >...
AGGTCAACCTCTCGCGTGAGGTGAGTAAAATATTCAAGTTTTTCTTCATCGACAAATTGTTTGGTGTGGTCGACGCAGCCATCCAGGGTCGTGTTGATCGCGAAGATTAGCTTTCTCATTTGAGCCCTCCCTCTGAGGTCGCTACGCCTAAGCGCCCATGGTGCCGGTCCGCAAAGGTCCGTCGGGCCGGTAGGTGTTGATGATGACGCCCGATGCCAGCGCTTTCGTGCTGACGAACTCTCCAAAAACCGCCTACGTGCTCCTTCGTCTCCAGGTATGGCCCATCGGTGATAAGCACCTTGCCATCGCGCTGCACTCGCAGCGCCTTCGCGTCCCTCGCCGCGCGCAGCCCGCCAGCGAAGAGCCTGACACCCTTAGCCTCCATCTCCTCGTTGAGCACGTCGATATCGTGCTCCATCGATTTGTCCGCGCTAGACGGGTCAAAGTCGTCGGGCAGGTAAATCGCAACCAAGTATTGCGCCATTACTTCTCCTTTAACGGTCTTCTGGCCAGTAGCACAGCGTTGCGCACTGCATCTTCATTCTATAGTCGTCGCGAAGGGAAAAAATCGACAGCGGCGGCGAATTATTTTTATTTTAATTCAGCAAGCCGCCTGGCGAGAAAACGGCGGTCAGATGTTGCTGCAGGGTTGTGTTCGCAAGTCTTGTCCTCGTTTCAGCCCGTTTCTTTACGACCTTTCGGACAGTCCGCTCAGCGATGCTGCGAATGTAAGCTCCGATCGTGGGGCGAACGACGGAATGAAACGGTATGTTTTGGATTTCTAGGAAGCCGATACGCATCCAAGTCTCGTCCGTATGCCTCGTAGTGTTCGCAGCGAGCCCTCTTGCAGCTTGGTACTCCAACCGCTCTCTCGCTTGAGGGTTCTTTGAAACCCTCCGATACCGCTCCCACCAAACTTCGCAGATCGCAAACTCCAGGGCCATAGATTCCTCCATTTTGGGTTCGGCCCCCTCGGGGGCCGAACCCAACGATACGTCTGGCCCGAGACCCAGCCCTATTCCACATAATCCATTCAGTGACTCTCGTAGGGTTCGTTGGTTCTGACCCGGAGCAACGTCAAGCGAAGGGAAACGGTTCGAAGTTCACCGTGTTCTCCATCGCTACACAGCGCTCTTGGAAAAACGCCGATGATGAGCCGAGCTCGAAAACAGAGCTCGACCTACGAGCAGGCGAATAGCAAAAGCAAGTCGTCGAAATGCATCGTTCTCGTGGGCACAAGCGAAGCGGGTCGCAAGCATATCCGCAACATGGACGGGCTAGGTGCAACCCGCCGGGAACAATACGCGACGCTTCTTCTTCTCGCGGCGGCATCGGGGCTGGGTTCGAGCGAGTTGCTCGCATTGAAGATTGACGATATCGACTTCAAGGCGGGTACCGTTCGCGTAGACGAGTCGCCGGCGGACGAACCGTAAGATAGGGCCCCCTTGCAAGAACGCAGCCGCCTATCGAACCGTTGGTCTGCACGACGATGAGGGCAGAGCGGCCATGAGAAGCTTGAAGCGTCTTCTCGTAAGGGGCCTCAACGCCGTGACACTAGTTTTTCGGTCGAAGCGTCAAGGACCACTTCTCGAAACCACCATACTGAATCAAGGGCTGTATCCGGCACTCGAAGCACTTGCTCTACTGCAGGGCGACTTGCACGGATTTCGACGCGGATGTAACCGACGAACGGAACTCGCCGGTATCAATTCCGCCGTTATCCGTCAACAAATGGGGCACAGCTCTGTACAGTACAGTAGGGAAATTCCTCTGGAGCGGGTCCGTGCAGCATTCTCGAGCAAGTTATTGGAAAAAATGGAAAATGAGGCGGCGGCGCAAGTGTTTGAAAACAATGGAGCGGCCTATGAGAATCGAACTCACGCCTGAACCTTGGCAAGGTTCCGTACTACCATTATACTAAGGCCGCTCCGGCCTCTATTTTTATAGCATGCCCACACGCCAAAACCAAGCCGCGCAAGCAACCCGTGCATGAAAAGCTTAACTTTCAGGAAACTTGCGTGACGCGCGCGGACTTCACGATGGGCGACCGCCGCTGGCGCTCGGCGAACCGCGTCGCTTTTTCTTTGTCCGTATACACGCGACCGAACGTCTCTCCATCGGCATAGTTCACTGTGACCAGAAAATGATGATGACGCCGGCGTCGGTCTTTGCCGAACTCTGATTTTTCGTCCCGCACGGTTTTTCGGGGAACTTTACCAACTGTTTTACCCACTGAATTTTCCTCAGTATCTAACGTCTCGAGTGAGTCACTATCGCAAGAATCTGTCCGTTGCGCAAGTGAAGAGAAAGTTATCCTCTGCCACTCTTACGTTGGATGACGATTTCTACCTCAGAGATACGTGAGAGATACGGCCTATCCTCCTACAGCCACCGGATAACGGGAACATAATCAAAAGTTTGCGCGCCGCCCACTGCTCAATCTCAATTTTGCGACGTGTCACGGCGTTGTCATTTCTGTTGCAACTGGCAGATTTCATGAAACATTTTGGCGAGTTCTACGTCTTTATTAGTGAGACTGGAACATGCTTTTTGCGGCGAAAAAGGACGCTACCATGATCGTTATTGCAAAACAGCCGCCACTTCTCGAGGATCTCCGGAAGCACGCTCCGGAGCAAATGGCGGAACTGCGCCTGCTGTTGAACGCGGGCGTTATAGGCCGCCCGGACACTCGTCGGCCCGGGTTCTTTGAGCTCGACGGCGCCGCCAACGTGTATTACATCTTCCGTTATCCCACAGGCCACAAGGTGCTGCTCGTTGCCGCTTGGCAAAAACACACAGATCCCGTTGCGGAAATGGTCGCTTGCTGGAGTCCCGCAGCCTGAAATATTAAGCTAACGTAAAAGTTTGTAAACGATGGGGCGGACTTTCGTGTCCGCCCTTATTTTTTGTCCAGCTTTAGTGCGACGGAATTGATGCAATAGCGCAAACCTGTCGGTCCAGGGCCGTCATCAAACAGGTGCCCGAGATGCGCTCCGCAGCGGCTGCACGTCACTTCCGTCCGAACCATCCCATGCGACGTGTCGGCGGACTCTTCCACTGCTTGCGGGTCGGCTGGATCATTGAAACTGGGCCAACCGCACCCTGAGTGAAATTTATTCTCTGACCGAAATAGCTCCTGGCCACAGCACACACACTTGTACTTTCCCGGCGTTTCGGTCCGTTCATACTCCCCGGTGAAGGGCGGTTCGGTTCCCTTCTGGCGGGTGACATAATACTGATTGGGGGTGAGTTCTTTCTGCCACTCGGCGTCGCTTTTTTCTATTTTTTCAGCCATTCCATCCCCCTGTACCTGTGGGCCATCTTCTCATCAATATCAGATTCGGCGCATGCTCTTGACGTTTCAGCGACCGCGCTCAATCATAAGAACACCAGGCCTCTGCGAGCACAGATGGCTTATGCCCGATCAAACTGAAACACAGTACGCCCAGCGACGGCGGAGCCGCCGCGCAAAGATCGCGAAGCCCCTGCGCGTGCGCCCTTCGGAACCGCGCGAGGAGCATTTCGAAGACCTGCCCATCAGCATAAATGCCTCAAAAGAAGGTATTTATTTTCACACCCGCCGCAACACCTACTACAAAGGCATGCGTGTCTTTGTCACCTTCCCTTTCACTTCTGGTCACGACCCCATGAACTGCGAGTACGTCGCCGAGGTTGTCCGGGTCGAAACTCTGGCCAACGGCCGCTTCGGTGTCGCCCTGCACCTGAAAATGACAATGAACTACAGTTCCGGTGCGCCGCCGGGCTCCATTTCCCGCGCCTAACATCAACTCTTTCGATTAGCCGGAGCTGAAATTTGGATTGCAAGGCGTGACCCTGCTCGTGTATCTTGGCTCCCTCATGACTTTCCGGGCGCATCTACACCATCATCATGGCTTCTCGCCGCGCCCGTCTCGGTCTGTCTAGCGCTTACTGAAATACAAGCTCTACTCGGCCCGCTGGCGCGAATCGCCCGGCGGGTTTTTTGTTTTGGGAGGCTGTCGTGGAACTGGCATTTGAAAGACTTGGAGGACTTATCCCTGGAATCGTGCAGGATCATGATACCGGCGACGTGTTGATGGTCGGCTATCTGAATGCCGAGGCGCTCGAAGAAACACAGCGAACCGGGGAAGTCCACTTTTTTTCTCGCTCACGCAACCGGCTTTGGAAAAAGGGTGAGACCAGCGGCCATGTCCTGCGCGTCCGGGAAGTGCGCATCGATTGCGACGCCGATGCCCTGCTGTTCCTGGTCGATCCTGTCGGCCCCGGCGTTTGCCATGAGGGCTATCGGAGCTGTTTCTACCGCTCGCTCGAATCCGACGGCAGTTCCCTGGTGATCTCTGACCGGGTGTTTGTTCCAATGGATATCTATGGCAAGAAGGACGGGAAATGAGCGTCCTCAAACTTGGAATTCCCAAGGGAAGTTTGCAGGATGCCACCATCGATCTTTTGGCGCGTGCCGGTTGGAAAGTCACACTAAGTTCGCGCAGTTATGTGCCAGCAATCGATGATCCTGAAATGGATTGCCTGCTGGTGCGCGCGCAGGAAATGGCGAGGTACGTCGAAACCGGCGCGCTCGATGCGGGTATCACCGGCCACGACTGGGTACAGGAAACCGGCGCCGATGTAATCGAATTGGCCGAACTGGTCTACGCCAAACAAAGGCTCGCGCGTGTAAAGTGGGTGCTTGCCGTTCCGGAGGATTCCACGATTCGCACGGCCGGTGATCTGGAAGGCAAAGTAATCGCCACCGAAGTTGTAGGCATTACGCAGCAATACCTCGCCAAGCATGGCGTGAAGGCACGTGTGGAATTTTCCTGGGGCGCCACCGAAGTGAAAGTCCCACAGCTTGCCGACGCGATCGTGGAAGTAACAGAAACCGGATCCTCGCTGCGCGCCAATCGATTGCGCATCATGGACACCGTTCTCGAATCGTCCACCGTCTTCATCATGAACCGCAAATCCGCGGACGATCCCGTCAAACGCGAAAAGGCGGAAAATCTAGTGTTAATGCTGCAGGGAGCGATTTCGGCAGCGACACGGGTCGGCTTGATGCTCAACGTGCGCCGCGAAGATCTGACTGCCGTGCTCTCCGTGCTCCCAGCGCTGAAGAACCCCACCATTTCCGCGCTGAGCGATTCCGATTGGGTAGCGGTCAACACCATTATTGAAGAAGCGGTGGTTCGCCAGATTTTGCCGCGTCTGAAAGCGGCGAAGGCGCAAGGCATTGTCGAATATCCCTTGAACAAGATCGTGCTCTGATGCGCATCCTGAAACTTACCGCCACAACGGAAGCCGCCTTGATGAAGCGTCGCGAAGGCCAGGATCGCGACGCCCATCGAGCCGCGGCTCGCATTGTGGCCGACGTAAAGCGGCGTGGTGACGCTGCGCTCGACGACTGGGCCCGCAAACTCGATGGCGTGGATGTGCGGGGGAAGTCGCTGTGGATCACTCGCGCCGAGACAAACGCTGCTCGAAAGAAAGTCGACCGCGAGTTCATTCGAGCTGTGGAACATGCCGCCTCGAATGTAGGGCGAGTGGCGGAAAAGCAATTGCCGCAGGCGTGGTCTCTCGAAGTCGAACCGGGAGTAAATGTCGCGCAGGTCATCCGTCCCATCGACTCCATCGGCTGCTATATACCCGGCGGCCGTTTGGCGCTGTTTTCGACCATGATAATGACCGTCGTGCCGGCCCGGGTGGCAGGGGTAAAGCGCATTCTTGTCGTCTGCCCCCGGGCGAACGATGGAATTCTCGCTGCCGCAAATCTACTCGGGGTAACCCATTTGGCGCGAGTCGGCGGGGCACACGCGATCGCTGCTTTGGCGTACGGAACAAAGCGCATCGACGCTGTAGAAAAAATCTTTGGCCCTGGCAATCGTTATGTCACGGCGGCCAAACACATCATCAGCTCCGATTGCGCCATTGATCTTCCGGCGGGCCCGACCGAGGCCATTGTTTTGGCACGCAGCGGAAACGCACGCTGGATCGCCGCGGATTTGCTCGCTCAGGCAGAGCATGCTCCGGATGCAGGAAGCTATCTCGTCACAACGTCGCCGCGACTGGCCAGACAAGTTCAAGACGAAATCACACAGCAATTGAAGCTTTTGCCGCGTTCGAATCCCGCGCACATTTCTACCGTCAAGTCCGGCGCCATTCTTGTCGCGCCCACTTGGGATGAAGCCATCGCGTTCGTGAATCATTTCGCGCCCGAGCACCTGTCTTTGCCCGAGAGCACGCCATCGCTACTCGAAAAAATTCATTCCGCTGGCACCATCTTCGTCGGCCCGCTCAGCGCGCAACCCTTTGGCGACTACGCCTCCGGCAGCAACCACGTTCTTCCTACAGGCGGCTGGGCGCGGCGACGCGGTGGTCTCTCCGCTAACGAATTTGTGAAACAGATCAGCGTGCAGTCCATCCGCCCCGCCGGTTATCGCCGTTTGGCTTCCGATGTACAGGTTCTGGCGCGCTCCGAGGGCTTGCTTGCCCACGCCAATGCGGTCGAGGTGCGCAAATGAAGGTTCACCTCCTTGTACGCAAAGCCATTCGGCTGCGTCGCACCTACGAAGCTCCCGCCGAAGGTCGCGCCGGCAAAATCCGCCTGGATTTTAACGAAAACACCACCGGCTGCAGCCGTGCCGCACGCCAGGCCCTCGCTCGCCTCACAGCCAAGGAAATTGCAACGTATCCCGAGTACGAAGTTCCTGCGCGAAAGTTGGCGCGTTATTTTCGCGTCGATCCGGAGGAACTCCTTCTCACGAACGGCGGCGACGACGCGCTGCGCGTGTTCTTCGACACTTTCGTCGAGCCGCGCACGGATGTTCTCATCTGCGAGCCGACGTTTCCGATGTACCGCTACTATGCCGAAATTGCCGGCGCTCGCATCAAGGTCCTGCGTTACGGTTCCAACATGGAGTTTCCCTTCGAGGAGGCCTTGGCCGCACTGAGAAAGAATCCGCGACTATTTTTCCTGGCCAATCCCAATAATCCCACGGGCACTCTGGTCCCCGTCGACGCCGTTCGAAAACTGGTTCGCGCCGCGCCGCGCACGGTCATAGTCCTGGATGAAGCCTATGCCGAATTCTCCCCGGAATCCGCGGTGCCCCGGGTTCGCGAGTTTCCGAATCTTTTTGTCACTCGCACATTTTCGAAAGCCGAAGGAATGGCGGGCTTGCGCCTCGGCGCCGTAATCGGTCATCGCGATTCCCTCGCGTTCGTGCGTCGCGCGATGCCGCCATATCCGGTCAATCTTGCCGCTCTGGTGTGCGGCGTGGCCGCCGTCGAAGAGCGCAAAACAATCGCGCGCTACGTTCGCGGCGTCAAGCGTTTGCGAGTGTGGTTTGCCCGCGAACTGGACAGCCGCGGCGTCCGCGTGTTTCCCACTTCCGCGAACTTCCTGCTCGCCGATTTCGGTAAGCGCGGGCCGGCCTTCTTCCAGAAACTAGCCCGCCATAACATTCTGGTGCGCGAGCGAAGCCATGACCTCGGTCCCGGATACGCCCGCATCACCATTGGCACGGAAGCCGAACTCAAGAAGCTGCTGAAACTTTTTGGCTCGGGCCGCTAGGAATTTCAATGCTTAGAACCGCTCACATCCAACGCAAAACCAAGGAAACGCAAATCGATATTCGCCTGAATCTCGACGGCCGAGGCAAATCCGCAATCTCCACTGGTATTCGGTTCTTCGACCATATGCTTGACCTCGTGACGCGCCACGGCGGTTTCGAACTTCGCCTGAGAGCCACCGGCGACCTCGACGTCGACCAACATCACACCGTCGAAGACGTCGGGATCGCCCTCGGTGAAGCCGTCAACGCCGCTCTCGGAAACAAGCGCGGCATTCTTCGCGCCGGCTATTTTTTGATGCCAATGGACGAAACTCTCGCCGCCGCAGCGATCGATTTCGGCGGCCGCGCCTTTTGCGTGGTGAAAGCAAAATTCTCGGCGCAGACTGTCGGGGGCTTTCAAACCGAGCTTGTCGAAGATTTCTTCCAGGGCTTCGCACAGGCAGCACGTGCCAACGTGCATCTCCGAGTGCTCTACGGGCGCTCTTCCCATCACCAGGTGGAGGCGCTATTCAAGGCGTTTGCTCGCGCACTGCGTTTTGCCGTGTCCCGCGATAAGCGGCTACGCCATGTCCTGCCCAGCACCAAGGAACTTCTGTGATTGCCACGCTCATCGATTACGGGGCAGGTAACGTCACCTCCGTCGCCCGCGCGTTGCGCCGCCTCGGTGCCGAAGTCCGCACCACCAACCAGCCGGAAGAAATTACCACTGCCACCTGCCTGATTCTGCCCGGCGTCGGTCACTGCGCCGCGCTGCTGAATTCGCTCGATGCCCACGGCCTGCGTGGCCCGCTTCTCACCGCCATTTCGCGTGGCACGCCGTTTCTCGGCATCTGCCTCGGTTTACAAGCGCTCTATCAAAGCAGTGCCGAAGCACCCGAACTTTCCGGTTTTGGTCTTTTACACGGCCACGTCGATCAATTGCCACAAAAAGTCAAATTGCCGCACATGGGTTGGAATCAGCTTCGGCCTCTTCGTGATTGTCGGCTTCTCGACGGGATTTCTTCGGACGCTTATTTTTATTTCGCTCATTCTTATGCTGCTCCTGCGGGCGGACTAGCCACGGCCGCCACCTGCGAACACGGCCGAGAATTCACCGCGGTGCTCGAAACAGCGCAGATCTTCGGGGTGCAATTTCACCCGGAAAAAAGCGGCGCGCCCGGCGCCAAGCTGCTCGACAATTTTCTGAGGCTCGCTGCATGAGCCTGGCCCACCGCATCATTCCCTGCCTCGATACCGATGGTTCGCGCGTCGTCAAAGGCGTGCATTTCGAAGGTTTGCGCGAAGCCGGCGATCCCGTCGAACTGGCCGCCCGCTACAACGCCGAAGGCGCCGACGAGCTCGTCGTCCTCGATATCGCAGCAGCGCGCGACAATCGCCCGACGTTTCTAGAAACCATTCGCCGCGTAGCCGAGCAGCTCAATATTCCTCTTTCTGCCGGCGGCGGCATTCGGTCGCTTGACGACGCGCGCTCCGTGGTGCGCGCCGGAGCCGACAAAGTCACTTTGAACACCGCCGCCGTCGAGCATCCCGAACTCATCGGCGAACTCTCGCGCGAATTTGGTGCGCAAGCTGTTGTGTTGGCAATCGACGCCAAACGCGAAGTTGAGCATTGGCAGGTGCGAATAAAAGGCGGTCGCGTCGCAGCAAATTGGAATGCGCTCGAGTGGGCGCAGCGCGGCGTGGAATTGGGCGCGGGAGAGATTCTGCTCACATCGGTTGATCGCGATGGCACACAATCGGGCTTCGACCTCGCGCTCACTGCCGCAATCAGCCGCGCAGTCTCCGTGCCCGTGATTGCTTCCGGCGGTGCGAAACTTCCGCAACATTTTTTGGAAGTATTCACCGCCGGCGCCGCCGACGCGGCGTTAGCCGCGTCCATTTTCCACGATCAGATGCAGTCGATTCGCGAGCTGAAATCCTATTTGCAATCAAACGGCGTGGAAGTGAGGCTGCCGTGCTGATTCCTTGCATCGATTTGCAGCGCGGCCTGGCGGTGCAACTAGTTCACGGGCGCAAACGCGAACTCGCCGTCGCCGATGTGCTGGGCCTGCTTGATCGCTTTTCGCGCTACGAGTGGCTGCACATTATCGACCTCGACGCCGCCATGCGCAAAGGCCACAATAATGCCCTCGTTAGGCAACTCTGCGTCGAAGCGCGCAACAAATACAAAATGAAGGTGCGCGTAGGCGGCGGTGTTCGCACGGTTCGCCGCGCCGCAAGCCTCAAGAAACTGGGCGTGCAGCAGGTCATTGTTGGCAGTGCGACCTTCCGGCGAGGCCGCCTCAACCTGCCCTTCCTGAAAAGACTTTGCACAGGCGTCGGCAAGAAACATGTCCTCCTAGCACTAGATACAGCGAAAGGCCGTGTAGTCACACACGGCTGGCGGAACTCGCTTTCCATCGAACCAACCAATGCGTTCGCAGCCCTGGAGCCTTACTGTGCCGGATTTCTCTGCACCGATGTGGATCGCGAAGGCACCATGACTGGAGTGAACCTAAAATGGTTCAGGAACTTGCGCGCCGCGACGAAACTCCCCATCGTCGCAGCCGGCGGAATTTCCGCCACTCGCGAAATCCGCGCTCTAGAAAAAATCGGCATGGACTCCGCGGTCGGCATGGCCCTCTACAAAAACCGTGTCTCGTAGCCCGCGACGACTCCAATCCGTCATTCCGAACACAGTCTGCGGAGTGAGGAATCCTTCTTGCTCTGCTGGTTCAGGCACTTTGCCAATCCTTTTCGTCGCCGCTCACCTGCAGTACGATAGTGTTCCACCACGGAGGTCCTATGCTCGTGACTTTCCGCCCCTGCGGCCCCAAAGATCATAAAGCGTTGCTCAAGCTGATCGTCGCTTACTACCGCTTCGACAAAATCCCATACAACCTGAAATCCCTCAGCCGCGGCCTTGACACCCTTCTCCGCAACCTTTCCCTTGGTCAAGCCTGGCTGATGGAGGCTCACAAAAAACCGGTAGGTTATACCTTGTTAACGTACAACTTCGACCTCGAATACGGAGGGGTCGAGGGCATGCTCACCGATGTGTACGTCGAAACGCGCTTCCGCGATCGCGGCGTAGGCACGCTGGCCCTGTACGAAGTGGAAGATTTCTGCCGCGAGCGCGGCATTCGCAATGTGGAGCTACAAGTCCTGAATCACAACAAGCATGCTGAGAAGTTTTATCGCAAGGCTGGATTCCGTATCCTGCCCCGCAAAGTCATGCTCATGCAGGTGCGCGCCGAAGAGAAACGCCCGCCCCGCCGTCCTATCGCAAATACGCATCCGTAATATACTGCTGCACCATGCGCTGGGTATTGAAGAACGAACCATTGATGGCAATGGCGTGCTGCATCACGGACAAATAGCGGTTGCGGTCTTCATAGAACATCGGAATAATCACGCTCTCCAATTTCGAATACAGGCTTTCGGCATCTTGCGCGTTGTCTGTCACCGTCTCCGGTGAAGGATCGCGGCGATGCGAGTCTCCGATCGACCATCCGGTTACGCCCTCAATGTGCCCTTCCACCCACCACCCGTCCAGAATGCTCAGGCTCGGCACGCCATTCAGAGCGGCCTTCATGCCGCTCGTGCCGGAAGCTTCCAACGGGTACTGCGGCGTATTCAGCCACAAGTCGCCGCCCGAGGTAAGCTTTCCGCCCACGTCCATGTTGTAGTTGTCAAGAAATACGATGCTGACATTTTTCTTCAACGCTTTCTTCGCTTTAAAAATCCTCCGAATGATGTCTTTGCCGCCGGCGTCTTTCGGATGCGCCTTCCCCGCGAACACAATCTGAAAGCTCCCTACACTCTTCGCGATATGACGCAAACGATCGAGGTCGCTAAGGATCAAGTCAGCCCGTTTGTAACCGGTTGCACGGCGTGCAAACCCGATGGTGAATGCTTCCGGGTCCAACCTCAGCCCCGTCTTCTTTCGAACCGCTTCCAGTAGGTCGTGTTTCGCCAGCAGGTGCGCCGCCCAGACTTCCTCCGGCGGTAACCCCAATGCTCCGCGCAGGCTGTAATTGTCTTCGCGCCAAGAGGGAATGTGCCGGTCGAACAGATCGCGGAAAGCGGGCGAACTCCACGTCGCCGCGTGCACGCCGTTCGTGATGGCCTCGATCGGAACGTTCGGAAACATCCGCCGGGAGACCTCGCCGTGCAGCTTGGCCACACCGTTGATATAGTTGCTCAAGCTCAATGCCAGGTAGGTCATGTTCAGGGAAGCGCCTTTCTTCGCCGCCTCCACCAAATTCGGAAAGCCTAGCTCGACTTGCAGTATGCTCTTGATCAGTTCCGCCGACGCCGCGTCTTTCTCATCAAAAATTCGTGCCTGGTCCGGATAAAGTCGCGTCAAATACTCCACAGGGAATTTGTCGTGCCCGGCGGGCACCGGCGTATGTGTTGTGAAAACGCACTTGCTGCGCACCCGCTCGATGTCTTCTCCCTTTATGGAACTACGGCCTGCGCGATGAGCTTCCTCCTCCAACAATTCGAGGGTTAGCAGCGCGGCGTGTCCCTCGTTCATGTGGTAGCGCATCAATTCCGTGTGCCCGAGCGCACGCAGCATGCGGACGCCGCCAACACCGAGCAGCATCTCCTGGGACAAGCGATAGTACGGATCCCCCCCATAAAGCGAGCCGGTCAATTCTCGATCGCGCGGATCATTGTCCGGCAGATCGGCATCCAGAAAATAGATGGGCACCTCGTATCCGCGTACTCCCTTCGCCGTGTAACGCCACGCGCGCAACTCCACGTTGCGGTTTTCAAGCGCAACTGTCACACGCGGAGCTTCCTCCAGCAGGAACTTCTCTACATTCCATTCCACCGGCTCTTCGGTCTGCAAGCCGTCTTCAGACAGTCTTTGGGTGAAAAATCCCTTCCGGTATAACAACGACACCGCCACCATTGGCAGCCGGATATCCGCTGCGGCCCGGATCGTATCGCCGGCCAACACGCCAAGTCCGCCGCTGTAGCTCGGCATGAAGTTTTCCAACGCAATTTCCATCGAAAAGTAGGCAACAAATCGTTTAGGTAGGTGTGGCAGATTGGCCATCGTTCCTGGGTCTCCGTCCTGCGCCTCGTGCTCTCTTGCGTCTGCTATCCTTCTTCGAACTTCATATTGTCCGGGAACAACCTTTCCCAAGCAAGGGAAGCGGCCACAGTCGGTTCTTGGTCATTACTGCCGCCGCGTATTCCCCGTGGTTCGATATAATTCTGTCCCATGCCTATGCTGCTCGAAGGTATTCAGGTCGTCGAGGTTTCCGAGGCTCTCGCCGGCCCCTATTGCGCAATGATGCTCGGTGATCTGGGCGCAGAGGTCATCAAGGTCGAACGGCCCGGTATTGGAGACCACTCTCGCACCTGGGGTCCTCCATTCATCGGCGCAGAATCCGCCTATTTCCTGGCCGTCAATCGCAACAAACGATCGATTACGCTGAACTACGATCATCCGACGGGCACCGAAGTCCTGCAGCGCCTGCTGGCTCAGGCCGACGTATTCATCTCCAACCAGCCATCCCTCACCTCGTTGCAGCGACGCGGAATTGACCCTGCTACGTTGCGCGCGAGGTATCCGCGATTGATCTATTGCGCCATTAGCGGCTACGGACTGTCGGGTCCAAGAGTTGGGCAACCGGGCTACGACATCCTCGCCCAAGCCGAAGCTGGAGTCATGAGCTTCACGGGTGATCCCGACGCCGCGCCGATGCGCTTCCCTGTTGCCATCGCCGACATCACTACAGGAATATACGGCGCGATGGGTATCCTGGCGGCGCTGTACGCTCGTGAGCGCACTGGCAAAGGCGACTTTCTGGACATGGCGCTCTTTGATTCTCAGCTGACTTGGCTCGCCAATATCGGCAGCAACTTCCTGAACGCGGGAATCTCTCCTTCTCGCTGGGGCAACGCCCATGCCAGCATCGTTCCCTACCAGTTATTTCATGGGAGCGATGCGCGCGCGTTCGTCGTCGCCGTCGGCACCCAAGCGGTCTGGCAGCGCCTTGTGCAGTTCCTCGGTCTGGAAAGTGACCTTGGCGCAGACTTTCGCTTCGCCACCAACGCCGACCGCATTAAGCACCGCGATATCCTAATTCCTCGTCTCCAGAAGCAATTCGCCTCGTTCCCGGCGGCTACCTGGGTCAAGCGACTAATGGTCGCCGATATTCCGGCCGCGCCAGTTCAAACCGTCGGTGAGGCCTTAAGCGACCCGCAAACCATCTCGCGCACCCTCATCGTCGAACTCGAGCATCCGACACTTAAGACGGTACGTAGCATCGCCAACCCCATACGGCTTGAAGCCCAGCCGATCCTCTATCGCTTGCCTCCGCCGGTGTTGGGCGAGCACAATCGCCAGGTTCTCCGCGAACTTTGTTTTTCGGATTCTGAGATTGAAAGAGCAATGCAGACCGCTTGTTCGCCTAGCGAAACGCCGGCTCCACATCTCTAATAATGCTAACGTTTTTTCGACAATACCGTAGTTAACTCTAGAAGTATATTTCATTCTTTTTACCATCGCACGTTTTCCACGATCGTCATACGGGCCGGATCGCCGGTGCGGCATCGGTCGCTGTTTCGCAAGATTGAACCGGTCGCGGATCTGCTCACAGAGGAATTCGCTCGGGGAGTAGAATTCGCGGGTCTTTACGAGTTCGTCGAGCCGGCCGATTCATCTCAAGATCTATTTCTGTGCCTTGAGGAAATGTTCCGCAACAATGCTGGGCATTTCTACGATACGCTTCTGTTCCGCACCGACCGCCAATCGCAGGAATTGCGCCATGCTCCACGCCAGTGGCGTCGCGCTTCCGGTTCCGCCTCCAAACCTAAAACCAGACTCGGTTGGGTTGGCCTGATCCCAAACCTGTTCGGGAATCATCCCGCCTTCATTCGCGAACTGCTGCATGGACGCAAGGTATAAGGTCGGATCAAGCCCCAAAGCAATTTCGTACTCTCCGCGTTCGCCCGTGAAAATCGGCCAGAGCCGTCCAATGCCTTCACCGAGCCACGGCCCGCCAAAGTAGGTTTCCCCATAACCGTCATGGTTGTAACGGCGAAATCCGGGCCCGTTGGGCGTCTCCGTTCGAATCGTCGAATCGATGACCTCGACGGAGCGCGCAATCGTCGCATCATTCGCTGGGCGAATCCCCAGCCGTACTAATTCCAGGAAGCCGGCGTCCACCACATCGCGTTTGTCCCAAACGCCTCCGCCATTCTTTACGTCAAGTTTCGCGCCGTCGTTTGGATCCGTTGTATTGTCGATACGGATGTAGTAGCCCGCCCCAGCTTTGCTCAGGTGCCCGGTCGTAGTCACTGTCCACTTTTCGACGTTGGCGGCCCATTCATCCGCCACACGCAAGTAACGTTGCGCGTCGTTGGTTGCCCCATTTTTTCTTGCAATATCGGAAGCGCACACCAGCCCGGCGATTTCTGCCGCAATCGTCGAAGGCGAATAGCCGCCTACTTCCTCCCAGCGCTCCTCTTCAGTGACCGGCCCGCGGGAAACGATGAATTCCGCGGTCGGGCGAACGTGTTTTGTCCAGGTTTCTTCATCCGTACGACCCAATTGCCAGGCGAGAATGAGTGGGTAGGAAACTTCGTCGATCTGAAGCGCCGTCCAGTACGGCTTTCCGTCGAGCCAACTGTTCTGCGGGTAGCTGCCGTCGGGTTTCTGCTGCACGGTGAAGAGATAGTTCAACGCGCGCTCCGCTGCATCGCGATCTCCCGCTGCCAACAGCCCGGTCGCCACTTCGTACAAATCGCGGCCCCACACCAAATGATAGCCGCCCACATTGGGCTCACTGGCTTTCACCGCAAAGCCCCACGGTATGCTCATCGAAGCAATCATCGCGCCGCGATAGGTCTTGTCCTCATGAGCCTTCAGCACCATGGCGGCAAGCTTAAACATGCGCTCGTTGCGCGCATTCACCCGCACCAACCCACGCGCATATTCTTGCCAGCCATCCACATATTCGGCGCTCGCTGCCGCGAACCCCTTCCGCAAACTCTTCTTTGCTGTATCCACAGCCTCAGCAGCCTTCGAACCAAATCCCAAAGCGAGCACGCCATGCTTAGCGTTCGCCAGCTTCGCCACTTGCAGGACATTCCCCTTCTCCGCACGGTCGTATCTTTGCGTCAACAGGTGATGCCGCAGCAAGTCCGTGTATCCATCGCTCGTCCCTGCAAAACCGCTGGTCATCGCCGCAAAGCTCGGAGCGCCGACCAGCGCCACCGCGACATCCTCCTTTTCCGTAACCAGAGCCTCCCCCTGCGAATATCCGGTATCGCCATATCCACTGTTCTTCAGCGAAGGGTCAAACAACACGTACACCGCGTCAGCCGACGGTCCGCTGAAGGAAAAGTCGATCAGCAGCGCATTGCTCTTCGGATCCGTCACGTAGGTTTTTGTAAGCTTGAATTTTCCTTTGGGATCGCTGCTGATCTGCCGGTACAGCAACGCTTCGTCATTCACCCTTTCCAGGGAATGCAACATATCTTTCGATTCGACCCAAACGCGCTTGCCATCGCTGACGGCAAACTCCAGTGTTCGGACGTCGGCGGTGTCCAGTCTCGGATAATAAACCTCCGTGAGTATGCCGCCCTGCAACGTAAACCACACTTTCGATTCCGTCGATGTGGCAGTACCAACTCCTTCCTTGCCTCCGGTCGTCCACGTGGGAGGATTTCCAGGACCGTCCGGGGCATTCTGCCCGGCGGAAGCAATGGCAAAATAGGGAACGAGGATGAAAACGAGCATTGCTTGAGCGAGGTGATTTTTTCCGGGCGTCACGGGCATACCCTTTCCTGCATTTGGGGGCTGCGGAGGCGAAATACACAAGGTTTCGCCTCCGTCCCGGGTAAGGCTAGAAAGTGAAGCGCAAACCAAGTTCCATCTGGCGCCAGCTGAAAGGTTGAATGTTGTTGATCAAGCCGAACTGGGCGTTGGGATTGAAGGTCAACACAGCGCTGCCAGGGCAACTGGTCACGCCAGCCGCGCAACCGGTCGTATAGTTCCCCAGGTTGCCGTTGGGATTTGCAAAGTGCGGCGTATTGGTCAGGTTGTACGCCTGGAAGCGAAACTCCCCCTTGACCCTCTCGGTCACCTTAAAATTCTTGAATAGAGAGAAGTCCATGTTGGAACTCCCCGGCCCCAACAGGATGTCTCTGCCGCTCGTGCCCGGCGCATTGAACACCACGCCGTTCACAGCTCCAGTCGTTGTGTAATAGATCGTAGCTGGCGGAGGCGCGAACGCAGTCGCACTCACGTAACTAGTGATATTGCCGGGACTAACGTGTGGCGTGCCGACAATGTCCGCGCGGGTTGAGGTGGGATTCCCATTCACCGTGATGCTGAACGGTAAACCTCCTTGCAGTGTGTAGATTCCGTTCAGTTGCCATCCGCCAATGATGTAATCGGCCCACTTGGGTACGTCTCCGCCCCAGCGCTTTCCGCGGCCAAAAGGGAGTTCATAAAGCGCGCTCATCACCAAGCGATAGGGCTGGTCCTGGTTGGATAAGCCACGTTCAATCGTATAGTTGCTGTAAAGTTGCGGAGCGCACACATCCAGGTTTCCGCAGGAGTCATCGATGGTCTTCGACCATGTGAAGGACCCGAGGAACTGAAAGCCGTTGGTAAAGCGGCGCTCGTATTGTGCCTGCAAAGAGTGATAGTAGGACTTCCCGCTGGTGTCCTGCACGGTGATGCTGCCCAAATCGGGATAGAGTTCCGTGCCGGGCGCGCTGTCAAACAGTTGTTGGTTCGCATTGTAGTTGCGCATCAGGTGAGCGCCGAACGTCCCGACATACGCGAGGCTCACAGACTGATTGTTGGCGATTTGTCTCTGCACCTGCAAGTTCCACTGGGAAACCTGCGGCGTCACGTCGCTCGGCAGCATGGCGATGACGCTAACGCCCGTCGGCGCGGATAAATTCAGATTCGTGAAATTGCCGCTCGGCAACGGAGAGGTAGCCTGTGTCGCAATAAGCTCGGACTGCGTGCAGTTCGGTGAACAGGGTAAGGCTCCCGACAGCGTGATCCGGTACCCCTGCGACGCCGTCACCGTGTTTTGCCCGCTAAACGGAGGATTCTGCGCCAATTGGTTGCTGATGCCTCCGCGATCCATGTAGTAGAACAACCCGTATCCGCCTCGCACTACGGTCTTGCCGTCACTGGTGAGTTGGTAGGCAAACCCAAGGCGCGGGCCAAAGTTGTGATAGTCGTTGGGAATCTGTGTGCGCAGAGTGCCGTTGCTTCCTGCAACCACCAACGCTCCGGTATTCAGATCGAAGTTGGCCTGACGGTCTAGAACTTCTACCGGCCAGGTCAGGACGTCATAGCGCAGACCAAGATTCAGCGTGAGTCTTGGCGTCACGCGGAAATCGTCTTGCGCGAAGAACCCGTTTTCCCAAGTGCGGGTTCCCACCATTCCGAAATTGGTGCCGTGGGAGTAATTGTTGACAAAGCCGGCCAGAAGGTCGGAAGTCTCGTACCCCGTGAACTCGACTCCTGAAGTCCCGTTGCCGGTAAGGTTAAAGAAGCCTTTTCCGGCGAGCGGGCGATAAAGGTTCAGTTCACGCCGCAGGATTGTGCCTCCCACCTTCACGGTGTGACGCCCCTTTGTCCAGGTCAGCGTGTCGTTATAGTTGAAACCGGTCTGCGGCACCAAATACGAGCCATAATCGCCTGTGTAAGAGATCTGCGTGCCGTTGCCACCGATTAGCGCAATGCCGCCCAACAAAGGGGTGTTGCAGTTCACGATTCCCAATTTGGTGCACAGGTCAACATTATTCTGAGGCGGCGTGTATCCGTACGTAGTTCGCACAAATCCGCCTCGAAATTCGTTCACCGCCGTCGGACCGAGGATCGTCGTCAAGCCAATCGAGGTGCCCCAGGGATGGTTGAAGTTCGTGCCGGAACCAAATCCTGAAGGCAAGGTGGCAAGAATCGTCGACTCCGTCTGATCGGCTCTGCCGCGGCTGAAGCGCCCGAAGATGCTGTTGCTCTTATCGAGAATGTAGTCGACGCGAATGTCAAAGTCGTTCCAGTTTTCGATTTGGTCCATGGTGTTTTTGTAGTTGTTGATGATCGAACCGCATCGTGGATCTTCGGCGTAGGTGCAGTTCGGTTGCGGGAAGGCATTCAAATACGCTTGTCCCACGGTGTTGATGCGATTGCTCGGAATCACGTTCGGCTGCGTGCCGTTTCCGATGAATTGCCCGCCGGTGGTTGGATCCAGAATCGTGATCGGCGTGGATAGACCGGTGCTGACCGGACAAGTAGCGGCGCCCCCGCAGAGCAACTCGGAAAAGTCACCCGTGCGCATCGCGTCTGTGGGCACGGTGGTGTAACCGGGGCTGCCCGGTATCTTCTGCCGCAGTCCCTGGTAATCTCCAAAAATGAACAATTTGTCCTTCAGAATAGGCATGCCTACGGTTCCGCCAAATTGATTTCGGGTGAAAGGAGGCGTCGGCGTGTGCGAAGAGGTAAAGAAACTTTCTGCGTTCAGTTCCTTGTTGCGGTTGAACCAAAACGCGCTGCCGTGAATGTCGTTTGTGCCAGACTTGAGCGATGTCACCACCAACGCCCCACCCGCCCGGCCATACTGAGCGGGTGCCACGCTGGTCTGCACGCGAAATTCGTCGATCGCGTCCGCGGGTGGGAAAAACACAATCGTGTTCACCAGCGCTTCGTTGTTGTCGATCCCGTCGAGAATGAAATTGTCCGCTTGCGGCCGCAGTCCGTTTACGGCCAGCGCAGCGCCGCCCTCTTCCCCGAATCGAAACGTTTCCGCGTTGTTATTCGCTCCGGTCGCCGCGCCCGTCGGTAGACCGCGCGTCACACCGGGAGACAACGTGGCCAGTTGCGTAAAATTTCGTCCGTTCAGTGGTAGTTCCGTAACCTGCTTACTCTCCACCACAATGCCGATCGCAGAATCCTGCGCATCTACAACCGGAGAACCGGCCTCGACCATGACTGTTTGGGTGACATCTCCAACCTGAAGTTGAAAGTCCGCAACACCCACCTGGGCCACTTGTAGGGCCAAGTCACGCGTTACTTTTTTGAACCCCTTCTGCGATACATCCACGCGATAGTTCCCCGGTGGTAAGGCTGATACAGAGTAGTAGCCAAGTTCATTGGTCGTGGCCGTGGTCTGCCGGCTGGTGTCTACGTTCGTGATGGTTACGGTCGCCCCGTCCACCGCTCCGCCTTGGGAATCGGTGACTGTTCCTTGCAAACGTGCGGTATCACCCTGCGCCAAGCAAACAAGCGCTGTCGAGAAGGTCAGCAAAAGCAGAACCAGGAACCTTGCGAGAAAGTTCTGACTCGTCATGCGTTTCCTCTTTTCGTTAATGGATTTCGACTCAAACGCTGAGCCATTCGGACTGGCGCGGTTCCGTTATCCTCGCGCCTCTCGACTGGGCGCGTTCGAACCCACTTCAAGCCAGTCCGTTCCTTGCCATCTCAGCAACCCAGAACGTCCCAACAGATCGGCACCACCACCTGTTGGGGGTCATACTGGTTACGAACCGGTGTGCCTCGAAGGCAAAATCGTTCCCCCAAAACGATTCAAGCTATTGCGTCTGGCTATCTGTTTCTCAGATGATTGCTTCTATGAGAAGTCTCCAACCGTTTGAAACCGTTACATGAGCAAGCCTTTCCCTGCCAATCACTTACAATTGCTGTAACCTTGTTACAAGCTATTTGCATCTCACTATTTCGGGGCAGTATGTCCTTAGAGGAAGATCTGTATCTTCGTCACGTAGAGAAGTTAGCGAACAGTGGAGTACTCCACAGTTCTGAGTCTCTTCGGAAGCTATTGCGGTACCTTGCCCGCCACGCCTTGGAACATCCCAGAACTCCTTTGAAGGAGTATCAAATTGCCACAGAGGAGTTCGGCCGCCAGCCCGACTTCGACCCCGCGGTGGATTCCATGGTTCGCGTCCAAGCGGGGCGGTTAAGGGCAAAGCTCGCTGAGTATTACGCTTCGGAAGGAGCCGTGGACCCGGTCCGCATTGAGCTGCCCAAAGGCACCTACACGCTCGCCTTTCACCGCCGCCAGCCAGGAGAAGCGCAAACTGACAAAGAAGATCCGCCGGCGACCGACCGCGATCTGAAGCATCCGAGTTCCCACACTGCGGTTCCAAGCAAGTGGCCTATCGCCGTTAGTGCCCTGTCCGTTCTCCTTGTACTCGCCTTGGCAGCGCTGTATTTCACTTCTCGAGGGAGTACCGTTGCCAGCGCCTCACACGAGGATTTGCCCGCGAAATCATTGCAGATTTTTTGGAAACCTTTTCTCGGTGGGGCCGACGAGCCCTGGGTGGTCTTTAGCAATGCCGCTTTTGTTGGGCGGCCGGAAACGGGAATGCGTTACTACGATGCCGCACACGATCCTGATGAAGCGGTTTGGGACCATTACACAGGCGTTGGCGAAGTGCTCGCCGTTCACAGGTTGGACCTGGTTTTCAGTTCTCTTCATCGCAAGCTTCGCGTCAAACGCGGCAGCCTCTTTTCTCTCGATGATGTAAAAAATAATGATCTTATCTTTGTCGGTTCTCCTTCGGAGAATTTGACGCTGCAGGAGATTCCGGGCACGCGTGAATTCGTATTTCAGCGCCTGAATTCAGGACTTAGAAAGGGCGACCTCGCAATTGCCAACCTTCATCCGCAACGAGGCGAAGCCGGATTCTATGTCGCCAGTCCCTCCGCATCCCCCCTCACCGAAGACTATGCCGTCCTCGGCTTCATGCCAGGAATTGATCCCTCGCACTCGCTTCTGATCATTGCCGGTACCACCACCTTCGGCACCCAAGGCGCTGTCGAGTTCGTCACTGGACCGGATTCTCTCGCGGAGCTCCTTCGTCGCCTTTCTCTCCCGGACGCTGGGGATTTGAAGCCTTTCGAAGCCCTCCTGCGCGTGAAAATCACGAAGGGGGTCCCGGTCGACACCGAACTTATTTCGGTTCGAAAGTTGATGCCTTAAGCGGCTTCGAAGGGTAGCGGCCATCTTCGGGGGATTCCTAAAGCCGCTGCGGCTAATAATTCCGAATTCCCAGCCCGAATGTCTTGCCGGAAATCCTCATCTTGCGAGCCATCTTGCGAGCCTTGACAGAGCCCGTGAGAGTGGCTAAGTTCGACTGGCCGGCCACTTGTGGTCGAGAACCTGCCGATGTTTAGTCTGGCTCCAATTCGCCAGAGTCGCCTCGGAATCATAGCCATTTCGCTCGTGGCGGCTGGGATTGTCTGGATGTGCTGGCCCCATGCCGCCCCATGGTTTTCCCGTTTTTATCGCAAGCCCGTGGATTTCAGCCGGGATATCCGGCCGATCTTTAATCAAAATTGCACGTCCTGCCACGGCGGAGTGCGACAGAAAAACGGCGTATCTTTCATTTTTCGCGAGGAGGCGCTCGGAACCGGCAAGTCGGGCCGCCGCACCATTGTTCCGGGCGAACCAGACGCATCCGAACTGATTGCCCGCGTCACTTCGAAGGATCCGGATGTCCGCATGCCCTATCACGCGCCCCCGCTCCCTCCGGAGCAGATCGTGCTGCTGCGCCGCTGGATCAAGGAGGGCGCGAAGTGGGCCGATCACTGGGCGTTCGTTCCTCCCAAACCTCAACCGTCGCCACCTGTGAAGCACGCGGACTGGGTGCGCCAGCCATTGGATCGCTTCATTCTTGCCCGCCTAGAGAAGGAGTCTTTGCAGCCATCTCCCGAAGCGAGCAAGCCGGAACTCCTGCGACGCGCATCTTTGGATCTGACCGGACTTCCGCCGACCGCCGAAGAAGAAGCTGCGTATTTGGCCGACACCTCCCCCAACGCATACGAGAAACAAGTGGACCGCCTGCTGGCTTCGCCGGCCTATGGGGAACGCTGGGCATCGATGTGGCTGGACCTGGCTCGCTACGCGGACACGCTCGGATACGAAGCCGACCGACGGCGGCCTGGCGTGTGGCCTTATCGTGATTGGGTCATTGACGCTTACAACAGGAACATCCCATACGACCGGTTTGTGATAACGCAGTTAGCAGGCGACTTGTTTCCCGGCGCCACATTTGAGGATCGCATCGCCACCTCTTTCCACCGGCAGACTCCCAACAACCAAGAAGGGGGAACCGACGACGAAGAATTCCGTACGATCGCGGTGATCGACCGTGTTGCCACGACTTGGTCCGTGCTGAACGGAGTCACCATGAATTGCGTGCAGTGCCATTCGCATCCCTACGATCCCATCCGCCATGCGGAGTACTACAAATCGTTCGCGTTCTTCAACACTTCGAACGACGCGGATTTGGACGACGATTCGCCCGTGCTTCGCGTTCCGAAGGAAAAAAACCGTTACGCCGAGGCGTCTCAGATTCAGCAGGAGATTGCCCAGCGGATTCATTCGCAAGACGATGCCGATCGTACGCTCGTTGCGAAATCCGCATGGCAGTCTGCGCCGATTGTGGAAGCCGCGGCCAACGAGATCGAAGTGCTCGAACCAAAAGTGGCGGATCTCGAAAACAAACTGGCAAAACTCAAAGCCAAAAAAATGCCGCCCAAGCAAAAGGCAAACGACACGAAGGATCTTCTCGATAGCCTGGCTGTGGCGAAAAAGAGGCTCGCGCATGCCAAGGCTGTCGGTGGCCCGGCGAAAACCTTCCATATTCAAGAGGGCGAGGCTCTGGCCGACGCTACCACTCCTCCGGAATCATTTTATGAGCTGACCGCATCCACAAATCTCCCTGTCGTGAGCGCGATTCGAATCGAAGTACCGCCGGCCGACGCAAAAACCGCGCGCCATACCCCGGAAAACGGCTTTATTGTGGATGAAGTCCGAGCCTGGCTGCGGCTGCCAGACGGGCGCAAAAAAAAGATTGCCTTCCGTTGCTTTCTCCACGATTCGGAAACGGATCTTGAGACCGCTATTTCGGATTCCGTCGATCCTAAGAAGTCTCACGAAAAGAAGGAAAACGCCGACGGTTTTGCGGCGAACTCCAAACTTTTTCGCACGCGGTGGATTGTGGGCGTTCCGTCCGCGCCACAGCGAGTCCCGGCAAAAGCTCGCATCGAGGTTGATCTCAAACAGACAGCCGATATCAACTCGAAGCCTGCTCTGGCGCAACGTGTAAAGCTCTCGTTCAGCAACGATGCTTGTTGGACTTCCCTGGTCCGCGATCCCTTACGCGCAAGAAATATTGCTCGCCTCCAGGAGTTGGAGCGGACGCTGGCAAAGATAGCCACTGTTAAGCTTCCCATAATGACGGAGGAGCAGCCCTACGAGAAGCGCGCCACGCTCGAATTCGAACGCGGAAATTTCCTCACCAAGTTTGGGCCTGATCTTACCCCTGATGTGCCCGGCATTTTCCCCAAGCTTCCGGATGGCGCGCCACGCAACCGCCTCACCCTCGCAAGATGGTTTTTCTCTCCTGGCCAGCCTCTCACTGCTCGTGTGGCTGTAAATCGGTATTGGGAAGAACTGTTCGGCACAGGACTCGTAGAGACTCTAGAAAACTTTGGAAGTGCTGGTGAAGCGCCTAGCCACCCGGAACTCCTCGACTGGCTCGCGCTCCATTTTCAGAACGATCTGCATTGGGATATGAAGGCTCTGTTGCGCGAGGTTGTGACCAGCGCCACGTACCGGCAAAGCGCCGCATCTACTCCAGCTCTCACGGAAAAAGACCCACGCAATCGTCTGCTCGCGCGCGGTCCGCAGCAACGGCTCACGGCGGAAATGGTTCGTGACCAGGCGCTCGTAGCCGGCGGGCTGCTGAATCGAACCATGGGCGGGCCACCGGTGATGCCGCCGCAACCTGCCGGTGTCTGGAAAAGTGTCTACAACGATGACGACTGGAAGGACGCGACCGGCCCCGATCGCTACCGCCGCGCGATCTACACTTTCGTGAAACGTACAAGCGGCTATCCCAGTTTCCTCACCTTCGATGCCTCGGACCGAGACACCAGCCTTCCCCGGCGCATCCCAACCAACACTCCCTTACAAGCTCTCGTGACGCTGAATGATCCCGTTTATCAGGAAGCCGCGGAGTCCCTTGCGAAGCGCGTGCTGAAAGAAACCGTCGCAAATTCCAACAACGGCTCCGGGAATCTGCTCGACGCCCGGCTTTGCTATGAAACCAGGCTCGTGCTTTCGCGCGATCCTACGCCGCGGGAACTCGCGGTGCTGCGGGCCTTCTTCGAGAAAACCTTAGCCATGTCGGACAAGCCGTCTTTTGTTGGAGCAAAAATGACCGTCGGCAGAAGGCCGTTGAATCCACAGGACTCCGCAAAGGAATTGGAAGCACTGACCGCTGTCGGCAGCGTCCTGTTCAATCTTGACGCCGCCCTAACCCGGTGACTACGCATGAGACGATCAAAAGCAACGCAGCAATCCCTGTCTGAAGGTTCTGGTCAACTGCACCCTGCAGAGATTTTGGCGCAACTGCAGGCGCAAACCCGTCGCCACTTTCTTCGTTCCTTCTCGGCCGGTGTCGGAACATTGTTTCTGGGTACATTAGCTGCGCCCCTACTCCGCTCATCGCAAACAACAGGATTTGATACGGACGGAACGCCGCGCCTCGATTTCACTCGTGATCCCAAAACTCCACTCACCGTTCTGCCGCCTCAGTTTGCGCCTCGAGCAAAGCGCGTCATCTATCTCCATATGGCGGGAGCCCCCAGCCAACTCGAACTTTTCGAACACAAACCCGAACTGACCCGCCTCGACGGCCAGGATTGCCCAGCCTCCTTCCTCGTCGGAAAACGCTTCGCATTCATCAACGGCATCCCGAAGCTGCTCGGCTCTCAATATCCTTTTCATCAGGCAGGACAAAGCGGGCAATGGATTTCCGACCGACTGCCTCATCTCGAAAGGCAAATCGACAATCTGTGTTTCATCAAATCGATGCGTACGGACCAGTTTAATCACGCGCCGGCACAATTGCTCGTCCAGACCGGTGACGCGCGTCTCGGCCATCCCTCGCTCGGCTCCTGGGTGCTTTACGGACTTGGCACGGAAAATCAGAATCTGCCGGGCTTCATTGTCCTGCTTTCCGGCGGCAATTCTCCCGACGGCGGCAAACAACTTTGGGGCTCTGGGTTCCTGCCGAGCGTCTATCAGGGTGTACAGTGCCGTTCTCATGGCGAGCCGGTTCTGTATCTCGACAATCCCGGTGGTGTAAGCCGTCCTCTGCGCCGCAGCATGCTGGACGCCATCGACGAAATCAATCGTCAGACCTACTCGGAGTTTGGAAATCCTGAGACGGTCACGCGCATTGCCCAGTACGAAATGTGTTTTCGCATGCAGATGGATGCCACGGACGCGATGGACATCCGCAAGGAGCCCGAAGAAGTCCGGGTGAGTTATGGATCGAAACTCGGGGAATCTAGCTTTGCCAACAATTGTCTGGTCGCTCGTCGCCTTGCGGAACGCGGCGTGCGTTTCATCCAGCTTTATCATTGGGGCTGGGACAGCCACGGTTCGAGCGCGAATGAAGCCCTGAATATTGGTTTCGCCGATAGGTGCCGCGAAGTGGATCAGCCGATGGCCGCGTTGCTAGCCGATCTGAAAACGCGTGGCATGATGGAAGATACGTTGATCGTTTGGGGCGGCGAATTTGGCCGCACCTCAATGAGAGAGAATCGTGGTGGCCAGGCCATGGCCCTTATCGGTCGGGATCACAATCCCGGCGCTTTCACCATTTGGATGGCCGGAGGCGGCATTAAGCCGGGCATCACCATCGGCCAAACGGACGAAATGGGATACGAAATCGTGAGAGATCCTGTCGAGATTCGCGATCTGCACGCCACGATTCTTTACATACTCGGCTTTGATCATCGCAAGCTCAATTATGTATACCAGGGGCTAGATCAAAAAGTGACTGGCGTGAAACCGGCACGTGTCGTCCCCCAGGTTCTCGCATGAGCAACTCCGTTGCCGCCTCATTTGGCTGTCGGAGTCTCCCACATTCATGAGCTTTGCGGTGCAGCGTCTTTCAGCGCGCGTTGGCTTTGGCCTGCTCACGCTCGTGCCGATTCTGATCCTGCTGCTCCTTGTTCTTCTTGCTCCGCCGGACGGAAACGAACGAACAGAATGGCTCCAATTCCTAGGGCACTTCCATCCAATTGCAGTGCACCTGCCGATTGCAATCCTCATCCTTGTACCCCTGGTTGAGTTGGCTGGACGTTCCCGTTTCTTTCCACAACTGCTTTCTTCCGTCGACTTTTTGCTTGGTGTAGCAACTTGCGGCGCGATTGGAGCAATTGCGTTGGGATGGTGCCTCGCGCGCAGCGGAGGTTACTCCGGTTCGCTCGTCACCCAGCATATGTGGGGCGGCCTATTGGTTGCGGTCGCAGCTTGGCTCTGTTGGTTGTTGCGCGGGCGCAGCAGCGAATCGCATCTGAACCGTGGCTACCTCACTGCGCTGATTGTCACAGTCACCCTCGTGTCGTTTACCGGATATCGTGGCGGTCAACTGTCTCAAGGCGAGAACCACCTTACGGAACATATGCCGGAGCGGTTGCGCACGTTGCTCGGTATGCAAGCCTTCGCCAGCGTTTCCTCAACCTCGTCAAATGCGGGTCCCGCCACCTTCTACGGCGCTCGCATTCAACCGATCTTTTCGCAACATTGCATTGGCTGTCATGGTCAAGCCAAGCACAAAGCGAATCTTCGCCTCGACACCTACGATCGGGTGATGCATGGAAGTAAGCATGGCCCGGTGATCAAGGCCGGCAATCCCACGGGCAGTGAAGTTTTTCGCCGCATCACGCTGCCTCCGACCGACGATGACGTCATGCCCGCCGAACACAAACCGCCTCTTTCGCCGAACGAAATAAAAAGGATCGAACTTTGGATTTCCGCCGGAGCTTCGGGTACGCAATCAGCGGAATCGGTCCAGGACGTTCCGGCTGACTCTGGCACGTCAACCGCGGTGGCAGAAATTACTTTTGAAGAATCCGATCCAGCCGCCGTAGCCCAACAACGTGCGCGGCTCGCATCCGCGGTGCTTCAACTCCAGCAACGGTTCCCTTCCGCATTGGACTACCAGTCGCGCGCATCAGCTGATCTAGTTCTGGATGCCTCGCTATTGGGTTCGAACTTTGGGGACAACCAACTCGCCGCGCTTACTCCGATCCGCGATCAAATTGTGTCTGCAGATTTCTCCGGCACGGCCATCACCGACGCCTCTTCCCCCGCCATCGCCGCCATGAAACGCCTCCGCACCCTCCGCTTAGCGCACACTAAAATCACAGACGCCGCCGTGAAGACTCTCGTTTCCCTCACTCAATTGGAATCTTTGAATTTTTTCGATACCGCGATTACCGCCGATGCCCTAGCGCCCATCGGTCAACTTCCGAAGCTGCGTCATCTTTACCTGCACGACACAAAGATCTCGCCCGATACACCGATGCCAGAGGAACTGAGAAAGAAAATCACGTTTTGAAGGAGATGAACGCGAGTCACGCTGGCTGTTCACTATCCCGGTTTTCTAGGGCCCGCGAGCGTCTCCCGGTATAAGCAATTCGCTCGCGAACCCGATATGGTGAGCCCAAGTCGGAAACTCTATTTGTATGTGGCGCTCGTGAGGGCCAGTTCATCACGATGCGCCGTGGAATCGGTCATGGAAGAAAACGCTGGTCCATTGAGAGGATTTGCTTTCAGCGCTTCCCGTATCCCCGCGCTAACCTTGTCCACACCTTCCGCGTTTGCGGCGATGTAGAAAATGTAGAACATACTCGGAGCTTCCGTGTGGATGGCTTGCGTATCGATTTCGTACTCGTGGATTGTGCCCTCGGCCAACTCCTTCTCCAAGAGAGGCACGATCATATTCCTGCTGAGCTGATCGAGAGCATTGTCCGGCGTATCGGCTTTCAACTTGTAGATCGATCCGTGTGTGTAAACGTCCTTCCAGGTTCCGGAATGCCAGTTGTAATACCGGCTGACATAAATGGAATCCCAATGTTTCGTGGCACTGGATAGTACGCTGGATGTGGCGTTGCCGGACTTGTGTATCTCAGCCAACACATGCAGCAAGCCTGCCATCGACATTGCGGACCACCAGGAGTCGTGGGTGCTGCCGTCGGCTTCGTGCACCATAGTCATGTCGCTGCCGTAGGCGACGAGTGTGCCGCTGGCCAAGCCCTTCTCCAGGATTGCCTGCGTTGCTCCTCCGGCCTTCTCCATGTCTGCCCACTGCGCGCGTGGAATACTCCAGTTGCTAACATAAGTGTACATCGGGGGTTTTTCTTTTACTTCTGGCGTTTGTCCATGGACTGCAACGCGGCACACTCCCAGAATCAACAAGAATGTTGCCATCGCAAGCGCGATTTTTCTGATCACAATTGCACCTCTCCTCTTTCGACTCGTTATGGTGTGGATGAATCACAAGATCGAGAGCGGCAATAACCTAGCATTCCTGACCCGGAAACTTGCTCGCCCTCTGACGTGTGGTGTGTCTGCGACTATAAGCACTTTCGGACAGGAGTCAAGAAATTAAGGGGCGCGCACATCCGTCGATCCGGCAACGGCACTCCAGTACAGGCAAGCCCGTCCAGCCAAAAGCAGTCAAAAGCAGTCCAAAAGCAGTCTTGACACCGGTCGCCGTCCGTCCTAACTTCACCCGCACAAAGGGTGGAAGTCGCATTCCCCTTCCTGCTCCTGACGACTTCCTCCATGGAGGTCCTCATGCCGATCAATCTGGTTTCTTTTTCACTCGTGGATTCCCCGGTAACGATCGAAGAAGGCCGCAAGATTCTCGAACGCGACGATTATGTCTGCCGCTATTGCGGTTTGGATGGACGCGCAAGTTTCGAAAATGCGTTAGTCATGCGCGTCGATTTCGTTATTCCGCGCGCCCACAAAGGAAAGAAAAATCCCGCCAATCTCGTGGCCTGCTGTACTCCTTGCAACACGATCAAAGGCACGCGCGTCTACGTTAGCTTCGACGAAGCGAAGGCGTATGTGCTCACGCAGCGCGAAGAGTTGCGCAAGACCTGGCAAGCGAAAACCGCTCGGCCCCGACCCATAGCCAAATCCGCTGGCGCTTAGTTTTCCCTGCGGCTGTGCTCCCAAGACCGAACTCAAGGGCTCAAGCGAACGGCAGTTCCAGTACCCTCTTTTTGCGGCAAGCACGAACCCGGCCCTACCGATAGCAACGATTTAATGGTGAGGATTTGCGAATCGCGTTCTTACTGCTAACTAGATGTTTTGAAGCAAACAGTGAAGCTTACCCCCTCAGAATCAGTGTCTTTGGTCCGGCGCAGCGTGGCCAGCGATCAAAAAACCGTGCATGCCGTCCAAAAGAGCCCGTCTAATATTAAACAATTAGCTTGACAACATCACCACATTGGATTTTAAGTATGTGCATTCCGGGGAAATTCCGTCTCGAATATCGTTATTGTGCGCGAAAGGGGTGGGCCGTGGTTCAACGGAGGATTACGTATCTATTGGTGTTGTCGTTTCTAGCGGTTTTCTTCGCGAGCGCGGTTAGCGGTCAGGGAATTTTTGCGACGCTCACGGGTGTGGTGTCCGATCCCTCGGGAGCCGTGGTATCTGACTCGAAGATCACCTTGAGAGATGCCATCTCAGGCTCGCTTCGCGACACGGTGACGAACGCAGACGGGTATTTCACGTTCGCGTCCGTGCCCGTTGGTACGTATGTGCTGACGGTGGAGGCCAAAGGGTTTCAGACTTACAAAGCGGAAGGCATCGCCTTGGGCGGCGCCGAAAAACGCAACTTGAACATCCAGTTAACGGTTGGGACGGCCAGCCAAACCGTGGAGGTCAACGCCCAAGAGACCCCACTTGTGACCACGGACTCAGCCGAAAAGTCGTATACCCTCGAATCCAAGGAGTTGCAGAATTTGGTTCAGGTAGGTAGTGACGCGGCCGAGTACATCAAGATCATGCCGGGCTTTGGGGTTCAAAACGGCTCTTCGAACAAGGCGAACTATACCGGCGAAGTCATCGGCATCAACGCCAACGGCGACGGGGGCAGCCAGAGCCCGCTGAACAACGCCTACACCTACAACGGGCTGCCCAGCAACTCGCTAGACATCACCGCCGACGGGGCCCACGTGTCCGACCCGGGTTGCAACTGCGACACGCCGGTCAACCCCAACTCGGACTTCTTGCAGGAGTTCAAGGTACTGCAAGGGAACTTCAGCGCCGAGAACCAGAAAGGGCCGATACTCATCACATCGGTGACGAAGGCCGGTGGCCAGGAGTTCCACGGCAGCCTCTTCTTCTCTGCCCGCAACTATGCAATGAATGCGAACGACGCGCTAAATAACGCCGACCTCGCCCCGAAACCGAAGAATAAGTATTATTACCCGGGCGGTTCGATCGGCGGCCCGGTGATCATTCCCGGAACGAACTTTAACAAGAATAAAGATAAACTGTTCTTCTTCGCCGGCTATGAGTACTTCTACCAGGTGTTGGATACCGGCTTGCTCCGTGCCACGGTTCCGACTCCGGGCATGCTCCAGGGGAATTTCTCGACATCCGAGTTGCAGAAGATTGGCGACCCAACCCACAATTACAACACGGCTTCCGGCAATCCTGCGGGTTCGGCCTGCCCCGGCACCAGCGTATCCGCTGGCAACTACCTTCCATGTCTTAATTCCACCGGTTTAGGGTGGTATCCAGGCGGCATCATTCCGGCAGGGGATCTCAACGCTAACATGCTTGCCCTGATGAAGCTGTATCCCGCCGCCAACGCCGATCCCGCCGTGACTCACGGCTACAACTACGTGCAATCGGAAGTGTTCAACCAGAACAACCAGCAGTTCGTCACGCGCGTGGACTATAACATCAGCGACAATACCAAACTGTTCGTGCGTTACAACTACCAGCGCGAGACCCAGCAGTTTCCTGTTGGCCTGTGGTGGCGCAACGGATCGCAGGTTCCGTATCCGACGCCGGTAGAGGGCAAGAACCGCTCCAAGTCCATATCGGGGTCACTGACGCACGTGTTCAGCCCAACGATGACCAACGAACTGGTCGTGGCGTACACCGAGGTGTTGTTCCCGAACGTCTTCAGCAATCCTTCAGCGGTAGACCGCACAAACGTAGGCTACGGCCTTCAGGGACTGTTCAAGAACGGTGTTTCCCAGATTCCATCCTTCGGAAGTTTCGGGAACGAAGCGGCCCTGATCTTTAATCCGGGCGGGTTCGAAGCCGGCGGAGCTTCGCAGGGTCTGTATGCCAATAAGTACATGCCCAGCATCAGCGATACGGTCAGCAAAGTTTGGGGCACGCATACGATCAAGGCGGGCTTCTTCTGGGAGTGGATCCGCAACGCACAGCCCGGCAACGATAACACCAACGGTGAGCTGCAGTTTAATTCTTCGAGCATTGCAACGTCACTCGGTTACACCACCGGAGATTCCTATGCCGACGAGGTCCTGGGCATAATGAGTGACTACAATGAAGCCTCATTCAACCGTATCAACGACATTGCCTACAATCAGTATGAATTCTTCGTGCAGGACGACTGGAAGTTGACCAAGCGTTTGACGGTCAACTACGGCATACGCTTCAGTCATATGCAGCCCTGGTATGACCGGCTTGGGTTTGGCTACTCGATCTTCAATGTTGCCGCCTATACCGCAGGCGGTGGCCAAGCTTGTTCAGCTGGACCGACCTACTGTGGATTCGAGTGGCATTCCAAGAACAGCTCCGTTCCGCTGGCGGGATTCCCGACGCGGGCATTGTTCTACCAACCGCGCCTGGGTGCCGCCTATGACCTGTTTGGCGACGGCAAAACGGTACTCCGCGGAGGATGGGGCCGCTACTACTTCCACGCTGGTCAGTTTACGAACGGGTTGGATGCGTCTGCAGGGGTCAAGCAGATTTCTTTCGACGGTGGCAAGGTTCCCGTAGGGGCCGGCAGTCAGCCCATCCTCGTGAATCCGTTGCCCCAGTTCCCAGGAGTCCCCGGGCTAGACACAGTAAATTTTAGCGCGGTGGCGTCGAGTCCCTCCGCCGTGGACAGCACGGACGACAAGCAAGCCTATACGGACAACTGGAACGTTACTATTTCCCGCCAGTTGCCGTGGTCGAGCATACTGGAGGTCTCCTACATCGGCAACAGGTCGGAAGATATCCCGAGCAGCGGCAACGGCGGCAGTGCGGGCTTCAACACATTAAACATCAACTTGGTTCCAAAAGGAGCCATGCTGGCGTCGAACAATGGCGGCGTTGATCCGAACTCGCTCAACTCGCAGAACTTCCGTCCTCTGCTCGGTTATGGAGACCTGTACGTGGCCACGAACAACGCGCATGCCAACTACAACGCCTTTCAGGTGGTGTGGGCGCGCACGAGGGGGCGCTACACCATCAATCTGAACTACACGTTTAGCAAGGCTATGGGTATCGAGAATTGCAACGGCAACCTGTGCGACCAATTCAATGTAAACAACAACTATGGCGTGCAGTCCAACAATCGCCCGCATCTCTTCAACGCTGTTTACTCCGTTCAGTTACCCAACCCCACTACCCAGAAGCTGGTGGGTGGCTTCGTCAACGGTTGGCAGGTCTCTGGCATCCTGCAACTGGAGAGCGGGCCCAACCTGACGGGCTTCCAGAACCAGAACTTCGGTATGAATCTAAATAACGCGATCATTCCCGGCAGCATCTCGGCTCAAAACCCCAACGGTATCGCGATCAGCAACGTGTCGATCCTGGGCACGCCGGATATCCAGCTCAACCCGATCTTGACTTGCAACCCAACTTCGAACTTGGGACCGCATCAATGGATCAACGGGAATTGCTTCGCCCCGCCGACCCAGGTCGGCCAGAACGGCGGGACCGTCCTACCCCCCATCTACGGACCGGCCTTCTTCAGTTGGGACATGGGCCTGTTCAAGAACTTTCCCATCACCGAGCACAAGACCCTGCAGTTCCGGGTCAACGGCTACAACTGGTTGAACCATCCGCTGTGGTCTTTCAACGGAAACAATCTCAACCTTAGCTACACTCAAAACCCGGCAGGCGAGATAACGCAGTCTAACTCGACCTTCGGCACCGCCGTGAATAAACAAGGGCACCGAATCGTGGAGCTCGCGGTCAAGTTCTTCTTCTAGACTGAACACAAACATTTCAACCAAAAACGGGATGGCTTTGGCCATCCCGTTTTTTCTTGTAAACTTTACCGAGACCCGTTATCGGCATGTGGAAACCTGCACTTTTACTCGTCATAGGCCTCAGCGCGATCGCACAGGCACAATCTCCTCAGGAACTGGTCCAGGACGCAATCCAGAAGCAGAAGGCTGGCGATCTCGAAGGTGCGGTCACCGAATACCGACAATTTCTCAAAATGCGTCCTGAGGCTACCGCCATTCATTCCAATCTGGGTGCAGCTCTGGCCGGCTTAGGCCGATATGAAGAGGCCATCCCCGAATATAAGATCGCTCTCAAGCAATCCCCTGCCCTCGAAAGCGCCCGGCTCAATCTCGCCTTGGCCTATTACAAGATGGGACATATCGCTGAAGCAACCAAGGAACTCGAGAAGGTCCACGCGAAAGATCCCTCGAACCAGCAGGCAACCCTGCTTCTGGCCGACTGCTATTTGCGCATGGGCCAGGACAAGGATGTCATCCGCGTCTTGCAGCCCGAACAGCAAGAGCATCCCGACGATCTGGCGGTCGCCTACATGTTGGGAACCGCCCTCATTCACGAAAAGCGTGTCGAAGAAGGCCAGGTCCTGGTGGACCGCATTCTGCGCAACGGAGATTCTGCCGAGGCGCATCTCATGCTCGGCAGCGCCAAAATGAATGTTCAGGACTTTGCCGGAGCCCGCGACGAGTTTGCCAAGGCCGAGGCACTCAACCCCAATCTGCCCGACGTCCACGTTCTGTACGCTGAAGCGCTCGTGTTTACAGGCGACTCCGACCTCTCGTCCAAGGAATTCGAGGATGAATTGGCGATCGACCCGTACAACTTTGACGCCAACCTTCAACTCGGTGCCAGCGCCCGCCTGGAACAGAACTACGATGAGGCTCGCAAATACTTTGCTCGCGCCTTGGAAACTCGACCCGCCGACCCCGGCGTGCGCTACCAACAGGCACTGATTGATATCGACCAAGGCAAGTTGGACTCTGCCCGCCAGGCTCTCGAATCCCTGGTGAAGGAATCTCCTCAATTCACCGAAGCGCACGTTTCTTTGTCCCTGGTCTACTACCGGCTGAAACGCCCTGCAGATGGCAAGCGCGAGCGGGAAATTGTGCAGAAGCTGACCGCCGAAGCGCAAGCCAAGCAGCCCGGTGTGAACCCACAATGACCGTTCATATGCGTGTCAGAGAACCGGCCGAAGATTCTAAATTGCGATGAGATGGGGTGCACTAGTTTTGTGCTTGGTTTTGGCCGAAGCTGTTTCGGCGCAATCCAGCTCACCTGCAGCGCGTGCGTGCGCTCCGTGCCACTCACAGGCAAAATCGCAACCACTCACGTCCATGGCGAACGCTCTCGAGACCGTCGAGAAGTGCAAAGTCTTGATCGATCATCCCGTGTTGACGACGAACGTGGCGGGATATTCGTACCGGATCGAACGAAAAGGAGATCAGAACCTCTATTCCGTGAGTGACGGCACGAATACGCTCACGGTCCCGATTCGCTGGGCAATGGGCGCAAGTTCGGCGATCGGCCAAACATACATCCTCGAAAAGGATGGCGAATTGTATGAGAGCCGGGTGAGCTACTTCCGGGAGTTGGACGGGCTTGGCCCTACGTTGGGATCGGCGGGATCGATTCCTTCGGATTTGAAGGAAGCCGCCGGACGATTGATGAGCCGCGACGACAAGCTGAAGTGCTTTGGCTGCCACGCCACAAACGCGACGGCAGGCAGGCAAGTGACTCTGGATAAAATGACTCCGGGCGTGCAATGTGAGCACTGCCATAAAGACGCACCAACACACTTGGCGGCAGTGCTCGTGAATGGTTACGAACCCGACGCGTCTAAATCATCGCCTGCGCCTCCCGCACTGCCCGCCGAGCGAGTTTCGAATTTCTGCGGGCAATGTCACCGGACCTGGGCGGAGATTGCCGCGCAGGGCAACCCAAGCATCGCGAACATACGCTTCCAGCCCTATCGCCTCACCGGTAGCAAATGCTACGACCCCGATGACGCACGCATCAGTTGCCTCGCCTGCCATGACCCCCATCACGAGATAAACGCGGTATCCACGGATTACGACGCGAGATGCCAGGCCTGTCATGCGGGTGGCAAGCCCGGCGCGAAAGCATGCCCGGTTGCGAAAAGCAAATGCTCCACCTGTCACATGCCCAAACTTGAGCTGCCCGGGGCCCACCACAAGTTCACCGATCACCGCATTCGAATCGTGAAGGCGAATGAACCCTACCCAGGCTGAACCGCAAACTCCTCTCACCGTCACCCGCAAGGCACGCTTATTCCCGCCCTGCAGCGAGAACAATTGTGTTTGCGATAGGATGTCAGGATGATTTTTTCCCGACGCGGATTTCTGGGTCTTGGCATGGCTGCAGGCGCCGCCAGAGCGTTTGGGATCCCACCGCAAAATAAAGCATCCTCGGAAGTCTCGCTGTTCAGCGAAGTGCCCGCGTCGGTGTCCGGCATCACGTGGATGCACGAAAATGCCATGTCTCCGAGCCGCTATCTGCCGGAGGCGCTGGGACCGGGGTGCGCGTTTCTGGACTATGACAACGACGGCTGGATGGATATTTTCCTTGTGAACAGCGGCCCGAGTGATTTTTGGAAGCCGTCCAAACCTGTCCGTAACGCTCTGTACAAAAACAACCGGGACGGCACTTTCACTGATGTAACCGAGAAAGCCGGTGTGGCCGGCGCATATTTTGGGATGGGTATAGCCGCGGGTGACTACGACAACGACGGCTGGCCGGATCTTTTCGTTACCGCGTATGGCAAATGTATTTTGTATAAGAACAATCATGATGGAACCTTTACCGACGTGGCAGAAAAGGCCGGTGTCGCAACGCCTGGCTGGACCACCAGCGCCGTCTGGTTCGATTACGACAATGACGGCAAATTGGATTTGTTCGTCTGCAGCTTCGTGGATTACTCCGGCGTGCGCAAATTGGAGTGCGGAAATAACGCGGTCGGCAGGAACTATTATTGTGTGCCGCGCGTGTTCAAACCCACTGCGAGCTTCCTCTACCACAACAATGGAAACGGCACGTTCACCGAAGTTAGCAAAGGAACGGCCATTGCCACCGCTCTCGGCAAGGGTCTCGGCGTGGTGGCGACCGACATCAACAATGACGGTTGGATGGACTTATTCGTCGCCAACGACACAGTACAAAACTTTTTGTTTGTAAATCGTGGGCCCGGTGCGAACGGCCACTGGAACTGGGACGAGATCGCGCTGCAAGCCGGCGTGGGATTTAGCGAGAGTGGCAGGCCTCGGTCAGGAATGGGCGTGGATGCGGCAGATCTCAATGGAGACGGATGGCAGGATTTGTTCGTCGCCAACGTCGACCACGAAATGTATTCCATTTACGAAAACAATAAAGACGAATCGTTCCACGACACAGCGCAGGCTAATGGCGTGGCTCGTGACACAAGGTTGCTGAGCGGCTGGGGAATGAAATACTTCGATTACGATAACGACGGTTTGGTGGACCTGATACTGGCGAATGGCCATCCCGACGACATGATCGATCTCTATTCGATGCAGGTGAAGTACAAGGAGCCGATGCTCCTCTATCATCAAGGCGAAGACCACAAGCTGCACGACGTGAGCGAGACCGCAGGCCCGGTGTTCCACAAGGATTTTGCGGCGCGCGGTCTTGCCGTCGGCGATTTTGACAACGACGGAGCCGTGGATGTGATCATCGGGATCAACGGTGGTCCTCCCGTCCTACTGAAGAACAACGCCGCGAAGGGAAACAACTGGCTCGGACTCAAACTCGAAGGCGTCAGCTGCAATCGCGACGCCATCGGAGCGCGCATTAAATGGAAGGCCGGCGGTAAAGTTCGCGAGCGACTGAAGAACAACGGCGGCAGCTATCTTTCCTCGCACGATCCTCGGGAGGTGCTTGGTATCGGCACGGCGAGCCAGATCGATGAACTGGAAATTCGTTGGCCCGCGCCCAGCAAGCAGGTTGAAAAACTCACCGATATTGCTCCGAATCGTTATCTTCGTGTCCTCGAAGGCAAAGGAAGCGTCTGAAACTATCTGCTGCGATGTTTGCATGTATCCGGTGTTGGGATCTTCATCCTAGCGTACCTTCTCCGCCTCTGGGAGTGGCGCGGGCCTCCAGCATGGCAAGCAGATAATTACGTGTAACCCGAGTCGGAGCCATGATCGTTCCGTCCTGTAACCGGACGGCTTCCGCGGCGGACGCAGATCAGCGCTCCCCGCTTCCGCCGATTTGTCGTTTTTGTCCTGGCATCGTGGACAGCGTCGACGCCAGGCGTGTGACAATCCTACACTCTCTCGCAGAACTTTTTGTTTACATGGTGTTTGTAGTTAGTGAGGGCGGCCGGAAACGCCGCCGCAAAAGTGGAGGCTTGCTATGCAAAATCGAACCGTAATTTTGCTGGTCTTGCTGGCCAGCGTGTTTTGGCAGCAACCGTCACCTGTCGCAGGAGAATCTCAGACGGCTGATCCGCAAAGTACGCAGGGCACGAACGCGCACAGTCACGACATGTCGACCATGACGCAAGACCAAAGCGCTGACGGCAGCGCCGCCATGGGCGCCATGCACTCGATGGAAGGGCAGATGGACATGGGCCCGCATATGAAAATGACCGACCTTCGTCCTGCCCGCACTGGCGACGCCGAGCGAGCTCAGGCCGTTGTGGACTCAGCCCGCAAAGTTGCCGCCCACTATCTCGACTATCGTTCTGCGCTAAGCGATGGCTTCGAGATTTTCCATCCCGAGGTTCCACAGAAAATCTATCACTTTGTTAACCGTGCTTATGCGCGGGAAGCCGCGGTCAGCTTCAATGCCGAACACCCCACCGCTCTGCTCTACGAAAAACACGGCGATGGCTACAACTTGGTCGGAATAATGTACACCGCCCCCAAAAATTTTAGCGAAGAGCAACTCGACCAGCGCATACCGCTCAGCATCGCGCAATGGCATGAGCATGTGAACTTCTGCGCCCCGCCGCCTGACCGCAGAAGCGAGATATTGGCGACGAATTCCCAGTTCGGGCTCAAGGGATCGATTACGACGCGCCAGGCGTGCGATGCCGTAGGGGGAACGTTCCACCCCGTCGTGTTCAACTGGATGATTCACGTCTACCCGTTCGAGAAGGATCAGAAGAGCATCTGGTCGATCGAGCGCCAACACGATGATAGCTAGCCAGCGTTATGCGAATGGCTATGGGCGAGCGACTTCGGCGTTTCCAACCAGGATGGTTTGGGTTTTCCAGCCTTCACTGCTGGACACGTAAGTCACTTGTGGTCGCAGGCTGAGACGCAAATCCACCCTGGCATCCGGCAATACCACCATGGAATTGCCCTCGAATGGAATGACAAGTTCCGGCGGGTCGCCCGGCAATTGGAGCGGCTGTACGTCTCCTTGGCTCGTGATGGTGCAGTTCGACAGCGTTCCGCTGCATTCCTGCTTGGAGAGCCCCACAAAGCGGTCTGTGAATTCGGGAACAAATTGCAGTTGTAGTTCGCGATAACTGCCCGCTGGCACAAGCGCGTTCTCTAGCAGAACGGTGAAAGAATCCCCGATCAGATCGACTCGACGTGGTTGAGTTGCGAGTTGCGGAGCAAGGTCGAAACCGTCGGGCGAATTCGTGTCCGCTGGATTGGTGGGACGAAGCCGAATACTCTGCACCGTCACAAAAGCATGCTCCACCCGGGTCGTGGCAGGGCAGGTTTCGCAGGCCGCCGTTTTGACGGCAACCATGTTCATCATGCCCATGCCCTGGGACAGCGAGCAGGCAGGCGGAGGATTTGCTACGGTTATTGTGGCCGTGCCATTGCCGTTGTTGGAGATGCCGACAAAACAGGAATTACCACAGCCGGCAACGCAGATGGCCGCAAAAACCCAGAAGCAAGAAAACATTTCGCGGTGATTCGGTCGAGAGAAGCGCATGGGTTGACTCCAAAACATATCCGTTGAGCGCGCGTCTCAGGCTGCATTCTACTCGCTTGAGAAACCTCTAGCCAGTGAAAACGCTGTTAGGAGTTGGAGAGCGGCTCGTACTCATTGTTTCGCGCAGTGCAGGTTCGCGCAGTGGAAATGCAGTGGAAATATTGGTAAGCGCTGTAGGCGGACAGGCCTTGCTTCAGGGCTGCGGCGCCAATCACCAAGGCACGCGGAGACAACCGGGTTACCGGTAACGGCTGCCAATACCCCGAGAGTCACAAATCACTCGACAGTAAGTGCAGGGGGTTATTTCGCGGCGTAGAAGAGGTAGTCAGCGGAGTATGAGACGCGGACTTCCTGGCCGACGTGCGAAGCGTCGCATCCGGACGCTGGTGCTTTGCCACCTTTAGTGTTGAGGCGCTGGATGGTTGTGGCGCTAGAGAGCACGCCGCTGCCATCGTGGCTGAGCACCTTGACGAGAAGCCATGGAACGGAATCGCCGTCCGGCGAAGGCGCATTGGCAACGGCTTTGCCGATAACACGGCTGCCGTCGCTCGCTTCCCAAGAAGGTCCAGCGAAATGTTTGCCGAAGGGTTTGTCATCCTTGTCGAAGAGTTGCGCATCGGGAGCCTTCAGCGTCCAAGTGAATTGCGTGGCGTCACCCTTGCAGGTGTACACCTGATCGCCCTTCGCGTGAACCTTGAAAAGAAGTCTTTCATTGGCGGATGGCTGGAGTTGCTGCGGGACTTGTTGCGCGGCAGCCGAGAACAAAAGAACCGTACTCGCGGCGGCGAGCAGGGTGGCGGATGCGAATCGGAAAATGCTATTGCACATGGGTCGCTTCCTCCCGTGAGGGCACGGCATGGGTTCGAAGCACAATATAACCAACATGCTCAACGTTGAGCTTAGCTTTGCGGCTTCAACAATCGAATCGCGGTCGAGACATGTCTCGTACTTCCTTGCTTGCCCCGTAGCTATGAAACCCAGCTAAAATTGCTGAGAGTCGATTCTACCTCCCTTAAATGACCCGGTGCCAGCGCCCCGTACGGGAGTCTTTCGTGTCGTTATCTGGCTCATTAAAACGAAATGCTGAGGCGTTTCAGGTATTTTATCGGCCAATGCAACCTCGTAGATTGAGCATTAGAACCTGGTCGCTTAGGGGGCACGATGGCATCATCGATGGCATCATGGCACCTCGAATGCGCGAACTGTCGCAAGTCCTTTCAACAGTCGCGGATTGAAGACACACTAAAAACAAGTTCTTTCCCGAGGAGCCAATTTTCTCTGATTGCGGTGCCAAGCTAGAGTGCCCGCACTGCAGCCACAAAGCGACATATCCGCAATACCAACTGACCTTTCGGGCTTGATATGACCGACGCAATCTATTGATTGCTCGAACGGTGTTGGTGGTCGAACTAAAGAAAGCGTGAGCGTCAACTAAACTTGGCGGAACCTGCACACGCCCTAATCAGAATATATCTTAACCTATTATTTAATACATGGTTCGCGGTAGGCCGTGGGCGCAAAAACTTGGTACGCTACCGTCCACTAAGGAGCAGGTTATAGGAGGGGTTATCGTCCGCCATGGATGACGAACAAGTGCCATTGGAAACGATTCTCCGCACGGAGGAATTGGATCGACGCCCGGCACGCCCACCGGACTTTGAAAAAGAAAATCGCGCCCTCATTGGTTTGACTCAGGCACTGAGCGATGCACCGCAAACCATTCTGCAGACGTTGGCTGACACGATCCTGAACATTTGCGATTGCGGTTCAGCGGGCGTCAGCCTGCTAACCACGCACGATGGCGGCAAGCGATTCTATTGGCCCGCAATTGCCGGCCAGTGGCAACAGCACATTGGTGGTGGCACGCCGCGCGACTTCGGGCCTTGCGGCACTGTCCTCGACCGAAACTGCCCGCTCCTATTCACTCATGTTGAGAGACGCTTTACCTATTTCGAACCAGTCACGCCTTCGGTCGAAGAGGCCCTCTTGGTTCCTTTCTATGTGGCAAACAAAGCGGTCGGCACGATTTGGGCTGTCGCCCATGACCACAGCCACAAGTTCGACGTCGAAGACAAGCGTCAGCTTCTCAGTCTCGGTCGGTTTGCTTCAGCCGCCTATCAAGCTGTGATTTCGTTAGATGCCTCTAGTCAACTGGCGGCGATCGTCGAGTCCTCGGACGATGCCATCATCGGCAAAAACCTCGATGGCATCATCCTTAGCTGGAATAGAAGCGCCGAACGGCTATTTGGCTACACCGCCGAAGAAGCCATCGGCCAGCACATCACACTTATAATTCCCCCCGATCGCAGAGACGAAGAATCAATGATTCTAGAGCAACTCCGGCAAGGTGTGCGTGTAGACCATTTCCAAACTATTCGCATACGCAAGAATGGGACGCCGATAGATCTTTCTTTAACAATCTCACCGATCAAAAACTCTTTTGGTCGTGTTGTCGGAGCCTCAAAAGTGGCGCGGGACATTTCCGAGCAAATGCGCGCCGATGGCCTTCGTAAGGAAGCCGAAATCTCCGCCCATCTCTTACAAGTCCAGGATACGGAAAGAAGACGTATCGCCCGCGAGTTGCACGATGGCGTGGGAAATTTACTGGCTGGGATCAGCATGAATGCCTCGCAAATTGCCAAGGAAAAGGAAAAACTAAGCCCCTCTCGCGCACGATGCTTAGAGGAGAATCTCGGTTTGATCGGACAAGCATGCGCCGAAATTCGAACAGTGTCCTATCTCCTACACCCACCGCTGTTGGATGAAGTGGGTCTGCAATCCGCCCTGAGGTGGTATATCGATGGATTTGCTGAGCGCAGCAAGATTAAGGTCACGATGGAAATAGCCCCCGATCTAGGCCGCCTCCCGGAAGACTATGAGTTGTCCTTGTTCCGGATTGCACAAGAGTGCTTGACGAATGTCCATCGTCATTCCGAGAGTTTCACGGCCCTCGTGCGGCTATGGCGCACGCCGGGAAGAGTCGAAATGGAAGTAAGGGATGAAGGCAAGGGAATCAAGGAGGAGATACAGTCCAAATTTGCCGCTGGTAGTAGTTCAGGCGTAGGTCTTCGCGGAATGCAAGAAAGAGTGAGATTGCTCGGTGGTGAGTTGATAGTGCAATCAGCGGGAAACGGTACGTCCGTTCTCGTCGCACTTCCGCTCACACAGGAAGCTGAGATCCCATCAGAGCAGGCGGTTCGGTCCCGAAATCAAATGGGAATTTCCTCGTGAAGAAATCCAAACCGGGCTGCAATTCTCCTTTTGCATGGCTCTGCCTTGCAAGCGGACTCTTCAAGGTTGGTAGACCAAATCTCCCCATCGATAAGTAACTTTCTTCTTGCAATTGGGGCATTCGAATGTGATTCCGTTCGGCGGGAATTCCGGTTTCTCGGCAAGAAAGAAGTTGGCAAGCGTATCGTTAATCTTCGAGTGTTCGAAGTTCTTGCCACAATTCGCGCAACAAAGAGCCCAACTTGCCAAGCATGTACACCACCGTGAGCGTAAATGTATGTGGTGGAGAATGTCGGACCAATCCAAGCAGATTAGAGTCGGCAACCACTTTATACCCACGACTTACACCCAAATCTGTACCCATACGAGCCTCGATGCACGGCGGCAACATCGTGGACCGGGCCTGTGGCGGAACTGGCAGACGCGGCAGGACTCAGAATCTGCTGGGAAAGATTGGAGGTAGCGGCGGGACTCGAACCCGCTAAGATCGGTTTTGCAGACCGACGCCTCGGCCTCTTCGGCATCGCCACCTCAAACCCAAACTGCCCGCAAAACGCCTATTTTACCCCTATTTTCAGTCTCCGTAACCTATTGAAACCACGTCGAACTCATGCCTTACCACTTGGCTACCGCGCCACCGTTCAGCTGGAGACTGCGAGTGGCAGGGACCTTGACAGAGTCCCTGCCACCCTGCACGCAACGAGAGCCTGGCCTACGCGCTCTGGCACGCCGGCACAGCCTGGAGAGAAGCTGCGTTCAGGTTCACGATGGGTGCACCGACCAAATTGCCCCACTCGGTCCAGGAGCCGTCGTAGTTCCGGACCTTGGTGTAGCCGAGCAGGTACTTCAGTACAAACCAGGTGTGGGAGCTGCGTTCGCCGATGCGGCAGTAGGCGATGGCTTCATCTTGGCCGTGAACGCCTTTGCCTTCGTAAAGCTTCTTCAGCTCGTCGTACGATTTGAAAGTGCCATCGTCGTTGGCGGCTAGCGCCCAGGGAATATTTACGGCGCCGGGAATGTGTCCGGCTCGCAACGCGGTTTCTGCCAGCCCCGGCGGCGCGAGAATTTTTCCGGTGAATTCGTCGGCGGAGCGAACATCGACGAGATCTCCACCGAGGCGCTTGCTTTGGATCCCGAGCACGTCTTCCCTCCGCGCCCGGATCGACTCGTCAGGATATGAGGCGCGATAGGTGGCGGGAGTAACCGCAGTCGGTTCAGTGGTGACAATGAGTCCGTCGGCAATCCATTTTTTGCGGCCGCCGTTGATGAGCCAAACGTCTTTGTGGCCGTAGTATTTCAATTGCCAGAAAGCATATGCGGCAAACCAGTTGTTGTTGTCGCCGTAGAGGAGAATTATGGTGTCTCGGGAGATGCCGGATGCGCCGAGGAGGCGCTCGAGTTCGGATTTCTCGATCAGGTCCCGGCGAACGGGATCCTGCAGCTGGGTCTGCCAGTTCCAAGCAATGGCGCCGGGGATGTGGCCTTTTTCGTAAGAGGTCGTGTCCACGTCGACTTCCACGAGGCGAAAGCCCGGGGAATTTAGATTCTGAGCTACCCAATCCGTGCTGACCAGAACCTCGGGGTGCTTATATTCAGACATGCGTCGCTCCTTTCCAGATAATCCTTGCTAGCGCTACCACAGGGCTACAAAAACGAAAAACCCATCGACCAGGCTCTCTGGCGATGGGTTTGAACTTCGATTCGGCTAAATTCTGTTCGCTAGCGGTTTAGCCTCCCCATACCAGAGCACACTTGTGCGCAGCACAGACAGCAGCACGCCGTGAAGTGGGAGTTGTTAGACATGAAGACAGCTTACAAGCGCGGGCCGCTCACGGCAAATGCAAACTTTGGATGCGTTGTATCGGCCGGACGCACGCAGTAGCAAACGGTAGCGACGGAAGCAGCTAGCAACTTGAAGCGACGTTAGGTGAAATGCTTCGGCGGAGCCTCATGACCACTCTAGAGTTGTGGGTCGGCGGGAACGAGCTTGTAACTTTTCGGGAATGTATGGGTTGAATAGAGCAACTTGCGACGAAGGATGAAGAAGGAATGAAGTTGCGACACATGGCGTTCGCGGTGCCGATCTTCCTTGGCGTTGCGGCGGTGAACGGGTACATGACCCGCGCCGGATCCGATGACCTGCGCGGCAAGATGCTCGTCGACGCGCGACAACGCACCTACGATCTCCACGTCCCCACCAATTACGACGGCACAAAGGATGCGCCGCTTCTGATTGCGCTCCATGGACGGCTCGGAACCGGGTCCGATCAACAAAGGCGGGGGCACCTGGACCGCCTGGGTGACGAATTCGGATTCCTGGTGGTATATCCCGACGGACTCCAACGGAGTCGGGCTGATGGGCGCGGCGCAACGCCTTCAGACAAGAGCGACGTCGATGACGTGAAATTCATCTCGGCCCTGATCGATACGCTCGAGAGTAAGTACAAAGTCGACCGCTCGAGAATTTACGCCACGGGCATGTCCAACGGAGGATTCATGACCGGGCGTTTGGCGTGCGATTTGTCTGACCGCATCGCGGCGGTCGCGATCGTCGGCGCTTCAATTTCCGAGAACGTGGCTGCCGACTGCCATCCCGCAAAACCGGTATCGGCACTGATCATACAGGGCTCGGAAGACCCACTCGTGCCCTTTGGCGGCGCGTTGGACGACCAAGGCGTGGCACTGCCGCACGATGCCGCGGTGCAGAAGTTTGTGCAAGTGAATCATTGCGCGGGAGAACCAAAAAAAGATCACATTCCAGGCAATACGGGCGACCGGACGAGTCTCGATGTGACGACGTATGTGGGCTGTGCCGGAGGTAGCGAGGTGCAAAGCTACGTGGTGCACGGGGCCGGCCACGCCTGGCCGGGAGGCGTGCCGTATTTGCCGGCCACGTTCGTCGGCAGGACGACGCGAAATCTGGACGGGAGCAAGGTAATCTGGGAATTTCTTTCAGGTCACAGTCGATAAAAATTCGCGCCTAATTTTGATTGCTATCGGTCGGTTCAACCGCGAGAGAAGACAAATTGCGCAAGCGGTTTGTGGAGTTGGGTGGCGGCGTCGGCGCAGCGAGCCCGGCGGTTTCCGATCCGAGCCCCAGCTTTTGAAGAGTCAAGGCATCGAGTTTGCCCGTAGGGGCAAGGCCGTTGGAAGTCTGAAAGCGCTTCATGGCGTCGGACGTGGAATCATCCCACTTCCCGGTGGGTTCGCCAGCGAAGACGCCCTTTTTCGCTAAGGCTTGCTGAATTTCAGTGATGCGATCGGTCGTAGGAGCTGCCTGCCCTTTGACCTTCTTAACTCTTTTTTTGCTGGAAGTCTTGGAGTGCGTGGATCGTGACGAACTTGCGGTGCCGGAAGTAGTGGAGTGAGTGGTAGTGCTCGACGTGTGGGCTTTGTGCACCACTTTCTTCGGCGTCGCAGATACGTTCTGCGCGGAGACGGCGGGCACACTGAAGGCGCCCGCCGCCAAAACCACGAGAAGTCGTCCGCCAAGATTTCTCTTGCAGAGCAGTTGACCCATATATGGAACGATTGTTCCCGGTTATTTGCTGTCCGACGGAACCACGCCCGCGAGAAACACGGTCAAAACACGGTCCGAGTTGCCGCCGCGGCGGAGAACCTTGAATACGACGTTCTCGCCCGCCTTCAACTTCGATACGGCTCTGTGATAATCGTCTACGGAAGCAACCGATTGGCCGTTCACTTCGGATATTACATCGCCGGGCGTGAACTGGATGTCTTCGCCAAAGCTGGTCGGTTCGACTTCGGTGACCACCACGCCCTTCTGGCCTTCCAGTCCCACCTTCTGAGCCCGGTCCGGAGTGAGGTTTTCTACACGCAATCCGAACTCCGCCGGAGACGAATCGTCCTGCGAGTTGCTGGCGCGGCCGGCTGTCGCCGGAAACACGTGGGTGCGATCCTCGACCGTGGCCGCAGTTTCGCGCAGTTGCTTGTCACGATAGTAGGAAATCTTGACCTTGCTGCCAATCGGAGCGGTGGCGATCGGATTGACAAGATCGTTGCCGGTCTTTACTGGAGTGCCGTTGATGGCGCTGATCACGTCGCCAGGCTTGAGTCCGGCCTTTTCGGCAGGGCTGCCAGGAGTGACGTCCTCAATTACGACGCCATGCGGCGCGCCGAGAGACTTGAGCGCGATTTGGTTGGTGCTGATCTCTTCCTGGAATTGAACGCCGATCGAACCGCGCGTCACGCGGCCGTTCTTCACGATCTGATCGTAAACATTAATCGCGGTGGTCGACGGCATGGCAAAACCAACACCCTCATAGCCGCGGCTGCCGGTCAGTATAGCGGTGTTGATGCCGATGACTTGTCCGGCCATATCGACAAGCGGGCCGCCGGAATTTCCGGGATTAATGGCCGCGTCGGTCTGCAGGAAGCGTTGGAACTGGTGGTTGCTCACGCTGTTGCGATCTTTGGCGCTGATGATGCCTGCGGTAACCGTGGCATTGAGCCCGAAGGGGCTGCCAATCGCGAGAACCCAATCACCCACCTGGACGCCATCGGAGTTGCCAAGCTTGGCAAAGGGCAAATCTTTACCAGCGTCAATCTTAATGACCGCCAGGTCGGATTCCTCGTCCGCGCCGATCAGCTTGGCGGTGTACTTGTTGGTTTCGCCGTTGAGCTGCACTTGAATCTTGCTGGCTTGGTCAATTACGTGATTATTCGTGAGGATATAACCGGACTTGTCCAGAATCACGCCGGAACCCAAGCTACGCTCGGCGTCCTGATGCGGTTGGCCGCCGCTTCCGGGCTGGTTATCAAAGAAATGAAAGAAGAAATCTTCGCTCGGGTCGTCCTGATCGCTCTGGTGATGCTTCCGGGATTTGCGGTCGATGACCTGCGTGGTGGCAATGTTCACAACGGCGGGCTCGACACGATTGACGATACCCGAGAACGAGCTCGAAGAGGGGATGGGATCCGGCAAGGCGAGCGGCGCCGCACTGGTACCCGCGAATGAGAAGCTGTGCATTGCGGAAACTTTACCGTTCACCAGCGTGCCGATAAAGATCCCGATCACGAGAGTAGCTGCAATCGACACGGTGGCGATCATCTTCCGGCGCCGCGTCCAATCCGCCATATTCCTAGGTTGGTCCATCTAAATTGCTCCTATCTATTCCGTGGCCCAGTCCACCTGCCGAGAGTATAACACCGCAAAAGGGCCGGGGTTGCTCTCGAAATACGATGCGCCTCGACGTTAACTGGCCATCCGGCCGGGTCTCACTGGAAGCGTTGGTACGCTGTAATGTTTGACGCAAAAGGTTAGCAAATTGTTGTGAGCTGTGGTGAGAGCTAACTTTCGCCTTGACAAGCAGTTCGAGTTCTAGCATAAATGGATTAGCCGCGATAGCGGCAACACGTGGCGATTTAGGGCGACTTGCTCCACGTAAAAAACTGCTAAAGAGCTGGTAGAGTTCACAGAAGCAGAAACCTCTGAGACCCTCCAAGCTTTTTGGCACGGAGGGTTTTTTGTTTCCCTCCGCGCTTGCCCTCAGTCGATTGTCACGTCATTCCCTACCGTAGGCCTGTCTGGGCGGAAGCCCAAGCGGGGCTAGCGCGAGGTGCCTTATGGAAGTCCATTTCTTAAGATGTAGAGAATGCGGCAAGAAGTTTGCCAATGCGCCGCTATCTTTCTGTGAAGAATGCTTTTCTCCCCTGGAAGTGAGCTACGACTATGGAGCACTCGGCGAGACCGTCAAGCGCGAAGCGCTCGGGCACCGGGCTTTTAACATGTGGCGCTACGCGGAGCTGCTGCCTCTGCCGGAGGGATTCACACCAGCGGCCGCGGTTGGCGGCACGCCGCTCGTGAAGTCCAGGAAGCTGAGCGCCCAATGGGGCGTGAAGAACCTTTTCTTTAAGAATGATGCGGTGTGCTTCCCTACCCTGTCCTTTAAGGACCGCGTGGTGGCGACCGCTTTGGCGGCGGCTCGCAGATTCGGATTCAAGACCGTGGGCTGCTCCTCGACAGGGAATCTGGCAAATGCAGTAGCGGCGCAAGGCGCGCAGCAGGGATTTGATACGACCGTGTTCATCCCCGCCGATCTGGAGCCCGCGAAAATTCTAAACACCGCGGTGTATGGCGCGCGGATTATCCGCATCGATGGGAACTACGACCAAGTCAACCGCCTGTGCACGCAGATCGCGGACCGCTTCAAGTGGGGACTGGTAAATGTAAATCTGCGGCCCTACTACGCGGAGGGATCGAAGACCCACGGCTACGAAATCGCAGAGCAACTTGGATGGGAATTGCCGGACAACGTCGTGGTGCCGATGGCTGGCGGTTCGTTGATTGGAAAAATCGCCAAGGCGTTTTCCGAATTGGCGAATCTTGGTTGGGTGGCGCCGAAGAAAGTGAAGTTCTTTGGCGCTCAGGCCACAGGATGCGCGCCGATAGCGGACGCCGTGAAACGCGGCCTTTCACGCGTGGAGCCGCAGAAGCCGAACACCATTGCACGCTCGCTGGCAATCGGCAACCCCGCCGATGGGCACTATGCGCGCCGCTTGATCATCGAATCCGGCGGTTGGGCGGAGTGCATTTCCGATCCGGAGATTATCGATGCCATTAAGCTGCTGGCGGAAGCTGAAGGCATCTTCGCGGAAACTGCCGGCGGCGTGACCACCGGCGTCACAGCGAAGCTCATCGAACAGGGACGCATTCGAACCGATGAAACCACCGTGGTGTGCATTACCGGAAATGGTCTGAAAACCACCGACGCCATCGCCGCGGATTTCCCGGCGACCGAGGCGATCCCGCCGAAACTGGAAGCGTTTGAAGCTTTACTGGCGCAGCAGTTGGATGAACCCGTCCGGGCGCAGTGAACATCGAATTTGTAGAACCGGAGAAGAAGATGGCCATTACGATTGAAATTCCCACAGCGTTTCGGCGGTTCACCGACGGAACACCCAAGCTCGAAAGCGCCGCAAAAACCGTGGCGGAGGCGTTGAACGAGTTGGTCGCAAAATACCCGGCTCTTTCGCGGCACGTGCGCGACGATGAAGGACAAATCCGCCAGTTCATCAACGTTTATCTCAACGACGAAGACATCCGCTTTCTGGGCGGAGAAGCGTCTGCCCTGAAAGACGGAGACAAGTTGCTGCTCGTGCCGTCGATCGCCGGCGGCTGAAACACGCTTCACAGTCGCTCTGCCTGTGCCTCTCTTCATTGCGGTCCGGCTTGCCTGGAGTAGTCAGCCACTGCTTGACCACATCTCGGCACAATCTCAACCATCTCGCGCGTCTCACCTTCCACTGCGCAGCCTCGATCGAGGAAACACCCATTGCCGAAGGCACGATTTGCCGCCCGGTGTAGGGCAAGGTTTGCCCAGGCCGACGCCGGGGGGTCCGTGACGAGCTCACCATGCGAATTTGCTACGATAGTGAATCGTATGCCGTGCGAGTCCTGCAGCACTGGGAGATCTATGGCAGGCGGTTTGCACCAGAGAAAGGCCCCCGCGGCGACGTGCAGGCAACGCGGCGACTTTTTCATCCAATCCAACACCGTGGTACGCTATTTCCCGTGTTGGTCCAATCCGGGCAAGACAAGAAAGGATTGGAAATGGCTTATTACGCGCTTTTCTACGATGTAGTTGACGACTTTGTGGAGCGGCGCGCTCCCTTCCGCGAAGAGCATCTGAAGTTGGCCGACGCCGCGAACCGGCGGGGCGAACTGGTGCTCGCCGGGGCGCTCGCGGAGCCCGCTGATGGCGCGCTCATCATTTTCCGCGGCGACGACGCAGCAGCCGCATCTTCCTTTGCAGAAAGCGATCCCTACGTGCGCAACGGCTTGGTGAAGCGCTGGGAGGTTCGACCCTGGACCGTAGTCGTAGGAGGCGAAACAAGAGCCACTGTGAGCGGTACACGAGGAGAGGCCTGAGATGGTAGTCCGATTCTGGTCCGCAAGAACAACCCAAGCACGGTTTCCGGAGTATCTGAAGCACTTCAATGAGAATGTGCTGCCGCGATTGCGGGCGGTCGACGGCTTTCTGGAAGCCCGCGTCATTTCGCAGTCGGACGGCACCGTAGTGCAATTCGTCGCGGAGACGCTGTGGGCCTCGATGGAGGCCATCGACGGGTTCGCCGGCCCGGACCGCGAAGAGGCGGTGATCGCCGACGAGGCGTTACACCTGTTGACCTCCTATGACCGGCATGTGCGGCACTATCAGGTGGATTTGTGCGAAGATCATCGTGCGGCAACGGCCTCCGCCGGATAGTTCGCACCTCTGGTGCCGGTAAATCCCGCAATGCTAAACTGTTAAGGCACACCCATGACACCGAAAACACTGTACGAAAAAATCTGGGATAGCCACGTCGTGCGTGAAGAACCCGGAAAACCCGCGCTCATCTATATCGATCGCCACCTCATCCACGAAGGCACGTCTCCACAGGCGTTTGCCGGACTGAAGGCCGAGGGCCGCACGGTGCGGCGACCGGATTTGACATTCGCGGTGATGGACCACTCGGTCCCGACAAAAGACCGTCTGCTCCCAATTGTAGACCAGGACGCGAAGGCGCAATTTGATGCGCTGGAACGGAATTGCCGGGAAACCGGTGTGCGGCTGTTCGACATGCACAGCAAGAATCAGGGCATTGTGCATATCATCGGGCCGGAGCTCGGTATCACCCAGCCCGGCCAAACCATTGTTTGCGGTGACAGCCACACGTCGACGCACGGCGCATTCGGCACCCTTGCTTTCGGTATCGGCACGAGTGAGGTGGAGCACGTACTGGCAACGCAGTGTCTGGTGCAGAACAAATCGAAGACTATGCAGATTGTTGTGAATGGCAAACGCCCCAAAGGCGTTATGGCGAAAGACATCATTCTGGCCATCATCGGAAAGATCGGAATCGGCGGCGGAACCAGCCATGTGGCCGAATATCGAGGCGAAGCGTTTCGCGAGCTTTCCATGGACGGCCGCATGACGGTCTGCAACATGACGATTGAAGGCGGTGCGCGCGCAGGAATGGTTGCCCCGGATGAGACGACCTTCGCTTATATGGAAGGCCGACCGTTCGTGCCCCGTGGAAAAGACTTTCAGGAAGCTGTAGAACGCTGGAAGTTGCTGAAGACCGACGACGGCGCGAAGTTTGATATGACCGTGGAGTTGCGCGCTGAAGAGATTGGGCCGCAAGTGACGTGGGGCACAAATCCCGGCATGGTCACGAGCGTCACAGGGCGCGTACCGGACCCACACGACTTCAAGGATTTGAACGATCAGAAAGCCACCGAAAGCGCCCTGAAGTACATGGGACTCCGGCCGGGCACGCCCATTGTCGATATCCCCGTGGACCGCGTGTTCATAGGTTCCTGCACGAATTCCAGGCTCGATGACCTTCGCGCCGCTGCCCAATTGGTGGCCGGCAAGCATATCGCCGAGAACATCAAGCAGGCGTTAATCGTGCCGGGTTCGCGCGGAATCAAAGCTCAAGCGGAGAAAGAGGGTCTGGACAAGATTTTCTCCGAGGCGGGATTCGAATGGCGCGACGCCGGGTGCAGCATGTGCATCGGTATGAACGCCGACGTTTTGCCGCCGCACGAGCGCAGCGCCAGCACTTCCAATCGCAATTTCGAAGGCCGCCAGGGCCGCGACAGCCGAACGCATCTGGTCAGCCCGGTTATGGCCGCCGCCGCCGCAATCGCAGGCCACTTCGTGGATGTGCGCGAGTTTGATGTGGCGCGAGTCGAATAGTTCTACCTCCTAAACTCTTAGAATTTAGAACTTACGACTTAGAACTGAGGACTATCACATGCAGCCATTTAACACGCACGCAGGCTTGGTGCAGCCGATCGACAGGGTAAACGTCGATACCGACCAGATGGTGCCGAAACAATTCTTGAAGGCGCTGACGCGTCAGGGTTTCGGGCGCATCCTTTTTTACGACTGGCGTTATTTGCAGCCCGGAGAACGCCCGAATCCGGAGTTCGTGCTGAATTTTCCGCGTTACAGAGGTGCAACAGTGTTGCTGACGCGGGCGAATTTCGGCTGCGGCTCCAGCCGCGAGCACGCTCCCTGGGCCATAGGAGACTACGGCTTCCGCGTGATCATTGCTCCGAGCTATGCGGACATTTTCTACAACAACTGCTTCAAGAACGGAATCCTGCCGGCGATTCTGAAGGAAGAGGAAGTCGAGGAACTTTTCCAGCGCACTGAAACCAGAGAAAGCTATTCCCTTTCCGTCGACCTGCCGAATCAGACCATCAGCGACAAGCACGGCCTGGTCTACAACTTTGAAATCGCTCCATCGCGAAAGGAAGTTCTTCTGAAAGGCCTCGACGACATTGGCACTTCCCTGCTGCACGTCGCCAAGATTGACGCCTATGAGAAAGCTCACATCGCCAGCGCGCCCATGTATGAGGCCGTAGATGTGAAGTATTACTCCGAGAATGGACGGTAGCCGCTCGGCTCTATGCTGAATTCGAGCGGTGAAAAATGGAAGTCAGCCTAAAATGCTCGATTCCGGACCGTTTGTCTATTTGCCAGGTGAATGTGTCGATCCAGGCGACCACTCGTAACGTGCGGGCGCAAAAAATGAATAGGCGGCAAATTTCCAAGCGGGTCGCTTCTGCATTCTCACCTTTCCTGGTTAGCCTTTTTGCGAGTTACTTGTTTTTGGCTTCGGCTGCCGCGCAGTCCTGCGGTGCGCAGGGGGTTGCCGCACAAGTGCTTGGCTCCGGTGGACCGGAGCTGCAGGACAAGCGCGCTTCGAGCAGCTACCTCATCTGGGAAAACGGGCAAGCACGTGTGCTGGTTGATGCGGGCGGAGGAAGTGCGCTTCGATTTGGAGAGAGCGGGGCGCAAATGTCTCAGCTGGATGTGATTTTATTCACTCACTTCCACGTCGATCACAGCGGGGACTTTCCCGCGTTGATCAAGTCGTCCTGGTTTGAGGACCGCAAAGGAGCCTTGCCGATATACGGCCCGCCGGGAAATGACTTCATGCCCTCAACCATAGAGTTTGTATCCGATTTCTTTGGAGACAAGCACGGTGCTTATCGGTATCTCAGCGAGTTGTTGGTACCCGATCAAGAAGGCAGCTACAAAATGCAGCCCCACAACGTACTGGTCAGTTCAACACCGATTGCTGTTTTCCGCCGCGGCGATGTCGTCGCTTCTGCCGTACACGTCGTTCATGGACCAGTTCCCGCATTGGCATGGCGGGTCGAGGTAGGTAGCAAAACCATCGTGTTTAGTGGAGATACGAACGGCGACGGCGACGGGCTCGTGCGTTTGGCGGCGAATTCGGATTTATTCATTGCTCACAACGCTGTGCCGGAAAGCGCCGTTGGAGTCGAGAGGCGCCTGCACATGCCTCCGTCCGTGATCGGACAAATCGCCGCGGCCGCCCACGTCAAGAATTTGGTCTTGTCGCATCGGATGCTTCGGACACTTGGGAACGAACAGCAGACACAAGCTGAAATCAGGAAGCGATATTCAGGTCCGGTCGAGTTCGCCAACGACCTCGATTGCTTTCCGGTGCGATGAGTCCTTACATGGGACGCCACCAGGGCTTGAAATAAACACGGCCTTCAAAGATGGGCTCGGGCGCCTCCGGCGCGGCGGGTTCGCCCAATAATTCCGCGATCAAAATTCCGGCGACAACCAATCCGGCGCCAGTCCAGGCGCGTCGGCTCAACCGTTCGTGCAATAAAAGGTAAGAAGTGATCACCGCAAAGACCGGCTCGAGCGCGAAGAGAATGGCAGCGTGGCCCGGCGAAGTATATTGCTGTGCCCACAACTGCACCGTGAACGCGACGGCGGTGGCAAATACCGCACAGATGATGATGGCCCCAAAAAGCGGCCATCCCCAGTCGAAGCGCACAGGTTGCCAGTGAATTGCTCCGGCGAAGCCTGTCAGGGGCCAGGCCATCACCCCGCAGCCGGCGACCTGGATTACGCTGAGTGCCGAGACGGAATGCTCCTGCGAATATTCGCCAACCAGAATGATGTGCACGGCGTAAAAGCCGGCGGCCACGAAGGTGAGCACGTCTCCGCGATTGAGGTAGCGCAGGCCCTCCGCAGGAACAGTGAGAAAATACAGCCCGATGAGCGCGGCGAACGCTCCGACGTAAATCCACCTCGCAAGAGAACGGCCCCAGAAGATACCTAGCAATATCGGGACAAGGACCACGCTCGATCCGGTGACGAAGCCGGAGTTGATGGCAGTGGTGTACTGCAGACCTACGGTCTGGAAGCAGTAGCCGCCGAACATGAAAAACGCCAAACGCAAACCAGGAAATATTTCGTGGGGTTCGATTTTGCCGAGCACCCGCGGACGCAAAAGCGCCATCAGCGCGGCGGCAATCGTAAAGCGCACAGCCAGAAACACGAACGGCGAGGAGTGCTCCAGACCGTTCTTCACCACGACGAAGGTGCCGCCCCAGATCAGTGAGCAAAACATCAGTGAAAGATCGGCTTTGAGTTTGCGATCCATGCAAAGAGCTCCGCCGCAGGGCGTTATGAGTGTAGCCGAGTCCACACGCGCCAAGGAGCAGCGAGAAGATTCGCCGAAATGTCAGTATTGCTCTACCCGATCCCGGCCTTGAGGTCTTACATAATCCTAATGGAAGGCTCAGGTTTTCCTCAACGGGACGCTCCTACTATGGTGTTGCGGCGAGTTGGGAACCGCCAGCGCGCGGTTCTTGGAGGAACAACCATGGTATGGGGTCCGAAGGGCAGTGCGCAAACATCTGTCGTGCAATGTGCTGTTTGCGGGAGCCACACGGAATTATTTGAGCTTCCCGGTAGAAGTGAAAAGTATTGTTTTGAATGCAGCGCGGATGTTGCCACATCGATTTTACTGACGACGGAGATTGATGCGACAACCCGTTCGGGGGAAGAGACCGCCGCCTTGGTAGCGGAATTCTTACAGTTGGGAAGGCGCCTGTTGTCGAGAGCGCAGTTGCAGTAAGGAGCCTGTTTGAGATTCAAACGGAGCGAGCGCGCGAAGTGGTGTTCGCGGAAACCGTCCCAGACGAGCTATTGACTCTTGGCAAAGGTATTGTACATTCTCGTCATATGCCTAACCGTCAAAGGCTTCACGGGGTCCTCCGTTGTTTTTTTGCTGTTTCGTTTCTCGCCAGCCTTCCCCAAGCGGTAATTTCGAAAGACGCTTGGGTCGAGGTGCGCTCCCCGAACTTTACCGTCATCAGCAACGCGGGTGACAAAGAAGCCCGAAGGGTTGCGGACCAGTTCGAGCAGTTCCGCGAAGTGTTTCACAACACGTTCCCCAAGTTGCGGGTGGATTTAGGCAAGCCGCTCATTATTTTCGCTGTAAGAAACGAAGACTCCCTGAAGGCCTTGATCCCCGCCTATTGGGAACAAAAAGGCCGCATGCACCCTCAAGGAATCTATGTGCCGGGCGAGGATCGCCACTATGTCGCGGTGCAGACCAACGTGGAAAGCGACAATCCCTATCAGATTGTGTATCACGAATATACCCATGCGATCATGAATCTGAATTTTCGGGGTTTGCCCGTATGGCTGAATGAAGGACTGGCTGAGTTCTATGCCAATTCCGCGATTCACGACAAAGACGTGGAAATTGGAAAAGTCGCCCCGTATCACTTGCAGACCCTGCAGCAGGATCGGCTGATTCCTCTTGATGCGCTCTTTCTAGCCGACGAGCACTCACCCTATTACAACGAAGCAAACCACGCGTCGATGTTCTATGCGGAGTCCTGGGCGATTGTCCATTACCTGATGCTGGATCCCGAAGCGCGCAAGCGCCAGTCGCTGCATACGTTCATGTCCTCGTGGGATGCCAGCGGAAATCAGATGGATGCTGCGCAGCAAACCTTTGGCGATTTGAAAAAATTTGGTGCAGCAATGGAATCCTATGCGCGCCAACGCAGCTTTTACGTAGCTAGAGTTGCTACGACGATTCACGGCGACCCTAAGAGCTACACGAGCCGGCCGCTGGCGGAAGCAGAGCTGAACGCCCAACGCGCGCTGTTTTACGCACACACGCAAAGGCCAAAGGAGGGCATCGCTGCGGCCGACGAAGCGTTGAAAGCCGATGGGAATTTGCCACTGGCCCACGAGGCCCAGGGCTACCTATTCTACTCGCAGGGAGAATTGCTTCAAGCCAAGACCGAGTTCGTCCGCGCCATCGAACTGCAAACCACGGACTATTTTCCGTACTACTTTGCCGCCGAAGCGGAACGGCGCAATGGATTCGCATCGCAGGAAGAAGTTCCGAAAGTCATTGCCTATCTGGAAAAGGCCATTCAGATGAATCCGCAGTTTGCTCCGGCTATGCCGCGCTCGCGTCGGTGTACTCCATGCATCCGGAAACACGCGAAAAAGCATTTGAGCCGGGGCGCAAGGCGGCGCAATTAGAGCCTGGCAATCTTTTCTATGCCACCAGCTATGGGTATGTCCTGGCGAACGCGGGAAAGACTGCCGAAGCGAAGACGCTGGCTCTACGTATTCAACAGACCGCCAAGACTCCCGTGGACCGCGCGAACGCCGGGCAGCTTTTGTCGGTGATCGCCAGCCGCGAAGAGTATGACAATCGGATGGCGGAGATGAAGCGGCAGGCGAGCGAGCAGCAAACCGCGGCGGTTATTGTGGACCCAAACAGCGGCACTAACGCCAACTCTTTTTCGTCAACGACGGTGAGTTCGCCGTCGAAGCCACCCGCCGCTGCTTCGCGCGAAGACGATGAGTATAGCGTGGAGGCTTACATTACCGCCGCCGATTGTGGAAGCGGTCCGGGCAAAGTGAGCATTTCTCTCAACAAGACCATTCTGAATTTCAAGTATCGGGATCTTTCCGAAGTCCAGGTAGTGAGCGCCGCCAAACAAGATTCTGGCCAGGCCCCTGCTTGCTCCAACTGGAAAGGTCGTCGCGCGCGGATTTATTTCTTTAAGGTCAAGGACAAAATGTTTGCCGGCGATCTGAGCACCATTCAGTTCTTCTGATACACCGTCCTGCCGCCAGCCACGGTGCGAAGCACTTCGGTCTTTAGGAAATCCTTGGGCGAGATTCTTGTGAGGTCTTGGGAAAGAACCACGAAGTCGGCAAATTCGCCGACTCTCAGCTCGCCCTTCTTCCCATCCATAAATTCGGCGTAAGCCGAGCCCGTTGTGTACGCGCGAATACAATCCTCCAGAGAAAGTTTCTCCTGCGGAATCCAGCCGCCCGGCGGTCCGCCCTCGACGGCTTCCCGCGTCACGCACGCATAGAGCCCGCGCAGAGGATTGATCGGCTCCACATCATAGTCGGTGCCGAATGCGAGTCTCGCTCCCGCGCTTTGTAACGCCTTCCAGGCGTAGGCTCCTTTGGAACGCTCCGGTCCCAGGCGTTGTTCCGCCCAGCGCATGTCATTTGTCTCATGCGATGGCTGCATCGAAGCAATCACCTGCAATCTTCCGAACCGCGGAATGTCTTCGGGCGCAACCACCTGCGCGTGCTCAATACGATCTCGGCGGTCGCGAGGAGAATTGACGCGCAGCAAAGACTCGAAAGTGTCCAGAGCGACGCGATTCCCTTTGTCGCCGATCGCGTGAAACGCCAGTTGAAATCCCAGCCGATCGCGTTCGATGGCCATGGCTTTCAACTTTTCCGGGTCCACGGTAAGAATGCCGCTCGTGGAGGGATCATCCGAGTACGGCGCGAGCAGGGCGGCGGTGCGAGTGCCAAGAGCGCCGTCCATGAAGCCTTTGAGCGCACCGGTACGCAGCCAGGGGTCCGTTGTGCCGCCCTGTGCCCGCATATTCTGCAAATCGTCGATCGAGGCAGTGAACGGCAGCCATTCCGTGATGCGCACCGTGAGCTTCTTCTCCTGCTTGAGATCGATGTAGGCGAGAAAATCTTCCCAAGTGGAAAATTCCTGCACAGACGTGACACCGTTGCGGGCCAGTTCGTCGAAAACCAGTTCGATTCCCTTCCTGCGCTCCTCGTCCGAAGGATCGGGAATGCGCTGGGAGACCATGGTGGTCGCCGTTTCTTTCAACAGCCCGTTGGGTTCGCCATCGGCGAAACGGCCAATTTCCCCGCCCTGCGGATTGGGAGTTTCGCTGTTGATCTCTGCGTGCTTGAGCGCTAGAGAATTGGCGACGGCGATGTGGCCGGAAACGTGGTTGAGATAAACGGGATTGACCGGCGCTGCCTGGTCGAGTTCGAGACGCGTGGGATATTTCTGGTCCGCCCAGCGTGACTGGTCCCATCCGCTCCCCAGAATCCACTCGCCGGATTTGTGTCTCCCGGCGGCGGTTTTGACGAGTTTCAGAACATCATCGACGGAAGTAGCGTCATTCAGGGCCAACGTTAGTTTGTCCCGTCCCGCTGAGCCCAAATGCGCATGCGCGTCGTTGAAACCGGGCATCACGAAGTTGCCTTTCAACTGCGTCACATCGTTCGATTCCGCTCCACCGCAATCGAGTAGAATCTGCGAGATCGTCCCGATACACAGGATTTTCTCATCGCGGACGGCCATGGCCTCGGCCCAGGGATGTTTCGGGTCGTTGGTGTAAATGCGACCGTGCAAGTAGAACGTAGTGGGGTGAATGACTGCTTGTGCGGACTGAGCCTGCGTTGATCCCGGGGTCGCGATGGCCGCCAAAGCAAGCACGGTGACGAGCGTGCCTCGCCAAGGAAGCCACAGCGGACTATGCATTACGCCTTCTCCGCGGCCAGCCCGGAGACGCCCAGAAGAGTCAGCAGAACGCGCTTCAGCCCCAGTTCCCTTTCCCTGGGTTCGTACCATTCTTGCAGGGAATGCGCGCCGCCGCCGTTTCCGCCGGCGCCGATCGCGATCGCGTCGATGCCCATCGAAAGCGGAATGTTCGCGTCCGTCGAGGAGCGTTCATTGCGGGATTTATTGGCGATAAAATCGTCAGCATTCCGGAGGGCGTCGAGCAGCGTGGAATCCTGCACCAGTTCTCCACCTGGGCGGCTGCCGATGAGGTTGATTTTCCATTCGAGCTTGCCACGGGTGCGGTCGCGTGAATTGTCCATTTCGTCCTTCACGCCCGCGGCGATGCAGTCGCGAAGGGCCGACTCCATGCGGCCGATTTCGTCTTCGTTTTCCGAACGCAAATCGACCTTCAGCGTGGCTTCGTACGGGATCGAATTGACGGAAGTGCCGCCTTGGATCTGGCCAAGGTTAAAGGTGGTGCGTGGCGCGGTGGGGACCTTGGTATTGATGAATCGTACTGACCCGCGCACCAACGCGTTGATGGGATTCGGCATGCCGAAATCCGACCAGCTGTGCCCGCCGGGACCGCTAATAATCACTTCCTCGCGACGGGACGCGAGCGCTTTCGTGGTTACATGATCGATGCCGGAACCATCGAGGACAATCACCGCGCGCAGTTTAGCGTGATACGCCTCGACGATGGCGCGGATCCCACGCAGATTGCCTTCCCCCTCTTCGCCGACGTTTGCCGCAAACAATATAGTTCGTTGCGGTTTTATTTTCGCAGTCTGGATCGCCCGAGCAACGGCCAGCAAACCGGCAAGCCCGGTACCGTTGTCGGAAATACCAGGGGCCAGCAGGCGATCGCCTTCGCGCCTCACTTTGATTTCCGTGCCGGCGGGAAAAACCGTGTCGAGGTGTGCGGCCAGAAGCACAACTTCTTTGTCCTCCGCGCCTCGCAGTTCGCCAATCACGTTGCCCACTTTGTCGGTGAAAACGGAAAGGCCATCGGCCGAAAGAATCTCCTTTACGGCTTGGGCGCGTTTGCCTTCCTCGAAAGACGGAGCAGGAATTTCGGTCAGCCGGATTTGTTGCGCGGTGGTCCAGGCCAGATTCTCATCAAGCCAGTTGAGGGCTTCGCGGACCTGAGGTTGATCCGCGAGAGAATCAGAACGCGCAAATCGCGACGACGAGGAGACCACCGAAGAGCGCATCGGCATAGCGCAAAGCATAGCGCAAACAACAACGCGTTTCACCGTCAGAAAGGACAGGGGCGATGGGCGCGGCGTCGACGGGAGATTCTTATCGGCGTGCATCGGGGGACACGCAGGCATTCTACAACACGCTTCAGGCCGGAGCACCGGGTGCCGCGCAGAGCGCGCGGACCTCGTCCTCTGTCAACACGCGGTGGGATTGCTTGGCGGCTTGGAAGATGCGGTTCACCACTTCGTCCGTTTCGGCAAGGCCGTGGGTGGCCAGCCAGTGAATCACGTTCGATTTACCGCTCATTGGACCGATTTCGACAACCTGTTCCAACCCGACAAGGTGCGCGGGCACACCGCTGTAGACGGCGTCGGCCAGCGTGCGATCGTGGTTTCGCAGGGCTTTGACGATTGCCGCGGCGTGCACACCCGTCGCCGTGCGGAAAGCGTCCTTGCCGAAGACCGGATAGTTCGGCGGAATCGTTGTGTGCGTGGCAGCGGCAACCTTCTCGCAGTATGCGCGCAGATGGGTGAGGTCGTTGGTGCGCAGACCCATCAGGTGCAGGTTCACGAGGAGCAGTTCCATGGGCGTATTTCCGACGCGTTCTCCGAGTGACAGAGCCACGCCGTGAATTTGTTGCGCGCCCCCCGCGATGGCCGCCAGCGAATTGGCAATCGCCAGGCCACGGTCGCGATGGCCGTGCCAATCGACGCGAATATTTTCCTTGGAAGGCTTGACGACGTTGTCGACCACGAATTTGACGAGATTGTAGGAACCTTCCGGAGTCGCGTGGCCCACCGTGTCGCATAGCACAATAGCCCGCGCCCCGCTGCGAATCGCGGTCGTGTAGAGCCGCCGAACAGTTTCGGGATCGGTGCGCACCGTATCTTCGGTGACGTACATCGACGGCAGGCCGTGCTCCACCGCGAACTTCACGGCTTTTTCCGTAGTGCGCTCCAGATGATCTACAGTCCAATCTTCCACCAACCTGCGAATCGGGCTGGAGCCAAGAAACGTAGCCGCTTCGATGGGAATTCCGACGCGCTGCGAAATTTCGACGATGGGCCGGATGTCCGCTTCGACCGTGCGCGCGGCACAGTTGGGTTTAATGCGCATGCTATGGTTGGCGATTTCGCGGGCCAGGGCCTCGACGTCCTTGGCCGCGCGGGGTCCGGCGCCCGGCAAGCCGATGTTCACGGCGTCGACGCCCAGGTCTTCCATCAGGTGCAGTATCTCGATTTTTTCTTCAATTGTAGGATCGTGAATCGACGGATTTTGCAGGCCATCGCGCAATGTTTCGTCATTGACGAGGACCTGCGTCCCGGGACGGATGGGAACATGTCCGGCAAGATTCCAGTCGTAGATGAGATTGTTTTCGTACACCGCGCTGCAACCCCTGTCGAGGATTCTAGCTCAACGTTGTCAAGAGTTCACGCATCGGCAGCGCCAGTCTGCACCTTCGCTTTTTCAAGGAGTCTACGGATTGTATTTGTCGAGCCAGTTCTTGATTTCAGTAAAGACATTGCGCCGTTGTTCGGCGAGCCGCGGGAAATGCGGTGATCCGGGATACGTCACCATGCGGACGGTTTTGCCGCGTTCCGCCAGAAGCACAAAAAATTCCCGGCCCTGGAACGTCGGTACGCGAAGGTCGGCCTCTCCGTGCAGAATCAACAGCGGCGTGGTGACCTGATCGGCGTGCATCACCGCGGAGAATTGCAGAAACGGAGCCGGATCCTTTTCCTGCAGGCGCATGTCGTAGTCCACCTGGCTGATGTCGCTCGTGGGGATGAAGCTCAACCAATCGGTGATTCCCGCGCCTTCGATCGCCGCTTTGTAGCGGTGTGTTTGCGTCACGGTCCACGAGGTGATGAAGCCGCCCGCGCTCCAACCGAAGATCGCCAGGCGATTCGGATCGGCCCAGCCCTGAGCAACAGCGAAATCCGTGGCGCTGTCCACATCGCTGTAAGCGCGATCTCCAAAGTGCTGATAAATCGCTCCGAGGAAATCCGTGCCATACCCCGTTGAACCGCGATATTGCGGTTGTAAAACGACGTAGCCAAATCCGGCGATCATCCGTGAAAAAGGATCGAGGCTCAGCGCGTCATTGGCTTCCGGCCCTCCATGGGGCAAGACAAGAAACGGGTAGTGCTTCCCCCCTTCGTAATTTGCGGGAAGGGTGAGGATTCCTTCGAGCTTGGTGCCGTCTTTCGCGGTCCAGTTCACGACCCGGACTTCGCCGAGTGCCACTTTGGCGAGCGCGTCATCGCCCTCGTGTGTAATCTTCTGAAGCTCCGTGCCATGCGCAACGGCGACGTTCGCCGAGTGAGCCGGATCGCTGACCGTGAATGCAACGACGTCGGACGAGGACGCAAACGGCGAAATCGCCGGGGCGGAAGCAATAACTCCGCCCGGCCAGCGATAAGCGGGGGTCAATTTTCCGTCGCGATAGGAATACGCGTCAACGTTGGTCCCCTGGTGCATTTCCACCCACACCGTGCCGCGGGGGTCGTCGCTCACAGCCGCAATTGTTCCTTCGAGCTTCGGCGTTTGATCCTGCGGGGTTCCACCCGACGCAGGAACCATCCAAAGGTGATCTGGGGTTAAGACTTCCGTGGTGCTGCTGGCGAAGGCCAAATCTTTTCCGCCGTTGGCCCAAGCAATCCCGGACACGGAATTCGGTATGTCCGCTACTTTGCGAACACCGCCGGAGGAGCAAACCCAAATCGTGGCACGCACATCGTGATGACCGATTTTCTGAAGCTGTGTGACAACCGCCAATTGCGAACTGTCCGCTGACCATGCCAATTCTCCGACATCTCTTAGGTCCGGGCACCACCAGGTGCCCTCCGAACCGCTTGCGCTCGCGACGTAGATACTGGTCACGTCGTTTTCCGCGACGTGGCGGATGTCGGCTAGAGGGTCGTTCGGGCGGGGATCGGCGGTGAAGGCAAATTTGTTTCCGTCGGGTGAAATCCAGTGGCCGTGAATTCCGTTGGGCAGAGAAATAATTTGCGTCGGCTTTCCGTCACCCAGCGGAATAATCCCCAACTGGCCTTTGTGGTCGACCTCATAGGCGCCGTAGAGACCCTTGCCGTCCCTTGTGAATCCGGCTGGTTCAAACGATTCCGGGAACTCCAGCTTCCGTGCATTTTCTCCGGTCGCGTCGATGAGATGCCATTCGCGTTTCGTTGGTCCTTTGTCGCCGTCGTAGCTCGCTACGTACAAAACGGTTTTCCCGTCGGGCGAAACGGCCAAGGCGCGCGCGCGACGCAGTGCCGAGTAGTCGTCCAACCCAAACGGGTGCTTGTCTTGGGCACCTGCTCCTAGGGCCAGGCCACTGGCAACGAGTACGGTCAAAAAAAGAAAAGAAAGAAAAACGGCGCGAAAAGACTGTCGAGTCATAGCGCGCATTGTATCCAAGTCGGCCAGAAATAGAAATGAAGGCACGAAAAATCCCGTGGGCCCCGTAGTACCTACGTACCACTTGGCAACCATGCTTTTCGCGCAACTCTGAGCGACGTTCTGTGTTTCTTCCAATATTCGGGTTGGCCAAGTCCTCGCCGGCCCCGGGGTGCAACAACAGACTCGTATTCGGTCACGAACAAAAACATCGTGAGGCTCGCCCCTCATCAGGAGATGACTCATGAAGTCTTTTTACACACGCATGGCGCTCGGCGTCGCATCAGGTGTATTGATGCTCTGCTCCACTGGATGCTCGTCCGGCAGTTCCAGTGCGAATTCAGGTGGTTCCACGCCTCAAGCACAAAACGGGACAGTGAATTTGATCGTCAGCGACGCTCCGACCGAAGACTGGGCCACAATCGGAGTGAAAGTGCTGTCCATCGCGCTGACCCCGCAAGGCGGCGGCAGCGCCGTCACCGTGTATACCGCGCCGAATCCCGCGCCAACGATCAACTTACTGCAACTTGATCAGCTGAATGAAATTTTGGGTAACGTGAGCGTTCCAGTCGGAACTTACACTTCGGCGACAATCACGATCAGCGGTAATCCTGGCGATGTTCTGCTGACAGTTTCGGCCGATCCGGAAGTTGGATTTGCCGCCGCTGCGGGTACCACGATTTCCTCCAGCCAGATTCAGATTCTCAACACTACAGGAACCGCGGGTAGTTTGACCGTGCCCGTGAACCTGAACCTTGCGTCGCCGCTGGTAGTTACGGCGGGCCAATGCAATGCATTGGATTTGGAGTTCAACCTTGCGCATCCCGCATTCATCGTTGCTCACGTACCTCCCTCGGGCGGCGGTACCACAATGTGGGCGGTAAGCTTCAATGGGACATTGCGTCACCGGAGGATCTGGAACCTGGCGCGCTTGGTTCTTCGCCACCATTACGGAACCGTTACGGCGGTCTCGACCGACAACACCACGCTCACGTTTGACAAGGATTATCCGGTGTATCCGCCGGCCAATCCAGAAACGGAAATCACTAGCTCACAAGCTCTTTCCGTCCTCGCAGATTCCAACAACGGAACTCTTTACTACGATCTCGACGCCAAGACGCATTCTACGATCCATGACTTCAGCTCCATTGCTTCTGCAATCGTCGGCAAATACATCCGCGTGGCGGCCCGCTACCAGCAGGACGGCACGCTCGTTGCCGTACGCTTGTGGGCCAGCAGCTCCTTCAACAGCGTGTGGATCAGCCCCGAGGGCCACATCCTGCACGTGGCGACAACCAGCAACACGCTGGTGGTGGACAACGAACTGGGCGTAGGCGTTCCTTTGACCATTGACGCGAACACCCTCTTCTACTTCCGCACGCCTTCGAACGCACAATCAGACGCCACCGCCATTGGGCAGGGCACTGCGTTCCTGTCCAACCTTGTGCGTGGATTCAAAGTGCACGCGAGCGTCGTCGATCCTTTGGCCAGCCCGTTGGTCGCCAGCTCGATCGATATCGAGATCGCGCGCTACGACGGCACAATCACCGGCAGCAACCTGACCAGCTTCAGCTACACGCGCAACTTCCATGACGCGAGCGACGACTACACGGTACAGTTGCCAATTATTTCTTCGAGCACGCCGAACGGAAGCGATCCGCAATCGGGGAATCCCATCACCGGCTTCAAGTGGTGGAACTTCACCTACCCGACGGTCGTTGACAGCGGCGCGAACGCCATCCAGGACTTCGAAAACGCCACCAACGGTAGCGTGAACTTCGGCGGCAGTGTCGGCCTGATGCAGGCCGCAGGCGAAACCTACGCCACGTGGAACGATCCCGCCGGTGCGAACGCTTGGGCAGCTCCCTCGGCGGTTCTCATTCCGACCACGATCCCACTCGCCACTGCGGCAACTTCATACTCGAGCGGCAATTTCACCGTCGGTGTAGCCGGCGGCGCGCAAGCGGTGCCCGTGAATCTCAATACCACTTCGGGCTCTGCCACTCTGGTTTATCAAGTGGATTGGAACAATGGCGCCCTGACCGTCAGCCCGGTAGACATCAGCACCACGGCCGGACAGAACACCTTGTCGACAAACCTCGTGACCGGCACGCTGGTCAAGGTCTACGGCGTCCCGCAGGCCAACGGCACAATCAATGCTTATGTGCTGACCTACTTCACGGGCTTTGCACAAGCGACAACCAACTAAAACTCTCTCCCTTAACAACAGCGCCGCCAGCAAGGGCAACCTCTGGCGACGCTGCTTTTCTCTTGAACTTTGGACCTCAGTCGCCTCCAACGCGAAAGGTTTCGTCGTGATCCACGCTCACCATGAACAATCCTTGCGGCGGCACCGTCGGGCCGGACCTCGAGCGATCTCTTAGCGTATAGAGCCTATCGATATCGTCAGGCGCGAGTTTTCCTCGGCCCACTTCGAGCAAAGCGCCAACCATCTTGCGGACCATATATCGCAGGAAGGACCGCCCGTGAACCGTGAACCACAGCTCCTCGCCGTCTTCGCTACGCGTAAGCTCGGCGGAGAAAATCTCGCGTTCCATATTTCGTTCCTTGTCGGCGTCTTCGGAGCCTGTCGACGCCGCGAACGAAGAGAAATCATGAATCCCGACGAAGCGCGCCGCAGCCTCCTTCATCGCTTCTTCATCGAGCGGAAACGGATAGTGCAGCACGTAGCGCCACAGCATAGGTGGCAGCACTTTCCGGCGATAAATCCGGTAGCGGTACACCTTGCCTTTCGCCGACCATCGCGCGCTGAAATCCGGCCCTTTTTCCTCGGCGTTGACGATGCGGATGGACGGCGGTAAAAGCGCATTTAGCGCACGTTGAAATTCCCCAGCCGAGAGCGCGGACTGCGTGCGAAAACTACCCACCTGCCCGAGCGCATGCACGCCAGCGTCGGTGCGGCCCGCGCCGAGGAGCTGCACGTTTTCCTGCGTGAGCCGCCGGAGCACCGCAACAATTTCACCCTGAATCGTTGGTTTATTCGCCTGAATTTGCCAGCCGTGAAAATCGGTGCCGTCGTAGGCAATCGTGAGTTTGAAATATCGCATTCGTGCAAGGAGTCAGGAGTCCCGCGCGCGCAATTACGAAACCGAGCGCACAAAGTGGCTGCCGGGCTTGATCGCCAGACTCCCTTGCCGGCAAAGAGGGCAGTCGTCAGCCTCGTAGTTATCAATTTTCAACTGAATCAACGCATTGGATTCCACAGGAAACTCAATGGTGCCACCGCTGCGGTCGATCAAAGCGCCTGCGGCAACCACCCGTCCACCGGCTTCCTGCACCACGTGAATGGCCTCTTCGGTCGACCCGCCCGTGGTCCACACGTCCTCCACCACCAACACATGCTGGTCGGGCTTAATCGTAAACCCGCGGCGCAGCGTCATCGTGCCGCTGCCGTCTCGCTCGACGAATAGGGCAGGAACTCCGCCGCCCACTTGGTCCTTTGGCAGCGGCAAGGCTCGCGCCACCTCCTGGCCGATTACTACTCCTCCCAAGGCCGGCGAAACCACAACATCAATCCGGGCATCGGAAAACAGCTCCGCCAGGGCCTGACCCAGCCTTTCCGCAAAACGCGGGTATTGCAGCACCAGCGCGCATTGAACATACGTGTCGCTATGCCGTCCGCTCGACAGCTCAAAGTGCCCGTGTCGGATGGCCCCGGCAAGCTCAAAGGGCCTCAGAAGTTCTTCGCGCGAAAACATCATCTTCGTAGCTCTGCCAGCTAACCGTTTCAGCCCGCTAAACGTCGAAACGTCAGGAGATTAGCTGCCAGTTCCTGCGTTGTCAAGGATCGGCTGCCTTGCTAAACTGGTCCGCTCATACGGTTCGGTATTCATTCAACTCATCGAGCTTCCACCTTGCCCCAACGTTGTGAAACAAATTGGGGGTCGCGAACGTTTACAGTATAAAGAAGCATGGATTTACAGGATTCACTGCATACGCGCCAGATTTCTCCAATTTAGAAGTGAGGTCATCCATGAAGAAGCCGTTTGTTAGACCCCTGCTTGCCGCCGTTCTCGTCGGGATCATGGCGGGCACACCGCTTGCCCCGGTTCGCGCGCAGGAGCCGTCGTCCCCAGCTCAGGGACATGCCGCAGCCCAAGGCGGTGTTCCGATTTCGCTGGGCCTTTCTAAATTCGACTATTCTCGCCCGCCGAGTGCGTTCCCCAACATCCTCAATCCCTATCTCGTGCACAATGTCGACCCTGGCGTGCTCACCAACTCACCACGCCTGGAGCAACTGATCCACGACGGTAAGCTTCCTCTGAGCCTTCAGGATGCCATTGCCCTGGCGCTCGAAAACAGCATGGATATCGTGGTGCAGCGCTACAACCCGTGGATGGCCGACACCGGCGTGCTGAAGTCAAGGGCCGGCGGCTATAGCTACGGTTCGCTTGGCAGTATTGCGGTAGCCTCGACGGCGAACTTGCCGGAACTGTTTTATGACCCGACGGTTACCCAGGTGATAGGCTTCAGCGATGCCACCACCCCGATCGCCAACCCGTTCATCTCGGGTCTCGGTGCCTCTGGCAGCACGACCAAAGCACAACCTCTCTTTTCGCACGCCGCTTATTACAACACTTCCTTCAATGAAAGCTTCCTCACCGGCACTTCCCTCAGTGTGGCCTGGAACAATACCCGTGCTTCCTCCACGGCGGCAAACTTCTTCAACCCGTATGTGCAGTCTTCCTTATCGATCGGCCTTCAGCAACAACTCCTGGCAGGCGCCGGGCGTACCGTCAACCGCCGCAACATCATCATCGCTGAAGATAACCGCAAGATTACTGGTTTGGCCTTCGCTCTGCAGGCCATCACCACTGTCACGAATACCATCAACGCATATTGGGAACTGGTCTACGCGCGCGAAAACGTCAAAGTCGAACAGCAAGCCGTGACGGTTTCCGAGAAACTTTACAACGACAACAAGAAGCAGTTGGAGATCGGGACGATGGCGCCGTTGGACGTGACCCGTGCCGAATCCGAGCTCGCTACTGACCAGCAAAACCTGATCGTTGCGCAGACCACGCAGCTTCAGGACGAACTGGTCCTCAAGAACTACATTTCGAAAGACCCCATGGCGTCGAACTTGCTCGATGTGGAAATCATTCCCACCGATAAGCCGGAAACTCCGGCAGCCGTCGAAACCGTCAAGTTCGAAGAAGCCGTGAAGGAAGCCTTCCAGAAACGGCCGGACCTTCAGGAGCAGTTTTACAACCTGAAGAGTGCCCAAACTGACGTCCGCGCCACGAAAAATGCCCTTCTGCCAACCGCGACGTTGGGCTTGCAATATACCTCCAACGGCCTTGCCGGCAATTCCTTGATCAGTGGCACTTCGACCACCATCGCGGGTTCTCCAATCGTTGACGCGGGTGGTACTCCCATTCCGGGTTTCTACCTTCCAGAAACGGTCTCCCCGACGATCGGCACCTTTAGGGATGGTTTCTCCACGGCTCAATCGCAGATCTTCCACAACAATTTCCCCGTTTATTCGGGCCAGGTCACCTTCAGCCTTCCTCTACGCAATCGCGCCAACCAAGCCGACAACATCCATGCCCAATTGGTGCAACGCCAATTCGAAGCAGAAGTGCAGCAGACGAAGAACACGGTTTTGCTCGATGTACGCAATACCACTATCGCCGTGGAGCAGGGCCGTGCCCAAGTGCAGGCAGCGAGCAAGGCACGCGAACTGCAGCAGCAGACCTTCGACGCCGAGCAGAAGAAATATCAGCTCGGTGCTTCCACGGTGTACAACGTCATCCTCACCCAGCGCGACTTGATCAGCGCGCAGGGCACGGAACTGCGAGCGTTGGCGAATCTGGCCGAAGCCAAGGCCAACTACGAGCGGGCGCTCGGCCGCACCCTGGAAGTCAACAATGTGACCATCGCCAACAACCAAGGCACCATCGAGAAAGATCCGCTAATCCCGGGTACCGAGAATGGCCAGGTCATCGGAACCGCTGACCTTTTCAAGGCCCTGGAAAAGGCTGGCGTTCCCGGCCAGCGCTAACCCGCGCTCAACAATAAAATATTCATCTCCACGGCAGCTAGAAAACCTGTTGTCCGTGGTAGCCTGGCCCTTCGAAAACCACCCTGGGTGACTCCTATGGGTGTCCACCCTGGTTTCATACGAGGCTCGCTTGCCCCTCACAGAGCTTTCGCATAGCATTAGTTTTCGTGAAGGTCCATATCGGACTCGTTATTTTCTGTCCCCGTAATGACGCGGTCTCACGCTGCCGGAGCGCCATGCAATGAGTGAATCGTCGGATATGAAGAACAACCGCGGTGGCTCCCGCAAACCTTCAGACGCCGAGCAAGATTGGGAGAAAAAGATCCTCGAACCCACGCTGAAGAAAAACCCCGAGCGCCAGAAGGAATTCACCACCACCTCCAGCTATCCCATCCGGCGGCTCTATACTGGCGCCGACTTGGCGAATTGGGATGCCCGGCGCGATCTCGGTTTCCCCGGCGAACCGCCCTATACCCGCGGCATTCACCCCACGATGTATCGCACGCGCCTCTGGACCATGCGGCAATTCGCGGGTTTCGGCACAGCAGAAGACACCAATCAGCGCTTTCGCTATTTGCTCGCGCACGGCCAGACCGGTCTCTCCACCGCGTTCGACCTTCCCACGTTGATGGGCTACGACTCCGATCACGAACTCTCCGAAGGCGAAGTTGGTAAATGCGGCGTAGCGATCAGTTCGCTGGCGGATATGGAAGTTCTTTTCGACCAGATTCCGCTCGCCGACGTCACCACTTCCATGACTATCAATTCGCCCGCGGCGGTGATTTGGGCCATGTACCTCGCGGTGGCCGAAAAGCAAGGCGCGGATTGGAAGACAATCTCGGGAACGCTTCAAAACGACATCCTCAAGGAATACATCGCGCAGAAGGAATATATCTATCCGCCCGAACCCTCCATGCGCCTGGTGATTGACACCTTTGAATTCGGCATGAAGCACACCCCGAAATTCAATGTGATCTCCATCAGCGGTTATCATATTCGCGAAGCCGGCTCGACCGCGATTCAGGAATTGGCGTTCACGCTTCGCGATGGTATGGAATATGTCGAATGGGCCATGCGACGCGGACTGCCGGTGGACGAGTTCGCGCCGCAGCTTTCGTTTTTTTTCAACGCGCACAACGATTTCTTCGAGGAAATCGCTAAATACCGCGCCGCTCGCCGCATCTGGTACAAAGCCATGACCGAGCGCTACCAGGCGGCGAGTCCTCGCTCGTGGGCGCTACGCTTCCATACCCAGACGGCGGGATGCTCGCTGACCGCGCAGCAGCCGATAAACAACGTCGTCCGTACCGCCATTCAAGCTCTGGCCGGAGTGATGGGCGGCACGCAATCGCTGCACACGAATTCTCTCGATGAGGCCTGGGCATTGCCTACGGAATTCGCGGCTACCGTCGCGTTGCGCACCCAGCAAATCATCGCGCACGAAACCGGCGTGACCAACACCGTCGATCCCCTCGGCGGCTCTTATTTTGTTGAAGCTTTGACCAACGAAGTCGAGCAAGGCGCTTCGGATTACATCCGCCGCATCGACGCAATGGGCGGCATGGTCGCGGCGATCGAGAAGAGCTACCCGCAGCGCGAAATCGCCGAAGCGAGCTATTGCTATCAGATGGCTGTGGACAAAAAAGAGAAAATCATCGTCGGCGTAAACGAATACGTCACGCCCGAAAAACCGATCGAACTCCTTCAGATCGACGAAACCGTCGCGCGCCGCCAGGCGGCCCGTCTTTCCAAACTGCGCGCCGAGCGCTCCTCCGCGGAAGTGGAGCGTCGCCTGCAAGCTCTCCGCAAAGCGGCCGGGGGAAAAGAAAACCTCATGCCGTTGATCTATGACGCAGTGAAAGCCTACGCCACTCTCGGCGAAATCTGCGAAGCCATGCGCGCCGTCTTCGGCGCCTACGAAGAAGTCGCCGTCACGTAAGTCCTGCTTTCTTGCTCTTTCCCTCTATGGCAGCGCCGATGATGGCTCGGGTTCATTCTGCAACTGACATAGAAAGGGAGAGTACGAGGAAACATATAACACAGAGCTCGCAGAGAGAGAGCGGAGCACAGAGAGAGAATGAGCGAAAAGAAGATTCGAGTGCTGATTGCTAAGCCGGGGTTGGACGGTCACGACCGGGGAGCCAAGGTCATTGCCCGGGCGCTGCGTGACGCCGGCATGGAAGTAATTTACACCGGTCTCCGTCAGACGCCGGAAATGATTGCTTCCGCCGCCGCGCAAGAAGACGTGGACGTCATCGGCTTATCGATTCTCTCCGGCGCGCACAACACGCTCTGTCCGCAGCTCATGAAACTGCTCCATGAAAAAGGCATGAACGACCTTACCGTTCTTGTTGGCGGCATCATCCCCGAAGCCGACATTCCCGCCCTGAAGCAAGCCGGTATCTCTGAAATTTTCCTCCCCGGCACGTCCACACAGGACATCGTCGAGTTCATTCACAAGCGCCTCGCGACGGCTCATTGACTAGGCACATGCCCGCTCGAACTTCACCCGCGTATACAGCGTATGGAACCCGAGCCGCGTGATGTTGCGTTGCGAGTTGCTGCCCGGCTGCGCCAGGCTCATGGCCAGCGTGCATCCCGTTTCCGCTGCTCTTTGCAGACGTACATGCAACAGCGCGGTCTGCACACCCCGTTTGCGATAGTCCGGCAGAGTGCTTGCGCCAAACAAACCGGCGATTCTTCCACGAATCGCCAGCGTAGCTCCACCCACCACTCGACCGTCAATACGCGCTACGTAGCACTCCGTGTTTTTCCCCATCGCGAACATCTTCATTACACTCAACAGTTCGTGTGTGACCGGATAATTCTCGGCAAAGCCTTGCGCGACGGTCATCACCCACAGATCCAGTTCATCCGCGTTCGCCAGACGAATATCGAGCCCGGCCGGAAGAGGCGGACTGGCGCCATCTACGACGGGACGCACCATTACATTGGAAAACTCGCTTACGTAGTAACCGCGGGCCTTGTATAGCTCAAACAGCGTAGCGTCGGCCAAGGGACACGTTTCTACACGCACAGGTTCCTTGCGGCGGAAATAGAACAACTCCAACTTATCGAACTCCTCCGCGCTCACCGGGCCGTGCAAACCGAGACCCACTGCCTGCGTCACAGGATTGCCGGCGCCGCAGTACACCGCGTAACCGCCGGCAATGCCTTCCACCGCGCCCTGCGAGCCAGACTGCATCGCTATCATCTGTTTCGCACAACTTACAGCCGCTTCGGCTTCCGCCAATTCGATCTCGCGCGCGAGTTCCACATCGAGGAGCACATTTTCCATGCTGCGAGTCTATCGCATTCCTCCATATTTCCATCTTGTGTCTGGCAAGGACAATGGCGGTCAATCCGTTTTGCTTCTTGCCGGTGTTGCTTCGTATACTTCCTTGTCATCATTTCGTGCGACGAGGTCTTCGCGTGTCGACTCTGAAATCCTCGATCAATTCCAAGTCTCCGCAATTCGAAAAAAACGCCCACCAAATGGTCGAACTCCTCACTCTACTCAAGAACGAGGAGGAAAAGATTCGCGAAGGCGGCGGCCCGAAGGCCATCGAATCACAGCACAAGAAAAACCGGCTCACGGCACGCGAACGCATCGCGAGACTGATCGACCCGGGAACCCATTTCTTCGAGTTGGGCATTTATGCCGCTTATGAAATGTACGAGGAATGGGGTGGCGCTCCCGCTGCTGGAACCATCACAGGCCTGGGCCGGGTCGCTGGCCGCATGTTCATGATCATCGCCAACGATGCCACCGTGAAAGCCGGGGCGTTCTTTCCCATGACCGCAAAAAAGGTAATCCGCGCACAAAACATCGCCATCGACAACCGCATTCCCACGATTTATCTCGTCGATTCCGCGGGCGTGTTTCTTCCTCTACAAGAAGATGTTTTCCCTGATACCGACGACTTCGGCCGCGTCTTCCGCAACAATGCCGTCATGAGCGCCATGGGAATACCGCAGATCACCGCAATCATGGGAATGTGTGTGGCGGGCGGCGCGTATCTCCCGGTGATGTGCGATCACATCCTGATGACCGAAGGCTCCGGCCTTTTCCTCGCCGGGCCCGCGCTGGTGCAAGCTGCCATTGGCCAGAAAACCTCGGCGGAAGAGCTAGGCGGCGCCAAAATGCATGCGCAGATCAGTGGCACCGTGGATTTTCGCGAGCCGGATGACGAAACCTGCCTGAAACGCATTCGCGCGCTGGCTGATAAAATGGGCGCCCCGAATCCGCCGATTTTCAACCACACGCGACTTGCGGAGCCGCTCTATCCCGCAGGCGAGCTTTATGGCATTTTTTCCGGCGATCCCGGCAAACAGTACGACATGCGCGAAATCATCGCGCGCATCGTCGACGGCAGTGCGTTCGAGGAATACCGCATCGAATATGGAGAAACGCTTCTTTGTGGCTACGCGCGCATCGGAGGATGGGCTGTCGGCATCGTCGCAAACCAGAAAAAACATGTGCAGACGCACGCTCCCCACTCGGATCAAAAGCGTATCGAATTTGGCGGCGTGATTTACACCGAGTCTGCCGAAAAGGCCGCGCGTTTCATTCTCGATTGCAACCAGAACCGCATCCCACTGGTTTTTCTTCATGACGTGAACGGCTTCATGGTTGGCAAGGACGCCGAATGGAGCGGCATCATCCGCGCCGGCGCCAAAATGGTGAACGCGGTAGCCAACAGTGTTGTGCCCAAAATTTCCGTGATTCTCGGCGGCAGTTTCGGCGCGGGTAATTACGCGATGTGCGGCAAAGCCTATGATCCCCGTTTTATGTTCGCCTGGCCAACGGCGAAATTCGCAGTGATGAGCGGAGATGCGGCGGCGAACACGCTCGCCGAAATCAAATTCAAGCAACTCGAGCGTGAAGGAAAAAAGCTCGACGAAAAGGCCAAGAGAGAACTGCTGGATTCCATCAAAGCCACCTACGAACACCAGACCGACCCTCGCTACGCCGCCGCGCGCTTGTGGCTCGATACGATCATAGACCCGGCACAGACACGCGACGCGCTGATCTGGGCTCTCAATGCCGCAGCTTTAAACAGCGAAATTCGCGAATTCAAGACGGGAGTACTGCAAACCTGACGCCTCGAAACTCCATGGACCAAATCAAGCTCATAGAATGTCCGAGAGATGCCTGGCAAGGCCTGGCCGATCTTATCCCCACTGAAACCAAGGTCGCATATCTCAATGAACTTATCGCCACCGGCTTTCGCCACATCGATGCCGTCAGCTTCGTTTCTCCCAAGCACGTGAAGCAAATGGCTGACAGCGAAGAAGTGATGGCCGGGCTACTCTCTTCCCTTCCCGACGGTGCCACTCTTCCGGAAATCATTGGCATCGTCGTCAATGAAAAAGGGTTCGAACGCGCTCTCGCCACGCCAGGCGTTTCGACTATCGGCTATCCTTATTCCATCTCGGCCTACTTCCGCCGTGCCAACGCCAACATGAGTCGTGCCGAATCGCGCCAGCTTGTCGAGACTCTCAAACGCGAGACCAAATCCACGAACAAAGCCTTGGTCATCTATATCTCCATGGCCTTCGGCAATCCCTACGACGAGCCTTGGGGTCCGGAAATCGTTCAGGACACGCTCGACTGGCTCAAGGATATTCGTGTCAATACCGTTTCTCTTGCAGACACAGTGGGCACGGCCACCCCGGAACTCGTGCACGATCTGTATTCGAAAGTCAAAAATCACGTCGCGGGCATCGAGCTTGGCGTCCACTTGCACTCCCGCCCGGAAAGTGCAGAAGCCAAGGTTTTGGCCGCTTACCAGGCGGGTTGCCGGCGGTTTGATTCGGCGCTGACCGGCCTAGGCGGCTGCCCCTTTGCCGGTGACGACCTTGTCGGCAACATCGCGACCGAGAGCGTCCTTGCGGCGCTGGTCAGCGCCGGTGAGCAACCCGGAATCGACGGCGCTAAACTAGCTAAAGTAATCGAAATGACCAACGAGATCCGTACGAAATATGCGCACGGTGCCGTTGCCGGTTAAGGAGGCTTGTAGATGAAATTTGGAACGCTTCACTTCGAAACTGACGGCCATCTTTCCACGATCACACTCAACCGGCCGGAGAAGCGCAACGCCATCTCGATCCAGATGATCGCCGAACTGCACGCGGCGCTCGACGAAATCGAAAAGACCCACACGCGAGTCGTGATTCTCACCGGCGCAGGCAAAGCGTTTTGTGCCGGAATCGACCTGGATTATTTGCAGGCCATCGGACAGCAGTCCGCAGCCGAAAATCAGGACGACTCCAGGCGCATTGCCAAAATGTTCCGCAAAATCTGGAGCTACTCGCGGCCACTCATCGCCGCCGTGAACGGGCATGCCCTGGCGGGAGGGTGCGGCATCGCCACGCTCTGCGACTTTACGCTTGCTGTTCCGGAAGCGAAATTCGGCTACACCGAAGTAAAAATCGGATTCTTGCCGGCGATCGTTTCGGTTTTTCTTACCCGGCAAGTCGGTGAGAAGCGCGCCCGCGATCTGTTATTGACTGGCCGCCTCGTCGAAGCAGAGGAGGCCAAGGACCTGGGTCTAGTCAACGAAATCGTGCCAGCAGAGAAGCTGATGGCAAGGGCGCAAGAACTTGCGGAAACCATTCTAGCCGCCAGCCCCAGCAGCATCACCCGAGCCAAACATCTACTCGTCTCCGCAGCCGCTGCCAGCGTCGATCATGACCTCGAGCGCGCCGTACTCGAGAGCGCCCGTGTCCGCTGCACGCCGGACTTCAAAGAAGGCCTCGCCGCATTCCTTGAAAAGCGCAAGCCCATCTGGCACGATGAAGCTCAGAAGCATTGAGCCTGGAAAATCCAAATTCTCCGACCCGACTTCTTTCGGTTCGACCTGCTGCCAGGCAACGGGCATCAGGATCGTGTTCACGTGCATGCCCGCCAGTTTGCCAAAAATGAGATCGGCCTGCGCCGCGGTCCCCGCTGAAGAATTGCCCAGTTCCCCTCCGCGAATCAGAAAGGCTGTCCGTTCACGATCAGCTGTCCTGTTCCGTTTTCTATTTTGCTATGTGGCAATTCGTGAGCACGCAGCGCCAGAAGCAGAAAACAAAAAACCAATGCCACAGGCCATGCCCCGCAGGACGATCTTCACAAATCCTCCAGCAGGAGAGAGTATCTCAACCGCTATTTCCAACAAAGGTTGTTATGGGTCCACATCCATGGGAACGGCGGGTGTTGATTTTCACCTCGGCACAACTTCCGGCATACTAAGAACCATGATTGACTATCACGACGTGACGGTACGTGTGCGCTACTCCGAAACCGACCAGATGGGTGTGGTCTATCATTCAAATTATCTGATCTGGTTTGAAGTCGGCCGCGTGGAGATCATGCGTTCCCTCGGCTTCGACTATAAACGGATGGAAATTGAGGACGATTGCTACCTCGTCGTGGCCGACGTGCACTGCCGCTATCATCAGCCCGCGCGCTACGACGAAGTCATCATTGTGCGCACGCGAATTCTGGAGGCGAAGAATCGCGTCTTGAAATTCGGTTACGAGCTGATCCGGCAAGACGATCAAAAGCTTTTGGCAACCGGCGATACCACCCATGTTTCTTGCCGGCGGAACGGCCGCGTCACCCATTTCCCAGAGAAATATAAGCTCGCCTTTCTGGCCATTGCCGCCGCGCTTCCCGATCGGAGCGCGGAATGAGCGTCGCCCTGACCGGCAATGACCTTACATTCGACCAACTTTATGCCGTCGCTCTGCAACACGAAAGTGTCTCGCTTTCCTCTGATGCCGTCGCTCGAATGAACGCCTCCCGCGCGGTCGTCGACAAACTCCTTAAAGAAGGACAAACCGCCTACGGCATCAACACCGGCTTCGGCAAACTGGCTAGCGTGCGCATTTCCGCGGAACAAGTCCGGCAACTCCAGGTCAATTTAGTCCGTTCTCACGCCTGCGGCGTCGGCGCGCCACTTTCAGAGAGCGAGACTCGCGGCATGATCCTTCTCCGCGCCAATGCGCTCGCCAAGGGTCTCAGCGGCGTGCGGCCGGTCATTGTGGAAACGCTCTGCGAGATGCTGAACAACGAGGTCCATCCTGTCATTCCTTCACAGGGTTCGGTCGGCGCCTCCGGCGACCTCGCGCCGCTTGCGCATCTCGCGCAGGTGGTGATCGGCGAAGGCGAAGCCTTGTACAGGGATGAAAAGCTCACCGGTGGCGATGCCCTCAAGCGGGCGCTCATCAGTCCCGTAACTCTCGAAGCCAAGGAAGGGCTGTCGCTACTCAACGGCACTCAAGGAATGCTCTCGCTGCTCAGCTTCGCGCTCCGCGAAGCCGAGATGCTTGCCGATACCGCTGATGTTTCCGCGGCGCTCTCCCTCGACGCGCTTCGCGGCAGCCCTGGCGCTTTCGACGCGCGCATCATGCATGCCCGCGCGTATTCCGGCGCGGCGATCACCGCGCGTAACCTCGCGCATCTGAATGACGGCAGCCAGATTCGCGAATCGCATCGTGCCCCGGAAAAAGACACGCGAGTACAAGATGCGTATAGCCTCCGCTGCACACCGCAAGTCCATGGCGCGGTTCGTGACGCTCTATTGCAGGCTCGGGAGACAGCACTCGTCGAGCTAAATAGCGCTACGGACAATCCTCTTGTATTCGTGAAGGAAGGCGGCGGGGGCGACATCATCAGCGGCGGCAATTTCCATGGCCAGCCGCTGGCCATGGCAGCCGACCAAGTGGCCATCGCGCTCGCTACGCTAAGCGGCATCTCCGAGCGCCGCATCGAGCAGATGACCAATCCGCTTACGAGCATGCTCCCTGCGTTTCTCACGCCCGAACCCGGCCTGAATTCCGGATTCATGATCGTGCAGGTCACCGCCGCCGCTCTGACCAGCGAAAACCGCGCTTTAGCCACGCCTCATTCTGTCGACTCGATTTCCACTTCGGGTAATCAGGAAGATTACGTCTCGATGGGCATGAGCGGCGCGCGCCGCCTCGCACGCATGCTCGACAATCTCCGCCATATTCTCGCGATCGAACTGCTCTCTGCTTGCCAAGGGATCGATTTGCTCGCTCCGCTACAGACCGGCGCTCTCGCGAAGAAGGCTCAAGCCGCGGTTCGCGTCTTGTCTCCCCAGGTCGATGCCGACCGCCCATTGGCGCCGGATGTCAATTCCGTGGCGAAGCTCATCGCGAGCGGCGACATTGCTAAGATCTTGCACTGATCGCGGTCTCGGCGGCGCTGCCTTGGAGAACTCGCGCGAATACCTCACGGTCCACATTCGCTCCACTAGCCACCAGGGCAACTCTCTTGCCGCGCAGTTGCTCCTTTTCTTTCAAAGCCCCAGCCAACCCTGCGGCGCCTGCGCCCTCCACAACATTGTGCGTGTCGCTGAACATGTGCCGCATGGATTCTTCAACCTCTTCATCATTCACGCGAATTATGTGATCAACATTTTCTCGTAGAATCGCGAGCGCCTCTTCATCGGCGCGGCGGCAGCCCAGCCCGTCGGCCGCTTTGGTGGTCGCGGGCGCCTCCACCACCTTGCCTTGTTCAAACGACAAAGCGTAAGTGGGAGCCAGCGCCGAGACAACGCCGACTAATTTCGCCTTCAGCCCCAGCCCGTTTCTAACGGCAATAGCAGCGCAGATTCCCGAGCCCATCCCAATCGGCACATACGCCACATCGATATCCTTCACAGACGTAAACAGCTCGAACCAATAAGTCGCGACTCCCCGAACAATGTCGTAGTGATACGGCTGCACCATGTGCAGACCCTGCTTCTCCGCCATCGCCATGGCCTTCTCTCGCGCGGATTGATAGTCGTCGCCGAATTCGACCAGCATCGCGCCCTGCGCGCGCATCGCGGCGTTCTTTTCGCGGCTGTTGCCGTGAGGCACGAGGATCGTTGCCGGCAAACCAAATCGCTTCGCGGCAAGCGCCACGGACTGCCCGTGATTCCCCCGCGTGGCGGCGATCAGACCACGCGTTGCCGGCTCACGCTTCATCAGCTCCTCGACATAGACAACCGCGGTTCTTGCCTTGAACGCTCCTGTCGGAGTCTGGTTCTCATGTTTCACCCAAACTTCCGTTCCCAGCCGTTCGCACAATAAAGGCCAACAATACTGCGGGGTCGGCGGCATGATCGTGTAAACCGATTCCTTGGCGGATTCAATTTCCGCAATCGATGGCAAGTGAGCTCGCACCGTGGCGGTTTCCTCTTCAGAGTGTGTGGTCATCCCAAAGCCTCCAGGAAGTACATGAACATGCTGTATCCGGCGATGTAACTGAAAGGCGGCAGCTCCAGCGAATAGTGCCCCACGGGCAGCTCCATGGTGCGCGGCTCCGCGCCGTGGCGGTGCAGTGCGCGCAGCATTTGCTCCGTCAATTCCGGCAAGAACGTCGGATCATACTTGCCGTAGACCATAAACGTGTCTCGCTTTGCTCCCATCCCGCGCTCCACGTAAGGCATGGGGCTGATCGGCGCCCAGTAACGCCGCAATTCCTCCAGCGTCACCTCGTGCCGCAACGCCTCCCACACATGATTTGTGGTCATGCCCTGGCTGACCACATCCGCGAAGTATGTCGATACATGAAAAAACCCGCCGGCACGCACCCGCGCGTCATGCACCAGAGTGATGTACCCGACCGACGAACCAATACTTGTCCCGAGAATCCCGAGCCGGTCGTAGCCCTGCGATTCGAGCCACCCCAGACACGCGCGCGCGTCCTGCACCGCCTGTCGATTAGCAACCAGCGTCAGCCCGATATTCGTCCCCACCAACTGGTCTGCGCGCTCGTGGCCGTTTGCCATGCGCCGGTCGTGGTACGGCAGGCTCATTTTCATCGCGCTGATGCCGATGCGTTGTAGCCACCGGCACAGGGACACCTGCCCATGCCATTTGGCATTCCAGTTCGGCAGCACGAGCACCGCAGGTCCAGCTTTCCTTGCAGGGAAAAATTGCGCGTAGACGATATTGTTCTCTGCCCAAGGTGATTCCACAGGACTCGTGAAGGTCAGAACATTGTTGCTGTCTAACCGGTAGTCGTGAACACCCGCCAGCGAGTACCAATCGTCGCTGCGGGCGATGGCTTCACTCGCGTATTCGGCAATGTACTGCCGTGGATCATCCACGCCCGGCCTTCCGCCGATGTGCTCCAATCCCCAATCGAACGAGCGCACCATGCGGTTGTCGTCCGTGGTCCATCGCCGGTGTTCGTACCGGCGAATCCAATGCTCGTAAGCGGTCATTGCCATGAGAAGTTCAGTGTAACGCAGCGGGCGGCACACCATGCTCGCGTCCCTCGCAGTATTTTCGGCTTGCCACAGGCCAAATTGGCCGACAACGGCCGATGCAAGGCGGCCCTTCTGCTCGCCCTGAGGAACCAAGGGAGGCCGACCGCTGCTGAGCGGAAACCAAGGCAGAGAGCCAAGATCAACGAATGCAGCAATGTGGCGCTGCCCAAGGTGTCAGTCCCCAGCCAGACGCCAACGCCACTGCTTCCCGTTAGGCATCCGACACGCCGGGATGCTCCGTCGATTGAGGCATCGCTACGCCTGTGGCACAGTCGAAACTGTGATTCCTTTCTTCTTTTTTCTCTTTGGCATCGTGATCGGCAGTTTCCTGAATGTTTGTATTGCGCGCATTCCAGAAGGCCTCTCTATCATTACCCCCGGATCCCATTGCCCGCGCTGCGAGAAACCCATTCGGCCCTACGACAATATCCCGGTTCTAAGTTGGTTTCTGCTGCGCGGCAAATGTCGCAATTGCCACCTTCCAATCTCACCGATGTATCCCATCGTCGAATTCCTCACCGGCGCCTTGTTTGTCCTGACATACTACAACTATGGCATCACCCTGCCTGCGTTCAAGTTTCTGATTTTCGCTTGCCTTCTCATTATCCTGATCGTAACCGACATCGTCGCGCGCCTCCTGCCGGACGCGGTGAACTGGTTTGGCTTTGGCCTCGCTCTTGCGTTCGCCACGCGCGTTCCACCCGGCGGATTTATCGACGGTTGGATTCACGGTCGCGTCATTCCCCCGATGGTGGTCGGTGTTCTGGAGGCTCTGCTCGGCGCGACTTTCGGCAGCCTCGTGCTGCTTGGAGCGGCCACACTATATAGGCTGGTTCGCAAGCGCGAAGGAATGGGCATGGGCGATGTCAAAATGATGGCTATGGTGGGCGCTTTCCTCGGTGTGCGTGGCGCATTTGTCACCATCCTCATCGGCACTCTTCTCGGAAGTCTTGTTGGTATCGGGATGGTCTCTTTACTTTTCACATTCGGATGGCGACGCAATCTTGCCGAACGGGCGCACCGTCGGGGCCTCGGAAGCCTCACCAAATTGCGCTGGACTCTGGCCGCCGAATACCAGCTCCCGCTTGGATCGTTTCTCGGCATCGCGGCGCTGCTGGTTGTGTATGCCTTGCCGTGGGTCGGATTCCCGATTTCTCCCAGTTTTCGGCCCTGATTTTGCCTCCGTTAACCCTTAAGAGCTTCCTTCGCCGCTCGCTCTCGTTCAGGAGTAAAATAGAGTATCGAATAGCAAGTGACCGGCGAGCTTGTGCCTGGCGCCTCGTTCACCCAAGGGCTCGCTCGCTCCAGTGGAGGTCAGTGCCATGCGCCTTACAACCCTTATTCGCTTTGTCGCGCTCGCTGCGATTCTCGGCCTAAGCGCGATTGGTATCGCCGCGCAGGACCAAAGCTCCGACGACGTGGCCGCCGCGGCCCGCAAATCGCGTGAACAACAGAAAAACGCGCCCGCGCCGAAAAAGGTCATCACCAACGACGACATTCCCTCTCCGAAAAGCGCCGCTACTGCTGCGGATTCCGCGGTTAGCAAACCCGCCGAACAGGGCCCGGCCGCCTCGGCCGATGATAAGTCCGCGGATAATGACCCGAAGTCCGAAGCCTACTGGCGCAAACGCTTCGGCGCCCTGCACGACAAGCTGGCCACTTCCGAGAAAGAACTGGACGTCATGCAGCGCGAACTCGACAAGGACCAGGTGCAGTACTACAACGATCCGCAAAAGGCTTTAATGCAGCAGCACGACCGCTCCGACATCAACGACAAGACTTCCAAAATCGACGCCAAGAAAAAAGAGATCGAAATGCTGAAACAGCAGCTCAGCGACCTGGAAGACGACCTGCGCAAAGCGGGCGGCGACTCCGGTTGGGCTCGCTGACCGCTTCTCTTCCGCTTTTATCTTGATATTGCACCGCGCTCCTTCGTATCCTCATCGCGAACCGCCGCCCTTCCGCCTCAACGCTCGATAGCTATTTGTGCGTCTCTTTAAGGTCAGGTCATGAGTCAGCTGCACGGTGAATCGCTGGCATTTCGTCTGGCGCTGCTGAAAAGCGAGCGCCTGCGCATTTTCATTCTGTTCATTGCCGTCGGCGTTGGGCTGTTTCTCCGTCTGATTCGCACTCTGATCGCTTGGAACGACGAAAATGCGAGGACCTTTTTCTGGCTGATTCTGGCGGCGACGATCTTTGCAGGCCTGGAACTGCTTGTTCTGCGCGCCATTCGTTTGGCGATGAAGGCCCGCGGGCAGATGTCTCAACCCTTCTGGATGGCAAACATCCTTGTCGAGACGCTCTTGCCCGCGGTGCTAATCGCCTTCGTATCCAGTCCGATCATTCCGCCGGAATATCGGCCTCTTATCAGTCCCGCGTTCCTGCTCTATTTCGTTTTGATTACGCTTTCGACCCTGCGCTTGAATCCCGCCGTCAGCATTCTGTGCGGCTTTGCTTCCACCGTGACCTACATTCTCGCGGCTATGTATCACGGCTGGAGCTTGCGTTTGACCCTGGCTCGAGCCTCGCTCTTCGCCCCCGAAAAAACCGTTACCACCTACGCCGTTTTTCTGATTCTGTCCGGTCTTGCTGCCGCCCTCGTCGCCAGGGAAATCCGGAGCCAGGTGGAAGCCGCGTTGCGCGAGGCGGAAACTCGGCGGGAGGTGGAACACCTGCAGCACGACCTGGATGTCGCGCGATCGATTCAGCAATCTCTTCTACCAAAGTCCATGCCGCAAGTGGCGGGGTTCGATATCGCCGCGTGGAACAAGCCCGCGGACCAGACCGGCGGCGACTACTATGACTGGCAAGCGCTACCGGATGGCCGCATCGTCGTTGCGCTGGCCGACGTCACCGGCCACGGGATTGGTCCAGCGCTTCTCGCGGCGGTTTGCCGTGCCTATTCGCGTGCGACATTCGGACAACACCAGGATTTCCTGAAATCCATGGAGCGAATCAATTCCGCGATCGCCGGGGATGTAGGGGCGGGTCGCTTTGTGACTTTTGTCGCGGCGATTTTAGGATCCAGGAACGCCCAGGTCGAACTTCTTTCGGCGGGTCACGCCCCGCTGTTTCTCTACTGGCTGCGCCAAGATCGCTTCGACAAAATGGAGGCACACGGGCCGCCGCTGGGCATTTGCGCGGAATTGCTGTCCGATCCACCGCAAATTCTGCCCTTTGAGAGTGGCGACCTTTTGGTACTTGCGACCGACGGGTTTTTCGAGTGGGAGAATGTCGCCGAAGAACAGTTTGGTAGCGAACGCCTTGAAAACAGCGTTCGCACCAACCGCGATCAATCCGCGGCCGCAATTATTTCTTCTCTCTATGAGGATGTGTTGCATTTTGCGGGCGGCACTTCCCAAAAAGACGACCTCACGGCGATCGTCATCAAGCGCCTATAGCCATGCACCATTCCTCTTCGTAGAAGCGCAGCATTGCTGCGCCCCATGTCCGCGCGATCTACGGTTCTTGGCAAATATCCGGTTTGCGGGTGCCGACGCGCTTGCCTGAGCCACGAAGAGCCGGTGTTGCGTGTTGGTTTTTGGGTTCTCTTTTTTCCCGGAACTCGTTGCAACAAGCGTCTCGGCACTCGCCGATTTGTTGTCCCGGGCGAAGTCTTGCGAAGCGAGGGACCTGCTTGTTCTTTTCGTTGCGGCGTTCGGTTATCCGAACGACGTTAAACTAATTCAGGTAGCCGCCTTCTGGCAATTCAAGCCCACCATCCTCCAGGATCGCCAGACCTTCTTCCATCATCTCTGTGCCTTTTTGCAGAGCCTTCCAGGCCACGCGTTCCGATTCTTCTGCGACCAGCTCCAGGCATCCTTGAACCGCTTCTGCGTTTCCCAGAATCTTGGTATCAAGCAGCGGAACCATCCGCTCCAGCGCTTTATCTTGAATCTTCTGCAAAGCCATCTCGATCGGCACTTCTTCCAGGCACAAACCGCACGCGAGTTCCACCAGCGCGTCTTCCAGGCGAATCCGCCGGATACGTCCCTTCAGCTCCGTTTTGGCGGCCTGCGCCAATCTGTTGTCCGTGATCATTGCGTCGTTCATTGCCGGAGTCTCCCTCGGTACGACCCTGCCATCTCCGGTGAGACTACAGGCTGCATAGGCCTTGCACAATATAACGCTCCGTACCAGCCATTAATAAAATGCACACATTTCGGCCGCCCCCGGGGGGCACTCGAAACAAACAGAAGCTCGTCATTCCGAGCGGAGTCTTCGGAGCGAGGAATTCCTCTTCCTTCGCGGCTTCCCTGTATCTGCGACTGCCTCCGGTAGGGTTTGCCTGTCGGCAAGCCGGCATCTCGCCGGCTACTCGCTGGTCGTTTTGCGGCGGCGTTTTGGTCTCGTGGCGGTGAACTTGTGCTGCTCCAGCAACCGCACCAACTTGGCGGCGCGCCGTTCGAGCGTGGTTTGTTGTTTGACGGACGTAACATATCGCACGATCTGCCTGCGGAAGGCCGTCGTCACTCCGCGATAGGCGGCTTGCGCTTTGGGAGAGTTGCGCAAAGCAAGCGCCAGCGCGGGCGGCAGCATTGGTTCTCGCGAGTCTTCGTCGCGCTCGATGGCAATCTCCACCACGGCGCCCGCATCCACGCGCAACCTCTTTCGAATGTCGCCATGAATCGCCATGCGGTAGAGGCATTTGCCTCGCGAAACCAGCGTCGTGCGCACCGGCACGCGCTCCACTTCGCCCCTAACCGCCACCCTGGCAGCGCCTTCGCCGACGGCTCGCGACACATCCGCGGGCACGTCCACAAAACGAATGATTCCCACCTTGTAGATCTTCGCGGAAAAAACGTGAACGCCATCCATGGCGGTGAATAATAGCGCAATCGCCGGTTCTACGGGCGAACCGCAAGGTGCAGGGCCACGGAGCCAAATGTCATCAAGTGGTAGCGCACTTGGATATAGCCCACTTTCTTCAACCCGGTCGCCAGTTCCTCCGGCCGGAAGAAGCGCCCCACGGATCGTGGCAGGTAGCTGTACGCTTCGGCATCGCCGGAAATCCATCCGCCGATCTTGGGCAATACGATTCTGGTGTAAAAACGATACGCATCGCCCCAAAATCCCCGGGCAGGATCGGCGAACTCCAGGATGGCAAGAGTTGCTCCCGGTTTGAGGACGCGAGAAATCTCTCGTAAACCGTCCTCGTAATTCGCCAAGTTTCGAAAGCCGAATGCCGTCGTCACCAGATCGAATGATCTGTCCGCGAATGGCAGGCGCAACGCATCGGCTTCCAGGAATGGTATTGGCGCGGTTCCGTTCGCTGCCGCCGATTTTTCGCGCGCGCGCACCAGCATGGGATGCGAGAAATCTGCTCCCGTGATTCGCGATTTGCCATTGCGCTGCAGCGCAAACGCCAGATCGCCCGTCCCGCAGCAGAGATCGAGCACAACCGCATCCGGCCGTTCGAGGATCGGCTTCACTTCCCTGGCCGTGCGCGCGCGCCACACGCGATCCATTTGCGCGGAGAGAAGATGATTCAAGAGGTCGTAACTCGGCGCAATCCGCGTAAACATTTCACGGACCTGGCGCGAAGCTTCTTGTGGTGTCTTCGCCCCTTCAGGCTGGGTGCCCTTCGGCATTGTCGCGGATTCATTCACGGCATTGTCCGAGCGCGTCCATCGGCCGCAGCATCAGATGCGGACCGAAACGCAACACGCAAATGGCGGCTTTCTCCGGAATCCCGTCGTAGGTCCTCGCGTGACCGAGACGAGAAGAGAGAACGAAACGCACTTTTCCGAATTTCGTTTTTTTGTCCGCACGCATCGCGGCAAACAGATCGCGTGGCGGCACCCGAGGCCACTCCGGAAAGGGCCCGATCCTCCTGATCAGCGAAATAATGCGCGCCACCTCATCCGCGGGCGTTTTCACGCTCTCATGGCCCAGCAAGGCGGCGCACATGATTCCCAATGCCACCGCTTCTCCATGCTGAAACTTCTTGTAACGCGTGACGGACTCCAGCGCGTGCGCGAAGGTATGCCCATAATTCAAGATCTCGCGGAGCCCCGCCTCCCTTTCATCCCGGCCGACAACCAACGCCTTAATTTCGATGGAACGGCGAATCACGTGTTCTAGTGGCCGCTCATCGCGCCCGAGAATGCGTTCCAGGTTTTTCTCCAGGAAGGCAAACAGCTTTGCATCCGCGATTACGCCGTATTTGATGATTTCGGCGAGACCACCGCGGAATTCTCTCGGTGGCAAACTACCGAGAACCTCCGGATCTACCACCACGAGTTTCGGCGGATAGAACGCTCCTACGAGGTTCTTCCCTTCCGGCAGATTGACTCCGGTCTTTCCTCCCACGGCACTATCGACTTGCGCCACAACCGTCGTTGGCACTTGCACCAGAGCGACACCGCGCAAATACGACGCGGCGACGAAGCCGACGACGTCTCCGACGACTCCGCCACCTACGGCAATCAGGAGGGATTTGCGGTCGACACCCGCGCGCACCAGTTTGCGAGCGATCGCCTCTACCGTTTTCAAGGTTTTCGTGGATTCCGCATCGTCAAACAAGTGAACGCGAGCGCCTACGCGCAACGAAAGTTTCTTGCTCACCGCGCGCCACACTCGCTCGGAACTCACAACATGAACGCTCGAAAACTTGCCGAGCCGGGCGATTTCACGCGAAACATTTCGCAGAATTCCTCGCCGACAGACCACGGAATAGGCGCCGGCAGCGGAGCGAACACGAATGGCTTGTGATTGCGTAGATTTCATCGGGATGCGTGAATTCCTCCAATGTAGCATAAGCGTGCGGTGTATACTCCCAGGTGCCTGAATTCATTCGTTCTGGTCGGGCAGATTCCAATCGATTAAGCCGTACACCGCAGATACTTCCTCGGATTTCCTTGTGCGTGATTGCTGTGCGCGGCGGAAAGCGAAAGCCTTCATGCTTCACTCATTCGCAAAGTCGTGGCGTTCGCCGATCAACGCGCTGCTGCTTGCGCTGATTGCATTTCTTCCCCTAAATGCCGGCGATCCTCCCGCGACGCACCCTGGCTACTACAGGTTTCCCGCGATTCACGGCGACACGATCATCTTTACGGCGGAGGGCGACTTGTGGACGGTGAGCGCGAAAGGTGGAGCGGCGCAACGGCTGACTTCGAATCCCGGCCAGGAATTTGGCGCGACCATCTCTCCGGACGGCAAAACCGTGGCGTTCAGCGGGCAATATGAAGGGCCCACCGACGTCTACACCATGCCGGTCGATGGCGGGTTGCCGCTACGGCGGACTTGGGATGCCAGCGCGGTGCCCGCAGGCTGGACTCCAGACGGCCGCGTTCTTTACTCCACGTATCGATACTCGACCCTGCCCAACCGTCAATTGGTCGCCATCGACGCGAACGGCGGCCACGAAATTCTCCCTCTCTCGCAAGGGGTGCAAGCAAGCTTCACACCTGATGGCAAAACGCTTTTCTTCACGCGCCTGCAGTGGCAAGGGAGCAGCACGAAACGGTACAAAGGGGGCACCGCGGAAAACATCTGGCGCTACGAAAGCGGATCCGAGGCCGTGCCTCTGACGGCCGACTACACGGGAACGTCGCGCGACCCGATGTATTGGGACGGACGCGTTTATTTTCTCTCCGACCGCGACGGGACGATGAATGTTTTTTCCATGGACCCGCAAGGGCATGATCTGAAGCAGTACACGCATCACCGCGGATTCGACGTGCAAACCGCTTCGCTTTCAGAGGGACGCATCGTTTATCAATGTGGCGCGGATTTGTGGCTTCTGGACGTGAAGAGCGACCAGGACGCGATCATTCCCATCACGCTGATTTCGGATTTCGATCAATTGCGCGATCACTGGGTGAAGAAGCCACTCGACTATCTGTCGATGGCGCATGTTGCACCGGATGGTAGCGGTGCCGTGTTCACGGCGCGAGGCGAAGTGTTCACGCTGCCTGCGGTGACGAGCGGGCGCATCGTGAAAGTAGCCGCCAATTCCGGGATCCGGTATCGCGATGCGCGGTATACGCCCGACGGAAAATCGATCATCGCGCTTTCGACGGAAACGGGCGAGACGGAATTCTGGAAGTATCCCGCGAATGGCGTGGGCAAGGCAGAACCATTGACGAACGACGCCAAAGTGCTGCGGTGGGACGGCATCACGTCGCCGGATGGACACTGGCTGGCACATCGCGACAAGGATCAACAGTTGTGGATTTTCGACCTGAAGTCCAAAACCGACAAGAAGATCGCGCAATCCTTGAACGGCGACTTTCAAGATCTCTCCTGGTCGCCGGACAGCCAATGGCTTGCGTACTGCGAGACTGCAGATAATATGTTTCAACAGATCAAGGTTTTGAACGTCAACACCGGCGCGATTCAGGTTCTCACGTCCGATCGCTACGACAGTGCGAGTGCTATATGGAGCGCCGACGGCAAGTGGATGTATTTCCTCTCGGACCGCGTGCTGAAGACCGTAATTCATTCGCCCTGGGGTTCGCGGCAGCCCGATCCGTTCTACGACCGCGCGACCAAGGTGTATGAACTCGCGCTCACGCCCGGGCTTCGTTCGCCGTTCGCTCCGGTGGACGAACTGCACCCGGATCAGCCGGAGAAACACGAGGAGCCGAAACCCGCGAAGGATAAGGATACCGAAGAGAACAAGGACAAGGACACAAAGCTCGCGAATGCGGGGAAAAAATCCGCCGACGAGAAGAAGGCCGGCGAGGAAAAGAAAGCCGTTGAAGAGAAGAAGCCGCCGGTGGTCAATATCAACTTCACGGACATTGCTGCACGTTTGAACGAGGTGCCGGTACCCGCAGGAAATTATTCTTCGTTGCAGCTGACGGAAAAGCGGCTGTGCTGGCTGGATAGCACCGCGGAAACGGATCCAAAAATGAATCTGCAATGCGTGGAGATTGGCAACAAAGGCGAGGCTCCGGAAACCGTGTGGGGCGACGTGCGCGGATACGAAATTGCTCTAGACCGAAAGAAAATGCTGGTCCGCAAAGGCGAGGACTTCTTCATCCTGGACTCCGAGGTCAAAGCGGGCACGATCGCCGACGCCAAAGTCATGGGCAAAGCCAAAATCGATATGTCGCGCTGGACCATTCTGACCAATCCCAGCGCGGAATTTCACGAAATGTTCCTGGACGCGTGGCGTTTGGAACGCGACTACTTCTACGACCGCAACATGCACGGTGTCGACTGGCCAAAGGTTCGGGACCGCTACTTGCCCCTGGTGGATCGCGTGGCCGACCGCGAGGAACTCAACAACGTGATCGAGCAAATGGTCGGCGAACTTTCCGCTTTGCATATTTTTGTGGTCGGTGGCGACGCCCGCAAGCCGGGCGACGAAGTGGATATCGCTTCGCTTGGGGCGATTCTGCGACGCGACGAAAAGGCCGGTGGGGATGTAGTGCAGCATATTTATCAGCACGATCCGGACCTTCCGAACCTGGCGCCGCCCCTGGCGCGGCCGGATTCGCTCGTAAAGGAAGGCGAAGTGATCGTGAGCATCGATGGAGAAGATGTTCTGAGCGCGCCGGATGAGCGGGTGTTACTGCGAGGCAAGGCCGGCCGCAAAGTGTTGCTGACCGTGAAGAACGCCGCGGGACAAACGCGGGATGTGCTGGTCACGCCGGTGACGGAACGAGACGAGAGAGGGTTGCGGTATACGGAATGGGAGTATACGAGGCGGCTGAAGGTGGATTCGGATTCGCAGGGGCACATCGGGTATGTGCATCTGCGGGCGATGGGATCGGGCGACATTGACCAGTGGGTGCGCGATTTCTATCCGGTATTCGACCGGCAGGGATTGATTATCGACGTGCGGCACAACGGCGGAGGCAACATCGATTCGTGGATTCTTGCGAAGCTGTTGCGGAAAACGTGGTTCTACTGGCAGCCACGCATCGGGCATCCTTCGTGGAACATGCAGTATGCCTTCCGGGGGCACGTGGTAGTGCTCTGCGACCAGGCCACGGGTTCCGACGGCGAGGCGTTTACCGAGGGGATTCGCCAGCTTGGGATTGGGAAAATTATCGGCGTGCGCACCTGGGGTGGCGAGATCTGGCTTTCCTTCAGCAACCAACTGGCTGACCAGGGCATTGCCTCGGCGGCGGAGATCGGTGTTTACGGTTCCGACGGGAAGTGGCTGATCGAAGGACACGGCGTCGATCCGGACATTACCGTCGATAATCTTCCGCATGCAACGTTTGGCGGTAGTGATGCACAGCTCGATGCCGCACTCAAATATCTCAAAGACGAAATCCAAAACGATCCGCGCCCCGTGCCGCAGCATCCACCGTATCCGGACAAATCGTTCAACTACGATAGGTAAGTACCTGCTGGGAACACCCATATCCCGATCGGCGTCGGCTGCCTAACGAATGACCCTACACGCCGCATCGGTGCTACCATACTGCTGCGCGTGAAGAAGGTTGTCCATGACCCTGTCGCAAAAGGTCTATCACGTCGACTACGCCGTCGTTGGTTCCGGCGTCGCAGGCATGCGCGCGGCCATCGAACTCAGTCAGGTGGGCAGCGTTCTCGTACTTGCGAAATCCCACCTCAGTGAATCGGCTACCGCTTATGCCCAGGGCGGGATTGCTGTGGCCCTCAGCGACGAGGACGAAATCGGGCTCCACGAACAAGATACGATCATCGCCGGCGACGGTCTCTGCGATCCTGAAGCCGTCGCTCTGCTCGTTGAAGAAGGACCAAAATCCATCACGCAGCTCATCGAGTGGGGCACGCCATTCGCTCGCAACGGCAGCAGGCTTGCTTTCACCCGTGAAGCCGCGCACAGCCGCTCGCGCATCTTGCACGCTCACGGAGACTCCACGGGTCGCGAGATCAGTCGCGCCCTGCTGGGTCATGCGCACTCGATTCCGCATCTTCATCTTCGACCACACGCTTTCACGACGCGTCTCATCGTCGAAAAAGGCCGCGCCGCCGGCGTCCAATTCATCGACGAACATGACGGCTCGCTCCACGAATTGCGCGCTGGCGCGATTTTGCTGGCGACCGGCGGCTTTGGTCAGCTCTATCGGGAAACCACGAATCCCGAAGTGGCCACCGGAGACGGCATTGCCATTGCCTACGAAGCCGGTGCCGTCCTTTCCGACATGGAATTCGTCCAGTTCCATCCAACCGCTCTTTGCGTACAAGGCGCGCCACGCTTCCTTTTAAGCGAAGCGCTGCGCGGCGAGGGCGCTATCCTGCGCAACATCAACCTCGAGCGCTTCATGAAGCGCTATCATGAAGCGCAGGAGCTCGCGCCTCGCGATGTTGTGGCTCGCGGGATTGTCAGCGAAATGCAACGCACCAACAGCAAGCATGTCTATCTCGACATGACTTCAAAATCGCAAGAGTTCTTCGAAAAACGCTTCCCTCGCATTTATGCGACGTGCGCGAAATGCGGCGTCGATCTCGCCACTGATCTCGCCCCGGTCAGCCCTGCCGCGCATTTCGCGATGGGCGGAGTGAAAACGGATCGCTCCGGCCGCACGTCAATCCCGGGACTGTACGCTGCCGGGGAAACAGCTGCGACCGGCGTTCATGGCGCCAATCGTCTCGCCAGTAATTCGCTTCTCGAAGGTCTGGTCTTCGGCGCTCGCGCCTCGATGGCCATGATGCAAGACGCTCCCGGCTCGAGGAAAAGCACCGCCCACCTGCCCGGCGCGCTCGCTCCCAAAACCTGGAATGACTCAGAAAAGCACCCGGAGAAGCCCAAACCGAAACCGTCGGACGCTTCCGCACTGGAGAAGCTCAGGGAACTGATGTGGAAGCAAGCCGGAATCTTGCGTAGCGGCAAAGAATTGAAGTCGGCCATTGAGGCCCTTACGGCGGTGCATTTGCCCCACGCCGAAAAGGATATTCGCGCGGATCACGAATCCCGCAACCTTCACACCCTTGCCTTGCTGGTATCGCGCTCCGCACTCGCGCGCGAAGAAAGCCGTGGTAGCCACTATCGTTCGGACTTCCCTTACCGCGACGACGACAACTTCCAGAGGCACTCGCTCGTGAGCAAGGGTCAGGACGTGGCTTTTGAAAGGTTGAGCGGCAGAGCTGTCAGCAGTTCGTAGCGAGCTACTTCCTCTGCAATTCCTTCACAGATTCCAGGACGGTGTGGCCTACGATTGCCAGTGTCTTCGGGCTGATTTTGTCCATCGTATCCTGCGTCGTATGCCAGTAGGGCACATCGTTTGCCGCATCCAAATCGATAATGTCCACCGACGGCACATTCCGCTTCGTGAACGAGAAATGATCGTCGCTGATCGCCTCGACCTTATCGCTCACAAAAACATTCGCATAGCCTAACTTGCCCGCGGTCGCCCACACCAGGTCTGCGAGCCACTTCGTTGACCCGGCTTCGCGTTTGAAGTGCGGCGTGCGCCCTCCCACCAAATCCGCCAAGATAAATGCCTTGACCTTCGGCAAGTCGCCGCTTGCAGCCATTCTCGCCGCCATTTGCCGACTCCCATACGTGTTGTCCGGGTCGCGCCACTCCTTATTAAACGCTTCTTCGGCGTCAAAAAAAGCAATCCACACCGCATACCTTCCGGGCGGCTGCTTGCAGAGCAATCGTGCCAACTCGAGCAAGACTCCGGTCGACGAGCCGGCATCGTCGGCGCCGACAAAATTGTCCATTTTTTTTGTGTCGTAATGCGTACCGAGGAGAATAATTCCCTGCCTCTCGCCGGGAATTTTCACCAATATATTCTTCATCGGCACGCGGCCGTCGGGAGTATCCGCGGAAAAAGAATCGGTCTCCACCGCGCAGCCGTAGGATTTCAGTTCCACCTCCAGGTAATCTTGCAATTTCGCGATCGCTGCCGAACCGGGCGGCCGCGGCCCAAAGTTCACCTGCTTGGCTACCTGATCGTATGCGCGTTTACCGTCGAAGCCGTCCGTCTTTTCCGGAGCAGGCGCTTCGTCGCCGGGGGCTGGAGCGGTCCCCGCGACCGCGCTCATGAATGGCGGCTGGGGCCCGGGCTGCTCGGTATTGCCAGACTTGCACCCCGTCGCAAGCAGCACGCAGCACACCGCGAGTCCCAGCACAAAGCGGGAACACATTTGGGAATTTGTCATGAAGACTGTCCTACGTTTTCTTCCGCCATCCGTTTGTTCCGTTTGCGCACCACCGCGGCGGACACTCCAATTCCCACGAAATACAGCAGCACCATAGGTAGCATGAAAATCAACATGGTTTGCGCATCCGGCGTTGGTGTGATGACCGCCGCCACCACGGTGATGACGAGGATCGCGTAACGGAAATTGCGCCACAGGAATTGGGGAGTCACAATCCCGAACAGCGTGAGAAAAAAGATCAGAATCGGCAATTCAAACACCAATCCTAGCCCGAGCAACACCATCAATATCAAATCGAAGTACTCGTTAATACTGAGCAGCGGCGCTACCGTCCCGCCAAATTGCTGGAACCCAACCAGAAACCGCAACATGTACGGCAACGTGACAAAATATCCGAAGGCAATTCCCGTCAAGAACAGAAACACCGTCGAAAACAGGAAACCGGTCACCGCGCTGCGCTCGTGCTTATAGAGCGCCGGCGCAACAAACAACCACAATTGATACAACACAATCGGCGACGCCAGCACAATCCCGATATACACGCCCAACGTGATCACCAGGTTCAGCGCCCCCGCGGGATGGTTGTAATACAGCTTGGAATCGAAGTGCGCGTCGTGCAGTGCTTTCAGCATCGGCTCGTTAATGAACCGTATAACCTTCGGCGAGATGTACACCCCAATAAAAGCCCCAACGCCGATGGCGTACAACGAATTGATGATGCGTTTTCGCAGCTCGGCCAGATGCTCGAAAAACGTCATCTGCCCCCCGGCCGCCTCTAGGCGGCCGGCGATCGAGGTATCAGGCTGGCTGCTGTTGGTCATGTGCGGGGGGATTCTCGGTTGCGGGCTCTGCCTTCTCATGCTCGGCGTTCGCAGTGTGTGCTTCCGCCGCTTCCGCTTCTCCGTTCGCGCCGTCTAATCGCGGGACGGCTTCGGCAACCGGGGTAACTACCAGGCCTTCGTTTGAATGCGCATCGGAAGCCGCCTCCGCTAGTTGCGAGGTCGCTGGCGAAGGCGCGGGAAGGGCCGGCTGGCCAATGCTCTTGGTGGCCGCATCAGCGGCCGCATTCGCTTCGGCCACTTGTTTCTTCAATTCGGCGATGCGCGCCTGTCGTTCCAGGTCCCGCATCTCTTCTTCGAAGGCGTTTTTGAAGTCGTTCGAAGCTTTCCGGAACTCGGCCATCAGTTTGCCAAAGCTCCGTGCCAGTTCCGGCAGCTTTTGGGGGCCAAATACCACCAAGACCACCAGGAAAACCACGATCATGTGCGGAACGCTCAGCATGGATGGATTTGACCGGCTCTGGGAACCCTAAAAGTGTCCTGTCTGCATCATAGAAAGGGTACCATCAGGTGTCAAACGACAGTTGGCTTCGTGCATGCTATACTATGCTTTTATACGATCCCGCGGGGGGTATACATGAATCCTGAACGGCGTGGATTGGTCCTGGTCGTCGTTGTCCTCGGTCTATCTGCTATTCTTGGCGGCATTTACGGGCCCTCGGTACGCGCCACAACCTCCTCCACCGACGACTTCCGTTCCTCGGTCGAGAGCTTCACTTCCGTTCTCGACGTCGTTCAGTCCAATTACGCCGAGCCTGTCGACATCGATCGCGCCGTCTATCAGGGCGCGATTCCGGGCATGTTGCGGATGCTCGACCCGCACTCCAATTTCTTCGATTCCCGCCAGTATGCCCTCCTCCGCGAAGATCAGCGCGGCAAATATTATGGAGTCGGCATGGTGGTTGCTCCCCGCGAGAACCACACGATCGTCGTCGCGCCCTACGTCGACGCGCCGGCGTTCAAAGCCGGCTTGCGTCCTGGCGACGTCATCAGCAAGGTCGATGAAAAATCCACCGATGGTCTGTCCACGACGGAAGTCGCGGATATGCTAAAGGGCCCCAAGGGCACCATCGTAAAGATTCAGGTGACACGCGAAGGTTCGGCGGATCCGCTCGTCTTTAGCGTTACTCGCGACGAGATTCCGCGTCATTCCGTCGATATCGTCACCTCGCTCAAGCCCGGCATCGGCTATGTGCGCCTGACGCAGTTCAACGAAACCACCGACCGCGAAATCGCCGACGCGCTCAAGCAACTCGGCGCCAATTCTCTGGATGGTCTGATCCTCGATATGCGCAATAACCCTGGCGGCCTCCTGAACGAAGCCGTCGCCGTCGGCGATATCTTCCTCGAAAAGAATCAGCTCATCGTTTCCTATCACGGCCGTAGCGCGCCGGAACGCCGCTTCTACGCCATTCGCGGCAATCAAGGCATGACTGTTCCGCTCGTTATTCTCGTGAACAACAATTCGGCCTCCGCCGCCGAAATCGTCACCGGCGCTGTGCAAGATCACGATCGCGGTCTCGTCGTCGGCGAAACCACGTTCGGCAAGGGCCTCGTTCAAACCGTGACCCCGCTCTCCGAAAATACCGGATTGGCTCTCACCACCGCCCGTTACTACACCCCGAGCGGGCGCTTGATTCAGCGCGACTATAAATCCATTTCCCTCTACGAGTATCACTACGAGCGCAAGGTTCCCGAGCACCCTTCCGAGATTCGCCAGACCGATAGCGGGCGCCAGGTCACCGGCGGTGGCGGCATTACGCCGGATATCATTGTCGATGCGCCCAAGTACACCAAGTTCCAGGATGAGCTCTTCCGCGAGGACGTCTTCTTCCCGCAGGAACAGGGCGTCGGCGGGTTCACCCGCTATTTCCTCGGCTCGAAGCCTGCCATCACCCACAACTTTGAAGTCGACGACAAGGTCATAAAGGAATTCCGCGACTATCTCGCGAAGCACAACATCCGCTACTCCGAACCGGAATTCGCCGAAAATCAGGATTGGATCAAGCGCAAGATCAAGCAGGAAGTCTTCATGTCCAACTTCGGCACCCAGGAAGGCTTCAAGGTGCTCCTCGAAGCCGATCCGCAAGTCCAAAAAGCCATTGACGCCATTCCGCAGGCCCGCGCCCTTTACGAAAACGCCCGCAAAGTCGTCGCCCAGGGGAGCGCCTCCACCACCCACTTCAAGCAACCCTGATCGTCGATTGGGAAACGAACCCGTCATTCCGAGCGGAGTCTTCGGAGTGAGGAATGCCTCTTCGAATTCTGCGTCTTGGGCGTCGGGTGCTGCTCGGTGGTCAGTCTTGGGCGGCCCACAGACTCCGATGCATCCATGGCCATGCGTCCCGGCTCCCCTGTCGTGTACTGCGCCCAACTGCTCCACGACCAATCTCGCGCGTGCCGCACCAGCGCCGCAAGCGGGACACGCATAGAAGTCAAACCCCGCAGGTTCCTTCAGCGAGTTCGTGGACCTGTATCTGCGGGATGCCGGAGAACTGCACGTTGACGGCACCGATGAATTGTGCCCTTCGTGCCGCTTCGCTATACTTCCGATTCTGTTTCGCAAATGGACAAAAGAACCTTCATTAAGCTTTGCTCCGCCTCCATGATGGGTCGTTTCATCGTCCCGCACATGCCTGTGTCGTCCGCCTCCGATGACAAACTGCGGAACTGGGCCGGAAATATTCAGTACAGCACCGAGAAACTGCAATCGGCGGATTCGCTCGAGCGCGTGCGAGAATTTGTGAAGAGCCAGGAGGAGCTAAAGGTCCTCGGAACACGGCACTGTTTCAATACCATTGCGGACAGCAAGAACCAGTTTTTGTCCTTGCAAGAGATGGACAAGATCGTTTCCCTGGACCGGGCTGCGCGCACGGTCACCGTCGGGGGACGACTGACTTACGGACAGTTGTGCCCCTATCTCGACAGGCACGGCTTCGCTCTGCACAATCTGGCATCCCTGCCGCACATTTCGGTTGTCGGGGCTTGCAGCACCGGGACTCACGGTTCCGGAGAGAAAAACGGGAATCTGTCCACCGCGGTGTCGGCCATCGAGATGGTAAACGCCGCGGGAGACGTGATTGAACTGTCGCGCCAGAAAGACGGCGAGAGGTTCCTTGGCAGTGTCGTGGGCCTTGGGGCATTGGGCGTGATCACGAAAGTGACGCTTGATCTTCTGCCGGCCTACCAGATGCAGCAGTACGTATATGAAAATTTGCCGTTGAGCGAGTTGACTAGGCATTTCGACGAGATCGAAGCGGCGGCATACAGTGTGAGCCTGTTCACAGATTGGCAGCGTCGGCGGATCAACGAGGTGTGGCTGAAGAGCGTGATCGCCGATGGACAGAAGGTTGACGCACCGCCGGAGTTTTTTGGAGCTAAGCGAGCGACGAAAAACCTTCATCCCATTGCCGAGCTTTCCGCGGAGAACTGCACGGAACAGATGGGCCTGCCCGGGCCTTGGTATGACCGGTTGCCCCATTTCCGCATGGGATTTACGCCGAGCGCAGGAAAAGAACTGCAATCGGAGTATTTTGTGCCTCGCAAGAATGCGGTCGAGGCCATTCTCGCGGTGGAGAAATTGCGCGATCTGGTGAGCCCGCATCTGCTGATCACGGAAATTCGGGCCATTGCGGCGGACGACCTGTGGCTCAGCCCGTGCTATAAGCAGCCAAGTGTAACGATCCACTTTACGTGGAAGCCAGACTGGCCGGCGGTGAGCAAGGTGCTGCCGCTGATCGAGAGAGAGCTTGCGGCGTTTCGCCCTCGTCCCCACTGGGGAAAACTGTTTACGGTATCCCCGGCACAACTCCAGTCCAGCTACGAAAAAATGCCGGATTTCGTGAAATTGAGTCAGCAGTACGATCCGCAGGCGAAGTTCCGCAACCAGTTCTTGAATACGAACATATTCAGCGCAGCGTAGCCATGCTCTGCATGAACTGCTATAAAAGGCTACCCCTCGCGACCGATTGAAGTCGCTGAACACGGAAACGAAATTGCCACTCTATTGGCGACAAGTTTATGAGATTAAGGGAAAGGCCGGCGACGGCGTCGCGAGCGGCCAGATGGTATTGTAGGGGGAATGAAAGCCAACGAGCTTCCCGGATTTCTATTCTTTGATCACGTCGCCATTTCCGTGAAACACGGCGATCTGGAAAATCAGGTGAACGCCTACAAAATGATGGGTTTCACCGAAATCCATCGCGAAGACGTCCACGGCAAAGATATGGTCCGCGAAGTGCTCCTGCGCATGGGCGACGGCCCGAATCTCATTCAACTTCTGGAACCTCTTTCCCCCGACTCACCTGTGGCCAAGCAAATGGAAAGGAACGGCGGACGCGGCGGATTTGCCCACATCGCCTTGCGCGTTGCGGACATTCACAAAGCATTCGACTACCTGAAACAAAAAGGAGTGCACATAATAGACTCTGCCCCACGTCCCGGCTCCCGCGGCACTACGGTATTTTTCGTACATCCAAAGACCATGGACTCTGCGGCGTTTGGCTATCTCATCGAAGTCGTGCAGGAAGGCACAGGAAAAGGACAAGGATAATGTGGGAGGAATTCCGAGCGATACCGACAGCCGAATGGGAAGCCGCCATCCGCGCGGATTTGAAGGGCGCGGATTTCGACAAGAAATTGCTCTGGCACACCGACGAAGGCATCACCGTCTGTCCGTTCTACCGCGCTGAGGATCTGCCCGCCAGCGCGGGCCAAGTCCGATTTGCTGGAACCTGGCAGATTGCAACCACTGCGGACATTCCGAAAGAGGTCATCCGGGGAGACTTGCTCCACGAACAAGGAGCCACCGCCGTCCAGGAAATCGGCTATGCCCTCGCGGAATCCCAAGGCAAATGCAACACGTTTGTATTCTCCGTCGGAACCAACTACTTTTTCGAAATCGCAAAGCTGCGCGCCGCCCGCCAGCTCTGGCTTCGCCTCTCTGGCGAGCCGATGGTGATCTGGTCAAAAACCTCTATCGCCGACAAAAGCCTCTACGATCCCTCCGCCAATCTGATGCGCTGCACCACCGAAGCGATGAGCGCAATTTTCGGCGGCTGCGACTATCTGGTCATCGAGCCCGCGCGTTTCCCCGAACATCTCGCCCGCAGCCTGGGCCGCATCCTCCACGAGGAATCGCATTTTGAAGAAGTTTCTGATCCCGGCGGAGGCTCCTATTACATCGAGTCGCTAACCGTCTCGATTGCCTCGGAAGCGCGCAAAGTCTACGACTCCGGTTTGCCGGGCCGCGATTCCGCTATCGCCGCCGCCCGCGCGGCAAAAGAGAAAGCTGTGGCGCAACGCAAGCTCACATTGGTCGGCGTCAACAACTATCCCGACCTTAAGGAAACGTTGCCCGCCGGCGCTTCCCTGCCCGCAACTCCCTGGCGCATGGCCGAACCATTCGAAAGAATTCGCCAGCGCGTCGAGAGATCCGGCAAGCGCCCCCGCGTCCTGCTTCTCGAGCGCGGTGACGCAAAAATGAAAATGGCGCGCGCCGACTTTTGCCTGAACCTCTTCGGCTGCGCCGGATTCGACGTCGTGACTTCGGAAACACTCGGGCCAGCGGACCTTGTCGTCCTGTGCAGTTCCGATCCCGAATATCTCGCCTTAGCCGAAGACATTTGCAAGCAAACGAAATCGCCGGTCATCGTCGCCGGAAATCCCAAAGCGCAAATCGCCGCGCTTCGCGCCGCAGGCGTAAAGGACTTCGCCTACTTGGGCATGAACGCCGTGGAATTTTTGTCTCGCTGGCAAGAGGCCCTCACATGACTCGCCAGAAATGGATGACCCCCGAAGGCATCGAGGTAAAGCCCTTCTACACCGCTGCAGATTTGGCCGGAATCGAGCATCTGGATTACGCCGCAGGCGTCCCGCCATTCCTCCGCGGCCCCTACACCTCGATGTATGCGCTGCGTCCCTGGACCATCCGCCAATACGCGGGATTTTCCACCGCCGAAGATTCCAACGCATTCTACCGCCGCAACCTCGCCGCCGGCCAAAAGGGTCTGAGCGTCGCCTTTGACCTCGCAACTCACCGCGGCTACGATTCCGACCATCCGCGCGTAACCGGCGACGTCGGAAAAGCCGGCGTTGCCATCGACACCATCGAAGACATGAAAATCCTCTTCGACAAAATCCCGCTCGACCAAATGTCCGTGTCCATGACCATGAACGGCGCCGTGCTCCCGGTGCTGGCCTTCTACATCGTTGCCGCGGAAGAACAAGGCGTCTCCTCCCAAAAACTCACCGGCACCATCCAAAACGACATTCTCAAGGAATTCATGGTTCGCAACACCTACATCTATCCGCCCGGTCACTCCATGCGGATCGTCGGCGATATTTTCCGCTATTGCGCCAAAAACATGCCGAAATTCAATTGCATTTCGATTTCCGGTTATCACATGCAGGAAGCCGGAGCGACCGCCGACATCGAATTGGCCTACACGCTCGCCGATGGTCTCGCATATCTCCGCACCGGCCTCCACGCCGGCCTCGACATTGACGAATTTGCCCCGCGTCTCAGCTTTTTCTGGGCCATCGGCATGAACCACTTCATGGAAATCGCCAAAATGCGCGCCGCGCGCGTCCTTTGGGCCAAGCTTGTGAAACCGTTTCATCCGAAGAATCCCAAATCAATGGCTCTGCGCACCCACTCGCAAACTTCCGGCTGGAGCCTCACCGCGCAAGACGTTTTCAACAACGTCATCCGCACCACCATTGAAGCCATGGCTGCGGCCATGGGCGGCACACAATCGCTGCACACCAATGCGCTCGACGAAGCGCTCGCTCTGCCAACCGATTTTTCCGCCCGCATCGCGCGCAATACGCAAATCTACTTGCAGGAGGAAACCGGCATCACCCATGTCGTGGATCCCTGGGGCGGCAGCTACTACGTCGAATCTCTCACCGCGGCCCTCGTGGAAAAAGCCTGGACGCTGATTCAGGAAGTTGAAGCGCTGGGCGGCATGACCCGCGCAATCGAATCGGGCCTTCCCAAGATGCGCATCGAGGAAGCCGCCGCCAGGCGCCAGGCTCGCATCGATTCCGGAAAGGAAACCATCGTGGGCGTAAACAAATACGGTGTTTCCCACGAAAAGCCCATCGATGTTCTCGTCGTTGACAACACTGCTGTAAGAGAGAACCAACTTGCGCGACTCCAAAGTGTGAAAGCGCGGCGCAATATCAACGATGTCGAAGCCGCTCTCGCCGCGCTGACGAAATGTGCCGCAACTGGCCAAGGCAACCTCCTCGAACTCGCTGTCGTGGCCGCACGCAAGCGCGCCACCCTCGGCGAAATCTCCTCCGCACTCGAAAAAGTCTTCGGCCGCTACCAGGCCGTGCACCACACCATTTCTGGCGTGTATTCCTCCGAGAGCCGTCAGGATCCCGAATTCCTGAAAGCCCGCGACCTCGTCGACTCTTTTGCCAAATCTGAAGGCCGCCGTCCCCGCATCCTCGTCGCAAAAATGGGCCAGGACGGCCACGATCGCGGCGCAAAAGTGATCGCCACCGCCTTCGCCGACTTAGGATTTGACGTTGACCTCGGTCCGCTCTTCCAGACCCCCGAAGAAGTCGCGCGCATGGCCGTCGAAAACGACGTACACGTTCTGGGTGTCTCCACGCTCGCCGGCGGACACATGACTCTCGTCCCCCAAGTCATTCGGGAATTGAAGCGGCTCGGCCGTCCGGATATCCTTGTCGTCGTGGGCGGCGTGATTCCTCCTCAGGATTTTGCGGCTCTCAAGCAAGCCGGCGCTGGGGGAATTTTCGGTCCCGGAACACGCATTCCGCTCTCCGCGCAGGAAGTTCTGCACGCTTTGCAGGGGTAAGCCTTGCGCTCACGTCGTCTGGCGGCTGAACAATACGTTTCAGGTGTGCTCGCGCGAGACCGTACCACCCTCGCTCGCACCATCACCATCATCGAAAGCGACCTTCCCTCGGACAACGAACTTTCCGCAAAAATATTAGACACACTCCTTCCTCACACAGGAAACTCTCGCCGGATCGGCATAACCGGCGTTCCCGGCGTCGGCAAAAGCACCTTTCTCGACAAAATGGGCATGCACATTCTTCGCGAACACAGAGAAAAGCTTGCCGTGCTCAGCGTCGATCCATCCAGTCCCATCACCGGTGGCAGCATCCTCGGCGACAAGACCCGCATGGAACGATTGGCAACGGAGCCCAATGCCTTCATCCGCCCGTCTCCCTCGCGCGGCTCGCTCGGGGGCGTCGCCGGGCGCACGCGCGAAACCATGCTCGTCTGCGAAGCCGCGGGCTTCAACAACATCTGGATCGAAACCGTAGGCGTAGGCCAATCCGAGATTGCCGTCCGTTCCATGACCGATTTCGTCCTGTTGCTCCTATTGCCCGGAGCCGGCGATGACCTCCAGGGAATCAAGCGGGGCATTCTGGAACTCGTCGACGCCGTCGCCATCAACAAAGCCGACGGGTCCCAACGCGAGCGCGCCCAAGTCGCAAAGGCGGACTACACCAGCGCTCTTCATCTGTTCGGCCCGGGAGCCGGCGGCTGGGTTCCCCCAGTCTTGCTCTGCAGCGCGCAAACCGGCCTCGGCATCCCCGAAATCTGGGATTGCATCCTCCTTCACGAAAAATTCCAACTGGAGAAAGGCCTTCGCGCAGAGCTACGCCGCGAACAGTCTCTCGCCGCCATGCGCCAACTCATCAGCGCGGAGCTTGAAACCGCCTTTCGCCTTGATCCCGAAATCGCCCGCAAGCTCCCCCAAATCGAAAACCAAGTCCGCAAGGGCGAGATGACGCCCTTCGCCGCGGCCCGCACGCTGCTCGATCAATTTCACCGCCGGAAAACTCCTGCCATCATGAATCCGTAGCATAGGCTTCAGGCTGTGCGTCTTACCACGCCGAGGCTGGCCGCACCGAGGTTGTAGCCGAAATTGAATTGGGGGGTCTTCCGACCGGTGTTTTTTCTTTCCTCGGTAGCGCAGGATTTCACCGCTCGTCGAAAATGTGCTTGCCATCGGGGGGCGGAGCTTCAGCTCCAACATAGGTACCTGCCGATTAACCAGGCTGGTAGGCCCGGGCTTTAGCCCGGGACGCGAGCGCCCCTGCGGAATTGCTCTTTGATTGCTTCCGCAACCTCTCCAACCTCTGCCCGCCCCAGAAGGCGGGCAACCGCCTTCCAGGTTTTGGGACAGGCTCCTACCTGTCCTAAAGACCAGTCGTATTCGTGAAGCGCGAAACATATCCTCTTCTACAAGAAGGGGTGCTACCCATGACCATTGCGCAAAGAGAAGCCAACACGCAGTTGCACTGGTTTCAGGCTGAACAGGAAATTCTCGCCGACCTCAGGCCCGGTGCGCCGTTTGATGCGCGCGCGTCCTTCCAGGCTTTTGGCGAAAGACAATTCGGCGGGCGCTTCGCCGCCGTCGCCTGTTGCTGCGAACTGCCAGCTAATGACGCGCCGCGATGGGAGGCAGCGCTCGAACTGCGCGAGCAGCTCAAAACCGAGACAGCTCAGATTCTGCCGGACCCGTCCGCAAGCGCCCTCTTCAACCTCGGCGATGGCTCGGAAGCCGTCCTGCTTGAACTCACCGCCTAATCAGCCCGATCGAAGCGCTCCCCAATAAGTACGATTGGTACTAATCCGTGTCTAAATTACTCGCGCGGACGTACCCCACTCTCGCCATATTGGAGCTGCGCTAAAATCAATCGCAGCGAAACGAATTCTCTTCTCGCATCGTACTAGCGGTAGGAATCGAGGCGAGCCGGCATGGCTGATCGTACCCCTCCAACCTCGCTGCACATTGGCGCAAGAATCGGCGGAGCGCTCCTGGTATCGTGTGTAATCCTATTCACCTGCCGCTCCGTCGCATCTCCGCAAGCCCCTGCGCCCTCACCAGCACCCACAATTCGCGTGCAATCTTCGCTCGTCCTTGTGGATGTCACTACTCAGGATCCCAAGAGCGGGCTGCCGGTTCGAGACCTCAAGAGAGAGGACTTCCGCGTGTTTGACAACCGGCGCGAGGTCCCGATTGCCACATTTGATGCCGGGGCTTTCGGCAAAACGCGACCCGCCATCGTTTGGCTGGTCGTCATCTGCAATGAGCAGGGCAAAATTGCCGGGTCCGCGAATTACGCCGGGAAGGAGGCGTTATTTCGGCCTCCTCTCGACCATTTGGACGCACACGACATGGTCGGAGTCGCTCACTGGTGTGACAATGGCGAAACGCAACTCGACCTGCCGCCCACCGTGGACCACGATAGCCCCATTCGCGTTTTAGCCGAAGTCATTCGACCGATCCCGTTTAAGGGTGAAACGAGCGACAGCGATGCCGTTGGCGAAGTGACCTTTCGGAAAATGATTCGCCTCATCATCCAGGATGCTTACCAACGAAACCCGCAGCCACTACCGGTCATCGTTTTCCTCGACGGCGACCACACCGGCCAACCCATCGGAGAGTTGAACAATCTAGTCGATGATTTCCTGGAAACGTCTGGAATTGTGTTCGGCATCAAGGACTACCTTTATCCGGCTGTGCTGCCACTGATCGGTGAGCACGGGCAGATTCTGCACTATATGGCGAAGCACACTGGTGGCCAATACCTGACGGCTCCGCCGGCCGGGTACGCCGCCGCCCTAGAATCGATTCTGATGCAGCTACACTTCCGGTATCAGATCGGATTTATTCCGCCTGCGATCGATGGCAAACGCCACGAGCTCAAGGTAGAACTGACGAAAGAAGCGCGAGCGAAACACAAAGGCGTTCGACTGAGGTTTCGCACCGAATACATTCCCGTCTCCGAAGAGCCTGCTTGGGCGCGGTAATCCGTTGAACTACTACCGAGCGCTTTCGCCTTCGCCGGAGCCCAAACACAGCCGGTGCGCGTGAGGTCTAGCCACCGCTGACCGCGGGAAGAATGGAAATCTCCACTCCCGGACGCAACGGAGTTGAAAAATTACCCGTGTAGCGGCTGTCTTCGTTCCCCACAAAAATGTTGATGTGCTCGCGCAATTGACCTTCCTCGTTCACCAGGCGATCTCGAATCCCTGGACACTCCGTGCAAAGGTCCTCGAAAGCTTCACGCAACGTCGCAGGCGAAGACTTTAGGTCAACGCGAGGTGATCCGCCGGAAAACGTTCTCAACGGAGCAGGAATGTAGAAAGTGACCGGCATGCTCAGCGTTTCCTTCGCTTCTCGTTCCTTCTACGGGTCACTCTTTTCTTTCGAGCCGTCCCCGAAGGTCCGCTCGTAGCGGTCGCGGATTTACCATTTCGAGGAGCGCGAGCTTCGCCCACAACCGCAGCTTTCACGCAGACGATGGCGGGCAAGCCGCTAAGAATCATCTTCCAGCTCTTCCCCTCGTCGGTCGAGCCAAACAACTCCCCACTGCGAGTGCCAAAGTAAATCCCAGCGGGATCGAGAGAGTCGGTGTTCATGGCATCGCGCAAAACCGTTTCATACGCTCCCTTTTGGGGTAATCCGCGTGCTAGAGGTTCCCAGGATGCGCCGGCGTTCCGAGTGCGATAAACACGCAATCTGCCGTCCGGCGTGCAGCGAAATTCGTCCGATTCAATCGGCAGGATGTACACGCAATCGGCATCCCGCGGGTGCATCAACATCGCAAAACCAAAATCGCTCGGCACACCGCTCGAAATGCTTTCCCACGAATCGGCGCGATTGTCCGAGCGATACAAGCCCCAATGGTGTTGCAAAAAAAGCCGCTCCGGACGCGCCGGGTGAAGAACCATTTTGTGCACGCATTGGCCAAATTCCGGATATCTTTCCGGCTGAAACGCCACCCGAATCCCTTTGTTGCGCGCTTCCCACGTACCGCCCGCATCTTCGGTCCGGTACACTCCTCCGGAGGAGATCGCCACATACATTCGCTGGCTTGTCGAGGGATCAAGAAGAACGGTGTGGAGACATAGACCGCCGTTCCCGGGCTTCCAGCGCGGCCTGTGCGGGTGATTGAAGAGACCGCGATCCAGCCCCCACGTCTCCCCTGCATCCTGCGAAACGAACAGCGCTGCAGGCTCAGCCCCGCAGTACATCGTTTCGGGCTCGTCTTCGCGGCCGAGAGAGACCTGCCAAATATTCTTCAACGATGCGCCGCAATCCTCGGGAAATTTGACGTTGGCTTCCAGGGGATTCGTCCAGGTCTTCCCGAAATCATCGCTCGAACGCAAAAACGTGCCCCAAAAGGTAGAAGTGGACGCCCATAACCGGTGCCGCCCTTTTCGTGAGTCGTAGACCAGGGAATAAATGCCTTGGCCATGAAAATAGGGCCCGGCCACTTCCCAACGAGAGCGCTGCGCCGTGGACCGCAACAAAAACGCTCCCTTCGTCGTTCCCACCAGCAGAAGGACATCGCCATCCTTTGGGCAATGGTGCCGAATTCCGCGGTGCACGATCGCCAGCGGCCCCCTCGGCTCGCTTGAAGCGGGCGCGCCAACAACCGAGGCGGATTGCACCGCTTCTAGTGCGGCCTGCAACTCGCTCGCGCGCTGGTAGCGCTGCGGCGGCTCCTTCGACAGGCAGCGCTGCACGACAGCCCAAAGGCCCCCAGGCACCCACGAAGGCAGAGGCGCGGCGAGTTCGTGCATGATCGCCGAACTGACCTCGAACGCAGTCTTTCCGCGAAACGGCAACTGACCGGAAGCGGCCTCATACAAAACAACTCCAAGCGACCAGATGTCGCTGCGAAAGTCCGCTTCTTCGCCGCGCAGCAGTTCCGGCGGCATGTAGGGCAAAGTACCGGTAAGTCCACCGGTGCTCTCCTTCGTGCTCCCGCCCATCGCTTCGGGCGTATCGATCGTCCGCCGAGACTCATCGAAAATCTCTTTGCGCAATCGTCTCGCCAGGCCGAAATCCAGCACCTTTACCAAGCCTTCCGGAGTGACCATCACGTTCGAACTTTTCAGATCCCGGTGCACAATGTTCCGTCCGTGCGAATGCGAAAGCGCGCTCGCGATCTGCACCCCGTAGCGCAGCACGGACTCAACCGGCAGACCATGTTTCCCGATCAACAGGCTCAAAGGTTTGCCCGCAATCAGTTCCATGACGATGTACAGCTCTCCGTCCGACTCGCCAACCTGGTGAATGGTGCAAATATTGGGGTGACTCAAGGCGGAAGCGGCCCGAGCTTCTTCGAGCAGAAATTCTTTGGCGGACTTTTCAGCGACGGCGCGTGACGACAGCACTTTGATGGCTACCTCGCGACGCAGAACTTCATCCTGCGCGCGGTAGACAACACCCATCCCGCCTTCCCCAACCTTGTCGACAACCCGGTAGTGCCCGAGCAAGTCTCCCAGCATGGCTTCGCCTCAGCAGCAAGCCTAGTTCACCGCCTTGGAAACGGCAAACGCATCGCGCCACTAGCGCAAGCGCTAACCGTCCGACTGCGACTCGCTCAAGTCACCAATGAAGTGGATGATTCGGTGACAACGTGATGGGCAGCGCCAGTTTTCAAACCGGCGCAGGTGTCCCACCGAAGCAAATGCAAAAACTCATGTGTTGCAGAGGACTTTTTTGATTTTGCCGTTCTCGGTGAACTTCTCGGGGACGTGCTAGCTCGCAAGCTGGCATCCCAACGATCATCGCAAGCTTATGGATGCGGAGCCGGTGGATTTGATGACGTGACGGTGTGTTTCTGCCAATCGGAATCCGTGAGATTCCATCCACCGCCGAGAGCCAGATAAAGCTGAACGACGACCACCCGGCGGTTTAATTCCGTCTGCGCTAAAGCATTTTGTTCCGGATACAACTGGATCTGAGCATCAAGCACTTCGAAATAGCTGGCCCTCCCCGCCGTGTAGCGCGCTAGCGATACCGTGACAGCCTGCTGGTAGGCAGCCACGGAGCGAATCTGCTCGATGCGAATGGCCTCGAATTTCTGGCGGGAAATCAGAGCGTCGGAAACGTCGGTGAAGGCATTGAGCGCGGTCTGCTCGTATTGCAACTTCGTTTGTTGCCATGCTGCGACCGCCTGCCGCTTCTGCGCCGTAAGTGCCCCGCCGGTGTAAATGGGGCCCGCAAAATTGCCGGCGATGCTCCACACATTCGCACTTCCAGCAGTGATTTGAGAAAGCGGCGTGCTTGCCTGGCCGAGAAGGGCGGTGAGGCCGATCTGTGGAAAGAAATTAGCGATCGCCACCCCAACCTGGGCATTGGCTGCGCGCACTTGCTGTTCAGCAGCCAGGACGTCCGGGCGCCGTTCCAGCAGGGCAGAAGGCAAACCCACCGGAATATCCGGTGGGACGATTTCGTCGAGCAATTTTGCCGTGTGAACGATAGGCTCGGGATTGCTTCCGAGGAGGACACTAATCACGTTTTCCTGCAACGCAATCTGGCGTTCAAATTCGGGGATGGCCGCGGCCGCCGCAGCTTGTGCAGCCTCGGCGCGGGAAGTATCGAGCTTCGAGGCAACGCCACCTTCGTAGCGCTGCGTGAACAGCTTGAGAGTGTCGGTAAACGAAGCAGTCGTGTCCTTAGCGATCTGAAGCTGCAGCTCCAAACCCAAGAGCTGAAAATAAGCCTGCGCAACGTCGCTCGTCAGCGTGAGCATGACGCCGCGGCGAGCTTCTTCGGTCGAAAGATATTGCGCGCGCGCGGATTCATTCAGGCGGCGAATGCGGCCCCAGATGTCCGCTTCCCATGCAACGCTGCCGGCAGCAAGAAAAGCACCCTTGGTTGTTAGCGAGCCGGGGACGACAGCGCCAAGGAATTCGTTCTTTCCATCGCTGGCGCCGACAGAATAATTTACAGCGGGAAGATATTGCGAACGGGCCACGGCAGCAAACTGCCGCGCTTGTTCGACCCGCGACACAGCGATGGCCAGGTCGTAATTATTCGCAAGCGCGGTGTCGATGAGCGATTTCAGTTGGTCATCTTTAAAAACTTCCCACCAGGGCAGGTCGGCGTAGGAAGCTTGCTGAGCGGCGCCCTCCAGGCCGCGGAAATCGGCGGGGGCATTCACTTTCGGGCGCACGTAGTTTGGACCTACGGCGCAACCGGAAAGAATAAGCGTTGTGGAGAGAAGCACGGCACGCAGAAAACCATGCATGCCGCGCGTCGTCTCTCCCCAAAATCTTTCCTTCGGATTGGAGACGATCATCTTCATCGCAAGTGGATCATTCTCTGTTTCGATACCCTCGGCTTAATCGGCGTGTCCCGGGCTGGGCGGAGCTAAGCCAGGTGCGCCAGGTTCAACTGCCTTGAAGCCTTCTACACTTGCGCCTCCGAGCCGTTCCACCATGTAGAACAGCGCTGGAATAATAAAAATGGCAATCGCGCTGGCGGCCAGCATTCCTCCAATGACCGCGGTGCCCATCACTTGACGAGAAACAGCACCGGAACCGGTTGCTCGCCAGAGAGGCACGCAGCCCAAAATGAAGGCGAAGGAAGTCATCAGAATGGGCCGCAGGCGCAGCTTGGCCCCTTCTAAGGCAGCGTCCGAAAGTGACCGGCCCTTTTCGTATTCGGCTTTCGCGAATTCGACGATCAGAATAGCGTTCTTCGCGGCGAGCCCAATCAGCATCACTAACCCGATTTGTGCGTAAACATTGTTTTCGAGTCCCAGCCCCGAATATTGCTTAAAGACCAGCAGATCGATGATGCGTCGCCCGAAGAGCGCAGCAAAAGCACCAAAGACCGCGATCGGCACGCTCAGAAGGACGCTAAACGGCAAGGTCCAGCTTTCGTAGAGTGCGGCGAGAATCAGAAACGCAAAAAGGATCGATAATCCGAAAATCGCGAATGGCGAAACGCCCTGTTGCGCTTTTTGTTCTTGGAAGGACATGCCGAGGTAGTCGAAACCCATGCCAGACGGCATGGTTTGGGCGTACACCTCTTCCAGGGCTCTCATCGCTTGGGCCGAGCTGAATCCACGAGCAGCCGTGGCGTTGATTTGTGCGCAGCGGTGCAAGTTGTAGCGCATGGTGAATTCCGGCCCATTTTTCTGCTCGATCGATGTCACCGCAGAGAGCGGCACCATGTTCCCCTTGGCATTTCGAACGTAAAACTGGCCCAGATTTTCCGCGCGCGTGCGGTAACTGCCTTCCGCCTGCGTGTAGACCTGCCACTGTCGACCAAAGCGGTTGAAATAGTTAATAAATGCGCCGCCCATGAAAGCCTGCAATGTGCCGTAGACGTCATTCAGCTGAACGCCCTGCGTGAGGACCTTGTCTCGGTCCACATTTACGTAAACCTGCGGAACCGAAGGAAGAAAGGTCGTAAATATTCTGGCAATCTCCGGCCGCTTCTGCGCCGCTTGCATGAATTGCCGGGTATTGTTGGCCAGGAACTCCACATCGTGGCCACCGCGGTCCTCAAGGATGTAGGTCACTCCGCCGGAAGCGCCTACGCCGGGAATCGCGGGCGGTGGAAAAGCGACCGTCGTGCCCTCCGGCAGCTTGCCCAGGACATCATTGAGGTGAATGATCATGTTGATGTACTGCTCGTCCTCGGTCGTCCGCTCGTGCCACGGAGTAAAGGTCACCCAGAAAAATGTGTTGTAGGTCGTCCCCACACCGCTCAGCATGCTGTAGCCAATCACGGAGGTGACATGGGCAACGCCGGGGGTCTTCTTCAACAGATCTTCCACTTTACTTGCGGCCGCGGACGCGCGTTGCAGGGAGGAAGCGTCGGGAAGCTGCTGGGCAACGAAAACATAGCCCTGGTCTTCATCGGGAAGAAAGCTTGTCGGCAATTTACCGCCAATAAAGCCGGCCAGAACGGCGAAGCCCACAAGCAGAATAATCGCAAACGCCATCTTGTGAATGAACATGTGGCAAACCTTCACGTAGTCATTCGTGGCGGCGGTAAACATCCGGTTGAACCACCCGAAAAACTTCCCGAGCGGGCCGCGTGCCTCCTTTTTTGGGCGCAGCAACAAAGCGGAAAGCGCCGGACTAAGCGTAAGAGCGTTGAAGGCGGAGATGATCACGGAAACCGCGATGGTTACCGCAAATTGCTGATAGAGACGCCCGGTGATGCCCGGAATGAAGGCAGTGGGAATGAATACGGCGGAAAGAATAACGGCAATACCGATTACCGGAGCGGAAACCTCTTCCATCGCCTTGAGCGAGGCCTCCTTAGGCGACAGCCCGTGTTCGATGTGGTGTTCCACCGCTTCGACGACCACGATGGCGTCGTCGACAACCAACCCGATCGCCAGCACCAGACCGAATAAGGAAAGGGTGTTAACGGAAAATCCCAGCAGGGGAAAGACCATGAACGTGCCGATCAGCGAAACCGGCACGGCAAGCAGCGGAATCAGCGTGGCCCGCCAACCCTGCAGGAAGATATACACGACCAGGATTACAAGCACCAAAGCCTCGAGGAGTGTATGTTCGATTTCCTTTATGCCTTCGGTTACAGGAAGAGTCGTATCGAGGGCGGTGACATAGTCGAGCCCCGGGGGAAAAGTCTTCTTTGCATTTTCCATGAACGTAATAGTGCCTTTTCCGGCGGCAACCGCGTTCGAACCTGGAAGTTGGTAGACGGCAATCACGGCAGAAGGTTTGCCGTCCAGCCGGCCCTGGATGTTGTAGACCTGCGCGCCGAGTTCAATTCTTGCTACATCCTTCAACCGCACGATGGATCCATTTGATTGCGCGCGAATCACGATCTGCCCGAAGTCCTCTTCGGAAATCAGACGTCCTTGAGCACGAACCGCGTAGGTAAACTCCTGCCCGGCCGGAACCGGTTCGCCGCCGATTTGTCCCGCCGGATTCACATTGTTCTGTGTCTGCACGGCGTTGATGATATCCGGGACGGTAATCTGCAGCTTAGCCAGCTGATCGGGCTTGATCCAGATACGCATCGCGTATTGTCCCGCGCCAAACACCGACACGCTGCCAATGCCTGGAACCTGGGTCAGGCCGTCGACAAGGTTGATGAAGGAATAGTTGGCAAGAAATTGCGAATCATAGGTGCCGTTGGGAGAATACAAGTCAAACAGCATCATCGGCGCGGCTGTGGATTTCTGAACCGTAACGCCGAAATTGTTGACGGCAGCGGGCAGTTGCGAAGCCGCCTGATTTTGCCGCATCTGCGCGAGAATCTGATCCGTGCTGGCGTCTGTCTTTACGTCGAAGTCGACCGTCAACTTCATCGTGCCATTGTTGGCGTTCAGCGAAAACATGTACTCCATGTTGTCCACACCGCTCATCTGCTGCTCGATGGGGGTGGCAACGGATTGCTCGACGGTCAGTGCGTCGGCGCCGACATACGTGGCATTCACCTGGATTTGCGGATCAGCAATGTTGGGGAATTGTGCCGTAGGCAGGCCCAGAACGGCCACTGCACCAACGATCACCATGATGATGGAGATCACCATGGAGACGATGGGACGCTCAATGAAGAATTTGTACATGCTTGCCGGCTACTTTGCCGTGCCCGCGCCGGAATTTGCCGGAGTGGTCGAGTCTGGGGAATACGGTTTTGGGTTCACGTGGATACCATCGCTGACTTTTTGCGTGCCTTCGGCCACTACGCGGTCGCCTGGCTTCAAACCCCCTGTGATAATCCACAAAGCGCCGAACTTCTCTCCTACAGTAACCGGGCGGATGCTGACCTTATCGTCGCTGCCCACCACAGCAATCAAGTATTTGCCCTGCACGTCGGTGACGGCACGCTGCGGCACGAGAAGAACACCCTGGTCGACGCGCACCACGGAACGTATGTTCCCGAAGCCGCCGGGTCGCAACAGATTGTTGGGATTCGGGAACTCGATTTGCAACAAAATAGCGCCCGTGCCGACATCTACTTGCCGATCGAGGGCGTAGAATTTGCCTTTCAGCGGGTAAATAGAGCCATCCGTCAGTTCCAGTTGCCAGTTCATTCTGTCGAGCGCTTGCTTTTCGGTCTCTCCTGCCTTTTCGATGGCCCGCATGGTTTTGAGGTAATCCTGCTCGCTCGCTGTGAAATTGGCCAGGATGGGATTGACGGTAGAAATTGTAGTCAGCGGATTCAGGCTTTGCGGGCTGATAAAATCGCCAACCTGTGCGTTGGCAATGCCTGCAACGCCATCGATGGGGGAAACGATGGTGCTAAATCCGAGATTGAGTTTCGCGGATTCCAGGGACGCCTCCGCTGCAACCACGGCCGCTTTTGCCGCTTCCATCTGGGCAAGCGCCGCCAGGTTCGCTTGAATCGCGTCGTCCAGTTCTTGTTTGCTGATGGCGCCTTGGGCCGCTAAGGGTGTGTAGCGTGTGACATCCAATTGCGTCTTGCCTTGCTGGGCCTGTGCGCGAGCCAGTTCACCTTTTGCTTGTTCCACCATGCCCTTGGCCTGGTCGGCGCTGGCCTGGAATGTGCGGGAATCCAATTGAAAGAGAGGCGTTCCTCTCTTCACGTAAGCGCCGTTCGTATAAGTCTGGTTCATCAAATAGCCCGCGACCTGGGAGCGAATCTGCGCGTTCACCTTGCCTGTCAATGTCGAGACCCATTCTCGGGTGATGGGCACATCTTTCTGCTGCACTTCAACGACTTCCACAACGGGAGGAGCGGCCTGTACCGGCTTTTCCTGACCGCAGCCGGCAGAAAACACAAGCGCGCCCGCCAGAACAACCAGCGCAGACGTGCGGTGCTTCAGAAGTGAGGGCAGAGAAAATAACGCATTCATCCGAACATGAACTTCACTCATAAATGATCCGAGATGTTTGAGTTGTACTGGACGGAACGCCCGCCACCGTACCACGTTTTGTGACCGGGGAAAAGGTAAAAAATCAGCCGCGATCCGAATCCCTCTCCGCTATGTCCACGAGCGATCGCATCACCATCTGTCCCATGATCACTTGTGATGAAAGGCTTGAAACCGGAAGGAGTAACCGACGCCAATGAAATGATCGGCTGCTGCCGGCGTTAAGCCGACGCCGAAGTGGAAGTCGATTTGGTGGTGTGTCGCAAACTTCAGGCTTGTGCCGAAGTGTAGCAACTGCCTCGAGCCGCCTCTTTGCGGGAAGTCACCGACGTATTCGATGAAGACATCCCAGGGTCTGGTTAACTGCCGATCCAAAAGAATCGTCGATTCGCCCGTCAGATTGCGGGACTGTCCTTGGGTGGGTGCATACAGCGAGAGCATTCCCGCCGCCGTCCACTTCGTGAAGAGCGGGTGCGACCAAGCCACCTGGCAACCCGGATCGTAACCGCCGCTGGACACCGTCGCAGCTCCAATCGGGAAGCTGACGAAGATTGTCCCGGATACGTCGAATCCTCCCGGCATCGGTCCGAGCTGTTGCTTTACTCCGACGGCCAAGTCGCCGAATCCCGAGCCGGGGCCACCTCCGGTGGTCAGGTTGTGATAATAATCGGGCACGGTAAGACGCAATTCCGTCTTTGCGGCGACACCAAAGCGCACTAGTGTTTCCGGCCCGTCAAATATGCTCAGCCCGAGATTACTGGTTTCGAGGAAGCCGTTTTCCGCCTGTAAGCTGCCGGAGGGGACGACGATGCTGGAGTTGGTAAACGTCGGCCGATCGGTTGCAATCGGCGCAGGAGGATTGTTGTTCCCAGGTTGATCCTGGCCATGGGATGGCGCCATTCCCGCGAAAACGGAGACCAGCAGCGCAGTGGAGATACGCATTAGCATTGGTGGAGTAATTGTTCCTGCACAGTACTGCCGACATCGAGAATGGACCACAAGATCTCAGCGCGATTACATCGCACTTCTTGATGTAGACTCTCGGACGGTGCGTTCAAATGGCGAAACCAGCCAGAGGCAGTCTAACTCTCAGCAAACTGGCGTTTGCGGCCGCCCTCACTTTCTGCAGCTGGGGGGACGCTTGGGCACAGGACCTAGCTCCGCGAGCCTATGTGATTACGCCGGTGCATTCGAACGCGATTATTTTGACGTACTCCTATTTCTCGGGCAATGTCCTGTTCGACGGTGCGGTACCGATCACCGGGGCCGTTGCTCACATCAATGTTCCCAGCTTTACCTATTATCATTCGTTTAATTTGGGGGGCCGTTCAGCAAACATTACGGCCACGTTGCCGTATGGAGTGGGAAATTTCAGAGGAACCGTGACCGGAGCAGCAGCTCACGCCTACCGGTCCGGCATGTTGGATTCCTTCTATCGTTTTTCGGTGAACCTCAAGGGCGGGCCGGCCCTGCCGCTCGAAGACTTCCACACTTGGCGCCAGAAGATGTTGATTGGCACGAGCCTGAAGATCGTGGCGCCCACCGGACAATATGACCCGACAAAACTGATTAACTGGGGGACGAACCGCTGGGCCTTCAAGCCAGAGATCGGCTATTCGCAACGATGGGGACACTGGTTGCTGGATGCATACGCCGCGGCGTGGTTTTTCACAACGAATCCGGAATTCTTCTCGCACAATCCGTACTTCCCAGGTACGCGAACACAATCGGAGAGTCCCGTGGCAGCGTTCGAAGGCCATCTCGGTTATGACTTCAAGCCGCGACTCTGGGTCTCGCTGGATGCAAATTTTTGGCACGGTGGCGAGACAAGTCTGAACGGCGTCTCGAATTTGCACACAGTTCAGCGGAACTCTCGGATTGGAGCGACGGCGGCGGTCCCGATCACCAAACACCAAACCCTGAAGATCAGTTACAACAACGGCGCGTACATCAACTATGGCGGAAACTATCAGAACGTTTCCGTAGCGTGGCAGTACTCTTGGATTGGTTGGCCGAAATAAAAATAACAGGTAGCACATCCCCTTGCGAGAATTTCGACCGCAATATCGCATCGTCAATTTTTGGCCATAGACGGGGACGCGTTATGCGATTAGTATTCGGATACAGCACGGGACGCCTGAATTTTCCCATACGTATTTTACAGAGACGACGGTTGAGCGTACGTTTTCGCGGAGGACCACGATGATTTCGAAGTGTGCAGCAGCGGCGGCCATTTTATTTGCGCTTCTGGTTTCTGTTTCCGCATTGCCAGCCGTTGTCGGCCGCACTGCCTATCCGCTGCTCACGGGCGACTACCAGGTGAAAGTCAGCAGTAGCGGCAAGAGAAGCGCCAAACGTGTTGTGGGCGGAGCAGGTCTCGGGGCGGTGATTGGTGGCATTGCCGGGAATGCCGGAAAGGGAGCAGCCATCGGCGCAACTGCAGGGGCGGTGGGCTCCGTAGTCCAGAAAGGTAAGTCCGTCAACGTGCCCACCGAGACGTTGCTCGAGTTCCGGTTGCAACAGCCCGCATCCTTGCCAACCCGATAGACAAGCCGGCGCCGGACCAGCTTATTGCTTGAAGACCAATGGCGGCCCGCTGACGCGCTTCCCTTTGAGGTCGACCGTCACCTCGACTCGGTCGGCGATCTTGATGAATGGAATGCCGCTGTTCATCCCATAATCCTTACGGTCGAAGGCCATCGTCCCTTTAATCGCGCCCGTGCCTGTCCCCTTGCCGGAAACAGTTAGGTTCAGGGTCTCGGACTTTGACACCCCACGAATGGTGAAGGTCCCTTGCACATCAAAGGTGGCGGGGCCCGTTTCTACGATCTTGGTCGAGTGAAATGTGATCAACGGATTCTGCTTGACGTCGAAGAAGTCTTTACCTCTTAGTTTGTCGTCTTTCATTCCGCTTCCGGTATTCACGCTGGCAGCTTGAATCTTGATATCCAAGACGCCGGTCGTAACATCCGTGGAGGGGTATGTTAGCGTTGCCTCCCATTTGTCGAAATTGCCGGCAATCGTCACAGACGCCTTCACGGAGAACTGAACAGTACTATCTTCTGGCGTAATCACGAAAACTGGACCTTGTGCTTGAGCCAATGGCGACATCAAGATGGATGCTAAGATGCCTAGGACGGCTAATCGCATGGAATTCCTCCTGAACACACGAACGCGAGAACTTTGCCTTCTGGATCATTTCACTGGCGGTGACTGGCTGCTATTGGTCAGAAATGACAGGCCCACCGGTTTTAGTCGGCCGGCCCACCAAAGTCAAGGATTATCGAGTCACGCGGCCGCGTTGTGCATTCAGGATTCATCGAAATGATGGCGAGAAGTGAAGAAGAGCTTCACCAATTTGTCTGCACCGAGGATCTGGCGAAGCTCAGTAAAGGCAAAGAATGGAATCAAAAGAACTGCCAGAATCGCGACGATGGCCAGTATTCCGCCGAGCGTTCCTCCGCCAATCTCCGCAATGCTTTCACCAAACGATTTGCCGTGATACCAGCCAACTCCAGCTTCCTCGAGAATTTTGAAACAACCCAACACAACAGCGAAAGCGGCCGACTTGAGGAGCGTTGGATAGATCAGTGGTTTCTCCTTGAGATAGTCAGCGAAATGAAACGCCCGAGCGACCAACATGATTTTGCCAAGGGCGAGAGCGTTGAAGAGCGCGATCCCGTGCGCGACAAGAGAAAAACCTTGTTCAGATAACAGCACTGATTTGTATAGGATGAACAACGCGAAGACCAGCCAAAGATACAAAGTGATTGCTAAATACTCTTTTAGTTCCTGGTAGGCCCTTTGTTTGAAAGTGCGATTTGGCTCGTTCACGTTATTCTCCCCGGGCTCAGACTATCCGTGGCAAGTTCGGACTTCCGGAATGCGCGATTCCCAATGTCTGCCGACGCGCGGGCTCGTCAAACTCTGACGTTCCCATGCAATCCCGCGCAATCAACGACTGGATTCCCGGTCGATGATGTTTTGCTTTTCCAATTCCTTGGTGACAACTCTCACTAGATCTTTGATCACTTTTTTTACGGAATTCGCCTCAAAGGTGTTCGTCGTCCCTGTCCACACCAGCTCTCCATCGGGCTTCGCGGTGGAGTAAGAATTCACTTCTACCTGAGCTTGCTTTTCGGTCTGCATGTAACCCGGGGTATAGATCACGGGAGATATCGCACCATAATAGCCATAAAAGGTTTCGTAGTAAGGGAACGGAGTGTACGCTTGCCCGGGGACATAAGTGGTCTTTGTATCTTTTTTAGTCAAGCGCGCAACCACGATGGCGTCGAAGTTCTGTTCCTTCACTAGTTCCCGCAAATCTTTCATATCGATAGGAGTCAGATCGGGGCGCGGCATAAATTCGTAGCTGGGGGAGGCCTTTATCCCTGGCCTCGAAATCGCCGCGACTAACTCATCTTCGAATTCTGCGCGGTTCACCGCTTTCCCATTCAGAGCCAACACCAGAATGTTCCTGAAGGTTCCACCGGTGTAGTTTGGATTCTTCCAGCTGAAGTCCAGCTTCGGAGCGGCAACCAACACGAGTGCGAGGCTTGCCAGAACCGCAGCAAGCAACATTGATTTCTTTCTCAAGTCCGTTCCTCCTTGATTTCTGTCTGATCGGGCGGGCTTATTCAATGCCTTCGTTCCAAACATGCGTTGAATGCGAGTCCCACGTCCAGTCTTGCCGGCTAGCATCTGACGGAACCCTTCAAATGTCCAACCCTGCCCGCGGCTTAGGACTGTGCGTTCCGCCGGTTTTGCGAGCGGTCGACTGTCGAAGATGTGTCAGATGTTACGTTAAAAGTGTGACCGACCTAAATAGGTGGTAAAGTTTCGCTGGGCAAAGCACTCGACATCGGCGCCACGCTTTCCCGTTTTCTTAGAATAAGTCGCCCGTTGGAGTACGCCGAGGTTGGTCTGCCGAGAGGAATGAACGTGACACAACCTAAGGAATTCGCCCGACTCGAGGAAGTCCACAGAGCCGAGACAGCGTGGAGGAAGTGGGGCCCCTACCTTAGCGAGCGCCAGTGGGGCACAGTACGCGAAGACTACAGCGAGGACGGAAATGCCTGGGACTACTTCAGCCACGACCAAGCCCGCTCCCGGGCATATCACTGGGGCGAAGACGGTCTTGCGGGAATCAGCGACGAGAAGCAACTGCTCTGCTTCAGTGTAGCCCTTTGGAACGGCCAGGACCCAATCCTCAAAGAGCGCCTTTTCGGGTTGACCAACAGCGAAAGCAACCACGGCGAGGATGTCAAAGAGTATTACTTCTACCTCGACAGCACGCCGACCCACTCCTACATGAAGTATCTGTACAAGTATCCGCAGGGAGCCTTCCCCTATGATGTCCTGGTCGCCACCAGCAAACAGCGCAACCGCACACAGACGGAATACGAACTTCTGGACACCGAAATCTTCGAAGCTGACCGTTACTTCGACGTGTTCGTGGAATACGCCAAGCAGACAGCGGAAGACATCCTGATCCAGATCAGCGCCGTCAATCGTGGGCTCGAACCCGCCACACTGCATGTCCTGCCGACATTGTGGTTCCGCAACACATGGACATGGTGGCCTGGCACACCAAAGCCGGTCTTGAAGCAGATCGCAGGCAAGAATGACGTCCGAGTTGTCGCAGCCTCTCACCGTGAACTCGGTGAACGCTATCTCTATTGCGAGGGAGCCGTCCCGTTACTCTTCACCGAAAATGAGACTAACAATGAGCGCATTTTCGGTACTCCCAACGCCAGCCCCTACGTGAAGGACGCCATCAACGAATACGTCGTGCACGGTAGGCTAGCGGCCGTGAACCCCGAGAACCGAGGTACAAAAAGCGTCGCCCACTATCAAGTCACCGTCGGGCCAGGTCAAACAGCCACGACCCGTCTGCGCCTTACTCCCATTTCGCCCGCCGCGATTGGTGACCCGTTCAGCAGTTTCTCGGACACCATGACGACTCGCCAGCGCGAGGCCGATGAGTTTTATCGAGCCGTCACTCCCGAACGTGTCAGCGAAGATGAGGCTCGGGTCATGCGACAGGCGCTTGCCGGGATGCTCTGGGGCAAGCAGTACTTTGGTTTGGAAGTGGACAAATGGCTGAAGGAACATGGCGTCGATCCAATGCGACCTCACCCCAAGCATATTCGCAATAGCGAATGGTTTCATATGCTCAACAACCACATCATCTCCATGCCGGACAAATGGGAGTATCCCTGGTACGCGGCCTGGGATCTGGCGTTTCATACCATCGCTCTGTCTATCGTAGATGTGGATTTCGCAAAGGGACAGCTCGACCTGATGCTGCAAGAATCCTTCCTGCATCCGACCGGTCAGATTCCGGCCTACGAGTGGAACTTCAGTGATGTCAATCCACCTGTGCATGCGTGGGCCACGATCTTTCTGTACCGGACAGAGCAGGCGCTCAAGGGTCAAGGAGACCTTGAGTTCCTGAAGCGATCGTTCGCCAAGTTGACGCTGAACTTCAGCTGGTGGGTGAACCGCAAAGACCGCTTTGGCAAGAACCTCTTTGAAGGCGGCTTCCTCGGACTGGACAATATCGGCGTCTTCGATCGCAGCGCGCCGCTACCAACCGGGGGCTACCTCGAGCAGGCTGACGGCACGGCGTGGGTGGCACTGTTTTGCCAGAACATGCTGGAGATCAGCATCGAGTTGGCTGCGCATGACTCCTACTTTGAAGACATGGCCACCAAGTTTGCGGAACATTTCCTGTGGATCGCCCACGCTATGAATCAGATGGGGCCCGACGGTATGTGGGACGAAGAAGACGGCTTCTACTATGACGTCCTCCGCCTTCCCGACGGTAGCGCGAGCCGGCTCAAAGTCCGCTCAATGGTCGGTCTTTTGCCGCTCTGTGCCACCAGCGTCATTGAGCCTTGGCAGCGCGAGAGGGTTCCGAAAGTGATGAAGTCGTTGACGGAGCGCCTACAACGCATGCCTGAGCTCCTCCGGAGCATCCATCCAACAGGGCCCGGCCACTTAGGGTACGGCGAACGCGGTGTCGCCGCGTTGGTTGGTCCCGAAAGGTTGCGGCGAATCTTGTCGCGCATGCTCGATGAAAATGAATTCCTCAGTCCCTACGGCATCCGCGCTCTCTCCAGATTCCATGCCGATCATCCCTTCGTCTTTAATACGAATGGTCTGCAACATCGGGTGAATTACATGCCGGCGGAATCCGACACCGGCATGTTCGGTGGAAACTCAAACTGGCGTGGCCCCATATGGATGCCGATGAATGCCCTGCTGATCCGTGCGCTGCTGTCTTATTACTTGTATTACGGCAACAGCTTCAAGATTGAATGCCCAACCGGCTCTGGCAACCAAATGAACCTGTTCGAGGTAGCCCGGGAAATTGCCAACCGGTTGACCCGAATATTCCTGCGCGATAAGTCTGGTCGTCGCCCAGTCTACGGAGGCACCGAGAAATTTCAGACCGATCCTTACTGGAAGGATTACATTTTGTTCTATGAGTATTTCCACGGAGACAATGGCGCCGGCTTAGGCGCCAGCCATCAGACAGGTTGGACGGGTCTCGTTGCGAAACTGATCGAACTCTTCGGCCGCCTTGACGCCGACCAGGTTCTGCAACTGGGCAGAGAAGAGGCCTTTGCGAAGAAAGCTGCAGCAACCTAAAGATCGATCCGCTATATCCATCTCGGAGCCAAAGCGCGTATTCCTCGAGTCTAAAACCACAAGCAGCTTGAGCGTCTGATCGAGCGCTCTTCATTCCCGGGCGGGACGCGGTTATCCGAACAGGACTACAGGCGTGATATACACTTTCAAACCGGGTCTAGTGGAGCTGCGACCTTGCAAACTCATATGCGTGCTGTCATTCAAGTTTCGGGAGTGCGGAAGAGCTACGGTTCAACGGTGGCTGTGCATGAGGTGTCGTTCGAAGTAAATGAGGGTGAGATTTTTGGTTTGATTGGGCCGAACGGCGCGGGAAAAACCACCACGATGGAGTGCATCGAGGGGCTCCGCGTGCCGGACCGCGGTGGAATTTCAGTGCTGGGTCTCGATCCGTTCAGGGATGTGTACAAGCTGCAAGACCGGATTGGAGTGCAACTGCAGCAGGCACAACTACAGAAGCGGATCAAAGTGTGGGAGGCGGTGAGCCTGTGGGCTTCGCTGTACCAGAAGAAAGCGACCGACGGCGAGCGACTGCTCGATCAGCTCGGGCTCGCCGACAAGCGGGACGCGTGGTTTATGAACCTGTCCGGAGGCCAGAAGCAGCGGCTGTTTATTGCCCTTGCGCTGATCAACGATCCGGAGGTCGTGTTCCTCGACGAGCTGACCACGGGCCTGGACCCGCAATCGCGGCGGGCGATCTGGGATCTGGTGCGCGGGATTCGCGAGCGCGGCAAGACGGTTTTTTTGACCACCCATCTGATGGAGGAGGCCGAACGGTTGTGCGACCGGGTAGCCATCATCGAACACGGACGGATCATCGACATCGACCGCCCGGAGAACCTGGTCAACCGGCATTGCCCGGAGCGAACCGTCGTGCTGGCCACGGATAATCCGATTGCGGAAGAACGCTTTCGAGCGATTCCCGGAGTTGAGACGGTGATACGTAGCGATAGGCGATTCACCATTCGCGGCCGGGGCGACGATCTGGTGACCGATGTGATTCATTGTCTTTCCGAGAATGGGATTCGGGTCACGGATTTCCGGACAATTCTGCCAAATCTTGAGGATGTGTTTCTGAAACTGACCGGTCGCTCGATCCGCGAATAAGCGAGAAACTGATGCTGCGAGGACTGTGGAAACTAACCTGGCTCGAGATCAAGATATTCCTGCGTGAGCCGCTTGGCGCGTTCGGATCGATCATTATCCCTGTACTGGTGTTTCTAGTGGTGGGTCGAGTAGTCGGCCGCGGACTACCACCGAGCGCGCTCGCCGCCAACAGTTTTGTGCAAGCGGGTCTGCCGGTTCTCGCTTCGGTATTGATCGCTGTGAACGCCGTGCTGTCGCTGGTGACGATCATCTCGATCTACCGCGAGGGGGGAATCCTGAAGCGACTGCGCGCGACGCCGCTGCGTCCACAGACGATCCTAAGCGCCCACGTGATCGTCAAGCTGCTGCTCACAGCGGCAACGCTGGCGTTGCTGGTCCTGGCTGGAAAGCGCTATTACCCAGTTGGCGTTCACGCGCCCTTGTTCTCCTTCACGATTGCGCTGCTGATCAGCACCTGGAGCATCCTGTCGATCGGGTTTCTAATTGCCAGCATCGTTCCGACGGCGCGGTTTGCGCAGCCGATCGGCGCTTTCATCATGTATCCAATGATCGGAGTCTCAGGGCTGTTCGTCCCGGTTGCGGCGCTGCCGCCGGTGCTTCGCGCGGCGGCAAGAGTTGTGCCGCTAACGTATGCGGTGTCACTTATGGAAGGGATCTGGAAAGGCGATCCGTGGTCGGCGCACGTGGCTGACATCGCGGCACTTGTGGTGGTATTTGTGGTTTGTACGGCGATATCGGCGAAGGTGTTTCGGTGGGAGTAGGGAAACTTTTAATCGGCGCCATCTGTCGCCTCTTGCGTTACACCGATTGTTGCCGGGCGAAGTAGATTTCACTTTTCGGAAACTCGTGTAGCCACGCGAAACACTCGGTCCTTCGCTCGGTTTCTCCCAAACGGCTCCCTGCGTGTCGACAGGAAAATCAGAAATAGGTAAGATAAAATGTTGCCCGTGGACCGGTAGCTCAATGGTAGAGCAGTTGACTCTTAATCAACGGGTTGGAGGTTCGAGTCCTCCCCGGTTCACCACTTTTTCCGCTAACTACATTTACTGACATCAGTTTATCCGTCCCCCCGGAGTTCCTTCCAGTAGGGAGTTGAGTCAACTGGGTCCAAAACCCCTGCCACACGCTCGACGGCCCGCCTTTGCGAGTCCGGAATCGCGTGCGTGTACACTCCCAGTGTCGTCTCTAAATCTGAGTGCCCGAGTAGTGATTGGGCCGTCTTTAGAGACTCGCCGGCGTCATGCAACAACGTCGCGTGGGTATGCCGGAAGGAGTGCCAGGAAACCCTGGGCAGCTCGATCACGTCGCATGCTGGTGCTAGTTGCCGGTTGTACAGGTTTTTGGGGTTGAGTGGGGTCCCCTTTGGAGTTGCGAACACCAATCGTTCCGGCTCGCAATTCTGGGGTCGTAGCCGCTTGAATACTTCTGCAAGCGACGCGCTGATCGGGATCGTGCGACGGCTGCTGCGCGTCTTCGGGGGGAACGAGCTGGGTCCATTCATTCCGCCCGCAAGGTCTCGACCGGATCCAACATGGCCGCGCGCAGCGCCGGTACGATCGCCGCCAACAACGTCACGACCAACAACGTTCCTGCCACTAGCGTCAACGTCGCCGGGTCAAATGCCGAAACGTTGTAAAGCATCTCCTTCACAAACCGTGCACTCAGCAGCAGCCCAATCGTCCCCAACGCCATTCCCAAACCCAGCAAACCCAGCGCTTCTCCCAGAATCATTCGCAATACGCTTCCTTGTGTCGCTCCGAGTGCCACACGTACTCCGATTTCTCCTTTTCGTTGCGTCACGCTAGCCGAAAGCAATCCATACAATCCCATCGCGCTCAACAGAAGCGCCACCACCGCAAAAAAATTCGCCAGCAGCGTAATCAATTCCTGGCTGCCCAGCGCCGCATCCATCTGCTCTCGCATGGTCACGAAAATCACCAGCGGAATCGCCGGCGCAATCTCCGAAAGAGCCTGCCGGAATCCGGAAACCGCCTGCGCTTTCGTTGGCGAATGGATCAAGAACACCAGGTTTCCAAGTTGCTTCCCCATGCGCTCCGGGGAAAGCGGCAGGTAGATCGTGCGCGGCGGCCCCATTCGCACATCGTAAAACTTGGCATCCTCCGCCAACCCGATCACTTGGCACTCCACCTGTTGCTGAAAGTCGTCGTTCACCTTATTCCGAATGTACCGGCCCACAGCCTGTTCGTGTGGAAAGAAAAATTCCGCGGCCGCCTGGTTCAGGATGCACACATTCAGCTGCCGTTCCTGCGGCGCAAATTCCCGCCCGGCCAAAATCCGCGTTTTCATCGTATGAAAATAACCCGGGCCCACTTCGTTGTACGCCATCTGGGTGTCTTCCGGCGGATTCGCCCCTTCGCCCAGCGCCTGGAAATCGGCCGTAATTTTCACTCCGGTCATCGGCGTTTGGGACGTCACCGCCGCGGAATCCACTCCCGGCATCTGCATCAGCCGATTCACCATGCGTTGATAGAGGTCCAGCCACGCATCACCCTTTAGCTTCAGCACGTCGATTCGTGAGGTCTGAATGGTCACATGGTCCAGATCGAAACCCGCCCGCTCTCCCCGCAATTTGACCAAGCTGTACGAGAGCAGCGATGCCATCACCACCAACACCAGCGATAATCCAACCTGCACTGGTACAAACATTCGCCCGGCCACCTGCCTTCGTCCTCCCATCGTTGTTCGCGACTTCAGCAGTGTTCCGGGATCACTTCGCGACGCCTTCCACGCCGGCACTGTCCCAAACAATAGCGTGGTGACGACCGCGAACCCCAAGGTCACCCAGAAGACGGCCTTGTCCGGGTGGATTGAGAGCGGTTCGTTCATCATCGGATTCCGGAAAAAAAGCAGCAGCAGATCGGTTCCATACCAGGCCGCCGCCGCTCCCAGCGCGCTCCCCAACACGGCAATGGCAAAACTTTCCGTCAGATATTGCACCACCAATCTCTTCGCCGACGCTCCCACCGCGGTTCGTACCGCAAACTCCCGCTGCCGCGACACTACCCGCGACACCATCAAGCCACCAATATTCACGCAGCACAGCACCAGCACAATCCCTACTAACCCCTGCATCAGGTACAACGGCTTTTTGTAAATATGCGACAGATCGCTCGGCAATCCCGTTCTTGCCGAACCCACCATCAAGTAGGCTTTCGCCAGATACGGATCATGCTTCAACCGCTCGGGAATGAATCGCTCCAACAGCCAGCCTTGCATTTGCTTCACTTCCGCATTCGCCTGTACCAGGCTTACTCCCGGTTTCAATCTCCCGATCACGTGCACCACAAAAAGGTCTTCGCCTTTTTCGTCGAGCCAGTCGGGCTTTTTCGCCGCCACCGGTGCAAACTGCATGGGAAAATACAACTTCACCTGCGTGCCGGACCACATCCCCTGAAACTCCGGTGGCATAACTCCCACCACCGTCACCGGGACCTCCGAAACGGTCATCTTTTTCCCGATGACGTCCTCCGCTCCGCCGTAATACTCCTTCCAGAATCCGTAACTCACCACTACCGGCCAGCCACCCGCCGGGCCGCCTTTCACGTCGTCATAGTCCGCAATCAATCGGCCGCGATAAGGCTGCAATCCCAGCAATTCAAACGCGTTTCCACTCACCATGGCCGCGTTGTAGCTCCGAATCAGCCCTTGTTGGTCCGGCACCTGGACATCCGGCTCGTCCCAAGCCGACAAATCCTGAAACGCGGTTTGCTTCTCGCGGTACGCCTGGAACATGTGGTACGTCATCGCCGAACCATCTTGCTCCGCGGAGTCCGGCTGGGCTGTGCTGGCAACTCCAACCCTCGCCAACTGTCCCGCATCCACTGCCGCCGGCAAACTCCTCAACACCAATCCATACAGCAGCGTGAAAATCGCCGTGTTCGCCCCAATCCCCAGCGCCAACGTCAACACTGCCGCCAAGGTCAGCACCGGATTCTTCTTCGACATGCGGAGCCCAAATCGCAAATCCGCAAAAAAATCCTCCATCCACTTCCAGCCCCAGGCCTCTCGCGCCGCCTCCTTGAGTGCCGTCACGTTTCCAAATTCTTTGCGCGCTGTGGCCAACGCTTGTTCTTTACTCATCCCTTCGCTGACCAACTCTTCGGTGCGCGCTTCCAGATGCGCCGCGATTTCGTCGTCCATTTCGGCGTACAACTTCTCGCGGATGAAAAAACGCTTCAACCAATTCATGATTCCTCCGGCGCCAGCACCCTGTGTATCCCTTCCAACATCCGTTCGAAACTCGATACCTGTATCTTTAAATCCTTCTTCCCTGCCGCCGAAACGCTATATATCCGGATTTTGCGCTTGGTCGCAGACACGCCCCAATGGGCATTCACCAGCCCTGCCTGCAGCAATCTTTGTAATGCCGGATACAGCGTCCCTTCCTCAATCTGCAGCAAATCATTCGACATCCTCTTAATATGCTGCGCCAACGCATATCCGTGTTGCGGCTGCCTCTGCAGTGTCCGCAGAATCATCATCTCCGGCGTTCCGGGAAACAGATCCCTGTCTGCTGCCGTCTTATTCACAAACGCTCCTCCCCCGCAAAAAGTTCCCAACCATAGTGGCTCTAGGCCTAGTCGTCCAAAGTATACTGCTGCCAAAGCCGTACGTACTAGTCCGAACCTTTCCGATTTCGCAGGCAAAACCGGAAAAGTGGCTCCCAGTGCTTGAACCGCTCTTCGCGGTGCTAGGTGACCTTCCCTTCGCGCCCCTCCGAACTGACCTCCTCGCCGAGCAGGTAGGATTTTACGGCTGGGTCGTTGAAAGCAATGAAGTCTGCGACAGCAAATAACTCTTCTTGGAAAGAACTTCCGAGAACCTCTGACCGACTCAAAGGCAGGCCCAAAATAGCCTTTCCGGTGTAAAGATCGGATGGCTCACGCACCATCATCTCGTACCTATCAGCGATGGGCCTTGCTTCGCATCAGCGTCAGATTCACCATCTCTCCCGTTTCCGTGTCCAACATCGCCAACGTTTGCTGGCGAGCGTGTAAATCACGCCTATTAACTGGCCAATCTTTCCTCATTTTTTGTCTGCATGGACCCTCTGCAGTTGTGAAGCAACAGCGAGGAGGCGTTTGTCGAGACGCTGCAATGTACGGCGGCTTTTCTCATTGCCTAACTGACGGCGGTACATTTCCAGAAGATGACGTGTTGCCACCAGCGCTTGACAGATAGAGGGGAGACCCACGCTGGGGATGTCTTTGGGGAGCGCAAGCGTGGGCAGACGATGCGGATGGACGGCATTCTGGCGGGCCTGATGGAATTCGCGCTGCAGATCCTGCTGAGTGACCTGCACATATCGCAAAGTCATGCGAACGTCTTTGTGGCCGAGCAGCTGCATCA
>Ga0210394_10000243_pt1 | contig 128530 bp, 117 predicted proteins | sample IncBWC12MmetaG_FD_160121 | JGI IMG/M metagenome (GOLD analysis project Ga0210394, IMG submission 160121) | Forest soil microbial communities from Barre Woods Harvard Forest LTER site, Petersham, Massachusetts, United States - Inc-BW-C-12-M | ecosystem: Environmental > Terrestrial > Soil >...
GGTCAGTGCACAGCAGTTCGACACGCCGATGCCGAAATTGTCGACCGCATCGTCGACCACACCGCCCTGCGCACTCGAAGGCAGCACCAGCATCGTGTGCAGTTCCTTGCAGCGCTCGCGCAGCGCGCGATACTGTGCGGCCGCGGCCAGGTCACGGCTCACCGCCCCCGGCGTATCGATCAATACCATCCGACCGGGCAGCGCCTCGATGCGCGCCGCCAGCGCCGTCGGTCCGACCACGGTTTCGACGCGCACGCCGAGCAGCCGGCCCAGACTTCGCAGTTGTTCGTGTGAGCCGATGCGTTCGTCGTCGGCGGAGATCAGCAGCAGGTTGGCCGCGTCCTGCTCGAGCACGTAGCGCGCCGCGAGCTTGAACAGCGTGGTGCTCTTGCCGCCGCCCGGCGGTCCGACCAGCAACAGCGCGCCGCTGCGTTCCATCGGCGGCGCACACACCGGGATACGCCGCGCCAGCATCGCGTAGGGCGTGCGCTGCAGTTGTTCGCTGCCAATGCCGGCCGGCAGCTCGCCGACAATCTGCAGTGCCAGCGCGCGATCCAGACCGAGATTGGCAAGATCCGCCAGCGCCCGCGCTTTCAGCGGTTCACGGCGCGTGAAATCATTCCAGGCCAGGGCCGCGAGCTGCTGCTCGAGCAGCGCGCGCAGGCTGCGCAGTTCCTCGCCGACCGAGCGATTCGGGCCAGCAGCTTCCGGACCGGCAAATATATTGGCGAGCAGCGCCTGCTCATCAACCGGACGCAGCACCGTCGATGCGCTTTCCACGCTGGCCGCAGCCGCCGAACCGACTGCAACCGCCGCCAGCGATGCGCTCGCGGCAACTGTCGATTCTTCACGCACCAGATCCTGCAATGCGGTGCGCCCGAGCTGCTTCAGCTCGGCGGCTTCGGCGAGCGTGCCCTGCCCCGCCACCAGTTCCAGGTCCACGGCCGCGCACACCTCGACCCCTTGCGGCGTCGCGCGGCTGCTCAGGATGACCGCGTCGGATCCCTGTTCTTCGCGGATGGCCCGCAGCGCGTTGCGCATGTCGGCCGCCAGGTAACGTTTGATCTTCATCGGTCCTGCATCTCCAGTACTTAGCGACCGACCGCCGCCACCAGGCGAACGCGTCGGTTGTCGGGAATTTCGTTCCAGGCCAGCACGTGCAGGCCGGGAACCGTCGCGCGCGTGAAGCGCGCCAGAGTGGTGCGCAGTTGCGGCGCGACCATCAGCACGGCGGCCTCACCGCAGCTCTCCTGCTTTACCGCAGACTCGGCCAGTCGTGACTGCAGGCGCTCGGCGAGCCCCGGCTCGATCGCCGCGTTGCTCGCGCCCTGCCCCTGCAGCGACGCCTGCAGCAGCTGTTCCAGCTCCGGCTCGAGTGTGATCACGGGCAACTCGGCGCCGCTGCCGACGATGTCCTGCACGATCTGCCGGCCGAGCGCGATGCGCACCTGCGCCTGCAGTACTGCCGGGTCCTGCGTGCGCGCGGCGTGCTCGGCCAGGGCTTCGACGATCGCGCGCAGGTTACGAATCGGAATGCGTTCGGCCAGCAGGCCCTGCAGTACCCGCACCACGATGCCAAGTGACAGCGTTTTGGGCACCAGGTCCTCGACCAGCCGCGGCGCGCTCTTTGCCAGGCCGTTGAGCAGCTGCTGTACTTCCTCGTGGCCGAGCAGCTCGTGCGCATGCGTCTGGATGACGTTGCTGAGGTGGGTCGCGACCACGGTACTGGCGTCCACCACGGTGTAGCCGAGTGTCTGTGCATGCTCACGCTTGCCGGGCTCGATCCACACCGCTTCCATGCCAAACGCCGGATCGCGGGTCTCGATGCCCGCCGGCTTGCCGAACACACGGCCCGGATTGATCGCGAGTTCGCGATCCGGATAGACGACACCATCGGCGATCGCAACCCCGGCGAGGCTGATGCGGTAGGCATTCGGCGCCAGCTCGAGGTTGTCGCGGATATGCACCGACTGCACCAGGAATCCCAGCTCCTGCGACAGCTTGCGCCGTACGCCGCGGATGCGCGCCAGCAGTTCCCCGCCCTGGGTCTTATCGACCATCGGCACCAGCCGGAAACCGACCTCCAGTCCAATCAGATCCACCGGCTGCACGTCGTCCCAGGACAGTTCGCGCTGCTCAGCATCGGCGGCGGCTGGCCGCACGACCTGCGCCGCCGTGCCCGCCGCGGCCACACGCTCGGCACGCCGCTTCAGATACCAGGCGCCGGCACCGCAGATACCGCTGAACAACAGGAACGCCACGTTGGGCATGCCGGGGATCAGTCCCATGACGCCGAGCAGACTGGCCGCGACCGCCAGCCCGCGCGGCTTCTGGAACAATTGCCGGGTCAACTCGCTGCCCATGTCCTGGGCGCGCGACATACGGGTGACAATGATGGCCACGCCGGTCGACAGCAGCAGCGCCGGGATCTGCGCGACCAGGCCGTCGCCGATCGTCAGCAGCGTGTAGACCCTGGCCGCCTCGCCGAAGCCGAGCCCATGGCTCAGCGTGCCGATTGCAAGACCGCCGACCACGTTGATGATCAGGATCAGGATGCCCGCGGTCGCATCGCCGCGCACGAATTTACTGGCGCCGTCCATGGAACCGTAGAAGTCCGCCTCGGCGCGCACTTCCGCCCGCCGCACCCGCGCCTCATCCTGGTTGATCAGCCCGGCATTCAGATCGGCGTCGATCGCCATCTGCTTGCCCGGCATCGAGTCGAGGGTAAAACGCGCGCTGACCTCTGAGATGCGACCGGCGCCCTTGGTGACCACGACGAAGTTGATGATCGTCAGGATCGAGAACACCACGATGCCGACGGCGTAATTGCCGCCGACCACGAACTGTCCGAAGGCTTCGATCACATGGCCTGCGGCAGCGGTGCCTTCGTGACCGTGCAGCAGCACCACCCGGGTCGAGGCGACGTTGAGTGCCAGACGCAGCAGGGTGGCGAGCAGCAATACCGTGGGGAAGATGCCGAAATCGAGCGGCCGGGCGATATTCACCACCGCCATGACCACCAGCACCGACAGCGCGATGTTGAACGTGAACAGCACGTCGAGCGCCAGCGGCGGCAGCGGCAGCACCACCATCGCCAGCACGGCCAGCAAGAGCAGCGGCGCACCGATGCCCCGCTGCAGCATCTTCAGCAGTCCGGTCCAGGGAGCTGCTGCCGCAGCGCTATTATTGATTGCAATTTCAGCCATGTTCCCGGGAGAGGAGCAATTCTTGTGCCGCCGTGCAGTGCCAGAATCCCGGCGGATAAATCACTCGACAAATGCGACCCGCGTCACACAATCCGTCCGTGGTTCACTCTTCCGGCAGCTCGATGTCCGGCTGCGCTGGCGCCGGGGCACCACGCCGGCGTGCGGTGCGCAGCTGGTAGACATACACCAGGATCTTTGCCACCGCGGAATACAGCCGCGCCGGAATCTCGTCGCCGAGCTCGCAGCCCGCATGCAGTGCGCGCGCCAGTGGCGGCGCCTCGACCAGCGCAATCTTGTGCTCGGCCGCGATCTCGCGGATGCGCAGCGCGATCAGGTCGCGGCCCTTGGCCACCAGCACCGGCGCCCGCATGCGTTGATCGTCGTATCGCAACGCCACCGCGTAGTGAGTCGGATTGGTGATCACGACGTCCGCCCTGGGCACTTCCTGCATCATGCGTTTGCGGGCGATCGCCTGCTGCACCCGGCGCACGCGTGATTTGAGCTCCGGACTACCCTCGGTGTCCTTGTGCTCCTCCCGGATCTCTTCGCGGCTCATGCGCAGCGCCTTGTGGTGCTGCCAGATGGCGAGTGGCGCATCGACCAGGGCGATGGCGGCAAGCGCGCCACCGAGCGCGATCAGCGCGCTGCCCACCAGCGACAGCGCGTGACCGATGGCCGCCCGCATCGGCTCGGCGCCCAGACCCGAGAAACTATGAAACTGCTCCCACAGCAGCACCGTCGCCACCAGCGCCACGACGATGAAGCGCGCCATCGCCTTGCCTAGCTCGATCCAGCCGCGGGTCGAGAACATACGGGCCAGTCCCCTGGCCGGATTGAGCCGGCTAAAGTCCGGGGTCAATACCTGGCTGCTGAAGGTCCAGCCGCCGATCGCCAGCGGTGCCAGTACCGCGGCGGCCAGCAACAGCGCCAGCAGCGGCGCCGCGGCCAGCAGCCCGCGCAGCGCCGCGTGCTCGAACTGCATCAGCATCCGAGCGTTATCGAGCGCATCGCCGCGAGCGAAGGCCAGTGCATCGTGCATCAGCGACAGCAGGCGGGCACCGGTCAACGAGCCAAGGCCATACAGGCTTAAGCCCCCGGTAAGCACCACCGCGGCGGCGCCCAGATCGCGCGAGCGCGGCACCTGCCCTTTGCTGCGCGCCTCGTCCAGCCGTTTCTGTGTCGGGCTCTCTGTGCGGTCGCGATCGCTGTCATGGTCGGCCACGCTGCTGCTCCTAGCCGACGCCGCCCAGCGCGCGCAGGAACTGCAATGCCGAGTTCAGCAGCTCGAGCCAACCGCTCTGCATGCTCGGCAGTCCCAGCCAGATCACCACCAGTCCAAACACCAGTGTCACCGGCAAGCCGACCGCGAACAGGTTCAGGCTCGGCGCCGCGCGACTGGTCACACCGAAAGCGAGATTGATCACCAGCAGCGCCGTCATGCCCGGCAGCGCGATGCGAACTGCACCCATGAACATCTGATCGCCCCAGTCCGCAAGCGACTGCAGCGCCTGCGGGGAGAAACCCGTGGGTCCGACCGGCAGGCCGCGAAAACTTGCCACCAGGGTTTCGATCAGCGCTATGTGCCCATCGAGTGCGATGAAGGTCAGCGTACCCAGCACCACGTACAGTTGCCCGAGTGCCGGCGTCTCGACGCCGCGCAACGGATCGATGTTGAACGCCAGCCCCAGCCCCATACCGTTGGCGAGCAGCTGACCGCCCAGGTTGAGCGCATCGAACATCAGCTGCAGCGCAAATCCCATTGCCACGCCGATGACCATCTGCTGCACGGTCGTGATCACGCCGTCGGCGGACAGCAGCGTCAGGCCGTCAACCCTCGGAATCAGCGGCAATGCCACCAGTGTCATCGCACCGGCGAGCACAATGCGCACGCGCGGCGGAACATAGCTCGCCCCGAACAGCGGCGCGACCATTAGGCAGGCGCCGATGCGCAGGAACGGCCAGAACGCCAGCCCGATCCAGCTCTCGATCTGGGAGTAGTCATAGACCGGCATGGTCCTGCCAGGGCTCAGCCGAGCAGCGATGGAATGCTCTCGATGAGCATGCGCGTGTAGTTCACGAGCTGCTTGAGCATCCACGGTCCGGCGATTAACGTCGCCGTGGCCATGCCGATCAGTTTCGGAATGAACGACAGCGTCATTTCGTTGATCTGGGTCGCGGCCTGGAAGATGCCGACCAGGAGGCCAACCACCAGCGCCACCAGCAGCAGCGGTGCCGCAAGCATGACCGTCATCTCGAGCGCACGCTGCGCGATGGTCATCACGGTTTCAGGCGTCATGCGGCGCGCTCTTGTTGGAGCAACAGGTCAATGAAAGAAACTCGAGGCCAGCGAACCCATGACCAGGGTCCAGCCGTCCACCAGCACGAACAGCATCAGCTTGAACGGCAGCGATATCAGCACCGGCGACAGCATCATCATGCCCATCGACATCAGCACACTCGCCACTACCAGGTCGATGATCACGAACGGTATGAACAGCAGGAAGCCGATCTGGAACGCGGTCTTCAGCTCGCTGGTGACAAATGCCGGCGCCAGGATCGTCAGCGGCACCTCCTGCGGTGTCGAAAACCCGTTGCCGCCGGACATACGCACGAAAGCCGCGATGTCGCTTTCGCGCGTCTGCCCGAGCATGAATGTTTTCAGCGGCGCGACGCCGCGCTCGAGTGCGGCGCCGGTATCGATCGATCCGGCCATGTACGGCGTCACCGCGTCGGTGCGCACCTTGTCGATCACCGGCGACATGACGAACAGGGTCAGGAACAGCGCCAGACCGACCAGCACCTGGTTTGGCGGGGACTGTCCGGCGCCGATCGCCTGGCGCAGTATCGACAGTACGATGATGATGCGCGTGAACGCGCTCATCATCAGCAGCGCCGCCGGCAACAGCGTGATCGCCGTCATCAGCGCCAGCAGCTGGATCGTCAGCGTGTAGCTCTGCCCAGCGCCGCCGTTGTGCACCGTGAAGGCAGGGATCCCCGGTGGCGCGGCAACCGCAGCAGCCGCGGGCATCGCCAGGATGAGCGGCAGCAGCGCCAGCGATACCGCTAGCCATTGCTTGAGTGTCGAACCACGCCATCGGGCATTCATTTGCCGAGACTCCTCAGCAGCAGCGCCTTGAAAGTCGGCCTGGCACTGCAATCGCTCGCTGGCGCTGCGCCGGCATCCGACGCCATCGCGGCAGCCACCGGCAGCGATGGCCGCTCGAGCACATGCAGCGTGCGCACATTCCCCGGAGCCACACCGATCAGCACCTGGGTGTCGCCGACACGCACCAGCACCGCACGTTCGCGCGTACCGAGCGGCAGCTGTGCCAGCATTTCAAGATTTGCGCTGCTGCCACCGCCGCTGAAGCTACGCATGCGCCGCGCCAGCCAGGCAGCCGCCAGCACGGCGGCCAGCACTACGATCAGCGCCAGGACCACGCGCAGCAGCCCGCCGGCGGGAGCGGGCGCGGCCTGTTGCACCGGCACTGCGAACGGAGTTGCCGATGCGGCATACAGCGCGCGGCTTGCCCCGCCCAGTGTCGTCAGTGATCTGAGCGACAGCCGCGCGCGGCGCGCGGTGCAGCTTCGAGCAGTAGCGTTCAAAAGAAGGCGGCTCCGTACGAATTGACGATACTGCCGAGCAGGAGCAACGCGCATGCCACGCAGTCCGGGGTGCGGCTAAGTCATTCTGCGGATTTGATTTGCGATGATCCGCGCCGTGTGATGCGCATCACATTGCGCTCCGCTGCCGGATATTTGGCGCTGCGCGGTGCGCGACCGTCGCCCGCCGCCGACAGGACCGGCCGAGGTTTCAGTCACCTTTACAGCCACGTCAACCGATTCCTCAGTGGACCGCTGTGCTCCCCACGGCGCATCCAGCCGGATGCCGCAGGTGGTCGTGTTATGGAATATCCAGTGGAGGGAAGGTCATGAAACTCACGATGCTCAGATACGCCGCGTGCGCTGCGGTGGCCGCGGCCTTCGCCGCCTGCGGCGGCGGCGGCTCGGATCTATCGTCGATGGGAAGCTCATCCGGCGCCACGATGCAGACCGGCAACGTGCCGTTCATCGTGAGCGATGCATCGGCAGATGACTGGGCGCTGGTAGGCGTCAAGCTGCTGAACATCGCCCTGGTGCCGCAGGGCGGCGGCGCCAACGTGACGGTGTTCACCGCCGCTTCGGATGCGCCTTATCTGAATCTCGAACAGCTCGACAACCTCGGCGAGATCCTGGGCAACATCGCGGTGCCCGTTGGCACCTACGTCGGCGCGGTGATCACCGTCGGCGGCAATCCCGGCGACATCCTGCTGACCGTGGCCGCGGATCCGGAAGCCGGCTTTGCGGGTACCGCGGGATCGAGCATTGCGTCGACCGACATTGAGATTCAGCACACCCATGGCAGCGGAACCAATCTCACGGTGCCGATCGGTATCAGCTTCGATACACCGCTGGTCGTCGCCGCGAGCGGCACGCCGAACGCCGCACTCGATCTGGAATTCGACCTGTCGCATCCCGCCTTCATCCTCGGCCATCAGCCTCCGGGTGCCGGCACGACGCTGTGGGCGGTCAATTTCGACGGGCCGGTACGCCGTCATCCGATCGCCGACATTACGCGGCTGGTGCTGCGCCACATGTACGGCAATGTGATGAGCGTAGCCGGCGACGGCTCCTCGATCACGATCACCAAGGACTATCCGCTGCTGCCGGTGGCGTCGCCGGAGATGGCGGTGGCCGGCACGCAGCAGCTGACCATCCTGGTCGACAGCACCAATGGCACGTTGTTCTATGACGTCGACGCCAAGACCCGCACCACCCTCACCAGCTTCTCCAGCGAGACGAGCCTGGCGGGCAAGTACGTGCGGATTGCGGCCCGCTACCAGCAGAATGGAACGCTGGTGGCAACCCGGATCTGGGCCAGCAGCAGCTTTGCCAGCGTCTGGTTGAGCCCCGAGGGTCACGTGTTGCACGCGAACACCAGCACCCAGACCATCACGGTCACCAACGAATCGGGTGTGCCGGTGGCAATGCAGATCGACGCCAATACGCAGTTCTACCTGCGCCAGCCGTGGTCAGCGATCGCAGATGCGACGCCGATCGGTACCGGCACGGTATTCCTAGACGCCGGCAACCTGGTGCGCGGCTTCAAGGTGCATGCCAGCGTAGTCGATCCGCTCGCCACACCACTGGTCGCGCAGAGCATCGATATCGAAACCGCCAGCTACTCGGGCCTCATATCGCTGGCCAATGCGACGTCGTTCACCTATACGCACGACTATCCACATGCGGCCGATGACTACGTGATGGCGCTCGACTACATCGCTCCCAGCAGTGCCAACGGCGTCGACTCCAGTGGCAACCCGATCATGGGGTTCAAGTACTGGAACCTCGCCCTCCCGACGCTGCTGACCGACGGCAGCATGGCGATTACCGACTTCATCGCCGCCACCAACGGCACGGTGAGCTTCGGCGGGCCCGCGCCGCCCATCAGCGTGGTCGGCTTGAGCGCGGCCAGCTGGGCCGATCCCGCCAATCCGACCGGATGGAGCGCGCCATGGACGGTGCTGCTGCCGGTCCCGGTGCCGCTGGCATCGGTCGCGACCGGCGTTGCCAGCAATGCCTTCAGCATCGCGGTGGCTAATGGGACCCAGCCGGTGATCGTGGACTTCAGCAACACCGGCGGCTCGGCGACACTGGTCTACCAGGTCGATCGTAGCGGCGGCATCCTGACCGTGAGCCCAGTGGATATCGCCACCGCTGGCGGCATGACCACCTTCACCGATAATCTGACCGCCGGCACGCCGGTCAAGGTGTTTGGTATCGCGCAGGCCGACGGCACGCTCAAGGCCTACGTGGTCATCTACTACACCGGCATGGCGCCGATCAGCTGATCGCAAACACTAGAGACTTTCGAGCCCCGACGGTCACCGACCGTTCGGGGCTTTTTTTCTGCATGCATCAGCAACATAGGCGCAATGGCAGCGCTCGAAACCACTTCCGGTCCAATGTCGATGGGCAAGTCCGGGCAACCGGACCACGCGCTTTGATATTCTCGCACCTTCGATGCTGCATCCAACCTGGATGTTGGTCAGGTAGAACGTGGCTAAATGCCGTATCGGACCCCACGCTGGTGCGCAATGCGTTGCCGGGCTGCTGCTGCTCGCGCTTTCGAGCTCTAACTGCCCACAGGCCGCAGATTCACCGCTATTGGATGTCGAATCAAGGATTTCATTGGGCCATGTCCGTGGCAGAATCGATCACCTCGCGATCGACCTGAAGCGCCAAAGGCTGTATGTCGCTGAGCTTGGCAACGATACCGTGGCACTGGTCGATCTGCAGGATCGCTCACTGGTTCGTAGGCTGACCGGATTGCGCGAGCCGCAGGGGGTCGGCTATGAGCCATCGACAGATACCCTGTATGTGGCCAACGCGGCAGACGGCTCGGTACGTCTGTATCAGGGTGCAGACCTCACGCCGATCGGGCAGATCGCGCTCGGCGAGGACGCGGATAACATCCGCGTCGACGCTGCTGCCGGCCGCGTGTTCGTCGGATACGGCAATGGAGCTCTGGCGGTGATCGATGCCAGGAGCCGGATCAGAATAGCGGACATTCCATTGAAAGCGCATCCGGAGAGCTTCCAGCTCGAGCGCGCGGGCCAGCATATCTTCGTCAATGTCCCCGATGCGCAGGAAATTGCACTGGTGGACCGCTCGACCAACCGGCAGATCGCGCGCTGGCCGACACGCGACCTGGGTGCAAACTTTCCGATGGCGCTCGACGAGAATGGCCGCGTGCTGGCAGTATTCCGGCACCCTGCCAGGTTAGGGGTGTTCAGCGCGGCGAACGGTACGGCGCTGGGCGTCCTCGAGACCTGTAGCGACGCTGATGATGTCTTTGTCGACTCCAAGCGGCATCGCGCTTACGTGAGCTGCGGCGAGGGGTACGTGGATGTATTCGCGGAGCGGGGCGACGGCTACGCACGGATGGGGCATGTCGCAACAGTCAGTGGTGCGAGGACGGCGCTATTCGTGCCCGAGATCGACCGGCTGCTGCTCGCGGTGCGTGCAACCCTGACCGCCCCCGCGTCCATCTGGGTACTCAAGCCGGCATCATGAACGGCCCGGCAACAACGATAGCTGCTGAACATTCGCTGGCGCTCAGCCCCTTGCTGCCATACCTTCCCTCGCTCAACTGTACAGCCCTATGAGGTGCGCCATGGCTTTCTCGCTCTACGCCGCTACCATTCCGAGCTTTCAACAGATCCTGGGGGCCGTTTCCGGCCTGCTCGACAAAGCGGAAACCTTTTGCGCGCAGAAAGGCATCGCGCCGCAGGAGCTCATTCAGGCTCGGCTCGCCGCGGACATGTTTCCCCTCGCCTATCAGATCAAGTCCACGACCGTCCACTCCCTCGGCGCCATCGAGGGCGTTCGTAAGGGGGTCTTCTCACCCGACACAACAGCGCCCCCCGAGACGTTTGCCGCCCTCAAGGCGCGGATCGCCGCGACACTGACCGCGCTGGAGAAGATCGACAGCGCGGAGATCGATGGTTTTCTCGGCCGCGACGTGCGCTTTGCCTTCGGCAACAATTATCGAGATTACACCGCTGAGGACTTCCTGCTCTCCTTCTCGCTGCCCAACTTCTACTTTCACGCCTCCACGGCCTACGACATTCTTCGCTGGAAGGGCATGCCCATCGGCAAACGCGACTACATGGGCAAAACCCGTACGAAGAAGTGACTGCCAGCGTCGCAAATACCTGGCTTTCGCCCAATGTTCGGCGCGGCTCTATGAGCTCGGCAGCGGCCGCGTTACCTGCCAGCGCGGATCCCTGCGCTGGCGCGCCACTGCCGGGATGATTTCCCGGTATGCCGCCCAGCAGCTCGGGTATGGCGGCGGGCAGTCGGCTTTGACCAGCTCATGCAGCTGCGGCAAGGCGTGGTAGGGCACCATCGGGAACATGTGGTGTTCCAGGTGATAATTCATATTCCAGTATAGAAATCGGAACAGCGGATTCATGTAGACCGTGCGGCTGTTGAGCCGATAATCGAGCGCGTCCTCGGCGAGGCCTGCATGTTGGGTCAGACTGAAGAACAGCAGTAAGCAACCACCGTAGATCGTCGGCAGTCCAACGAGCATCGCAGGCAGCAGCGAGCGGGTAACCAGGCAGGTGGCGCCGATGGCTGCGAGCAGTGCCAGCCAGCCTCGAGCCACCCACGGCACCTTCCAGCGTTCCCGGTTGGGGATGAAGGTACACTCCTCGGGGGTCAGACGCCCCGATGCATGCACGGCCAATCTGCGCAGCGTGGTCGCGGTCGACTCGAGCGCCAGCAGATTGAGGGCGAGGTTCAGGAGCTTGGGCGGACGCGGCACGACGATCTCCGGATCGCGCCCGACGATGAGCGTGTCGGTGTGATGGCGGGTATGACTCCATCGCCATACGGTGGGCTCTCTGAGGAGCATGAAGCTGGCGATCTGGTAGACGGTTTCGTTGAGCCAGCGCGTCTTGAATGCAGTACGGTGCCCGGTTTCGTGCCACCGACTATCGGCTGAGGACCCGTACAGGATCCCGTACACAATGAAGAACGGTGCGGCGGCCCAGCTACCCCAGAAATGGACACCCAGAGCCCCGCTGATCGCGAGCGCGCCAAGCCAGATCGCTGTGTCGCGCATCGCCGGCCCATCGCGCCGCTGCATCAGCAGTCTCAGTTGCCCGCTGCCGATCGCGCAGGTATAGCGGCGTGCTTGCGCGAGTCCGCTCTGCTCCGCAAGCCTGGTCTCATTGCCGACCAGGCTGTAGTCCCTCGAAACGACCGCAACCACTTCCGCCCCCCGCGCTCGATGCGCCGCAAAACACGCCACGACAGCCTACTGGTACGCATCGCGCGCCTCAAGGGGGATGTGATTTGCGCGGCAAAAAGGGCTACCGGCCGCTCATGAGCGGCACCCGCCTTGTCAGCTGCCGAGTCCTTCGCGATGATGGTTTCGTCACCACCATCCAGGACGAGTGCTTCATGGCCAAACCCGTGATTTCGCAGTCGTTCCTGACACGCCACCCGAAGGTATCGATGCGCGGGCCGGCGTAGTGGCGACCGAGGTCCGCGCGGCGGAGTCGCCCGCGCACGTGGGGAGCGGTCGAGAATTCCTGGGCCACCCCCGTGGACTGTTCTTTATCGGCGGCACCGAACTGTGGGAGCGCATTTCCTTCCACGGGATGCAGGCACTGCTGGTCCTCTACATGGTCGAATATCTGCTGCTTCCCGGGCACGTAGAGAGCATTGCGGGATTTGGCAGCTTCCGCGCCATCATCGAAGGGGTGACCGGGCCGCTGTCCTCGCAGGCGCTCGCCTCCCAGATCTTCGGCCTCTATGTCGGGCTCGTATACCTCATGCCCGTGTTCGGCGGAATACTCGGTGACCGGGTTCTCGGTCGGCGGCGCGCCGTGGTAATCGGTGCGCTGCTGATGACTGCGGGTCACTTCTGCATGGCATTCGAGCGATCCTTTCTGGTGGCGCTTTTGCTGCTCGTCGTGGGTGCCGGCGTGCTGCGCGGCAACCTGGCCTCGCAGCTCGGTGACCTTTATTCCAATCGCGATCACCGTCGCGACAGCGCCTTCCAGTTTTACTACGGGATGCTAAATACCGGCGCCTTCATCGCACCGCTGATCACCGGGGTGCTCGCCCAGGCGTACGGCTGGCATTACGGCTTCGGGTTCGCCGGTGTCGGCATGCTGGCAGGCCTCGTCATCTACCTATCGGGTGCGCGGAACCTTCCGCCCGACTCGATGCGCGGTGCAACGACGGTGCGGGTAAGGCTCAATGCGGGCGAGCGACGTGTCGTTGTCGTGATGGTGCTGATGCTGCCTCTGTTGACGCTGTTCTGGACAGCGCAATCGCAGATCTGGAATACCTATAATCTTTGGGCCCGCGATCACGTCGATATGAGCATCGGCGGATGGAGGATGCCAGTCCCGTGGTTGCAGGCCGTGGACGCGCTCGGTGTCATTGTGCTGGTGCTGCCGCTGCTGCGATTCTGGCGATGGCAGGCCGCGCGCGCCGGCGAACCCGATGACGTGACGAAACTTGCCGTGGGCTGCTTGCTGTTCGGCGCCGCGATTGCCTGGTTGGCGGGCGGACAGCTGATCGCCTACGCGACCGGCAAGGTGCCTTTGGCCTGGGCGCTCACGTATCACTTCCTCTCGGCGATTGGCTACCTTTACTTTGCGCCGGTGGTGCTGGCGCTGTTCTCCCGGGCGGCACCGGCGTCGGTCAATGCGATGATGATCGGCACCTATTATCTGTCGATCTTTGCTGGCAGCACTATCAGCGGCCGGCTGGGCGGCCTTTATGAGCGGCTCTCCGTCGCCGAGTTCTGGCTGCTGCACGCGGCGATCGTCGCCGCGGGCGGGGTTCTGATTCTGCTGTTCGCACGGCGACTGCGGCGCGAACTGACACCGTCACCGGGCTGAAGCGGCCATGACTCCAGGCCCTAGGCCGGCTGGCGTCGGCGGGATAGCAAGCAGAATCATCATTACCTTGCCTCGGTGTCGGTGCGCTAGATAAGCTCGTACGGCGCATCTCTACGCAGCGTCTCGCTTGGACCTGAAGCCGTTTCTATCGAGGAACACACAAGATGATCAGCATTTCCGCCTTCAAATGGGTCCCGGAGTTTGCCCGCGGCCAGGTGCGCGACCTGCGCGCACGCTGGGCGCTGGAGGAAGCCGGGCTGCCGTACAAGACCCGCCTGCTCGAGCAGGGAGATCAGGACAAGCCGGAGTACCGTGCTCTGCAGCCCTTTGGGCAGGTGCCGATCCTGGAAGAAGACGGCCTCGTGCTGTTCGAGTCGGGAGCCATCGCACTGCACATAGGCGAGCGCAGCGAGGCGCTCCTGCCGAAGCAAGCCGCGGCACGCGCACGCGCGATGCAGTGGCTGATAGCAGCGCTCAATTCTATCGAGCCGTTCGTTATGAATGTCGCATTGATCGATCTCTTCTACGCGCAGCAGGAGTGGGCGAAACTGCGACGCCCCGGTGCCGTGGAGTTCGTGCAGCGGCGTCTGTCGGCACTCTCCAGGTCGCTGGGTGAGAAGTCCTTTCTCGATGGTGATCGCTTTACGGCCGGCGATCTTATGATGACGACGGTGCTGCGCATCCTGATGCACACCGACATCGTCTCGAGCGACCCTCGCCTGGCGGCCTACATCGAGCGCTGCACCGCGCGGCCCGCTTTCAAGCGTGCGCTCGATGCGCAGATCGGAGATTTCAGGAAAACTGCATGAGGCCGATTGGCCAGCGTCGCTTCCCCCCGCTCAAGCTCTTGCGTGCACGCCGACGGCACCACGGTGCACAATGACGCGGTGACCAGACGCACCGGGAGCGCCGATCTGCCGCTGCACAGCGGGCATGTGCCGTCGTGGCTGTCCACTCGCATGGCAGCCCTGGGGCGGGTCATGACCGAGGCGATCGTCCATCACTACGGTCGCGACGAGCTGCTGCGCCGCCTGTCGCATCCGTTCTGGTTTCAGTCGCTTGGCGCCGTCATGGGCATGGACTGGCACTCCTCGGGCATCACCACCAGCGTCGTCGCCGCGCTGCAGCGCGGCCTGGCACCGATACGGCATGAGCTCGGAATCTACGTGTGCGGCGGCAAGGGCCTGCGCGCCCGCGAGACGCCCTCGCAACTGGCGCGGCTCGGCGATGAAACCGGGCTCGATGCCACGGCCCTGACGCGTGCCAGCCGACTGGTAGCCAAGGTGGACGGGGCAGCTGTGCAGGATGGCTTTGACCTGTACCTGCATGCATTTATCGCCACCTCGACCGGGCGCTGGTGCGTGGTGCAGCAGGGCATGAACGAACACCGGCGCGACGCTCGACGCTATCACTGGCTGTCGGAGCATCTCGACAGTTTTCTTGACTCCCCGCACGCCGCCATCGACGGACGCCACCAAGGCGTGATCGTGAATCTTGCGGATGCGCGTGCAGCGCGCAATCGGGCAGCGAGCCTTGAGCTGGTGCGCGACGGTCCGGATCGCGCCGTAGCAATCTTGCGGCGGCTGCGCCAATCGAGCAGTCCGGCACTCAGTCTGTTTCCGCAGCTCGATCGGCAGCTCGCGCCTGAGCAGCCGCTGCCGTGCCTGCAGATGCCGGCGCATCACGAGGTCCGTGCATCGGACGTCGTGCTGCGGCGGCTGCACGCCGCCCTCGCCGCCGCGGCCGAGCGCGGACCTGCGGATTTCAGCGAACTGCTGCTGACCCCGGGTATCGGTGCGCGCACTGTGGCGTCGCTGGCACTGGTCGCGGAAGTGATCCACGGGGCGCCGTCGCGCTTCTCCGACCCGGCGCGATTCTCGATGGCGCATGGCGGCAAGGACGCGCATCCGTTCCCGGTGCCGCTGAAGGTCTACGATCAGACCATCCGCGTGCTCAAACAGGCGGTGACGTCAGCCAGCCTTGGTAATGATGACAAGCTGGCGGCGATTACACGCCTCGATGCACAGGCGCGCTGGCTGGAACGGGCGGCGGACGGCGGGCCGGACTTCGATACGTTGACGGCCGAAGAGCACTCGCGTTCGGCGCAATTTGGCGGACGTACGGTATTCGGTCCGGCACGCGAGCCGGCGCCGGAATGAATCAGCACTGCTAGCCGAGCGCGGCCTGCAGCGTCTCCATTTCGGTCTGCGACTCGAGCATGATGCGCACGAACGCGGAGTCGGTGAGCCCCATGGCCGCGGCCGCGGGCATCTCGGCCAGCGCCGCATCATCGACCTTGCTCGCCATCTGCGCCGCGAGGTTCACCGCCACGATCAACAGATCCTGCAGGTCCGCCGGCCCACCGTGCGAGCGCTCGATCTCGAGTTGGCCACCCACCGCTGCCGCAATATCCGTCGGCAGCTTCCAGTTTTCGATCAGCGCCTGGCCGATTCCCGGGTGCCAATCGCGCAATGCGTCGTCATCGATCTGCAGGCGCCCGGCATCCCTCGGTGTACGTGCAATGATGTATACCTTGCCGATGTTATGCAGCAGCCCGGCGAGCAGCGCCTCGTCCGGTCGCGTGAGTCGGGTCTCCTTGGCCATCGCGTGTGCAACCCCGGCTACCTGCACGCCCTGCTGCCACAGTCTTTCAAGATCCGAGCGGATGGGCGCCAGATCGGCGGCCTGGCGCACCTGCGCCGTGGCGTATGCCAGCGCCGCGGCGCGGATGCTGTCGTGACCGATACGGGTGATCGCAATCTTCAGATCGGTGACCGGCGAGCCGCCGCGGTGAAGCAGCGTCGAATTGGCCATGGTGAGGATTCGCGCGGCCAGGCCGGCATCGGAACTGACGACGCGCGCAATGCGCTCGCTGCTGATGCTGTCGTCGCTCAGCACATGCTGTACGCGCGCGACGGCATCCGGAAACGAGGGCAGATCGACACGGCCGGCGGACAGCTCGCGGGCGAGATCGCTCAGAAACCGGAATGGCGATCCGGCGGATTCGGACTCTGGTTGCTGCGATCTGCTGGTCGCTGACACGTGCATCTCTCCGGAAATCTGCTATCGCCAGTACTATCGGCACCGCCGCGAATTTCTTGAGGCGGGTTATTTCAAATGACGAATCCGCTCGGCCGGGCTGATGACGTCGGTCAGACGGATGCCAAATTTCTCGTTGACCACGACCACCTCGCCATGGGCAACCAGGGTACCGTTGACATAGACGTCCAGCGGCTCACCGGCCGCCCGCTCCAGTTCCACTACCGAGCCCTGGTTGAGCTGCAGCAGGTTACGGATACTGATCCGGCTGCGTCCGACCTCCATGGACAGTGTGACCGGAATATCGAGTACCACATCGAGATTCAGCTCACGGTTTGTACCGGCTTCCGGCGCATCTGGCTTCAGATTGCCCATTGGAGCCGGTTGCGCTTCGGTCGCATTTGCTGTGCCTGTACTCATATCTTTCCACCTATCACGACATTACTTAATACCGGCGATTTGTGCCGCGAGATTCGTTGTGTAACCTTGACTGCCTGCTGTCCGCGCGAGGCGCCGTAGCTGCCGCGCAGCACCGGGACACCTTCCGCGTACAGTGTCACGTTGCCGTCGAAATCGCAGGGGATAACGTCCCCGGGCTTCAGATCCACCAGCCCCCCTACCGACAGCGAACTGCGGCCCAGCACCGGAACGATTTCGACCTCGGCCTCCTCGATTTCCTCGCGCAGCGCGAGCGTCCAACTGTCGTCGCGTTCGATGCGATCGCTCTGCATGCCGGAATCCAGCAGGTCGCGGATCGGCTCGATCATTGAGTACGGCATGGTCACATGCAGCTCGCCGCCGCCGCCTTCCAGATCGATCTTGAACGAGCACACGACCACTATCTCGGACGGACTGACAATATTGGCGAAGTTCGGATTGATCTCTGAATTCAGGTACTCGAGGTTGATGCTCGCAATGAGCTTCCAGGCCTCCGTGATATCGGCAAAGGCCTGACGCAGCACCATCTGGATGACGCGGCCCTCGGTCATGGTAAATTCGCGGCCTTCGATCTTGGCGTAGCGGCCATTGCCGCCGAAAAAGTTGTCGACGATGGAAAATACCAACTTGGCATCGAGCACCAGCAGTGCCGTTCCACGCAACGGATTGAGCTTGATCAGATTCAGGCTCGAGGGCACTTTCAGGTTCTGCGTGTAGTCGCTGAACTTCTGAACTCGTACCGGCGCCACGCTGACCTCCGGCGTGCGGCGGATCATATTGAAGAGTCCGATGCGGAACTGGCGGGCAAAGCGATCATTGATCATCTCGAGCGTCGGCATGCGGCCGCGCACCAGTCGGACCTGCGTCGCAATATTGTACGGCCGTACCTCGCCGGAATTCTCCGGCGGCGGTGTGGTCGGCACAGCGCCATCGTCAACACCCCGCAGCAGGGCATCGATTTCATCCTGGTTGAGGATTTCGGCGCCCATGATTACTGGATCACGAAGCTGGTGAAGTAGACCGCTTCGATAAGCTTGCCGTTGCCACCCTCGCTGTCGAGGACTTTGCGGATTGCTGCCAGCGTGGCGCCCCGCAGCTTCTCCTTGCCATCCACGCTCATCAGCGTGGCGTTATCCTGGCCGGAGAACAGCATCACCAGGTCGTTGCGTATCGCCGGCTCGGTGTTCTTCAGGTTCTCCAGGACTGTCATGTCACGTGACATCGCCTCGACCGTGACCTGCAGGTAGCGGGCACTGCCTTCGCCGCCAAAATTGACCACGAATGCGGGATCGAACTTGTAATAGATAGGCGCGGCGTGCGGTGAGGTCGGCTTAGTGGCCGCGGCGGTGCCGTCGGACGCTGCGCCAGGCTTGAATGCGAACCAGGCGCCGGCGCCCCCGCCGAGCACGATCACGGCGATGACGATCCAGAGCAGCTTGCCGTTTTTCCTGGGCTTGATCGGCTGCACGTTTGCTGCTGGTTCTTTCTTGGCGGATTCGGAAGCCATGTTCGGTGGTACTCGCTGCGTTGCTGACGATCAGTTCCGGGTGCTTTCAATCAGAGCAAGCGTTGTGCCAGCCCGACTGTGCGGATTTAGACGGAAAACCGTCGCTGCCACAGCGCACATTCAGGCGTACTCGTCGACCAGTCCGAGGGTATGTGCGGCCGCGACTGCGACCGGTTCGACAGTTTGCGCATGGACAAACGCCGCCCGCGGCGAAACCGCGGTGGATTGGGAACCCGGTCGCGGATCCTGCTGCACGTTGGCCTGTCCCAGGGTAAGACCGCCGCTGGCGAATATCTCGCGCAGGCGCGGCACGGTCTGCTCCAGGGCGGCGCGCGTTTCGGCGTGCGCCGCGCTGAAGTTCACGTTGACCTGCGAGTCGTGCACGTCGATCTGGACCTCGACCGGACCCAGATGCTCGGGCGAGAGGCGCAGGGTGGCGCTTTGCACACCGTTGTTGACGAACCAGTGCACCTGTGCGGCCACCGCCTGTGGCCAGCTGCCACTGACAACCGGCACGGATATCGTGGCTTCCACCACTGGAGTCTGCGCTGAGCTGGCGACAAAGCTGCGTACCAGTTCGGGCAGCCCCGCGGAGTCCGTCATGATCGACGTCGGCGCAGCCCGCGAATCGGGACTCGCGCTCTTGCTCGTTAGCGAAGCCGGCGTGCCGGGCAATCCGGCGCCAGCGCTAATCGATGAGCGCGCCACGTCAAGTATCGAATGCGCCGCATCGCGCGCGGAAGCCGGGTCGGTTGCGCTCAGGCCGGCGCCGACATCTGCTGCGGCGCCGCTCACGCCGATATCGGCCGCGCGGGCATTACCGGCATCCGCCGCCGCGCTGGCGCTGTCGGCTGCGTTGCCCATCGGCATGCCGCTGGCGACAAGCAGCAGCGCCACGGCCACCGGATCTGCCGCCAACTTGGAAGCATCGTCGTCGCCGGCGCTAGGCTCGCCGCTGCCGATCCTGATTGCCGACCTGCCGCCGCGCGTATTGCCGGTTTGGCCGAGCGCGCAGGTTTTCAGGTTCGCAGCGTTCTGGCTCAGCGCCGGCGATGCGTTTGCGCTAAGGTCGTGCGCGCTCGCGACGACTGTCGCGTTCGCGCCGGCGCTGGAGTTGCTGCCGTCACTGCCATCGGCCGCAGCATCGGCCTCGGCTCGGGTGCCATCGTGAATGTGTGTGCCCGCTGCTGAGTCACCGGCATGCGCGGCGTGGCTCATCGCGGAGGAAAAGCGCGGACTTGCGCCGCAGCCGGATGCGCCGTGCGAGGTAGCCGCCCCGCTGGCGCCGTCCGGGACCGCACTGCCTGCAGCCGGGCCGATAGCCGCAGCGGCCTTGCCGCCGACGATGCTGGTGCCGGCACTGGCAGAGGACGCGCTTGACACTTTCGCCGACATCACCGTGCACCGCCCGGTCGCAGGGCATGCTCGTCGGATTCCTTCTGGCTGCGGCGCTCCTCGAGTTTCTGGTCATCGGAACGCACCTTGGCGATGACCTTGCGCACCGCACTCTTGCGCGCGGCCGCCTCGACCCAGCTGGCCCGAGCGCGTTCGCAATCCGAGCGCAGCTGCGCAATGACGTCTTCCTGCTGCCGCACCGCCTCGCCCAGTCGTGCGATGAAAGTCTGGTAGTCGCGCATGCCCGTGACGCGCATACCCTCGCTCGCGCGCTGCTGGAACATGCTCTGGTATTCGCCCAGATAGCGCTTGAGCTCAATGCAGCGACGCTCCGCATCCGCCAGCCGGCCCTGTAGCCCGGCCACGTGCGAGGCGCACCCGCGCTCGGTCTCGTCCGCCAGTGCGCCTACCGGCTCCAATCGTTTCGATCGCTTCACGTAGTCCTCACTTGGGTCTTGGTGCTTCGGCCGTCTCGGCCATGGTGGCAGCGAGCTGCGCTGTGCTGTGGGCGAGGCTCACGCTGTCACGCATGTCCTGGCGCAGATAGCTCTCGATCTGCGGCCAGCGCGCGATCGCCCCGTCGATCCGCGGATCGCTGCCGCGCTGGTAAGCCCCGATTGTGATCAGATCGCGATTGTGCTCGTACAGGCCCGTGATTTGCCGAAAGCGGCGCGCCAGTTCGAGTTGCGTCTCGGGCACGATGTCATGCATGACACGACTGACTGAGGCTTCGACGTCGATCGCCGGGTAACGCCCGCCGTCGGCGATCCGCCGCGCCAGCACGATGTGACCATCGAGCACCGCGCGCGCGGCATCGACGATCGGATCATTCGGATCGTCGCCCTCCACCAGCACGGTGTAAAACGCGGTAATCGAGCCTTCGCCCGCAACGCCGTTGCCGGCGCGTTCCACCAGCTGCGGCAGGCGCGCAAATACCGAGGGTGGGTAGCCTTTGGTTGCCGGTGCCTCGCCGATCGCCAGCGCGATCTCGCGCTGCGCCTGTGCAAAGCGCGTCAACGAATCCATGATCAGCAATACGTTCTGGCCGCGGTCACGAAAGTACTCCGCGATCGCGGTCGCCAGCCAGGCGCCATGCAGCCGCATCAGTGGCGGGTAGTCGGCTGGGGTGGCGACCACCACCGAGCGTGCCAGGCCCTCGCGGCCGAGAATGCGCTCGACGAATTCCTTCACTTCGCGTCCGCGCTCGCCAATCAGCCCGACGACGATGACATCGGCCGCGGTGTAGCGCGCCATCATGCCAAGCAGCACGCTCTTGCCGACACCGCTGCCGGAGAACAGGCCGACTCGCTGGCCGCGGCCAATCGTCAGCAGGCCGTTGATGGCCCGAATGCCGACATCGAGCGGCTGCGTGATCGGCTGACGCAGCAGCGGATTGATCGGACTGCCGGTAAGCCGCACGCTGGCTTCGGATTCGATCGGGCCCTGTCCATCCAGCGGCCTGCAGGCGCCATCGACGATGCGGCCGAGCAGCTTCGGTCCGACGCGCACGGTGCCCGCATGCGGTCGCGGCACCACGCGTGCATTGGGTTTGAGGCCGTGGATGTCGCCGGTGGGCATCAGATACAGCCTCTCGCCGGCAAAACCGACCACCTCGGCCTCGATGCGCGAATGGTCGGCGCTGACAATTTCGCAGCGATCGCCCACCGCAGCCTGGCAACCGGATGCCTCGAGCGTCAGCCCGATCATGCGCGTCAGGCACCCCGCCACCACCGGTGGCGGCACGTTGCTCAGGCGTTCCTGGTAGCGCGCCAGTGCGTTGGTCCAGCGCTTGGCCGCGGGCGCATACATTGCGTTCATCGCGCTGCCTCGCTCGCGGCGCCGCTGCGCTCATCGCCAAGCACGGTGGCAATGGCTGCACCCAGACGCTGCTCGACCTGCGCGTCGATGGTGGAGTTCTCGCTGCTCACGCGGCAACCGCCGCGCGGCAGAATCGGATCCTCGGTGATGCTCCAGGCGCGCTCGCTGGTGACTTCAGCCAGCCGCGAACGCACCAGATTCGCGTCCTCCGGATTCAGGTGCACGCGTACGTCGCGCGCCGCCACCGGCAGCAGCGACACGGTGTCGCGAAGCACCGCGATGATATCGTCGGGCTGCAGCCTGAGCTCGCGGCGTACTACCTGGCGTGCGATCGCACCGGCAAGCAGCGCCATCTGGCGCTGCACCTGGTCGTCGACTTCCGCGATCGGCTTGGCCATGAATTCCAGGATTGAGCCGAGGTGCTGCACCCGGCGGTCGATCTCCGCCTGCGCCGACTGCTGCTGCTGAGCTGCTGCCGCAAGGCCGGCCTCGCGCCCTTCGACATAGCCCTTGTCCCAGGCCTCGCGCTCGATGACATCGAGGTCGGCGCCGCGCCGACGGCGCGTGATCACCGGTCCGTCGATCGGCGGCAGCTCCCACACCGCAGCGCCGGCAGCGTCAGACATATTCCTCACCGCCCTTGCCGCCCAGCGCCAGACGGCCTTCGTCGGCCATGCGCTTCGCCGTCATCACGATTTCCTTCTGCGCCGCCTCGACCTCCGACAGTCGCACCGGGCCCTTGGATTCGAGATCGTCTTTCATCATCTGTCCGGCGCGTTCCGACATGTTCTTGAAGAATTTCTGCTTCAGCGTTTCGTCTGCCGCCTTGAGTGCCACGATCAACTTGTCTGCCGGCACCTCGCGCAGCAGCTCCTGCATGCCGCGATCATCGACCTCAGTGAGGTCCTCGAACACGAACATCAGCTCCTGCAGCTTCTGGCTCAGCGGTTCATCGACCTTGGCGATCTGCGCCATGATCGTGCCTTCCTGTGCGGTACCGACCAGGTTGAGAATCTCCGCCGCCGCCTTCGGTCCACCGAAGCCGCCGTCGGTGGTGCCCGCGCCGGTTCCGCAAAACTGCTTCTCGAGTACCTCATCGAGCTCATTCAGTGCAGTCGGATGCACGCCCTCGAGGGCCGCGATGCGCATCAGGATGTCGCCGCGGGTGAGTTCCGGCAGTTGTACCAGCACTGCCGCCGCCTGTTCGGCTTCCAGGTAGGACAACACGATCGAGATGATCTGCGGATGCTCGTTGCGCAGCATCTCGCCAACAGCTTTGGGCTCCATCCACTTGAGGGCTTCGAGTCCGCGACTGCTGCGGCCGCGAAGAATGCGATCGATCACGCCGCCGGCCTTGTCGGCACCCAGCGCCTCGTTCAGCACCTTGCGAATGTAGTCGTCGGTACCGATGCCGAACGAGGTCTGTTGCTCGACGGTGTTGGAAAACGTGGACAGCACGGTCGACACTTCTTCGCGTGACACCGACGACAGCTGCGCCATCGCGGCGCCCACCCGTTGTACGTCGCGCGCCCCGAGGTGGCGCAGCACCTGTGCAGCGTGCTGCTCGCCCAGTGCCAGCAGCAGAATAGCGGCCCGGTCTACCCCCGAGCGCGTCAGCTGGCCTTCACTCATTGCTCGCCTACCCAGGTCTTCACGACTTGCGCCACGCGTTTCGCATCCTGTGTGACCAGGCCGTGCGCCTGCACCAGCTGCTGCTCATACGCGAGCGTCTGTCCGGGCACCGCCGTGGACACCACCGGTCGGTCGTTCGGTGCACCGGCGGCGGCCGGCAGCAGTTCCGGCGGGGTGGCCGCCAGGGCATGGGTGGACAGATTCTTGATCAGCGGACGCAACACACCGAGCGCGAGCGCCACCAGTACCAGCGCGCCCAGGATCAGGCGCACCACGTCGCGTATCCAGGGCCGTTGCCACAGCGGAATCACCTCCGGCTTGAGCGTCTCGGTGACCAGCGGCTGCAATGGCTGATTGACGACGTTGACACTGTCGCCGCGGGCTTCGTCGAACCCGACCGCGTCCTTGACCAGCCGCGTGATGTCGTCCATCTCCGCTTTGGTCAGCGGCCGTTCGGCTGCTTTGCCGTCGGCCCCGACCTGGCGCATGTTGTCTACCAGCACCGCAACCGTCACCCGCTTGACGCGGCCGGCCGGCTGGCGCGAATAGCTGACGGTACGATCGATTTCGTAATTGCGCGTGCTCTGCTTGGATGTGTTTTCCGGCGGCGTCACGCTGGCGGCCGCAGCGGCGGCGTTGGCAGCGGCGCTGCCGGCGGCGGCGGCAACCGCGGCGGGAGCGGCCGGCTTGATTGGACTGGCCGCGCTGGCCGTGCCACCGGCCGGTGGCTGGTTGGTCAACGCGCCTGGAATGCCACCGGACGCCGCGCTGCCCGAGCGCGAGACCTCTTCGGCACTCTGTTCGCTGCGCACGATCGCGCTCTCTGGCTTGTACTGCTCGTGCGCCTCCTCGGTGGCGCCCGCGTCCAGGTCCACGGTGACCTGGGCATGCACCCGGCCATCGCCGACCAGCGGCGAGATCAGCTTCTCAATGTGCTCGATGTAGGTGTCTTCGACCCGATGCGCGGCCTCGAACTGCTCGGCGGTGATCGCGGCCTCGGAATTCCTTGGCGACGACAGCAGCCGACCCTGCTGGTCGACCACGGTTACATTGTCGGAGTCGAGCTCCGGGATGCTCGAGGCCACCAGATGCACGATCGCCGATACCTGCTCGGACTGCAGCCGGTGTCCGGCACGAAGTTGCAGCAACACCGAGGCGCTGGCCGGACGCCGATCGCGTACGAATGCGGATTGCTGCGGCAGCGCCAGGTGAATGCGCGCCGCCTCCACGGCCTGCAGCGATGAGATGGTGCGCGCCAGCTCGCCCTCGAGCGCGTACTGGTAGCGCGCGTTCTCCATGAACTGGCTGACGCCGAAGCCCGGGTCCTTGCTCATCAGTTCCAGGCTGGCGTTCTTGCCCTGCGGCAGTCCCTGTCCCGCAAGTTGCAGCCGCGCGTCGTGTACCCGTTCCGCGGGCACCATGATCGCGCCACTGGAGTTGTCGAGCTTGTACTCGATCGACGCGGCCTGCAGCGCCTGTACCACGCTGCTGGCATCCGAGTCGGCGAGGTTGCCGTACAACAGGCTCCAGTTCGGCCCGCGCCACCACAGCACCACGGTCACGCCGGCGGCCACGGCCGCGGCGATGCCCAGCAGCAGTAGCAGCGGCCGCAGATTGAGACCGACGCGGCCGGCTAACGCCGTTGTCTGATTATTCGCCATACGCTTGTTCCATCACCCGCTCAGATCGACATGTTCATGATGTCCTGGTACACGCTGACCAGACGGTTGCGCACTTCAGTCAAAGCGCGGAACGAGACCGAGGCTTTCTGGCTCTCGATCATCACCCGCGCCAGATCGACTCCGGCTGCGCCGCGCTCCCAGGCATCGGCCAGCGCGCCGGCGCTCTGTTGACTGTGATTGACCGAATCGATGCCCTGCTTGAGCAGTTCGCCGAAGGCCGGCCCCTGCGGCGCGCCGACGCTGCCAGCTGCGCTCGCTGCGGCCGGTGCGACCGGCCTGACGCCCGCCCCGGCCTGCGCCGACATCGACCGGATCTGTGCCAGCACCTGATCGATGGCCATGTTGCTCATGCTGCACTCCCGGTCAGCTGGATCTCATGCGAAAGGTCAACTCCAGCGGCCCGCAGCCGCGCCAGCTTGTAGCGCAGCGTCCGGGCACTGATGCCAAGCTCCTCGGCCGCGCGCTCGCGGCTGACGTGTGCGCGCAGCGCACGCAGAATGATCTGGCGCTCGGCCAGCGCCAGCGAGTCCGCCAACGCACCGCCGGCTTGACCCAGCGGCAACTCGGCCGCGACGCCGAGGTGCGAGGCAATCGAGGTCACGTTGCCGGTGATGCTGGGGCTTGCAGCGACGGTGACGCTGGCGGTGGCAGCGGTGGCACGGATCTCAGGGCCCGCCGGCTCAAACACGATATGCGCGGCACGGATCAGATCGCTCTCGCACAGCACCAGGGCACGCTGCATGACATTTTCCAGTTCGCGCACGTTGCCGGGCCACTCATAGGTCAGCAGCAGCTGTGCCGCATCGGGCAACAGCGCCGGTATGCGCGCGCCCGGCTTGCAGTGTGAGGCCAGCAGGCGCATGGCCAGCGGCAGCACATCGTCGCGCCGCGCCCGCAGCGGTACCGGTGTCAGCGGAAATACGTTCAGGCGGTAATACAGGTCTTCGCGAAAACGCCCGGTGGCGACATCGGTGCGAAGATGACGGTTGGTGGTGGCAATGACGCGCACATCCAGCCCCATGGTCTGTCGTGCACCCAGGCGCTCGACCTCGCGCTCCTGCAATACCCGCAGCAGCTTGGCCTGCAGCGCCAGCGGAATCTCGGAGATCTCATCCAGCAGCAGGCTGCCGCCCTGGGCCTGCTCGAATTTGCCGGGATGAGCCGCGTGCGCGCCGGTGAAGGCGCCGCGCTCCCAGCCGAACAGAATCGCCTCCAGCATGTTCTCGGGGATCGCGGCGCAGTTGACCGCGACGAACGACTGGCGGGCACGCAGGGAATGCCGGTGGATATATCGCGCCAGCACTTCCTTGCCAGTGCCGGACTCGCCGGCGATCAGCACGGTGCATTCGCTGCGCGCGACACGGCGCGCCAGCTCCATCAGCCGAGTGGACACTTCGGCACAGGCCACGGGTTCGTGAACGTACATTGAAACTGTCATTGCCTCTTCAACTTCGTCGTTCCGGCGAAGACAGGAGCAATTTACGTGCCGCCTTCAATCTGTGACGCGGTTCACGATGGCGGGGATTTGCCGCCGCCTCAACGTCAAGTTTCCGACGCCGCCGAGTCACTGCCCGCCAGCGAATACTTGCGCAGCTTCTCGACCAGGGTCGTGCGCCGCAGGCCTAGCAGCCGGGCAGCACGCGCGACCGTGCCCTCGGCAGACTGCATCGCGCGCACAATCAGCCGCTGTTCCAGCGACTCGAGGTAATTGCGCAGATCGAAATCACCGGGAATCCCATCCAGCAGTGCATCGGCTCGCTGCGGATCGATCGCTGGCAGCTCGTCATCTGGCCCGGAGCCATCGTGCAGCATCGCCCTGGGGGCGATCGCATCGCCCGCTAGCGCCTCAAGGGCGGGTCCGAGCACGCTCAGCGCCGGCGCCGAGGCAATCAGCTCCTCCTGGCCGCCGGCTTCGGCCGCGCTCCAGTCGCGCGGCCGGTAGCGCGCCGGCAGGTCGGCAATCGTCACTGCGCGGCCGCCGCACTGAATCGACATGCGCTCGATCAGGTTGCCGAGCTCTCGCACGTTGCCGGGCCAGCCGTAGGCTTTCAGCGCTTCGATCGTCGCGCCGGCGAAATGTACCCGCGGACGGCCGGCGGCGCCGATGCGCTGCGCCAGATCGGCGATCAGCAGCGGCAGGTCCTCGCTGCGATCGCGCAGCGGCGGCATCTCGATCGGCACCACATTGAGCCGATAGAACAGGTCAGCGCGGAACGTGCCCTTGATAATGGATTCTTCAAGATTGTGATGGGTCGCGGCGATGATGCGCACATCACAGCGTTGCGAGACGCAACTGCCGACGCGTTCGTAAACGCGCTCCTGCAGCACCCGCAGCAGCTTCACCTGCATGGTGGGATTCATGTCGCCGATCTCGTCGAGAAAGATCGTGCCGCCGTCGGCGATCTCAAACCGGCCCTTGCGCGTGGCCAGCGCGCCGGTGAAGGCGCCTTTCTCGTGACCGAACAGCTCGCTCTCGAGCAGCTCGGCCGGAATCGCCCCGCAGTTGATCGGTACGAAGGTGCGCGCTCGTCGCGGCGAGGCTTCGTGAATCGCGCGCGCCACGACTTCTTTGCCGGTACCGGATTCGCCTAGGATCAGCACGTTGCTGTCGAATTCGGCCACCTGGCCAATCAGGCGATTGACGTGACGGATGAGCGCGCAGTGCCCGGTGGGCAGAGTCGCCGCACTGAGCGCGGCTGGCTCGTACGAATGACGCGCGTCGGTGCCAGCTAAGCCCCCGACAAAGACGGCTCTTTCAGCCATGAAGTTGTTGTTCCCTGGATATCTTTGGGAACAGACTAGTTATCGGGTTATGGAAAAAAGAGGGATTGCGTCACAGTGATGCTGAGCACAGTGTCGCATTTTCCTTAATATCAGGCCTTTATGCGCGCGCTTTGCGCGCATCGGCAATGTGGCGCCGGTGGCGAACGAACGCCAGCCGCTGAATCAGCTCCGCGACGCCATCCGACATGCTGGGAAATTTGACCTTCGCCATGCTGCCCTCGACCGAGATCACCTGCGCCGGCAATTCAAGCGGCTGCGGCAGCGAGCTGCGCAGCTGCACCCGCAGCAGACCATGCCCGCCGACCGGAGGCGTCTGGCCAATACAGGTCCAGGATGCGCCGAGGCTATTGAACAGAATCGTGGTCGCGGGCGGCATGCGATCCTTCGACACCAGTTTCGCGAGCAGCTGCATCACCAGGTTGAGCTTGAAATCGAGCCGCGCGATTTCGCCGGCCAGCGGCCCCAGGTCCTCGTTCTTGTCGCGCGCCGGATGCTCCTCCACCGAGACGCAGGCCTGCAGCAGCAGCAGATTGGCTTCCTCCAGGCCGAGCAGTTCGAAGCGATCCGGCGGCTCCCACAGCGCCATCCACTGCACCGGCAGCACGTCCTGATAAGCGAGCTCGTTGTCGAGCACGACTGTATCAACGTCTTCGTACATATGGGCTCCTTGGCGCGGCGATGCGGGTATCGGGGCGCCGCGCTGGTATTCTACGCGCCCGCGGGCGTCGCCCGTGCCATTTGCCGCACCTCCGGCCCGATTGCCACCCAGGCGCTGCGAATCTCTGCCAGCAGGCTCAGCACTTCGCAGATGAAGGCGGGATTGTTCTCGACATTGGCGCGCAGCAGCTGGCGCATCATGTAATCGTAAAGATCGCTCAGATTCTGCGCTATCGCACCGCCCCGAGCTATGTCGAGGCAGCCGCGCAGCTCGGCGACGATGCTGATGCAGCTGTGCAGCAGCTTGGCCTTGCGCACGATCTCGCTTCGCTCCATGCAGCCGCGCGCCGTGATCATGCGCTCCACGGCCGCATCCATCAGCATCAGCACCAGACCGTGCGGATCAGCGTTGGCAATACCACCGTGCACCGAAACGCTCTGGTAAGCCGCAAGCTTGGAATTTCGCGCAAACCGGCTCACGCCGTCGTACTCCATCGAACTTCGATGGTGAATATAACGGCCGCCTCAGCGCCAACTTGAACCTGGCCCGCGCGCGGCTTTATGCCTGCGGCACGCCCTGCACCAGCGGCAGGCTGGCAAATTGCTGCGACAGATAGGCCGACGTGGTCTGCAGCGAGGATAGCAGCGTATTCAGGGCCGAGTATTGCTGCGTCAGGCTCGCAGTGAGTGCGCTCATCTGCTGGTTGAGCGTATTTTCCTGCGCCGTCAGCGCATTTTCCTGCTTGATCAGCGTGCTGCTGGTGGCGGCAATCGCTCCGGTGGAATTCAGGGCAGTGGTCAGTTGCGAATTGAGCGTGTAGGCGACGCCGCCGGTGCCGCTGAATAGCTGGCTCACGGCGCTGAAATTGGTCGACAGCGCATTCGACAGCGTCGTTTTGTTGAGGCTCAGCGTGCCATCGGAATTGGTGGTAATGCCGATGCTCGCCAACGAGTTATAGCTCGACGAACCGGTGTTGACGACGCCGTAGAGCACCTGCTGAACCTGATTTTTGGTGCCCGAGAGCAGCGCGCTGCCCAGCAGCGGTCCGGCCGTGTTGGTGGCCGCATCGTAGCTGCCGAGCGGCGCCAGTGCGCTCACCAGCGTGTTATAGGCGGTTACGAAGCTGCTGATGTTGGCTTCAATCGTCGTGTTGTCGTTGCTGACGCTCAGCGTCGGGGCGCTGCCGGCGGTGGTGGTACCCAACAGGTTCAGCGTCACCCCGCTCAGTGCATTGGCCACGGTGTTGCTGGGGCTGGTGTAGGCGACGCCGGAGATACTGAACGCCGCATCCTGGGCGGCCGCCTGCTGCGTGTAATTCCCGGCGTTGCCGGCAGCGTAGGTCAAAGCGGCCAGGCCGTTACCTGCGTCGGTCTCGGTGACCTGAATGGTATTGGCGGCGCCGGTCAGGGACGACGACAGCACCAGGTGGGCGCCATCGGTACCCTGCAGCACCGTCGCGGCGACGCCAGGATTTCCGGCTGCACTATTGATAGCCGCCGCAACGCCGTTCAGCGTATTGTCGCTGGCGTCGATGGTGACGTTAAAGCTGGTGCCGCCGAGCGTGAGGGACAGCGTGCCGGTGCCGACGGTCGCTGCAATGCCGCCCACGAACGGCTTCGACAGCAGCTGCTGCGATTGCGCCAGCGCGCCTACCGTTACGGTGTAAGTGCCGGCGGCCGCGCCGGAGCTGGCAGTGGCGGTAAACGCCGTCTGGTCGCTGCTGCTCGCGATCTGCGCGTCGAACGCGCTCGGCGTGTCGAGCACCCCCAGGGAGGACTGGAAGGTGGACAGTGCGCTCTTGAGCGTCCCGATGGCGGAAATCTGCGTGCTCACCGCCTGCGTCTGCGCCGAGATCTGCGCATCCTGCGGTGCACGTGTCGCGGCCACCAGCTGCGAGACCAGCGAGCTCACATCGATGACCGAGCCGCCAGCCGCCTGGCTGCTCGAGCTACCCGCAATGGAGATGACCGGTGCTGTGGTAGCGCTGCCGCTGACGCTGCTGCTCATCGTGAGTTATCCCTCAAGTCTGCGGCGTCGAAAGGCCAAGGCCAAAAGACACAGGGTGGACGCCTTGTCGCGTCCACCCTGTGTGTTGTTGAGTAGCTGGACTTTCGGATTCATCGCCTTCCGTTACGGCAGGTGCTGCAGCAGCGACAGAATGTTCTGCGGAATCATGTTGGCCTGCGCCACCATCGCGGTGCTGGCCTGCTGCAGGATCTGCGCCTTCGACAGGTTCGAGGTCGCCTGCGCGTAGTCGGTGTCCTGAATCGAGCTGCGGGCGCTGCTCAGGTTGGTCGAATCGGTATTCAGACCGCTGATCGCAGCGGTGAACCGGTTCTGATAGGCACCCAGCTGCGCGCCCGACGTCGCCAGCTGCTGCAGCGCCGTATCGATCTGCGACAGCACCAGGTTGGAGCTGTCCACGGTCGTCACGCCGGCCGTGTTGAGGTACGTGGTCGTGCCGGCCGCCGTAATGACGGGGGCGGCGGCCAGACCGAGATTGGCGAGCGTGAAGGAGGCGCCCGATCCGGCAACCACAGCCACCGCGCCGGTCTGGCTGGTGGTGCTGCTCAGATTAATGCCATTGGTGGTCGCGTTGATCGTTGCGATGACGCCACCGTCCTGGCCCGAGATCGAGTTGATGGCGGCGGCGAGGGTCTTCAGATCTGTGGCCACGACGCCGGTCGCAGTGATGGTGCCAGTGGCCACACCATTGACCGTCACGGAGCCGGTCTGGGCGGCGGTAAGAGCGGCGGCTGTCAGCGGACCCACGGCCGTATACATTGTGCCCAGGGCTGCCGACTTCGCGCTCGCCACCGACGCCACGGTGATGGTCTGTCCGGCGTTCGCACCGACCTGGAAGGTGCTTCCCTGAAAGGTGCCGTCCAACAGGTTCACGCCATTGAACTGCGTGGTGGTCGCCACCTGGTCGATGTCGGCCTTGAGCTGCTGGAACTGCGTGTCGAGGTCCGCGCGGTCCTGCGCGCTGTTGGTCGCGTTGAGCGACTGCACCGCGAGGTCGCGCATGGTCTGCAGGTCACTGGTGATCTCCGACAGCGCGCCCGAGGCCGTCTGCGTCAGCGACACACCGTCGCTGGCGTTGTTGGCGGCCTGATTGAGGCCGTTGATCTGCGAGGTCATGCCCTGCGTGATCGCATAACCGGCGGCGTTGTCGGCCGCAGTGTTGATGCGCAAACCCGAAGACAGCTGCGCCAGTGCAGTCGCCAGCTGACCGCCCGAAGACGCCAGGCTGTTCTGCGCTACCAGTGCATCGATGTTGGTGTTAAGAACCAGTGACATTGCAAGTTGCTCCTAATGTTTAGGTCAAACGCCGGACGCCAATCCGTCGCGCTGTTGCCTCTTGCGACCCCATGGCCGCTGGCGTGTCACGTGGGTTATCGGTGCCCGGCAAGCGAACTTGAGTGCTGGCGGCCGGCGTTGTTGAAACTGCGCAACGGGTCACAATCCATTGCTCGATCGCCTGGGCATTAGAATCTATCAACTTCAAAGACTTAGGTACTTAAACAGCGACAGCTGCGAAATGGCGGCGTAGGACTGCTCGGCGGCCTGCAACCCGACCATCTGCTGGCTGAGGGTGGAGACCGCGGCGGCGTAGTCAACGTCCTGCAGACCGGATTTCTGCGTGCTCAGCGCGGTACTGGTCGAGGTATTGGTCGTGGTCTGCGCGCTCAGCATATCGATACGCGAACCGACGCTCGCCGATACCGTGGACAGGTGATTGACCGTCTGGTCGATATTCGTCAGCGCGCTGCCCAGGCTGGTTGCGAGCTGCGCCTTGGCAGCCGCAGTGTCCGCCGGCTTGGACAGCGCCGTGGCCAGCTGCGTGAGCGTGGCGAACATGCTCTGCTGGCCGCTCGGCGCCACCGTGAATGAATCGGCGGCGGCCGGTGAGCCGGTCACGGTCACCTGCACGCCTTGGAACTCAATCGCGCTGCCGGCGGTATAGGCGCCGTTGGCAACGACGGTGGTCCCGGTGCTGTTGTCGATGACCTGATAGGTGGTCGGACTGGTGAACGTCAGCGTGTACTTGTCGGGCACCCATTGCGCGCTGTCGACCACCGAGCCGGAGTCGATGATGCCGCTGCCGGTATTGGCGGCATTGGCGGCGGTGGTAAAGGTGCCGTTGCCAGCGGCTATGTTCATGAATGCGGTGGCGCCAGTATCGCTGTCGGCCACGCTCTGGTCAGCGCTGATCTGGATCAGCCGATTGCCGGCATCGCCCTGGTAGCTGACGTTGCCGCTGCTGTCGGCCGCGAACGACTGGGTCTGCGTGGCGTAGCCGGAGAACAGGTACTCGCCGTTGGAGTCCTTGGTATTGGCGGTGCCGAGCAGCGCCTGAATCTGGGTCTGGATCTGCGTGCCGATCTGTGCCCGGTTACTGTCGTTGAGGGTGGCATCGCCGGCCTGCACTACCAGGTCGCGAATGCTCTGCAGATTGCTGGTCGCAGTCGACAGCGAACTCTCCTCGAGCGTCAGGCGCGTCTGCGCCGACTGCAGATTGGTGCCGTATTGCGTGAGCTGCGCCTGCTGCTGCGACAGCTGCACGATCTGCGATGCCGCGACCGGATTGTCGGCCGCGGTCTGCACCGCCATGCCGCTCGAGAGCTCATTCTGCGTTTTCTGCAGCGCGCTCGATTGACTGTCGATCGCCAGGATGGCCTGCGAGGTGAATTCCGCTGTTGAAATGCGCATGGCTTAGCTCTGCACCGCACTAAGGATGGAAGTGAACAGATTCGCCGCCACCTTGATCACCTCGGCGGCGGCCTGGTAGGCCTGCTGGTACTGCACCAGGTTGGCGGCCTCTTCATCGAGATTGACGCCCGAGACGCTCTGCTGCGCATTGGTGGCATCGGTCAGCACCGCCTGCTGGGCCGTGGTACCGGTCTGCGCCTGACTGGTCTGGATGCCGATATTGGTGACCAGGTGATTGACCGCCGCGTTGATCGAGGTCGTGCCGCCGATCAGGCTCTGGTCGAGCAATCCGGCCATTGCGGTTACGTTGCGGTTATCGCCGCTGCCGCTGGCATTGTCATCGATCGCGAAACTGTCGCCGCTCGCCGGTGCGCCCGTGAGCGTCACCTGGATACCGTTGAAGCTTATCGGCGTGCCGGAGGTATAGGCGCCGTTGCCGACCACGATGCCGGCGGCGTTGGTCACCTGATAATTGGTAGCGCTGGTGAAACTCAGGGTGTAGTTGCCGCGCACCCAGGTGGCGCTGTTGGGCACGGTCCCCTGATCGATGCTGGCGCTGCCGGTATTGCCGCTGGCCGCCGAGGTCAGCAGCGGCGCGGCCGCGGCCAGCTGGCTCGGATCGGTCAGCAACACCTGCATGCCGGCTACCGCGCCGCGAGTGGGTTCGATCTGGTAGCTGTCGCCGGCCGCAGCGCCGGCGCCGACCACGAACGACAGGCCGTCGGCCGTGAACGGCGTGGCAACGCTGCCGTTACCGCTCAGCGCCACGCTGGCGCCCGAGCTCGCGTCGCTCAGGCTCCAGTTGGCGCCGTCGTACTTCAATATATAGCTGTCGCTGGTGATGGCGTTGGCATTGCTGACCGTCGCGCTGATCGCGCCGGCGCCGGTATTGGCGCTGTTGGGCAGAACTTCTACCGCGCCGACCGAAAATACCGCCTGCCCGGGATTGCCGGACTGATCCAGTCCCGCCCGGTTCTGCGCGTTCACGGCGCTGGTCAGCACCACGGCGATCTGGCCGAGGCTGTTGCGTGCCGGATCGAGCATCTGGCTTCGAAACTGCAGCGTGCCACCGAGGCTGCCGCCGCTGATCTGACGCGTGACGTCGGTCGTACCGGCGGCGGTGCTCAGCGCCAGGTCCTGCTCCGAGGGATCGTAGGCATTCTGAATGGTCGTCAGGCTGGCGGCCGTGGTGCCGGTCACCAGCGTCTGGCCGGAGCCGATGTAGACATTAACCGAGCCATCGGACTGCTGCGTGGTGCTGACGCTCGCGTAGGTGGCGAGCTGATTGAGCAGCTGGTTGCGCTGATCGAGCAGACTGTTGGGTGCCTGCTTGCTCGACGAGGTGTCCGCCATGATCTGCTGGTTCAGCGTCGCGATGCTCTGTGCCAGGGCTGTCACCTGGCTGGCGTCGCCGCTGAGCTGTGCGTTGGCCTGCAGATCGAGATTCTGCAGGCTGCTGTCATCGCTCTGCAGGTTGCTCACCAGCTGCTGCGCCTGGCTGATGAACGCCTGGCGCGAAGCCGAGGCGGTAGGTGCATTGGCGACCGTCTGCAGTGAGCCGACCAGACTCTGCAATTGCGAGGACAGGCCGTCGGTCGTACTGCCCAGAAGATTGTCGACCTGCGCGGCCTGGCTGGAAAAACTGTTGAGCTGGTTGTACGCGCTGGTGGCCGAGACCACCTGGGAGGCGACGGTCTGGTTGAAAGTGCGCTGAATGCCGTTGACCGCGACACCGTCACCGATCGAGATGTTGCCGATGTAGGGCCCCGGCACACTGATCAGATTGGCGCTTTCGCGGCTATAGCCGGGCGTCGCCGCGTTGGCGATGTTATTGCTCGTGGTATCGAGTTCTTGCTGGAACGCCAGCAGGCCCGATACGCTCGTGTTCAGCATGTCGGACATGAGGACTCCTGCAAAACACCAGGCTCGGTGCGCTTCACGCCGATACTTCCGTCCACTGTTTCGGCACCGCGTCTCACGACTTGAGCGCCGCCGCACGCAGCTGGTGTAGCGTCGCGACGGTAGCGACCAGCTTGTTCACATAATCCGGATCGGTGGCATAGCCGCCGCGCTGCAGCCCACTGGCAAACGCCTGCACGTCCGAACCGGCGTCCAGGGCGCGGGCATAACGCGGACTGCCGCGCAGCAACGAGACATAATCGCCGACGCTCTGGGCGGCGTCGCCGTAGCTGCGAAAGGCCGCCCGGGTCGTGCCTGGGGTGCCTTGATCGAACTCGGTGGTGGTTGCGGCTACGGAAGCCCCGCGCCAGGAATCCCCCGCCTTGACACCAAACAGGTTGTAGCTGCTGTGCCCGTCGGCACCCGCCGGCATGTTGCGTCCCCATCCGCTCTCCAGCGCCGCCTGCGCGATCAGCGTATCTGGCGCCACTCCGAGGCTGTGGCCGGCGCTTTGCGCCAGCGGCTCGAGCGAGCGCACGAAGTCGGCGCGCTGCGCACTGGCAATCCTGTCGCCAGCGACGGCGGCGCCCGATGCGGCTGTGGCCCGCGTGTCGGCGCCGCTCGCGGCCGCCGGTGTCGACGCGGCGCTGTGCGCGGCGTTGCTGCGCATTAGTTGCTGCATCAGCATCTCGGCGAGCCCCAGGCCTTTGCCGTGCGCCATTTGCAGCGCCAGCTGCTGGTCGTACATATCCTGGTAGGTCTTGGTTTCCTCGCTGTCGCCCAGGCCAGCGCCGAGCGAGCCCTCGCGCATCGATTTCAACATCATCGCGGTAAACAGACCCTCGAACTGGCGCGCCGCCTCGCGCAGCGCCTGCGGATCTTGCCGCCCCGCTGACGAACGCAGCCGCTCCAGTCCCTGGAAATCAGCATAGAAGCTGGGCGCGACGGTCGGGGCGCTCATGCGATCAGATCACGATCAGTTCCGCGCGCAATGCGCCGGCTTCTTTCAATGCTTCGAGAATAGCCACCAGGTCCCCTGGCGCCGCACCGACCTGATTCACGGCACGCACAATCTCATCGAGATTCACGCCGGCGTTGAACACGAACATGCGTGCCTCGGGCTGGCTGATCGAGATATCCGAATGCGGCGTGATCGTGGTCGTGCCCTGGCTGAAGGCGTTCGGCTGGCTGACCTCATTGCGCTCGGTGATCGTCACCGACAGCGAGCCATGGGCGACTGCCGCCGGCGTCACGCGCACGCGTGAGCCGATCACCACCGTGCCGGTGCGCGAATTGATGATCACCCGCGCCGGCGCATCACCGGGTTCGATCTCCAGCTCCTGCAGCACCGACACAAAGGCGATGCGTTGGCGGGCGTCGGCTGGCGCGGCTACCTTGACCGAGACCGGATCGAGCGCGACCGCGGTATCGCCGCCGAGCAGCTTGTTGATGCCCTCGGTCAGATGACTGGCGGTGGTGAAGTCGGGGGTATTCAGATTGAGCATCACGAACGGCTGGCTGGCGAAGTCGTTGCGCACCTCGTGCTCGACCGTGGCGCCGTTAGGCACGCGACCGCCGCTCGGCACATTCACGCTCACCCGCGAACCGTCCTTGCCCGAGACGCCGAAGCCGGCGACCACGACGCTGCCCTGGGCCATCGCGTAGACCTCGCCGTCGGCGCCGCGCATCGGCGTCATCAACAGGTCGCCGCCGCGCAGGCTGCTGGCATTGCCGATGGAACCGACTGTGACGTCGATGGTCTGGCCGACCTTGATGAACGGTGGCAATTGCGCGGTCACCGTGACGGCGGCAACGTTCTTGAGCTGCGGACTGATGTTAGCCGGAATGGTGACGCCGAATTTCTCCAGCATGTTGATGATGCTCTGTACGGTGAACGGCGTCTGCGTCGTCTGGTCGCCGGTGCCGTCTAGTCCGACCACCAGCCCGTAGCCGACCAGCTGGTTGCTGCGCACGCCGGCGACCACGGCCAGATCCTTGACCCGCTCAGCCGGCGCCAGCCCCGGCAGCAGACACAAGGCGATCACGAAACTCGAGCGAAATCTGTGCATGAGTGGCGCTGCGGCTAGAACGGCATGTAGGGCGAATCGAAGAAGCGCGCCAGCCACGACTTGGTATTCGAATCCGCCAGCGTGCCCTGGCCGCCGTAGGAGATGGTCGCGTCGGCGACGTTATACGACGGCACCACATTGTCCGGACCGATATCCACCGGGCGAACGATGCCCTGGATCCGCACGTATTCGCGGCCCTGATTCAGCGTGATCCATTTCTGACCGCGAACCAGCAGGTTGCCGTTGGCCAGTCGCCTGGCGACCGTCACCGAAATGTATCCGCTCAGCTGGTTGCTCTGCGCGCTGGTGCCCTCGCCGTCGAACTGGCTGCTGTCGGCCAGTGAGCCGCTCAGAACATTGCGCCCGTGGATCGTCAGCGTGCCGCCGAGGATGTTCGCACCCGGCAGCGTCGTGGTCGTATTCTTCTTCGTGGTCGTGACCGCACTCTTGGAGGCGTTGGTGCTCTCCTCGAGTTGGATCGTGAGGATATCCCCGACGCGACGCGCCACGGCGTTATCGAAAAGCGCCTGATCGTGTCCCGACTGATAGATCGCGCCATTGCCGGCGCTGACCACGGGAATCTCATCAGGCAGCGTCGAAGCGAAATCGGCCGGAGGCGGATGCGCCGTGTGACAGGCACTGAGGGCTGCCATGAGGCCGATCAGGCCGCTACTCTTTAATATAGGGCGGCTGATCACAGCGCGGTGCTCAGGTTCTGCAGCATCTGGTCGGTGGTCTGGATCGCCTTGCTGTCCATTTCATAGGCGCGCTGGGTCTCGATCATGCTCACCATTTCCGACACCACATCGACGTTGGAGCTTTCGGTGGCACCCTGCTGCAGGGTGCCCATGCCCGACAGGCCCGGGTTTGCGGTCTGTGCGGTACCGCTTGAGGCGGATGCGGTCAGCAGGTTCTGGCCAAGCGGCTGCAGGCCCGCCTCGTTGACGAAGTCCGCCAGTTGCAGCGTTCCCACGGTGGTCGGCGCAGTCTGGCCGGCCACCAGCACGCTGACGGTGCCATCGTTGCCGATGGTGATCGACTGCGCGCCCTGGGGAATGGTGATCGCCGGCTGCAGCACGTAGCCGCTGGCGGTGACCACCTGTCCCTGGGCGTTGGTCTGGAAGCTGCCATCGCGCGTATAGGCCAGGGTGCCCTCCGGTGTCAGCACCTGAAAGAAACCGCGACCGTTGATCGCCACATCGAGCGAGTTGCCGGTCTGATTGACGCTGCCCTGGGTGTAGAGCTTTTCGGTCGCTACCATCTGCACGCCGGTGCCCAGGTTCAGGCCGGTCGGAGCCAGCGTGTCCTGCGAGGTCGAGCCACCCACCTGGCGCACGTTCTGGTAATACAGGTCCTGGAACACCCCGCGCGACTGTTTGAAGCCGGTGGTGTTGACGTTGGCAAGGTTGTTGGCCACCACCGCCATCTTGCTCTCCTGGGCGTCAAGCCCGGTTTTCGCTGCCCACAGTGCGCTGTTCATGGCTTCATATTTCCTGTCATGGGATTAGCCGCTGGTCTGCAGCAGCTTGGTTGAGGAGGTGTCGTTATCTTCAGCGGCCTTCATCGACTTGAGCTGCATGTCGTAGCTGCGCGCCAGCTCGATCATGTTGGTCATCGCTGCCGCCATGTTGACGTTGCTGGACTCGAGCGCACCGGGCACCAGCTGTACCGTGGCATCCGCCGCAGCGTCGCCACCGCTGTGCAGGCGAAACAGTCCGCCATCGGTGCGCACCAGCGACTCGCTCGGCGGATTTACCAGCTTGATGCGGCCGCACACCGCGACAGTCTGCGGCGTCTGGCCGAGCGGAACGATCGAGATCGAGCCGTCGTTCCCGACCGAGATCGACGCGTATGGTGGCACCGCGATCGGACCTGAGTCGCTCAGCACCGGATAGCCCTGCGCGGTGGTCATTTGGCCGTTGGGATCCACGCGCAGATCGCCGGCACGGGTATAGGCCTCGCTGCCCTGCGGACTCTGCACGGCGATCCAGCCTGACCCCTGCACTGCCACATCCAGATTGCGCCCGGTCTGTTGGATCGTGCCGGCGCTCAGATCCGAGCCGACCGAGCTGTCGGTGGCGTAGGCTCGCGAAGGCAGACCGGCACCCTGTACCTGCTGCGACTGGAACGCCGACAGGTCGGCATGAAAGCCGACCGTGCTGATGTTCGCCAGGTTGTAGCTGTTGGTCGTCTGGGCACGCAGCGTTTGCTTCGCGCCCGACATCGCCACATATACGAGACGGTCCATGAGGGCGGATCGTCAGCTCAGGCCTGAGTCGGAATCTGGATCACGGTCTGCGTGATCTGGTTCTGGGTCGAGATCATCTGCGCGTTGGCCTGAAAGGCGCGCTGCGCCTGGATCATGTTTACCAGCTGTGCGGTGACATCGACGTTGGATTCCTCCACCGAGCCGGATTCGACCTGGCCCAGCCCTGCGGTCCCGGCCTGCCCGTACAGCGCCTGACCTGAGGCCGCCGTCTGCTCCCAGTCGGAATTACCCAGTTGCGCCAGGCCTTCGGCGTTGGCGAACTTGGCCAGAGCGACCTGCCCGAGCTGTACCGATTGGCCGTTGGTGTACTGCGCTTCCACGATACCGGCGGTATCGATGTTGACGCCGCTGAGCGTGCCGGTGGTGAAGCCATCCTGCTGGATCGAACTCACGGCGAACGCATCGCCGAACTGAGTGGTCTTGCTGAAGTTGAAATTCATCGCCAGCGGACCGGCGCCGGTGGTCGGCGTATAGGGACCGAAGGAGATGTCACCGTTGGCCGGCGTGGTCATGGCACCGCTGCTGGAGAATGTCAGCGGCTGCGCCGCGCCCACTGCCTGGCCATCGACGGTGAGGTAGGCATTCCATTGGTTCGCGGTGGCGGTCTTGGCGAAAAACACCGTCGCGGTATGCGCGGCGCCAAGCGAGTCATAGACCGTCGCAGTGGTGGAATTGTTGTAACTGTTGGCATCGGTGGGACTGAACACCGCCGTGGTCGGCACCGTCGCATTGGCCGGCAGGTCGAGCGTGAAATCGACGTTCTGGGTCGCCACCGGCGCGCTGTCGCCGGCCGAGATCTGCAGGTTTGTGGTCGAGCTGGTGTTGAAGCCGCCGGTGGTGGGTGCGTAGACCTGCAGCACCTGGCCCTGCGGATTGACCACGAGGCCATCGCTGTTGGTCGAGAAGTCTCCGGAGCGCGTGTACGACAGGGCACCGCCGCTGCTGACGGCAAAGAAGCCGCCGCCGCTGATCGCAAGATTGAGATTGTTACCGGTGGTCTCGATCGAACCCTGCGAGAAGTCCTGCTGCACCGCCGCCACCTGCACGCCATTGCCGATGGCATCGGCGGCGATGCCGTTCTGCGAGCCTGCATACAGATCGGAGTATTCGGTCACGGACTGCTTGAAACCCGTGGTATTCGCATTGGCGATGTTGTTGGACACGACGTTCAGACCTGCCTGCGCAGCGTCGATACCACTCAAAGCGATGCCAAATGACATATAGATGGCTCCTGTACTAATGATTTCAGATGGAAAATCGGTATCACTCGACCTGTTCGATATTGGCGAGCGCGATCGGGCCGAGCTGCGGCGTATTCACCGTGACACCGCTGCCGGAGTTGAGCGAGACGCTCGACACGGTACCGGCCAGATAAGTCTGCGCACCGACGGCGCTGCCATTCACGTTCGCCAGCGCCTGCACGCTGTAGCTACCCGAGGGCGCCGCGGCGCCGCTCAGCGTGCTGCCGTTCCAGGTAAACGAGCTCATGCCGGAACTTGCGCCGAGCTTGATCTGCTGTACCAGCATGCCGCCGCTGTTGGTAATGTTGACCACGATGCTGCTGGCGCCGGCCGGCGCCTGAACCGCACCGGCCATGGATTGACCGGCGGTGTATTGCGTCGAGCTTGCCTGGGTCAGCACCGAATGTCCGACCAGACTGGCGCTCGACAGCGCCTGGTTAGCCAGCAACGTGGAGCTCAGCGTGGATAGCGAGCTCTGCATCGAATCGATGCCGGACACGGTGCCGAACTGCGCCAGCTGCGTGACGAAGGTGGACGGATCGAGCGGCTGCGTTGGATCCTGATTCTTCAGCTGCGCGGTCATCAGTGTCAGAAAGTCGTTGACACTCAGCGCCGATATCGAGGCTGCGGCCGCCGCGGCCGCGGTCGTGTCGCTGGCTTTGGCTGCGTTGGTCTGGTCGTTGTTGTTCACACTGGGAATCGACATGCGGACGCTCCGTGGTTAGGCGTTTCAGCTCTGGCCGAGCTTGAGGGTGTCGAGCATCATGTTGCGGGCCGTGTTCATGACTTCCACGTTGTTCTGGTAGGAACGCGAGGCCGAGATCATGTCGGTCATCTCTTCGACCACGTTGACGTTGGAGCTGTAGACATAGCCATCGGAATTCGCCAGTGGATTACTCGGGTCGTAGCGCTGCTCGGGCGCCGCACTATTGGGCACAATGCCAAGCACCTTGACGCTGGCGCTCGCCTGTTCTGACATCTGGCTCGCCGCCGCGCCGAGCGCCTGTACGCTCTGGAATACCGGATGCTTGGCCTGGTAAACCTGTTTCGGATCGCCGCTGACGCTGTCGGCGTTGGCCAGGTTGCTGGCCACCGTATTGAGCCTGACCGATTCGGCGCTCATGCCCGAGCCGGCGATTTCGAAAACCTTGAATGAAGACATGGGTTCTCCGTCTGGCTTACTAGCCGGTAATCGCGGTCATCAATTCCTTGAGACGCGCATTGAGAAACGTGAGCGTGGCCTGGTAGCGGACCGCATTTTCGGCAAAGGCCGCCTGCTCGAGCTGCGTGTCGACGGTGTTGCCGTCGAGTGATGGGGCCATCGGCACCCGATATTTGAGATTGCCGCCGAGCGCATCCGCGCCCTCGACGCTCTGGCCGCCCAGGTGCGCGGCATTGGTGGTCGAGACGCTGAGCGTGCCGCTTGCGCTGGCAGCGCTGCTGCTGGCGGGCCCGCCGCTGGCAGCGGCCAGGGCCGCCTTGAAATCGATATCGCGCGCCTTGTAGTTCGGCGTATCGGCATTGGCCATATTGGCCGCGAGCAGCTCGGTGCGCTGCGCTTCCAGCCTCAGCGCCTGCGCATGTACGCCCAGATAGCTGTCCAAGTTCAGTGCCATGCCGCCCTCGTGAAGAAATTCACTCGGGGGTGCAGGAGCAAGGCTTATGCCACGGTGCGCATATCGCACTCGTCACAGTCAAATGTGTGAGCCAGTGCCGCCCACGGCTGCGAACGCAGCGCTCGCGCACGGCGGGTGCGGCCAGCGATTGCCGCTTACCGGCAATGCGCAGCCGCGCCGCGCACGCACGCCACGACGGCGGGCTACATCGCGGTTATCGACCGGGCGCGTGCGCGCTTGAGCGTCAGAATTCCGGCGCCGCTGCGTGGCACGGCAATTGCTCCCTGCTCGGTCAGGAGTTATCCACCAGTCAGCTATGAATTGGTTGCACAGCCGCACACTGCGTTTGATTCTGCCGAGCCTGGCAGTGACCGCTGCTGCGCTGAGCGCACCGGTTGCCGACATCGCGTCGCTGCAGGCCGCGGCCGAACGAGCCGTGCGACACGAGATCCCACAGGGCGAGGGTCAGGTCATCGTGCACGCGCAGAATCTCGACCCGCGGCTGCGTCTGGCAGAATGCGACCGAGCGTTGACTGCCGGCATCGCCGGCGACGGACAGGCGCGCGCGCATACCACGGTCGCGGTGCGCTGCGAGGGCAGCGTGCGTTGGACCATCTATCTGAGCGTGACTATCGACTCGGAATTCTCCGTGCTGGTGGCCACGCACGCACTGGCGCGCGATGCGCAGCTTCGCCCCGAGGACTTCGAACTGACGCCGCGCCACCTGCCCGGCCTGACCACCGATTACGTGACCAAGCCGGCGTTACTTGCGGGCCAGCGCCTGCGACAGGCGATCGCCAGCGGCGAGGCCCTGAGCCTTGCGGCGCTGACGCCGAGTAACGTGATTCATCGCGGCCAGCAGGTCACGCTGATCGCCGGCTCGGGAAGTTTCGAGGTGCGCATGAGCGCCATTGCACTGTCCGATGGGCGCGTCGCCGATCGCATCCGCGTCCAGAACCAGAGCTCGCAGCGCGTCATCGAGGGCATCGTACGCTCGGACAGCGTGGTCGAGGTTCCATTATGACAAATCAAAGGCGCCTAAAGTTTGACGGACGTCGGCCGATAGCAGAATCGAGGACCACAAGGAGACTGTAGTGGCAGACCGGATCAAAGGACTGGATAGTAGTTCCCTCGGAGCCAGCAGCAGTGGCAGTCCGATCGAGCAGATACGCGCCAGCACTGCAGTCAGCACGGCGACCAGCGCGCCGCAACCGAGCGTCGACAGCGTGAATATCACCGATTCCGCACGTCGGCTGTTCGCTCTGGCGCAGGCAGTACACGACGCACCCGAGGTCGACACCCAGCGCGTTGCGGTGCTGCAGCAAGCTATCGTCAGTGGTCAGTACACCATCAACCCGGACCGAATCGCCGATCGCCTGCTGCAGATGGAGCAGGATCTGGTGGCCGCACATTAATCCGACATGACGCTGCCGCGCGCCGACGTCCATCAGCAGCTGAGCCGTATCCTCGACGAGGAGTTGCGCCTGCTCGAGGAGCTGGAGGCGCTGCTGCGCGACGAATCCGCGATCCTCGGGCGCGACGACGTCGAGGCGATCGCGCGCATCGGCTCGACGCGCCAGCACTGTGTCGACGCGCTGACGCGCCTGGACAGCGAGCGTGCCGACATCTGCCGCATGCTGTCATTCGGCCAGGGACGCGGCGCCCTCGGCAAACTGTATGGCTGGTGTGATGCCAACGGCGCGCTCAACTCGAAGTGGCTGGCCAATCTTGCGATTGCCCGTCGCTGCCAGCAGCTCAACGACACCAACGGCGCCGTCGTCACCGCCAAACTGTCGCGCGTACAGCAACTGCTGATGGTGATCCGCGGCACCTGCGCGCCGCCGGTGTACAGCGCCCGCGCATCGCGCTACGGCGTGCTCGGCACCCGCGATCTCGGGCGCGCCTAGAATCACGCGCTTCAGGCAGCCCAGTACACCGACACCGGCACCTGCTGTTGCCGCAACAGCGCGCGCACCGGCATTTCCGCCACCGGCCCGCTCATGGCCGCACGCTCATAGGTGGCCCACTTGCCGCTGCCGATGATCAGCAGTCCAATGCGACGCGAGTCGAGCAGCGCACTCAGATTCAGACTCATGCGCGCGTGCGGCGCCACCGGGGCGATCATGGCCACACAACCCGGCGGCTGCAGCGGATCGATCGCACTCACCAGGCCGGGCGAATCCGGAAACAACGAGGCAGTGTGGCCGTCGTCGCCCATGCCGAGCAGCATATAGTCGAATGGCCGCGGCAGCGGCGCGATCGCCGACCAGATCGAGGCGGCCGCGTCGGCCGGGTTCGCGGCGGCATTCTTCATGCCGACAAAATTTGCGTTCGCGGCCGCGTTGCGCAGCAGGTGCTCGCGTACCAAGTGCTCATTACTATCGCTGCTCGTGGTCTCGACCCAACGCTCATCGGTCAGCGTGATGCAGACGCGGCGCCAATCGAGCGGCGCGCGCGAAAGTGTGTCGAACAACGCCATCGGTGAGCGGCCGCCTGAAACCGCCAGGCTGGCGCTGCCGCCGCCGCGCATGCCGCCTTCCAGCGCCGCGACGATCTGGGCCGCCAGCGCCTCAGTCAGTGCTGCGCGCTCCGGGTAGCGACGCAAGCGGGTATCAAATCTCGCCGTGCCAGGCATAGCCGTCCCGTCCGATCAGCGAGCTGGCGGCCGCCGGACCCCAGCTTCCAGCGGTATAGCTACCAGATCGAAGTCCGGCAATTGCTTCGCCGGCATGGAACGGTCCCTGGAAGTGGCAGCCAAGCGCTCTCCTTTATATGGTCACATGCAGCCTAGTCTGTACTATATTCCCCGGCACAGCATCTGCACTTACCGTACCAGTGACCCAGCAAAAATCTCCGATCGCATCGCTGCACACCGGCGTTGCCGAAGTGACCGAGCGCATTCGCTCGCGCAGCCAGCACACACGGCACGACTATCTTGCGCGCATGCGGGCGGCGCGCCGGGTGGCACTGGTGACCGACGGGCACATGTCGGGCGCATCGGGCAGCGTGCCGGCGATGCCGAATCCGGCGCACTGAGCTGCTTCGCATGAAAACCGCAAGCCCGAACATTCGCGACATCATGGCGACATCGACCGTCATCCCGGTGCTGACCATCCAGCGTCTGGAGCATGCCGTGCCACTGGCCGAAGCGCTGGTGCGCGGCGGATTGCGGGTGCTGGAAGTCACGCTGCGCACGTCCTGCGCACTCGAAGCGATCCGGGCGATGCGCGCGGCAGTGCCCGCTGCGATCGTCGGCGGCGGAACGCTGACACGGGCCCGTGATCTTAGCGCCTGCGCGGCGGCGGGCGCGCAATTTGGCGTGACACCGGGCCTCACCGCAGAGTTGATCGCGGCTGCGGCAAAATCACGCTTTCCAATGTTGCCCGGCATCATGACGCCGACCGAACTAATCGCGGCACGCGCGGCAGGCTTCGACGCCTGCAAGCTGTTCCCGGCGCAGCAGGCCGGCGGTGTCGGCATGCTCAAGGCCCTGGGCGGTCCGTTTCCGGATCACGTGTTCTGCCCCACTGGCGGCGTCACCCGCGCCAACGCGGTCGAATACCTGGCATTGCCGAACGTGCTGTGTGTCGGCGGCTCGTGGATCACCCCGGCGGCGGCCATGGCCACTGCTGACTGGACGACGATCGAGTCGCTGGCACGTGAGGCGGCCGCCTTACACAGTTGATACTGCTGGTCGGCGGCGGTGCCGATCGGCGGCGGTGCCGATCGGTGCGAAAATGAGCTATGCTTGCAGAGCTCGTTTGATCCTCCAAGGACCGTCAGGCCGATAAGCGTGAAGATCACCGGACCATTGAACAGAATGCGACGCTCGCCGCTGCGCCGACTGGTCGCGCTGATCGCGGTGTTCGCGCTGTTCGGCGGCGGCCTGGCGCAGGCGGCGCATTTTCATAAGAACGAGGGCGCCCGTGGCGCCGAGACGCACCTGCAGTGCCTGCTGTGCGTGCATGCCGATCGCTGGGCCGGACCACCCGAGCTGCCCAAGCACACCGGTCCGACGCTCGCAGTCAGCACGGTCATCGCACGGCTCACCACGCCAGAGCCCACCCGGCCGCACGCCGACTTCTACGACGCCCGCGGTCCGCCCCTGATCTGATCCTGTCCGCCCGCCCATCGCGGCGGGCTTCCACGCAATCGCCTTGCGCCTTCGGGTTCTCCCGTACGCGCTCCATATGGCTTTCACAGGATCCGATCAAATGTCTTATTCAAATGCCCGTATCACGCTGGCCGCGGCGCTCTACTGCGTGCTGGCTGTACCAGCGCTGCGTGCCGCCGAGGCTGTCGGCAGCAGCACCGCCGCTGACAGCATCGCCGCTGACAGCACCATTGGTAGCGCCACTACCGCCGTCACCGTCAGTCCCGACTCGGCTGCCAGCGGGGCAACTGCCGACGTGCTGCCGACGATCGTCATCACCGCGACGATACTGAATGAGAAGCGCGCCGGGATCGAGACGCAGACCGGCGCCTCGACCTACATCATCGATGATGCGGCGATCGCAGCCACTCCCGGGGGCGACAATACGCTGCTGAACCAGGTCATATTGCAGGCGCCGGACGTGGCGCAGGATTCCTTTGGCCAATTTCACGTCCGCGGTGATCACAATGATCTGCAATACCGCCTGAACGGCATCATCCTGCCGGAAGGCATCAGCGTCTTCGGTCAATCACTGAGCCCGCGCCTGATTTCCTCGCTCAAGCTGATCACCGGTGCATTACCGGCCGAGTACGGGCTGCGCACCGCCGGCATCATCGACATGACCACCAGGAGCGGTCTGCTCGATCCTGGCGGCTCGATCTCCGTCTATGGCGGCAGCCACGGCACTTTCGAGCCGAGCTTCGACTACGGCGGCAACTCCGGCAACCTGAATTACTTCATCTCGGGCGATATGCTGCGTAACGATCTGGGCATCGAGTCGCCCGACGGCAGCACCAATCCGATTCACGACCACTCGACGCAGTATCACGGCTTCGGTTACTTCGAGGACATTCTCGATGCCGGCAATCGGCTGTCGTTGATCCTCGGCACCTCCAACGATAGCTTCCAGATTCCCGACCTGAACGGCCTGCAACCGAGCCTCGGGCTGAGTGTCAACGGCCAGACGGCGTATCCGAGCCAGCAGCTGAACGAGAACCAGCGCGAGCTGACCAGCTATGCGATCGTAAGCTGGCAGCACTCCGAGGATGCGCTGGACTGGCAGAGCTCGCTGAGCGGCCGATATTCGAGTCTTACCTTCGAGCCCGACCCGACCGGCGACCTGCTCTACAACGGCATCTCGCAATGGGCCTACAAGCGCGACGATGCGCTCGGCTGGCAGACCGATGGCGCCTACAAGCTCAACGACGCACATACGATACGCGGCGGCTGGTACCTGCAGCACGACAGCGCCACCAACACCACCACCTCGCTGGTGTTGCCCACCAACGTCGGAGCGCCGGCCAACGAGATTCCCGAGTCGATCGCTGACAGCGGCTCGCAGACGCAATGGATCGAGAGCCTGTACCTGCAGGATGAATGGCAGATCGCGGCGCCGCTGACCCTCAATTACGGTCTGCGCGCCGATCACTACAATGCCTATTCGAGCGGCAGTCAGCTCAGTCCGCGCCTCAACCTCGTGTGGAAGCCCTGGGCGGCGACCACGCTGCATGCCGGGTATTCGCGCTACTTCACGCCACCGCCATTCGAGCTGATCGCGAGTGAGTCGATCAGCAAGTTCGCCAACACCAGCGCCGCCCCGGCGGTGCTCACCGACACGGCGCCGATGGCGGAGCGGGCCAACTACTTCGATGCCGGTGTGGAGCAGAAACTGCTCGACGGCCTGACGCTGGGTGTCGACAGCTACTACCGCCGCTCACAGAACCTGATCGACGAGGGCCAGTTCGGCGCACCGATCATCCTCACGCCGTTCAACTATCTCAAGGGCAAGATCGAGGGCATCGAGTTCACCGGCAACTACGCCAGCCACGACTTCTCCGCCTACGCGAACCTCTCGTTCCAGACCGCGATCGGCCGTCATTTCGAGTCGGCACAGTTCAATTTCTCGCCGGATGATCTGGTGTACGTCGCCAACAACTACATTCATCTCGATCATGAGCAGCGGGTCAACGCCTCGGCCGGCGCCTCCTATCTGTGGGACGGCACGCGCTTCAGTGCCGATATGCTGTTCGGTAGCGGCCTGCGGGCAAATCAACCGCTTGCGGACGGCAGTTCCATCCCCAACGGCACCCACCTGCCCACGTACGCGCAGGTGAATCTCGGCACCAGTCACGCCTTTCACTTCGCCGGCACCGGAGCCCTGACGGTACGCTTCGACGTCATCAACGTGTTCGACAAGATCTACGAGATTCGTAACGGCACCGGCGTTGGCGTCGGCGCACCGCAGTTCGGACCGCGACGCGGATTTTTTGGCGGGCTGTCGAAGCAGCTATAGCAACCGAAGGCCGGCACGGTATAGTCGCGCGATATCCATGGCGAGGATCGGCGATGCCGGATCTGATCGATGTATTCGTGCTCGCGATCGTGCAGGGAGTGTGCGAGCTGCTGCCGGTGTCGAGTTCGGCGCACGTGATCATCGCCGAAAGGCTCATGGGTCTGGATCCGACCACGCCAGCCATGACGTTTCTGCTGGTCATGCTTCACACCGGCACCATGCTGGCGGTCATCGTGTACTTCTGGAGCACCTGGCGCAGCCGCTTCTTTTCCTCCGCTGCCGCGTTCTGGTCGTTCGCCCGCAATGTCGTGGCAGCCACGGCCTGCACCGGTGTCGTCGGTCTCGGTCTGACGCTGCTGATCGAACGTGTGCTGCTCGGCGGGGCGCCCGGGGCGGCCGTCGAGCAGCTGTTCGGCAACCTGATGCTGATCGCCGTGGCGCTGGCGACGGTCGGAATCATGATCATCTGGTCCGGTCTGCGCACTACCGGGACGAACGAGAAACAGTCCATGGTGCTGCCCGATGCGATCTGGATAGGCACGGTGCAGGGTTTGTGTCTGCCATTCAGAGGTTTCTCGCGCTCCGGGGCGACGATTTCCACCGGCTTGTTTCGCGGTCTGCGCAAGGACCTGCTGGAAGACTTCAGTTTTGCGCTGGCGGTCGTGCTGACGCCCGCCGTCATCGTGCGCGAATGGCATCGGCTGCTCAAGGCTCAGCACCTCGCCGATGTCGCGAGCGATAGTCTGGGGCCGATTTGGCCCTGCCTGCTTGGCATGGTCCTGAGTTTTGCCGCCGGCTGGCTGTCGCTGAAATGGCTGTCGCGTTGGCTCGAGCATGGGCGTTGGCACCTGTTTGGTTACTACTGCCTGTTTGCGGCCGTGGCGGTGTTTATTACCGGTAAATTCCTGTCGGGACCGCTCGGCTGACGGCGTCGGTCGCGCGGCCGCGTCGACTCATCATCCCGGCATCGCCTGCTATCGCCGTCGCTTCCTGGCGCGCTCGCCTTATAATTCGCGGTCGATATTAAATGTTGTTAACTAATCAATGATTTACGGTTAGTCCGGTTAACTATCGCGCGGGTTGATTGTCATCGTATGCGCAGCACGCCTCACTCGACGAGACGGAACAACACATGACCCCACAGCTTCCGCCGAGCGATGCCGACCATGGCGCCTACGGCGAATCCGGATTCCGGCGTCGAAAAATGCTCTGGTGGATTATCGGCGGTATCGCACTGCTGGTGCTGATCGTCATCGGTGCGCGCTATCGCGCCGGCACTCCGGCCGGCCCCGGCGGCCGCGCCGGCATCAACGCAGCGCTGACGGTCGGCGCGGCCAGTGTCAGCAGCGGCGACATACCCATCACGATCAATGCGCTCGGCACAGTCACGCCGCTCGCGACCGTCACCATACATCCGCAGATCAACGGGCCGCTGGTCAAGATCAGTTTCACCGAAGGGCAGATGGTCAAGCGCGGCGATCTGCTGGTGCAGATTGATCCCCGACCCTATCAGGCGGCTGTCGACCAGGCCGACGGGCAGCTCAAGCGCGACCAGGCCTCACTCGCCAACGCCAAGGTCGACCTCGATCGATACAAGACGCTGCTGGCGCAGAACTCCGTGTCCGACCAGGTCTATGCCACGCAGCTGGCGACGGTGGCGCAACAGGAAGCCACGATAGCGAGCGACCGCGCCACGCTCGAAGCCGCGCAGCTCAACCTCGACTACTGCCGTATCACGTCGCCGGTGGCGGGGCTGGTCGGCCTGCGGCAGGTAGACGTCGGCAACCTGATGCAGGCCAATGCCACCGCGATCGCCGTGGTGACGCAACTGCAGCCGATGTCGGTGCTGTTCACGGTGCCCGAGGACAGCCTCAGCAATATCCTGCAGCGTCTGCGCGACGGCCAGAAGCTGCCGGTCGACGCCTACGACCGCAGCCTCACCAACAAGATCGCCAGCGGCATGCTGTCGAACGCCGACAACCAGATCGATACCACCACCGGCACCCTGAAACTCAGGGCGATGTTCGACAATTCCAAATTCGAATTATTTCCCAACCAGTTCGTCAACGTGCGACTGCTGCTCGATACGCTGCAAAACGTCATGGTCGTGCCCGGCGCCGCCATGCAGCAGGGTTCCTCGGGCAGCTACGTCTACGTCGTCAACGCCGACGGCACCGTGAGCATGCGCGCGGTCACCACCGGCCCCTCGAGTGGTGACCTGGTCTCGATCAGCAAGGGTCTTAAGAGCGGCGAACGCGTGGTGGTGGACGGCGCCGATCAACTGCGCGACGGCGCGCATGTGGTGGTGCCGGGAACTGCGGCTGGTGCGGGAGCCGCCGCAGCCGCGGGCTCCGGATCGAGCGGTGCCGGCCAGCACCTGCATCGCAGAGGCGCCAGCAGCGCCGGTGGTGATGCCGCAGGCAGCAGCAGCGGTAGCGGCGCGGGCAGCGCGGGCGGCACACCGCCGCCCTGATTGCGGGCGCTGAACCATGAATCCTTCACGCCCATTCATCCAACGACCGGTCGCCACCTCGCTGCTGATGGCTGCGATCCTGATCGTCGGTGCGATTGGTTACCTGTTCCTGCCGCTGTCGGCGCTGCCGGAGGTCGACTACCCGACCATCCAGGTGCAGACCTTCCTGCCGGGGGCCAGTCCCGAGGTCATGACCTCGACCGTCAGCGCGCCATTGGAACGCCAGTTCGGACAGATGCCGGGTCTGAAGGAGATGTCCTCGCGCAGCTCCGCCGGCGCCTCGGTGATCACGCTGCAGTTCGACCTGGCGCTTAACATCGACATTGCCGAGCAGGAAGTGCAGGCGGCGATCAATGCCGCCTCCAATCTGCTGCCGCAAAGCCTGCCGGCGCCGCCGATCTACGCCAAGGTCAATCCCGCCGACGCGCCGATCATGACGCTCGCCGCGACCTCGACCTCGATGCCGATCACACAGATCGAGGACCTGGCCGATACGCGCATCGCACAGAAGATCTCGCAGATCTCCGGCGTCGGGCTGGTCAGTATCAACGGCGCGCAGCGTCCGGCGGTGCGTATCCAGGCCAATCTGCAGGCGCTGGCCGCCTATAACCTGAACATCGACGACCTGCGCACCACGATCTCGAATGCCAACTCCAACGCCCCCAAGGGCAGTTTCGACGGTACCGCACGCTCGTACTCGATCGATGCCAACGATCAGATCTCGAGCGCCGAGCAATACAGCAACATCATCGTCGCCTATCGCAACGAAGCCCCGGTGCGGCTGAAGGATGTCGCCGCGGTGACGCAGAGCGCGGAGAACAACAAGCTCGCCAGCTGGATGAACAAGACGCCGGCCATCCTGGTCAATGTGCAACGTCAGCCGGGCGCCAACGTGATCGCGGTGGTCAACCAGATCTTAAAGGAGCTGCCGGACATCCGCGCGTCAATGCCCGCCAATGTCGATGTCACGGTGCTGTCCGACCGCACCAACACCATTCGCGCTTCGGTCAATGACGTGCAGTTCGAACTATCGCTGGCGGTGGCACTGGTGGTGCTGGTGATCTTTCTGTTCCTGCGCAACGTGCCGGCGACGATCATTCCGAGCCTGTCGGTGCCGCTGTCGCTGATTGGCACTTTCGCGGTGATGTATCTTTGCGGCTTCAGCCTCAACAATCTGTCGCTGATGGCGCTGACGATCGGCTCCGGGTTCGTGGTCGACGACGCCATCGTCATGATCGAGAACATCTCGCGCTACATCGAGCAGGGCGAGAAGCCGATGGCAGCGGCGCTCAAGGGTTCGGAGGAAATCGGCTTCACGATCGTCTCCCTGACGGTGTCGCTGATCGCGGTGCTGATTCCGCTGCTGTTCATGCGCGAGGTGGTCGGGCGGCTGTTCCGGGAGTTCGCAATCACGCTGTCGATAGCGATCCTGATCTCGGCGGTGGTGTCGCTGACGCTGGTGCCGATGCTGTGCGCAAAGATGCTGCGGACCCGCGAGCAGACCGAGGCGCGCGCTCAGAGCGCCATAGCGCGCCACGCCGAGCGCGCCTTTCAGCGGCTGATTGCCGAATACGACCGGTTGCTGATCTGGGTACTGGACCACCAGCCGCTGGTGTTATGGGTCGCCACTGGCACCGTGGTGCTCACGGTTGCCCTGTACGTCATCATCCCCAAGGGCTTCTTCCCGCTGCAGGATACCGGCATCCTGCAGGGCACGACCGAGGCCAGTCCGACAATTTCATTCGCTGCGATGATCGACCGGCAGCAACAGCTGGCGGATGTGATCCTGCGCGATGCGGACGTCGACAGCCTGTCGTCCTTTGTCGGCATCGACGGCGCCAATACCACGCTCAACAACGGCCGTTACCTGATCAACCTGAAGCCCAAGAACCAGCGCAGCGACAGCATCGTAGAGACCATGGCGCGGCTAGCCAACGCGGCACGTGGGATTAGCGGCATCAAGTTGTATCTGCAGCCGGTGCAGGACCTGACCATCGATTCGACCGTGGGCCGGGCGCAGTATCAGTTCATCCTCGAGGCCGCCAGCGGCGCCACGCTGCGGCCTTGGGTGCCAAAGCTGCTCGACCGCCTCACCCATGTTCCGGAACTCGCCAACGTCTCGACCAACTTTGTCGACAGCGGCCTGACGGTGCAGATCGACATCGACCGCGATACCGCGGCACGCTTTGGCGTCACCGCGGCCACCATCGACAACGTGCTGTACGATGCATTCGGCCAACGCATCATCTCGACCATCTACACCCAGTCGAACGAATACCGGGTGATCATGGAAGGTGATCCGAAGCTGCAGGCCTCGATCGATTCGCTGAACGACATCTATGTGCCCTCGGCCACCTCAGCCAACGGCGGCCAGGTACCGCTGGGTTCGATTGCGCGCATTTCGGTGCAGGACGCGCCGCTCGAGATCGATCACCTGGGGCAGTTTCCAGCCGCGATGTTCTCGTTCGATGCCGCGCCCGGCGCCTCGCTGGAGAATGCGGTGAATGCGATCCGCGCCGCCGAGGCGGACATCGGACTTCCGGTCAGTATCACCAGCACCTTCGAGGGCGCGGCACTGGCGTTCCAGTCCTCGTTGCGCAACGAGGTGCTGCTGATCCTGGCCGCGATCGTCACGGTCTACATCGTGCTGGGAGTACTGTACGAGAGCTATATCCACCCGCTGACGATCCTGTCGACGCTGCCGTCCGCGGGCATCGGTGCCCTGCTTGCACTGATGATCGCCGGGCTGGATCTGAATATTATTTCGATCATCGGCATCATCCTGCTGATCGGCATCGTAAAGAAAAATGCCATCATGATGATCGACTTCGCGCTCACCGCCGAGCGCGAGCGCGGCAAGGCACCGCGTGAAGCCATCCACGAAGCCGCGCTGCTGCGCTTCCGGCCGATACTCATGACCACGGTGGCTGCGTTATTTGCCGCCCTGCCGCTGATGCTCGGCGCCGGTACCGGAGCGGAACTGCGCGCGCCTCTGGGCATCTCGATTGTCGGCGGGCTGCTGGTGAGCCAAATGCTGACGCTGTTCACCACGCCGGTGATTTACCTGTTCTTCGATCGCCTGGCGGCCGCAGTACGCCATCGCCGCGGTCGGACCGGGGCCGCCGGCGAGGCACCGGTCAGCCCCAAGCAGGAGCAGGGGCCGGCGCCGCAGTTGCGCTGACGCCGCCATGAACATCTCCGCACCCTTCGTCCGCCGACCGGTTGCCACGACGCTGCTGACGATCGGCCTGGCGCTCGCCGGCGGCGTCGCCTTCTTCCTGCTGCCGGTAGCGCCGTTGCCCAGCGTCGATATGCCGACCATCGTCGTATCGGCCTCGCTTCCCGGGGCGAGCCCGCAGACGGTGGCGACCAGCGTCACCACGCCGCTGGAGCGGCACCTTGGCACCATCGCCGGTGTGACCGAGATGACCTCGCAGAGCGCGGTCGGCACTTCAAATACCGTGCTGCAGTTCGACCTCAGCCGCAACATCGACGGCGCGGCCCGCGACGTGGAAGCCGCGATCCAGGCTGCGCGCATCGACCTGCCAAGTTCGTTGCGCAGCAACCCGACCTACCGCAAGCTCAACCCATCCGACGCGCCGGTGATGATCCTGGCGTTGACCTCCGATACGCTGACCGCCGGGCAGATCTACGACTCCGCGTCAACGATCATGCAGCAGAAGCTGCTGCAGGTGTCCGGTATCGGTGACGTCACGATCGGCGGCAGTTCGCTGCCGGCGGTGCGCGTGGAGCTCAACCCGCGCGCGCTATTCAAGTATCAACTGGGGCTGGAGGACGTGCGCGCGGCGCTGTCGGCCGCCAACGCCAACAGCCCCAAGGGCGGCGTCGACTTCGCCGATCAGCGTTATCAGATCTATGTCAATGACACCGCCAAGCGCGCGGTGGAATACCAGACGCTGATCGTCGGCTACCGCAACAATTCGGCGATAAGGCTGCAGGACGTCGCCACGGTCAGGGACGGCGTGGAGAATATCCGCAATCTTGGACTCGCGGATGGCAAGCCCGCGGTGCTGCTGGTGCTGCACCGCCAGCCTGGCGCCAACGTTATCGACGTGGTCGATCGAATCCGCGCCCTGCTACCAGAGCTGCAAGCCTCGATCCCGGCCAGCATCCGCATCATTCAGACCAACGATCGCACCGAGACCATTCGTGCCTCGCTGCGCGACGTCGAACGTACCCTGATGATCGCCATCGTGCTGGTGGTGCTGGTCGTGTTCGCGACCCTGCGTAATGCGCGCGCGGCGCTGGTGCCCAGCGTCGCCGTGCCGCTGTCGTTGATCGGTACCTTCGGGGCCATGTACCTGCTGGGCTTCAGCCTTGACAACCTGTCGCTGATGGCGCTCACGGTCGCGACCGGCTTTGTGGTCGATGACGCCATCGTGGTGCTGGAGAACATATCGCGCCATGTCGAGCAAGGCATGCCGCGCGTACAGGCCGCATTGGTAGGAGTCAGGGAAGTCGGCTTCACGGTGCTGGCGATGAGCCTGTCGCTGATCGCGGTGTTCCTGCCAATTCTGCTGATGGGCGGCATTGTCGGTCGCACCTTCCGGGAGTTTGCGCTGACGCTCGCGGTCGCCATCCTTATCTCGATGGTGGTATCGCTGACGACCACGCCCATGATGTGCGCCCACGTACTTCGGCGCGACAGCGGTCATCAGAGTCGCTTCATGCTCGCGCTGGAACGCGGCTTCGACGCCATGCGCGACTTCTATGGGCGCACGCTGCGGGTAGCACTGGGTTACCCGCGCACCGTGATGATCGTGCTGGCAATCACCGTGGCGCTGAACGTTTATCTCTACACGATCATTCCCAAGGGATTCTTTCCGCAGCAGGACACCGGCACGCTGACCGGGAATCTGCGCGCCGACCAGAGCATCTCGTTTCAGGCCATGGCGCAGAAGCTGCGCAGCGTCATGGCGATCGTGCAGGCCGATCCGGCCGTCAAGGACGTGGTCGGGTTTACCGGCGGCGGCGGCGGCGGGCCGGGCGGAGCCACCAACACCGCCAATATATTCGTCGGCTTGAAGCCGTTGTCGGAACGCAAGGCCAACAGCGACCGCGTGATTGCACGGCTGCGCGTCAAGCTCGCCAACATCACCGGCGTGCGCCTGTTCCTGCAGGCGATCCAGGACATCCGCGCCGGCGGCAGGCAGAGCAACTCCCAGTACCAGTACACCATTCTCAGCGACAACCTGGCCGAACTCAATCTGTGGACTCCGAGGATCACCGAGGCGCTGAAGCCCGTGCCGCAGCTGCTGGACGTCAACTCCGACCGCCAGGACAACGGCCTCGACGTCGCCCTCAACATCGATCGCGATACCGCGGCGCGCCTGGGCGTCAGCCTGTCGGAAATCGATAACACACTGTACGACGCCTTTGGCCAGCGCCAGGTGTCCACCATATATAACGACATGAACCAGTATCACGTCGTCATGGAGGTTGACCCGAGCTTCTGGCAGAGCCCGGAGACCCTCAAGGAAGTATGGGTCAGTACCTCCGGCGGCTCGGTCAGCGGGGCGCAGTCGACCGCCGGAGCGGCGAGCGCTTTTGCTGCCGCGGCAACCCCCAGCATCGCCAGCATTGCGTCGAGCAGCGCGACCAGCAGCAGCGCGACCAGTGGCGCCAGTGGGTCGCAGGCGCCGGCATCGGCCGCGCAGAATCTGGCGCTCAACCAGCTCACCAACAGCGGTCGGGGCGGTGCGTCGACCGGCGCTTCGATTGCCACCACGGTCGAGACCTCGGTGCCGCTGGCGGCCTTTAGTAGCTATGGACCCAAGACCACACCGCTCGCGATCAACCACCAGGGACCATTCGTGGCAACGACCTTCTCGTTTAATCTGCCTGAAGGCGAGTCGCTTGGCACCGGGATCGCCGCGATACAGCGCACCATGCAGGTTATCCATGTACCGATCTCGGTACATGGTTCGTTCTCCGGCACGGCGAAAGTGTTCCAGCAGTCGCTGGCGAACGAACCGTGGCTTATCCTCGCCGCGGTGGTGGCGGTCTACGTGGTGCTTGGAATTCTGTACGAGAGCTACGTGCACCCGATCACGATTCTGTCGACGCTGCCCTCCGCGGGAGTCGGCGCGGTGATCGCGCTGCTGCTGTTTGGCACCGAATTCAGCCTGATTGCGCTGATCGGCGTCATCCTGCTGATCGGTATCGTCAAGAAGAACGCCATCATGATGATCGACGTGGCGCTCGAGCATGAGCGGCACGAGAACGTCGATGCACGCACCGCGATCTACGATGCCTGCCTGCTGCGCTTTCGTCCGATCATGATGACCACGTTTGCCGCGCTGCTCGGTGCGGTCCCGCTGGCGGTGACCACCGGCAGCGGCGCGGAGTTGCGCCAGCCGCTGGGCATCTCGATCGTTGGCGGCCTGATCTTCAGTCAGGTGCTGACGCTCTATACCACGCCGGTGGTCTATATCTACCTGGCTCGTTTCCGTCTGTGGCTGCGCAGCCTGTCGCGTCGTCGCGGCGCTGCCGGATTCGGCGAGCCAGCCTCGGAATCGCCCTCATGACAGCGTACAAACCATGCTTGATTGCGTTGCAGCGCTGGCCGCTCACCGTGGCCACCGCCGTCACCGTGGCGCTGGCCCTGGCAGCTTGTGCGGTTGGGCCTGACTATCATCGCCCCAGCGCTGCGATCGCAACCGCCTACAAGGAGGATCAGGGATGGAAGCCGGCGACGCCGGGGGAGATACAGAGCGATAAACCCTGGTGGTCGATCTATGACGATCCGCTGCTCGATAGCCTGGAGCTGCAGGTCGAGGTATCCAACCAGACGCTCAAGGCTGACGAGGCTGCCTATCGGTCCGCCGTGGCGGCGATCGGTGTCGACCGCGGCACGCTGTTCCCGTCGGTCTCGGTCAACGGCGGTGTCACCCGCAGCGGCAGTGCCAGCGGCGTCAACCAGGCCATCACGACCTCATCGGGCACGGCCGTGACGACCGGCGTCGGCAGCAATGGCCATCGCACCATCTACAGCGCCGGAGCACAGGCGAGCTGGTCGATCGACGTCTGGGGTCGCATCCGGCGCCTGGTCGAGTCGGATGTCGCCAAGGCGCAGGCGAGCGCGGCCGACGTTGCCGCTGCCCGACTGTCGGCGCAGGCGCTGCTGGCGCAGGATTATTTCCAGCTGCGCGCGGCCGACGAGCAGATGCGTCTCTACCAGACGGAGATCGACAACTTCCAGGCCGCGCTGACGATCACGCAGAACCAGGTCAAGGCCGGCACCACGACGCTGGCGGACGTGTATGCGGCCCAGACGCAGCTCGAGAGCACCCAGGCGTCCGCGGTCAACGTGCAGCTCACGCGCGCCAAGTTTGAACACGCCATTGCGGTCCTGATCGGCAAGCCACCATCGGAACTGGCAATCGACCAGGGCAGCTTCAGCACCACCGTACCGGTGGTGCCGGCTGGTGTGCCGTCCGCGCTGCTGGAGCGTCGGCCCGATATTGCTGCGGCCGAGCGCAGCATGGCGAGCGCCAACGCACTGGTGGGGGTCGCCGAGGCCGCCTGGTTTCCGACCCTGAACCTCACCGGGTCGTATGGCTTTACCTCCAGCGTACTGCCCGGGCTGCTCAAGGCCAGTAATTCCCTGTGGTCGTTCGGGCCGGCGCTGGCCGAGAACGTATTCAATGGCGGCGCTACGTTGTCACAGAATCGCGAGGCCCGCGCCAACTACGATCAGGCGGTCGCAACCTACCGCCAGACGGTGCTATCGGCGTTCCAATCGGTCGAGGACGATCTGGTGACCTTGCGCGTGCTGGAGCAGCAGGGACAACTGCAGCAATCCGCGGTCAAGGACGCACGCCTTTCCGAACAGCTGACGGTCAATCAGTACAAGTCCGGCATCGTCGCCTATTCAAGCGTCATCACGGTGCAGAGCACCCGCCTGGTAGACGAGATCAATCTGCTGGGCATCCAGAGTCAACAACGCGTGTCGAGCGTCGACCTGATCTCCCAGCTTGGCGGCGGCTGGGACGCCGCACAGCTCGATCGGGCCGATCGCGGAGTGCCGTCACATTGATCGCTTGCCAAGCGCCATCGAAATACTTGAGCATCGGCACATGATCTGGCAGGCACTGGCAGTGGGCATCGGCGCCGCACTCGGCGCTTTGCTGCGCTGGCGCCTGGGCGCGTGGCTCAATCCGGTGTTCCCCACCATACCGTTCGGCACCCTGGCCTCCAATCTGATCGGCGGCTTCATCATGGGGCTGTGCATGGAATATTTTTCCCGCACGGCGGTCATACCGCCCGAGCTACGGCTAGCGGCGACCACCGGCTTTCTTGGCGGACTGACCACCTTTTCCACGTTCTCGGCCGAAACCTCGGTGCTGCTGCTGCGCCGGGACTATCTGTGGTCCGCCGCCATCATCGGCGCACACCTGCTCGGCTCGGTGCTGCTGACGATAGCCGGCGTCTATTGTGTGCGGCTGCTGTTCGGTCTCAGGGAAATCGCATGAAGGCAACGGTGCTTCGGCTGTACATGCACGAGAGCCGGCGTTTTCGCGGCATGCTGCTGTACGAGTGGCTGCTCGAGCATGCCCGCAAGCTCGGCATCCATGGCGGCTCGGCGTTTCGCGCCGTCGCCGGCTATGGTCGCCATGGCGTCATGCACGAACAGCACTACTTCGAATTGGCCGGCGAGTTGCCAGTGGTCACCGAGTTCATCGTCAGCGACGCCGATGCGGAGCGCATTCTCGCGCTGGTTCGCAAAGAGAACATCGATCTGGTGTACGCGTGCTGGCCGGCGGAGTATTCGGCGACCAGCACGGCGTTAGCACCCGGCTCGCCCGACGCGCCTGCCAGTCCAAGCCCCTCCCCGGGCGGCACGTCGTAATTTACCCGCCAGCTCAGGCCCAATCGGGTTGCTGACCGGATTTCCACTTGATGTTGCAGCCGACGCTGGCAATCTGCTGCTTGACCGTCTGGCCCGCGAGCAGCGCATCGGCCGCGGCGCGCAGATCCGCCCCGCTCACCGGCTGCCCGTTGCCCGGCCGACTGGCGTCAAACTGGCCGCGATACACCAACTGTCGCGCCGGGTCGAACAGAAACAGGTCGGGCGTGCACACTGCCTGATAGGCTTTGGCCACCGCCTGCGACTCATCGTAGAGATAGGGAAATTCGAATCCATTCTGCGCCGCGAACTTCACCATGTTCGGCGGGCTGTCGTCGGTGTAACGGCTTGCATCATTGGAATTGATTGCCACCATGGCGACCCCGCGCGGCTGGTAGTCGTGCGCAAAGCGCGCCAGGCCGCCGACGATATGCTTGACGTACGGACAGTGATTGCAGATAAACGCCACCAGCAGCGCCTTCGAGCCGGCAAAATCCCTGAGATGGTGGATCTTTCCGGCCGGGTCAGGCAGCGAAAAATCCGGCGCGGCCGTTCCCAGCGCGAGCATGCGCGACTGCGTCATGACCATTTGGCGCACCTCGATTGACGGCCGACAGGGCTGGCCGCACATTACCCGCCCGTTATATTCACCACAAGGCTCACGGCAATGGTGACCGGCAGCCGCCGGCGAGCGTGGCTGCAACCTGGCGGGCATAAGGCAGCACTTACTCGGGTAGCACGCGTTGAGCCATGCCCCCGCTCCGCGAGAATCAGTCATGTTCACCGATGAACCATCGCATGGTCCGGCACGAGCCTCGTTCGGAAAAGCTCTGATCGCGTGCCTGTCGCTGATGGGAAGCGCCGGCGCACAGACTGTGTTGCCCGACTCCGCCGGCGCGTCGATTGGCGGCCAGGTGCTCGAGCAGATCACGGTGCGCGCGGAACGGCGCGAGATGGACCTGCAGCAGGCGCCAGTGGCGATCACCGCCATCGGCGCCAGCGCACTCGATCAGTCCAATGTCACGCAACTGGCCGACCTGAACGGTCTGGTGCCCGGCCTGACGATTGCCACCAGCAGCGGCTTCGAACGCATGGTGTCGATTCGGGGCATCGGCTCCGAAACGCCGGAAAACGCCTTCACGACGCAGCCGGGAGTGTCGTTGCATGTGGACGGGGTGTATATCGCCAATTCGATTTCTCTCGACCAGACGCTATTCGATGTCGACCAGATCGAGATCTCGCGCGGCCCGCAGGCGACGGTGTTTGGACAGGCATCGACCGGCGGATCGATCAACCTTATCGGCAAGCAGCCGCAACTGGACCGCTACGACGCCTACATCGACGTCAGCGGCGGTAGCTACGACCTGTATCGCTCTAGGGGAATCCTGAATGTACCGATCGGTGAAACCTTCGCCATTCGCGGCTCGGCTCAAATCTTTAGCCACGAGGGCTTCGCGCCCGATACCGATCTTCCGGGATTCAGGCTCGGCGATGCCGATGAGCGCTCCGGCAAGCTGGCGATGCTATGGCGGCCGTCGCAGGATTTCGCGGCAACGCTGACGGCGCAGCTCTACCACGCCCATCACGATGGCGAGGAGCAGAAGAACATCCTCGATCCCAATCCTGATCCCTATGTGGTGTCGCAGGATTACCCGAGCCTGTTCCGGCTGGATACCCAGCTGTATTACCTCAACCTGAAATGGGATCTGCCGCGGATGCAGCTCAAGTCGACCAGCAGCTGGCAGGTGCTGAACAACCACATCCAGGAGGACGGTACGCGACTGGATGTAGCGCTGATCGGCTATTTCGACCACGTGCAGGCCTGGAACACCTTCATGCACGACCTGACGCAGGAACTCAGCATCGCCTCGCAGCCAGGCGCCGCCATCGACTGGACGCTGGGCGGGCTGTATCTGGCGCAGATCAATCATCAATTCGTCGACGAGCGCAGCGATGTCGGCGGCAACCCAGCGCCGTTCCTGCTGTACGACAATGATGCCCATATCGATCGCCATTCGTACTCTGCCTATGCGCAGGCCACGGACCATCCGGATGCACACTGGCGACTGACCCTCGGCGCTCGCTACAACCATGATCGCTACAGTGGGCCGAGCACCTCGTTCGGAGTCACCACCGACGATACCTATTCAAAGGGGGTCGGCACCGGCAAGGCCGAAGTTCAATATGATCTGGCGGCCGGCAGCATGGAATACGCGAGCTTCACGCGTGGTTACAAGCCCGGTGGCGTCAATGACAATCCCGGGGCGGTGCTGGTGCCGCACCTGTTCCGGCCGGAAAGCATCAATGCGTACGAACTTGGTTCGAAGAACCGCCTGCCGGGCGACACACTGCTGCTCAATGCTGCTGCCTACTACTACGACTACCGCAACATGCAATACATCGCCAACGACCCGGTGCCGTTCAAGTACGGAATCGACAACATTCCGGCGGCTCGTATCGTCGGCTTCGAACTCGAGAGCTCGTACCTGACCCTGGACAAGCACCTGCGTATCAACGGCAACCTGTCGTTGGCGCACGGAACACTGGTCGGCAATTTCAAGACACTGGATGCCAAGGCAGCCGCACGACTGACCGCGGCGAGCCCCGACTGTGCCTTTGGTGGCGCCTTCTTCAGTCCGGCCTGCTGGGCCGAGATCGTCGCCGGTGCACCGAACACCAACGGCAACGAAGTGCCGAAACTGCCGCACCTGCAGGGTGGATCCAACGCCGGCTATACCGCGGAACTGGGCGCCTGGCAGCTGCTGTCGCGGATCGAATATATCTACCGCGGCCCGTTCGAGTATCGGATCTTCAACGACGGCCTGCTCGACCGCGTCGGCGGCTACAGCCAGTGGAATCTATACTTGCAGCTCGCTGCGCCCGGCAGGCACTTATCCTGTTCGCTGGTGGCCAGTAACCTGTTCGACGTCGCGGGCATCAATTCGCGCTACACCGACCCGTTTGGAACCGGCCAGACCAGCAACGAATACATTCCGCCGCGACAGCTCATAGCCACCGTCGCCTATCAATTCTGAAGCGCTCGCCGCTGCGACGGCACCCGCATGTTGACCACCGCGAGCGCCAGCACGATCAACACGGCTGCCAGCACGGCAAAGATCGGGCTGAAGGTGCCGAAGCGATCGGCAATCACGCCCGCCAGCAGCGGCCCGGCAGCAGCCACGGTGCTCACCAGCCAGATCACCGACAGCACGCGCGATCCGACTTCGCGGCCGAAGTACTGCAGTGGCAGCACGCAGCCGGCCAGGTAGCTGCACCCCCATCCGACTCCGAAGGCAGCGGCGAACGCAAAGGCGCCGAACGGCGAGCCACCATAGCTCAAGGCGATATCGCCGGCGCACTGCAGCGCCAGCCCCGCCGCAAACACCCGGCTGGGCCGGTACTTCTCGCACAGGCGGCCGGCGACACCCTTGGCGATGGTCGCCACCAGCGCCACCAGGCTCAGGATCCAGGCGGCGAACGCCGGCGTCGCGCCTTCTCGCACCAGGTGGCCAACCGCAACGCTCGACGTGGTGGTGACGCCAGCGACAGTCAGCGTCATCGATGCCGCCAGCAGCATGAACTGCGGTGTCAGCATCGCTTCGCGCTCGCTCCACCGCGCCTCATGGTCCGCGACACTCCCGGCCGCGGGCTTGCCCTCGGGCGACTTTGCCAATGGCGAATCCCTGATCAGCAGCAGGCAGATCAGCGCAATCAGCGCGGCGACGCTGCTCATCAGGAACCAGTGAATGCGCCAGCTGTGCGTGGCGGCGACCAGCGCCCTGACCAGCGGCGGCCCGGCGACGTTTCCGGACGCGCCGATCATCAGGTACAGGCCGATCATCCGCGATGAGGTCGCCGGAAACCACGAGGCGATCAGGAAGATCCCCGGCACGTTGCCGGCCAGGGCGTAGCCCAGACCGACTAGAATCATGGCCAGGTAGAACAGTGCCAGGCCGCTCGATGCACCAGCAAGCCAGAATCCCGCCGTGAGGCACGCGCCTCCGAGCACTATGATTACCCGGCAGCTGATACGCTTCATCAGTATCGCCGGCAGCGGACTTGCCACGCCACAGGCGATGCCGAGCAGTGAGAAGCTGAATCCGGCCGCGGTTTGCGACCAGTGCAGGTCCTCGATCATGCTGAACAGCACCACGCCAAGGGACGCGAAAGTAGCGGCATTGAGGAAGATGAACACCAGGCTCACCGCGCCCAGCGTCGACCATTGGTACCGCATATCAACATTGCTCATCGGATAGCTCTACTTTAAAGGGAACGATGATGGCGCGAGACGAAATGATTCCCACGGCCTTGCATCAGTTGCCGGCTACCCCCAATAGCGTGCATTGGGGCTATTTCGATCCCGCACTTGCCCCTGCGCTGCGGGTGCGCAGCGGCGACCTGGTGCGCGCCGAGGCCATCACGCATCATGCCGGCGATGCGCCGGAACTGATGATGGATGAGCCGATCCAGCGCCTGTTTCGCGAGATCCCGGTCGCCGACCGGCGCCCTGGCAAACACATCATGACCGGTCCGATATTCGTCGAAGGCGCCAGGCCCGGCGACATGCTGGAAGTGCGCTACCTGCAGATGACGCCGCGGGTGAATTACGGCTCCAATCTGGCCGCCAGCTGGGGCTACCTGTTCCAGGAATTCGACGCCCGGGAACGCATCACGATCTATGGTATCGATCCACGTAGCAATCAGGCCGCGGCCGTTTACGCCTACGACTTTCCCGGCAAGTACGATGTACCCGGAGCGATCACCCACTGCGCTCAATGCGATCGGCAGCCGGCGCTCGCGGGCGTGCGCGTACCGGTGCGCCCGCACCTGGGCACCGCCGGCGTTGCTCCCGACGTGCCCGGACGCGTCAGCACCGTCCCGCCGGGAAAACACGGCGGCAATATCGACAACTGGCGCATCGGCGCCGGCAGCACGATGTACTACCCGGTCGCAGTCGATGGCGGCCTGTTTTCAGTCGGCGATCCGCATATCTCGCAAGGCGATGGCGAGCTGTCCGGCACCGCGATCGAGGCCTCACTGAACGTGCTGTTTCAGATCATCGTACGCAAGGACTTCAGCTTTCCGTCGCCGTTGCTCGAGACTCCGGAATGCTGGATCGTACACGGCTTCGATCAGGATCTGGACCAGGCCATGCGTTATGCGGCGCTCGATATGCTGCAACTGCTGACCGGGCGGCAGCGACTGTCGAGAAATGACGCCTATTCACTGATGAGCGTTGCCGCTGACTTCGGTGTCACGCAGGTGGTCGATGGGCGCAAAGGCATTCACGTGCGTATTGCGCGCGGCATATTTCCGGCCCGCGCGGCCGCTGATAGCGGCTAGCCGGTCCATGTGGCCGCCGAACCCCTACTCCAGCGGCGCCGGCGCGATCGGCACGATCGGCATCGCCGGCACCGCCCGCGCGCGCAGCAGCTGCCACTGGCCCCACAGCACCAGCGCGACGCCAGCCAGCGTCACCGGCGGCCAGCGCTTGTGCTCGAACAGGCTCGACATCAGCATCGCAAGCAGTGGCGTGAGCGCCAGGATGTACGAGGCCATGGTATAGCCGCGCCGTCGCGCCAGGCCGAAGTAGAGCGTGAAAGCCAGCACCGAGCCGACCAGCGCCAGATAGCACAGGGATAGCACGTAGCGCGCGCTCGGGTCGAAACCCCAGTGCTTGCCGGTCAGAGACGCGTACAGCGCCAGCGCCAGTGCGCCATAGGCCATCGCCCACGCGGTCGATGCTGCCAGCGGCGCCCCAGCCGCCTCGCCGCGATACGCAAATACATTCCCGATTCCTGACAGCAGCACGGCACCGAAGGCCAGCGCGACGCCGAACACGGTGCCGTTGTCGACCCTGGATTGCACGATCTCGCTCCACGACAGCAGCGCGACGCCTGCCACACCCACCGCAGCCGCCACCCAGGCGTGCTGCGGCGCGCGTTTACCGAGCAGTGCACGGAATATGACCAGATTCACAAACGCCAGCGTCGCGAAGATCAGTGCCACCAGTCCCGAGACGATTCGCAGCTCAGCGGCGTAGGTAAGCGCATAGTCGGCCGCAAACATGAATAACCCCACGCCCGCCACCGCCGCGTGCTGCGGCCAGGTCAGCCCGACCGGTTCGCGCCGCATCAGCGCCCATAGCCCCAGCACCAGTGATGCCAGCGTGAAGCGATAGACCAGCGACACCACCGGCTCCACGACACCCAGTTGCAACGTGATCGTGAACCAGGTCGTGCCCCAGGCCAGCGCGCAGATAGCGACGGCGGCCATGTCCAGAATGGATTGCCTGATGTGCACGTGCGTGGTCAGTGCATATCGGCACCCGCATCCGGCGGGCGCAGTTCGAACGGCACGGTGAGCGCAGCACCCTCGGCGAAACTCAGCGTCACCGCCACGCGGTCGCCTGGCTTCAGTATCCTGTTGGGATGCGCCAGCATCAGGTGATAGCCCTGCGCCGCAAATACAAGGCTGGAATGCGGCGCGACGGTCACCTTATGCACCGCTATCATCTGGCTGGTGCCGGCAACGGTGCGGCTGCGGTGCAACGACACCTGTGCGTAATCCGGACACGACGCCGCGATCAGGCTGGTCGGCTGATCGCCGGTGTTGACCAGCGTGATATAGCCGCCGGCCGGAAGATTTCCAGGCAGCCAGCGAACCCAGGCGTCCCGCACCTGCAGCGCGGACACCTCCTGGGCGCCGAGCGCGCGGGCTGAAGCGCCCATCCAGCCCAGCACGCAGGCCGCAACAACGATGTGCCTGGAGTGCATGATTCGCTCCATCGTATTCCTGGGGTGATATTGCCGATCCGTGCCCGTGGCATCGGGCAAGGGCGCGCTCAGCCGGGCGGTAGCAGCGCCATCTTAAATGATATTTTGGCGCCCATGCGTATCCATCCGCTGAGCGTCATCGTGCTGCTGGCCGCAACGCCGGTCGGCGCCGGCGGCAGCGTGGTCGGTGCCGACGCCGGCGCCAACACCATGCGGGCCGCGCTGGTCAGCGCCGGCAAAATCCAGATCCGCGACGTCGCCCGACCGGTCGCCGGCCGCGGTCAGGTGCTGGTGAACATTCGCTACGCCGGGGTCAATCCCGGCGACTGGAAGGCGGCCGGGGGCTCGTCGGACGAGTCGGCGATGCCAGGGGTTTTATCCGGCGGCGCCGGGGCCGGCGCGGCCGCTGCCAGCGTATCGGTGATCCCCGGTGTGGACGCCGCCGGGGTGATCGCGGCTGTGGGACGCGGCGTGACCGGCTACAGGATCGGCGATGCGGTGATCGTCTGGTCGCAGGCTCGCGGCACTTATGCGCAGTACGTCGCGGTGCCCGCGGACACCATCACGCTCAAACCCGAGCGGCTGTCGTTTGCCGAGGCCGCAGGCGTAGCGCATGCCGGTCTGGCGGCCTGGAACCTGCTGATCGATCAGGCCAAGCTGCGCTCGGGTCAGACGGTGCTGGTGCTCGGGGGCGCTGGCGGCGTCGGTTCGGCGGCGGTGCAGATCGCGACCAACAGCGGCGCGCATGTGATTGCGACCGCATCGGCGCGTAACGCGGAGTACCTCAAGGCGCTGGGCGCGAGTACGGTGATCGACTACAGCGCGCAACACTTCGAGGATCAGCTGCGCAAGGTCGATATCGCGCTCGATACCGTGGATATGGACAATGCCTATCGCGCGCTTGCGGTAGTCAGGCGCGGCGGCCATCTGGTGTCAACCGTCGGCCTGCCGCTGCCCGCGCAATGTGCGGCCCGCGAGGTGATCTGCTCCGGCCGCACCCTCCGCGGCACGCCCATCCGCCTGGCGCTCAAACAGATTGCCGAGTGGTCGCAGGCGGGCATTTTCCGGGTCAATGTCGACCGTACCTTCGAGCTGACCCAGGTGCTTGAGGCCTGGCAGTACAGCCAGGCCGGCCACACCCGCGGCAAGTCGGTGATCAGGATAAACCACTGAAATCCATGCTATTGGCGGCGCGCCAAGGCATTATGACGCCCTGACTCGAGGCCCCGGGGCGTCGCCAGCCGCGGGAACTTTGGCACAGTGAGTTCCGTCTCAGGATTATCCGGCGGATTCTGTCAAGCTGTGCGCCTTACGAACCGAAGGGATCGTCGAAACCTTACGTGAAACCCAATACTTTACGCACCGCGCTCGCCCTCCCTGCCGTCATCAGCCTGTTCGGCGCGTTATGGGTTCCGCTGCCGGCCGCCGCTCACCTGGGCGGGGATAGCGACTCGGTCGATGCGGATCGCCAGCAGCTGGGCGCCGACCTGCGCAGCATTCCGATGCAGCAATACAACCTGCATGAAATCCGCGCCGCGTCCGGCACACTGGTGCACGAGTACGCGACGCGTCAGGGCACGGTATTCGCGGTCACATGGCAAGGACCGCTGCCTCCCGACCTGCACCAGCTGTTCGGGGATTACTACCAGCGCTACCAGGCCGCGGCCGCCGCGCAGGTGCGGCCCGGCATGCATCGGCAGCTCACTATCGCGGCTGCCGATCTGGTGGTGCAGTCGACGGCGCGCCTGCGCGCTTTTCGTGGCGTTGCTTATATCCCCAGTCTGTTACCCGCCGGCGTTTCTGTTGCCGATCTTCAATAGCGAGACTGATGCATGAGCCAGCGTTTGCGTTGCACCCTATGGCTTGGCCTGTGCATTCTTGCCGGCTGCGGCGGCGGCGGCGGCGGTAATGCCAGCAGCTCCAGCAGCAGTTCCAGCGGTGCGATGCTCTCGAACGTCGTCCCGGTCACGGTCGGGCCAGGGCCTGCGGCGGCGAAGGGAGGCACGTTCAATATTCCGTACGCCAGTGTGAAGGTGTGCCAACCGGGTACCAGCGCCTGCACCATCATCGATGACGTGCTGGTCGATACCGGCTCCGTCGGCCTGCGCCTCATGGCGTCAGCGCTATCAGCCGCCGGCCTGACACTGACCGCCAGCGCCGATCCGGGCAATGCCAGCAACAGCATCGCCGAATGCCTGCCGTTTGCCGACGGCTACACCTGGGGTCCGGTCGCGACGGCCGATGTCAGCCTGGGCGGTGAAGTTGCGAGCGGCATGTCCGTCAATATCATCGATGACAACGCCTCCTATGCCGCTACAGCACCGACCAGTTGCACCACCGTTCTCAGTCAGAGTCCCACGTCGCTGAATTCGGTCGACGCCTTTGCCGCCAACGGGGTGCTGGGCGTAGGCATCTACGACCAGGATTGCGGCACCTCCTGTGCCAACTGCGCCAGCTTCACCAGCGGCTGCAACACGCCGATGAGCGACCTCTACTACAGCTGCAACACCGGCACCAACAGCTGCGCCTTCACGCCGGTGGCTCTGAGCGCTCAGGTCAGAAATCCGGTGGCACTGTTCGCGACCGACAACAACGGCGTCATCCTCGAATTGCCGGCGCTACCCGCGGCCGGACAGACCGGGGCCAGTGGCACGCTGGTGTTCGGGATAGCGACGCAGAGCAACAACGGCCTGGGCAGCGCCTTCGTACTCACGGCCGACAGCGGCGGCAATTTCATCACGACCTACAAAGGCCAGACGCTGAACAGCTCCTTCATCGATTCGGGATCCAATGGTTTGTTCTTCCCGGACAAGACCATCACCGTGTGCACCAGTACCCAGTCCAATCCGTTTGCCAACGAGTTCTATTGCCCCGGCTCGACGCTGCCGCTGAGCGCCGTGAATCAGGGCCAGAACGGGGCCACCAGCACGGTGTCGTTTGATATCACCAGCCTGAACGGTATCAACGGTAACTTCTACGCCACCCCGGAGCTTGGCGGTCCCGCCGCCACCAACACGACACTGGGCAGTTATTTCGACTGGGGCCTGCCGTTCTTCTACGGCAGGAACGTCTACACGGCGATCGAGGGCAAGACCGCCGGCAGCACGATCGGCCCGTTCTACGCCTATTGAGCAGCCCGCCTCGCCGGATCTATCGCAGCGGCACACCGATGATCAGCGCGTGCAGCCGGTAGATGAACAGCGCATACAGCGCCAGGCCCAGCAGTAGCGCGATCAGGTCGTTGTAGCGTGACGGCGGCGCGCTGGGAACCGGCGCCGGGACGCGCCGCTTGAGCGATATGCGAACGACGATGGCCCAGATCAGAAAGCTGCCGAACAGCAGCAGGTCGGCGAGCGTGCCGTTGACCAGCAGGTGCGCCGTCGCCCATATCTTTACCGCGGCCAGCATCGGATGCCCGGCCGCGGTTCTGATGCGGCCGGGTAAGTACGCGGCAATCAGCAGCGGAAATACCGGCAGCATCATCAGCCAGGTCACGTAGTGCAGCCATGCCGGCGACACGTACAGCACCACCGGCGTGCCTCGCGCCCGCGCAAACCCGAACACCATCAGCGCCAGACCCGCCGCGCTGATCAGCGAGTACAGGCCCTTCCATGAGCCGGCGCGCAGATGCATCAGGACGCGATGGCGCCAGCCCGGGGCAACGACCGCGACCGAGTGCGGCACGAAGAACAGGATCAGCCCCGCAACCAGCATCAGCATCGTGGTCTCCTCGCCGTCACTTCCGCAGACTGCGCGAAGTGATAGCATCGCACTCCGGCGGCGCCGATGTAAGGTTATTGACTGGAGATCCTGATGGCTGACACGCATTCATCTGTGTTATCGCTGCGGCATGCTGTCGCAGCGCTGGCTCTGAGCTTTGCCGTCGGTGCCGTCGCGGCCGGCGGCAGCTTCAGGCTGCACAGTCCGAGCATTGCCCCGGACAGCATGCTCTCGAACGATCAGGTCTACAGCGGCTTTGGCTGCAGTGGCAAGAACATCTCGCCCGCACTCAGCTGGAAGGGCGCGCCGAGCGGCACCCGCAGCTTCGCCATCACGGTCTACGATCCGGATGCGCCCACCGGCTCGGGCTGGTGGCATTGGGTGGTCTATAACATTCCGGCCGATGTCACCGAATTGCCCGCCGGCGCCGGCAATGCCGGCGGCAAGCTGCCCACCGGCGCCGCGCAGGGCCACACCGATTTCGGAACCTCCGGTTTTGGCGGCGCCTGCCCGCCCGCCGGCGACAAGCCGCATCGCTATATCTTCACCGTTTACGCACTGAAGATGGAGAAGATCTCGGTGCCGGATGAAGCCAGCGCAGCCATGGTGGGTTTCATGATCCACTCCAATGCGCTGGCGAAGGCCAGTCTGACGGCCCGCTACCGGCGCTGATGGCAAACGCAAGCCCATGGCACGCCCCGGCGTAGCGATCCGCAAGCTTCAGGTCCATGCCGACGGGCGCGGCACGGTTTTCGAACCGCTCGATCCCCGACTGCTGGCCGGTTGGCGCAACGTGCATACGGTGGTCTCGGAGCCCGGAGCGGTCCGCGGCAATCATCGCCATGTGCGCGGCACGGAAGTCACCGCGATCCTCGGACCGGCAATGGTGCGTTATCGGGTCGGCGACACCACCGAGGAACGGCACGTGCCGGCAGGCGAAGCTTGGCGCTTCGAATTTCCTCCGGGAACTGCACATGCGTTCAAGAACACCGGCGCCCGGCCGATGATCCTCGTGTCCTTCAACACCGAGGAACACGACCCGGCGCGAGCGGACGCAGAACGCGAAGAGCTGATTGCCCCTTGAGCCCAGGTCCGCTGCGGTGGTCGCACCACGCGCCACATGCATAGCGCAGCTGATTGTCTCAGGGGCGGCCTGCTCATCGCGGTTGGCGCGGCGGTCACAGCCATCGGCGCCACGCCGGATGCCGGCACGGCGCTGAGCGCTGCGCGCAGCCTGCGCACCCAGGGCTGCGCCGGCCACCCGGGTATACGGGTCGCGCTGCGCGCCAGCGTCGCCCTGAATGCCGCCGCGCTCCACTGGTCGCGCGCGTCGAACCTGAAATCCGCGGTCGAGCTGTCCGGCTATCGCGCCGAGCAGTCTGCTGCGCTGCATGTCAGCGGCGATGCCGGCGCGATGCAGCAGGCCATGAGAATCAAGCTGTGCGCCGCACTCACCGACCGCAGCTTTGTCGATCTGGGCAGTGCCCAGCGCGGCCACGACACCTGGATCATCATCGCCGCGCCATTTACGCCGCCGGCAGGTACTGATGCCAATGAAATCGCCGGCGAGCTGCTGCTGCGGATCAACGCGGCTCGAGCCCGCCCGCGGCATTGCGGTGATAAATTCTTCGCGGCGGCGCCCCCGCTGCAGTCGAACGCGCTGCTGCGACGCGCGGCCGAGGCGCATGTGCAGGACATGATCAGCCATGATTACTTTGCGCACGCCGGCTACGACGGCAGCACGCCGGCGCAACGCGTGACCGCGACCGGCTACCGCTTCCAGATCGTCGGCGAGAACATCGCCTCGGGTCCGGACAGCGCCGCGGAAGCGGCCGATGGCTGGCTGGCGAGCCCGGCACATTGCGAGAACATCATGGATCCACGCTTCAGTGACAGCGGCATCGCGTATGCTGCCACTGCCAGCGGTACGCCGCACATCTATTGGGTACAGGAATTCGCGGCGCCGCACTGACGGTCGGTCAAGCATATCCGGGAGGTGAGCGATGGCTCAGTATTCAGCCGAGGTGACCTGGGAGCGAGGCGATGCGGTTTTCACTGACAATCGGTACTCGCGCCGGCACCGCTGGCGCTTCGATGGCGGCCTGGAGGTAGCGGGGTCGTCCTCGCCGAATTCGGTGCCGGTGCCAATGTCGGATGCCGCTGCCGTGGACCCGGAAGAAGCCTTCATTGCCGCTCTATCGAGTTGTCACATGCTGTGGTTTCTGGCGATCGCCGGCAAACGCAAGTTTCGAATCGACCGCTACCATGACCGGGCCACGGCGGTCCTGGAAAAAAATGCCGGCGGCAAGTGGTACGTCAGCGTCGTGACGCTGCACCCTGACGTGCAGTTCTCCGGCGAGCTGTTGCCCACCGCGGCGCAGATTGAGGACATGCACCACGCCGCACACGCCGAGTGCTACATCGCCAACTCGGTGAGCTCGCAGGTGCGCATCGAGCCGGTCTTTGCCCCGGCCCGCTAGAACAGCGATAACTCGGCCGGCGCCGCCGGCTGCGCGGCCGCGAGCGCTACCGAGTCGCTGCGTACCAGTCCGGTCACCTTGACGCCGAGCAGGCGCAGGCGGCGCTCGAGCGGCGCGCGCTTCAGGCACAGGCCGGCCGTGCGCCGGATCAGCGCCGCGTCGTTGGTATAGCCATCGATAGTCTGATCGCGCGTCGCGCGCTGGAAATTGTCGTAGCGCAGCTTTACGCCGATGGTCTTGCCGACGTAGCCGTGGCGCTGAAGGTCGCCGGCCAGGTGCTCGCACAGCGCGGTAAACAGCGCTCGCAATTGCGCCCGGTCGCGCACCGCGTGCAGATCGCGCTCGAACGTGGTTTCGCGGCTCATCGACACCGGCTCGCTCTCCTGTACCACCGGGCGCTCGTCCAGGCCCCAGGCAGCCTCGTACATCCAGCCGCCGTGGCTGCGGCCGAATTGCTGTACCAGCCAGCCACGCTCACGGCGCGCCAGCTCACCGATGTTGCGGATGCCAAGCTGTTCGAGTCGTGCGCTCATGCGCGGTCCGATGCCATGGATCCTGCGGCACGGCAGCGGCCAGATCTGCTCGGCCAGATCCGACTCATAGACGATGGATACGCCGTTCGGCTTGTGAAACTCGCTCGCCATCTTGGCGAGCAGCTTGTTCGGCGCCACGCCGATCGAGCAGGTGAGGCCGGTGCGCTCGTGGATTGCCGCCTGGATCCGCAGCGCGAGCGCCCTGCCGCCCAGCGCGCGTCCGCCCTCGGCGGCGCCAAAGTCGATGTAGACCTCGTCCACGCCGCGATCCTCGACGAGCGGCGCCATTTGCGCGATGACGGCCTTGAACAGCCGCGAGTACCTGCGGTACTCATCGAAATCCACCGGCAATAACACCGCCTGCGGACACAAGCGCGCCGCGTTCATCAGGCCCATCGCCGAGTGCACGCCAAACTCGCGCGCCGCGTAAGTCGCCGTCGTGACCACGCCGCGCCCGACATAGTCGCGCAGCCGTGCATGCTCGGCCGGCGCGCCCTCGCCCGGGCCCTGCCGACGGCGGCTGCCACCGATCACGACCGGCAATCCGCGCAGATCGGGGTAGCGCAGCAGTTCGACCGATGCGTAGAACGCATCCATATCCAGGTGCGCAATGCGCCGGATTGCAGCGATCGGTGGGCTCTGGTGCATGCGCCGCCGATGATAGGCGCATCGTCCCCAATGCATCTAATTCATTGATTTCAAAGGCCGCCGGCCGTTGAGTAAATCTCAAGGCGGCTTGAGCGCTTTGCCATCCGCCGCTGCCAGGGCAGCGCATCCTTCCTGTCAGCACTTTCACTCACCACACACTGTCACGCACTTCAGGAGAATCCCATGCATAGCCTCACCAGGACCTTGATCGGCGCCGTCGTCGCGCTGCTGATTTGCGGCGCCGAAGCAGCACTGTTCGCAGTCGATGCGTCGGCGGCGGAACTGCCGCAATCGATCAGCGTGCGCTACGCGGATCTGACTCTGGATCGGCAGGCGGATGCGGCCACGCTGTATCGCCGGATCGCGGCCGCCGCGGAGGAGATTTGCGGTCCGCGTCTGCTGACCGGTTCGCACCTGCCGCTGCCGGGTTACCAGCACTGCTTCAGCGACGCTGTTGCGCAGGCGGTCGCGCGGGTAGATCGTCCCGCTCTGAGCGCTTACCATCAGCAGCAATTGGGGCTAGCGCCGCAGCGCGCTGCGACGATTGCACAGCGTTAGCGCGGGAGGACGAGTATCGCCAGCCAGAGGCACGCGAAACCGGTACGCACGCGGACCACTTCAGGCCGTTCCTCAGCCCCCTCTGGACGCAGGCTGCCGTTGGGCAGCCTGCGTGTCTTTATATCGGTCGCACACCATCTGAGTTTCACGCGCGCCGCCGATGCACTGGGTGTGACCGCCAGTGCCGCCAGCCTGCAGATCCGCTCGCTGGAGGAATACCTGGGGCGGCCGCTGTTTCGGCGCAATGGTCGCCAGGTGGTGCTCACGGCCGAAGGCGACGCACTGTTACCGCGCGTACGTCAGGCGCTCGAGCAGCTCGAGCGCGCCGTGGATGACGCGCGTCGCGATCGTAACGCCGGCCCATTGCGTGTGAGTACGCTGGCCTCGTTCCTGCAGCAGTGGCTGCTGCCGCGTCTGGAACGGTTTCGCGTTTTATATCCCGATGCCGACCTGCATTTGCACACCTCCGACAAGTTGGTCGATTTCGTGCGCGAGGATTTTCACGTGGCGGTTCGCTTCGGCAAGGGCGGCTGGCCGCACGTGCACAGCGAGAAACTGATCGACGAGTGGCTGGTGCCGGTGTGTTCGCCGTCGCTGTACCGCAAATTCGGTCCGTTGCGCGATGCCAACGACCTGCGGCGTTACCCGCTGCTGCACAGCGTGAGTGAGCCCTGGACCGTCTGGCTGTTCGATGGACGCAGCAGCGATGAGGCCGGCACGCTGCGTGGCGCTGTGTTCGATGCCTCGCTGGCGGTGGTACGCATGGCGGAACAGGGGTCAGGTCTGGTGCTGGCCCGCTGGAGCCTGGTGGCTGATGAAATCGCCAGCGGTAAGCTGGTGCGTGCCAGTGACCGGGCGCTGCGCATTGAGGAAGCCTATTGGCTGGTGTGCCCGACCCGTGCCCAGGCCCTGCCCGCCGTCAAGGCGTTCCTGGAGTGGCTGCGCAGCGAGGCGGCGGCCTTTAGCTATCCAGGGAAATAGGCGGATATTGTTACAATAGGGATACAAAAATTCGACTTTCCACCTGCTACAACTGCTCTGCAGAAACAATTAAACGATCCGCCGCCCGATGGCCACGGCCCGCAACGCTCGTCGGGGTTGCCTTACCAGATGATCAACGGCGAGCGCGATCGCGGCGAGCGCTCGCTGGTCGCCTCCTTCATCCAGGCCCACGCGAACATCAGTGGCAGGATCAGTGCCAGCAGGGGCAACAGCAGCAGCCGCATCGCCAGTCGCGCGATTATCGTGAGGACCTTCATCGATCAGCAGTCTATTGCGGTTTTGCTGAACGCAGACTGAAGCGGATTACCCGTTTGGGGGCTGCTTTGCGATTCTGGCCGATGGCGAACGGTCAACCGGAAGCGTAGACGAGGCGTTGACAAAACACCTCGACGCTACGACATTTCGCCGCGTCGCTGCAGCCGCAGCACTGTGGCCGCGGCACGAACCGGATTTAAGTCTTCCATCTAAGGAGTGTTGATAAATGCCTAAGCGCAAACTATTGCTCGTTACGTTGTGGCTGGCCGCGACCGCGAGCATTGCACCCGCGGTGAGCTCGGCTGCCGTCAGCATCGACATCGACGTGGCGCCGCCCGCGCCCCGGGTCGAAGTGGTCCCGGAACCGAGGCATGGTTATGTCTGGGCGCCAGGATACTGGGATTGGCGCGGCCGTGAGCACGTCTGGGTCGCTGGCCACTTCATCAGAGAGCGCCGCGGCTATCATTGGGTACCGGATGCCTGGGTAAGCAACGGACCGCACTATCACTATGCCCGCGGACATTGGGAGCGCTGAAGCCGCGCGGTCCTGACACGGTCTAAGGCTGGCCACCGCGCGGCGGGTGGCCAGCCCTAAACCCGCGAAATCCGCCCACCAAAAGGCATCGAACGACAGTCTTCAACCGCTGCCGTCCACGTCAGATCCGTCAGCACCACTAAAAGTGACCGCCCGTAGTTATGATTTTAGCTCTGCCAGCGTCCCCGGCCGTGCACCTGTGGCGTCGTGTTGAAACGAGTCCGCAGCTGGTGGAATTTCCGCCGGGCAGTGATCGATGCCTCGCGGGTGGATCTGACACAGCCTGCCGGCGACACAGACGTGGTGGTACTGCCCTGCTGGCGACGCCCGGAATTCCTCTGGCATTGCCTGGATAACCTGACGCGCGCCGACGGGATCGGCGGCCTGCAGGTGCTGTTCCGGGCCGATACCGGACATTCTGCAGAGAACATCGACGTCATCCGCGCTTTCGCCGACCGCCTGCCGAGATTCGAGATCAGCCTGCCGGAACCCTGTCCATTCCGTCGCACCAAGCAGAGTGCCAATCTGCTGCTCGGATACCTGCGTGCCGCGGCGCAAGCCAGGCAGTACGTGTTTCTGGTCGAGGAAGACACCATGGTCGCGTGCGATTTCTTCCGCTGGCATCGGGCCGTGCATGCCGCCGCCGGACCGCTGTTCTGCTCGATCGCCGCGCGCAACCTCAACCGGGTCATCACGGTGCCCGACGACCCCGAAGGCTACTACCTTAGCAGCGGGGACTTCGGCTCCACTGGTGTCTGCTTCGATAAGCATCGGTTACGCAGCCTGGTCGCCCCGCACGTCAAAATGGCCTACTTTCGTCGTCCAAAGAGATACCTGCGACGGCAATTTCCGGCCAGCGCGGTCGGCCTGGGGTTTGTCGAACAGGACGGACTGCTGCGGCGCATCCAGGAGCGCTCGGCCATCCCGATCGCCTACCCGTGCGTGCCGCGTTGCTACGATGCCGGCTTCTATGGCTACAACCGCCCCGGCGGCATCGAGGGGCCACTCCAGGATCGCGTGCGACGGCTGGCAGCGACCATCTACAGCGCCGACGCGCTGCGCAACGCCACCGATCCCGGGCAGCGGCAGAGCTGCGTGCCGGTAAGCCTGCAGCCGCCGCACTGGCAGGTTCAGCGCCGCATCGACGTCGACCTTGGTTCTGCCGCCGCATGAATGAGCGCGGCCCGATGGGCGCCGGATGGCTATTCAGCAACCGCAAGTTCCAGCGCAACGTATCGCGGCTGATCCGCGGCCGCCGGGCGTTCATGCGGCTCAAGAGCCCGGGGCTGGTACTCGATGTAGGCTGCGGCCCAAACGCGCGCCCGGCCAACCTCAACCTGGATTTCCAATGGCGTCCAGGGGTGGACATCTGCTGCGACATCACTCGCGCGTTGCCGCTCGACGACTGTTACGTCGCTGGCCTGTTCAGCGAGCATTGCCTCGAGCACATCCGGTTTGAAGCCGCGCTCGCCGTGCTGGGTGAGTTTCACCGCGTGATGCAGCCGGGGGCCTACGCGCGCATCATCGTTCCTGATTTCGAAGTCTACCTCGATCAATACATCCGCTTCAGGAACACGGGCCAGGCGTCGATGCCATACGCGGGCGACGATCCGATCGCGGGCATCTATACGCCGATGCTCAGCATCAATCGGATATTCAGGGGCCACGGCCATCAGTTCATCTACGATTTCGCGACTCTTTCCCGGATGCTCGAACAGTCCGGGTTCGTCGATATCGGCAGGCGCAGATTCGGTGAAAGTCGCGACCAGCGGCTGCTGTTAGACTCGCCTGAAAGGGCGATCGAGTCGTTGTACGTCGAGGCCAGAAAAGCACCTGCCGAGCCACCTGTGACAGAAGGTTCCCCGCGTTGAAGGGCATCTGGAACCGTGTGCATTTGCGCTATTGCCTGTCGCGCGTCAAGAACCGCGGCTACGGCCTCGGCAACGAGTTCCTGCCCTGGGCGCGAGCCTTCCTTGCCTCGCAGGTGCTGAACGCGAGGCTGTTGCCGCCGGCATTCGGCATGAATCGGCGCGCCTACTGGCGGCATTTTCGTACCGCCCCGGACGACTGGCTGCAGCAGCGCGCGCTGGAATACCTGCTGCCGGTGGTCGAATTCAGGGAGTCGGATTACCTGGCCCACGGCGGCGGCGATGTGGTGACGGCGCTCGAGCGCTTCGCCGCCGCTCACCGGCTGCACCAGCGTCATGCCTACGTACTGGTGACGGATGGACTGTGGGGCGGTTACCGGCACGTCGAGGCGGCGCGCGAATTCATCCGTTCCACGCTCTATCAGAGCCGCTACGCCGCGCACAACCTGCTGCAGCTGCGCGCCCGCATCGACCCGCACAGGCTGCTGGTTGGCATGCACCTGCGGCTGGGCGACTTCGCGCCGCCAGCCACCGCCAGTGATTATCAGCGTGCGGCCAACGTCTCGCTGCCGATCGAGTGGCTGTGCGCGCTGGCACGTTCGCTCGATCGGGCACTCGGCGATGGCTGGCAACTGCTGTTGATTACCGACGGCACCGAGCAGCAGGTCCAGCCTCTCACCAGTCAGTGGCGCTGCATTACCACCAACGATCTGCCGCCCGGCGACTGCTCCGATGTGCTGGCACTGGCTGACTCGGATCTGCTGGTGTGCTCCCCGTCCTCATTCAGCACGCTGGCGGCCTTTCTGTCGGATTCGCCGTATCTCTGGTTCGCGCCGAATCTGTACCGCCATCCTGAAGGGGTGTATTCGCTCGGCGACTACGACCTGCAGCGCGACAAGCCGGGCGATCCGACACGGGCGGCGCTCGAGCAGCTGCCGAACATGCCGTCCGAGGTGCTGCCGCGCGGGGTAGGTGTAGATCCGGACGGGGAGATCCCCGCCGCGGCGATCGGCGCGGCGGTGCTGCGGCAACAGTCGCGGCGCTGGGAATCGGATCTGGTCAGATCGGGTGTGGCACGAGCAATCGAGCTCAGCCGGTCCGGGCCAGCGAAGGACGGGTGAGCTTGCGCACCAGGGCATTGCGTGCCTGCCATTGCTGCGGCGGCGGCATGTCCCGGTGAAACTGCACCTCGCCGGCGGCATAGGTCGCCACCGCGATCCCGTCCTGCAACAGCAGGCGATTGCCCGCGAGCGCGGCCAGGCGCGGGCCGGGCGTGAAGATACCGGCCAGATTGAGCGGATCGGCGCCGCTCAGCGCGACCAGCGCGCCGTCGGGTGTGCGTTTGCGCATCGCCCGCAGCGCACCGATGGCTTCGGGCAGCGCGAACTGTTCGCCGCTCATTCCGCCAACGAAGCGGCCGCCGCGGATCAGGCCCTGAGCCTCGAGACGGCGATAGGCGCGCAATAGCTGGTGCCAGGGCGGCAGCCATTCGGCCTCGCGTGCCAGCAGGCGCCGAAACACCACCCCGTAGCGGCGCAGCAGCAGCCACGCCAGCGCCTCCACCGCCGCCGCTGGTTCAGCGCTGGCCGCAGGCGCCGGCATCGAGCAGCGCACCAGGCTCCAACGCCCGGCCTGTTCCAGGCCGACCATGCCGGCGCGGCGACTGCGCGCCGCGCGCTTGCGCTGCATTGGCATCAGCAACGCGCGCAGGCCGGCGAAACTGTCGGCGCTCGCAACGCCCGCGGCCACCAGTTCGCCCAGCGCAGTTTCAGCCTGCGACTGCAGCAGCCCCGCGCCCTGCACCATCTCATCGAAAAACGACGCCCCGTGGGACTGCAGAAATCCCGCCATGGCACCTGCGTTGGCAGAGAGCTGCGTCTGCGGCCGGCGCGGGCCGCACAACTGCTGCCACAAGCTGCGATTCTTACGGCTAAGAAACGCCATCGGTGTGGCGCGCACCGGCGCCGCGGTCGCGCTTGGCGGCGCCACCAGCCGCGCCCAGAAGGCACGTCCCGACAGGCACAGGCTGTCGAGCCAGGCACCGTCGTAGTCGCGCAGGCGCGCCGGCAGCACGTCCTGCTCCCAGGCGATCGCCGGGATTTCGAAACCCTCCAGCTGCTCGATCACGCGCGCAAGGCTCGCCACGCCCTCGGGCCGCGGCTGTACGGTCACGCCCTGCCAGTCGAGCAGGAAGCGCATGAAATCCGCGCTCGCCACCGGTTCGATCTCGGCGCGCAGCGATCGGATGGTGTAGCGATGAATGCGCGCCAGCAGCCGGCGCTCGCACCATTCGAGCTCGCCGGCACCGGGCGTGAACTGGCCGCGCATCACGAAGCCTTCACTCTCGAGCGCGTGCAATGCGCCATCGATCGCGACCTGCGCCAATGCCAGTATCCGTGCCAGCGCGCTGCTGCTCATCGGCCCGCTGGCCTGCAGGCGACCGCGCAGCAGTTCACGCAGCGCGTCGGCCGGCTGCCACTGGCGACTCGCATAGTCCGCCGGTATGCGCAGCGGCGGCGACGCCGTGCTTGAGCCATACAGCACCCGGATCATCGGCAATTGCTCGGCCGCCACCCAGAAGCGGCGCTCCCGGGCACTCAATTGGGTCGCCCGGCCCTGCCCGACCAGGGTTGCGAACGCCGCACTCAGATCGTCGCCGCCGAGTTCACCGGGATCCATCACCCCCAGCAGCATCAACGCATCGTGCAGTTCATCAGCCGTCTCGGCTGTCGGGTGGGCTTCGTTGCGCACCGCCTCGATGGCCGCGGCATCGAGCTGAGCAAACTGCGCGGCACTCTCCGGGTCGAGCCAGCCCCTGGCCGCCACCGCCCGGGTGCGCCGCTCTTCCAGCGGTGCGTCATCGAGATAGGTATAAGGTCGCGCAGTGAGGATCTCCTGAGCCAGCACCGAGGGTTGCGGCAGATCGCGCGTGACGACCTGCACCTCGCCGCCTTCCATCGCACGCAGCAGCGCGCTCAGCCCATCGATATCCATCGCCTCGTGCAGGCTGTCGTACAGCGTCTGGCGCACCAGTGGGTGATCGGGAATGTCGCGCTCCCCGGTCAGATTTTCGGCGCAGGCCAGCTGATCGGGGAACAGCAGCGCGATCAGGTCCTGCGCCGCCATGCGCTGCAGCGGAGCCGGCGTCTTTTTACCCGCGCGCGAGCGCTTGATCGCCAGTGAAATAGTCGCGTTCCAGCGCCAGCGCGTCGCGAACAGCGGTGCATCGAGCAGCGCCTGGATCAGCACCTGCTCGACGCTGGCACTGCTGAGGAAGCGCGCCACCTGCTGCAATTCGAAGCTGTGCGTCTCGCCGAGCGACAGCACGATCGCGTCCTCGGTGGCGGCCGCCTGCAACTCGAAATTAAAGGCACGACAGAAGCGCTTGCGCAGCGCAAGTCCGAAGGCTCGGTTGATACGGGCACCGAACGGCAGGTGGATCACCAGGTGCATGTCGCCGGCTTCATCGAAGAAGCGCTCGAATACGATGCGCCGCTGGGTCGGCAGGTGGCCGAGCACGGCCTTGGCCGCCGCCAGGTATTCCACCAGCTGTCGTGCCGGCTCCGGGTCGAGCTGATAGCGCTGCATCGCCAGCTGGGTGCAGTGCGCGATCGCCGCCGCGTCGATCACCGGCAGCGCCGCGTCTATCTGTGCGCGCAGTGCCGACACCGCGGCCGATAGTTCGTCGCTGCGCGCCGGGGCTTCGCCCAGCCAGAACGGCAGGGTCGGCGGCTGTCCCCTGGCGTCTTCGACCCGTACTCGCCCGGCCTCTACCCGCAGGATGCGATAGCAGCAGTTGCCGAGTTGAAACACATCGCCGGCGAGGCTCTCGACCGCGAAGTCCTCATTCAGGGTGCCGATGAATGTGCCGGCTGGTTCGAGCACCACCTGGTAGTCGGCATTGTCCGGAATCGCACCGCCGCAGGTGATGGCAGTCAGGCGCGCCCCGCGGCGTGCCCGCAGGCGATGGTTCACCGCGTCGCGGTGCAGATAGGCACTCTGGCGGCCGCGACCGGTACTGAAACCATCCGCGAGCATGCGCAGCAGCTGGTCGAACTCGGAGCGCGCCAGCGCCCGATACGGCCACGCACGCCGCACCAGCGCATACAACTCGTCCTCGGCGTACTCGCGTGCACTGACTTCGGCCACCAGCTGCTGTGACAGCACATCGAGTGGCTGCCGCGGAATGCTCAGCGCATCGAGCTCCCCGGCGCGCACCGCGTCGAGCAGCGCCGCGCATTCGACCAGATCGTCGCGGCTGAGTGGAAACAGTCGGCCCTTGGGCACGCCGCTGACCGCGTGATTGGCACGGCCGACCCGCTGCACCAGGGTCGAGATCGAGCGCGGCGTGCCAAGCTGGCACACCAGTTCGATGTCACCGATATCGATGCCCAGCTCGAGCGATGCGGTGGCCACCAGCGCGCGCAGCGAGCCGGCCTTGAGGCGCTGCTCGGCCGCCAGACGCTGCTCTTTTGCAAGGCTGCCGTGATGGGCCGCGACCTGTTCATGGCCGATGCGCTCGCTCAAGTGCCGGGTGGCGCGCTCAACCATGCGGCGGGTGTTGGCGAAGATCAGCGTGGTACGGTGTTGCCGGATCAGTCGCGCCAGGCGGTCGTAGACGTTTTCCCACACCTCGTTCGACATGATCGCCTCGAGCGGCGAGTCGGGCAGCACCAGCGCCAGATCGCGTCCGCGCACCTGGCCGCTGTCGATGATCACGCAGTCCGCCGCCGGATCGCCAGCACCGGCCGTCGCCCCCACACCGAGCAGGAATCGGGCCGCGTCTTCGATCGGCTTCTGCGTCGCCGACAGGCCGATGCGCTGCAGTGGCTGCTGGCACAGGCTCGCGAGCCGCTCCAGCGACAGCGCCAGGTGCGCTCCGCGCTTGTTCGGCGCCAGCGCGTGAATCTCGTCGACAATCACCGACCGGGTCGTGGCCAGCATCCTGCGGCCGGAGTCGCAGGTGAGCAGCAGGTACAGCGACTCCGGTGTGGTCACCAGGATATGCGGCGGCGAGCGGCGCATTGCCATGCGTTCGGTCTGCGGGGTATCGCCGGTGCGCACCTGGGAACGAATCGGCGGCGCCGCCAGTCCCATGGCACTGAGTTCAGTCGCGATACCCTCGAGCGGCAGCTCGAGATTGCGCCGGATATCGTTCGACAGCGCCTTGAGTGGCGAGATGTAGAGCACCTGCGTGGCATCCGCGAGCCCGTCGCCGACCGCCTGGCGAACCAGGGCGTCGATCGCCGCCAGAAAGGCGGCCAGGGTCTTGCCCGAGCCGGTGGGAGCGGCGATCAGCGCGTGCCGGCCGCTGGCAATGGCAGGCCACGCGGCCAGCTGCGGCGCGGTGGGCAGCGGGAATTGCCTGGCGAACCAGCGCGCGACCGCCGGGTGGAAATTCTCAAGGGGCATACGGCAAAGTCTACCCCCTGCGCCAGCGCCTGGTACATCAGGATCGGCGGGCGGCGCGGTGGCAGCGGTGCGGTGGCAGCGGCGCGGTGGCAGCGGTGCGCAGGCGGGGGCGGTATAATCGGCGCCCGGCTCTTACCTTCACCCACCATGCACCCATTGGCATACACGCTGTTTCCGACTTCCATTGGCGCTTGCGGCATCGCCTGGGGTGCGCGCGGCGTGGTGGCGGTTCAACTGCCTGAAGCGAGCGAATCGGCCACCGTGGCGCGCCTGCTGCGCGCGCACGCCGGAGCCAGTCTGCAGCGCCCCGAGCCTGACCAGCAGCGCATCATTGCGGACATCGTTGCGCTGCTTGCCGGCCAGCCACGCGATCTGCGCCACATCCGGCTGGACCTCAGGCACGTGCCGCCATTCCACCAGCGCGTATTCGAAGTGGTGCGCAATATCCCGCCCGGCTGCACCCGCTCCTACGGCGAGGTCGCCGCGCTGTGCGGGGAGCGCCACGCAGCGCGCGCGGTCGGGCAAGCCATGGCGCGCAACCCCTATCCGATCATCGTGCCCTGTCACCGTGTGCTGGCCGCGGGCGGCAAGAGCGGCGGCTTTTCCGCGCCAGGGGGCGTGACCACGAAACTGCGCCTGCTGGCGATCGAGGGCGCGCTGTCCGGAATGGTCAATTCACCCGGCAATCTCTCGCTCGCGTTCTGATTGATGCGCCAGCAGCGGACAGACCCCACAGGGGTGTGGCTCGGATTGTTTGCCAGCATGATGTTCGCCGGCACCATGGCCGCCGACTCGGCGCCTGCTGCGCCAGCGGCAGCCTTGGGTACGCTGACGGTGGCGCCGGACCTGGCCGACGAGCTGGCCAAATTCAAGCGCGTACCCATGCCGTTCGACGTCGCCGCGCTCAGCGCGCGCGAGCGCAGCATGATCGGCAAGCTGGTCGAAGCCTGCCGCTATCTCGACCGGATCTACTGGCAGCAGAGTGATCCGGCGGGGCTGCAGTTGTACCGGCAGCTGCGCGGCGATCGCAGCACGCAGGCACGCGACCTGCGCCGTTTCCTGCGCATCAACGGCAACCGCTTCGATCTGATCCGTGAGAATGCACCATTTGTCGGAACCACCGCGTGGCGGCCGGGTGGCAATCTGTATCCTGCCGGCCTGACGCGCGAGGAATTCGAGCGTTACGTCGCGGCGCATCCGGATCGCAAAGCCGCGCTCTACGATCCGTATTCGGTGGTGGTACGACACGGCGCAGCGCTCGACGCCGTGCCGTATCACGTTGTCTATCGCCAGTGGCTGGCGCCGATGGCGAAACTGCTGCGCGAAGCCGCAGCCCTGTCGGACGATGCGGCATTCGCGAAATTCCTGCGCCTGCGCGCCGACGCGCTGCTCGACGACGACTACTTTCAGAGCGATCTGGCCTGGCTCGATCTCGACAACCCGAAGTTCGATGTCATTTTTGCGCCCTATGAGAGCTACCTCGACGGGCTGATCGGCGTGCGGACTTCGTATGGCGCCGCGGTGCTGGTGCGCAACGACGCCGAGAGCCGCAAGCTCGACGTCTACCGGCAGTATGTGCCGGACATCCAGGATGCGCTGCCGCTGGCCGCAGAAGACCGGCCGTCGAAGAAGGGCCTGCGTTCGCCGATGGAAATCATGGAGGCGCCGTTGCGGGCGGGCGACCTGCGACACGGCTATCAGGCCGTGGCCGACAATCTGCCCAATGATCCACGGGTGCACGAGCAGCGCGGCTCGAAGAAGATTTTCTTCAAGAACTTCATGGACGCGCGCGTCAACAACGTGATCCTGCCGATTGCACAGCAGCTGCTGCGCGCCGATCAGGCGCGGCAGGCCTCGGCCGAAGGGTACCTCGCATGCGTGGTGATGCACGAGATCTCGCACGGGCTCGGCCCGGCATTTGCGCGCGTGGGCGGCAACAAACAGGATATCCGTGCCACGATCGGACCGATTTTCTCGGGTCTGGAGGAGGCCAAGGCGGATATCGTCGGACTGTTTGCACTCAAATGGCTGGTCGAACACGGCGGCGCGGCAGCGCAAGAGCTCAACGGCTATTACATCTCGTTCGTCGCCGGCATCTTCCGCACCGTGCGCTTCAGCGTTGCCGAGGCCCATGGGCGCGCCGAAATGATGGAGTTCAATTACCTTGCCGAACGCGGCGTACTGGTGCGCGACCCGGCCAGCGGCCGCTACAGCATCGAGCTCGATCGCATGCCGCAGGCGGTCGCGGATTTAGCCCGGGAGTTGCTGCAACAGGAAGCCACTGGCGATCGAGCCCGCGCCGAGGCCTGGTTTGCCAGGTACGGCGCGATGCCGCCAGAGCTGGCCAAGGCACTCGAGGCGGCGCACAACGTGCCGGTGGATATCGATCCGGTGTCGGATTTCACCGAAGACTAGGCCGGTCCCGACCAACAGAAATTGTGCCACCGCGGCCGGCGCCCTAAGATATGCGCATCCCCATTGCCCCGGAGTAGTCCCGATGCATCTATTGAAACCGGCAGTCGCAGCCTCGGTCCTGTCACTGGCCCTGGCCACCGCGGCGTTCGGCGCACCCGCCACCTACACTTCCGAACCGAATCACACCTTCGTGCGTTTCTCGTACAACCACCTGGGATTCTCGACGCAGGAATCGCGCTTCAACACCGTCAAGGCGACGGTAACCTACGACCCGGCCGCCAAGACCGGCTCGGTGGAGGTGCTGATCGATACCAAATCGGTCGACACCGGCTCGGAGCTGTTCAATGGGCACATTCAGGGGCCCGATTATCTCGATACCGCGCAATTCGGCACCGCCACCTTCAAGTCCACGTCGATCAAGTTCGACGGCGACAAGCCGGTCAGCGTGGAAGGCAACCTGACCGTCAAGGGTGTCACCAAGCCGGTGACGCTGGCGGTGACGTCCTTCAAGCACGGGATGAACATGCAGAAGAAAGACGCGATCGGGGCCGACGCCACCGGCACGATCAAGCGCTCGGAGTTCAATATGGGCAAAGCCGTACCGCTGGTCAGCGACGAGGTGAACCTGGAGATCGTGATCGAGGCCGCCGCTCCCTGACGGCACGGGTGATCCGGTACCGGCGCGCAACGGCGCTCTCACGCCGTTACCGGATGGCCAACCGGCACAATGCCAGACCGGTCACGCTCCCCGACGCCCGTCACGGCGGCCCTTTAGGGCCAGAGTGTGAACTGCGGCGTCGCGACCGGTGCGGCGCTGGGCAACCCTGATCGGCTCGTGCATCCATGAATCGGTTGCTGTCGCCCACAAGCCGGAATATGCGCATCAATGCAACAACTCGAGTGGCGGCCGCGACGCTGGGCGCCGCGGCCGCCGGCTGGGGCGCCAGCGCCGTTGCCGCAGACCTGGCGGTCTCGGTGCTCGACGGCGCCGGGCACGGCGTCGCCGGTATCGTGATCATCGCCGAGTCCGATACCGCCCTGCCGGACAAGCACACGCCGCACACCGCCATCATGGACCAGCAACACATGCAGTTCGTGCCCAGGGTGCTCGTGGTTCAGACCGGATCCGGTGTCGACTTCCCGAATAGCGACCAGATCCAACATCAGGTCTATTCCTTCTCGGCGCCGAAAACTTTCAAGCTGTCGCTGTACGCTGGGCATAAATACCCGCCGGTGATATTCGATCGTCCCGGCCTGGTGACACTCGGGTGCAACATTCATGACGGCATGATCGGTTATATCTACGTTACCGACTCGCCATTTTTCGGTCGCAGCGACGATTCGGGACAATTGCAGCTGCATGGTCTGCCGGCCGGCAACTACACGCTCACCGCGGCGCATCCGCAGATGCAGGAAGCCGGCGGCGGCGCGCTGCAGTTGCACCTCACGCTCGCCGACAACACCCATGCGACGCCGGTATTCCACCTGAGCCGTCCATTGCGTGCAGAACCGACACACGATGGGGACAGACGGTGGTCCGACTACTGACCGGCACCGTACGCCAGGCGGTGCTGGGCGCCGCGCTGGGCGTCGCGCTGCCGACTCTGCCGGTGATGGCAGCGAATGATTTCTACGCGATCGTCGACCTGCGCGCGGTGGCGGCCGACGGCGTGCGCTCATTTCTGAACGGCGGGCTTGGCGAATTGCGCTTCGACGATCAGCACGACGGCGTGCGCCTGGGCAGCGTTTCAATCGGATATCGTCATGACTTCTTCGACATCGTTCACTTCACGGCGGACGCGGTCGCCTACGGCGACCACGACCGCAGTCCGCTTGACCTGACCGAGATCTATGCCGAAGTGCGACCGTACCCCTGGAACAGCTGGCGCTCGCGCCTGAAACTAGGTGTCTTCTATGCGCCGATATCGCTGGAGAATCGGCTACCGGGCTGGCGCAGCGCCTATTCGCTGTCGCCGTCGGCGATCAACACCTGGATTGGCGAGGAATTTCGCACCATCGGAGCCGAATACGATCTCGACTGGCTCGGGCGACAGCGTGGCCACGACTGGGAGTTCGGCGCGATGGCCGCCGCCTACGGCTGGAACGATTTCTCGGGCACGCTGCTGTCGACCAGCGGCTGGGCTATACACGACCGCCAAACCACGCTGTTCGGTCGTATCGGCGAACCCGATGGCGGCCCGGTATCAGGCTTGCGGGAATTTCATCGTGATGACGACCAGCGCCTCGGCTATTACCTGGGCGGCACGGCAAAGTATCTCGACGCGCTCGAACTTCGCGTTCTGCATTACGACAACCGCGCCAATCCGAATACGTTCTCATACGCACTGCGTGGCTTCGCCTGGCGCACCAAGTTCAACAGCGCCGGGGTGCGCTGGACGCCCACGGATCGATGGACCGTGATAGCACAATGGCTCGCCGGCACCACCCTCACCGGTGATTCGGGATTCAATGACGCCGAACGAACCGATTACTACGGTTTTGAATTCCACGCTGCCTTCGTGCTGGTCAGCTGGCAACGCGGCGCCGATCGCCTGTCGGGCCGCTACGATGGGTTCGAGATGCACCAGACCCAATCAGACAATTTCTTCAACACCGATCGCGGACATGCCTGGACGTTCGCGTACCAGCGCGAACTCAACAGATCCTGGAGTTTGGTGGTGGAAGCGCTGCAGATCGACAGCAGCCTGGCGCTTCGCGGCGCGATCGGCGAGCCGACAGCGGCCAGGGAGCGCGAGCTGCAGCTCGCGCTTCGGTTGCGGCTGTAACGCGCTAACTCAGCGAGGTGTCGGCGCCGGAGATCACCCGCGGTTCGGTCGGTGTCCTGATCTCAACGCGCACTTCGCCGCAAGCCTGTACCGGTGAGCCATCAAGCGGCGCAGCCCGGACTCTGACCTGGCGCGCCCAGTTGCGCGCCAGGTCATCGAAGCGCCGATCACCGGAAGACGCCATGATATCGGCGCTGAGGATGCTGCGATCAGCAGCGATGCAGACCTTGACGATGGTCACTTCCCCGGGAGTGAAGCGCGGCCCGGCGACCACGAATGAGACTGGCGCATCGTCAAATGGCGGCAGCGCCAGGTGCACCCGAGGGGCCGGCCGCGCCGTGGTGGCACAGCCCGCCACAGCGACGACGCCTATTGCGATGACGATAGCGGCTCGCATCCAATCCCCGCACTCAGGCTGCAACATCGGCTGCAGCCGGCCCATTATGATACCCCGGTTGGGACAGCGCGACAGAAACCCATATAAAATCATGCCGTTGCGACTTCCGCGGGAAGCCTGCAGAGGCTGGAATGCGCAAGCCCAGGCAATGACCAGCAGCCTCAGGCCCCCGCCCTCGCTTGTTACTATTGCGGCCGAAGTGCCGGTTGGGCACATGGAAAAATAACGAGCGGCCATTGAACCAACAGCCCCAGCGCGCAGTGCGCATGCCGGTCATTTTCATCGGACACGGCAATCCGATGAATGCGCTGGCCAGCAACCGGTACACCGAGGGCTGGCAGGCGCTTGGCGGCAACATGGCCAAGCCGCGCGCGATACTGTGCGTGTCGGCGCATTGGTACGTGCCCAGGTCGGCGGTGACCGCCATGGCGCAGCCGCGCACGATTCATGACTTCGGCGGATTTCCGCGCGAGTTGTTTCAAGTGGTTTATCCGGCACCCGGCTCGCCGGAACTCGCGCAACGCATCGCCGATCTGTTGGCGCCGCTGGCGGTTGATCTGGATCAGGGCTGGGGACTGGATCACGGCAGCTGGTCGGTGCTGCTGCACCTGTATCCCGACGCGACGATCCCCGTGGTCCAGCTCAGTATCGATGAGACCAGGGAAGCGGCCACTCACTATGAGATCGCCCGCCGCCTGGCACCGCTGCGCGATGAAGGCGTGCTGATCGTCGGCAGCGGCAACATAGTGCACAACCTGCATGCCTACGCCTGGGGGAATACTTCCGCCAAACCGTACGACTGGGCGCTGCGATTCGATGAGCTGGCGCGCGAACTTCTGAGCCGGGGCGACTTCGCGCCACTGGTGGATTACGAGTCGCTGGGTCGCGACGCTCTGTTATCGGCACCGACTCCCGATCACTATCTGCCGCTGTTGTATGTCATCGCACAGCGGCAGCCGGATGAGCCGATCAGTTTTCCGGTGCGCGGATTTGACGGCGGCTCGATCTCGATGCTGTCCGTACGCATCGGATGAAGACGCTGTTCCTCATCCGCCACGCCAAATCCAGTTGGGATGAGCCCAAGCTCACCGACCGGCAGCGGCCGCTGGCCGCTCGCGGCAAGCGCGACGCGCGCCGCCTCGGCAAGCGGCTTGCGAAGCGCTACCGACGCCCGGACCTGATGGTGTCGAGCCCGGCGGTGCGCGCATTGAAGACGGCGCGGCTGGTCAACCGCAAGCTCGACTGCCAGCTCATCGCCGTGGACGCACGCCTGTACGCCTGCAAGTCCAGTGATCTGCTGCGGGTGATTCATCAGCTCGACGAGCGTCACAAGCGCGTGATGCTGTTCGGGCATAATCCTGAACTCAGCGCACTGGCGCGCCGTTTCTCGGATGAAATCCAGCATCTGCCGACTTGCGCTGCTGCCAGGTTCAAGTTCGATACCAGCTCGTGGACGGCTGTCGGCCGTGCGACGCTGGTCGCCGTGGCACTGCATTGTCCCGAGCGCATCCGCGGTAGCGGCGGGCGCAGCGGCCATCGTATCGATGGCGGCGGCAGGAAGCGCCGGTGAGCGCAATGACGCGCCGTCTGCTGCTGCTGCTGGTGCTGGCGCTGGTGATTGGCGCGCAGTACCTGCATCGCCGCCCGGCGCATCCGAGCGCCGGCAGCGCCTCTGCCGACTCATCCCCGGATTCACTTCGGCGGGGCACACTGCTGCTGCAGCGCTGCGAGATCGGCCGCCGCAGCATCGCCGGGGTTGGTACCTCGAGCGCCTATTGCACCCGCTTCGCCGTGCCCGAGGACTGGAATGCGCCTTCCGGCCGGCAAATTGCGCTGCGAGTGGCGATCGTCAGGAGCGCCGCGGTGCGCAGCGAACCCGATCCGGTGGTATTCCTGGACGGTGGCCCCGGTGGCGCGGCGACCGAGGATTACCCGGCCATTGCTGCGGCGCTGGCGCCGCTGCGCGAGCGGCGCGATATCCTGCTGGTCGATCAACGCGGCACCGGCGGTTCCAATGCACTCGCCTGCAGCACGGATAGCAATGCAGAGCTGCCAAGCCTGGCGCTGCCCGGGTCGCGCGAGGTGGCGGCAAGCCTGCAGCGGGTACGGCAATGCCTCGCCGTCGTGCGCACCCACGCCGCGCCCGAGCACTACACCACCAGCGATGCGATCAGGGATCTGGAGGCGATTCGGCAGGCGCTCGCGGCCCCGCCGCTCGACCTGATCGGTGTCTCCTACGGTACCCGCGTCGCGCAGCAATACGCTGCGCGCTACCCGGGCTCGGTGCGCAGTATCGTCCTGGACAGCACCGTACCCAATACGCTGGCACTGGGAAGTGAGCACGCGCGCAATCTCGAACGGGTGCTGCAATCACTGTTTGCTCGCTGTAGCGCCGACGAGCCTTGCAGGCACAGCTTCGGTGATTCGTACGCCACCCTGTATCGCCTGCGCGATGAGCTGCGCACACGCCCGCAATCCCTGACGTTGCGCGATCCGTTCACCTATCAGCCGCTGCACCTGGAGTTCGGCGCCGACGACCTGAGCGCGATCGTGCGCGTCAATGCCTATAACCCGATCACCGCCGCGTTGCTGCCATTAACGCTGTACCAGGCCGACCATGGCAACTATGCGCCGCTGCTCAGCCAGAAGAAGTGGATCTCGGATGACCTGGGCAGCGAGATCACCGGCGGCATGGAGTTGTCGGTAGTGTGCGCTGAAGATGCGGACCTGCTTAGCTACCGGCCCGAAGATGCGACCACGCTGCTGGGCAACGAGCAGATCGCGAAGATTCAATCCGCCTGCTCGGTCTGGCCCAGGGGCGCCCGGCCGGCGGATTTCCATCGGCCGTTTGCCTCCGCGCTGCCGGTCCTGATCCTGGCAGGCCAGTACGATCCGGTGACCCCACCCGGCTATGCCGCCGAGGTAGTTCGCACGCTGGGCAATGCGCGCCTGCTGCTGGCACCCGGGCAGGGCCACGCCGTCATCGGTGCCGGCTGCATGCCACGACTGGTGCATCAGTTCATCGACGAATTGAAGCCGCGTGCGCTCGATGATCGCTGCCTGCTGCAACTCGGGGATATCCCGGCCTTCATCGACTTCAACGGTTCCACGCCATGATCGAGCTGCAACAACTGCATAAGACCTTTGGCGGCAAGATCGCGGTGCAGGACGTGAGCTTCAGCGCACCCGATGGTCAGATCACCGGGCTTCTGGGACCCAACGGCGCCGGTAAGACCACCACCTTGCGCATGCTCTATACGCTGCTCAAGCCGGACCGTGGACGCATCACCGTCGATGGTGTGGACGCCGCGCTGCAGCCGCTCGAAGTGCGGCGTCGGCTGGGCGTATTGCCGGACGCACGCGGCCTGTACAAGCGACTCACCGCACGCGAAAACATTGCCTACTTTGCGCAGCTGCATGGCCTGGATGCGCAGCTGATACGGCGGCGCAGCGATGCGCTGATCGAGACGCTGGCGATGCAGGACATCGCCGAGCGGCGCGTCGAGGGCTTCTCCCAGGGTGAGCGCGTCAAGACCGCGATCGCGCGCGCGCTGGTGCACGATCCGCATCATATTGTTCTGGACGAGCCGAGCAATGGCCTGGATGTCATGGCGACGCGCAGCTTGCGCGATTTCCTGAGGCAGCTGAAGGCGCAAGGCCGCTGCGTGCTGTTCTCGACCCACATCATGCAGGAGGTCGCGGCGCTGTGTGACCGCATCGTGATCATCGCCGGCGGCCGGGTGGTGGCGGACGGCACCGCGGCGCAGCTGCGCGAGCTGGCGGGGGAACAAAGCCTGGAAGAGGCATTCGTAAAGATCATCGGTTCGGCCGCCGTCGGGGAACTGGCGTGAGTCCGGCACTGGCGGTCTATGTGAAGGAGTGCCGCGAGAGCCTGCGCGATAAACGCATCCTTCTCAACGCGCTGATCCTGGGGCCGCTGCTCGGTCCGCTGCTGTTCGTCGGCCTGTTGGGCTTCGCCATCGGTCACGAGCGCGAGCAGGCCGACAAGCCGCTGCCGGTCGTCATCATCGGCGCCGAGCGCGCTCCTAACCTGGTGGCGGCCCTGGAACAGCAGGGCCTGCAGGCATTGCCGGAGCCCGGCGACGGCGACGGCGACGGCGCAGTACGCGAGCAGCGCGCCTCCCTAGCGCTGCGCATCGGCGATCATTTCGCCGAGGACTGGCGCGCCGGCCGTCCGGCACAGGTCGACATCATCTACGATTCGTCGCAACGCGAAGGCGGCTCGCAGTTCGAGCGCCTGCACGGCATGCTCGAGAACTACTCGCGGCGCACCGGCGCCATGCGCCTGATTGCCCGCGGGCTGGTGCCATCGGCGGGCAGCGGCCTGCTGATTGCGACACGTGATCAGGCCACGCCACAGGCACGCGGCGCGCTGCTGTTCGCGATGCTGCCCTATTTTCTCATCCTGACCAGCTTCATTGGCGGTATGTGGCTCGCGATCGACTCGACCGCCGGGGAGCGCGAACGCCAATCCCTCGAACCGCTGCTGGTCAATCCGGTGGCGCGCGAACGGATCCTGCTGGGCAAGCTGTGCGCCGCCGCCAGCTTCAGCTTTACCAGCCTGACCCTCGGCCTGCTGGCATTCTCGATCGCGGTGCGGTTCCTGCCCTCGCAGCGCGTCGAGATGAGCCTGAGTCTCGGGCCGGCAGTCATGGGCACCATCCTGCTGATGATGGTGCCTCTGGTGCTGTTGATCGTCATCTCGCAGATGGTGGTAGCCGCGTTCGCCAAGAGTTATCGCGAAGCCCAGACCTACGTCGGCCTGCTGCAGCTGCTGCCCTTGATTCCGTCGATCGCGCTGAGTGTGCTGCCGGTAACGCCGCAGTTATGGATGTATTCGCTGCCACTGATCGGCCAGCAGCTGGCGATGCTGCGGCTGCTGCGCGGCGAGGCGGTAACTGCGCTGCCGCTGGCGTTGTGCACGCTGGTCACGGTGGTTGCGGCGGTCGCGGCGTTCCTGGTCGCCAAGCGGATCTATGAATCCGAGCGCCTGGCGGTCAATGCCTAGCGAGCCCGTGATCGGCCATCGAGGCGACGATCGGCTCATCGAATTCGTCGAGCGTCACTCGCGGCTGTTCGTCCTGACCGGCGCCGGCTGCAGCACCGAGTCGGGCATTCCCGATTACCGCGACGCCGAGGGCGGCTGGAAACGCGCCGCACCGGTGATGCTGCAGGCATTCATGGGCGATACTGCGGTCCGCCGGCGCTACTGGGCGCGCAGCCTGGTGGGATGGCAGCGCCTGCGCGCCGCGCGGCCCAATGACGCGCATCACGCGCTGGCGAGCCTGCAGCGGCAGCAACGGGTCGAATGCCTGGTGACGCAGAACGTCGATCGCCTGCACCAGCTGGCCGGTAGTGCCGATGCCATAGACCTGCACGGCAGGATCGATCTGGTTCGCTGCATGAGCTGCCAGGTACGCCAGCCGCGCGAGCAGCTGCAGGCCGAACTGCTGAAGCTCAACCCGGCCTGCGCCGCGCTTGGTGCACAGGCCGCGCCGGACGGCGATGCCGAGCTTACCGCGCTGGATTTCTCAAGCTTCCGGGTGCCGCCGTGCTCACGCTGCGGCGGGATGTTGAAACCGGATGTGGTGTTCTTCGGCGAGAGCGTTCCGCAGCAGCGGGTGCAGACTTCGATGCGCCACCTGAAGCAGGCCGACGCCGTGCTGGTGGTCGGCTCCTCGCTGATGGTGTATTCCGGCTACCGTTTCGTGCAGGCGGCGGCCTCAAGCGGCAAGCCGATCGTCGCTGTGAATCTCGGCAGTACGCGAGCGGATCCACTGCTGCAGTTCAAGGTGACGCAGCGCTGCTCGTCGGCGCTCACCTTCCTGTTGCAACCCGGCGGCGCTGCGCTGCAAGCGCGAGCGGTTACCGGCGCATCAACTCGCTGACGGCCGCGAGCTCGTCGGCCGTCAGCTCGAAGTCGAAGATCTCCAGGTCCTCGCGCATATGCGTTGCCGATGTGGTGCCGGTCAGCGGCACGATGTCGCCCTGGGTCAGATACCGAAACAGGATCTGCGCCGGGGTGCGCGCGTATTTGCCGGCCGGGCCGGTCACGGCGGCGTGGGCCAGCAGCCGTGGATTGGCCGTAAGCGTCCAGAAACTCTGGTAGATGATCCCGTGCTGCCGACAGAACTCACGGATCTGGCGATCGTAGCCGGTGTCGGCGTAGAAGCGGTTCTGCAGCACCGCCGGCTTCACGTCGGCGGCCTGCCACAGGGTCTGCAATACCGCCACGCTGTAGCAATTGCTGATGCCGAGCTGCCGCGCGCCACCGGCGTGAAAGATCTGCTCCATCGCACCCCACACCTGCATCATCTGGCGGCGATCGGGAAGTGCGGAGTGCAGGATCAGGCAGTCGACATAGTCGGTCTGCAGGTTGAGCGTTGAGGCCCGGAACGACTGCGCCACCTGCTGTGCGAGCGGTGCAGCCGGGTCATACGGGATCTGGGCCGGATCCTGGCCCGACAGCGGTGTGAATTTCGTCTGCAGATAAAGATCGCTGCGGCGCAGCTTGTCGTTCAGACAGGCTGCCACGCCCGCCCCGACTCCGGCTTCCTGGTAGTGCTTGGGCTGGCAGGCGGTATCGATGCCGCGAAATCCACACTGGATCGCCTCGCGCACCAGTTCCTGGGTACGCGTTTTCTTCCAGGCAGTGCCGTAGATGATCCTCGGGCTGCGCAGCCCCTGGCTGGAGACGAGAAAGTCGCTGTGCGCCATGCGCCGCTCAGGCGTTGCGCGACGCCTGCGTTCTCGAGTGAGTGAATCCGGGCGTCGACTCGTCGGCCTCCGGCGCAAGTCCGGCCTGCAGCAGCCGCAGCGCCGTTGCCGGATCATCGGCGTACTGGAACAGTTGCAGATCCGCCGGATCGATCATGCCATGGCGCACCAATGCGTCGAAGTTGAGGACTTCAGTCCAATAGCCGGTGCCGTACAGGATCACTGGGATCGCTCGTTCGAGTTTGCGGGTCTGTGCCAGCGTCAGGATCTCGGTCAGCTCGTCCAGCGTACCGAAGCCGCCCGGGAATACCACCAGGGCGCGCGCCAGGTGCACGAACCACAGCTTGCGCATGAAGAAATAATGGAATTCGAACGCCAGATCGTGCGTCACATATGGATTGGGCCGCTGTTCGTGCGGCAGGCTGATATTGAGGCCGATCGACCTGCCGCCGGCCTCCGCGGCTCCTCTGTTGGCCGCCTCCATGATCCCGCCACCGCCGCCGGAGCACACCACGTAGCGCTGAGCATGCGAGTTCAGGCCTTGCGACCAGACGGTCAGCAGACGGGCGAGTTCGCGCGCCTGCTGGTAGTAGCGCTGCATAGGGCCATCGGGCGCCAGGCGTGCCGATCCGAAGAACACGATGGTGTCGTGGACCTTGGCACGACGAAAGCGCTGCAGCGGTTCCAGATATTCCGCGATGATGCGCAGCGGCCGTGCGTCCTCGCTGCTGAGGAAGGTCTTGTCCTCGTAGGCGAGCTGGGAATCCGGAGTGCCGTTTGCTTGCATAGCGCTATGTCAGCCGTTCGAAATCGATGAAACCGCGCTCGACGTTGGTATCGAGCAGTGCCACCCGCACGCGATCGCCGACGTCGATGCCCTCATAGCCCTTGACCACCCTGCCCTCGGCCGTCGGTGTGCTGATCCGCACCCAGGTTCCCTTGGCCGAGGCGCCGGTCACGATCGCGTCGAAGCGCTGGCCGATGCGCGATGACAATAACAGCGCGGCCGCCGACTTGCGCACCTGCCGCTCGACCTTTGCGGCGTTGTCTTCCTGCGCGGTGCAGTGAGCGGCGATGGCCCGAAGCTCGTCCTCGGCATACGGCGCCGGCCGGCGATCGAGCGCTGCCTTGAGCAGGCGCTGCATGATGACATCGGGAAAGCGCCGGTTGGGTGCGGTCGAATGCGTGTAGTCGTCGACCGCCAGCCCGAAGTGTCCCGGCGTCGTCCGACCCGGCGACTCGAGCGCATATTCGCCCCGGCCCAGCAACTTGATGACCGCCAGGCTCAGGTCGGGAAAGCGGGCCGGATCGGCCCGCCGACGCCTGATCAGGAACTCATTGAGCGCCCGGGCGTCTGGAGCGTCCGGCAACCGATCGCCGAGGCCGCTCGCCAGCGCGACGATCCGATCCCATCGCTGCGGGGTCCGCAATACCCGGCGCAGCGACGCTAAACCCTTGCTGGCGAGATACCTGGCGGTCACGCCGTTTGCTGCGATCATGAGATCCTCGATCAGCTGCTTGGCCCGATTGCTCTCATCGGGACGCAGATCCTTCAGCAGCTCATCGTCGAACACCGGTCGGGCCTCGATGCTATCCAGCTCCAGTGCACCGCGTGCCCGTCGTACCCGTCTGAGGGCCTGGGCAACCTTGTCCTGCATGCGCAGCTGCTGATCGAGGCCCTCGATCGCCGCCAGCCGCGCCGGGGCGGCTGCGGTACCGGACAGCCACGCCGACACGCCGTTGTAGGCAAGCTTGGCGCGATTCACGACGCTGGCGCGATACAGGTCCGACGCCGTCACGCCGCCGTCGGCGTCGACCGTGATCTCGATGATGATCGCCAGGCGCTCCTGGCCCTCGCCCAGCGAGGTGAGGTTGGTCGACAGCTTGTCGGGCAGCATCGGAAAGACCTGCGCCACGGTGTAGACCGACGTGGTATTGCCGCGCGCATGATCATCGATCGGCGAACCGAGCCGCACGATGGCATCGACGTCGGCAATCGCCACCAGCAGCTTGACCGCGCCAGCGGCCAGCGGCTGCGCGACCGAGAGCTGATCGAGGTCACGCGAATCGTCGTTGTCGATCGAGGCCCACAACAGAGTGCGCAGATCCCGAATCCCCGCGCCCGTGTCGCGCGCCGGAGCGGTTATCGAGTCGGTCTGGCTCAATGCCGCCGCGGAAAAATCCGGCAACAGAGTGCGCTCGAGCATCGCCCTGCGGGCGATCTGCCGGAGGCGCTCCAGGTCGGATTTGTCCGCAGCACTCATCAGCGACGATGATACCGCCCCCGGCAATGCCGATGGCGGGCTTGGGGTTACTGCGCGGCTGCGCGGCGAAGTAAAGGGATCACTGCGGTGACTTACGGATCGCGCACGGCTACGCTGGCGCATAGCTCCCAGTTCGGGCAACGGCGCCGCGGTACATTTGCGGTAGGCCAGTGCGCCGACCCGCTGGCTGAATCGACGCCCCAAGCCTGCTGGCCGGTCTTGAACCCGGAGCAGCACCCCCGGCACTCACGTAAAAGGCCTGACTGCCGCTAGACGAGGAGCCAGCGCGAGCCGATGAGAGGCGCATCGTGGTTATTGGTGTCAATGAGCCTGCTGCGCCTGCAGACGGCGGATGTGTATCGCCTGGACACTGTCAATACGCGGATTTCATTCAACATTCAGCATTTTGGTGTGCTGTGGGTCAGTGCCCGATTCCCGGACTTCAGCGGCGCCTTCGTGCTCGATCGCCGCGGTACGGCGAGCCGGGTGGACGTCAGCGTGCAGATGGCGTCAGCGGAGTGCAACGACCCGCGCTGGAACGCCCGCCTGCGCTCACCGGACTGGCTCGACGTGCAGCGCTATCCACAGATGACCTTTCACTCGAATCATGTTGAATTCGATGCCAACGGTGGGGCCGTGGCGAGCGGTGAATTGACCCTGCACGGTGTCACCAGGACGGTCGGCCTTGAGATCAGCGGCTTGAGCTGCTCGCAGGCCGGCGGGTCGGGCGACAGCTGTAGCTTCGTCGCGCACACCCGCATCAAGCGCTCCGACTACGGCTTTGCGCACGGATTCTGGGTCGGCGGCGATCTGGTGGAAATCGCCATCAGCGGCGTCGGGGTAAAAGGCGATGCCGCGATCACCTGGATCGGCAATCCATTAAACTATTAAAGCACTGTAATCAGCAGATTCAGCATGAGGCAACAGATCTCATCGGCTGGCGATCACCGACCGCCGCTTCAGGCCGCTTCGGTCGCGCACACAAACAGCTGCGCCGGCGGAAGATTTCGCCGCTCGAAGCTGCGACGTACGTCGCCGAAGGTTCGCTGCAACACTGGAAGCACCCGGCTGGTGAACTGGTAGACCAGGAATGCGCCGCCAGGCTCGAGTGCCGCGCGACTCTTGGCAACGATGTCCGCGCGCACGCGCTCCGGCATGCTGCCGAGCGGAATCCCCGAAATTATATAGCTGGCGCGCGGCAGTCCCAGCCGCTGCAGCACCGACTGCACTTCCGCGGCCGAGTCGTGCACCACCTGCAGGCGCGGATCCGGCAACGAGGTCGGCAGGAACCGTACGAAGGCCTTATTGGTCTCGATGGCAACCAGATGCGCGTCCCGGTGCATGCGGCGCAGAATCTCGCCGGTAATGGTGCCGACGCCGGGTCCATACTCGACGATGACGCGGGCGCGCTCCCAGTCTATCGGCTCGAGCACTTGATCCACCAGGAAGCGTGAGCTGGGAATGATTGATCCGAGCATGTACGGGTGGCGCAGAAAGTTACCGGCGAATAGCAGCATTTCAACAGTCCGCGATCGAGTCGTTTTTTTCATGGTGAGTCTCACACGTCGAAGAATTCGTATATCCGGCTACTCCCGTACCTTCGTCGGTCCGGTCGGAGCAATGTAAACGTGGCCTCCCCTGCGGCGAGTGGCGCCCCCTTCGCCGGGTTGCGCTGTTCGATCGCAACTTCGTGCAACCTGAGCCTTGAAGAATCTTAAGGGATTCAACGGTTCATTGCTACGAGCAGGATGCTGGCGATCGGGCGCATCAGGGCGCCACCCCGGCCCAGCGGGCGCTCGCCTGCCATAGGGATTCCTGCAGCTGCAGATCGCTGGCAAGCGTCGCGGCGGGTTGCGGCAGCTGGTTTTCGTCGAAGTAACGGCCGCTGATGCCGTCGACCTCATTTGACAGTGCCAGGTACAAGCTGGTGCGCGCGCCGCGTTCGGAATCGAACATGACGCGACTGATCAGCGGCTTCACCACGCGCAACCAGGCGGGCAGCAGGTTGGTCGCAACCACTCCGGGATGCAGGCAATTTACGCACACGCGCGTGCCTGAATAGCGGCGCGCCAGCGCAAATGCGTGCAGCACGTTGGCGAGCTTCGACTGCGCATAGGCAGCCATGCTGTTGTAGCGCGCGCGCGGGTTGCTGATCCGGTCGAAGTCGATTCGGCCGCGATAGTGAACGCGCGATGCGACGTTGATGACCCGCGCGCTGTCGCTGAGGCGGTCCGACAGCAATGCGGTGAGCAGGAACGGGCCGAGGTGATTGCTGGCAAAGGTGAGCTCGAATCCGTCCGCCGAGATCCGATGCCTGCTGCTGACCATTCCCGCGTTGTTGATCAGCAGCCCAACCCGGCCGAACTCGCGCCGTACCACAGCGGCGCTTTCGCGCACCGACGCGAGTGATGCCAGGTCGCAGTGGACCACATGAATCGCCGCTCCCGGTATCTGCGCGCCGATCTCCTCACGCACCGTTGCGGCGGCGCCGACATCACGGCACAGCATGACGACGGTTCGTCCAGCCCTGGCAAGCTCGCGGCTAGTCACCCGGCCGATGCCGTGGGTCGTGCCGGTTATGACGGCGACTTCGCTCATCCCTCAGCGCGCGAGCCTGAGCAGCGGCTCACCCATGCGGATTACACTGCCCTGGCGCAGCCGCTCGGACAGCGTGACGCCCTGCGGTGCGAACGCGATGATGGTCGAGCCATGCTGGAACCATCCCATCTCCTCGCCTTTGTGCAGCGGTGCATCGCAGCTGATGCTATTGGGGCCGCGGTATTTCAAATGCAGCAGCACGTCCAGAAAGTGCAAGCGTACGCTGGCAACCAGGATTGCGGCCACCGGCACCAGCGTAATCAGCTCGCCTGACGGAACCAGCCGGCAACGAATGATCGCGCGCTCGTTCTTGCAGAACAATCGCTCGATTCTCTGCAACGCGATCGGATTAACGTTCCACGTATCGCCGGAAACGTACGTGACCTGCTGCACCCGGCAGTCGTATGGGGCGTGGAAGCGGTGATACATCCCGGAGGTCAGTCGCAGCGTGACATACGAGCCGTTCAGGTAGCTGCGTACCAGTTGCTCGTCGCCCAGCAGATCCAACAGCGTGTACGGGAATCCCTTGGCCTGCAGCACCGCTCCGGCGGCCACCTGGCCCATGGCGCCGATGATGGCGTCGCAGGGGCTCACGACAACGGCCGGGTCAGGATCGATACGTCGTGCCCCGTCCTTGAGCTCGCGTGTGAAGCAGTCGTGCAGACTCTTGAACTGGGTGGTCCGCGCCTCGCTCAGATCGAGCTCGGAGAACAGCCGCCAGATGGCGATGCATGCGGTGCGTACCAGCGGCTGCTCGAGTCGGCTCAGCCAGCCGGTGAACAGCGTCAGCCAGCGGCGCGGAAGACGGTTGGTCAGCAGGAAATTCAGCTGCTGCTGCTGCGTAAACCTGGCAATAACCGAGCGTGGCGTCATCGAACTGTCATTAAATCGCAATACTTTGCGGGCCAGGCCAACCGACTCCGAAATGAACGGCCGGCGCGTCCAGCTTGCCCCTGCGCAATGCCAGTGCCGGTCGCTATCGGGGGCGTTTCCACCGAGGCCCTCAGGCGAGAACAATCATGCTGTGGTACATTGCCGGCGCGTTGATTCTGGTGATCCTGCTGCGCCAGATGCAGCATAGACTGGCATTGTCGCGCGCCAAACACCGCTCGATCACCGGCCATTCGCGCATGGCGCGACGCATTGCCGGGTTGATCCCGCACTACGAGTACGACGAGGGGCGGTTTTTCAGCGCCGACGACGCCCCGCCGGAGATCGCGGCGCAGCGGCGCGCCGGATTTTTTCGACTTTCGGCGCTGTACGGCGCGCGCTTCGGCAAAAGTGCGGCGCTGACCGATGTGATCCAGGAGGCGGTTTCCGACCTGCAGTTCACGGCCCGCTACCGCGTGCCGTTCCAGTTCAGCCGCCTGGTGCGCGAGCACTTGCGGGGGGGCGCCTTTCTGCAGTCCTCTTCCGGCACGACGGTGACCGATCTGGACGGCAACTGTTTTTTCGACCTGAGCGGTTCGTACGGTGTGAATCTGTTCGGTTACGACTTCTACAAGGAATGCATCGAGCGCGGCAGCGAGCGGGTTCGCGACCTTGGACCGGTCCTCGGCGCCTACCACCCGGTCATGGTCTACAACGTGCAGCGCCTGCGCCAGATCTCCGGTCTGGACGAAGTCTCGATGCACATGTCCGGCACCGAGGCGGTGATGCAGGCGGTGCGGCTCGCGCGCTACCACACCCGCCGCAAATACCTGGTGCGCTTTTGTGGCGCCTACCACGGATGGTGGGGCGACGTGCAACCGGGCGTCGGCAACCCGCTCGCGGCGCGCGAGACCTATACGCTGAAGGAAATGGATGAAGCCTCGCTGCAGGTATTGCGAACGCGATCGGATATCGCCTGCGTGCTGGTGAACCCCCTGCAGGCGATGCATCCGAATGCCAGCGCACCGGGCGATTCCTCGTTGATAGACAGCGCGCGCCGCACGCACTTCGATCGATCCGGCTACGCTGCCTGGCTCGCGAAGCTGCGGGTGGTGTGCTCCGAGAGGAATATCGTGCTGATCTTCGACGAGGTATTCGTGGGCTTTCGCCTGGCCCTCGGCGGGGCGCAGGAGTATTTCGGGGTTCGCGCCGATATGGTCACCTACGGCAAGACACTCGGCGGCGGTCTGCCGGTCGGAGCTGTGTGCGGCCGGGCCGAGCTGATGAAGCGCTTCCGCGAGGATCGGCCGGCGGATATCTGCTTCGCGCGCGGTACCTTCAACTCGCACCCATATGTCATGGGGGCCATGCACGAGTTCCTTCGGCGGCTCGACTCCGAGGCGGTCCGGGAGATCTACCGCGAGCTCGACCAGGTCTGGGACCGGCGCGCCAGTCAGCTCAATGACCGTTTGCGCGCGGCACAGGTGCCGGTTCAAGTCTCACATCTCTCGTCGATCTGGAGCATCAACTATCTGCGGCCATCACGCTACAATTGGATGTTCCAGTACTACCTGCGTGCAGCAGGCCTGGCGCTGAGCTGGGTGGGCACCGGCCGCCTCATCTTCAGTCTGAACTACACCGACGCCGACTTCGACGCTGTCTGCGAGCGGATGGTGTCGGCGGCCACGGACATGCTGCGCGACGGCTGGTGGTGGGAAGGGCTGCGCCTCACCAACAAGGCGATCAAGCGACGCGTGCTGCGCGAACTGCTTCAGGCGCGCTGGGATACTTCCTCCATCGGGTCGATCAACTCGCCGCGCAGCAGGTACATCGGCGCGCGGTAGTACAGTATGATGTCGTGGAACGGATCGGTGATGATCTTGGTGAGCCAGACCAGTCCGGTCTGCACGTCCTGTTGAAAAAACAACTGAACCGTGCGGAAGATCAGCGCGCCAAAGCCCAGCGTAAGCCACACCTGGCCGACGTGACGCAGGAATTGCGCATCGTTCACCGGTTGCGGAAATATCCCGAACAGGGTGGGATTGAGCCATAGCACCAGTGGCGATAGCGCCCAAAGCGACAGAAGGACGACCTTTCTCCTGAGGTTGTAGCCGACCTTGATGTCTTCCTTGTGCTCGTGACTTGCCTGATTGACGGTGTCGTATCCCTTCGGTTCGAAGAAGAAATGACCCACCTGGCGGCTCACCATCGCTCCCAGCCAGCCGATCAGCGCGGATGCGACCGGACTGGTGAAGATGGTGAAATACGCGGCCAGAAAGCTCATCGCACTCACCAGATGCAGTGACTGGTTGATGCGGCTGTGGTGATAGTAGCGATGGTCGTCCCATCGTTGTTTCTTCAGCGCTTCAAGGAAGCTTTGCATTCGGGTTCCCTTCGGTTGACGGCTTGCAAACATGGGCATGAAGGAAATATAGGAAAATGATTACCGCAGCATGACAGTCGCGCTCGAACCGCCGACGATGTGACCAATATCGCATTCACAAGTGCCGAACTGGCCGGCTCGCGCGAGCCCATCGCAACGGCAGGCAAGCCATCGCCAGAATATTGCGCGCAAGAAAATCTTTGCAATTCGTTCACGTCATCGTCACATGACGCGGCAATGATTGCCCGCGCGAACCAACCCTCGGAGGAGCATTGGGGTACAAGACACCGCCTTTATCCGAAGGCACGAATCGAGTGACAGAACGCGTCGCATGAGGATCATGATCGTCAGCGACGCCTGGTTCCCCCAGACCAACGGCGTCGTCAACACATTGGCTCAGACCGCAGCGTGGCTCGGGCGATTCGGACACGAGGTTCGGCTGCTGACGCCACGCGACTTTCGCACCTTTCCCTGCCCGACCTATCCGGAAATCCGCGTCGCTTTCCTGCCGCAGCGAAAGCTCGCGCGCAGCATGGCGGCATTCCGGCCGCAGGCGCTGCACATCGCCACCGAAGGTCCGCTCGGCTTTGCTGCTCGCCGTCATTGCCTAAGCCACGGACTGCGCTTTACCACCTCCTATCACACCCAGTTTCCGCAATACCTGCGCTCGCGCTTGCCGATCCCGCTGACGCTGTCGTACGCGCTGCTGCGCTGGTTTCACGGCGCCGCGCAGAGCTGCATGGTCAGCACCCAGGGTGTACAGGACGAGCTCGCCGAGCGTGGCTTCAACAACGTGGTGCGCTGGCGGCGCGGCGTCGATACGCAATTGTTCCGCCCGCAGAGCAAGGCTTTCCTGAACCTGCCGCGGCCCATCGCGGCCTGTGTCGGACGGGTGGCGGTCGAAAAAAATGTCGCGGCGTTCCTGCGCATGCCATGGAGCGGTACCAAGCTGGTGATCGGCGACGGGCCCGAGCGGCAGCGGTTGCAGGCCCAATACCCCGACGCCGTCTATGCCGGCTTTCGATTCGGCGAGGACCTGGCAGCGCACATTGCAGCCGCCGATGTGCTGGTGTTTCCGAGCCTTACCGACACCTTCGGACTGGTCAATCTGGAAGCCATGGCCTGCGGTGTGCCGGTGGCGGCGTTTCCGGTCACCGGCCCGATCGACGTCGTGCAGGATGGCGTGACCGGAGCTCTCGATACGGATCTGGCGAGGGCTGCCCGCAGGGCGCTGCAAATCGATCCGCACGCCTGCCGCGAGCGCGCCCTGCAGTCGAGCTGGGATGCCTGCACGCACGAATTCGAGAGCAACCTGGTCGCCTGCCGCCTCACCACCGCGTCACGCGCCAAGCCGTCGCATTCGGTGACCGAACGCCAGCCCACCTAGAGAGCAGGCAGTGGCGCTGCCGATCGCAGGCGGTGCGACGACGGATGAGCGTTTCCCAGCGCGCTTGATATGATGCGCTGTGCAGGATTCCCTGGTGGTACGGTCCGTCATGCCCGGCGAGTTCGACGCCTGGGTAGAGCTTTGGGACGGATACAATGCTTTCTACGGCCGCCACGGCCCCACCGCACTGCCGTCCGAGATAACGCGCACCACGTGGCAGCGATTCTTTGACGCCTACGAGCCGCTTCATTGCCTGATCGCCGAGCGCGACGGGCAACTGCTGGGCCTGGCACACTACATTTTCCATCGCAGCACGATCCAGATCGCGCCGACCTGCTATCTGCAGGATCTGTTCACCGGTGTTAGCGCTCGGGGTCGGGGTGTGGGACGCGCGCTGATCGAAGCGGTCTATGATCGGGCAAGATCCGCAAATTGCGGGCGCGTGTACTGGCACACGCACGAAACCAATCTGCAGGCGATGCGGCTGTATGAAACGGTTGCCGAGCGCTCCGGCTTCATCGTGTATCGCAAGGCACTCTGAGCCACAAGGCTATCGGCGCCGCAGCCCGCGCTGTCATCGTGACGCGTACAGGAAGCAGCCCCGCATGTGATCGTTGACGACACCGACCGCCTGCAGGAAGGCGTAAACAATGGTCGAGCCGACGAATCGAAAGCCTCTCTTCTTGAGCTGTTTCGATATCCGATCGCTCAGCTCGGTGCGTGCCGGGAGGGGCTGGTTGCTGCGCAGGCGATTGCGGACCGGCTGGCCCTCGACGAACGCCCACAGGAAGCGATCGAACGAGCCGAATTCGCGTTGCACTGCGAGGAACGCGCGGGCGTTGGTGACGGTCGAATCGATCTTCAGGCGGTTACGGACGATACCCGGATTCTGAAGCAGGCGCGCTTTTCGTGCTGCGCTGAATCGCGCCACCTTGCCGGGATCAAAGGCGGCGAAGGCTTTGCGGTAGCCGGCGCGCTTTCGCAGGATCGTCAGCCATGACAGACCGGCCTGTGCCCCTTCGAGCGTGAGCATCTCGAACAGCATGCGGTCATCATGCACCGCTCGACCCCACTCCTGGTCGTGATAGCGGATGTACTGCGCGTCACCGTCTGCCACCCAGCGGCAACGTCGCTTGGCTGGATTGCTGGTCGTCATTTGCGAGCCGTCGCCGTGCGCTAGGCCGGCACACCCATGTCGCGCAGGCGCGCGACTTCCGCGCGCGGCGGCGCGCCAAACAGCCGCCGGTACTCGCGGCTGAATTGCGAAGGACTTTCGTAGCCGACGCGATGGCCGGCGCTAGCGCATTCAATACCCTCGGAGAATATCAGCCGCCGCGCTTCATGCAGGCGCAGATGCTTCTGGTATTGCAGCGGCGACATCGCGGTGACCGCTTTGAAGCGGTGATGCAGCGCCGAGGCACTCATATGTACTGCATCGGCCAGCTCCTCGATGTGTAGCGGCGCCGCATAGCGCTGCTTAAGCCACTCGATGGCGCGCACGATGCGGCGGCTGGCGCCGTCGCCCTCGGCCAGGTTAGCCAGCCGACGACCCAGATCGCCGCGCAGTACGCGGTAGTAGATCTCGTGTTGAATCACCGGCGCCAGCACCGCGATATCCTGCGGTGCATCCAGCAGCCTCACCATCCTCAACACGGCGTCCAGCAGCGCCTCGTCCATGCGCGCGACGAACAGGCCGCGATCGGGGCTCGCCGGCGCCACCCCGTGGTCGCCCAGCTCCAGCAGCAAACGCGTGATTTGCTCAAGATCGAGGTTCAGGCGCAGGCACAGGTAGGGCCGCTCGGCGCTGGCTTCCAGCACCTGACCCACCGCCGGCAAGGTCACCGACACCACCAGGTAGTTCAGCGCGTCGTAGTGGAACACCTCGTCGTTCAGTAGCGCGCGCTTGCGCCCTTGCACGACGAAAGCCAGACACGGCTGATAGACCGTCGGCATGCACACGGTAGGCACGCTGCCGCGAATCAGCGCGAGCGGCGCAAACGCGGATTGGTGAATGCCGTCAACCCGCGTCAATCGGGCAACCCGAGCCGACAGTTCCTGCTGTCGTTCGGCGATCGGCGAGCGCTCCTCAGTGCTGCGTAAAGTGCTGTCAAACATGGCTATTACTCTAGTCCCTGGTTGCCCTGCATGGTAGTAGGCTACCGCCCGGCGCGATAGCTAAGATGGCGCTGTTTGCAGGATCAGGCAAGAAGCGAACAGGAATGTTCTAGCGCCACCCGGCCGCCGCCGCCTACCATGCAGGCTCACGGTCAACCATCAGGGAAACGCCACCCATGAAGATTCCCCGCCGCAAACTCGGCCAGCAAGGCCTCGAGGTATCCGCCATCGGCCTGGGCTGCATGGGGATGTCGGACTTCTACGGTCCGGCGGATGAAACGACCAATCTCGGCGTGCTCAACGCCGCACTCGACATCGGTATCGACTTGCTCGACACCGCCGACATGTACGGCGTGGGCGCCAACGAGCGCCTGCTCGGACAGGTCCTGAAAACGCGCCGCAATGAGGTCGTGCTGGCCACCAAATTCGGCCACGTGCGCGGCCCCGACGGCACGTCCCTCGGCATCAATGGAACACCCGAATACGTTCAGGCAGCCTGTCATGCCAGCCTGGAGCGTCTCGGCGTCGATCATATCGATCTGTATTACCAGCACCGCGTCGACCCCAAGGTCGCCATCGAGGAAACAGTGGGCGCCATGGCGGCACTGGTGCGGGCCGGCAAGGTGCGTCACCTCGGACTGTCCGAGGCGTCGGCAAGCACTATTCGGCGCGCAGCGAAAGTGCACCCGATCGCCGCACTGCAGAGCGAGTATTCGCTCTGGACGCGCGATCTGGAAGCCACGATCCTGCCGGCTTGCGAGGAGCTGGGCATCGGCGTGGTTGCCTACAGTCCGCTCGGCCGCGGCTTTCTGACCGGCGCGTTCAGGACCCCGGAGGATCTGGACGCCAGCGACAGGCGGCGCACCCACCCGCGCTTTTCGGGCGAAAACTTCGCCAGCAACCTGCGGCTGGTGGAGGTCGTTTCGGACATTGCACGCGAGCAAGGCTACACGCCAGCGCAGGTCGCCCTCGCCTGGCTGCTCGACTGCGCACCGTACATCGTGCCGATTCCGGGCACGCGCAGCATCAGGCGTTTGAAGGAAAATGCACTCGCCGTCCTGGTGCGCCTCAGCGACGCTCAGCTGGAACGCCTGTACGGCATCCTGCGAGAGCGCCCGGTGAGCGGTGCGCGTTATGCGCCGGCGCAGATGGCGAACATCGATGCCTGACAGCGGCCAGGCCCGCGGTCCTTCGACGACCGGCAGCCATTACCCATCGCCCAGCCCGGCTGCGAGCATAGCGGCGTCATCGATCAGCAGATGCACGACTCCGCCGGCAAGCACCGCAATGCCACGCGCACCGCAACGTGCAATCAGGTCGCGATCGATCTGGTTCGGATCGGACAGTTCGAGCCGCAACCGCCCCGCAGCGCTCGATGCGTGCCGCAGGTTGCTGGCCCCGCCAAGGGCCGCGCGAAGCGCCGTAACGCGGCCGTCAACCGGATGTGGAGCGGCACTGATCGCAGGCACATCGCCCGCGGTCACGGTGCGTGCGGCCACCGGTAAGCGCAGCGCCCTTCGGATCTCGCCGGCCACCTGATCGGCGATCGGTCCTAGCACCACTTGCACCACGGTGGGCGCCGGCCTGACGACGCCGAGGGCACCGAGACGCGCGAGCGCTGCCGCATCCACCCTGGCACCGTCCACCAGCACCAGTCGTAGGCGCGTCGTGCAGGCATCGACGGAGGTCACGTTTGCCGCACCGCCAAGCGCCGTGATGTAGTGTTGCGCGCGTGTGCCGTGCTCGAGCGCTATCGGCGCAGGCGCGCCCGCATCGGGCGCTTCCCGGCCCGGGGTCGCAAGCTTAAAGCGCACGATCGCGTAATGAAACAGTGCGTAATAGAGCGCGAAGTAGGCGCCACCGACCGGTAGCAGCAGCAGCGGTCGGGTGGCGCGCGGAAAATTGAGCACGAAGTCGAACAGTCCCGCCGAGAAACTGAAACCCAGGTGTGCCCCGAGCGCTGGCATCAGCACCATCGAGATACCTGTGAGAAGCGCGTGCAGGAAGTACAGCCCCGGCGCAAGGAACATGAACGTGAACTCGATCGGCTCGGTCACGCCGGTCAGGAATGATGTGAGCGCAAGCGACAGCAGCAGTCCCGCGACCGCACGACGCCGCTCCGGCCGCGCCGCGCGGTACATCGCCAGGCATGCTCCCGGCAGCCCGAACATCATCACCGGGAAGAATCCGCTCATGAACGAACCCGCGGTCGGGTCGCCGGCAAAGAAGCGCTTCAGGTCGCCGGTGACGCCGTGGTAGTCCCCGATCAGGAACCAGGCCAGGTTGTTGATGATGTGGTGTAGGCCGGTGATGATCAGCACGCGGTTCAGGACGCCGTAGGCAAAAAGCCCCCAGGCACCCGCACCGAGCACCGCCTGACTCAGCACGTCCATGCCGTGCGCGAGCAGCGGCCAGCCGAGACCGAAGACCGTCGCGACCACCAGACCCAGGAAGCCGGTGGCAATCGGCACGAAGCGGCGCCCGCCGAAGAAGGCGAGGTAACTCGGTAGCTCGATCTCGCTCCATCGATTGTAGGCATAGCCGGCGATCAGGCCGGAGAGAATGCCAACCGGCATGCTGAGCTTCGCAAGCTGTTGCGTGCGGTACGCGCCGGCCGCGAGTTGCGCCGCCGCACCGTTCAGCCCCGCGCTCACCGCCGCGGGCACCGCGAGCAGCACCTCGGCACCCTTGGTCGCCACCAGAAACCCGACCAGGGCGGCAAGCCCCGCAGCGCCGTGGTTCTCGCGCGCGAGCCCGACGGCGACACCGATGGCAAACAGAAGTCCCAGGTTTGCAAAGATCGCATCACCGGCAGCCGCCAGCACCGGGATACCGAGCAGATCCGGCTGACCGAGTCTCAGCAGCAGCCCCGCCACTGGCAGCACCGCGATCGGCAGCATGAGCGCGCGGCCCAGCCGCTGGAATCCACCGATCATTACCGACATCGCATTACTCCCCGCTGGGCGCGCTCGCCCGCTCACTGAGCCAATCGCGTACCAGGGCACGCACCGCCGGTGCATGCTCCAGCGCCAGCGCCGTGCGCGCGAGCTCACCGCATTGCGCGAGCACGAGGCGCGCGACGAGCGCCTTGACCGCCGGCACGCGGGCCGGCACGACCGAAAGCTCACGCACGCCCAGACCCAACAGCAGTGGCACCGCCAGCGGGTCGGCCGCCATGGCCCCGCAGACCGCGAGCTGGCAACGTCCCGCGCCCGCGGCCGCAAGCTCGATGAGCGTCAGCACGGCCGGGTGCAGCGCGTCGACGCGCGCGGCGAGCCCCGGGTGACCGCGATCCATCGCGAGCGTGTACTGGGTCAAGTCATTGCTGCCGATGGACAGGAAGTCCGCCTCGGTGGCGAGCTGGCGCGAGGTCGCCGCCGCCGCGGGCGTCTCAATCATGGCGCCAATCGGTACCGGCGCCGAGCGGCCGAGCTGGTGCGCAATGTCACGCACCAGCGCGCGCACTTCGCGCAGCTCGGTGACCTCGCTGACCATCGGGACCAGCAGCCGCAGGTCCGCGGCGGAGACTCCAAGCGCCGCACGCAGCTGCGTTCGCAGCAAATCGGGTCGGGCAAGTCCAGTGCGGATGCCGCGCAGCCCAAGCGCGGGATTTTCTTCCGGCAGCATCGGCAGGTAGCTCAAGCTCTTGTCGCCGCCGACATCGAGCAGCCTGAGCACCACGGGTCGCGGTCCGAGCACATCGGCGATCCCCTGGTAGGCTGCGCGTTGCTCGTTCTCGCTGGGCGGCGCGCTGCGCTCCAGGAACAGGAACTCGGAGCGCAGCAGTCCGCAGCCTTCGGCGCCGTTCAGCACGGCCGCACGCGCGTCGACCTCGCTACCCACATTGGCAAATACCTCGATGCGAATTCCATCCGCGCTACGACATTCGCGCTGCGCCGCATCGCGCTGCGCCGCAGAGCTGGCCGCGCTACGGCGCACGCGCAGTTCGGCGGCCGCGACTGCGGCGGCATCGGCACTGAGATCGAGCCGGCCCCGGTCGGCATCGACGATGAGTGTGGCCCCGTCGGCAATCTCAGCGAGTCGAGGGCCAAGTCCGACCAGCATCGGCAGATCCATCGCTGCCGCGAGGATTGCGACGTGCGAGGTAGTGCCGCCGCCGGCGAGGCACACCGCCGCGAGCCGCTTGCGATCGAGCGCCACCAGTTCCGAGGGCAGCAGCGCATCGGCAATGAGCACCGCGCCGTCAGGAAGGTGCTGGCTCGGCGGCTGCGCGGCAGCCCCCAGCGCCAGCAGCACTTGCGTCTCGATGTCGCGCAGGTCGTCGATGCGCTCGCGCAGCCGCGCATCGTCGAGCGCCGCGAGCGCCGCGACCGACTCGCCGATCGCGGCGCGCCAGGCAAATCCGGCACTTTGTCCGGCCCCGATCCCGCGCTGGGCGGCCTCCTCCAGCATCGGGTCGGACAGGAATTCGAGGTGCGCGCCGACGATGTCGCGGCGCGAACCGGCGCTGCCCTGCGCGATCTGCGCCAGCCGCGCACTGACGAGCGATCGGGCGCGCTCGAGCTCGGCTCGCTCGTGTGCTGCGCCCTGCCCGAAGCTGGCGACCGCGATCTGCGGCCGCTCGAGCCGAGTCGCCGGCCCGATCGCGAATCCGGGCGCGGCGCTAGCGCCGGTGAGCACTGCCCGATCCGGCTCGCCCGTGACCGCGGCCGCCGCCGATGGCGCCAACGGCGGGGGCGCAGGGGCGGCGGCCGTCTCCTGCAGCCGCGCCTGCTCCAGCCCGCGCGCGAGCGCAGCAAGCGCAGCCTCGGCCTCGTGCCCGTGCGCGACCACCAGCAGCTCATCGCCCTGGCGCACGCCGAGCGCCATGATCGACACGACGCTGCGCGCGTTGGCGCGGCGCTCGCCGGCCACGAACTCGACCTCGGCCGCCAGACCCTTGAGCGACTGGGCGATCAGCGCCGCCGGCCGGGCGTGCAGCCCGTGCGCGAGCGCGATGGTCAGGCGCCCTTCGCGCCGCGCGCCGCCGGCGCTTGCAGCCACCGTTGCGGGCGCGCTGGCGCTGTCGGCGGCCAGCGTGAGCAGCACATCGCCCGCCTGCACCGCGCCCGGCTCATGACGGAACTGGATGGCATGGCCCGCCAGGTTGGTAATCACGATCGGCGTGACCAGACTCGGCGCGCTACGAGCGACCAGATCCAGATCGACCGACAACAGTCGCTCGCCGACGGCGACTTTCTGGCCGGCGGCCACGTGCGGCGTGAAGCCGCGCCCGGCCAGCGCGACCGTGTCAATGCCCACATGGATCAGCACTTCGATGCCAGCCGTGCTCCTGAGCGACACGGCGTGCCCGGAGGCCGGCACCGCCACCACCTCGCCGGCAAACGGCGCCAGCAGCTCGCCGCAGGTCGGATCGAGCGCGATACCATCGCCCATCATGCCCGCGGAGAACACCGGATCGGGCGTTGCGGCCAGCGGCATGCACCAGCCCTCCAGAGGCGCCCTGAGCGTGAGCGTCGCGGTCATCGGCTGCTCACTCCCCGATCGCAACCCAGTCGATGGCCCACATCGGGTCGAGCCCGGGGCGCGCGAACCGCAGGCACAGGTCATGCACACCGCGCGTCACCGGCAGCGGCGCGCGCAGCATCGACACGCCGACGGGCGCGGCCTCGGCGAGTGGCAGGCTAACGAGCGGCTCGCCATCACAGCCATCGAGCCGGACTTGCAGTTCCCCGCTCGCCGTGTGCGCATCGCCGACACGTATCTTGTCCGCATCGGCGCCGATCTGGTAGTTAAATGGCACCGGCCCAACCGCGGCCTCGAGCGTGTGCGGCGTGGAAAGATCGACAGCGCGCCAGATCCAGCACGGATTCATGATGTCGAGGCGCACCAGCGGGCGCTCGCCAGCTGCGGCCGAGTCGATCTCCAGTGCCAGCGGCAGGCCGACGCTGCACAGCTCGAGCTCGCGGCTCGACCGGCGCTGGGCAATCGCTGCATCCAGCACGTAGCGCCTGGGGGTCGCGAGCGGCTCGCCCGCCGCAAAGCTGTCCGCGCGAAGCTGCGCATGCGCACCGATCTCGATCGCGTCCCGGTACTGGGGTGAGGCCGCCGTTGGCAGCGTGCCGTCGAGCGTATAGTGGATCTCGCCGTTTCCAGACTCGGTGTACAGCTCGACGCGTCCGGGCGCAACCCCGGCATCCGCCCCACGGCGCAGGCGCACCGCAAAGGCGCTGTCGGCGTAAGGCACCCCCAGGCGACGCAAGCGCGGCAGCAGCGCCTCGAGCCGCGCCACGAAATCGGGGTAGTCGCGCAGCGCTGCCGCTGTCCAGCCGAGTTCGGCAAGCGCCGCGGCGCGCGGAAACGTCGCGTGCCAGACGCGCTCCTCGGTGCGCATATGCTCGGTCCAGATGTTGGCCTGCACGCCCCACAGGTGGTCAGCGTCGCGCGGCGTAAGCCCCGGCGCCCGGGGATCCAAGCCGTACACGTCCTGCAGCGTGACTGTCTTGACGCGGCCCGGCGGCTCGTCTTCGGCGTCGCTCTGCAGGAAATCGAAGTACAGCGTCGGCCACGGTGACAGCACCGTGTCGTTGCCACGGCCGATGGCGGCGAGCGCGACGTCCGGACCGTGCCAGGACATGACCAGCGCGTCGCGATCGAGCCCAGGGCCGATGATCTCGTCCCAGCCGACCAGTCGGCGCCGGTGCGCAGTGAGGAAGCGCGCCATGCGATCGATGAGGTAGCGGCGCAGCTCGGCAACATCGTTCAGACCGAGACTTGCCGCGCGCGCCTGCGCCTGCGGTGACAGCGCCCACTCGCGTGTCTGGACTTCGTCGCCGCCGATATGCACATACGGACCCGGAAACAGTTCGATAACTTCGCCGAGCACGTGCTTGAGAAACTCGCAGGTCGCCTCGCTCAGGTTGAACACGTGGTCGTAGATGCCCCAGTCGGCAGGCACGGCGCCGACCGGCACGGTGCCCAGCTCGGGGTAGGCCGCGATCGCCGCCGAGGCGTGCCCAGGCATGTCGATCTCCGGCACGATCAGCACATGCCGCTGCGCCGCATACGCCACGATGGCGCGCACCGTAGCCTGCGAGTAGTAGCCACCATAGCGGCGCGGCGCGTGTGTCGAGGGATCGATATCGGCGTGCGCGGCGCGGCCGGCCGGCACGCGAAACGCGCCGATTGAAGTCAGCTTCGGGTAGCGTCGGATCTGCAGGCGCCAACCCTGATCGTCGGTCAGGTGCCAGTGAAGCACGTTCAACTTCAACAACGCCATGGCATCGATCAGGCGCTTAACGAACTCGGGTTGCTGAAAGTGGCGCGCGGAGTCGAGCATCAGGCCGCGCCATTGATATGCCGGCTGATCGCGAACCTTGATGGCCGCGACGCGCTGATCGGCGTCGAGCGGTACCAGCTGCCAGAGCGTGGCCGCCGCGTACAGCAGCCCGGCGCCGGTGGTCGCAGCGATCGTGATAGCCCGGTCGCTAACCTCGAGCCGGTAGCCCTCGGGCGGCAGACCGGCCTGGCGCTTGAAGAATATCGCCGCGGCCGGCGAGCCGGGCTCGGCGCTGCGCACCTGCAGCTTGAGGCCGGTCGAGCTGGCGAGCAGAACGGCAAGCGAGCGTGCCGCGGCGCGCGCGCCGACATCGCCAGGCGGCACGACGATCCGCGTGGACGGCAGCAGCCGAAAACTGCCCTCGCCGGCGAGGCTTTCGGCCGGCGCCGGCACGACTGAGCCGGCCTTCGCGGGGGCCAGTACACTGGCGAGCACCAACACGGCGAGCAGCCGCGGCAGAGTGGGGCTCACCCAGCGCAGTGAGGTGCAATAGCTAAGCACGCGACTCCTAGATTGCCATGTCCCGGGGTCAGCGTACGCCGAGATGACGGCGGCAGCGCTGGGGCTGCCGCCGGTGCCTGGCCCCTAGAATTTGACGCGCAGGTTCAGATAGTACTGCCTGCCATTCTCGTAGAACGCGCGCGGTTGCGTGGTGTTGAGCGCGTAGTACTTGAGCGTCGGGTTGTTGAGGTTCTGGCCGTCCAGGGTCAGGCTGAAGTGCTCGTCGTAGATGTAGGCGAGCGAGGCCGACAGGTAGCCGATGTCGTCCTGCGAGAACGCGGTGCTGCGATCGAGGCCGCTGTAGAACGCCGAGCGGTAGTTGTACGCGATGCGCGCGCTGAAGTGCGCGTTTTCGTAGTAGCCGTTCACGTTGTACGTGCTCTTGGAGGTACCCACCAGCCGGCTATCGCCGCCCGGAGGCACAGCCGAGGTCTGCTTGCCGTCGGCATAGGTGTAGTTCGCAGCGACGCCGTAGTGATCGAAGATCGCCTGCTGGTAGGCGAATTCGAGTCCCTCCACCCGCCCCTGGGTATTGATCGGCACGGTCACCAGATAGTTCAGGTTCTGACCCGCAGGGAACTGGTTGCTGAACGACAGTTCATTCAGCGGCTTGGTGCCGTAGCCGACGTAGTTGCGCAGGTCCATGTAGAACAGCGTCGCCGATAGCAGTGAGCGCTTGGCAAAATACCATTCGAGTCCGGCATCCAGATTGGTCGAGCGGATCGGCTTCAGGTCCGGGTTACCGCTCGTGGCGCTGCCGGGAGTTGCGCCCTGGGGCGGTGCACCGAGACTGGTGTTGGCCGCGAGTGCGGAATAGTCGGCGCGGGTCATGGTCTCGGCTGCCGCAAAGCGCGCGAGCAGATCCTTGTTGATGTCGATCTTGAGGTTCGCGCTCGGCAGTACGTCGTTGTAGGTGTGATCGACCGGGCGCGCAACGTACGGGCCGAACGCCGAGGTCGTCACCGCCCCCGGGGTGGTTGCGGTTACGGAGCTGTCCTGCGCGAAGTTGAGCGAATCCTCGATCGTCTGCACGTAGCGCAGGCCGATGTTACCGGCCCAGCCACTGCCCTTGAAGTCTGCCTGGACGTAGCCGGCGTAGGTCTTCTCGTGCACTTCGAACCAGCCGTCGGGAATGTACACGCGCGTAATCAGATTACGGTTCACGTTGTTCGGGTTGTTGTAGGCGGCAAGCTGCGCGGGCGTCCAGTACCAGATGTCGGTCGGAATGGCGCCGCCAAATGAGTCGAAGTTCGACGGGTAGTTCGACCAGGTGGTCGGGTAGGTGGCGGGGTTGCTGCCGCCGGTGGGGCCCTGCCCGATCGCGCCGGTCGAGTCGCGGTCATGTTTCTCCCAGCGCGCGCCGAACTTAAGATCGGTCCAGGCACCCTGGTCGAGGGTATAGGTGCCATCAAGCTTGACCCAGTCCTCCTTGTCCTTCACATCGACGTTTTCGGCGCCGAAGATCCAGCCGAAAGCCACCGGCGTGCCGCCCGCGAATGGCGTGGTGTTATTGGTGCTGCCGAAGTTGAAGTCCGGGCCGCGGCTCACGCCGTTCAACTGATAGCCGGCACCATTGCCCTTGTCGGGCTGGGTCTCGGATACATCCTGGGTCGGTGTCTTGCCTTCGCCCTGTGACACTCCGAACTGCCCGAGAAACGACAGCGCGTCGTTGATCTTCCAATGGCCGTCGAGATTGACGAAGTTCGAGCTCTCGCTCTCATTGGGGCGCGAAATCTGGTCGTAGACGCCATAGAAGGTTCCAGGCACGCCGGTGAAATTGGCTTTGACCAGCGTACCGTTGCTGACCACATAGCCCGGATCCGGCGCCTGTCCCTTGCCCGAGTTGATGAAATGCGTGTCCCACAGAAGATAGTTGCGGTTGTAGTTCGGCGCCTTGAGGTCGGAACTGAAGCCCGACAGGTCGAAGCCAAGCTTGTCGCTCACGTTCCACTGCGCGTCGAGCAGGCCGCCGGTACGGGTGCGCTTCTGTTCAAAGAAGGCGGCGCCGATGTCGGTCGGATAGACGACGCCGGCGAGATCCGGGTGAGCGGTGGCAATCGGGCTGGTAGGTGCGATCGTGTCGTAGCCAAGCAGTTCCACGCCGTCGCGCTGCAAATGGCGCTGCTCGTAGAAACCCTGCAGCAGCACGCCGAAGGTCTTGTCCTCGTTGTGCCAATTGACCAGTCCGCTGAACTGCGGGTCGGTCTTGGAAGGCAGGTCCGCATACACCGCGCCCGCTGACGCCTCGACTGTGAATGGCTTGTCGAGGTCGAGCGGCTTTCGGGTAATGATGTCGACCGAGCCAGCGACGCCGCCCTCAACCAGCGAGGCTTCCGAGCTCTTGTGGACCACGATCTGACTGACCAGTTCCGACGGCAGCAGCGTATAGCTGACGCTGCGTCCGACCGTGCCGGTCTGGTTCAGCACGAACCAGTCGCCGGCGGCCACGTTGTGGCCATTGATCAGGGTCTGCGTCAGGCTTGGATTCGTGCCACGCATGCTGACGCGATCGTTCTCGTCAAAGCCGCCTTCACTCGCGCCGGCCGAGCTGATCGTTATTCCCGGCACGCGCTGCAACGAGTCGGCAATGTTCTTGTCCGGCATCTTGCCGATGTCCTCGGCCGTGACGACGTCCACGACCGAGTCGGCGCTGCGTTTCGCCTCGAGCGACTGAGTCAGCGAAAAGCGGATTCCGCTGACGATGACTTCCTCGAGCCCTTCAGACGCACTGGTGGATGGCGCGGTCTGCGCGTGTAGCAGCGCGATCGGCGCCATCATCGACATGCCAAGTGCCGATTTCACTGCGAAAATGACTTTCCGGTTCATTGGACTCCCCTATGCCAAAGCTCCAACAAAAAAGGCCCCTTTCCCCCGCTGCTGACGCCGGCTGTGTTGCGGGACCTGCCCGTGCGCTCAGCGTCAAGCCATGGCTTAAGGTCAGCCACACCAATTAGGTGCCAATATAGTACCAATTATTAAAGTTTGTCTACTGCGGCTTAATAGGGACATGACTCCAAACTAGTTATTTTATATATATCATAGATCTATGGGCGTTCACGGGTATTGTTGTTTTGCAAATGGTATGCTTTTGGTATTACTATAATGTCTTCATCGTCTGACTCAAGGCTCGACCGCATGCCGTCCCTCGCCAAAACCGTCGGGCCGCTCGACGCACGCAGCAACCTGCCGCTCTATCAGCAGCTGCAACGCGCGCTGAAGCTTGCGATCGATCAGCACATTCTCGCCCCCGAGGACGCGTTGCCCGCCGAACGCGATCTGGCCACCGAGTTCGACGTCTCGCGCATCACGGTGCGCAAGGCACTCGAGGGACTGGTCGCGGAGGGCCTGCTGGTACGTCGCCAGGGCTCGGGCAACTTCGTCTCGGCGCGGGTCGAGAAAAACTTCGCGATGCTGACTTCCTTCTCGGAAGACATGCGGGCGCGCGGCCGCAGCCCGCACAGCGTTTGGCTCAAGCGTTCCGCGGGCACGGTAACGCCCGAGGAAGCACTGGCACTGCGCCTGAGTCCCGGCACGCCGGTCTATCGATTTCATCGCCTGCGCTTCGCCGACGAGGCACCGATGGCGATCGAGTACGTGACCATCGTTGCGACCGCGCTGGCCTCGGCCGAATCGGTCGAACAATCCTTGTACGAGGCGCTGGAGCGCAGCGGTCATCGCCCGGTGCGCGCATTGCAGCGATTGCGTGCGGTGCTTCTGAGCGCCGAGCAGGCGGAACTGCTCAAGGCGAAAGCCGGGGACGCGGGACTGCTGGTCGAGCGCCTGGGCTCGTTGCGCGACGGCAATGCGGTTGAATTCTCGCAGTCATACTACCGTGGTGACATCTACGACTTTGTCGCCGAGCTGAGCACGTCCGCATGACAACCCCTGCGGCCTGGAAAAGCGCCCTGCCTGCCGCCGAGGCCACCTGCATGTATACCGAGGCGGCCGAGTCCGCCGGCGTCGTCGCGCGGCAGCTGAGGGCAAACGCGTCGGTGGTCGCTGAACTCGGTCGCCAACTACGCGCCCATCCGCCGCGCGCCGTCGTCACCTGCGCGCGCGGCAGCTCCGACCACGCGGCCACCTATGCGAAATACCTGATCGAGACCCATGCACACGTGCTGACCGCCTCGGCCGCGCCGTCGGTGAGTTCCGTCTACGGCATGGAACAGGACCTGCGCCAGTGCCTGTTTCTCGCGATCTCGCAGTCCGGCAAGAGCCCCGATCTGCTCGCGTCGGTGGCCGCGGCGCGCCGCAGCGGCGCTACCGTGGTCGCGCTATGCAACGTGCCGGACTCGCCGCTGAGCGCGGTCGCCGACTTTACGATTCCGCTCGGCGCCGGCCCGGAGCGCAGCATCGCTGCCACCAAATCGTACGTTGCCTCGCTCGCCGCGCTTGCACACCTGACCGCGGAATGGACCCAGGACGCGGCGCTTAACGCCGCCATTCGCGCGCTGCCCGACACGCTCTCCAGCGCCTGGCGGCTCGACTGGCGTGCGGCACTTGCCCTGCTCGTGCCCGCCGAGCATCTGTACGTGATCGGCCGCGGCTACGGCCTTAGTGTCGCGCAGGAAGCCGCGCTCAAGGCGAAGGAGACTTGCGGCCTGCATGCCGAGGCGTACAGCGGTGCCGAAGTTCGCCATGGGCCGTTTGCGTTGATGGGCGAGCGCTTTCCGGCGCTGGTGCTGGCGCAGAACGACGCGACGCTTCCGGGCCTCGAGCAGCTTGCGGCCGAGCTCGCCGCGCGCGGCGTCGGCGTCGCACTCGCGGGCGGCCGCGCGGCGGGCGCGCTAGTGTTGCCGACGGTCGATTGTCCCGGCGCACTGGCGCCGATCCCGCTGGCCGCCAGCGTCTACCGCCTGCTGGCCACGCTCGCCGTCGCGCGCGGCCACGATCCGGATCAGCCGCCGTTCCTGCACAAGGTGACCGAGACCGTGTAATGGGCGTCGCCTTCGTCAACGGCAGGATTCTGACTCCCGGCGGCTTCATCACCGGCCAGGCACTGCTGATCGACGGCGCGCGCATCAGCGCGCTAGTCGATGCGCACGACCAGTGCCTCGCGCACTCCAGGCGCATCGATCTCGCGGGCCGCCTGCTGCTGCCCGGGTTCATCGACACCCAGGTCAACGGCGGCGGCGGCGTGCTGTTCAACGACTCGCCCACGCTCGAGGGCATCCGCGCCATCGGCGCGGCGCACAGCCGCTTCGGTACTACCGGCTTCTTGCCGACGCTGCTGAGCGATGACCTCGAGGTGCTCGCCAGGGCGATCCACGCGGTAGATGCGGCAATCGCCGCCGGGGTGCCGGGAGTGCTCGGCATTCACGTTGAGGGACCGTTTCTGAGCGAAGCGCGCAAGGGCGTGCACGATGCCTCGCACTTCCGCGAACTGGGTCGCGACATGATCGCGCTGCTGAGCTCGCTCAAGCATGGCGTCACGCTGATGACGCTAGCGCCGGAGGTCACAAATCCCGAGGTGCTGGCGCGTCTCGCGGCCGCCGGTGTCGTGCTGGCCGCAGGTCATACCAACGCCACCTACGCCGAGATCGAGAGCGCGCGGCGCCACGGCCTGCGCGGCTTTACGCACCTGTTCAATGCGATGTCGCAACTGACGCCGCGCGAACCGGGCGCGGTCGGCGCCGCACTCAGCGACGAAGACGCCTGGTGTGGCCTGATCGTCGACGGCAAGCACGTCGACCCGCGGGTACTCAGGATCGCGCTGAAAGCAAAGCGCCATGACCGCTTCATGCTGGTGACGGATGCGATGCCCTCGGTTGGCACCGCCATGCGCAGCTTCCAGCTGCAGGGCCGCACCATTACGGTCGAGGACGGGGTCTGCATCGACGAGCATGGCACCCTCGCCGGCACCGCCCTCGACATGAGCCGCGCGGTACGCAATGCGATCGCGCTGCTCGGCCTGCGCCCGGACGAGGCCGTGCGCATGGCGAGCGAATACCCGGCAGACTTTCTCGGGCTCGCGGCAAGCCACGGCCGGCTCGCTGCCGGCTGTCGTGCCGACCTGGTGATCGCAAACGACGACTTCAGCGTGACCGACACCTGGATCGGCGGTCAATCCGTGACTGGCGATGCGACGTTGAATCGGTAGAACGGCCCGATGACAGCAACGCTATTCAACCACTCGTACCGTGACACGATGCGCGCCTCGCGCCCGTTGGCCGCCGACCCGCCGCCGGTGCGCAGCGTGGTGATCGTCGGCGGCGGAACCGCCGGCTGGATGAGCGCGCTCATCCTCGCGCGCTGCCTGATTGCGCGCGGTGTGCAGATCACGCTGCTCGAGTCCCCTACGGTCGCCACCATCGGCGTCGGCGAGGGCTCGACGCCGTGGTTGCGCGGATTCTTCGACGGCCTCGGCATCGAGGAGGCTGAGTGGATGCCCGCCTGCCACGCGACCTACAAGTGCGGCATAACGTTCGACGGCTGGTCCACCAAGCCTGGGTTCGAACGCTACTTCCACCCGTTCGCGTCGATGCTGGACAACCTGACGATGACGCAGTTTATTCACAACGCCGAGGCGCGTGTCAAAGGCGCGAACGTGCATGCGCACCCGGACCGGTTCTTCATCGCCGCGCGACTCGCCGCCGGCCGCCTGGCACCGAAACCGGCCGAGAGTTTCCCGTTCGATGTCTGGCACGGGTACCACTTCGATGCGGTGCTGCTCGGACAGTTTCTGCAGCGCAAGGCCGTCGAGCGCGGCGTGCACTACCGGATCTGTCATGTGACGCACGCAACCCTTGACGAGCAGGGTGCAATCGCCTCGGTCGGCACGCGCGATGGGGAAACGATCCGTGCCGATCTGTACGTGGACTGCACCGGCTTCGCCGGGCTGCTGATCGACCAGGCGCTCAAGACGCCTTTCGTCAGTTTCGCGGAAAACCTGTTCAACGACGCGGCGATCGCGCTGCCCTCGCCGATCGACCAGGCGATCGCCTCGGAGACCGTCTCCACGGCATTGCGGCACGGCTGGGCCTGGAAAATTCCACTCACCAGCCGCTACGGCAATGGCTACGTGTACAGCAGCCGGTTCTGCTCGGCCGACGATGCCGAATACGAGCTGCGGGAACACCTCGGGCTGCTCGAGTCGGATACGCCGGCGCGGCACCTGAAGATGAAAATCGGACGCGTCACGCAGCATTGGAACAAGAATTGCCTGGCGATCGGCCTGTCGCAGGGATTCATCGAGCCGCTGGAGGCCACGGCACTGCTGTTCATTCAGCAGACGGCGGCAAGCTTTGCTGAATTCCTGGATCTGGGTGATCTCGGCCCCGAGGCCCACGACCGGTTCAACCTGCGGGTCAACCAACACTTCGAGGGCACGCGCGATTATATCGTGACGCACTACAAGACCAACACGCGCAAGGACACGGACTACTGGCGCGAGAATGCCACCAACCTGCACCTGTCCGATGCGCTCAAGCAGCTCTACTCGCTGTGGATGACAGGCAAGAGCATTGCGCCGGGTGTCCGCCAGCAGGCGATTGGCCACGGTTACCCGATATTTTCCTGGTACGCGATCATGGCGGGTATGGGGATTTTTCCCGACGCGCGCGACCTGCGGGCGCCGACTGGCGCCGAGGCGCGCTACAATATGGCCGATATCGACAATCTGCTCGACCGCAGCGTCGCAAACTTTCGCGACCACCGAGCCGTGCTTGCCAGTATCCCACCTCGACGCAACGACGATTCGCTGCAGATTTATTTCTGGTAGACAGGGGCATGCCGAGTGCACTTTCCTGAGACGGCGATGACCCCGGCACCCCAGGCGATGCTCGAGTCCTCAGGACTTGACGATCACGCCATCCGCGGCACTGTGGTGGGGTCGGGTCAGCCTGCGGTGCTGCGCGGCCTCGTGAGTCACTGGCCGGCGGTGCGCGCGGCGCAAATATCCGCGACGGCGGCGGTGGCGTATCTGCGACGCTTCGACAGCGGCGCGCTGGTCGATGCGATCATGACGCCGCCGGAAATCGAGGGCCGGGTGTTCTACAACGACTCGATGAGCGGATTTAATTTCATCCGCAACCGCTTGACGATATCGGCGGTCGCCGAACAGGCACTGCGCTACGGCGCATTCGCGCGTGCGCCCGCCGTGGCCGCGCAGAGCGCGCTGATCGCGGATTGCCTGCCGGGGTTCGCTGCCGAGAACCGCCTCGCGCTGCTGGATGAATCGATCCAGCCGCGAATCTGGCTCGGAACGGCGATCACGACGCCCACGCATCTCGACGAGTGGAACAACATCGGCTGCGTGGTCGCCGGTCGGCGCCGATTTACCCTGTTTCCACCGCAGCAGGTCGGCAACCTGTACATCGGACCGCTCGACTTCGCGCCCACCGGGGCGCCAATGAGCCTGGTACGGCTGGACCGTCCGGACTTGGCGCGTTTCCCGCGCTTCCGGGAGGCGCTGGCGGCGGCCGTGACGGCGGAGCTCGGACCGGGCGATGCCATATTCATCCCGCCGCTCTGGTGGCACCACGTCGAGTCGCTGCAGCCGTTCAATCTACTGGTCAACTACTGGTGGCACGCCGGCGGTGGCGATCCGGTCCGTGATTCCGGATTCGACAGCCTGTTGCACGCTATCCTGAACCTGCGAGCGCTGCCACCGGCGACGCGCGCGGCATGGCAGGCGTTGTTCGAGCACTTCGTGTTCGGATCCGAGGGCGCCGTCACCGACCACATTCCGTCGGATCGTCACGGCGTGCTGGCGCAGCTGCCGCCCGCGGATGCACAGCGCGTGCGCTCGTTCCTCGCCGGCCGGTTACACAAGAACAGCTGAGCGGGAAGTGCTTCGGCGCCGGTTGGTCGAAGTTTCAGTTTGTATTAACTGCCGAACTTGTGACGCACTGCGCTTTCGTTGTGAAGGTCCGGGATCTAATGCGCTTGCCATGTTGTCATATGAGATCGATGGATCGATCCTCACCCTCCGGGCGTCTGGCACAACGACACTTGCCCAGCGTCAACCCGTGTTCGATGCGATTCGTGACGATACGAGCGTCCCTCAGGACGCGCTGATATTGATCGACGTCCGTGAGTTTGATTTCGGCCTGAGTGAGTACTTATTGTCCGACCGGCTTCGTGTTTTTTTTGATCACCTCGGAGCGAAATGTGGTCCGATGTTAGCGGTGATTATCCCTTCTGGGCTTGGTGCTGATCACGCGCGCGTGTTCAAATCGAAGGCTATCGATTTCGGTATGCGGGTCAGACTTTTCAGCGATGAGCAATTAGCGCGCGATTGGCTACATGGGCAGCGGCATAATAGAGTGCAACATAAACACCGCTAGACAGATGTGCCCCCGGGGGTTGCACTGAGCACCTACTCGCTCTGGTTCCAGAAGCGCACCGAGTCCGGCCTCGGCGCGATGCTGGAGGCGTTCCTGGAAAAAGAAGATGGTTGCGAAATGGTTGCGGACACCATTTTCGGCTCCGTCGAAGCGGCCGCGGAGAGGGCTGAAAAGGGAATTTATGGGCCTGCTTGGATTCGAACCAAGGACCAAGGGATTATGAGTCCCCTGCACTAACCGCTGTGCTACAGGCCCGCCGTAAGGCGGGCAATCTTAACCGATCGGCCAGCCGGTGCCTGAAGCCGCGGCTCAGGGCTTCACGCGCACCGGAATCCTGGCGTTGCAGATCTCCAGACGGTCGGTGGGCTCGACGAACCAGGCGGCGCTACGGCTGCGCAGCGCACGCAGGTAGTCGGCGAAGATCGGGGCATCGGACCGCAGCAGTTCCAGGTCGATGCGCTGTTGCGGCGACAGATCCGCCGCCACCGACATCGAGCGGATTGGAACGTACTGGTCGGCGCTCTCATAGAAGCCGAGGTTGCCGGTGCCGCGCGGCAGGCTCGAGAGCAGTTCAATGGCGCGCAGCACGCGTCCGCTCAGCGTCACGTTGCGGTCCAGCTGGCGCGGAGCATGACCGATGACCACGTACAGCTCGACACCCGATCCACTGTCAGGTGCCGTGTCACGCCCGACACCGAGCATCGAGTAACAATGGGTCAGCCATTCCTGGCCGGTGGCCGGATTGCGCGCGACCGGCCAGCTGTCGACGAAGCCGACCTGCGGCGCATACACATCTTTCTCCTGCAACGCGTGAAACGCCGCCGCGCGCTGCAGTGGGCGAAAGAACTCCGGCGGCCCGGCGCGAAGTGCCGTACCGCTATCGCGCTTGCCGTCCGGATCGCCCCATTGCACCACGTAGTTGTCCTGCACGCGGATGATGTTCAGGCCGTCGAAGTAGTGCGCTCGTACCAGTGCCTTGATGTTGGCGACGTGGCCCGGGGCGAACGATGGTGCGAGCTCGATGACGACGCGGCCGGCGGTCAGTTCCAGGTAGAGGGTGTTTTCCGGATCGAGCGCCCGCCAGTCCGAAGGCGCGCTGCGTGCCAGCACGTCAGACGGAGATTCGGCGGCCGGTAGGCGCCGATCAGCGGCGGGAGTTGCGCCAACGCTCACAACCAACATCGCTGCCGCGATTGCCTGCATCCGACCTCGCCCCGCCATCATGTCGCAGCTCCATTCGTCGGGTACGGGTAGATTTTACCGACTACAGGTGCTGCCGGGGGTGGGCATCGATTGCTGCAATGCAGTGATTTTCCTGCAAATATAGCAACAGATATAGCAATAAGAGGACCAGGTCCTCGACAGCGAAAGCCGCTGGACTAGAGTGCAGCGACTGGGTGGGTCACTTAGAACTGTATCTGTGTCTGAGCACCTCCTTCAATGAGAGAGGTGTTCAATGAAAAGTGTGCTACTCGTCGATGATGACAACACCGTATTGCTCGGCACGGGCGTGCGGCTGAAGAGCATGGGCTACACGGTGTATACGGCCAAAGATGCCGTCAGCGCCGTGGCCGCCGTGCGCAAGAACGAGCCGGATGTCGTCGTGCTGGATATTTCGCTGCCGGCAGGCGACGGATTCCTGGTCGCGGGCCGTCTCCAGAGTCTGATCGGATCGGCAGCCACGCCGATCATCTTCATTACCGCGAGTGAAAACCCGGCGTTGCGTGAGCGCGCGAAGGCGCTCGGAGCCGTTGGGTTCCTCAAAAAGCCCTTCGATGCCACCTCATTGGCCGACGCGATCGAAACGGCCCTGTCGCCAGGAGACAACTGGCAGCCTTGGACCGCCGCATCGTAGCCGCGCAGCAGGCTGGTACAGCCTGACGATTCACCGACACAGCGCGGATTGCCTCACTGGCGTGAGCCGCGTGGCCTTAATCAAGCACCGCTGGGGCAGCTAATGCAAGCTCAAGAAAGTTTCAGCATTCTGCTGGTCGACGATGACTCGACCGTGATTCGCATCCTGAGCCGAATTCTGCGCGGTTACGCACCGGTTCGATTCGCCACTTCGGGCCGCATCGCGCTCAAGCTCGCTCGTGACTCTGTTCCGGACCTGGTGCTGCTGGATGTCGATATGCCCGAGCTCAGCGGCTTCGAAGTGTGCAAGCAATTCAAGAGCGATCCGGCGCTGGCGCAGGTGCCGATCATCTTCATCACCAGCCACGAAAGTACGCAGCTGGAAACCCTCGGGCTGCAGCTTGGTGCCGTGGACTTCATCAGCAAGCCGCCGCATGCGGCTCTGGTGCTGGCGCGGGTATGCACCTACCAGCGCCTGAAGATGCTGTCCGATACCCTGCGTGGCGGCGTTAAGATGGACTTTCTCACCGGCGCTGTCACTCGCCACCAGTTGGAAAACGCACTGACACAGGAGTGGCTGCGCGTCCAGCGCTCGGCCACACCGCTGGCCGTGCTGGTGGCAGATATCGATGGCTTTACCGCATACAACGCTGAGTTTGGCGAGGACAAGGGCGATGACTGCCTGCGCGGCGTTGCCGACGCGCTGCGCTCGGCCGCGCACCGACCCACCGACTTGTTGGCGCGCTATGCGGGCGGTAAATTCGCGCTACTGCTTCCGGAAACTGACGCTCAGGGGGCGATCACAGTCGCACAGCGGGCAATTGATGCGGTTGACGCGTTGCAGATAGTGCACGCCGCATCGACCGGCAGCCGCCACCTCACGCTATCAGTGGGCGCAGGCTGCCGTGGAACCTTGGGCACGAGGATTGGGAACGCCAACGCGGACTGTTCCGCCACGATGCCGCTCATGGGCAGCGTGCCGGATGATCTGATGGCAAATGCCGAGCATGCGCTATCCAGCGCCAAGTCAGCAGGCGGCCACCAGGCCCGACTCGTAGACCTGGCGGCATTCGGCAATCCGCAAGCTGCTTCGTCCCCGAACTGATCATCCAGGGATATCGGCTATGTCCGCAAAGGATCAAATTCCAGAGACTGTAAATCCGGCCAGCGCTATGCCGCAAGACACCCGGATCGTGCGAATCCGAGAAACCTTTCTAGAAGCCGGAGCCCTGCGAAAGGCGATCTTCAACAGCGCCAACTTCTCAAAGATTGCCACTGACGCGAACGGCGTCATTCAGATCTTCAACGTCGGCGCCGAACGAATGCTCGGCTACACCGCCGATGAGGTGGTGAACAAGATAACGCCCGCCGACATCTCCGACCCGCAGGAACTGGTAGCGCGCGCGGCGGCTCTGAGCGTCGAACTTCAAACGCAGATCGCGCCGGGGTTCGAGGCGCTGGTCTTCAAGGCCTCGCGAGCCATCGAGGATATCTACGAACTGACCTATATCCGCAAGGACGGCAGCCGCTTCCCCGCGGTCGTGTCGGTCACCGCGCTGCGCGATGCGGACGGTGCGATCATCGGCTACCTGCTGATCGGCACCGATAACACCGCGCGCAAGCGAGCG
>Ga0210394_10000244_pt1 | contig 128468 bp, 109 predicted proteins | sample IncBWC12MmetaG_FD_160121 | JGI IMG/M metagenome (GOLD analysis project Ga0210394, IMG submission 160121) | Forest soil microbial communities from Barre Woods Harvard Forest LTER site, Petersham, Massachusetts, United States - Inc-BW-C-12-M | ecosystem: Environmental > Terrestrial > Soil >...
CCGGTAACGATGACTTCCTGCAGACTCGTCTCGGATGAGGTTTCCTGTGCGACCTGTTGTGCGCGCACCGCCGGCGCGGCAATCGCCGCCGCCACTGCGGCCATGATCATGACGCTTGGCAGCGCCTTATTTGAAGTTGATGACATATAAGAATTCTCCCAGAGCTTTTTAACGAAATTCCCCTGCGCGCCCGGCGCCAACGCGCTCCAGTGGCGGTGATGTCCCCTTGCCTGGCTGACGATCCAAACCACGCACCGACTGTCGCGAACACGCTACATCGTGCATCTTCGCCGTATGGTTGCCTAATTGCAATAACCCGGCCAAGTGCCGTGAACCTTGCAGCACCGCTGCCGCGCTCGCGACTACGCCGATGCAGCTACGTCAATATAGCTGAAATTGTGCCAGATTGGAGGGCATTGCTATTGCCTGGGCGGCTCATGACACAATTATGTCATCAGATTATCTTGGTGCAACCGCTGAACGCTAACGGTGCATTTGTGTTGTATTGATGCGACAAACGAGCTGGCGGTGTCGTTATCTGATGGTCACGTGGATCGCTTATAAAGCGGGGAATGAATAGCAGCTGCGTGCAGTGGGACAGCTCGATCGCGAGTGCAGTCGTCGCGGCGCTGTTGATCGCCAGCGTCGGCACTGCCAGCGTCGGCACTGCCAGCGCCGCCGACTCCCCGAACGCGATCCCCGCCGCCGGCCTGGCGGCGGCAAATCCCTGGCCGCCACCGCAGGCCAGCGTGAGCTGGTCAGCCCCGGATGCGGCCGCACGAGGCTCGGTGCATCTGCAGCTGCTGGGTCTCAACGACTTTCATGGCAATCTTCAAAGTCCCACAGTGGCCTCGGCGCGCCCGGTCGGCGGGGCCGCGGCGCTGGCCGCTTACCTCAAGGCGCTCGAGCGCCTGGCACCCGGGCGCACGCTGATCGTCCATGCCGGGGATCAGCTCGGCGCCAGCCCTCCGATCACCAGCCTGCTTCGCAACGAGCCGTCGATCGAGTTTCTGAACCTGCTGGCGAACCGGCACTGCCACTATGGCAATGCGATGACCTTCGACGATCCGACGCCTGAGCGGCGTGAGCCGAATCGCTGCAATGTGGTGGGAACCCTAGGTAACCACGAATTCGACGCCGGCCCGGCCGAGATTCGCCGGCTGCTCGGCGGCGGCAATGCCAGCGACGGCCCGTTTCTGGAGAATCCCTACCGAGGCAGCCGCGTGCCGTACGTGTGCGCCAACGTGATCGATCGGCGCACTGGAAAGCCGCTGCTGCCCGCCTATACCGTCGTTCACCTGGGCGGCATTCAAGTGGGTGTCATCGGGGCGGTGCTGCGAGACACCCCGAGCATTGTGCCCGAGTGGGCGGTGACGGATCTGGAGTTCCTCGATGAGGCGGAGTCGATCAATCGGGCCGCAGCGGCGTTGGAGCGGCAGGGAATCCATACACTGATCGTTCTCATCCACCAGGGATTGGAGCCGGTGCGCAGCGCCGACGGCTTCGACTGGCGCGGGCCGCTGCGCGACATCGTCGCCCGGCTGGATCCGGATATCGATGTCGTGGTTTCCGGACACACGCACAATTACAGCAACGCGCTGCTGCCCAGCCGCGACGGCACAATGGTGCTGGTCACGCAAGCCTATGCCTACGGCGTGGCGCTGGCGCAGATCGATCTGCGCGTGGATCCGCTGACGCATGACGTCGTGGCTAAATCCGCCCGTATCGTGCCGGTCTGGGCTGATAGCGCGACCGGCCGGCCCGGCGATGCGGGCGCCCGACGGCTCACCGACGCCGCACAGAAACTGGTGGCTGCAAGGGTCGCGCGGGTCGTGGGCCAATTGCCCCGGCCGATGACGCGCGCCTTGAGTCTCGCCGGCGAGTCGGCGCTCGGTGATCTCGTGGCCGACGCGCAGCGCGCCGCCACGCACGCCGATATCGCGCTGATGAATCCGGGCGGTTTGCGCTCCGACCTGCGTGCCGGTCCGGTGACCTGGGGCGACGTGCTGACGCTGCATCCGTTCGCCAATCATCTGATCACACTCGATATGACGGGCGCGCAGCTACTGGCTGTGCTCGAACAGCAATGGCCCGCCGAGAGCAACGCGCTGCCCAGGATACTTAAAACCTCCGGCCTGTATTACAGCTGGGATCCGGCCAGGCCCGCCGGGGTTCGAATCGTCGAGGCCTGCGATGGCGCGCACCAGCCGCTGGATCCCGCGCATCACTACCGCGTGACGGTGAACGATTTCCTGGCCAACGGCGGCGATGGCTTCACCACCCTCAAGGCGCTTCAGGCGGGCGAATCCGGGCCGCTCGACAGCGAGGCGCTGGTGCAGTACCTGCAAGATCAGGGGTCGGCGGTGCCGGCCACCCAGGCGCGTATAACGCGCTCCGATCTGTCGCCAGCGCGTCTGTGCGCGGCACCGTAGGCAGTGCCGCGCCGGCCCGTTCATTGGCGCTGCAATTTGACAACGCATAGGGATAAGTGCACGCTAAATAAGGCTCAAGTTTGTTGTAAGAAATCGACGCCGAGTGCTTCGGCGGCGCACATCCGGCACCCACAGCGCTAGCCGGATCGATGGCGGGATGCGGGGGGAAGCGGTGCGGCGTCGTCGTGGCGGGCTGGCCCGGCGACGATGCCGCCCCGGCGACGATGCCGCCCCGGCGACGATGCCGCCCCGGCGACGATGCCGCCCCGGTCTTAAAATCCTTGCCACCTGCCCATTCGGGTAGTACCGCGATCCGCGATCGGCGTTCACTCTAGGGCCCCATGAACAGCCCCTCTGTGCTTCAGCAATGGTCGCGCGATCGCCTGGACCTCGCGACGGCACTGTCGCCGCGTACGGTCGCCATCGCGCTCGGTAAACATCGATCGCTGTCGGGCATGCACTGGCGCGCCGACCTGGTGGTGACCGCCGCGGAAGCCCTCGAGGGCAGCGATGAGGTGCTGGTGATATCGGATCGCGGCGAGATCCGAGCGCCGGTCATTGCCTGCGATCTGGCGACCGACGTGGCGGTGCTGCGCACCGATGCCGGGCAGTCATCCGAGCAAGCGATTACCGATGACGCTGCGCTGCAAGCCGGTGCCGGGGTCGTCATCGTCGGACGCACCCGGCGTGGCCCGCTGGTCGGGTTCGGCACGGTGCGCGCGGCAGGGCCGGCCTGGCGGTCACGGCGCGGAGGCGCGATCGCACAGCGACTTGAGTTCGACGCTGCGCTGGACGGTCGCTTCGAGGGTGCGCTGGTCGCCGATCTGGCCGGCGTACCCAGGGCCATGCTGGTGCCGGGAACGCGTGGCAGCCTGCTCGGCATTCCGGCTGCGACCATCGAGCGCATCGTCGCGCAGGTGCGGCAACATGGCTATCTTCCCAGGCCGTACCTGGGGGTACGCTTGCAGGCGTTATGGCTCGACCACGCAACCCGAGCGCGCTGGGGCCGCACGTCGCGCAGCATGGCCGCCGTGGCGGGCGTGGAACCCGGGTCACCGGCAGAGGCCTGCGGAATCGCACCGGGTGATCTGCTGGAGGGCATCAACGGCGCGACGGTCGATGGCGTCGAGGCATTTGCCGCCCAGATCGCCCAATCCACCCCGGGCAGTGTGCTCTCACTGCGAATGCGCCGCGGCGGCCAGTCGCACACGGTAGAGGTCAAAATAGCCGAATGGCGCCAGCCGCAGCGCTAGGGCCGGGGGGCCTTGCAGTTCACGGCGCCGCCACCATTACCGACACGGTGAACCTGATTGCCGAACACACCACCGGACAGGCTGCCGGGCGGCTGACCTCGCGCGAGCGCGAGGTATTGACGCTGGTTGCGGCCGGAATTTCCAACAAGGGCATCGCGCGCGAACTGCAGGTGTCGCCGAACACGGTGAAATTTCATATCGCGGCGATTCTGGAAAAGCTCGACGCGGCCAGCAGGGCCGAGGCGGTCGTGGCGGCACTGCGACGTGGAGACCTGACGCTATGACCATGCTGGCCTCGCAGTCCTACGATACCGGCCAGGACCAGGACTGCCCGCTGCTGGACGCCTACTCACGCACCATCACCGGCGTCGCTGAAGCCGCGACGCCGGCGGTGGTCGCGATCCACACCCGGCGCTCATCCGCGGCCGGCGCACAGGGCGGAAGCGCCTCCGGCTTCGTGTTCACTCCGGACGGTCTTATCCTGACCAACAGCCACGTCGTGCACGGGGCGAGCGGCCTGCGCATCGCCACGGTACGCGGCGAGGAATTCGAAGCGGATCTGCTGGGCGAGGACCCGCATACCGACACCGCGCTGATCCGGGTCACTGCGACCCTGCCGGCCGTGACGCTGGGTCGTTCGCATGCGCTGCGCGTTGGACAGGTCGCCGTCGCGATCGGCAATCCGCTCGGGTTCGACTGTACCGTGACCGCCGGTGTCGTCAGCGCGCTCGGCCGCTCACTGCGCGCCAGCTCCGGGCGCCTGATCGAGGACGTGGTGCAGACCGATGCGGCGCTGAATCCGGGCAATTCGGGCGGTCCGCTGATGGACTCGGGTGGCCGCGTGATCGGCATGAACACCGCCATCATCGCCGGCGCGCAGGGAATCTGCTTCGCGATCGCAATCGACACGGTGCGCCGCGTAGCGCTGGAATTGCTGCGTCACGGTCGCGTGCGACGCGCCAGCATCGGCATCGGTGGCCAGACCGTCGCGGTACCGCAGCGCCTGCGCCGTCATTTCGAGTTGCCGCAGGTGTCGGCAGTGCGGGTCATCAGCGTGCTCGAGGGCGGGGCGGCGGCCGAGGCCGACGTCGAATCGGGCGACCTGATCGTGCGCTTCGACGGTCAATGGATCGGGGGCGTCGACGACCTGCACCGGCTGCTGATCGACTCGCGCATTGGCGCCTCGGCACCACTCGAGCTGGTGCGGCGCGGCCGGCGCCTGACGCTGAATGTGGTCGCGCGCGAGAGCGACGCAGGCTAGGCGCCCGGCGAGCGCTCAGCTCAGCGGCTCGATGTCATGAAAGCGGGTGTAATCGAAATGATCGACACCGTCGGCGTCGGTGCTCAGGATGTCGACGTAGCCGTAATTCCAGCGCAGCGCTGCAGCCGGATATTCCTGGCGCGCCATCAGGCTCTGACCGGTGGTCTCATCGGTGCCGATGACCGTCAGCAACAGAAAGGCGCGCGCCGCACTCAGCGACTCCATCGTCTCGCCGGCGAGCGGGCTGGCGGCATCGATCACATGCAGCATGGTCCATCCAAACAGGAACACCGGATGTCGGTTGCGGATCAACGCCAGATCCTGGATGCGTCGGAAGCGCACGCCCTCAGGTGTGACTTCGTCGCGCAGCAGGCGTAGCTGCGCCGAGGCTTCCATCACAATATTCTGCCGTGCGTTGGCCGCGCGCAGCATCAGCGTCAGCGCGCCATTCATCGGCCGGACGACCGCATTGCGTGCGAACACGAAGCGCGCCGTGGGCTTCGAGAAACGGGCGAACATCATGCCGGTGATCAGCGCCAGGCTCATCAGGCCGACGAAAATCTCGATCGCTGCGACGATGTGCGCAAACGGTGTCTGCGGGTGCATATCGCCGTAGCCGACCGTGGCCAGGGTCTCGACACTGAAGAAAAATCTTCCCCAGTAGCCCGTCGGGTCAAGGTTGGCGATGTCGTTGGCCTGAAGCGAATAGACGGCGGCGAACAGCAGGTTGAACAGGAAGAAGAACGTGCCAAAACTGGCAAAAATCACCGGCCAGCTGACAGTCATGAACAGGTGGTACAGATCCAGCAACAACCGGCGCCGCAGGCCGTGGGTGATGAACTGCCGGCCGCTCGCGCTACCGATGAGCCTGCCGTGGCGGTATTGTGCGGACACGCACGAATTCTAGCGCGGATGCCGCACGGATGCCGCGCGCGTCGATCAGCCCAGCACGATTCGCGCCGCTGTTTCCCAGGCCGACGGGTCGGTCAGCGCGACGAAGGCAAGACCGGCCAGTGCGCCGTCGAAATGCGCGTCATGATTGATGCGTCCGCGTTGTCGGCGGGCGGCGTAGAACGTGTAGATCAGGTAGCCGATCGCGAACAGTGGCGCCGGAATCGGCACTGGGATCGGCATGATCATGATCGCCTGGCGCGGAAAGTAGACGATCGAGGCGAACAGCACTGCCAGAATCGCCCCCGATGCACCCAGGCAGGCGTAATCCGGATCGCGCCGGTGCTTGAAATAGGTGCCGGTATTGCTGGCCAGCAGGCCGATGAAATACAGCGCCACGAAGCGCGGCGTGCCGATCACGCGCTCGAGCGGAAAAGCAAAGAACCAGTAGGTCAGGCTGTTGAACAGCAGATGGCCGAGGTCCGCGTGCACGAAGCCATTGGTGATTGCGGTCCAGTATTGCCGCCGGGGCAGAAACCAGAACGGCCGGAACAGGTTCTGCGCGATGATCCAGGGCGCGGCCCACAAGCCAAGCAGGCTGACTGCCAGCGTGACGCCGAAGATGATTGCGGCCGCCATCGGCTACGCCGGCCGGCGCTGCAGCATCAGCCCGTTGCCGGCCAGGCAAAGGGCGACGCCGATGAAGGTTTCGGGTTGCCAGCGCAGCTGCTCGAAGGCGGTGGACAGAAGCAGCGCGACCACCGGGATCGCCACCGCGATGTAGGAGGCGCGGTCGGCGCCGATGCGTCGCATCAGCGTCAGGTAGGCGCCAAATGCCACTGCGGAGCCGAACAGCGACAGATAGATCAGCGACGCGATATAGGGCCAGGAAAAATCGAATGCAAACCTCTGGCCGCCCGCAAGCGCGACCGCCGCAATGAAGAGCGCGCCGTAGAGCATCGACCAGGCGTTGATCTGCAGCACCGGAAGCGCTCGCCGATGGATACGTGTGGCCACCATGTTCCCAAGCGACGCCACCGCCGTGGCCCCGAGCGCAAGCGCCACGCCATGGTACTGCTCGCCCGAATTCGAGAATCGCAGCATCTCGGGCCAGAACACCAGCGCCACGCCGGCGACCCCGACGATGGCCGCGACAATGGTCGCCGGGCGGATCGGCTGTGAAAAGAACAGCCGCATGCCCACCGCATTCATGAACACGACGATCGAGAACACCACCGCGACCAGCCCCGAGGTCAGAAACTGCTCGGAGAGATACACCCCGGCGTAGTTCACGCCAAACAGCAGTACTCCCTGCAGCGCAATCCACAGGTGATCGCGCACGCTGAAGCGCAGCGGCCGGCCCCTGAGCGCGCAGTAGGCGAGCAGCATCAGTGCCGCGAGCGCGAATCGCCAGGCCACCGACACCAGCGGCGACACGACGCCGAGTTGAAACTTGATGACCAGCCAGGTCGATCCCCAGATCACGACGGCGACGCTATAGAGCCCGAGGTTGCTCATCGTGGTGGCTAGCTGACGCTCTCGGCACTGTAGCGCGCCAGCAGGCCGCTGCGTACGGCGTAGCGATAGATGCGGCCGAACACCCACGCCGCCAGCAGGATATCGAGTAACGCCAGCGCGACGCCGATGGCGAGGCCGCTGCCCGAGTAGCCGTGACCGGCTACCGCCGAGCGCATGTTCTCGAACACGTAGGAGGGCGGCAGCGCATGACCGACCGCACGCATCCAGGGCGGCAGCGTCGACAGCGGATAGAACACGCCGACGAACGGCGACAGCAGCGCGGGTATCGGCCACACCAGCCACTCCGAGGCCGGCCCGAGCCGCAGCACCATGGCGCTGGCCAGTACGCCCAGCCCGATGCCGAACAGGAACAGCACCAGCAGCAACGGCAGCAGCAGCAATCCGAGCGAAAAGAACGGTAGACCGAACAGCCAGGTGGCCAGCAGCAGCATCACGATCAGTCCGACCAGGCTGGTGGTGACGCCGGTCAATACCAGGCCGGTGAGGTATTCGGAGATCAGCAGCGGGGTTGCAAACACGTTGATGAAATTGCGCGTCCAGACATCCTCGAAGAACGCCATGGTCACGCCCTGCATCACCCGTGTGAAGAAATCCCAGAACAGCACCGCGCCGAGCAGGCTTGCGATGAAATTGATGCCGCTGGAGGTGACGCTGTTCAGGTAACGCGAGATGAATCCCCACAGGATGATGTCGACCGCGACCCAGGCGACCATTGGCAGTACCCGCGTCGGGCTGCTGCGCATCAGGTAGAGCTGACGCAGCGCGATGGCGGCGATCGGGCGCAGCTTCATCGGCCACCCGCGGCGGGGTCGCGTTGCTGTGCGGGCGCTCCGGTCCCTGGCGCTCTGGTCCCTGGCGCTTCGGTCGCCAGCGGTTCGCGCGCCAGCCGGATGAACAGCTCCTCGAGCGTGGCCGCTCCGTGGGCGTGCGGCAGCGTCTTGGGATCGCCCTCCAGCAGGATCCTGCCACGCGACAGGAACAGCACCCGATCGCAGGTCTCCTCGACCTCGTACATGTTGTGCGAGGTCCAGAGAATGCCGCAGCCGCTGCGGGTTGCCATGGCGCGTATGCGGGAGCGGATCAGAGCGGCGGCGGATGGGTCGAGCGAGGCCGTGGGCTCATCGAGCAGCAACAGGCGCGGATTGTTCAGCAGCGCCTTCGCCAGTGCCAGCCGCGTCTGCTCGCCCGAGGACAGCACGCCGCTGCGCGCATTGCGCAGCCGCTGCAGGTCGAACTCGCTCAGCAGCTGCTCGATGCGCGTTGCACCGGCGGCGACATCGTACAGCAGGCTGAAAAACCGCAGGTTCTGATAGACGGTCAGATTGCCCGGCAGCGCGGCGTACACCGCGGCGAAATTGGTGTGCGAGAGCGCCTGCGAACGGTGACGCGCCAGATCGATGCCTTCGATGCTGATGTGGCCGGCGCTCGGCTGCAGCACGCCGAGCACCATGTTGATGGTGGTGGTCTTGCCGGCGCCATTGGGTCCCAGCAGCCCGACGATCTCGCCCGCCCGCACGCCGAACGAGATGCCGTCGACGGCGATCGTGGCACCGTACTGCTTACGCAGGCCCTCGGCGCGCAGCGCATAGCTTGCCGCCACCACGTTGGTCGTCACCGCCGGGATGGCCGCCCCGGCCGGTGTCGGCACACTCATGTGCGACTGCGTCCGCGGCCGGCGGGGATGGGGTCCGGGATGGGATTATTCAGGCTCGTGCCGCAATCAGTGCGGCTCGCCGCCCGGATGTGAGTCTTCCATCGGGAAGGTGTGTACGTCGCCCGATGCTGCCGGCCCGGCAGGGGCGGGAACATTCGGCGGCGGTGCGGCAGCGGCCGGTGCCGTCGCGCTCGAGCCGTCGGCGTTGGCGTTGGCGGTCACCGCCGTAACAAAGCGTCGCGCCGCTTCCGAATGAGTGGTCACTTTATTGTGGGTAATCATCGAGGTGGTGACGTCCTCATCGCCGTAGAAGGAGTGATTGCCGCTGCGGTCGAAGGCGATCACGGTACCGTCGAGCGCCACCCCGGCGAACAAGCCGCGCGAGCGCGAATAGGAGTAGATCTCGGCGGCTTTCCCGGCCGCCGCCTCGGTCTGGCGACCCACCGGTCCGGCCGCCACCGACACATCGGCGCCGAGCGTGAACTTGCCGCGGGCGAAGTCCTCCACGCTGCGCGGGGTGACGAACACCAGCACCACGTCGGTTGAGGTGGCGCCGATCTGGGCGCCGAAGCTGCCCCCGCCCAGCCGGATGAATATCGGGTTGCTGAAGTGGCCCGAGGTGGCATCGCGCACCGTCAACACGCCGTTGCCGTAGCGGCCGCCGAAGAAGAAGGCGCCCTTGATGACCTCAGGAACCACCGCGACGCCGTAGGCGCGCTGCATCAGCCAGTCCGGCACCCGCTGATCCGGCGTAGCAGCCAGCTCTTCGAGCACTTGCGTTGCGGTGATCAGCGTTGCCTCCTCGCGCGAGGGTTCGCGGTTGTCGGCCAGCGCGCCGTGCAACGGTGCCACGAGCGTTGCGGTGGAAAGGATTGCCAGTAGGAACTTGCTTCGGGTCATGATTCGCCTCCGGGGCATTTAAGCCTGAGAGGCGGATGATCGTTCAGTACCAGAAGGAAATAAAGAACTGCATGACGTTGGCGTCGAGCGTATAGAGCGGTTCGTCGCCGGGAACCAGGCTGGGAATCAGGTTGTTGTGGAAGTCCTGGTAGTCGATATGCAGGCGATTGAAGTTGAAATTGAGCGTTCCCTTGTCCACCCAATGCGGCCAGCCGGGGTGGAATTCCCAGCTCCCGCCCAGCCCCAGGCTGAGGCTGTGGAACTGCGCCAGCTCGCGGTCGCGCGAGGTGAAATTCTGCGAGTCCTCAAAGGGGTAGAGGTCGCTGTAGAAACTGGCGTGGCGCTGCCAGTAGTAGCGCGCCGTCGCCTCCAGCGTCCAGTCGGTGAACAGCGGCTGGGTGTAGCCGATCTTGACCGTGTTGGCGAGGATTCCCCAGGTGTCGCTGTAGAGACGATAGTTGCCGTCAACTGCGGCGTGCCACGGCAGGTAGTACTTGAGCTGCAGCGCACCGGCGCTGCCGGTGCGGGTGCTGGGGGCGACGGCCGGTCCAAAGCTGTAGCCCTTGGCAGAAAACGGATCGACGAAACGCACCCCGCGATACGGATTCTGCAGGTAGCCGTCGCTCTCGTCGGTCTCGAAATTCAGCCCCAGCAGCAGGTTGCGGGTCAGCACCTGTGACATGCCAAGCGACCAGTTGCGATGGTCGGCGTTGCCCACCCATTTCTGGAACACACCTTTGTCCACTTCCCCCACCCTGTCCCAGCCTTGCGTGTAGCCGAACGATATGGTGGTTAGGTCGCCGAACATGCTCTGGCTGATCGAGAAGAACCCGGTATTGGATTTGTAGTCCGGTTCGTCGCTGTAGATGAAACCGGCGCTGTAGAGCGTGCTGCCGTGCAGATAGTCCAGATTCAGGTTGTGCTGGGTGCGCTTTTCCTTATAGGTGCTCGCCTGCGACACCACGTCGATCGACGCACTGCTGATCAGATCCTCGTAATACTGGTAGGAGGCAGAAAAGGAATCGCCGAACTTTTTTCGTACCAGCACCGATGGGCCCTGGACGGTGAGGCCGCCGCCCTCGTAGCGGTGATAGAGCACGTCGGTTCGATCCTCCGGCAGCACGTCGGCGCGCCCTGCCGCGCCGAGGCCGAACACCGCGGCCGCCAGCCAGCGCGCTCGCAGATGCGCCCGCATCATCACGTCAAGGCTGTCCGCTGGGTGCTCACGGGGCGCGCAGCACTAGTTGCAGCCGCAACCGCCACCAACGCTACCGGTGGCGCCGTGGGCGCCTTCGCGCACTTCGAACACGTGATCGAGGTAACTATTTGAGATCGGATTGCGATCGAACGACATGATCGGGTCGGCCAGGTGTTCGCGCTCATACGGCTTGACCCATGGCTCTATCGGACTGCAGCCCCCTAGCAGCATGCTGCCGAGGAGTAGCGCGCCCAGCAGCACGGGCGAGGCCATCTTGCACGAAACAACCTTCGACATCATCGCACTCCCGACGCCGGATCACTCGCGCATCAGGCTGCGGATCTGATCTAGGTATTGGCTTTCGTCGCCGGGCTTGTAGCCGTGATGCACGTAGCGAACGTTGCCCTTGCGGTCTACGATCACGGTGCTCGGCATGCCGGAGACCTCATACAGGTTACTGACCTTGCTTTGAGTGTCGAATAGTATCGGAAAAGAGACAGGCGTCGCCTTGAGAAAACTGATCGCTTCACCGGATTTCGGCTCCACATTGATGCCCAGCAGCGTGAAGCCGGCTGCCTTGTACTTGCGGTACATCTGATCGAGTATCGGCATTTCCTGGCGGCACGGCCCGCACCAGCTGGCCCAGAAGTTGATCAGTACCACCTGGCCTTTGAGACCGGCGAGGCTGACCGGGTCGCCGACGGCCGCCGGCAGCTGAAAGGCGGCCGCCGGCGCACCGGCGGTGACGCTCGCCGCGGGCAGCGCCGGTGCGACCGAGAGTGCGAGGCCGAGCCACAGGATGGATACCTTGAACGTGCCAGCATGCATGACTGCCTCCATTCGATGCGATCGGGCGCCTGCGGCGCCGGTTCGCTAGAAGAATACGGTCGCTCCGATCGTTGCCTGAAGATTGTTCTTCAGCTGATACACCCCGATGTCGTTGGACTTGAATACCAGGTCCTGGACATCGATATGCAGCGCCAGCCAATCCGTCGGCAGCACGCGAAAGCCGGCACCGAAATTCACGGCAAAGTTGTGATCACCGGCGAATGTGACGTTGCCGATGCCGCCAATCATGTACAGGGCGCTGGTCATGGCGAGATTGCGACCGATGAATACCTCGCCGGGGAGGAAGTTGTAGCCCAGCGACAGGTTGTAGTACGTGAAGCGCCTCTCAGCATCGGAAAGTAATTGCACCCGCCCGCTCAGCTCCTCGAAGCTGGTCCGGCCGCCCTTGGCGCGCCCATAGGTGGCCTCGGTAAACAGATCCTCGCTGATGTGGTAGTCGAAACGCAGCCCGGCGACCGGTTGGGCGCCGAAGTCCTGGATTGAGAGTTCGCCGTAATAGGCGCCCAATTCGACATTCCTGGCGCTGATCTTCGGCACCTTGACCTTGCGCCGCTCGACCTCCGGCTCGATCACCGACGGCGGCGGCGTATCGGCGTCGCTGCTGCTCGCCGATGCGCCTGCGGCATCGCTCTTGGGGTGATGCCATGGCCAATGCATCGACGCGCAGCCACTGCAGGCGGCGAGGGCGATGCTCAGTAGAAGAAGCCGAATCCGAGTCTCCATTCCCCGTTGACCTCATATGCATTGGTCTTGGTAAACACGACGTACTTGCGATATTCGCCGCGCATGAAGAAGCGCCGGGTCATATACAGCCGGCCGCCGACACCTGCGTAACCCACCGCATCGCCGCGGTCTACCGGTGTGGCCAGCGTGGCCTTGGGTTCGACCCGCTCATATCCGGTGCCTATGTCCACCAGCGGCGAGAAGCGCCACTCGGGCATGAACACGTGCGCCAGCCCGATGTCGGCGATATAACCGTCGGAAACATTGCCGATGTACTGCGACAGGCCGACCTCGAGCTTCAGGTTGTCGGTGATCGACAGCGCGCTCCAGGCGCCGAACAACGTGGCGCCCGCGTAGGCACCCGCATACACCCCGCTTTCCCAGCGGTGAGAAGCAAACCCGGCACGATCGCCCAGGTTCACCTGAAACGGCGTGCCGTCGGCCAGCTTGGCCTTGGTCAGCTCGCGCGCCGACGCCCAGCCCTCCACGCCGCGTTCGGTGCGTACCTTGAACCAGTCGGTGCGGCGGAACAGCACATCCACCGATTCACCGCGCGCCACCACCTGCGTAACCGGGTAGCCCCGTCCCGGTCCGGTGTGCAGCTCCAGGTACGGCTGGGAGACGAACAGCTGCAGCAGTTCGTGTGCGGCCCGGGCCGGCGTCGATGCCAGCGACACCGCCCAGAGCGCGAGCACGATCGCGAACTCAATTCGTCGGAGCGACAAACGGATTGTTGTAGTACTGGGCGCCAATGTCTACCCATTCTGACAGCAGCCGCATCTCGGCGGGAGATAGCAGGCCGATATGCGTGGCGTCGGTAATAAATACCTGAAAGAAGTGGGAGTCTAGCGCATCGCCGGAAATAAACTCCGCCGAGCGCACGCTGGTGGTCACGGTGGCGCCGGTGCTCGCGTTGGTGGTGGTGACACTGAAGGGATTCAGCAGCTGCTGATAGGAGTTGTCCTGATTGGCATTGTTCGCCGATGCGCCATCGGCAAGATCCAGATAGCCGGTTGCGGCGGTCGAGGCAGTGTGGCAGTTGACGCAGGTCTTGGCCCCGCGATCCTTGTCCCACAGCGGCTGGATATGGATCGGGTAGCTGATGGTCACGCGACAATTCGCGGTCCAGCCGCCAGGCAGCGCGCAGGTCTGCGCCGTCGGCAGCGGCGTGGTAAAGGTCGGATCGTCATACGACAGCAATAGCGGCTCATTGCCGGCGCCGCCTCCGAACCACGGGTCATTGAAAATCACGTTGACGCTCGGTGTCGCCGCTGCCGTAGCCGAGTTGGCCGAGTTGCCGCAGTTCCATCCGGTCAGCGCCTCGGCCATCGTCTCGCCGCTGCCGTCGGCATTCAGACAGGTGGTATACGCTCCCTGCGTGCCGGGGAAGGGCCCGGTCGATGTGGCCCCGGTCCACGCCGAGGCGAACAGAGCGGCGCGGCCATGGGAAAAGAAACTGCCGCCGGCCACGGGATTTTGTTGCGCGGGTGCCAGGTGACAGCCATGGCACTGGAGCACCTCTCCCGGCAGCAGCTGCAGCCAGGCGCGATGCAGCGGAAAGATGCGGCGCGCATTGGCATCGACCACCGAGACCTGAAAGGCGACGTTCGCCGGCACGGTGACGCGCACCGAGCCGTCCGGCTCGATCGGCACGTAACCGAGGATCTCGCGCATGTAGTTGCCGGCGGCGCCGAAGGCTGTGGCTTGCTGGAAATTCAGGGTCTGCTTGTCGGGAATCGAGACCGCTTTTTCCAGTCGCAGGAAGCGTGCCGGGCGCAGATCGGCCTCGGTCTGGGCCATCGCAGCAATGCCGCCCGCGCCGGTGCCGCTCCAGGCGGCGCCGTCCCAGTCGTACACGCTGCGGATGTCGATCACACCCACCGGCGAGGTGGCGACCGTGTAACTGTCGGCAATGAAGGCCGGCGGCGCCGGCCGCGGCTGCAACGCCACGATGTCGGTTACGAACACGCCCTCCGTGGGCGTCACGATCGGCTTGAAGGTACTGGCGGCCGGATCGAGCATCCATGCACTGTACAACACCGGTGCCGCGGTGAGTGTCGCGTTGGCCAGAGCCGCGGCGGCGAGATTGTCGGCGGTGCACGCCAGGATGGTGCCGGCGATATTCTGCAGGCGGCATTCGCTCCAGGTCACCAGGATGCGGCCGCTGCCGTCCCACAACGGAAACGCCGAAGAGAAACGCCCGCCCGGAGAGATCACCGCAATGTTCTTGGTGGTGTCGACCGCGGTCAGCACGGCGTTCAGTGTCGCCGCTGTTTCCGCAAACACGGTGGTCGAATAGCCGACGTTGCCGGCCGTGTCCGGAACGGCCTGGTTGTTCTCGACGTAGTTCTTGACGTCGACGATCATGAGGTTGCCGCCATAGTCGGCGTTGGTGAATGGGCGCACCAGCGCCAGCAGCTTGCCGTTGGGCATTTCCCGCGCTTTCACGAACTCGACAGTGCAGTCCTGGCCGGCTGGACAGCTGTCGGCTCCGCCCGGGTTGGTGCTGAGGGTGTCGTGGCTACCGCGGCCGTACAGCAGCTGCACGTCGGTGCCGTCCGGGTTGCTGGTATAGAAGTGAATGCCGCTGTTGCCGTTGGCATGATCCCAGCGGCTCCACAGCACGCGGCCGCTGGCCAGCACGGTGGCATCGACATCGTGGCTCTGGTTGTAGGTGATCTGGTGCATCTGGCTGCCGTCGGCGTTCATCACGTGCAGCACGAACGCCGACTCGTCCAGATCCTCGGTCTGGCCCTCGAATTCCGGTTTGCCCTCATTGATCAGGACCGCGCCGGAACCGAACTGGCGTGTGGTGGCGAACAGGATGCGGCCGTCCGGCAGATAGTGCGGGGAGATGTACTGCGAGCCGGTGCCGGTCTGATCCGTGGTCGGCAGGATGGTGTGCAGGTCGTCGCTGGCGACCACGTATTCCCAGATATTCCAATTCGGCGGATCGCGGTCTTTCTGCATCGGGGTCAGCGGGCCGCGCATCGCGAAGATGACCCGGGTGCCGTCGCTCGCGACGTCGACATCCTTCAGGTCATAGAACGTGCCGGTGGGCGCCTTGCCGGTCACGCGGGCCGTGATGTTGACCTCGGCGCCGCCGGTGCTGGTGGGATTGAGCAGATACAGATCGGCCTGCGGTATGAAAGTGCGGCGCAGCCGCAGGTCGTCCTGCGTGGTCGGCACGGTGCGCTTGATGTAGACGATGCCGAAGTCGGTGGTCTGCGAATCGGGCGGTTGGGAGTTGGCGATCGTCACCGAGCCGCCACCGCTGCTGCACGCCGCGATGAGCGCCGTGCCCAGCAGCGCTGCGGGTAGGACTAGCCATGCCCGGGGTAGGACAGGCAGTGCCGCGCGTAGGACAAACTGACGCATAAACATTTTATGTTCCATCCTCGATCATGACGTCGCCAACCGCATCACGGTAATCACGCGTGGTTCGGAGTCTGCTGTGCGCAGCAGCGATATGAGACCAGACGCACAGTTCTCAAACCGTGCGTTGCGTCGTGTTCAGGCGATCGCACGCACACACTACACCGCTTTTTCATGGTGATAAGCATAGCGCTATTGACGTAACTGCACGGAGCGTCGTCGTGCAGCGACATTACGCGCACCGCGGCATCGTGCCTATGATGCCAGCCTGATTGATCGTGGCCAGAGTGAAGTTGGAAGCAGGCAGGGAGTTCATGGCAATGTTCGACCGCTCAAACAGATCGGGTGCGCGCAGGACGCTCGCAGTCGCCATGGCATTGCTGGCGGCACTGCAGCCGTTGGTACCGGCGCTGGCAGGTTCTACCGAGCAGGCCGAACGTCTGTTCGGGCGCATCACCGGCACCCCGCCCAGCGCCACGGTGCTGACGCAGATGTCAGCCGACATCGCCGCTAACAATGCGCTGGCCGCCGCGCAGCTCGCGATGCAGGATCCGAACTTCTACAACGTCACGCTGCGCAACTTCGCCGCGCCGATGACCAACAAGGCGCAGTCGGTGTTCGTGCCGCTGAACGATTACACCGCCACCATCATCGGCATGGTGCGCGACAACGTGCCGTTCAACACGGTGCTGTCGGCGGACCTGGTCTATACCGGCAATGTGTCCGGGGCGCCGGCTTATTCGCCGGCCAACAACAATCATTACCAGTACCTGGATACCAATGGCGCCGATCTGTCGAAGGTGCTGAGCGCGCAGACGCAGTCGGCGCTGACCGGAATTCCGTCGGCGGCGACCGCCGGTGTCATGACCACCCTGGGCGGCGCCTCGGCCTTCTTCTACAAGGGCACCAACCGCGCGATGGTCCGGTTCACGATGATCAACTACATGTGTGACGACCTGAACGAGATCATGGACATCACGCGGCCGCCGGACCGGATCCGCCAGGATCCGTCCCGATCCCCGGGCGGCGACAGCCGGGTGTTTCTCAGTACCTGCATCGGCTGTCATTCGGGCATGGATGCGCTCGCCGGCGCGTTCGCCTATTACGAGTTCGACGTCACCACCGGCCAGATGGTCTATAGCCCCGGACAGGTGCAGGGCAAGTACGCCATCAACACCGGCAACTTCCCGTACGGGCACGTCACCATCGACGACAGCTGGCTCAATTACTGGCGCAGCGGCCCGAATGCGCTACTGGGCTGGAGCAGTGCGCTGCCGGGCAGCGGCAATGGCGCCAAGTCGTTTGGCCAGGAGATCGAGAACTCGACGCAGTTTGCCAACTGCCAGGTCCAGAAAGTATTTCAGGCGATGTGCCTGCGCCCGCCGAGCAATGCGGCCGATCGCGCGCAGGCGACGAAGATCACCTCAGATTTCGTCTCGTCGAACTACAACATGAAGACGGCGTTCGCGGAAACCGCCGTCTACTGTATGGGCCAGTAGGAGGCCATGCCGTGAAAGCCCTGATGAAACCAGTGACGGTACCCGCTCTGCTGACGGCGCTTGCGGCGTTGCTGCTGGCCGCCTGCTCCGGCGGCGCGCCGACGACGCAAAATCCGAACCTGCAGGCAACCACGCAGGTCGCCACCTACACCGGACCGGCCCCGGGCAGTGCCGACGTGCAGGCGTTCGAGTCGAACCTGTGGGTCAACATCTCCCCCAGCAACCGCTGCGGCAATTGCCACAAGGCCGGCGGACAGACGCCGATGTTCGCGCGTTCCGACGACATCAATCTTGCCTACAGCGCGGCGCTCACGGTCGTGAACCTGTCGCAGCCGGAAACCTCGCTGATGGTGCAGAAAGTCGCCGGCGGGCATAACTGCTGGCTGTCGAGCCCGCAGGCCTGTGCCGACATCCTGACCACCTGGATCAGCAACTGGGCGGGTGGCGGCTCCGGCTCCACCGCCGGTACGCAGATCAAGCTGACCGCTCCACCGTCGCAGACGGTTGGGGCGACCAAGGTGTTTCCGGCCGACGCGACGCTGTTCAGCACCACGGTCTATCCGGTGGTGCAGCAGTGGTGCTCACGTTGCCATTCCGATACCGCGGCGACGCCGCAATCGCCGTACTTTGCCAGCGGCAGCCTGACGGAAGCCTATCTTGCGGCGCAGCCCGAGATCGACCTGAATACGCCGACCAGTTCGGTGTTCTATCTGCGCCTGGCACAGCAGTCGCACAACTGCTGGGGCAATCCGGTGAACTGTCCGGCCAGTGCTGCCGTCATGCTGTCGGCGCTGCAGGCGTACGCCAACGCCATCGCCATTTCGCCGGTTGATCCGACGCTGGTGGTCTCCAAGGCGCTGTCGCTCACCCAGGGCACGGTGGCTTCCGGCTCCAATCGATACGACGCGCATGCGATTGGCAAATGGGAGTTCAAGGAAGGCACCGGCACCATCGCCTATGACACCAGCGGCGTGGATCCGGGCATGGACCTCACCCTCAGCGGCAATACCGCCTGGGTCGGCGGCTGGGGCGTGAGCTTCGGCACCAATGGACGCGCCCAGGCGAGCACCGCGACCAGCTCCAAGCTCTATAACAAGTTGAGCGCCAGCGGGCAGTACAGCGTCGAGCTGTGGGTCAACGCGGCGAACGTGACGCAGACCAAGGCCTACATTGCCAGCTACTCGGGCGGCGACAAGCTGCGCAACTTCACCGTGGCGCAGGATGCGTTCCAGTACGAAGCATTCGCGCGCAGCAGTGCCACCGACCAGAACGGTGCGCCGTCGCTGATCACCAACCCCAACAATCAACTGGCGCAGGCCGCGCTGCAACATGTGGTGATGACCTACGATGCGACCAACGGCCGTCGGCTGTACGTCAACGGCGTATTCACCGGCGACGTCGACAGCACCACCGGCGGCGCGATCAACAACTGGGATACCAGTTTTGCCTTCCTGGTCGGCAATGAGACCTCGGGCGATCACCCGTGGAGCGGTACGCTGCGCTTCGCCGCGGTGCACGACGTGGCGCTTACGCAGCAGCAGATCCAGCAGAATTACGCCGCCGGCGTCGGCGCAACCTACTTCCTGTTGTTCGACGTCAGCAGCCTGACGAGCACGCCACAGTCGTACATCATGCTCACTGCCAGCCAGTACGACAACTACAGCTACCTGTTCGCGCGGCCGACATTCATCAGCCTGGATCCGACCTTCAAGCCGAGCAGCAGCATCCCGATCCAGGGCATCCGCATCGGCGTCAACGGTGCGGAAGTGCCGGTGGACCAGGCCTACATTCCGCTCAGCGTGAATGTGGACAGTTCCGACTACTCGCCCACCACCGGTCAGCTGCTGTCGCCGATCGGCACGGTCATTCCGGTGGAAAACGGACCCGCCTCGGATCAGTTCTTCCTGACGTTTGCGCACATTGGCTCGCACACGCACGCCTATTCAGTGCCGACGCCGATCGCGCCGACGCCGGTGGACCTGCCGGCCTCATCCGATATCGGCATGCGCGTATTCGACGAGGTCAACGGCACCATGGCGAAGCTCACCACGGTGTCGCCGAACACGCCGTTGGTCAATATGACCTACCTGACGGTGCAGACCGGTCTGCCGACGGTGTCCAACATCCAGAGCGTGAGCTCGGGTGCACAGATCGCCAGCGCGCAGCTGGCGATGCAGTACTGCCAGGCGCTGGTCAACGACCCGACGCTGGCGCCCACGTTCTTCCCCGGTATGAACTTCAATGCAGCCCCGGCCAGCGCCTTCGCGACCACGACCGGAATGGACCAGGTGGTGCAGCCGTTGATCAACCATTTGATCGGCCAGAATATCGCGACCCAGCCGCCGGCGGCCGCGGTGAGCTCCGAGCTCTACAAGCTGATCACCGACCTGACCACCTGCGGCGGCGGCACCTGCCCGGCGGGCCGCACGCAGACCATCACCATGGCGGCGTGCACCGCGATCCTGTCCAGTGCCACGACGCTGATCAAATAGCGATGATCCACGACAATCTACCGACGACCATCGAGAGGCCGACGTCATGAAGAAGCATCCATCCAGGCGCCCACCCAATCCGAATGCGCTGCGCAACCTGGATCATCGGCCGCCGGTCACGCGCCGCGATTTTCTGGGTCGCGGCATGCTCAGTGCCGGAGCCACGGTGGTTGGCGTGTCATCGTTCTTCAGTCTGTTTGCCAATCCTCGCAAGGCCTATGCGACGCTCGCGTCCGATATCCAGGCGCTGGTAACCTCGCCCTGCAATATCCGTGCAGGTGCGGGCAAGGTTCCGTTCATCGCCTTCGACCTGGCCGGCGGCGGCAATATCGCCGGCTCCAATGCGCTGGTCGGCGGCCCTGGCGGGCAGCTCGATTTCCTGTCAACCGCCGGTTACAACAAGCTCGGCCTGCCGGGCAACATGATCCCGAATTCATCGGTCGGCGCGGGCAGCTTCGTCAACACGACGCTCGGGCTGGCGATGCACAGCGACAGTGCCTACCTGCGTGGCATCTCGCAGCGCGCTGCCATGACCACGATGAACAACGTCAATGGCGCGGTCATTCCCGCGATCAGCCAGACCGACACCGATCTGAATCCGCACAACCCGATGTACGGCGTTCACTCGGCCGGTGCCGCCGGCGACCTGTTGGTGCTGATCGGCACCGAGGCGACCGCGTCCGGCGGCAATTCGATGGCGCCGGCGTACATGATCGATCCGACCGTGAATCCGACCGTGGTGCAGCGGCCCTCGGACGTGACCGGACTGGTCAATACCGGATCGCTGGTCGGGTTGCTCAACCAGGCCGATGCGGTGTCGGTGCTCGAGTCGATGGAGCGCATCAGCGCCGCCAAGCTCGGACAGGTCAGCACCAACGTTCCCAGCCAGGACGTGGCCATCAAGAACCTGGTGCAGTGCAGTTATGTTGACTCCGCCTACCTCGTGGATCGCTACGGCAACGCACTGGCGGCGCTCGACCCGACCCTGGATCCGCATATCACAGGGAGCGGCGGCATATTCAGCGCCACCGATCTGCAGGATTCGGATTTCCTCGCCACCGCCTCGGTGATGAAGATGGTGATCAACGGTTATGCCGGGGCCGGCACCATCGAAATGGGCGGCTACGACTATCACGACGGCACCCGGGCAACCGGCGAGCAGCGCGACTTCAAGGCCGGCCAGTGCATCGGCGCCTGCCTGGAATACGCAGCGCGCGTGGGTGTGCCGCTGATGATCTACGTGTTCAGCGATGGCGCGATCGTGTCCAGCGGCATGCCCGACAATTCGGTCAACGGCCGCGGCAAGGGCGTGTGGATGGCGGATAATTCCACCACTGCCGCCTCGCTGATGCTGGTGTTCGACCCGAAGGCGAAGCCGGCCACCACCATGCACCAGATCGGTTATTACAATGCCGACGGCTCGGTGATGTCGACCTCCAGTCCCGCTGCCAATGCAGTTAACCTGCTCGCCGAGACGGTGATCCTCAATTACATGGCGCTGCACGGGCAGGCGGGCGCGTTCCAGACGATGACATATGCGACGGGTATTCCGACCGGCCTCGGGGCGGCCTCGAACTACGACAAGCTGATAGCGTTCGGCCAGTTGTCGTCGGTGGTTAACGGCAAGATCACGTGAGGACGACGCCCTGCTGGCGTCCTGCCGGCGCTGCCCGCGTCTACCGCTGCTATAGGACAACGCTCGCGCTCGCTTCATAGCGAGTTAAATGCGAGCGGTGTCATGTATTTACGGTTTGACAGTCGCCGTGCGCCGGCGAATGATGTCAAATTGGCAGCGATGACAGATCGTCTCCCTACAATCCGTCGCCGGCTGCTCGCTTTGCTGGGCCTCGCGGCACTGGCGGCTGGTGTTACGACGAGCGCAGGTGCCGCTACGGTCGGCCTGATCGGCCGCAAGGCACCTGACTTTGCGCTGCCTGCCGTGGTGGGCAGCAACGTGCGCCTGTCGGAGTATCGTGGCCAGGCGGTCATCATTACTTTTTGGAGCAGCCGATGCAGTGTTTGCGCCCGGCAGCTGATGCTGCTCGATCGGCTCTACCGCACTTATCGCTCCTCGGGGCTCATCGTCGTCGCGGTCAGCGTCGATGACGATCCGGCGCACGCCGAGCAGTATGCGCGCGCCCATGCAGCCGGGTTTCCGCTGCTGCTCGATACTGCCAAAACGGTCAGCCGCGCCTACGCGATCGATCGGTTGCCGTCGACTGTGCTGATCGATCGCTCCGGCACTGTTCGCTACTTGCACGGCGATGACCGGGCCGACGACGCCTCGTATGTCACGCAGATCCGCGCGCTGCTGGACGACACTGTTGCGGCGCCATGAATTTTTCAACGATGAACAAAGACCCATGAATACATCGCCCCCGAATCATCTGTCGCTGCTGTTGTCGCTATTGCTGGTGAGCATGGTTCCACTGGCCGCGTCCGCGGCTGCACCTGCCCCGGCACCGGCTGCCGCCACCCCGGTTGCCGCCACCCCGGCCGCCGTTGCCCCGGCCGCGAGCGAGAGCCCCTCGGATGCCAGCGCCGCTGGCACCGAGCCGGCCGCAGCCGCTGACGACGCTGCCGGTACCCGCGCACTCGATCAGCAGATCCAGGAGCTGAAGAAAGATGTGATCGATCTGAACCGGGATCTGTTCGTGCTCGAGGAAGAGCTGCTGTTCCCTGCCAACACGCAGGTCGCGGTGTTCGTATCGATGGATGTCGGGGATTTCTTCGCGCTCGATTCGGTCCAGCTGAAGATCGACAACCGCGAAGTGATCAATTACCTGTATACGCCGAGGGAAGTGGCGGCATTGATCAAGGGCGGCGTGCAGCGGCTCTATGTTGGCAATCTCAAGGCCGGCGGGCACGAGCTGGTGGTGCTGTTCAACGGCAAGGGCCCGAACGAGCGCTACTATCGGCGCGGCGCCAACCTGCGGTTCGAGAAGGGTGTCGGCGCGAAATATCTCGAGGTCAAGATCACCGATCACGCCCGCGCCCAGCAGCCCGAGTTCGAGATCAAGGACTGGGAATAGCGCGCGCATGACACCGGGCCGCCTTTGCCTCGGATTGGCTATTGCGCTGCTGGCCGCGGCAGTGCCGGACGTCTGGGCTGCGCGCAAGAGCAACCCCGACAAGCTACCGAGCATCCGGGTGCAGGACCTGCACTACGGCGATGTGCTGTTCCACTTCTGGGCCGATGAGGACGCGGGCCTTGCGGCATTGACGCGGCTCGAGGCCTACAACCACTGGCAGCGCATGCCGCATCACGCGATCGACGCGCAGCTGCTGGCCGCGGGCCTGTATCTGCAGCTCACGATGCACAACGAGGCTGGCGCGCGCTTCGAGACGCTGCTCGGTGACAACATCCCTGCGGGCGTGCGCAACAAGGCCTGGTTCTATCTCGGCAAGATCTGGTACGAGCGCGGCTACTACGATCGCAGCGAGCAGGCGCTCAGTCGCATCCAGGGCGAGTTGGCGCCGCAGCTGGAAGCCGAGCGTACGCATCTGCTGGTCAATGTGCTGATGCGCGAGGGCCGCTATGACGATGCCATCGCGCGGCTTCAGAGCTGGCAGGGGCCGGCCGACTGGATGGCCTATGCGCGCTTCAACCTCGGCGTCGCGCTGGTGCGCGCCGGGCGGCTGCCGGAAGCCGATCCGATCCTGACCTCGGTCGGCACGCTGCAGAGCGACAACGACGAGCTGCTGACGATGCGCGACAAGGCCAATCTGGCGCTCGGCTTCGCGTACCTGCAGGCGGACAGGGCGGCGCAGGCGCGCGTGCCGCTCGAGCGCGTGCGTCTCGACGGGCCGTATTCCAGCCGCGCGCTGCTCGGCGATGGCTGGGCGCGCGCGGCACTGGGCGACTACCGCTCGGCACTGGTGCCGTGGCTCGAGCTGCGCCAGCGCAACCTGCTGGACGCCGCGGTGCAGGAGTCGTACCTCGCGGTGCCGTACGCCTACGGCAAGTTGAACGCCGCGGGGCAATCGGCCGAGTACTATGAGGCCGCGCTCAAATCCTTCTCCAGCGAGTCCGACAACCTCGACGCCGCCGTCGCACGCATCCACGATGGCCACATGCTCGAGGATCTGCTGGGCACCGACAAGGACATGCGCTACGGCTGGTTCTGGCAGCTCAAGACGCTGCCGGATGCACCGCAGTCGCGTTACCTGTACACGTTGCTGGCAGATAACGATTTTCAGGAAGGCCTGAAGAATTATCGCGACCTGAATTTCCTGCAGCGCGGCCTGTCCCGGTGGGACGACAGCATGGAGGCGTTCGCCGCGATGATCGACACGCGCGAGCGCGCCTATGCCGAACGGCTGCCGCGCGCCGACGCACTGCTGGCAAGCGACGCGCCGACGCGGCTGCGCGCGGCGCGTGCCGCGGTCGACTCGCGGCTCAATGCGATCGAGACCGGTCATGACGTCGCCGCGCTCGCTACCGCCGAGGAGCGCGAGCAGTTGGCGCGCATAGCGCCGCTGGAAGAACAGGCCGTCGCGCTGCCCCCCGGACTCGAGGGCGATGCGGTGACTGACAAGCTGCGGCTGATCAAGGGGGTGCTGTATTGGCAGCTCGATGCCTCGTTCAACGAGCGCGTCTACGACCAGCGCCGCGCGCTGCGCGAGCTGGACGCAGCGCTGGAGGAACTGCAGAACCGCTGGGTTCTGGTGCAGAACGCCCGTGCCACGGTGCCGACCAACACCGGCGAATTTGCCAACCGGATTGCCGCACTCGCCGCGCGCATCAAGTCGGTACGTGCGCGGCTGGTGGATACCTCGGGTCAGCAGAGCCTCTATCTGCAGAGAGTGGCCGCTACCGAGCTGAGCGCACAGAAGGATCGGCTGGCGGCCTACGCGGTGCAGGCACGCTATGCGCTGGCCGATATCTATGACCGTGCGGCGGACCAGTCCGACAGCGCGCCCGGCCGCGGACCGGCGTCCGCTGAGGCGCCGCCGCCGGCGCCGGCGCCGTCACCGGAGCCGGTGCCGTCACCCGAAACGCTCCCGGGACCGGGACCTGCACCGGAGCCGCGATGACGCTGTGGTCGCGCCCGAGGTTGCACCGACACGTCGCAGCGGCGCTGTGCGCGCTGGGGATCGCCGCCGCGCAGGCGGCGCCGCCGGCCAAGCCGGCGCCGACCATTGGTGACCTGAATTCCAAACCTGCTGCGGTGCAGCCGAACGCGGTGCCCGCCGGCGGGGCCGCCAAGGCGATGGAGAACTACCGCCAGTTTCTCAATCTGCAGAATACCGACCCGAAGCAGCGGGCCGAGGCGCTGCGCCGGCTCGGCGACCTGAATCTCGAGTCGGGTGAACTCGAACGCATGGCCAGTGAGGTGACGCAGCTCGACATGCAGGGCGCCGAGGCGATCCGCCTCTATGGAACGCTGCTCAAGGCCTATCCGAATTACCCGCGCAACGACCAGGTGCTCTATCAGCTGGCGCGCGCCTATGAAACCACCGGGCAGAGCGACAAGGCGCTGGCGACCCTGGATGGCATCGTCGCTCGCTATCCGCAGAGCCGCGATATCGCCGAGGTGCAGTTTCGCCGCGGCGAGCTGCTGTTTTCAAACCGTCGCTATCCCGACGCACAGCACGCCTACGAGGCGGTACTGGCGCATGGGCGCAGCAGCTCTAATTTTTATATTCAGAGCCTCTACAAGCATGGCTGGTCGCTGTTCAAGCAGGGACAGAACGAGGACAGCCTGAAATCCTTCGGCGATCTGCTGGATCTGATGCTGATCGATCCGAGAGATGGCGCCCGCATGCGCGATTGGAACGGGCTCGGCCGTGCCGATCGCGAGCTGGTGGACGATACGCTGCGTGTCATGAGCATCGCCTTCGCCTATCTGGACGGCGCCAAATCGGTCGATGAATTCGCCGCGCACCGGGGCCAGATGCCGTACGCCTACCTGCTGTATTCGCGTCTCGGAGACCTGTACGTCGAGAAGCAGCGCTATCAGGACGCGGCCGCGACCTATCGGGCTTTTGTCAGCCGCGATCCGGTCGACGAGCACGCGCCGGTACTGACCAATGCCGCGATCGAGGCCTACCGCAAGGGCGGTTTTGCCGACCTGATGCTCGACGGCAAGCTCGAGTATGTACAGCGTTACGGCTTCGACGCGCCGTTCTGGAAGGGCCGCGAACGACGCGCCTATCCGCAGGTCGTCGAGGAGCTCAAGACGAACCTCAAGGACGTCGCGCAGTACTATCACGCCAGCGCGCAGAAGAGCAAAAAGCCTGAAGACTTTGCCTCCGCGGCGCACTGGTATCACGTCTACCTGAGTTCATTCCCAGGTGATCCGGGGTCGGCCGCGACCAATTACCTGCTGGCCGATGCGCTGTTCGAGAGCCGGCAATACGCGGACGCTGCGACCGAATACGAGCACACCGCCTACGACTATCCGAACACCGGGCGCTCGGCCGAAGCCGGTTACGCGGCGCTGGTGGCCGATCAGAAATATGAGGATGCCCTGCCGCCTGAGTCGCGTGCCGCTGCCCATCAGCGAGCCACCGCCTCGGCGCTGAAATTCGCGCAGACCTTTCCGGAGCACCCGGAGAGCCCGGTGGTGCTGACGCGCGCGGCGCAGGACCTGTACGCGGGCGGCGATCAGGTTCAGGCGGCGCTGAGCGCGCGCGCGCTGCTGGCGCGCACCCCGAGTGTCGACCCCGCCAAGCAGCGCATCGCCTGGACCATCGTCGGCCAGGTGAGTTTCAACCAGGGCGACTTTGCGCAGGCCGAGAACGCGTTCACGCACGCGCTCGCAGTCGCGGCCGCCAACGATGCGGAGCGTGGCGATATCACCGAACGGTTGGCCGCGGCGGTCTACAAGCAGGGCGATGGCAAGCGCGCTGCCGGCGATCAGGCGGGCGCAGCCGAGGACTTCCTGCGGGTCGCGCATGTGGCGCCCGGCTCCAAGGTGATCGCGACCTCGCAGTACGATGCGGCGGCCGCACTGATCAACGCCCAGCAGTGGAATCGCGCGATCCAAGTGCTCGAGGCCTACCGGCGCGACTACCCGAAGGGCGAGTACGTCGCCGATGTCGGCCGCAAGCTCGCCGTGGCCTATGTCGCGGCCGGGCGGGCGGGGCCCGCGGCTGACGAGTTCGAGCGTATCGCCGCCAATCCGCACGAGGACCCGGCAGTGGTGCACGAGGCGCTGACCCGCGCTGCGGACCTGTATCAGCAGTCCGGCAATTCGGCCCGCAGCGTCGTCATGCTCGAGCGCCTGGTCAAGGAATATCCAACGCCGGTGCCCGATGCCATCGAGGTGCGAGAGCGACTGCTGGATATCGCGGCCAAGAGCGGCGATCTCGAGCGCCAGCACTACTTGCAGCACGAGATCGTGAAGGCCGACGCCGGCGCAGGTGCAGCGCGTACCGATCGCACCAGGTACCTCGCCTCCCGGGCGCAGCTGGCGCTGGCCACGCCGGTGCGCGATGAGTATCGCAGCATCAAGCTGGTGGCGCCGCTCAAGCAGAGCCTGGTGGCGAAGAAGAAATCCCTCGATGCGGCGGTACAGGCCTACAAGCAGGTGGCCGCATACCAGGTAGCCGAGACCACCACCGCCGCCACCTACGAGACCGCCGAGCTTTATCGCACGCTGGCGCATGATCTGCTGACGTCCGAGCGACCGAAGAAGCTGTCGGGCGATGCACTGGAGCAGTACAACGCGCTGCTCGACGAGCAGTCGTTTCCGTTCGAGGAGCAGGCGATTGCGATACACGAGCTCAATGCGAAGCGCGCCCTGGACGGGGTGTACGACGACTCGGTACGGTTAAGCTTTACCGCTTTGGCTGAACTCAAGCCGGCGCGTTATGGTAAAACCGAACTCAGCGCGAGCTGGGTGCCGACGCTGGCTGTCCCGGCGGGCAGCGCCGGCGCCGCCGGCGCGGCGCCAACTGCCGCAACCCTGGCCGAATTTCAGCGTGCCACCGACCTGGCAAACGCCGGCAAGGACACCGATGCCGAATTGGAGCTCAAGCAGTTCGAGCTGCAAAACCCTGGATTTGCCGCGCCGGCGATCGATCTTGGCCTGCTGGCGCGTCGCCAGGGCAAGCTTGCCGAGTCGGAAAGCGCGCTGCAGCGGGCGAGCGCGCTCGATGGCGCCAATCCCGCGGCGTGGAGCGAGCTGGGGGTGACGCTGCGGCGCGAAGGCAAGTTCAGTGACGCACGCGCCGCCTATGAGCGCGCGCTGGCGGCGGACCCCGATTACGCGCCGGCTCATCGAAATCTGGGCGTATTACTCGATCTGTACCTGGGCGATCCGGCTGCGGCGCTGCCCGAGATGGAGCGTTACAAAGCCCTGACCGCCGAGGACAAACCGGTCAGCTCGTGGATCGCCGAACTGCGGGCACGCACCGGCGTCAAACCAACGGCCACACCGACGCCTGCCAATGGCCCCGAACCCGCTGCGCCTGACGCGGCGGCGGCTACCGATCACGGAGGTCCCACATGAGGAGAATATTCAGCCCCGCGCTGGCCGCGCTATGCCTGGCGTTCCTGGCCTTTGCCGCCCGCGCGCAGCAGGATCTGCAGCCGGCCGTCCAGACCTCGCCGGCGGCCGCGCGCAGCAGCGCGCCAGCACCCGGCACGGCGCCGCCGCCCGGCGCCGGCGCGACGCCAGGCACCAGTCTCAGCAACGCCAAGGCCAGCAATGCGCGCGCGGGCAATCCCGCGGCCGCGGCCGCCACCAAGCCGGCAGCGCCCGCTGCCGCCCCGGCTGCCGCTTCCGGCACGGCGCCCAGGGCCGGAAAGACTAGCGATCACATCGAACTCGACATCACCCAGATCAGCGGCAATCGCGAGCTGCCCAAGGTCATGTACGTCGTGCCGTGGCGCCGGGCGGACCCGGGCGAATTCACCGGCCGGCCGCTCAACAGCCTGCTCGATGAGGCATTGACCCCGGTGGATCGCGACGTCTTCAGGCGGCAGAACCGCTATTACGCGGCGCTTCAGGGCGAGCCAGGGTCGGCCGGGTCACAGCCTGGAGCCACCGGCGATGGCGCGGCGGCGCCAACACCCAAGGATGAGAAGTAGGTCGCGGTTCGCGTGTTTACGTCACTTTAGTTTGGCCATCTTAGGTAGACCATAGCGGATTGGCATGGGAGTTAATGAGTATGTTCAGTCACATAGTCCGGTTTTTCCAGGGCGGCGGGTGGATGATGTACCCGATCGCCGCGGTGCTCGTGGTTGGTCTTGCGATCGCGCTCGAACGCTGGATCTACCTCACCGTCACGGCGGTCGGCAATCGCACCCTCTGGAACGATATTTCACCGCTGCTGGTGCAGGGTAATTTTCGCCAGGCGGTGCAGGTGACTTCCAGGTCGAACGCCGCGATCGGCCAGATCCTGAGCTACGGATTGGCACGCATCGCCTCGGCGCGCCGGCGCGAGGATATCGAGAAGGCGATGGAAGAGAGCCTGATGGATATCATGCCGCGACTCGAGAAGCGCACCCATTACATCGCGACCTTTGCCAACATCGCAACACTGCTCGGGCTGCTCGGCACCGTGATCGGCCTGATCAACGCCTTCGCCGCGGTCGCGACGGTAAATCCGGCGGAAAAGGCCAACCTGCTCTCGGCCAGCATCTCGGTGGCGATGAACTGCACCGCCTTCGGACTCATGACCGCGGTGCCACTGCTGCTGATCCATGCGGTGCTGCAAACCAAGACCACCGAGCTGATCGACAGCCTGGAGATGGCCTCGGTGAAGTTTCTCAATGCCGTGACCGAGCGGCCGCAGCCCGCTCCGGCAGCCGCCTGAGCGGCCGCGTGCGCCAAGCGACCTAGAGTCAGAACATGCGCCGGTCCCACAGCGTTCGCAGAATAACGCGCCACCAGCACAAGCCGTCGCAGCTGATGCTGGTGTCGATGATCGACATCTTTACCGTGCTGGTCACCTTTCTGCTGATGACGGCGGTGTTCTCGCGCACCGTGATCCTGGAGTTGAAGCTGCCGCCGGCCAATGCGGAGTTCCAGGAGCCGCCGCCGGGATTGCAGCTTGAAGTCACGGTACGCAGGGACACGCTTCAGGTCGGCGACCGCAACTCGGGCCCGCTGGCGGCGTTTCCTAACAAGGACGATGGCTATGACTTTGACGGCCTGTCGACCTACCTGCAACAGGTGAAATCGAAGTTTCCCGACAAGACCGATGCCACCATTCTGCTCGAGCCCGACACGCCGTACGACATCGTGGTGCAGACCATGGACCGGATTCGCGTGCTGGAGGTCAATGCCGGACTCAACGTGGTGCAGTACGAGCTGTTTCCCGATATCTCGATCGGCGACGCCCCGGTACTGGCCGCAGGCGCCGCAGCTGCGGCCCCGGCGCCGGTTCCGACCACCAAACCATGACCGGAGCCTAGCGCATGAGCATGTCCAATCGCGCCCGACGGATGCTGCAGCACCAGCTGCGCCATCGCGCCGACGCCGAACTCAATCTGATCCCGATGATCGATATCCTGAGCGTCATGGTGTCGTTCCTGCTGGTGTACTCGACCAATGTCGAGGTGCTGCAGAACACCAAGGCGATTGAGATACCACAGTCGATCGCAGAGCAGCCGCCGCGGCAGACCGTGGTCGTGATGCTCACCAGGGACGAGCTGTTCGTGCAGGGCGAGCCGATTGCCACGGTGGCCGAGATCCACGCCACCGAGGGCGACATCATCGGGCCGCTGCGCGACGCGCTGAAGCGCCCGACGCTGGTCGGCCAGCAGATCACGGAAAAGGACCTCGCCGAGCGCGAGATCACGGTCATGGGCGACAAGGCACTGCCGTACGACGTGCTGAAGAAGGTCATGCGGACCTGTACCGATGCCGACTACGGCCGAATCTCGCTGGCAGTGTTGCAGAAAGACAAGCCGGTGCCACCGGGCGCAATGCAGACCTCCTGATGCAGGACCATGCGCATGCAGCTCACTGAGTATTACCGAAGTTACGAGCTGCCCTGGGAGATCGATCCCGAGGGGCAGCGCCGCTTGCGCCGCCTGGTGACCGGGGCACTGCTGCTGTTGCTGCTGTTCGGCGTGATACTGCCATTCATCCATCTGCCCAAGCAGACCGAGGCGCCGGAAGCGGTGCCTGAGCGCCTGGCGCGTCTGATGGTGGAGGAGAAGCCCAAGCCACCGCCGGTGGTCGAGCAACCCAAGCCCAAGCCCGAAACCAAGCCGGTGCCGGTGCCAAAGCCGGTGGACAAGACGGCCGAGGCGCGCAAGAAGGCGCAGAGCTCGGGTTTGCTCAAGTTCCAGGACGAGCTGGCCGATCTGCGCCAGATCGTCGATCTGACGCCGCTCGGGCAGACCAAAAACCTGCAGGGCGCAGTCGGCCAGGACAGCCACGCCGAACGCTCGCTGATCGCCTCGAAAGCCGGCGGCGCCTCGGCCGGAATCACCAGCGCGAACGCCAGCCGCGGGTTCGGCACCGGCGCCGGCTCGCTGACCGGGCATGACACCGCGGCGGTCACCTCGCGCATTGCCACGGTCGGCACCGGCGCTAATGTCGCAAAGGGTGGCAGCGGTAAGCCCTCGCGCACCCAGGAAGAGATCGCGTTGGTATTCGACCGAAACAAGGGCGCGATCTACGCCCTGTACGGACGCGCGCTGCGCGATGTACCCGATCTGCAGGGCAAACTTGTGCTCGAATTCACCATCGCCCCGTCCGGCGAAGTGACAGAATGCCATGTGGTCTCGAGCGAGCTGAAAAATGCCGAGCTCGAGAGCAAGATCGTGGCGCGCGTGAAGCTGTTCCGCTTTGAGGCCAAGGACGTGGCGGCGATCACCACCACCAAACCGATCGAATTCGTGCCGACGACGTGACCGTACAGCCGTGAATTTACAGTCCGAAATCGAATACTTCAGCGACGTGCAGCCGGTGGACCAGGCGCGGCTGCTGTCGGTATTCCTGCACGAACTGGCGGTCGAGGCGCGCAGCACCTACGGCCCGAGTGTCGATCAGGTACACGATGGGGCGCGGCTGCGCTTCGTCAATGAGATTGTCTGCCGTCTCGCCGGCTTCATCGAACAGCTGCTGGCAGACGATCAGACGCGCCCCGCCGACGATGTGGTGCTGCGAATGCTGCTGTCGCCGCGTGCCGATACGGTCGCCCAGGATCTGGTGCTCAACGCCTACCGGCGCGCGATCCACGGATTCGACCGCTACGACGCCACGGTGGCAATGGACAAGTGACGCACACGCGCCGTAACGTCGCGCTGTGCCGGTACAGTCGCTCAGCCAGGTCCTGATACTCCTTTTCGCTACCGTGCTGGTGCTGGCCCTGGCACGGCGCATCGGCATGCCCGCGATCCTGGGTTATCTGGTCGTCGGCATCGTCCTCGGGCCGTTTGCGTTCGCGGTGCTGCCGAACGGGCCACAGACCCAGGCGATCGCGCAAATCGGCGTGGTATTCCTGCTGTTCACGCTCGGACTGGAGTTCTCCTTCCCGCGCATGGTGGCGATGCGGCGCGAGGTATTCGGTCTCGGCTCCGCGCAGACCATCGTGGTCGGTGCCGCCGGCGCGCTCGCGACTCATGCCATCGGCGTCGCATGGCCGAACTCGATCGTGGTCGGCGGAGCGCTGGCGATGTGCTCGACCGCGATCGTGCTGCAGCAGCTTGGCGACCAGGACGAACTCAATCGCACCCACGGCCGGTTGTCATTCGCGGTGCTGCTGTTTCAGGATCTGGCGTTCGTGCCGCTGCTGGCGCTGGCCACCGTGCAGACGCAGGGCCGGCCGGAGTCGGGTGCGGCGCTGCTGTTGCGGTTGGTGGCGCTGGGATTGCTGGCCCTGGTCGCGGTGCTGGCGATCGGGCGCTGGCTGCTGCGGCCGTTGCTGTACGAGATCGCGCACAGCCGGCTGCGCGAGCTGTTTACCCTTACCGCGCTGCTGATCGTGCTGACCGCCGCCTGGATCACCCAGGCGGTGGGACTGTCGATGGCACTGGGGGCATTCCTGGCCGGAATGCTGCTGGCCGAGACCGAGTACCGTCACCAGATCGACGCCGTCATCCGGCCGTTTCGCGAGCTGCTGCTGGGATTGTTTTTCGTCACGGTCGGCATGCTGCTCGATCTGAAGATTCTGTTTGGCGACTTCCCGCGCATCGTGGCGCTGCTGCTGCTGCTGGTGCTCGGCAAGGCGGTGCTGTCGGCGCTGACGACCTGCGCGTTCGGCGTCGATCGCTTCAAGGCGCTGCGCACCGGTCTGGTGCTTGCCGGCGGCGGGGAGTTCGGCGTGGCGCTGCTGACACTGTTGGCGCGCGGGCCCGACCTGACAGCGGGGCGTCCGACGCAGCTGCTGCTCGCGGTGGTGGTGCTCGGCATGATCGTGAGTCCGGTGGTGATTCGCTACAACAAGCGCATCGCGCGCCTGGTGCTGCGCGAGGCCGGGCCGCCGAGCACGGCGATCGAGCGCGAGCAGGCGGCCACCACCGAACTGGCGCGGCGCGAGCACGTGATCGTGTGCGGCTTCGGCCGCGTCGGCGGCCACCTGGCGCACGTGCTCGACTCGCAGGGCTTCGAATACCTGGCGATCGATCTCGACCCGGCCAACGTGCGCAGCGCCCGCCAGGCCGGCGTGCCGGTGGTCTGGGGCGACTGCGCCGACGAGGAACTGCTGCGCAATCTTGGCCTGGATGTGGCGACGGTGGTCATCATCACGTTTGCCGACCCGGCGGTTGCGCTGCACGTGATCCGAGCGATTCGCCGCCTGCGCGCCGACGTGCCGGTGCTGGTGCGTACCCAGGATGATTCGCGGCTCGCCGAGCTGTCGGCGGCCGGTGCCACCGAGGTGGTTCCGGAGACCTTCGAAGCCAGCCTGACGCTGGTGTCGCAGGCACTGACGCTGTTGCAGCTGCCGGCGGCGCAGGTCACCCGCGTGGTGGACACGCTGCGCCGGCAGCGCTACGCGACGCTGCGTACGCGCTCCGCCGCCGCGCGGCTCGACCCGGACGACGAGGAAACGGCGGACCAGTTGCGCTCCGTGGTGCTGCCGCCCGGCGGCTGGGCGGTCGGGCGGCGGCTGGAAGAGATCCGGGCGCGCGGGGCCGAAGTCGCCTTCACCGCGATCCGCCGCCAGGGCATCACCGGGCGCGAACCGGCAGGGGAGACCGAGCTGCGCGAGGGCGACGTCGTGGTGATTTACGGCATCCCGGAGGCCCTGGAACACGCCGAGGCGGTGCTGCTGGCAGGCTAGGACGGCTCTAAGGTGGCGGCTGCCGCGCCCGGCCAGCGCCCTCAGGTAGAATCCGCCCCCCGATGAACCACGAAGACATCCAGTTCCCGACGCGCCACCACCCGCTTCGGGAGGACATCCGTGCGCTCGCGCAGCTCATGGACGACGTGCTGCGCGAACAGGGGGGTGCGGAGCTGTGGCAGCTGGTCGAGCAGGACCGGCTGACCGCGATTCGCTGGCGTGAAGGGGTGTCGGGTGCCGCCGAGGCGCTCGCGGTACGGGTGCGCGCCCGACCCCCGCGGGTGGCGCGCGAGCTGGTGCGCGCGTTCTCGTCCTGGTTCCAGCTGGTGAATGTGGCCGAGAAGGTGCATCGCATCCGCCGCCGGCGCGAGTACTTTCAGCAGGACAGCGAGCGGCCGCAGCCCGGGGGCGTCGAGGACGCGCTGTCCGAACTCAAGGGGTCGGGCCTGAGCCTTGCGGATGTGCTGGTGCTGATGGCGCAGCTGTCGATCGAACCGGTACTGCTCGCGCACCCGATGGAGTCGACCCGGCGCACCAGCCTGCGGCGCCAGCAGCGCATGGCGACACTGCTGCTCGACCGCGACAACGCCACCCTGGCTCCCAACGAGCAGCGCGCGCTGCTGCAGCGCATCCGGGCCGAGGTCAGTGCCGACTGGCAGACCGAGGAGCATCCGCGCGAGCGCCTGACCGTGGCCGACGAGCGCGAGCACGCGATTTTCTACCTGGTCGAAATCCTCTATAAGATTATTCCCGCGTTCTACCAGGAGATTGCCGCGGCGCTCGGAAAGCTCTATGGCGTGCTGCCCGAGAGCATCGAACTGCCGGTGATCGTGCGCTTCGGCACCTGGGTCGGCGGCGACATGGAAACTTCCGCCGATGTGCATGCCAAGAGCATCCGCGACACCCTGGCGCGCGCCCAGCAGGTCATCATCAATACCTACTACGACGAGTGCCTGAACCTGTCGCAGACGCTGTCGCAGAGCGCCAGCCGCATCGGTATCTCCGCCGCGGTGATGCGCCGGGTCGAGGAATACCGCACGCTGCTGCCCGGTGCCCAGGCGATCACCCCGTCGCGTCATGACCGCATGCCGTATCGGGTGCTGCTCGGTCAGATCGCCGAGCGCCTGCACGTCACCTACGATGGCCGTTCCAATGGTTACCAGCACCCGGCGCAGTTTCGGGCCGACATCGACCTGATCGCGCAGAGCCTGCTCGCCAACCGCGGCGCGCACGCCGGCTACTTCCAGGTCCGCAGGCTGCTGTATCGCATCGATACCTTCGGCTTTCACCTGGCGACGCTGGACGTGCGCGCGCACGCGGCGGTGCATCACGCGGTGCTGGTGCAGGGTATGGACGACCCGGACTGGACCGCCCGCAGCGCGAGCGAACGGCACGCGCGCCTGATCGAGATACTGGAGCGCGATATCGGTCCCACCGGCAGTTTCGATGCGCTCGCCAAGCGCACGCTGGCGGTGTTCGATGCCATCACGCAGTGCCGCCATCGCTATGGCGATGAAGCGATCGGTCTTTATATCGTCAGCGGGGTGGCGCATGCGGACGACGTGCTGGCGCCGCTGGTGCTGGCGCGCTGGGCCGGCGCCTACGACAAGGGCAAGGGCGAGGTGGCGCTCGACGTGGCGCCGCAGTTCGATCGCGTCGAGACGCTGGAGCGCTGCGGTGCGGTCATCGGCGAGCTACTCGGGGACGGCGTGTACAAACGTCATCTGGAAGCGCGCGGCCGGCTGCAGACGGTGCTGATCGGCTTTTCAGACAGCAACCAGGAGAGCGGCATGGTGGCCTCGCGCCTGGCGGCGTACCGTGCGCAACGCCACCTGACCGATGCGCTGCGCCAGGCGAACAAGCAGCACGTGCTGTTCTACAGCCGCGGAGGTAGCATTCCGCGCGGCGGCGGCCGCATCGATGCGCTGCTGCGGGCCGCGCCCGCCGAATCGATCAACGGCGTGCTGCACTTCACCGAGCAGGGCGAGAGCATCAGCCAGAACTACGGCCTGCGGCCGAACGCGATGCGCACGCTCGAGCGGGCCTTCAGCACACTGGCGCTGGCGACGCTGGCAGTCAGGCGCGGCATCGCGGTGCGCGAGAGCGCCACGCTGGCCGAATGCGTCGGCCTGGTGGCGGCGCGCAGCGCGCAGGTGTGGCGCGAGTTGATCCACCAGCAGCCGCAGTTCCTTGATTTCTTTCGTGCCGTGACGCCGATCGACGTCATCGAGCGCATGCAGATCGGCTCCTATCCAGTGCAGCGCAATGAGCGCGGCGGCGTCGAGGCGATCCGCCCGGCACTCTGGGTGCTGGCCTGGTCGCAGTCGCGGCACATGCTGCCGGCCTGGTTTGGCGCCGGCTCGGGACTCGAATTCGCCCGCGGCGAGCGGGGTATCGACATGCTGCGGCGCTGCTATCGCGGCTGGCCGTTTTTCCACAGCCTGATCGACGATATCGAGGCCATGCTGGCGCGCGCCGACCTGAGTGTGGCGGCGCATTATGACCGGCTGGCGCCGCCGGAACTGCGCCCCTACGGGCCGCAGCTGCGGGCCGAGTATGAGCGCAGCTGCGCGCTGGTGCTGGAGATCAAGGAGTGCATGACGCTGCTGGACACCGACCGTACGCTGCAGCGGGGCATCATGGTACGAAACCCCTATATCGACCCGATGCATTTCATGCAGGTTGACCTGCTGGAGCGCTGGCGCGCGAGTGGCCGGCAGAATCGCGACCTGTTCGAAGCACTGCAGGCGAGCGTGAGCGGCATCGCCCGCGGCCTGCAGACCACCGGCTAGCCAGCGGCCGATATAACAAGTGCGGACCATGGTCATAACCGGCGCCCGATTTATCCGGCGCTGCGGCGATCATAGAGTACCGGCTGGCCAAGACCGAGCAGCCGCGTGTACCGATACGACCAAATCGACCAGACCCTGGTCAACGAGCGGGTGGCGCAGTTCCGCGATCAGACCCGGCGTTTTCTGGCCGGCGAGCTCAGCGAGGACGAGTTCCGCCCGCTGCGGCTGCGCAACGGCCTGTACATCCAGCGCTACGCGCCGATGCTGCGGGTATCGATCCCGTACGGCCTGCTGTCCACCCGGCAGCTGCGCATGCTGGCGCATATCGCCCGCACCTACGATCGCAGCTACGGTCATTTCACCACCCGCCAGAACATCCAGTACAACTGGCCGGCGCTCGAGCGCGTACCCGATATCCTCGCCGATCTGGCGAGCGTCGAGATGCACGCCATCCAGACCAGCGGCAACTGCATCCGCAACATCACCGCCGATCATCTGGCGGGCGTCGCGCCCGATGAGATCGCCGACCCGCGGCCGTATTGCGAGATCATCCGGCAGTGGGCCACGCTGAATCCGGAATTCAGCTACCTGCCGCGCAAATTCAAGATTGCCGTGACCGCATCGCCGGCCGATCGCGCGGCGGTCGAAATCCACGATGTCGGCGTGCGCCTCAAACGCGGCCCGAACGCCCAGATCGGCTTCGAGATCCTAGCCGGCGGCGGCCTCGGGCGTACGCCGATCCTGGGCAAGCTGATCCGCAGCTTCCTGCCGCAGGCCGATCTGCTGGCGTACCTCGAGGCGATCCTGCGCGTCTACAACCGCCACGGCCGGCGTGACAACATCCACAAGGCGCGCATCAAGATCCTGGTGCGCACACTGGGCGCGGAGGAATTCACCCGCCAGGTGGAGCAGGAATTCGAGGCCAGCCGCGAATTTGCGCCGCGCCTCGACGCGCGCGACGTTGCGCGCATGCGCGGCTTCTTCGCCCCGCCGCCCTACCAGCAGCTCAACGACAGCAGCCCCGAAATCGGCAGCGTCAGCAGCGGCACGCCGACATTTGACGCCTGGCTGCGCTACAACACCCGCCGCCACAAGGTAGCGGGCTATCGGGTGGTGTTGGTGTCGCTCAAGAAGCACGGCGAGGCGCCCGGCGACATCAGCGCCGATCAGATGGATGCACTGGCGCAGCTGGCCGATCGGGTCAGTTTCGGCATGGTGCGCGCGACCCACGATCAGAATCTGGTGCTGGCCGACGTGCCGCAGTCGGCGCTGCGCGAGGTGTGGCACGAGCTCGACCGGCTCGGGCTTGCGACCGCGAATATCGGCACGCTTACCGACATGATCTGCTGCCCGGGGCTCGATTTCTGCAGTCTCGCCAATGCCGGCTCGATCGACGTGGCCAAGCAGATCCACGCGCGCTTCGACGATCTGGATTACCTCTACGACTTGGGTCCCATCGAAATCAAGATGTCGGGCTGCATGAATGCCTGCGGCCACCATCACATCGGCCACATCGGTATTCTCGGCGTCGATAAGCACGGCAAGGAGTGGTACCAGATCACCATCGGCGGCGCGTCGAGCGGTCCGGCGGCGCTGGGCGAAGTCATCGGTCCATCGGTGCCGAAGGACCAGGTATCCGACACCATCGCGCGGCTGCTCGAGGTGTATGTGCGTGAGCGGCGCGGGGACGATGAACGCTTTGTCGATGCCGTGCGGCGCATCGGCATCGAGCCATTCCAGGAGCGGGTGTATGAGACGAATCATTCGCCGGCGTGAGCTGGTCGCCGACGACGCGCACTATACCGGCGAGCAGGCCGGGCCGGACACGCGCACGGTGCAGCCGGCGGCGCAGTTCATCGCAGCGCTGGGCTCGGGCCAGGCGAGCGCCTCCGGCGCCGCCGTCGTGATCGGACCGATGGATGAGGTCGAGGCGCTGGCGCCGCATCTGGCGCTGCTGACCCTGATCGTGGTGGATTTCCCGAAGATCGGGGAGGGCCGCGGCTACTCGCAGGCGCGCCTGCTGCGGCAACGCTATCGCTATGGCGGTGAACTGCGCGCCCGCGGCGCGATCACGCGCGATCAGCTGTTCTTTCTCGCGCGCTGCGGCTTCGATAGCTTCGATCTGGATCCGGGCGAGAACCTGCAAGCCGCGCTCGGCGCGCTCGATGCCTTCAGCGTCGCCTACCAGGACGGCAGTGACGAGCTGGTACACGTCCGGCGGCGCGCCGGCCCGGCCTGATCCACCGCGTTGCCCGCCGCCGCCGCCCCGCCCGGCCCGGCACATCGATAGCGCATTTGTCTGACGCCGATTGTCGGCCGGACAGCAGGCGGGGCCGGTGGGGGTTTGCGCTATCATGGCCCGGAAAGGCATGACAGTGCGCTAACCGTCGGGGTGATCGTGCAGGATGGGACAGGGCCGGCTCTGGATCTTGGACGGCTCGACGAGTCGGCGGCGAGCGTCGACCCGACACTCCTGGGCGACCGGGAAGCGGTCAAGGCCCTGGCCGAGGGCCGGCTCGGCGACCCATTTGCGCTGCTCGGTCCGCAACCTTGCGCGCACGGCACGGTCGTGCGCGCCTACCTGCCCCCGGCGCAGCGCGTCGAGGCGATCGATCGCAGCGGTTCGGTGCTGGCGACGCTGCAGCCATTGGCGATCCCCGGCCTGTTCGCCGGCGTGATCCCTGCGGCCAGCCCCTACAGCCTGCGCATCTACTGGCCGGATGGGCAGGTACAGGAAACCGAGGATCCCTATTCGTTCGGCCTGCTGCTTGGCGAACTCGATATCTACCTGCTCGCCGAAGGCAGCCATCTCGAATTGGGCCGCTGCCTTGGGGCGCAGCCGATGAGCATCGATGGCATTGCGGGCGTGCGCTTTGCCGTCTGGGCACCGAACGCGCGGCGCGTCTCCGTGGTCGGCGACTTCAACGTCTGGGACGGTCGCCGCCATCCGATGCGCAAGCGCGTCGAGGCCGGCGTGTGGGAGCTGTTTATCCCGCGGCTGCCGGCCGGCACGCTCTATAAGTATGAGATCCTCGGTCCGCACGCACTGTTGCCACTCAAGTCGGATCCGGTGGCGCTGCAGACTGAAGCACCGCCGCGCACCGCGTCGGTGGTGCCGGATACGACGCCGTTTCGCTGGAATGATGCGCACTGGCTCGACGCACGCGCCGCCAACAGCGCGCTGCTGTATGCGCCGCTGTCGATCTACGAGGTACATGCCGCATCATGGCGGCGCGTCGCGAATGAAGGCGGCCGCTCGCTGCACTGGGATGAGCTCGCCGATCAGCTGCTGCCCCATGTCGTGGCCCTGGGCTTTACCCACATCGAGCTGCTGCCGGTGATGGGACATCCGTTCAGCGGCTCCTGGGGCTACCAGGTCCTGAGTCAATATGCGCCGCAGGCCACATTCGGCGAGCCGGCCGCGTTCGCGCGTTTCGTCGATCGTTGTCACAGCGCCGGTATCGGTGTGATTCTCGACTGGGTGCCGGGGCACTTTCCGACCGACGCGCACGGCCTGGCGTGGTTCGACGGCACCGCGCTCTACGAGCACACCGACCCGCGCGAAGGATTTCATCAGGAATGGAGCACCGCAATCTACAACCTCGGCCGGCGCGAAGTGCATGCTTTCCTGGTGTCGAGCGCCCTGCACTGGATCGAGCGTTATCACATCGATGGCCTGCGGGTCGATGCAGTCGCCTCGATGCTCTACCGCGACTATGCGCGCCGCGAAGGCGAGTGGATCCCGAACAAGTACGGCGGCCGCGAGAATATCGAGGCCATCGACTTCCTGCGATATCTGAACGATGCGGTGGCGCAGCGCTTCCCCGGAGCGCTGATGATCGCCGAGGAATCCACCGCCTGGCCCGGCGTCACGCGCTCGACGCAGGACTGGGGGCTGGGATTTTCCTACAAATGGAACATGGGCTGGATGCACGACACGCTGCGCTACATGAAGCACGATCCGGTGCATCGCTCTTTCGACCACCACGACATGACATTCGGACTGCTGTACGCTTTTTCAGAGCGCTTCGTACTGCCGCTCTCGCACGATGAAGTGGTGCACGGCAAAGGCTCGCTGATCGGCCGCATGTCGGGCGATACCTGGCAGCGGTTCGCGAATCTGCGCGCCTACTTCGGCTTCATGTGGACGCAGCCCGGCAAGAAGCTGCTGTTCATGGGCGGTGAATTCGGCCAGGACTGGGAATGGAATCACGATGGCGAACTCGACTGGGTGGCGCTCGAGCATCCGCTGCACCGCGGTGTACAAACGCTGGTCGCCGACCTTAATCGCCTCTACCGCCAGGAAGCCGCGCTGCACGTATTCGACTGCGACAGCGCCGGCTTTCGCTGGATCATCGCCGACGACAACAGCAACAGTATCTACGCCTACTATCGCCAGGGCCACGCCGATTCGGCGCCGGTGATCGCGATCTGCAACTTCACCCCGGTGCCGCGCATGCGCTATCGGCTCGGCGCCCCGCGCGTCGGTGTGTGGCGCGAAATACTGAACACCGATTCCGAGCTCTATGGTGGCTCCAATCTCGGCAATGGCGGGCGGCTGGAGGCCAGTACCACGCCGTCGCATGGACAACCGTTTTCACTCGAACTAACACTCCCTCCGCTGGCCACTGTATTGTTGCGTCACGGGGGGTGATCGCCATTGAGGATCGCCGTGCATGCCTTCCGACCTGCTGAAAGCCCCGCTGGTGGGTGCCGCCTATCCGCTCGGCGCGAGCTGCGACTCAGAAGGCTGCAACTTTGCCGTCTTTGCCGGTAACGCCGAGCAGATCGACCTTTGCCTGTTCGACGCCAGCGGACGGCAGGAGCTGCGGCGCCTGCCGCTGCGCGAGTGCACCGACGGCGTCTGGCACGGCTACGTCACCGGGGTTGGGCCGGGCCAGCTGTACGGCTATCGCGCGCACGGACCGTACCAGCCGGAGCAGGGCCAGCGCTACAACGTCAACAAGCTGCTGCTCGATCCGTATGCGCGCAAGCTCGCCGGTACGCTGCGCTGGAGCGATGCGCTGTACGGCTACCGGCTGACCTCGCCGCGCGCCGACCTGTCGTTCGACCGGCGCGACAGCGCGTTTGCGATGCCGAAGGCCGTGGTCACGCTCGATCGCTTCGACTGGGGTGATGACCGGCCGCCGCGAACCCCGTGGACCGATACCATCATCTACGAGACGCATCTGCGCGGCTTGACGATGCGGCTCGACGGCATCCCCGAGCAGCAGCGCGGCACTGCGGCGGCGCTCGGGCATGAGCGCACCGTCGACTATCTCAAGAGCGTCGGCATCACGGCCATCGAGCTGCTACCCATTCATGCACACGTCAACGATCGTGCGTTGGTGGAGCGCGGGCTGTGCAATTACTGGGGCTACAACACGCTCGCGTTCTTCGCGCCCGAACCGCGCTACCTGTCCGACGGCAGCCTCGATGAGCTCAAGGGCGCCATCAGGGCGCTGCATGCCGCCGGCATCGAAGTGCTGCTCGACGTGGTCTACAACCATACCGGCGAAGGCAGCGAACTGGGACCGACCCTGAGCATGCGCGGACTGGACAATGCCGGCTATTATCGGCTGGTGCCGGACAACCTGCGCCAGTGCATCAACGACACCGGCACCGGCAATACCGTGAATTTCTCGCACTCGCGCGTGATACAGCTGACGCTCGATTCGCTGCGCTACTGGGTCGAGGACTTCCACGTCGACGGCTTTCGCTTCGACCTGAGCGTGACGCTGGGGCGCGAATACAACGGCTACGACCCGGGCGCCGGCCTGTTCGATGCACTGCTGCAGGATCCGACGCTGGCGCGCGTCAAGCTGATAGCCGAGCCCTGGGACCTGGGTCCCGGCGGCTACCAGGTCGGTAATCATCCGGCCGGCATGGCGGAGTGGAACGACAAGTTTCGTGACGACGTGCGCCGGTTCTGGCGCGGGGATTCGGGCTTGCGCGGCGCGCTGGCCGCGCGACTGCAGGGATCGGCCGACCTGTTCGACCACCATTGCCGCCGCCCCTGGGCGTCGCTGAACTTCATCACCGCGCACGACGGCTTCACGCTGCAGGACTGGGTCAGCTACAACCAGAAACACAACGAGACCAACGGCGAGGACAATCGCGACGGCACCAGCAACAATGCCAGCAACAACTGGGGCGTGGAGGGGCCCACCGACGATCCGGCGGTGCAGGCGACGCGCGAATCGGTCAAGCGCGCGATGCTCGCGACGCTGCTGTTCTCGCACGGTACGCCGATGCTGCTCGGTGGCGATGAGTGCGGCCGCACCCAGCATGGCAACAACAACGCCTATGCCCAGGACAACGAGCTGTCCTGGTTCGACTGGAGGCAGGCGCTGTCGCTGGCCGGAGTCGAGCAGCGAGCCTATGTCGCGCGGCTGATCAGACTACGGCGCGAGTTTTGCAGCCTGCGCAGCGACTACTACCAGCACGGACGCATCGAGCCGCTGCCGCAGGTACGCGACATCGAGTGGTTCGACGAAAGTGGCGACATCATGCGGCCGGAAGACTGGCAGTACACCGAAGGCCGGCTGCTGAGCGTGCGCCGCGCGCGCCGGCTGGACGAGGAGCGGGTAGAAGTCAGCCTATTGTTGACCAACAACACCTCCGACTCGCACAGCTTTCAGCTGCCGGAGCCGAGGTTTCACTGGTGGTTGCGCCTGAACACCGCCGACACCCAGAGCGTGGATCAGCAGATCGAACGTCCGGCGATCGAAGTGGCGGCGCACAGTGTGCAGTTGCTGACCGCGATCGTGCCGGTGCAGTCGATCGGCATAGCAGCGACCACGGAAGCTGCACCGTCCGAGCCGGCTTCAGTCGCCGTCGCCACCGCCGTGGACTGAAGCTTCGGGCGCAAGCAGCGCCTGCGCCAGTGCATCGATATCGGCTTCGCTATGCGCCGCCGACAGAAAGCCGACTTCAAACGCGCTCGGTGCCAGATAAATTCCGCGTGCCAGCAGCGAATGAAACAGCGGCGCAAAGCGCTGCCCGGCATCAGGCGGCAGATGCTGCGGCGCGCGCATCGGCGTGACCGGAAACCCGCTGCCCGAACGGCAGATCCAGAATATCGAACCGACGCGCTGCAGCGCCAGTCCGGGCGCGCCACCGAGCGCGCGCTGCAGCCGGGCGCCGAGATCCTCCAGCCGCCGGTACAGGCGGCCATCCGCCAGGCGCTGCAAGGTGGCAAGTCCGGCGCACATCGCCAGCGGGTTCGCGCTCAACGTGCCGGCCTGGTAGACGGGACCTGCCGGTGCGACCAATTCCATCAGCTCGCGCCGGCCGCCATAGGCGCCGACCGGGAAGCCGCCGCCGATCACCTTGCCATAAGTCGTCAGGTCCGGGTGGATGGCGCTCAGACCCGCATAGCCCTGAAATGAGAGCCTGAAGCCCGAGATCACCTCATCGAAGATCAGCAGCGAGCCGTGGGCGCGCGCGGTCTGCGCGAGCGAGCGCAGGAACTCGGGGCGTTGTGGCAGCAGGCCATAGTTGGCCGGCAGTGGCTCGATGATCACCGCGGCGATCTCGCGCCCGTAGCGAGCGAACATCGCCTGCAGTGCGGCCTGATCGTCGAGCGGTGCGACCAGGGTCTCTCGCACCACGTCGGGCGCCAGCCCTGCGCTGTCCGGCAGCGGTGCTTCGGCCAGGCCGGAGCCGGCGCGCAGCAGCATCGAGTCGGTGTGACCGTGGTAGCAGCCTTCGAATTTGAGGATCTTCGAGCGCCCGGTGGCCGCGCGTGCCACGCGCAACGCCGACATCACCGCTTCGGTTCCCGAATTGACGAAGCGAATGCTCTCCACCCACGGAACGCTGGCGGTAATCAATTCCGCCAGTTCCAGGCTGTAGGCTTCCGCGGTGCCGAGGCTCCAGCCGCGCGACAGTGCGCCTTCCGCGGCGAGCCGCACCCCGGTATCGGCGTGACCCAGGATCAAAGGCCCGAAAGCCATGCAGAAATCCAGGTATTCGCGGCCGTCGACATCGCGCAGATGGGCGCCGGCTCCGCCGGTCATGAAGCGCGGCGTGCCGCCGACACCGCGAAACGCGCGTACCGGGGAATGCACCCCGCCGGGCGACACGCGCCTGGCGCGCAGGAACAACTCCTCGGAACGCTCGCCTGCGCCGCTCAAGCCGCGAGCCAATCGCGCGCATAGCGCGCGCCATAGGTGATGATCATGCTCGCACCTGCGCGCCGGAACGCGATCAGGATCTCACGGTGCAGCGGCGCACGATTGGCGAGACCCTGGGCAACCAGTGCCTCGAGCGCGGCGAACTCGCCGCTGACGTGATACACCGCCCAGGGTTTGCGGATCGCGCGCGACAGTTCGCGCAACAGATCCAGATACGGCAGCCCGGGTTTGACCATCAGGATGTCAGCGCCCTCATTGGCATCGCGCTCGGCACACAGCCAGGCGTCGCCCGGCCGCGCCGGATCGAGCTGGTAGCTGGCACGGTCCTTCAGTGACGCGCCGGACTTGGGCGCCGAACCGGCCGCGACTCGAAATGGCCCATAGAGCGTCGAGTGGAATTTGACCGCATAGCTCATCAGTATCGTGCGCTCGAGCCCGGCATCATCGAGCGCCGTGCGGATCGCGCGGATGCGTCCGTCCATCATGTCGCTCGGGGCGACACAGTCCGCGCCCGCCTGGGCGTAGGCCAGAGCGGCCTGCACCAGTTCGGCCACGCTGGCATCGTTGTCGAGGTGATCGCCCTCGGCATTGAGCACGCCGCAGTGGCCGTGGGGCGTCGACGAACACAGGCAGACGTCGGTCGCGAGCCAGATGTCGTGGCCAAAGCGTGCCTTCAGCGCCCGCACCTGGCCGGCGGTAAACGACCAGTCGATCTGGCGCTCGGCGCGCGCGCGCGCAACGCCGAACAGCAGGAACTTCGTGACCCCGGCCGCCAGATCGGCCTCGACCTGGCGCAGCAACGAATCGGTGCTTTCCTGGTGTACCCCGGTGAGGCCGGGTACGGCTTGCGGGCGGGTGAGTCCCTCGGCAACGAACAGCGGCTGGATCAGCTGGTCGAGCTGTACGTGCACCTCGCGCGTCAGGGCACGCACATGCTCATTTTGACGCAAACGGCGCAGGTCGAGAGAGCTCATGCGGTTTCCGATAATTCAAAGCAGGTCGGCAGGCTGACAGTGTGCCGCCAGCCGTAACGCCTGCGGTCATACATTGTCACATGGCCCGTGCCGGCGTCACGGCTTGCATCGTCAGCCGCCGACGGCAGCTGCGGCCCTCAACTTATAAACCAATGTTATGAGGCCGGCGGTCAGAATCTCACCCGTTATGCCAACGGCCGCTACCCACCCGACCTCGATCGATCCGGCCCTCGCCCTCAAGGTACAAGCCAGTGTTGCGCTGCTGCGCCAGGGGCTGCGTGATCACGGCCGGCTGGTGTACGCGAGCAGCCTGGGCGCCGAGGCCATGGTGCTCACCGACCTGATCTGGACTCAGGTGCCGCAGATCGACATCGTCAGCATCGACACCGGCCGGCTGCCGGAGGAGACCCTGACGCTGCTCGAGCGCCTCGAGCGCCGCTATCAGCGCCGGATCAGGCTGTATTACCCGGACGCGCAGGCGCTGCAGGAATACGTGCGCGAGCACGGCATCAACGGCTTCTATAACAGCCTGGGCGAGCGCCTCAGCTGTTGCCAGATCCGCAAGGTCGAGCCGTTCAATCGCGCGCTAGCAGGTTACAGCGCCTGGGTGACCGGCGTGCGGCGCGAACAGTCGCAGCAGCGTGCCGCGGCGCAGCCGGTGGCACAGGACCTGCGCACCGGACTGCAGACCATCAGTCCGCTGCTCGACTGGTCGCAAGCGGAGATCTGGACCTATATCCGCACCCATCAGCTCGATTACAGCCCGCTGCACGATCGCGGCTATCCGAGCATTGGCTGCGTGCCGTGCACGCGCGCTGTCGAGCCGGGAGCCGAGCATCGGGACGGGCGCTGGTGGTGGGAAAATCCTGACTCGCGCGAGTGTGGCCTGCAGCCGCGACGGCGGCCGGCCGCGGTCACAGCTAGAGCTTAGGTCAAGGGCCGCCCGATCGGCTAAAGTTCGCCCATGGACTATCTGCCGGTGTTCCTCAATCTGCGTGATCAACTGGCACTGGTGGTCGGTGGCGGCGCGGTGGCGACCCGCAAGGTCGAGCTGCTGCTGAAGGCGCATGCGCGGGTGCGTGTGGTGGCACCCCGGCTGCATGCCGAACTGTCGCTGTATCGCGATGCCGGCCGGATCGAGCACCTGGCCTGCGCATTCGAGCCGCGGCAGTTCGATGGTGCAATATTCGCCATCGCGGCCACCGATCGAAGCGACGTCAATCAGGCGGTGGCCGCGGCCGGTGCCGCGCGCGGCATATTCGTCAATGTCGTGGACGATGCTGCCGCCTCATCCGCTGTCATGCCGGCCATTGTCGATCGCTCGCCGCTGGTGATCGCGATCGGCAGCTGCGGCCAGTCGCCGGCGCTGGCGCGGCGGGTGCGCGCCCAGCTCGAGGCGATGCTGCCCGAGCGGCTCGGTGATCTGGCACGACTGGCCGGCGCCGCGCGCGCGCGCGTTCAGCGCGCGCTGCCTGATATCGGGCTGCGGCGGCGCTTCTGGGACCGGCTGTTCGCGGGCAGCATCGCCAGCAAGGTGTTCGCCGGCGGCGCACGCGAGGCCGCGGCGCTGCTCGATGCGGAACTGCGCGCAGCCAGTGACGGCACGCAGCGGCCGCGCGGCGAGGTCTATCTGATCGGCGCCGGGCCCGGCGACCCGGATCTGCTGACACTGCGCGCATTGCAGTTGCTGCAACAGAGCGACGTGGTGCTGTACGACCGCCTGGTGAGCCCTGCCGTGCTCGAGCGCGTGCGCCGTGACGCCGAGCGGATCTTTGTCGGCAAGCAGCCCGGCCGGCACCGGGTCACGCAGGAGCGCATTCATTCGCTGCTGCTCGAGTATGCGGGTCGGGGATTGCGCGTGGCGCGGCTCAAGGGCGGGGATCCATTCATCTTCGGCCGCGGCGGCGAGGAGCTCGACCTTGTGCGGCGCGCCGGCGTTCCGGTGATCGTGGTGCCCGGCATTACCGCGGCGCTGGGCGCGGCCGCATCGGCCGCGCTGCCGCTGACGCAGCGCGGCGTGGCGCCGTCGGTGACTTTCGTTACGGCGACCGGTGAGGGTGCGGAAGGCCTCGACTGGCGCTCGCTCGCGGCGCCGCTGCAGACGGTGGTGTTCTATATGGGAGTGGCGCAGTTGCCGCGGATCGTCGAGCTGCTGCGCGCGCATGGCGCCCCGGCCGAACGTCCGGCCGCAATCGTCGAACAGGCGACGCTGCCGGGGCAGCGGGTCATCGCCGGCTGCCTGCGCGATATCAATGCACAGGCGCAGCGCGCCCAGGTAGTGGCGCCGGCACTGCTTATCGTCGGCGAAGTGGCCCGCCGCGCCGCGCAGTCGGCGGATCTGGTGCAGGCGCTGGACTTGCGCGGGGCCGCCAACGCATGAATATCGTCAAGGACTTCATCGACGCGGTCGGCCGCACGCCGCTGATCCGGCTGCGGCGCCTGAGCGATGAGACCGGCTGCGAGATCCTCGGTAAGGCGGAATTCATGAATCCGGGCGGCTCGGTCAAGGATCGCGCTGCGCGCGGCATCGTGCTCGATGCCGAGCAACGCGGGCTGCTCAAGCCCGGCGGTACCGTGGTCGAAGGTACCGCCGGCAATACCGGCATCGGCCTGGCGCACGTCTGCAATGCCCGCGGCTATCGCTGTGTGATCGTCATGCCCGATAACCAGTCGCCGGAAAAATACACATTGATCGAGGCGCTCGGCGCCGAGGTCCACCGAGTCAAGGCGGTGCCCTACAGCGATCCGAATCACTACCAGAAGGCCGCCGGCAGAATGGCGCAGGAACTGCCGAACGCGATCTGGAGTAATCAGTTCGATAACACCGCCAACCGCCGCGTCCACGTCGAGACTACCGGACCGGAGATCTGGCAGCAGACCGACGGGCGCATCGATGCCTTCGTCGCCGCCAGCGGCACCGGGGGCACTGTTGCCGGAGTGTCGGAATACCTCAAGTCGCGTGACCCCAGCGTGCGCACGGTGCTGGCCGATCCGCCTGGAAGCTCGCTGTATGAGTTCATCCGCCACGGCGTGCTCAAGGCCACCGGCAGCGGCTCGGTCACCGAGGGTATCGGCATCGGACGCATCACTGCCAACATGCAGGATGCGCCGATCGACGATGCGGTGCACGTCGAAGATGCCGAGACCGTGCACTACGTGTACCGGCTGCTGCGCGAGGAGGGGCTGTTCGTCGGCAGTACCAGCGGCGTCAACGTCGCGGCCGCGGTGCGTGTGGCACGCGATCTTGGACCGGGGCATACCGTGGTGACGGTGCTGTGCGACACCGGCTCGAAGTACCTGACGCGCCTGTTCAATCGCGACTGGCTGGCGCAGAAGGGCCTGCTCACGGCCGCGGGCGTTGCGGCAGCACCGGCATGAGCGCAACTCGAGGCGCGCTGCTGCTGATGAGCATGCTCGCGGCGGCACCGGTGCATGCGCAATGGCTGTCGCGCACCGTCGACGGCATCATGGGGACACGCATCTACGTCGAGATTTGGGCCGAAGACCAGGTCAAGGGCGAGGCGGCGATCGATGCCGTGATGGACGAGATGCGGCACATCGACGACAGCATGAGCACCTACAAGCCGACCAGCGAGGTCTCCAGGGTCAACGCGCTCGCGGCCAGGCAGCCGGTGCCGATCAGCGCGGAACTGTTCAAGCTGCTGGGCACGGCGCTGGAGTACTCGCGCATCACCGAGGGCGCATTTGATATCACCTACGCCAGTGTCGGCTACATGTACGATTTTCGTGCGCACAAGCGACCGACCGAAAGCCAGATCCAGGCAGCGTTGCCGGCGGTGAACTATCGCCATGTGCTGCTCGACGCCAGGAAGCACGCGGTGCGCTTCTCTCAGCCGGGTGTCCGCATAGATCTGGGCGGCATCGCCAAGGGCTATTCGGTCGATCGAGGCATCGAGATCCTGCAGGCGCGCGGCTACACCCACGCGCTGGTGAACGCCGGCGGCGACAGTCGCGTGATCGGCGATCGATTTGGCCGCCCGTGGGTGGTGGGCATCCGGCATCCGGACCATCCCGACCAGGTCATCACGCGCATACCGCTGGTGGACGCCGCGTTCTCGACCTCCGGCGACTACGAACGCTATTTCGATGAGGACGGCGTGCGCTACCACCACATCATCGATCCGCACACCGGACATTCAGCCAGCAAGGTACGCAGCGCCACCGTGATTGCACCGACCGCGACCCGCACCGACGGGCTGTCGAAGACCGCGTTCGTGCTCGGACCGGACGAGGCGATGAGAATCTACAACCAGCTGGATGATGTCGATGCGGTGCTGGTCACGCCGGACGGGCGAATTCTCTATTCCAAGGGTTTGCAGCCGGGCGACGGGCCGTCGGCGGCCGCCGCGCCGGCAGACGCCACCCCGGCCGCCGCCGCCGTACAGGCGCCGCCGGCCGTGCACTGAATCGCTCAGAAGTGCCTGCTGAAGCCGATCGTCAACCCGCGAGGAAGAATCTCCACCATCACCGGCTCCTCGCGCGTGCTGGCCCAGTATCCGGCACCGGATCCGAGCGCCCAGCCCGCAATCACATCGCTCTGCCAGTGGTCCTGGTGCTTCAGGCGCGCCAGCGCGTCATAGGCCGGCAGCGCCTCCAGCAGCCAGATCCATGGCTCGTGCTGCGCGTAGCGCAGGATGATAGGGGTCACGAAGCTCGCCTGCAGGGTGACCTGCCCGCTGGGAAAACTGGAGCAGCAACTGCCCTGGAACCATTTGTCCGGGTTGCCGCCCTGGTTTGGGCGCGCGCGGCTGAAAGCATATTTTAGGACTTCGGCGCTGACGCCGGATACTATCGAGGCGTCGACCGATTGCCACAACGTATGGCCAAAGTCATCGTCGTTACCGAGCCACACGGCGCCGCCGGCCTCGAAGATCATGACGCCGTAGATGAGCCCCTGTTCGTAGTGCGGCGCCCAGATACCGTGATCGTCGTAGTGCCACTCATGATCGATGCCCAGCGCGCCGCCGCCGGCCTGCGAGCGCTGCGCGTACAGCACGCCCGCCGCGAACACCAGCAGCGTCAGTACTTCCGCCAGCAGCTTCGCACCGGGAAACACTTTGCGGCGGAAAGTCACGACAACCAATATAACCGCTCGGCAGGGCGATTGCAGCCGCCGCTGCCGAAACCCGAATGAGCATGCGCCTCATTGCCTGCGACCGCTCGCGCTCTGGCGCCGTGCTGGCGATCCTGAACGAGGCGATCGAAAACTCGACCGCGCTGTACGACTACCAGGCGCGCACGCCGGCGATGATGGATGCGTGGTACGACGCCAAGGAAAAGGCCCGCTATCCGGTGATCGGCGTCATCGACGCGGCCGACGAACTGTTGGGCTTCGGTTCCTACGGTCCCTTTCGGGCATGGCCGGCATACAAATACAGCGTTGAGCACTCCCTCTATGTCGAACGTGCTCATCGCGGTCAGGGAATCGGTCGGTTGCTGCTGACCGAGCTCATTGCGGCGGCGACGCGCCAGGATTACCACATGCTGATCGGCGGCATCGATGCACAGAACGCGGCCAGCATCGCGCTGCACCGGCGGCTGGGTTTCGAGCAGTGCGGGCACATCCGTCATGCCGGCTTCAAGTTCAATCGCTGGCTGGATCTGACGTTACATCAGCTGCTGCTGAAGACGCCCGCACATCCGCTCGAAGGTTAGCCGATGCGATACCACGCCAGTCGCGCCCCGGCGGCAATCAGGCAAGCGCCACCGACGCGCTCGAGCCAACCGGAGAAGCGCGTCGCGGCAACGCTGCGGGCGCGCGCAGCCAGGGCAGCGTACAGGCTCAGCACCAGTGACTCGATCAGCACCGAGCTGATGCCGAGCACCAGGATCTGCCAGGCGACGCTGCCCGCCGGGTTGATGAATTGCGGCAGCAGCGCGATGAAGAACACCAGCGCCTTCGGGTTGGCCGCCTGCACGATGAATGCGCGGCTGAATATCCTGTCGGGATAGTCAGGCGAGCGCGGTGTGAGCGCGTCATGTCCGGGTGCGCGCGCCAGCAGCATTCGCAGGCCGAGCCACACCAGGTAGGCAGCGCCGGCCCATTTCAATGCGCTGAACACCGCGTGCGAGGCCAGGATCACCGCGGCGATACCGGTGGCCGACAATACAAAGTAGAAGGTGTTGCCGGCCAGGATCCCCGCCGCTGCTATGCCAGCAGGCGCAAAGCCGCGCCGCAGCGCCGTGGCCAGCACGAACAGGACCGCCGGCCCGGGAATAAAGCACAGCACCGTCTCGGTGAAGCAGAACAAAAGCCAGGTTTGTAATGTCATAGCCGGATCATGCAAGTTATGCTGAGCGTCTGGCCACCAGGTATTGAGGTACCTATGCGACGACACCTGCTGCTGGGGTTGCTGCTGCTGGGAATCGCGTCTTCGGGGTATTGCGCTGACACCTGGGTTCAGGGCAGCCATTACTTCCTGATCCGGCCCGCGCTGGCCACGACGGTCGCGCCGGGAAAGATCGAAGTCACGGAGATATTCTCCTACGCCTGCCCGGCGTGTAACCGATTCTATCCGGTCGTGGACCGGCTGCGGGCTGCGCTACCCGCCAATGCCGAAATCGACTTCGTGGCGGCTTCCTTCCGGCCGGATGAGGACTGGCCGATGTTCCAGCGCGCCTTCTACACGGCGCAGGTACTGGACATCGACAGAAAAACACATGACGCGATGTTCGATGCGGTCTGGAAGACCGGCCAGCTGGCGGTGTTCGACCCGCGTACCCAGAAGGTAAAAGTGCCGGCTCCGGGCATCGAGGATGCGGCCCGCTTCTATGCGCAGGTCGCCGGGGTGAAGCCGGAGACATTTGTCGCCACCGCGGCCTCCTTCGGCGTCGACGTCAAGATGCACCAGGCGGAGCAGCTCATCCGGGCGGCGCAGGTCGCCGAGACGCCGACCATCCTCGTCAACGGCAAATACCGCGTTACCGTGGGTTCGGCCGGCGGCGACGATCAGCTGATTGAACTGGTGAAGTACCTGGTAGCGCAGGAGAGTGCCAGCCAGCCCGCGCCCAAGCCGCACTGAGCCTCACGCCAGCGCCGCCGGATGAAAAGCACGGTCGTGAAACCGATCACAAACCGGCGGCTCTCGCGCCGCGAAGCCGTGGTGCTGACGCTTGCCGCGGGCGCAGGCGCGTTTGGTTCGCGACACTCGGATGCGCAGCACCCGGATGCGCAGCACCCGCCGGCGCTGATCACCCGGGCGATTCCCGCGACCGGCCAGCGCCTGCCGGTGATAGGCGTCGGTACCAACTCCTTCACCGAGTCGAAGCGCATGGATCTGCGTGTGCTGCTCAATCGCATGGTCGAGCTCGGCGGCTCGGTGGTCGATACCGCCCCGGTGTATGGCGAGAGCGAGCAGGTGATCGGCGAACTGATGGCGGACCTGGGTATACGCGAGCGGATCTTTCTTGCCACCAAGATCACCGCCGGACCGATGAGTGTGCAGTCACCCAACATCGACCCGGGCCTGTACGGCCAGCAGAGCCTGGATCGCTCGCTCGAGCGGCTGCGGACCGATCATCTGGACTTGCTGCAGGTTCACAATCTGCAGGGAGCCGAGCGATTGTGGCCGCTGCTGACCGGATGGAAGCGTAGCGGGAAGATCCGCTATATCGGCATCACCACCGCGACCGCGAGCCAGCATGCCGAGATGAGCGCGCTGATGCGCAGCTTGCCGCTGGACTTCGTGCAGGTCGACTATTCGATCGCCAACCGCGATGCGGCCAGCAGCGTGTTCCCGGTAGCACTCGAGCGCAGGATTGCAGTGATCGCGAATGTGCCGTTTGGCGGCCGCGCCGGCGCCAACCTGACGATGAGCCAGGATCGCCCGCTACCGCCGTTTGCCGTCGAACTCGGCGCGGCCGACTGGCCTCAGCTGTTATTGAAGTACGTCGCGTCACATCCGGCCGTGACCTGCACCATCGCCGGAAGCACCAGGCTCGAGCATCTGCAAGACAATCAGGCTGCCGGTCGCGGAGCGCTGCCCGACGCGGCCGCTCGCCGTCGCATCGAGCAGTACTGGGACGATCAGCCGGCCTGATAGGCGCGCCAGCCGCCGAAGTGGGTGATGTCCTGCGCGCGCTGCACGGCGTGCGCCTCGCACAGAAAGCCGCAGACCTTACGGCCATCGGCAAGAGTTAATTTGCCGATCGCGAGCGGCGCGGGTATGCCGGCGACGAAACCGCCGAAGGCCGCCGCGGGCATCGACCAGACTTCGACCTCGATGGCGGCGCCCTGTGTTTCGACACGCACCAGGCCGGGGCGCGCGGGTGGCCCGCCGGGCAGGGCATACAGGCGATAGTGCGGCGTCGTGAGCGTGCGTTCGAGCAGCACCGCGCCGCGCTCGAGCAGCTGGTGGTTCAAAGGCAGTCCCTGCAGGTGTGCACCGCAGACGGCGATCGAAATGCCATCGATCATCGAGGCCCAGTCGAAATCAGCTGCGGCGCCGAGCGGCAGCGGCAGCGCACCCAGACGCGGTGCGCCGCAACGCTGCAGCCTGGCCGCCAGCCGCAGCAGCTCGAAGTCGTTCCAGGCGGGAGCGGCGAGCGTCACGCCGAACGGCAATCCTGCGCCGGTAAAGCCGGCGGGTACCGCCACCGCGGCAAGATCGAGCAGATTCACGAAACTCGTGTAGATGCCGAGTTGCGTATTGAGGCGCACCGGATCGGCTTCGACTTCAGCGATGCGATAGGTGGTGCCGGCGGTAGGTGTGAGCAGCACATCGATCTGCCGCCACACCTCGCCGGCGATGCGGCGCAGTTCCTGCAGCCGGTACTGCGCGCGAAACGCATCCGCGGCGCTCGGGCGCTCGCCCGCTTCGATGATCTGGCGCGTCACCGGATGCACCGCGTCCGGGTCGCGGCGCAGCAGTGCTTCGATCACGATATAGCGCTCGGCCACCCACGGCCCCTGGTAGAGCAGCTGCCCGGTCTCGAGAAACGGCGCGAAGTCGATGGGCACGCGCTCGCCGCCAAGTCGCTCCAGATGCGCCGCTGCGGCCTCGAACAGGCGCGCGTAGTCGTCGTTGCCGAAGAACTGCAGTTGATCGGAACGCGGTACGCCGAAGCGGAACGGGCCATGTGCGAAAGCGCCGAGCCGCAGCGGCCGGCCGATCGGGCGCGAATATGGCTCGACGGCATCGAAGCCTTCGGCGACGCGACACACCAGCGCCGCATCTTCCGCGCTCAGGGTCAGCAGCGAGACCGTGTCGAGCGTTCGGCACGCCGGCACCACGCCGCGCGGGCTGAGCCGGCCACAGGTCGGCTTCAGTCCGATCAGGTTGTTGAACGCGGCTGGGGTGCGGCCGGATCCGGCGGTGTCGGTGCCAAGCGCGAAGCTCACCAGGCCCAATGCCACGGCTACCGCGGATCCGGAGCTCGAACCGCCGCTGATGTAGTCCGGATCGAAGCTGTTGCGGCAGGCACCGTACGGCGAGCGCGTTCCGACCAGGCCGGTGCCGAACTGATCGAGGTTGGTCTTGCCGATCGGAATCGCGCCGGCATCGAGCAGACGACTGACCACATGGGCCGAGTGCGCGGGGGTATAGGCAAACGCCGGGCAGGCGGCGGTGGTCGGAACATCTGCCAGATCGATGTTGTCCTTGAGCGCAAATGGAATGCCATACAGCGGCAGCGTTGCCGGATCGCGGTCGGCGAGCAGCCTGGCCTGTTCCAGTACGCGCTCGGGCGCCAGCAGCGTGATCCAGATGCGGTGATCGGCCGCAGCGGCAATGCGCGTCAACAGTTGCTCGAGCACGGCCAGTGGCGTCGTACGCCGCTCGCGGTAGGCTGCGCGCAGGTCGGCGATGACAAGACTGGGCGCAGCTTGGTAAATGGGAGTGTTCATGACGTCACGGGCCCCCGGGTGCACAGCGATCTGCATTTTAATCGCTTCGAACACGATCAGCGGCGCGCCAGCCTCGACGCGTGCGCCGGGCCGGGTATGGATATGCCAGACACTGCCGCTCCGTTCATCCGTGCGCTTCGCTAGAATGGCGGCATGGCTATCAGACCCGTATTGCGGATGGGCGATCCGAGATTGCTGCGCCCGAGCGAGCGCGTGCCCGCGTTCGACACGCCCGAGCTGCACGCACTGCTGGCGGACATGCAGGACACCATGACGTCGCTCGACGGCGCCGGTCTGGCGGCGCCGCAGATCGGCGAGCCCTGGCGGGTCGTGATCTTCGGCACCGATGCGCCCAATCCGCGCTACCCGGACGCCGAGATCGTACCGCGCACGGTATTGATCAACCCCGAGATCACGCCGCTGGGCGCCGAGCTGGAGGACGGCTGGGAGGGTTGTCTGTCGGTGCCGGGGATGCGCGGGCTGGTGTCGCGCTATCGGCAGCTACGTTACCGCGGCGTCGATCAGCACGGGCGTACCATCGAGCGGCAGGTGAGCGGCTTTCACGCGCGCGTCGTGCAGCACGAGGTCGACCACCTCGACGGCATCCTGTACCCGATGCGCATGACCGACATGAGTCAGTTCGGGTTCGCCGAGGAGCTGTTTCCGGGGCAGGGGCTGGAAGACGACTGAGCGGCTGCCCGTTGCTACGGCCGGCCGGTTAGGGCAGCGGCACAGCGTGCCTGCCGTCGGCTGCGACCGGCACCCCGGCCTCGATCTGGTAGTAGTCGCCGGCCTCGGCCGCATAGATGTGCGCGGCGATCTTCAGGCCCTGCGACTGATCGAGTGACCCGGCGCTGATGGAGATGCGTTCGCCGTTCACCGACTCGAAAAACAGGCTCGAGCCGCACGCGCCACAGAACCCGCGACGCTCGCCCGGCTTGACGCTGAACCACCTGAGCGTGTCGTGCGTCAGCAATCGGAAATTCGCCTTGCGGCAGGCAGTCGCCGCGACGAAATGCCCGCTGCTGCGCCGGCACTGCTCGCAGTGACAGCAGATGATGTCGCGCAGAGGTCCTTGCACCTCGTAGCGCACCTGCCCGCATAGGCAACCACCGCTGCTGATCTTATCCAACCGTGCGCTCCAGGCATCAATCGCTGCGGTGCGCCCGCACTGAGGTCAGAATGCCGTTCATGGCCACCTCGATTGCCAGTTCGATCGGCCGGCAGCACACCTGGCAGTCCTCGACATAACTGGCCGATCCCGCCGACAGATCCACCAGCGTGTCAAAGGGCTCGCCGCAGTACGGGCACTGTACGGTCGTGAATTGCGCCCCGCCACCGCCGGCGCGCACGCTCTGCTCCGGCTCGAACACCGGCTCGAGACCATACAGCGCATCGATTGCTTTCTGATCGAGCTGCGGAGCCAATGCGGCTGGTGAGCGGGTGCGGCGTGGTTTCATAGGTCAGATCGGGCCACGATAACAAACGCCGGCACCAATCGCGTAAGATTGTGCGCGATGGATGATCAGAAGCCGAGCCCGGATCAGCTGCAGCGCTCGCTGTCGCAGCTGCACGATGTGCTGGTGCGCACGCCGCGCGTGGATGCGTCTTCTAAACAACTGCTGCGCGACGTGCTGGGCGATATCGAGCGCCTGCTGAGCAACGGTGCGGTCGCGGCGGCCGCGGCCGCTCCGGTCAAGGCGGCGCAGTCGCAGTCACGGCTCGAAGCACTGGCGGTCGAGTTCGAAGCCGAGCACCCGTCGCTGTCCGCCAGCGTGCGTGAGTTCATCGATCTGCTGGGGCGCGCTGGCATGTAGTTCCGCCCGCACGCCGACGGCCGGCCTTGCGGCCAGCCGCCGGCACCGATCGATCGGCAACGCTGCGCTGTCAGGTTGCGCTGTGCTGCGCCATCTTCGCTTTCATGGAGGCCAGGATTGTCGGCAGTTGCTGCTGCTGCTGCTGCGTGAGCACCTTATAGAGCGCCAGCTCGGTCTGGCTCTGCTCCTGGATTCGATTGGCCATGCGTGTCTGCAGATCCTGCAGCGCAGTCGCGTAGTTCGGATCACCCGGATTCGACAGCACGGTGAAATCCGGGCCAGCGCCGGCCTTGCGTTCGGCCGCGAACTGCGCATGAGCGGCGGTGAGAATCGTATGCACGCTCTGCTGCTGCGCTGGCGTCAGGTTCAGCTGGCGCAAGGCATGCACTAGGCCGCCGCCGACCATCATTCCATGGCCATGGTGCCAGTGGCGCGCGCCGGGAGTAGCGGCGTCTGCGGCGCCTGAGCTACTGGCGCTCTGGCCCATTACGGCCCCCGCGATGCCGGTCATCGCCAGGGCGACCATCAACCACTGCGTTCGATTTTTCATATCCTGCCTCGGTGAGAATTGCGCTGAGCAGTCCAACGCCCAAGACTACGGCTCGGTGGACAGGCGCGCTTAAAACTTAGATTAAATCTGCATAATGTGGTTCGGGCGCGGGCGCAGCATGCCGTGCAAGCGGACCGGGCAATGCCTAAGCCTATATTTTAATTAACTTTCTCAGCTGCTGTCGCCACCGCACTGAAGCGTCCGCGGTGTCACCGGTTTCGGGAGCTGCCTCGATCAGGCCCACAGTTTACTGGACGCGATCCTGGCACCCTCGACCATTGCCGCAAGCTTCAGGTAGGCGATGTCCGGCTCGACCGGACCGAAGCCCGCGAAGGTTCCGAACCCGCAGTCGGTCCCGGCAATGACTCGCTCGCGTCCGACAATGTCGGCAAAGCGTTCGATCCGCTCAGCCACCAGCAACGGGTGCTCAATGTAGTTGGTCGTGGTCGCCAGCACACCTGGGACCAGGACCTTGTCGACAGGTATCCTGGTGTCCCGAAACACGGCCCACTCGTGGGCATGGCGTGGATTTGCCGCCTCGAACAGCAACGCCTGCGGTTTCGCCTTGAGCACGATCGGCAGCAGCCGCTGCATCGGGACGTCGTGATGATGCGGACCTTCGTAATTCCCCCAGCAGACATGCATCCGAGCGCGGTTCGCCGGTATGTTCCTGAGCGCATGGTTCAGCACCTCGATGTGCCGCGCGGCCAGGCCCTCGAATTCCTCCAGTGACCGGCTGCGATACATCGTGTGCCGCCCCATCGCCAGATCGGGCGCGTCGATCTGCAGCACGATGCCGGCCTCGACGATCGCCTCGTACTCGCTGCGCATCGCCTCGGCGAGGGCGACCAGGTAGTCGTCCTGCGTGCGGTAGTAGTCGTTCGGCTGAAACAATGCGATGACCCCCGGAGAGGCTGCATTCATAAACGCCTCGGCCGCAGGCGCGACCGTGATCGCCGCCCGCATGTTGGCCAGGTCCGCCTGCAGTGGCCCGGTGTTTTGCACGCTGACCGCGCCGATGCAGCGCGGCCGCCGGTACTTGGCGGTCGAGCCGCGTTGCGCGAGCTTGGTGAGCAGCCCCGGAAACTCGACCAGGTCCTGGCCCGGCTCGCGCGGCGTGTCACCACCGAAGCCTGAGAAGCGCTGCGCGATGTAGGTCGCGTAGCTGATCTTGCTCATCTCCCCATCGCTGACCACATCGATGCCGATCGCCGCCTGCCGCCGCACCACCTCGGCCACCGCGTCCGTGATCACTGCCGCATCGGCGCGCGCGTCCACGGTGTCGCCGCGCTCGCGCGCGAACAGCACCTCGGTCACGGACTGGCTGCGCGGCAGGCTGCCGACGTGCGTGGTGAGTATCCGTTCGGTGCTCAGACGCATGCTTGCCCTCGCGCTGCACCCGCGGGCCTCAACTGGAAGTCGTAGTTCACGGTGTAGAACGGCACGTCCATGCGCTCGCCGCTGGGGCCGACTCCGGCAGCGTGCCGGTCAAATCGCGCCACCAGCGACTCCTTCATCCCGAACACGGCATCGGAATCCAGGTATTGGCTGCCGGCAACGAACAGGTGGGTGGTCACCGGCAGGTGTCCGGGCGCCGAGACGATCATGTGTATGTGACCGGGGCGATACGGATGGCGCCCCATCTTGCGCAGCATGGTTCCTACCGGCCCATCGGTCGGAACTGGATAGAACGTCGGCCGGATCGAACGAAACCAGTAACGCCCTTGGGCGTCGGTCCGGATCCTCCCGCGCGCCTTCATTCCCGTCGCCTCGGGCATCTGCATGTCGTAGTTGCCTTCGCCGTCACCCGACCAGATGTCGAGCAGCGCATTCTCGAGCGGCCGGCCATCCACACTGAGCACGCGTCCGGAATAGAACGTCGGCTCGCCCTTCACTCCGTCGGCAAGATTGCTACCGCGCGGCAGATCGGGAGCGCCGTCCCAATAGAAGGGACCCATAACCGTCGATTCGACGCTGCCCTGGTCCGCAGGATGGTTAAGGGTGATGACCAGCACCGACACACCCAGTGTGTCCGACAGCAGGATGAACTCCTGGCGCCTGTCGGTGCAGGTTTTGCCCACGTCGGTGAGAAATTGAATGGCCGTGAGCCATTCGGACTCGGTCAGTTTCACTTCCCGAATAAAGTCATGAAGATGAGTGAGCAGCGAAGTGATGATGCGCTTGAATCGCGGGTCGTTGCAGTCGGACAGGCGCCCGATCACAGCCTGGGTGATGCTCTTGTCATCGAACTGGCGCATGGTATTCATCCGGCGCCCGACGCACCGGGCAGTCGGCCAGATCCTCCGGTCAGCGATAGGTGTTGTTGGTTCGGTGATTGCCTGCGATCCAGCGCTTCAGTTCCTGATGCGCATCCGCCCGCCGGTCGCGTGAAATCTTGTCCGCGTCGGGATGATCGCGCGTGAATTCGATGATCAGCCCGTTGGGATCCGTTACGTAGACCGAGCGGCAATAGCCGTGTTCCAGCACGAAGGTGTCCGGCGGCTTGATGCCCGCAGCGGCGATGCGCTTCTCGATATCGGCCTGCGTCTGCGCGTCCACCGCGAGCGCGATGTGATGAAATGGCGATGCCGGCATCTTCGGCCCGAATTCCTCCTGGTCCTTCGGGTTCTCGAATTGGAAGAAGGCGAGGGCGCCGCCGTCGGCCATGCCGAAGAAGGTGTGGCAGTAGGTGCGCACCTTGCCGAACAGCTCGTCCGACTCGCACCAGGTGGCGACCAGGGGCATGCCGATGACGTCCTCGTAGAACTGGCGCGTCTTCTCCTGATCGCGCGTGACATAGGCGTTGTGATGCAGCCGGAGCGGAAGCTTTTGTGACTTGGTCATGGCACATTTCCCTCAACGTCAGAACTTGAACGTGAAATCAATCCCGTAGCGGCGCGGCGGGGCTCTCCACAGGAAGCCGCCGGTGGAGAACTCGGCGTTGTACAGTTTGTTGGTCAGATTCTTCGACCACGCGGTCACCGACCAGCGGTCGGCTTCGACCCCGGCGCGCAGGTCAATCAGGCTGACCGGATCGCGTGAGGTCACGTTGTACGGATCCCACCAGGTACGGCCGAGCATCTGATAGTCAAAGCGCAGCACGCCGTTGAGCCCGTCGCCGAGTGGCTCGTGGACCTGCAGGCCCGCGTTCAGCGTGTCCTGGGTCAGCAGCGGCGGCTTGTTGCCGATGACCTTGGGATCCTGCATTGCAGTGATGCTGCCGTAGTTGTAGCCAAAGTTGGCGTACAGATCGAGCCAACTGGTCGCTCGGGCGTTGAGTTCGAGCTCGCCACCTTTGTACAAGGCGTCGAGATTGCCGAGGTTCTGCGTCGAGCTTGTCGCATCGTAGAAGAAGAAGTAACCGTTGTGATCGGTGGTGTAATAGAGCGCCAGGTTCGCACTCAGCCGGCGGTCGAGCCACTGGCTCTTGGCGCCGACTTCCCAGGTGTCGGCGATCTCGTCCTGGAACAGATCGTGCACACCGAGCTGACCATCTTTGGCCGCCACTGCGCCGACGCCGGTCTGGTTGAAGCCGCCGCTGCGAAACCCACGGCTCCAACCGCCGTAGAACGTCAGGTCGTCGGTCGGCTTGTAGCGCAGCGTCGCCTTGGGTTGCGCGGCGTCGAAGGTGGCGTCGCGCACCTCCCCGGTGTGAGCCGTCGGATCGGGCAGGAATTGCTGCGGCGTTTCGGTCGTGTTCTGGCGACGATCCTGGTCGTAGCGGATGGCCGCATCGAGCTCCCACTGCTTGCTGAATTCGTAGGTGACATCGGCGAACACCGCCCAGGCGTTGTTGTTCTGCGAGTCCGCCAGGAACGTGGCGTTGGTGTTGGTCGCGTATTTATTGGCCGGATCTATCAGCGGCGTCTCATAGACGGCGGGAACGCCGTCACCGCGGTCATACAGATTGCCGGTGGAGATGAAGCGCTGGGTGTGAATGAAATAGGCTCCCGCGATCCACGAGAAGCCGTTCATCTTGTTTGAGGTGAAACGCAGCTCCTGGCTTTCGGTCTTCTCGGAGATGAACTGGCTCTGGCTCTCACCAGCAGGGCCGCCGTTGGCCGCCGGGATGCCCGCGAAGAAAAAATTGTAGGCGATGGAGTCCTTGATCGGCCGGAAGTCGTAGGCGTCGCCGGTGTCAATCTCCTTGGTGAAGTTGTAGTCAGACACCGAGGTGAAGGTGCCGGGTTCGATATGGAAATCGAGCTTGAGTGCGATATCCGTGATGTCGCGGAAGTCCGTGCCGAGGTTGTTGTCCTGGATCGGGCTGGTGACATCATTCGCATTCGGCGGCGTGGAGAAGCTGCTGAACGGGTTGGCCTCGGCGGCGCGCGGAATGACGTAATAATAGGCAGTGGTGTCGACCCGATCGCGGTACGCGCGCAGATCCGCGCTCCATTGATCGGAGGGCTTCCACACCAGCCGCAGCCGCCCCGAGTAGTCCTTGTACGGGTCGGCCTTGCGATCCAGATAGGTGTTCTCCAGATAGCCGTCGGTATTGTAGAAATTGAGCGAGGCGCGATAGCGCAGCGTTCCGGCCGCGTCTACGGGTCCGCTGACGGCGACCTGGGCCTTTTCCGACACGCCGTTGCCCACGCCGAGCTTGCCGTCGCCTTCAAAGTGATCGGCCAGATCCGCGGTCTGAATGATGATTGCACCGCCAATGGCGTCGCGCCCGTAGAGCGCGCCCTGCGGACCCTTGAGCACCTCGATCTGCGTGATGTCGAACAGCTCCTGGTCGAACTCGTAGGGATTGGGCTCCAACACGCCATCCACCAGCACCGCGGTCGAGGGCTCGCTGTTGCGCGCCTGCGAGATGCCGCGGATGGTGATAAAAGAATTGCCGACGTTCTGCACCTCGACCAGGGTCATGTTCGGGACCATGGCGACGAAGTCGCGGGGGGATTCGATGCCCGCCGACTGGATGGTCTGCTCGGTGAAGGCGTCTTCCGTCACCGGCACGTTCTGCAGCGATTCCTCGCGCTTGCGCGCCGTGACCACGATCTCCTGCAGCTCGTCGGACGCGGCCGCGAGTACCGGTTCGGCGGCCATCACGGCGCCCAGGACGGCCATGATCAATAGGGTGAGACGACGGACTGGAGTATTCATAAGGAGCCCCCCTGTACAGGTTATTGAGATGTCGCGGGCTTGGCGCCTGTGGCCTGCCCGCGTTCGAGTTGTGAACGGACGATCTGAGCGCCGGCGACCATGGCCTGCAACTTGCCGAACGCCACCTCGCGTGGCAGGTACTTCATGCCGCAGTCGGGCGCGACGATGACATCGGCGGCGTTGACGTAGGGCAGTGCCCGCCGGATGCGCGTGGCGACCAATTCCGGGGATTCAACCTCGTTGGTCGACAGGTCGATCACGCCGAGAATGATTTTCTTGTTCGGCAGGCCCGTCAGCACGGCACAGTCGAGATTCGATTGCGCAGTCTCGATCGATACCTGCCGGCAGCTGCACTCGGACAGCTCGGAGAGGAACGAATAGCCTGACGGGCGCGAATGGATGATCGCGGCGTAGCCGAAGCAGATGTGCACGGCGGTGGTTCCGCTGATGCCCTCGAGCGCGCGGTTGAGCGCCTGCAGGCCGAACGCGCGTGCTTCCTGCGGGCGCGCCTGCATGTAGGGCTCGTCGATCTGCACCACGTCGGCCCCGGCATCGAACAGGTCGCGGATCTCGGCGTTCACCGCCGCGGCGTAGTCCATCGCGGCCAGCTCGCGGCTGCCGCCGTAGAAGTCGATCTGCGCCTGCTGTGCCATGGTGAAGGGTCCGGGCACCGTGACCTTGACGTGGCGTTGCGTGTGCCGGCGCAGGAACTCCAGATCGCCGACCTCGATCGGGTGGCGGCGGCGGATCGGACCCACGACGCGCGGCACCGGATTGGGATGACCGCTGCGATCGAGCGCGGTGCCGGGATTGTCGAGATCAACGCCGTCGAGCGCGGTCGCAAAGCGGTTGGAGTAGCTCTCGCGCCGGATCTCGCCGTCGGTGATGATGTCCAGGCCGGCACATTCCTGGGCTTTGATCGCCATGATGGTGGCGTCCTCCTGAGCTTCGGCGAGGTACGCCTCGGGCACGCGCCACAGCTCGCGCGCGCGCACGCGCGGCGGGAATCTTGCCGCGAGCTTGTTGCGGTCGATCAGCCAGTCCGGCTGCGGATAGCTTCCTACCAATGTCGTCGGAAACAGCATGCTTGCCTCAATCGACGCCGGCGGCCACGCCGCGGCTCGGGCTGGGCCAGGCCAGACCGCTGGCGAGTTCGGCGCGGATGGCCGCACCGTGTTCGTCAAGCAGCGGCGCAGCGAGCACCGAACGGGCGCGTTCGCCGCCAAACTGCACCGCGGGCCGCACCGCATGCCTGGCGCCGTGCGATGACTCGACCGGTACCACGAGCCCGAGGTGTTTCACCTGCGGGTCGTCGACCACGTCATCGATGCGGTTGATGGGCGCGTACGGCACGTCGTTGGCCTGCAGCCGCTGCACCCAGTGGGCGAGCGGCTGGCGTGCGAAGCGATCGTCCAGTTCCAGCCGCAGTGACTCGTACGCGTCGATGCGAGCCAGGCGGGTATCGAATCGCGGATCGGTGGTCAGTTCGGGGGCGTCGAGCGCCGCCACCAGTCCCTGCCAGAACTTCTCCAGCGACGACAGGTGAATTGCGATCAGCCGCTCATCGGCGGTGTGCAGGATGTACGCCTGCGCCAGCCGCGGGCGATCGGCTGAGGTCGGCGTCTGGCCGAGCGCGAAGAACGACGCGAACGGCTCCACCGCAAAGTGCGCCATGGCCTCGAGCATTGACACCTCGACCAGCGCGCCGCGCGCATTTCGGCCGCGCTGCACCAGTGCGGCGAGAATGCCGTAGCTCGCATACAGTCCGGTGATCGCGTCGGCCAGCGCCGGGCCCAGGAACTGCGGTCGCCGGTAGTCCACCACCACGCTCAGAAATCCGCTCAGCGCCTGCGCCACCGAGTCGTAGCTCGGCCGGTCGGTGTACGGGCCGCTGGAGCCAAAGCCGCTGATGGAGCAGTAGACCAGGCGCGGGTTGATCTGCCGCAAGCGCGCCGCGCCGGTGCCCAGGCGCTCGGCGGTGCCGGGCCGAAAGTTCTGGATGAACACATCGGCTTCGCGAATCAGCTGGTCGAACAGTTCGCGGTCCAGCGCCGACTTAAGGTCGAGCGCGAGACTGCGTTTGTTGCGGTTGTAGGCCTGGAAATGCGGCGAGTAGTTGCCGCCCTGGTAGCTGCGATACGGATCGCCTTCCGGGCTTTCGACCTTGATCACGTCGGCGCCCAGGTCCGCGAGCATCATGCCGGCGCACGGACCGGTGATGAACGTGCCCTGTTCAACCACGCGTATGCCGCCAAGGGCGTCGATCATGCGTACGTCCCGCGCCGGCTATTCATCGTCGCTGGCCGTGAAGCCGGCCGGCGCTGCGCCGTCGTAGTCGATCGCCTGGGCCGCGGCATGCGACAGCACGAAGCCGATCGGCCGTTGCTGCTCCTCGAGCAGGTGCGCGATCAGGCTCGCCGTGCGCGCCAGGATCGGCACTCCCTTCAGGGCCAGCAGCGGATAGCCCACGTCCAGCAACACCGCGGGGATCGCGCCGGAGACATTCAGCGCCAGCGCACGACCGATGAGTTCCGGCAGCAGGCGCTCGAGCGTGTGCGCGATCCCGGCGTGGACGCCGGATGATCCGGCCTCGCTCGCCACCTGGAACAGACGCAGCGCGCGCGGATCGGATTGCCTGTGCAGCGGATGGCCGTAGCCCGGGATCGCGCGATGGGCGGCGCGGTAGTCACGCACGATGCTGGCGGCGGCGGCCTCGACAGCCGTGCCGTCGGCAACCTGCGCCGCAATCCGCGTGAACAGCTTGCCGGCAGCTTCGGCGGAACCAAGCACCACCGAACCGCAGCCGAGGATGCCGGCGGCCACCGCACCCTGCAGCGCCTCGGGCGCCGCCGCGAGCGTCATGCGGCTCGCCTGCACGCTCGGCACCAGCCCGTGCTCAGCGATCGCGACCAGCGTCGCATCCAGTACGCGCCGCTGTGCGGGCGAGGGCATCACACCGGTGAGCAGCAGCCAGAAGTGCTCGGTGAAGCCTATGCCGCCGATCAATTCAGCGGCCAGATCGTGGCCGCGAACCAGGATGGTGTCCTGGTTCGAGGTCGAGATCGCGGAACTGCGCTGATCCTGTCGGCCGATCTTCACCGAGCCCCCCTTTGGAATATTTCGTATATCGAAATATACTTCGATATGAGAAACATATTGAACTCGGCTGCGCGGCCACGTCAAGCAGCATGGGCGGCTACTACCCGTTTTTCGGATATCGAAATAGACTCGGTGAATGGCACCAGCGAAGAAAAATCCGGCGCCGCATCGCGAGACCATGGGGGGGCTGTCGAAGGGACTGGCAGTGATCCGTGCATTTTCCAGCGACCACGCGGCACTGACGCTCAGCGACATTGCGCGCAGCGCCGGAATTCCGGCGGCCACCGCTCGACGTTGTCTGCTGACGCTGGAGGAACTGGGCTACATCACGCGCAACGGCCGCAACTTCCTGCTGCGGCCGAAGGTGCTCGAGCTTGGCGCCGCGTATCTGGAGTCGATGAATATCGAGCACCTCACCCGCACGCACCTGGAAGAGCTGGCGGGCAGCACGTCGGATTCGGCGGCGCTGTGCGTGCTGGATGGGGTCGAGATCGTGTACGTCGCGCGCGCATCGGTGCGCACCTTGGTGCGCCTGGAGGCGCATGTCGGCAGTCGTTTCCCGGCGCACGCGACCTCTACCGGGCGCGTGCTGCTGGCGGGTGTGAGCGCCGAGCGCCTGCAGCGCTACTTCCAGAGCGCTACGCTTGCAGCACTGACGGACCGGACCGTGACCGATCCGGACCGCCTGGTGCAACTCATCGACAGTACCCGACGCAACGGCTATTCGGCCGTTGAAGACGAACTGGCCTACGGCGTGATCGCGCTGGCGGTGCCGGTGTTCGATCAGCAGGGTAGAGTCGTGGCAGCGCTCAATACCTCCAGCCACTCGCGTCGGATCAGCAAGGCCAAGCTGGTGCGCGAGCGGCTGAAGATGCTGCAGCAGGTCAGCCAGCAGATCTCCGCCGACCTCGCCACCGCTCCCTGGCTGTCATTGAGCGCCCAGATCTGACGCACACGGCGCGCGGCCGAGAGTGCAAGCTGTACCGGCCCAAGACACTAGCTTGACGTTGCTGCGGTCGGGCTGTAGCCTGAAAGCGAAAACTTTTTCGCTTTGCGAAGGATTCCTGTGCTGCCCGCCGTCGCAGATCCGCCGCCCTTCAGCATGCAAGCAAGCCCGACCGACCGCTATTTCGCCGTCGATGGCGCGCAGCTGCGCTACCGCGATGAGGGCCATGGTCCCGCAGTGCTGCTGGTGCACGGCTGGGCGCTCGATCTGGAGATGTGGAATGCGCTGGCGGTCGCGCTGTGCGACGAGTTTCGGGTGGTGCGCCTCGACCGAAGGGGTTTCGGTTTGTCTTCCGGCCGGCCGTCCCTCGAGCGCGATATCTGCGACCTGGACGCGCTGTGGCGCCACCTTGCGCTCGGACGCGCGGCGCTGCTCGGCATGTCGCAGGGCACGCGCGCGGTACTGGGGTTCGCGACGGCCGCCGGCAGCAGAATTTCGTGCATGGTCCTCGATGGTCCCCCGGATCCCGAGCGCGGCCCAATTTCCGACGCTCACGCCGGCGAAGGCGACATACCGCTGGCGCGCTACAGCGCCCTGGCGCGCACGCGAGGCATGGATGCCTTTCGCCGCGAATGGGCCACGCACCCGCTGATCCGATTGCGAACCGCCGAGCCCAACGCACGCCAGTTGCTCAATGCAATCATCCGGCGCTATCCGGGATACGATTTGCTGGAGGACGCGGCAGATGGCGGCCCGGCCGCTGCTCGCGTGCAACCCGAATCCATCGCGACCCCAGTGTTGGTGATCACCGGCGAGTATGACCTCGAGGACCGGGTGCAGGCCGCAGATGCTCTGGCACATCGCTTTTCCTGCGCCGAGCGTGCCGTGGTTGCCGATGCCGGTCACCTGCCCAATCTCGATAATCACATTGCATACCACGATCTGGTGCGGGCGTTTTTCAGGCGTCATGCCGCGGCACCGCTTTAGACCGGCAAGCTTCCATGGCAAGTATTCTCGTTCTCTATTACAGCAGCTACGGACACATCGAGATCATGGCGCGCGCCCAGGCCGAGGGTGCGACCCGTGTTCCGATGACGCGCGTGGTGGTCAAGCGGGTGCCTGAACTTGTGCCAGCGGATATCTGCAGGGCGTCGGGATTCCAGCTCGATCAACCGGCAGCCGTAGCCGTGCCCGATGAGCTCGAGCAGTACGATGGCATCATCTTCGGCACGCCGACGCGCTTCGGAAACATGGCCGCGCAGATGAGGAACTTCATGGACCAGACCGGCGCCCTGTGGGGTCGGGGCGCGCTGGTGGGAAAGGTGGGTAGCGTCTTCTGCAGCACTGCCAGTCAACATGGCGGACAGGAAACCACCATTACGTCGTTTCATTCGACGCTACTGCATCACGGAATGATCATTGTCGGATTGCCTTACACGTTCCAGGATCTCACGACCATGCGCGAGGTGACTGGGGGTACCCCCTACGGCGCCAGCTGCGTGACCGGTGCCGGGTCTGAGCTGCGCATGCCTACGGCGCTAGAACTGGACATGTGCCGCTTTCAGGGTGAGCACGTGACTCGCATCTCGAGCCAGCTCGTTGCCGGACGCGGTGCTGCTTAGCGGTGGGGCGAGCGCCGCGGCCCGGGCAGCGCGGTTAGGTGGCCCGAGCCTTCAGACCGACAGCGTCTCTTCGCGTGCCGCGCGCTTGCGATCGTGGGCCTTGAGGTATCGCTTGCGCAGGCGGATGCTCTGCGGGGTGACCTCGACCAGCTCGTCCTCGGCGATGAATTCGACCGCGTATTCGAGCGTCAGCGGGATCGGGGGCGTCAGCACGATCGCCTCGTCCTTGCCGGCGGCACGGATATTGGTCAGTTTCTTGGTCTTGATCGGGTTGACGACCAGGTCGTTGTCGCGGCTGTGGATGCCGATGATCATACCTTCATACAGCCGTTCACCGGGACTGACGAACATCCGGCCGCGCTCCTGCAGCGCGAACAGCGCGTAGGCGACCGCCTCGCCGTCCTCATTGCTGATCAGCACGCCGTTGCGCCGGTCCGGGATATCGCCCTTGACGACGGAATAACCGTCGAAGATATGGCTCATCAGACCGTTGCCGCGAGTCAGTGTCATGAACTCACCTACAAAGCCGATCAGGCCGCGCGCCGGCACGCGGTATTCGAGCCGCGCACGCGCGTTGCCGTCGATCGCCATATCGGTCAGTTCGGCACGCCGGGCGCCCAGGGCCTCCATGACGCCGCCCTGATGGACCTCGTCGATATCGACCGTCAGGGCCTCGAACGGCTCGAGCACCTGGCCGTCGACGATTTTCTTGAGCACCTGCGGCTTGCCGACCGCAACCTCATAGCCTTCGCGCCGCATGTTCTCGATCAGGATCGTCAGATGCAGCTCGCCACGGCCGAGCACGCGGAAGGCGTCGGCATCGGCGGTGTCCTCGACTCGCAGTGCGACGTTGCTCTGCAGTTCGCGGTACAGGCGCTCCCGGATCTGGCGGCTGGTGACGAATTTGCCTTCGCGTCCGGCCAGCGGCGAGGTGTTGACCTGGAAGGTCATCGCCAGCGTCGGCTCGTCCACCTGGATCGGCGGCAGGCCTTCCGGCTGCAGCGGATCGCAGATGGTGATCCCGATATTGATGTCCTCAATGCCGGTGACAGCGACGATATCGCCGGCGGCGGCTTCCTCCACCGACGAGCGCTGCAGTCCGGTGAAGGTCAGCACCTGGGCGATCTTGGCGCTGCCGCGTTCCTCATCGCCATAGCGCAGAACGACGTTGCGTCCGGCACGCAGGGTACCGCGGCGGATGCGGCCGATGCCGATGCGGCCCACATAGGAGTTGTAGTCCAGAGTCGAGATCTGCAGCTGCAGCGGCGCCTCGATCTCTGTCGGCGGCGGCGGCACGTACTGAAGTATTGCTTCGAACAGCGCCGACATGTCCGGGTCGCGGCGCGTCATGTCGGTGCTGGCCCAGCCCTGCAGTGCCGAGGCGTAGATGACCGGGAAATCCAGTTGCTCGTCGGTGGCGCCGAGCTTGTCGAACAGCTCGAAAGTCTGGACGACAACCCAGCCCGGGCGCGCGCCGGGTCGGTCGATCTTGTTGACCACCACGATCGCCTTGTGCCCTAGCGCCAGCGCCTTGCGGGTGACGAAGCGGGTCTGAGGCATCGGGCCTTCCACTGCATCGACCAGCAGCAGCACGCCGTCGACCATCGACAGCACGCGCTCGACCTCGCCGCCGAAATCGGCGTGCCCGGGCGTGTCGACGATATTGATGCGCGTGCCGCCGTATTCGATCGCGCAGTTCTTGGCAAGGATGGTGATGCCGCGCTCACGCTCGATCGCATTCGAATCCATGATTCGATCGCCCATCTTTTCGTGTGCGGCGAAGGTTCCTGATTGCTTCAGCAGGCAATCGACCAGCGTGGTCTTGCCGTGATCGACGTGGGCAATGATGGCGATGTTTCGAATGGGACGTTGCATGGTGCGAGGATCGGTATAGGAGGCCAAAAAGCGGACCTAAGTCTCGGAACTGGATGCCAAAAGGGCGTCGAGGGTAGCAGAAGGCCTTCGCGGCTGATACAATATTTTATCGTATATAAAGATATGTTTATATGTTGAAGGAATATGTTTAAAGGCTCGACAGCCAGCGAGGATATTGGCCAGGTCGTGCGGGCACTCAAGAGTGCTGCCGAACCCACCCGGCTGCGGCTGCTGTTTCTGCTCAGCCAGGCGGAATACACCGTCGGAGAACTGGCCGCGGTGCTCGATCAAAGCCAGCCTCGCATATCGCGCCACCTGCGTCTGCTAACTGAGGCCGGTTTTTTGGATCGGTTTCGCGAACAGCAGTGCGTTTATTACCGCGCTACCAGCAATGGCCGCTATCTCGAGTGGCAGCGACAGCTGCTCGCGATGGCCGATCCTGATGCCCAGGTGCTCAGGCGCGATCGGGAGCGTGCGGTGAAGGTGGTCGGCGACCGCGCGCGCGTTGCAGCGCGGCAACTGCGGGCGACCGACACCGCCGATACGGATGCATCCGCTGCCATGGGGGGATTTGCCGGCGGCGCGGCCGACGCTGCAGCGTCGCAGTCGCAGCCCTGGTCAGGCGAGGAGCTGTCGAGCCTGTTGCTCGAGGAGCTGGGTCCGGTACCGGTCGGCGAGCTGCTCGATATCGGAACCGGATCGGGGCTGATGCTCGCGATCCTCGGGCCGCGCGCCCGGCGCGCGGTCGGGGTGGATATCTCGGCACCGGCACTGCGGCTGGCGCGTACCCGCGTGCATGGCGCCGGCCTGTCGCACTGCGAATTGCGCCGCGGCGACATGTACAGTCTGCCGTACGAGAATGCCAGCTTCGACACCGTGTCGATCGACCGCGTACTGGCAGCGGCCGAGCGTCCAGCGGCGGCGCTTGCCGAGGCGGCACGTACCCTGCGGCCCGATGGCCGGTTGATCGTGGTCGAGGACTTCGACCAGATCGATGCGCGCGCGGCCGACAACCCGCTGGCGCAGCTGCGGCGCTGGTTCGCGGCGGCCGGCATGAATCCCGAGCGCATGCGGCCGTGCGATCTGGCCGGCCGGCACTTCATCGTAGCGCTCGCGCACGGTCGCCAGCGCCCATCGCAACTCAATGACCCACAACAGCTGGCAGGTCCCGCATGAAAAGCGCATCTCTGGTCGGCCGGGTCGGCGACAGCCTGAGCATGATCGCGCACCCGGTGCAGGTATCGTTCGAGTTCTTCCCGCCCGGCGACGAGAAGATGGAGCAGACGCTGTGGCAGTCGATTCAGCGCCTGGCACCGCTGCGGCCCCGGTTCGTCTCAGTGACCTATGGGGCCGACGGCTCCACCCGTGAACGCACCCACAACGTGGTCACCCGGGTCGTGAGGGAAACGCTGCTTACCCCGGCGGCACATCTGACCTGCGTCGGCATGGATCGCGCGCATGTGCTGGAAATCGCCCGCGGCTACTGGCACACCGGCGTGCGCCACATCGTCGCACTGCGCGGCGATGCGCCGCAGGGCAGCGGCGGCTATCAGCCGTATCCGGGCGGCTTTGCCTACGCGGTCGATCTGGTGCGCGGCCTGCGCAGCGTGGCCAACTTCGAGATCTCGGTTGCCGCCTACCCGGAAGGTCATCCGGAGGCGCCGAGCGCGGCGTTCGACCTGGATAATCTGAAGGCCAAGCTGGACGCCGGCGCCGATCGTGCGATTTCGCAGTTCTTCTTCGAGCCCGGCATATTCCTGCGCTTTCGCGATCGCTGTGCGGCCGCCGGCATCAACGCCAGCCTGGTGCCGGGCATCCTGCCAATCACCCGCTTCCCGCAGATGCTGCGCTTCGCCGAGCGCTGCGGCGCGTCGGTGCCGGACTGGCTGCGGCTGCGCTTCAGCGGCCTGGACGACGATGCCGACACGCGCCGCATGATCGCCGCGGCGTTCGCGATCGAGCAGGTCGAGGCGCTGTCGCGTGAGGGCGTCGATGAGTTTCATTTTTATACCTTGAATCGTGCCGACCTGACCTATGCGATCTGCCACGCGCTCGGGGTACGCCCGGCGCAGGCGGAACCACCGGCAGCGCGGTTGGAGCAAAGCGCATGAGTCGCGAACGACGCATTCACGAATTCAAACGCCTGCTGACCGAGCGCATCCTGGTGCTCGACGGGGCCATGGGCACGATGATTCAAGGCTATGCCCCCGATGAGGCAGCCTACCGCGGCCAGCGCTTTCACGACTGGCCGAGCGATCTGAAGGGCAACAACGACCTGTTGACGCTGACGCAGCCGGCGCTGATCCGCGAGATCCATGGCAAGTACCTGGAAGCCGGCGCCGATATCATCGAGACCAATACCTTCAATTCCAGCGCGCCCGCGCAGGGCGACTACCGCATGGAAGGCATCGTGGTCGAACTCAACCGGACGGCGGCGCGCCTGGCGCGCGAAGTCGCCGATCAGTACACCGAACGCACCGGCCGGCCGCGCTTCGTCGCCGGCGCGATCGGTCCGACCAATCGCACCGCCTCGCTTTCGCCGCGGGTCAATGATCCGGGCTTTCGCAACATCAATTTCGATCAGCTGGTGGCGACCTACAGTGAGGCGGCCGCAGCGTTGATTGAAGGCGGCGCCGACTTGATCCTGCTCGAGACCATATTCGACACGCTCAATGCCAAGGCGGCGCTGTTCGCCGTGCGCCGAACCATGCGCGAGCTGTCGGTCGATCTGCCGATCATGATCTCCGGGACCATCACCGACGCTTCCGGCCGCACGCTGTCGGGCCAGACGGTCGAGGCCTTCTGGAATTCGATCCGCCACTCGCAGCCGACCGTGGTCGGACTCAACTGCGCGCTCGGGGCGAAGCAGCTACGCCCGTATGTCGAGGACTTCTCGCGCATCGCCGACGTCGCCATCTGCGCCTATCCGAATGCCGGCCTGCCCAACGCCTTCGGCGAGTACGACGAGCAGGCCTGCGAGACGGCGTCGCTGGTGCGCGAGTTCGCGGAAGCCGGTCTTGTCAATATCGTCGGCGGCTGCTGCGGCACCACTGCCGATCACATCGCCCATATCCGCGAGGCGGTGGCCAGCCTGCCGACGCGCGTGCCGCCGCGGCTGAGTGCGCGTTGCCGCCTGTCGGGGCTGGAGCCGCTCGACATCGGATCGGACAGCCTGTTCGTCAACGTCGGTGAGCGCACCAATGTCACCGGCTCGGCCAAGTTCCGCCGCCTGATCGAAGCTGATGACTATGACGGTGCGCTCGATGTCGCGCGTACCCAGGTCATCAGCGGCGCGCAGATCATCGACGTCAACATGGACGAGGGCATGCTCGATTCGGAAGCTGCGATGGTGCGCTTCTTGAATCTGATCGCATCCGAGCCGGACATTGCCCGGGTGCCGGTCATGATCGACTCCTCGAAGTGGTCGGTGATCGAAGCCGGGCTGAAGTGTCTGCAGGGCAAGGGCATCGTCAATTCAATCAGCATGAAGGAGGGCGAGGCGGCCTTCCTCGAGCACGCCCGCAAGGTACGCGCCTATGGTGCGGCGGTGGTGGTGATGGCATTCGACCAGCAGGGCCAGGCCGACACCGTGGAGCGCAAGGTGTCGATCTGCGAGCGCTCCTACAAGCTGCTGACCGAACAGGTCGGGTTCCCGCCGGAAGATATCATTTTCGATCCGAACATCTTCGCGGTCGCCACCGGCATCGAGCAGCACAACGGCTACGCGCGCGACTTCATCGAAGCCACGGCGCTGATTCGCGAGCGCTGCCCGCATGCGCTGATCAGCGGCGGCGTCAGCAATGTCTCGTTCTCTTTTCGCGGAAATGAGCCGGTGCGCGAGGCGATGCACTCGGTGTTTCTCTACCATGCGATCCGCGCCGGCATGAGCATGGGCATCGTCAACGCCGGCCAGCTCGCGATCTACGAGGAGATCGAGCCGGAGCTGCGCGAGCGGGTCGAAGACGTCATCCTGAACCGGCGCGAGGATGCGACCGAGCGGCTGCTGGAGATCGCGGCGCGCTATCACGGCGAGGCCGGGACCAAGCGCGCGGAGGATCTGGCCTGGCGCAACTGGCCGGTAGCCAAGCGTCTCGAGCACGCGTTGGTGCGCGGCATCGACGAGTTCGTCATTACCGATACCGAAGAGGCGCGCAGCCAATTCGATCGCCCATTGCAGGTGATCGAAGGTCCGCTGATGGACGGCATGAACGTGGTGGGCGACCTGTTCGGTGCCGGCAAGATGTTCCTGCCGCAGGTGGTCAAGTCCGCGCGCGTGATGAAAAAGGCGGTCGCGCACCTGATTCCCTATATAGAGAAAGAGAAGGCGGCCGGCGGCGGCGTGCACCGCAGCAACGGGCTGATCGTGATGGCGACCGTGAAGGGCGACGTGCACGACATTGGCAAGAACATCGTCGGCGTGGTGCTCCAGTGCAACAATTTCGACGTGATCGACCTGGGCGTGATGGTGTCGTGCGAGAAGATCCTCGCCACCGCGCGCGACAAGGGCGCCGACATGATCGGATTGTCGGGACTGATCACGCCATCGCTCGATGAGATGGTGCACGTCGCGAAGGAAATGCAGCGCCAGGGGTTCACGCTGCCGCTGCTGATCGGCGGTGCCACCACATCGCCGGCACATACCTCGGTGCGCATCGACCCGCAGTACCAGGGCCCGGTGGTGTACGTCAAGGATGCTTCGCGTTCGGTCGGCGTGTGCCAGCAGCTGGTGACGCCTGCGACCCGCACGGCGTACACCGCGCGCATCAAGTCGGAGCATGGGCTGCGACGCACCCAGCACGGCGCACGGCGCACCAAGTCGCCGCAGCTCACGCTGGCGCAGGCGCGCGCCAATCGCACCCGCATCGACTGGCCGGCGTATGCCGCCCCGGTGCCGCGCATGCTCGGGATCCGCACGTTCGAAAACTATTCGATCGAGGAGCTGGCGCGCTACATCGACTGGACGCCGTTCTTCCAGGCCTGGGAAATGCGCGGCAAGTTTCCGGATATCCTCACCGACGCGCAGTTCGGCGAACAAGCCAGCAGCCTGTACGCCGACGCCCGCAAGATGCTGCGCACCGTGATACGCGAAGGCTGGCTGCAGGCGCGCGCCGTGATCGGCTTCTTTCCGGCCAATTCAATCGACGAGGACGTCGAATTGTACGCCGACGATGCGCGCACGCAGGTGCTGGATCGCGTGCACTTCCTGCGCCAGCAGAAGGATCTGCCGGAAGGCAAGCCGCACGGTGCGCTGGCCGACTTCATCGCCCCCAAGGGCAGCGGCGTGCGCGATTACTTTGGCGCCTTCGCGCTCACCGCCGGCATCGGCATCGAGCCGCATCTGCGGCGCTTCGAGGCCGCGCATGACGACTACTCGAGCATCACGCTCAAGGTGCTGGCCGACCGGCTGGCGGAAGCCTTCGCCGAGCGGCTGCACGAGCGCGTGCGGCGCGAGTTCTGGGGCTACGCGCCGGACGAGAAGCTCGGCAACGAGCAGCTGATCCGCGAGGAATACCGCGGCATCCGGCCGGCACCGGGCTATCCGGCCTGCCCGGATCACACCGAGAAGGCGATCCTGTGGCGGCTGCTCGATGTGGATCGCAACGCCGGCATCGCGCTGACCGAATCGTTCGCAATGTATCCGACCGCGGCGGTCAGCGGCTGGTATTTCTCGCACCCGCAATCGCGCTATCTTGCAGTCGGTCGCATTGATCGTGACCAGGTCGAGGATTACGCACGGCGCAAGGAGATGAGCGTGGAGGAGGTCGAGCGCTGGCTTGCGCCCAATCTCGGCTACGAACCCGAACCGGTGGCGGCGCTATTGACGGCGTGAACCCGCACGGCGCGCGCGCGACGCTCGCCGCCGCCTCCGCAGCGGCCGGCCGGCGCGACGTGCTGCTGGGATTCTTTGGCGTGTTCCGCTACAGCCGGCGCGCGATACAGCTGGTCTGGGAAACCAATCGCACGTTGCTGCTGGCGATGGCGTTGCTGACGCTGGCTGCCGGCCTGCTGCCGGCTGGGGTTGCCTGGATCGGAGCGCAGATCGTCGACGCCGTGGTCTATGCCCGCAACGCGGTCGGCCACAACGCCGCGCGAGTGCTGCGACTGGTGCTGCTGGAGGGCTGCCTGGTGGCGGGCGTCGCCGGCGCGCAACGCGGACTGTCGCTGTGCCAGGCGCTGCTGCGCGCCCAGCTCGGCCAGCGCGTGAATGTGATGATCCTCGAGAAAGCACTCACGCTCGAACTCAGGCATTTCGAGGATTCCGAGTTCTACGACAAGCTCACGCGCGCGCGCCGCGAGGCCTCGAGCCGGCCGTTGAGCCTGGTGATGCGCACCTTTGGCCTGACGCAGAACGCCATTTCGCTGTTGAGCTATGCCGCGCTGCTGGTGCGCTTCTCACCCTGGACGATGCTGGTGCTGCTGGTCGCCGGCCTGCCGGCATTTGTCGCGGAGGCGAAGTTCTCGGGGGATGCGTTCCGCTTGTTCCGCTGGCGCTCGCCGGAAACGCGCATGCAAACGTATCTGGAGACGGTGCTGGCGCGCGAGGACCATGCCAAGGAGGTCAAGCTGTTCGGGCTGGGCCCAAGGCTGTTGCAGCGCTATCGCGACATCTTCACCCGGCTGTATCGCGAGGATCGTGCACTGTCGATCCGGCGCGACAGCTGGGGCTTCGGCCTGAGCCTGCTGGCGACATCCACACTGTACGGCGCCTACGCCTGGATTGCGCTGTCGACCATCCGCGCCAGCATTACGCTCGGACAGATGACGATGTATCTGCTGCTGTTTCGCCAGGGGCAGGGCGCCGTGACGGCGATCCTGTCCGCGGTCGGCGGCATGTACGAGGATAATTTATATCTGTCGACGCTGTACGAGTATCTCGAGACACCTGTGGCCCCATCGGGTGGCAGTGCACCGCGCGGACCGAATCCGTCCGACGGGGTGCGCTTCGAGAATGTGAATTTTACCTATCCGGGCGCCGCGGAGCCGGCGCTGATCGATATCGATCTGCACCTGCAGCCCGGCAGCAGCCTGGCGCTGGTGGGAGAGAACGGTTCGGGCAAGACTACGCTGATCAAGCTGCTGACGCGGCTATACCGGCCCGATTCCGGCCGCATCCTGGTCGATGGGCTGGCGCTGCCGCAGTGGAGCGAGGAAGCACTGCGGGCGCGTATCGGGGTGATCTTTCAGGACTTCACGCGCTACCAGATGCTGGTGGGCGAGAATGTCGGCGCCGGCGACGAGCGCTACTTCGAAGACCAGGAACGCTGGCACGAGGCGGCCGAGAAGGGGCGCGCCGCGGACTTCATCGAGCAATTGCCGGCACGCTACCAGACGCAGCTCGGCAAATGGTTCAAGGACGGCCAGGAACTATCCGGTGGCCAGTGGCAGAAGATCGCGCTGGCGCGCGCATTCATGCGAACTGACGCGGATATTCTGGTGCTCGATGAGCCGACCGCAGCCATGGACGCGCGCGCCGAGGCGGAGATATTCGAGCATTTTCGCACACTGGCGCGCGATCGCATCACCATCCTGATATCGCACCGCTTCTCCACGGTACGCATGGCCGATCAGATCGCCGTGCTCGATCGCGGCCGGATCATCGAAAAGGGCAGCCACGAGCAGCTCATGGCCGACGCCGGTCATTATGCTCAGCTGTTCGCCCTGCAGGCGCGCGGCTATCGCTGACCTGCGGACGCGGTACAATAGAGGCACTTATGGAAGAAGCCGCTGATACCTTCGATGCCGCGTTCTCCAAAGCGGTCGATCTCGGCAATCGACTCGCAGGCAAGGACAAGGAAGCCGATCTCTGGGACATCGCTGACGGATTGCTGGCCGGTGCAGTGCAGTACTGGCTGTACTCACGCCAGCCGTGCGGCGATCCACGCTGCGAGGACTGCGTGCCGATCAGCACCGCAGAGGCGCGCATGGCCGAGCTCAAACGGTTGATCGACCAACTGGCGGCGGAGAGCGAATACTTTCATGCGCCGACCGACGCGAATGCCGGCAGAGCCTAGAGATAGAGCCGGCTGATCGGAACTCACTTGAGGCGCTGTCAGGTCATGAGCGTTTTTTTGATAATTAAAAAAACGCTCATGACCTGACAGCGCCTCCAGGTATCAGCGATTCATCCGCTCTACCTACTGGCTCAGGCGGTGGCAGCGATCGGTGCCGCAGTGACTTCACTGAACGCCGCCTCGAGCCGATCGAGGCCTTCGCCGAGCAGCGCGTCGCTGATCGTCAATGGTGCGAGGAAACGGATCACGTTTCCATAGACGCCGCACGACAGGATGATCAGGCCCTGACGCGCAGCGGCCTGCACCAGCGCACGCGTCAGGTCCGCATCGGGCTGTTCGGGGCTGCCATTCTTCACCAGCTCGATCGCGACCATGGCGCCGAGGCCGCGCACCTCGCCGATCGCACTGTGCCTGGCCTGCAGCGTCTTCAGGCGCGCGCTCAGCTTAACCCCGAGCTGCTGCGCGCGATCGATCAGGTGCTCCTCGGCGATCACGTCCAGCACTGCCAGGGCTGCGGCGCAGGCCAGCGGCGATCCTGCGTAGGTGCCGCCGAGTCCGCCCGGTGGCGGCGCATCCATGATCTCGGCCTTGCCGGTGACCGCCGATAGCGGCAATCCGCCGGCGATGCTCTTGGCGACCGTCATCAGGTCCGGTTCGACACCGGAATGCTCGATTGCAAACATGCGCCCGGTACGGGCAACGCCGGACTGGATCTCATCGGCGATCAGCAGCATGCCGTGGCGGTCGCACAGCGCGCGCAGGCTGCGCAGGAATTCCGGCGGCGCCGCGTAGAAGCCGCCTTCGCCGAGCACCGGCTCGATGATGATGGCGGCGACGCGCGCGGGATCCACGTCGGCCTTGAATAGCTGCTCGATCGCGGCCAGGCAAAGCTGCGGCGTCACCTCGTGATAGGCCATTGGAAATGGTACGTGAAACACCTCCGGCAGCAGCGGGCCGAAACCGGCCTTGTACGGCTGCACCTTGCCGGTCAGGGTCATGGTGGCGAGCGTCCGGCCATGAAAGCTGCCGCTGAAGGCGATGACGGCCGCACGGCGCGTGTGGTAGCGGGCGATCTTCAGCGCATTCTCGACCGCCTCGGCCCCGGTCGAGAACAGGATGGTCTTCTTTGGAGTCGAACCGGGCGCGAGCGCGTTGAGCCGCTCGGCCAGTGCGACATAACCCTCATACGGGGTCACCTGGAAGCAGGCATGCGCCACCTGCTGCAACTGCTGCTGCACGGCTGCGACTACGCGTGGATGCAGGTGGCCGGTGTTGAGCACCGAGATGCCGCTGGCGAAATCAATGTAGCGACGTCCCTCGACGTCCCAGAGCTCGGCGTTCTTCGCATGATCAACGTAAACGCTCAGCGAGTTGGCCACACCTCGTGGCACCGCGGCGGCGCGACGGCGATGCAGATCGGAATTGCTGCCCATATCGGTCTCTCCTCCAGTTTGGCAGACTATAAGCTTAAGGCCGATTGTCCCAAAATCGGTTTTTGATTGCCCTGCGCGCAGCCGCGTCGCTAGAATTTCGCGGCTTCATCCAATCTGCGAGCGTATCCCATTGAGCGACAACGACATCACCACGGAAGTGGTCATCATCGGCGCGGGTCCGGCCGGCCTGTTTCAGGTATTTGAACTCGGTTTGCTCGGCATCAAGTCGCACGTGGTCGACACGCTGAAACAGGCGGGCGGTCAGTGCACCGAGCTGTATCCGGACAAGCCGATCTACGACATACCTGCGCTGCCGATCTGCGGTGCACAGGAGCTGGTCGATCGCCTGCTGCAGCAGATCAAACCCTTCGCTGCCGGGTTGCACCTGGGCGAGGAAGCGGTGCAGCTCAACCGCCAGGACAACGGCCGGTTCCGCGTTGTGACCGCTGCCGGCACGGTATTCGATGCCGGTGCGGTGGTGATTGCCGGGGGTGTCGGTTCGTTCCAGCCCCGTCGCCTGGCCCTGGAAGGCGTCGAGTTGTTCGAAGGCAAGCAAATCCACTACAAGATCAAGAACGTTGCTGACTTCCACGGCCGTAACCTGGTCATATTTGGCGGTGGCGATTCGGCGCTCGACTGGGCGCTGGCGCTGGCGCCGAAGGCGTCGAGCCTCGCACTGGTGCATCGTCGGGCCGAATTTCGCGGCGCGCCCGCCACGGTCGCGCAGCTGCGCGAACTTCAGGCCGCCGGCAAGCTGCGTTTCATCGAGGGCCTGGCGCATTCAGTGCACAGCAGGGACGCTGCGCTCACCGGCGTACAGGTGAAGGATGCGAGCGGTGAGCTGCATCGGCTTGATGCCGAGCACCTGCTGGTGTTCTTCGGATTGGCGCCGAAGCTCGGGCCGATCGCCGAATGGGGCCTCAATCTCGACAAGCGCGCCATCAGGGTGGACACCGAGAAGTTTGAGTCGAATATCCCGGGCGTGTTTGCCATCGGCGACATCAATACCTATCCGGGCAAGAAGAAGCTGATCCTGTCGGGTTTCCACGAAGCGGCACTGGCGGCGTTCGCGATCCAGCACCACCTGTATCCGGCCAAGAAGCAGTTCCTGCAGTACACCACCACCAGTCCGGCCATGCAGAAGCGCCTGGGCGTCGCGACCGCCTGATGCATCCCAGTCTCGCCGAGCTGCTGCGCCTGCTGGAACTCGAACGGCTCGAGATCAACCTGTTCCGCGGCGTGAGCCGCGACATCGGCAGTCCGCAGGTTTTCGGCGGCCAGGTACTGGGGCAGGGCCTGCGGGCCGCGTACGGTACCGTGGAACCCGACCGGGTGGCGCATTCATTACATGCCTATTTTCTCAGGCGCGGAGATTTCAACGCCCCGATCGTCTACTTCGTCGACCGCAGCCGCGACGGCGCCAGCTTCACCAGCCGGCGTGTCACCGCGATTCAGCACGGCGAGCAGATCTTTCACATGTCGGCGTCGTTTCAGGTGTCGCAGCCCGGTGTAGAGCATCAGATAGCGATGCCAGACGTGCCGCCGCCGGAATCGCTCCGGGAATCCGACCCGGTGCCGAAGGCCGCGCTCGAGGCGATGCCGGAGAAGACTCGCCGGCTGTATGCCTCGGCCCGGCCGTTTGAATTTCGAATGGTGGAGCGGGCCGACCCGACGCACCCGGTCAACATGCCGCCGCTGCAGCACATCTGGATGCGCGCGATCGATCGGCTGCCCGATGACGATGTGCTGCATCGCTGCCTGCTGGCCTATGTGTCGGATTTTTACCTGCTCACCACCGCGACCCTGCCGCACCTCGAGCAGCTGATGAGCGGCAAGCGCTTCCTGGCGAGCATTGACCATGCGATGTGGCTGCATTGGCCGATGCGCGTGGACGAGTGGTACCTGTGCTCATACGACAGTCCGAACGCTGCGGGTTCGCGCGGTTTTTCCCGCGGCAGCATCTTCACGCGCGACGGCCGCCTGGTCGCCAGCACCGCGCAGGAGGGGCTGGTGCGCATCGGTGGTGCTGCGGCCGGATAGGGGATCGATCGCTAGGCGGCAAAGCGCCCGCTGCGGTAATCCTCCACCGCCTGCTCGATCTCCTGGCGCGTGTTCATCACGAATGGGCCGTACTGCACCACCGGCTCCCTGAGCGGCCGCGCAGCGAGCAGCAGCAGTTGGACAGCGCCGCTCCCGCCCTCGATATGCACGCTGTCACCGTCCGAGAGCACGCCGGCGGCGCGATAGGGCAGTGCCTTGGCGCTCGGCGGCTCGCCGACCGTGGCCTCGCCCTCGTAGACATACAGAAAAGCGTTATGGCCGCGAGCGACCGGCACGACAAGGCCAACGCCTGCGGGCAGCTTCAGGTCCAGGTACAGCGGATCGGTGCTCAGCCGCGCGTCCGGGCCATTGACCGGACCGGTGACACTCTGGCCGTCGAGCTGCACCGTGCCGGCGATCACCTTGACGCTGGCGCCCGTTGACAACCGCACGCTCGGGATCTGCTGCGCCGGAATATCCCGATAGTGTGCCGGCTTCATCTTCTCGTTCGCCGGCAGGTTGATCCACAGCTGAAAGCCGCGCATGCGGCCTTGGCTCTGCTGCGGCATTTCCGAATGAATGATGCCGCGCGCAGCCGTCATCCATTGCACATCGCCGGGCGAAAGGTCCCCGCGATTGCCGAGGTGATCCTCGTGGCGCATGTGCCCGTCCAGCATGTAGGTGACGGTTTCAAAGCCGCGATGCGGGTGTGCGGGGAAGCCGGCGATGTAGTCCTTCGGATCATCCGAATAGAATTCATCGAGCATCAGGAACGGGTCGACCTGAAACCCGCGCTGGCTGCCAAGGCTGCGGCGCAGCTTGACCCCGGCGCCGTCCGAGGTCGGCATCGAGGGGATGATCTGTGTCAGGGTACGCATTGCTTCTCCTATGCCGCGAGGCGCTCGATCTGTGCCGCGAGGCGCTCGATCTGTGCCGCGGCGCTGGCAAGTGCGCTGGCCTTGCTCTCGGCACTGATCGCCAGGCCCTCCGCGTAGACGAACTCGATGTCCTCGATGCCGACGAAGCGCAGGAAATCGCGCACGTAGCTGGTCTGTGTATCAAGCGCGCTGCCGGCATACAAGCCCCCGCGGGCGGCGAACACATACACCTTCTTTCCCGTCAGCAGCCCGACCGGCCCAGTGGCGGTATAGCGGAAGGTTTCCCCGGCGCGCGCGATATGGTCGAAATATGCCTTGAGCTGCGACGGCACGCCGAAGTTATACATCGGCAGTCCGAGCACGATCACGTCGGCCTGCTTAAGCTCCGCGATCAGCGTGTCCGAGTAGGCGACCACGTCGCTTTGTGCGGCGCTGCGCTCGCCCGGCTTGCTGAGGAAGGCCGCGAATCGCTCGGCGCTCAGGTGCGGCACGGTGTCGCTCGCCAGGTCGCGCAATACGATGCGCGCATCCGGGTGGCTGTCGGCAAAGGCCTGCACGAATTTAGTCGCCAGTTGGCTCGACTGGCCGTGGTCGGCATGGATGCTGGCGTTGATCTGTAGCAGCGTGGTCATGGTTGGATCCTCGCGCAATGGGGTGGATTCGCTGACCAGTAGTTAACTATTTGCTGATGAGATAAAAAAGTAGAATAATTGGCTCTAATCCATCTAAGAAACTGATTGATCATGGCATCGGCCCCACGCATATCGCTCGAGCAATGGCGCGCGCTTCAGGCAGTGGTCGATGCCGGCGGCTACGCGCAGGCCGCCGCCAGTCTGCATAAGAGCCAGTCCGCCATTACCTACGCGGTGCAGAAGATCGAGGCGCTGCTGAAGGTGAAACTGTTCGAGATCAACGGCCGCAAGGCGCGGCTCACCGGCAGCGGCGAGGTTCTCTACCGCCGCGCCAAAGGCCTGCTGGAGGAGGCTGAATCGCTCGAGGGTGCCGGGCGGCATCTGGCGGCCGGCTGGGAGAGCGAACTCAAGCTGGCGGTCGAGATCATCTTTCCGACCTGGCTGCTGCTGCGTTGCTTCGAACTGTTTGCGCAGGAGCGCCCTGACATGCGCATCGAGCTGTACGAGACTGTATTGAGCGGCACCGACGAGGCGCTGATTCAGCGGCGCGTGGACCTGGCAATCTGCTCGCAAATTCCGCCGGGGTTCATCGGCGATGCACTGATGCGGATGAAATTCATCCCGGCGGCGCATCCGAAGCATGCATTGCACCAGCTCGATCGCAAGCTCTCCGTGCAGGACCTGCGCAAGTACCGGCAGCTGGTGATTCGCGACTCCGGCAGCCTGCGCAGCCGCAACGCGCCGTGGCTAGGCGCCGGGCAGCGCTGGACCGTGAGTCACAAGTCGACCCAGATCCACGCCGCCGTGATGGGGTTGGGATTCGCCTGGTTCGCCCAGGATACGATCCGCAGCGAGCTCGAACAGGGGCTGCTCAAGCCGTTGCCGCTGCGCGAGGGCGCCGAGCTGTTCGCCGAGCTGTACCTGGTCTATGCCGATCGCGACTATGCGGGCCCGGGCGCGCAGCGCCTGGCCGGCATCCTGCGCGATCAGGTCAAAGCAGCTTGCCAGGGTTCATGATGCCGTTAGGATCGAGCGCGCCCTTGATCGAGCGCATCGCTGCGAGCGCCACCGGCGAGGCATAGCGCTGCAGCTCCGCGCGCTTCAGGCGGCCGATGCCGTGCTCGGCGCTGATGCTGCCGGCAAACTTTGCCACCAGATCGTGGATCGCGCGGCGAATCCGCGGCTCCTGCGCCAGGAACGCTGCGGATCGCTCTTGATCGATGCAGTTGATATTGAAATGCAGGTTGCCGTCGCCGGCGTGTCCGTAGCACACCAGTACGCCATCGGTGACGTGGCTGCGCACCCAGAGCGACGCCTCATCGATGAACTCCGGCAGCGACGCCACCGGCACGCTGATATCGTGCTTCAGGCTCGAACCCGCGTGGCGCTGCGCTTCCGGCACGGTCTCGCGCAGCCGCCAGAACGCGCTGCGCGCGCGCTCGCTGGTGGCGAGCGCCGCGTCCAGAATCAGGGAGCGCTCGGCGGCATCGGCCAGGATCTGCTGCAGCAGCTCCGACAACGGCTCATCCGCCGATGCAGTGAGCTCACACAGGATGTACCAGGGAAACGCGACGGTGAGCGGATCGCTGACACCGCCGATATGGCGTGTCGTAAGCTCGATCGCGATGCGCGGCAGCAGCTCGAAGGAACTCAGCCGCTCCCCGGCCGCTGCCTTCAGCAGCCCCAGCAGCCCTACCGCATGCGCCGGCGTCGCGATGGCGACGAACGCGGTCGCGCTGCTACGCATTTTCGGCCACAGCTTGAGGGTCGCGGCCGTGATCACGCCAAGCGTGCCTTCCGAACCGACCAGCAGCGACTTCAGGTCGTAGCCGGTATTGTCCTTGCGCAGCGATTTCAGGCCGTTCAAAATTTCCCCGTCCGGCAGCACGGCCTCGATCCCGAGCAGCAGCTCGCGCGCCATGCCGTAGCGCACGACGTTGAGTCCGCCGGCGTTGGTCGCAAGATTGCCGCCGATCTGGCAGCTGCCCTCCGAGCCGAGGCTCAGCGGAAAGAAGCGCTCGGCCGCATCGGCGGCCCGCTGCACGCTGGCGAGCACACAACCGGCCTCGGCGGTGATGGAGAAATTCCCGGCATCCACCGCGCGGATGCGGTTGAGCCGGCGCAGCGACAGCAACAGCTGCAGCCCCGACTCGTCGGGCGTTGCGCCGCCGCAGTAGCCGGTGTTGCCGCCCTGTGGCACGACGCCGACGCGATGCTGGTTACACCAGCCGACGATGCGCGCGACCTGCTCGACATCGCGCGGCAGTACCACGGCGAGCGCGCTGCCGCGATACAGCCGCCGTTCATCGACCAGATACGGCGCGGTATCGTGCGCCTCGGTGAGTACGCCATCGGCACCGATGAGGCCACGCAGCTCCGCCCTCCGCGCCTCGCTATCGCTCATGCCGCGCGCAGCGCCGCGATCCGTTGCTCGATCGGCGGATGGCTCATGAACAGGCGCGCAAGACCTCGACCTTCGCCGCCGGAGATACCAAAGGCGTTCAGCTGCGCGGGCAGCGGCTCATCGTGGGCGGCCTTGAGCCGCTCCAGAGCCGCAATCATACGGTCGCGGCCCGCGAGCCGGGCGCCACCGGCATCGGCACGAAACTCACGCTGCCGCGAGAACCACATCACGATGATACTGGCCAGAATGCCGAGCACCAGCTGCGAGACCATCACCGTGATGAAGTAGGCGATGCCGCGGCCATCGCTGTCGCGTGACATCGAGCGATCCACGATGTTGCCGACGATGCGCGACAGGAAGATCACAAAGGTGTTGACGACGCCCTGGATCAGCGTGAGGGTCACCATGTCGCCGTTGGCCACATGGGTCAGCTCGTGGCCCAGAACCGCCTCGATCTCGGTCCGGTTCATCGACGACAGCAGTCCGCTACTGACTGCGACCAGCGCGTTGTCGCGCCGGGGGCCGGTGGCAAACGCGTTCGGTTGCGGCGAGTCGAAAATACCGACTTCGGGCATGCCGACACCGGCTTTATCCGCCAGCGAGCGCACCGTATCGAGCAGCCACTGCTCGGTGGCCGACGCGGGCTGGCGGATGATCCGTACGCCCATTGCGCGCACCGCCATCCATTTGGAGATCGCGAGCGAGATCAGCGAGCCGCCGAAGCCGAACAATGCGGCAAACACCAGCAGACCGCTGAGGCTTCCGCCCTGCTGCGCCAGCCAGGCGTCGAGTCCGGTGAGCTGGGCGACGATCGACAGCACCAGGACTATCGCGAGATTCGTGACAATGAAAAGGAATATGCGTTTCATGACAGTACTTCCGGAGCCTCCTGCGAGGGTGCGCCCCGAGGGCGCCTGCGTTCATTGAGGCTTAGATAGCGGCGGCGCTCAGGAATTCAACCCCCGGCACGATTTACCCGTTTAATCAATAAGATACCCGCCGTCGTGGCGGCTGGCCCTGATCGGTCGCCGTCGCCGCTGCGGTCGAGCCAGACCTTCCTGTGCCGCGCACTCAGTAGTTGTCGCTTTCTTTCTCGTCTTCGTCGTCGTCCCAGTCCTCGTCGTCCTCGTCGTCCTCGTCCCAGGTCTCGTCGAGATCGTCTTTCTCTTCTTCCTCCTCGTCTTCGTCCTCGTCCTCAGCGCTCCCGGCCCAACCTTCCGGCTCGTCGATCTTGTCGAGGTCGAGTTCGTGCCAGGTCTCGAGATCGATCTCCTCGATGTCGCCGTCGAGGTATTCGAGCTCGACCAATTCGGCATCTTCATCCACCGAAAGCACGCGGAAGCTCTCGTTCTCGTCGATGTTCTCGTACCACTGGCCCACTGCGGGCTCGTATTCTCTGGACACCTGACTGATTCCTCGACAGCTATGTGGCGCGCACCATGCGCCGCGCAACGATATTAGGGCCATAAGCCGCGGTGAGGCAATCCGGCGGTCACGCGGCCAGATGCTCTACAATGGCGCGGCCGCTCATGATCGATCGCAGAACAAACCGATCACCCACCCCACTGACGGCCGCACGACGTGTCGTCGTCAAGGTCGGTTCGGCGCTGCTGGTCGACGCCAGGACCGGGCGACTGAATCGATCCTGGCTGGAAACGCTTGTCGGCGACCTGCTGCGTCTGCGCCGGCGTGGCCAGCAGGTGATCCTGGTATCTTCCGGAGCGATTGCTCTGGGCCGGCGGCATCTTGGACTCCCCCCGGGGGTGCTGCGCCTGGAGGAAAGCCAGGCTGCCGCCGCGGTCGGCCAGATCCGCCTGGCGCACGCCTACAAGGAACTGCTTGAAGCCGGTGACGTGACCGTGGCGCAGGTGCTGCTGACGCTGGAGGACAGCGAGCAGCGCACGCGCTATCTGAATGCGCGCGCCACGCTCGAAGCGCTGCTGGCGCTCGGCGCCATACCGGTCATCAACGAAAACGACACCGTGGCGACTGCCGAGATCCGCTATGGCGATAACGACCGCTTGGCAGCGCGCGTCGCGCAGATGGCCAGCGCCGATTGCCTGGTACTGCTGTCGGATATCGATGGCCTGTATACGGCCGATCCGCATCGCGATCCCAGTGCGCAGTTCATCGAGCGCGTCATGCGGGTCACGCCCGAAATCGAGGCGATGGCGGGGCGCTCCAATTCCGACGTCGGCTCGGGCGGCATGGCGACCAAGATCGCCGCCGCGCGCATCGCGGTGAATGCCGGTTGTCATATGTGCATCGCCTCCGGGCGCCAGCGCCATCCGATACGCAGGCTGGAATCAGGTGCCCGCTGCACCTGGTTCATGCCGGCCTCTACGCCGCTGGCGGCGCGCAAGCAGTGGATTGCCGGCACGCTGCGCCCGGCGGGCGCGATCCATATCGATGCGGGCGCGCTACGTGCGCTCGAGGGCGGGAAAAGCCTGCTGGCGGCAGGCGTTACCGGCACCCTGGGGCGCTTCGAGAGCGGCGACACCGTCAGTGTGTTGGCGCCCAACGGCACCGAGGTGGCGCGCGGCATCGCCGCCTATTCCGATAGCGACGTATCCCGGATCATGGGCCGCCGGAGCAGCGAGATCGAGGCGATTCTGGGGTTTCGCGGCCGCGAGGAACTGATACATCGTGACGATCTGGTCATTCTGCAGCATGATTATCGGCCGCAGGAACACCAGCGCGTCCAGCCGGGCGCGTCCGGGAGCCTGGCCGAGGTGAAACCATGACCAGCGTCGTCACATCGATCGCCGAACGCGCGGACTCGTCCGACCTGCATAGCTTGATGCAGGATCTTGGGCGCGCCGCCGTCGCGGCGGCCGAACGGCTCGCACTGGCCGACAGCAGCGTCAAGGACCAGGCGCTGCTCGCCGCTGCCGCCGCGATCCGCGCGCGGGCCGTGGCGATCCTCGCGGCCAATGCCGATGACATGCGCGATGGCGAGGCCGCCGGCATGAGCGGCGCGCTGCTCGATCGGCTCAGTCTCGACGCGAAGCGTGTTGAGGCGATGGCGCGCGGGCTCGAGGAGGTCGCCGCACTGGCCGATCCGGTCGGTGTAACGATCGCCGAGTGGACGCGGCCGAATGGGCTGCGCATCAGCCGCGTGCGCGTTCCGCTCGGAGTGATCGGCATCATCTACGAGAGCCGGCCCAACGTGACCGCCGATGCCGGCGCGCTGTGCCTGAAATCGGGTAACGCCGCCATCCTGCGCGGCGGGTCAGACAGCCGCCGCTCGAGCGCGGCCATTCACGCCTGCCTGGTCGAAGGGCTGAAGTCGGCAGGGCTGCCCGCCACTGCTATTCAACTGGTGCCGACCGCCGATCGCGCCGCCGTCGGCGAGATGCTCGGCGGCATGCAGCAATTCATCGACGTGCTGGTACCACGGGGCGGCAAGAGCCTGGTGGCGCGCGTTCAGGCCGAGGCACGGGTCCCTGTCATCGGCCACCTGGAAGGCAACTGTCATGTGTACGTCGACCGCGACGCGGAACTCGATATGGCCTGCAGGATCGTGATCAATGCCAAGATGCGCCGCACCGGCGTGTGCGGTGCCGCTGAAACGCTGCTGGTTGACCGCGCCTGCGCACCCTGGCATCTGACCTCCCTGATCAGCGAACTGATCGCGGCCGGCTGCGAGGTGCGCGGCGATGACAGTGCGCGAGAGATCGATGATCGCGTCAAGCCGGCCACTGAAGCCGACTGGTCCACCGAATATCTCGACGCGATCATCGCGCTGCGCGTTGTCGATGGCGTCGACGAGGCGATCGCCCATATTGCCCGCTACGGCTCGTCACACACCGATGCGATCGTTACGTCCAACGCGGCCACCGCGGAACGCTTTCTGCAGCGCGTCGACAGTGCCATCGTATTGCACAATGCCTCGACCCAGTTTGCCGATGGCGGTGAATTCGGCATGGGCGCGGAAATAGGGATTTCGACCGATCGTTTCCACGCTCGCGGGCCGGTGGGCGTGGAGCAGCTCACGAGCTACAAGTACGTCGTGCACGGCGCCGGCCAGGTGCGGCCCTGAGCTGCGGCTAGCCGGTCCGATGCCCGTGGCGGTGGGGCGCCTGCGGTGCCGCGGCGGCACAGCGCTCGCAATTGACCCAGCCGGAGTCGCCGTCCTGGTAGTACTCCTTCTTCCAGATCGGCACGCGATGCTTGACCTCGTCGATGATGTAGCGGCAGGCATCGAATGCTTCACCGCGATGCGCGGCGCTGACGCCGACCCAGACCGCTAGCTGTCCGACCGCGAGCGGTCCGACACGGTGCGCGCACCGGGCGTGCTCGACGCCGAACTTCTGGCGCGCTTCAGCGAGTATGCGCTCGCCCTCGCGCACGGCCAGTGGAGCGAAGGCTTCGTACTCCAGCCGCAGCACCGTGCGGCCGTCGTTGCAGTCACGCACCCAGCCCTCGAAGGCGGCGTAGCCGCCGCAGGCTGGATGCTGCAATTCGTTGCGCAGCAGTTCCGGCTGCAAGGCGATGTCATGCAGGCTGAAGTGGTTCACGGGTGCCTCGATCGCGGGATCAGCCGCCGGCCACCGGAGGCAGGAAAACCACGGTATCGCCGTCGGCGAGCGGCGAGCGCCAGTCACCGAATTCGTCGTTCACGGCCACGCGCAGGAATTCCGGCGCCAGCGTCAGGCCGCGCCGCTGACGCAGCTCATCGTACAGTTCGCGCGGCGTGCTCGCCTGTGTCTCAAGCTGTTCAGTGCTGCGGCCGGCTTGTTCACGCAGCACCGCGAAATAACGCACGTTCAAACGCCGCAGCGTCGCAATACCGGCTGCTGTCGCCGGGGACGGCGCGGCAGCAGGGGCACCGAGCGCGGCTGTCGCGGCGGCATACTCTTCGCCGGTGTTGACGTTATCGAGCGCCCGCGGGTCAGGCAGCTCGAGCAGCTCGACGTCGCTGCGCGACAGCAGCGCACGCGGACACTGCTGTCCCTGGGCCAGTGACTCCTCGACGATCTTAAGGCTGCGTGGCTCGAAGATTGCGCATAGCGGTTCGGGCAGCCGATCGAAGCTGCTGCGATACGCTGTCGCCACCCGCGTGTTCGCGCGCTGCGCGATCAGGTGCTGCAGCGTCGCGCGATTCAGGAATGGCAGGTCGCAGGCAAGGATCAGCCATCCGCGATCGGGGTAGGCATGCAGCGCCGCGTGGATTCCACCGATCGGGCCCAGGTTCGGTTTGATATCGGCGATGGTGTCGTACGCGGCGCGCTGCGGATCATGGAGCTGATCGGTCCGGACCGACACGAAACAGCGTGCCACCAGCGGCGTGAGCAATTCCATCGCGCGCGCGAGCTGCGACTTGCCGGCATATTCCAAGCTGGCCTTGTCGCGTTGCATGCGTCGACTGCGTCCTCCCGTGAGTACCAGTCCATAGAGTTCCGGTGCACTCATGCCGCCATCCGTTTACCACCGCTCTTCGACAGCAGCCGCACGTCGGCAATGCGGATGTCATGCGACAGGGCCTTGCACATGTCGTAGATCGTCAGGGCGGCGACCGTCGCGCCGGTCAGTGCCTCCATTTCCACGCCGGTCTTGTGGCGCACTTCGACCCGGCAGCGCACCACGACGACAGCGGCAGCCGCCGCGCCGCGCGCGCCGGGCACGAAGCCGATGTCAATCCGGCATTGCTCGATCGCCAGCGGATGGCAGAACGGGATCAGTTCCGAAGTACGCTTGGCCGCCATCACTCCGGCAACTATCGCAGTGTCGAAGACCGGGCCTTTTTTTGTGCGGTGGCCGCTGCGCCTGAGCGCACGCGCGACCGCCGCCGGCAGACGTACGCGCGCTTCCGCTTCGGCGATCCGATGGGTAATGGCTTTGGCGCCGACGTCGACCATGGTCGGTCGGGAGCGGGCGTCCAGGTGCGTCAATCGGGTATTACGCGCGCGACGTGGCATGCGCCTTCAGCCCCCGACGTAGTTCATTTCGACGTGCTGCACGCCCCGGGCACGCAGATTGTCGCGCAGTTCGCTGTAGCGGTCGGCGCGCCGCTCCCATACTGCGCGGATCAGTTCCAGCAGCTCCACGTCGCTGGCTCCGCCGCGCAATGGTGCGCGCAGGTCGGTACCCTCGGCGGCGAACAGGCAGGTATAAAACCTGCCGTCCGAAGACAGCCGCGCGCGCGAGCAATTGCCGCAGAACGGCTGGGTGACCGAAGAAATGAATCCAACCTCGCCGCCACCGTCGTCGAACGCGTAGCGGCGGGCAACCTCGCCGCGATAGGCCGGCTCAAGGGCGGTCAGCGGCCAGCGCGCACGGATGCGTTCCAGAAGTTGCTGCGATGGCACCACGCGCTCGCGATTCCAATCGTTGCGGTTGCCGACATCCATGTACTCGATGAAGCGCACGGTGACGTCGGTGGCGCGGAAGTGCCCGACCATATCGAGCACCTGGTGATCGTTGATGCCGCGCTGGACGACCGTATTGAGCTTGATCGGGGACAGCCCGGCGCGCCGAGCGGCGGCGATGCCCTCGAGCACATCCTGCACGCTGCCGAAGCCGCCCGCCATTTGCGCGAACACGCCCGGATCGAGGCTGTCCAGGCTGACGGTGACTCGCTGCAGGCCGGCGGCGCGCAGCTCGGCGGCGTGCTGCGCGAGCAGCACGCCGTTGGTGGTGAGGGCGACGTCTTCAATGCCGGGCAGGCTGGTCAGGTCGCCGATCAGGTCGGCCAGGCCGGCGCGAAGCAGCGGCTCGCCGCCGGTGACGCGCAGCTTCACGACTCCGAGCTGCACGAACAGCCGCGTCAGGCGCAGCAGCTCGGTGAAATCGAGCCTTTCGCTGGATTTCAGAAACCGATACTGATCGTGAAACTTCTCGCGCGGCATGCAATACGGGCAGCGAAAATTGCAGCGGTCGATGACCGACAGGCGCAGATCGCGCAGCGGGCGGCCCAGGCTGTCCTGGAGCAAGCGCCGGCGTGGCTGTATCGGTTGTACCTTGGCGGTGACCATGTACTAAGGCTACCAGATCGAGCGCCTGGGCCCATCACGGTAGGTCACAGGCGTCGGTTTTTACCAGCGAAACAGGCGTGTTACATAGCCTTTGGCGAAATCGGCAGGGCCGGGCGGCAGCTCGACAAAGCCGTCGGTCATCGCCAGCGAGGCGAAATCCCCGGAGCTATTGGTCGGGCAGGGCGTCGCCCACGGTCGCGCCCAGTCGTCGTTCAAGACCCGCACCGGCACGAATCCGGTCATCTGTGTTTCCCAGTGAATCGGCGCCGACAGTGCGATGCGCTCGCGCGTGGCCGCCGGCATGCCCATTGCGGCGTATAGCGCCGGTATCACGTAGCGCACCAGGCACACCAGGGTCGACACCGGATTGCCGGGCAATGCAAATACCGAGTGGCCCTCGTTGGTGGTGCCATACCACATCGGCCTGCCGGGACGTTGTGATACTCCGTGCAGTACGCAGCGTACGCCGATGTCCTCGAGCGCCTTGGGGACCAGGTCGAAACGCCCCATCGACACGCCGCCCGACAGGATCATCACCTCGTGCGTGTGCAGGTGCAGCCGCAGGCGCTCACGTAGCTGCTGTGCATCGTCCTGCAGGTGATCATCGGCAACGCGCTGAAAGCCGCGCTGGCGCAGCGCTGCCACGACGGCGTAGGCATTGGATCGACGTATCTGATGCGGCGCAATCGGATCGCCGGGCTCGACCAGTTCGTTACCGGTGGAGACCACGACAATCGCCGGCTGGCTGCTGACGCGCACACGCGCCATGCCGGCCGAGGCCGCAACGGCGATCTCCGGCGCGTTCAACACGCTGCCGGCCACCAACAGCAGCGCGCCCTGGGAGCGGTCGCTGGCCCGTCGGTGCACGTTCTTCCACGGTGCGATGTCCAGGGTTTCCTGAATCGCAACAAAGCCGCCGTCGCTGTGCAGCTGTTCGAACGGCACCACGGCGTCGCAGCCCCCGGGCAGTACCGCCCCAGTCATGACCTCGACGCAGTTCTCGTCGGAGGTGAGCGCGGTCGGCGGCTCGCCGGCGGCCTGCGTGGCCTGGAGCCTGAAGCGCCGCCGCCCGCCCGCCACCGCGCTAGAGGCCAGTGCCACGCCGTCCATCGCCACCCGGTCGAATGGCGGTTGATCGCGTTCGGCATAGATGTTTTCGCGCAGCACGGCGCCGGCGCATTGGCTCACCGGCAGCGATTCGATCGGCAGGCAGGCGAGGTGCTCGCTGATAAGTGTTTCTGCCGCCCGTGGTTCTATCATGGGCATATGTTACGCCGGTACGCAGCGGTGGTGCGCCGACAACGTTCATGACACGATGCGCGCTCGCCGCGCCCGTAGCTCAGCTGGATAGAGCATCAGGCTTCGAACCTGAGGGTCGGGAGTTCGAATCTCTCCGGGCGCGCGAAACCGATCAATTACTTGCCGCTGATCGGCAATGCTCAATTGACTAAACGTAGCGAAAACGTAGCGTTCTCTGCTACGTTTTTGCCACGCGGCGCGACTTTCAGACTCACACCTTCCGGTTGCCGCTCGATGCGACTGGCCACGAACTTTAGTTTCTCCGGGGCCAGGTGCGCATAGCGCAGCACCATCTCGTACGACCTCCAGCCTCCCAGCTCCATCAGTTCCTGCAGTGAGGTTCCGCTCTGCACGTGCCAGGAGGCCCAGGTGTGCCTCAGCTCGTGGAAACGGAAGTCCTCGATGCCGGCACGCTGCTTGGCCTTGTCCCAGGCTGTCGAGCTCTGGTGGATGCGCTGACCGGCGTAGGTGAAGCACCAGCGCCGATGCTGACCCCGCGTCGCCTCGAGCGCCGCCGTCCGCATTGAGCGGAATACCGCGGCCCTCGCCCGACTTCGTGGTGCCATGATCGAGCCACGCCACCTTCCGAACGAGATCCACCCGGGTCCATTCGAGCCCGTGAATCTCGCCCGCACGACAGCCGGTCGCCAGCGCGAACTGCACGATCGGTTTCATGTGCGCAGGCAAAGCCGCGATCAATCGGTCAGCCTCCTCGCGTCTCAGGAAGCGCACGCGCCGACGGGGTTCCTTCAGCATCCGAATCTTCGGAACCCCACGCAGCCAACGCCAATCCTGATGCGCGACGTTCAATATCCGCCGAACCACCTCGAGAGCGCGATTGACAGTCGCGTTCGAGACACCATCCTTCGACTTGCAATCGCGAATGTACGGTTGCAATGCCGTCATATCGATCGCATCCAACCGCAGAGAGCGCAGATAGGGGTCCAGCTTCTTCAGATGATCCTTGTCATTGAAGAGGCTCCTCTTATCCGCAAACTCCTCGAGATAGCGTATGACCGCTTGCTGCCATACGAAAATGCCGAGAAGCCCCTGCTGCCGAGCTTCAATCGCCTCGTTCTTCAGGCGGACGACGTAGGCTTCAGCCTCGGTGCGTTCGACACGCCCAGTGTTTTGGCATACGCGGTGTCCATCCCGGAGAACGAGGTTGATCCACCAGAACCGCGAATCCTTGCGGCGGTAGAGTCCACGTTCACGGGCCATAGAATCTCCTTCCAGGCCCGCCCTCGGCACTTATCCTGCTGCATGCGCTCGTCCAGATCAATGCGGTCGTAGAGCTTGCAGCGGCCCTTGCGGATGAAGGGCAATCCCATGCCGTCAAGGAAGCGCACGCTACAACGCACATAGGCCGCTGCCTCGCGGCGGGTGAAGTAGCGTGCAGTCGCGACCGCTGGCTGAACGAGCGGCCCTGTCCTGGACAATGCCGATTTTCCGCGAAGCCGAGGCAGTGAAAAATCGAGCGGCAACTGCCCGGGCGGCGGCGCCCCGTCCGGCAAACCCGCTTTGTGAGCGCGATTCGGCATGGCGTCTTACGGTTCCCGGCATTCATGTCGGTGCCATTCCAGCATCGACTTTGAGTGTGGCGGGAGGTCAGCGCGAGATCGGGTAGATCATCGATTGACTAGACCCGGTGAGCTTGCAGAATTGCGGTAGCCGAAGCATCTGGACATGAGGTGTAGTCGTGACATTTCGAGCGTTCATACGTGTGATGCCAGCGTGTGGTTCCGGTCGCTTCAGGGCACGTTGTCACGTGAAGTAAGGTTACCGCTGTGCTGCGCAAGATCAAGGCAGGGATTCGCAGCAAATCCAGCGATTCTCCAATTTGCAGATTCTCTCGCCGCGTTGGGTCGTGTGCGGATGAGCGGGCATCGTCGCGCTTCAACCAGGCACGCCGGAGGCGATCACTTGGTGTGACGTTTCGCTGAATTTTGCGCGGATTGCAGGATAGCCCGCGGCTTACGTTTAGGGCCAAAATGGCCTTATGCGTTGCACGGATACTTTGAAGACGCACGTCTCGCCGGAGATGAAACTCCAGGCGAGGTCGGTTGCGGACCGAGAATTCCTGTCGGAAGCGGCTTGGCTCAAGCGCCTTGTGATACGCGAGATTCGGACTCGCGACGACGCATCAGGTGCCGAGAGTGATCTCTTCCGGTCAGAGAGTATTCCCGGGCCGACCAGCGCGGCTCCTGGGGACGATGCTGCCGGTAGGCCAATGCTCGTGCGCCTCACGGTCGAGGACAGGCTGCTACTGGACGCTCGGGCCGAGGCGCGTGGCATGCGACCGGCTACCTACGCATCCGTTTTGCTCCGATCGCATTTGCGCCAGCTCACGCCGCTACCCCAAGGACGAACTCCTTGCGCTCAAGCGCAGCATCGCTGAGCTGGGATCGATTGGCCGCAACATCAATCAGATCGCGAGGGCAGTGAGTGGCGGCGGGGAGGTGCCCGGTTCGCTAAGGGGGGAGTTCTGGGGGATGCTGAAGATCTGCTCGGCGTTGCGCGACAACATTAAGGCGCTTCTCACTGCGAACCTGGCTAGTTGGGCCGCGGGGCACTCCCGTGGGGACACATAGTGACCAGCCAATTTGATCGAGGGAACCGGGTTACCGTATGTGGCTGGAGTTGGTCCCAAGCGGGCGCTCGACAATGTCAGCTTTAGGGAGTTCGAGCCCGAGCCGTCAACTCTTGGGAGATGCACCGTGGCGGTCTGCCGACGCGGGCACAAGGGTTCCGTCCTCAATCGCCTTTCGGATATAGCGCATGAAAATGATCGCCTTGTCTTGGGCGTGTAAGGTCGCATCGCCGACATCGCTGAGTGGCACCGGAAACATGCGTTCCTTATCGTGGCCTGGGACCTTAACGGTGTAATACATTACCCCTTGCCGATACCGGAAGAAGTTAACTTGGTTGTCCTTTACGATCTCTTTGATGTTCATGGCCACTTTTGAAGCGCTATTAGGATCTGCGCGAGATTAACATTATCGCACCTAAGGAAGGTGTCCGGGAAATCGGGGGAAGGCCACCTAGACCCTGACCGGCCCGTCGCGAACGGCGGCTTTTGGGAAGCGAACCACGCCGCAATGCTTCGCTATTCCGGCAGCTTCATCTTCTGCAACAAAGCTTTGTAGCGCGGGTCACTGCGGTCGAGACCGCGCAGTCCCGGCTCCACCTTGATAAAGACGAGTCCCGCATCGTGTTGGGTGTAGGACTTCTCCAGCCACTCGAACGCCCGGTCCTGGTCGCCCTGCCAGGCGTAGACCTCAGCAATCTGAGCCGCACCGCTGTTTTGGTACTCGGCAATCAACTGCTCGAGAATTCGCCGCGACACATCGAGGTGCCCCAGAGAGTATTGAGCCTCGGCTTGACCAGCCAAACTTCTGGGTTCCCGTTCCGATTGACGAAAGACAGCCAGTGCCTGCTCGGGCTGATTTTCCAAGAGCGCCAATTCACCCAGGTGAAAACGCGCCAGTACAGAGTTCGGCGCTATCGCGAGCGCCTTCTCATACAATAGTCGGGCCTGTGCCAATTGCTGATTGGCAACGAAGAAGTATGCCAGGCGCATGCCGATCTCGGCCGATAGCGGATCCAGCGCGAGCGCCCTTTCCTCTGTGGCAATAGCCTCGGGCAGCTTGCCAAGCGCTGCGAGCAGAATGGCAGATCGATGCAGATTTCTGGCATCGCCAGGGCTAATCGCCAGAGCCTTGTCCAAGTCAGCCTGCGCCCCAGCAAAGTCGAACTGGAAGGCGGTACGCAGGAAGCCGCGTGCGGAGTAGCCCGCGGCCAGTCCTGGAGCAAGCGCGACGGCCTGCTCCGCCGTGGCAAGCGCGCGCTGAAGATCCGCCGCACTCCCGGAGTCATCCGCTATCCAGCCTTGCGCTATCGCCAAGTCGGCGTACGCCGCCGCGTAGCGAGGATCCAGCGCAATCACGTCCCGAAAATCGGCAACCGCAGCCTGATAGCCGGCAATATTGCCTTGGTTGTAGCTCTGCCTTCCTTGCAGGTACAAGTTATACGCTGCAAAATTCGCGGTGTGCAGCTCCTCGTGGGCCGCTGGCTGCTGTGCCGGCAACAAGTGGATTTTCAGCGCTGTTACTACAGCGCCTGCGATCTCATCCTGAATCTTGAAGATGTCATCGAGCTTGCGATCGTAGGTCTCCGACCAGACGTGGTAGCCGTTGTCGACACGAATCAGCTGTGCGGTGATGCGCAGGGTATCACCGGACTTGCGCACACTGCCTTCCAGCACATGCGCAACGCCCAGCGCTTTGGCGATATCGGCGATGGTCGTCTGTTTGCCTTTGAAGTAGAACGATGAAGTCCGCGCCGGCACCCGCAGATCCGGGATATTGGTGAGCATGCCGATGAGTTCCTCCGACAGCCCGTCGGAGAAATATTCCTGATCCTTCTTCTCGCTCATGTCCACGAAGGGCAGCACGGCGATCGACTTATCGCTGACGAGGTTCGTGGCAGCGGCGCTTACCGTGACCCGGGCAAGGCTCTCGCGGTATCGCGCATACCCTACCGCGGCAAGAATCGCGGCCAGGGCCACGGCGCTGATCCCAAGCAGCGTTCCATTGCGCCGCACGAACTTGCCCAGACGGTAAGGGAATCGTGCCGGTCGGGCCCGGATGGGCTTGCCCTCTAGGTGGCGTTGCAGATCCTGCGCCATGGCCTCCGCACTTGAATAGCGCTGCGCCGGATCCTTCGCCAGCGCCTTGAGTGCAACGGCATCGAGGTCCCCGCGCACTTGCCGAACCAGCCGTTCGGCCGTACTCGCGCGGGTAGCGGCCGCCGACTGCTCGAGCTGCATGCTGGGCTTCTTCACCTCGATTGTGGCGATGGCCTGATCGAGTGCGCCGATGGAAGCCGCGCTCTTGAGCCGATAGGGTCGAGTACCCGCGAGCAGCTCGTAGAGCAATACGCCCAGGGAGTACAAATCACTGCGCGCATCGATAGTATCGCCGCGCAATAACTCGGGACTGGCGTAGTCCGGTGTCAGCGCTCGGCCGTAGACACTCGTCAGCGCGGGCTGATCCGTCTCTTCAGCCTCCAGCAACCTCGCGACGCCAAAATCCAGCAGCCGCACCTGCCCGGACTCGGTCACCAGAATGTTCGAGGGCTTGAGGTCCCGATGGATGACGCTCTTTTCGTGAGCGTACTGCACGGCCTCGAGCACCTGCAGGAAAAGCCTCAGGCGCTCGGATATCCCGAGCCGGTGTGTGTCGCACCAGTCTGTCAGCGGCGCGCCCTGCACATACTCCATCGCCAGATAGGGCAGCCCTTGCGGATCGATTCCCGCATCGTAGAGACGCGCGATATGCGGGTGCTCCAAACTGGCCAGGATGTCGCGCTCGCGCGCAAAGCGCAGCTCCAGACCGGCTGGCGCGCGAGCGAGCATCGGCAGCTTCAGCGCCACCTCGCGCTTCAAGGCGCCGTCGGCACGCCGGGCTAGCCACACCTCCGCCATGCCCCCGGCGCCCAGCAGTCGAATCAGCTCGTACGGGCCCACGCGTGCGCCGGGCTTAAGGCCGCTCGCCCCCGGGGCGCTCGCCTGATCCGCCGCCGCGAGCTTCGGCAGGCTCATCAGCGCGTTAAGCTGCGCTGCCTGCGCCGCTCCCGGCAGCAGCGCCTCGCGCAACGCTGCGGCCAGATCCGGGTGCTCTTGCGCAGTCCTCTCAAGCCAGGCGTGGCGCCCAGCCTCATCCAGCGCCAACGCCTCATCCAACAGCTGGCTCATCCGCGTCATCTGAGGAATCGACAGAGCCATTGGCCTCTCTTGTCGCCTCAGCGCAACGCGGCCGCCAGAATCAGCCGAGCCTTCTCCCAGTCGCGCTGCACCGTGCGTTCGGTCACCTCCAGCGTCTCGGCAATCTCCTGCTCGCTGTAGCCGCCAAAGTAGCGCATCTGTGCGACCTGCGCCAAACGGGGATCGGCCTGCTCCAAGGCCTCAAGCGCCGCGTGCACGGCCAGAACCGTCTCCTCCGCGTCGGGTAGCGCGGCGCCAAGACCGTTGGATAAGGTGAGCGGGGAGCGATCCCCGCCGCGCTTCTGCGCGATGCGCTCGCGCACGCTGTTGATGATCACTGAGCGCATCACCTGGGAGGCGTAGGCGAAGAAGGCACGGCGATCCTCGGCACGCAGTTCCCCGGCGCGCACGAACCGCAGATACGACTCGTGCACCAGGCAGGTCGTGTCCAGAACCGTATTGCGCCCCCCATCGCGCAGCCGTGCATGCGCTAGCCGGTGCAGCTCCCCGTAAGCGGCCGCAAACAGCGCATCGCGCGCCCCCGTGTCGCCCGCCTGTAGACGTCCCAGTAGCTCGGTGAGCTGAGTCATCGGACGCCTCGGCATCCTGCACCGCTTCGATGATGAATCAGCTTAACCCGCCCCACGGCCCCGTGCACCGTTAAGGACTCGGGCTCAGCACGCAGGCGTGCGTCTGGGCCCCTTCTTTGTGCCGAGCATGTCTCGCTGGCAATCGAACGACAGTGCTTTCAGGCGCGCATATTTGCTCGTCGAATGTCGCAAAGTGGCCGGGAATTGCCTGTCGTTTTTAAACTCCTCTCCATCGATTCCCAGACGCTCAAGACGGGAGAATGTTTCCGGTCGTCAGACCGGAAACATTCTCCCGGTACACGAGCAGGTTTCCCCATGGCGCGGATTGTCATAGCTCATCAAGAATGTCCGGGATGTTCCGGCGGCCGTGGATTACGCGGATAATCTCAATAACGCGAGGGCTCTCGCGATAGAAGACAAGATACTCGCCATGCGTGAGCAGCCTTAAGTGGAGGCGCCGGTGACGAAAGACCCTTCCCAATCTTGGCTGACTCGCGAGCAATTGAATCGATTGATCGAGCGCACGCAGCGCTTCAGTCGCTACGCGCGGACTGTCGCGGGCGATGTAGTCATAAATGGCGTCGAAGTCGGCAAGCGCTGCGCGAGAGCTCGATCCGACGCGGCATTAGCTCCGCGCCCGGCGGGCGCGAGCGGCCAGCCGACGACGACCGCGCCGGATCACCCGGTTGATATCAAGTTCATCGGCCAATCCGGAGTCGAGGCCCTTCTGGACTTCCGACCGCAACCAGGCAAGCTGCTCGGCGCGACGCTTCTGGTGCAAGACGGCTGCGACGATTGCGGCTTCGCGGCTACGATATGCGCCCTCGCGCACCTGCGAGGCCACGAATTCTTCGAGAGCGGCGGGCAGTTTCAAAGCGGTGATTGGCATGGCCATTTCAGTATGGAGATTAGCCTCAGCGGTCAAACCGGAAGATCCGTAGCGTAGCGAAAGCGTAGCGTTTGATGCCGTTTCATGCACTACCGTGCCTATTTCGAGAGAGGGCGGGCCTGCTAACTAGTTGAATACTAAGAACCTGTAAAATCATCTTTGCGACTTCGAACCTGAGGGTCGGGAGTTCGAATCTCTCCGGGCGCGCTAACCGATCAATTACTTGCCGATGATCGGCAAGGCTCAATTGACCAAACGTAGCGAAAACGTATGTTGGTGTGGGCGACCCAGTAGTCGGGCTGGAGCTTCACGGCCGCACGGACGAGCGCGAGCGCCTCGCGGTTTGAGCCACCCGTGCTGAGGATGGAAAGGGCCCAGCTATTGAGGAGCCCAGGGCGCTCCGCGGGGTCGGCGCTCGCGACCGCCGTCCGGCAGAACTCAATCGCCTCCTTGTCGCGACCCGAGTTGCTCAGAAAATTGGCCCACCGTGTGGGCTGGGATTTCGAGTAGACGTACTCGGCGGCCACGACCGTGAGCTTCTCGAGTTCCTTGGCCGATCCATTGAACGTTTTGGGCGGCACGCCTTGGCCGCGGATCGTGAGCGCAAGGCCTCCCGTCGCAGTCTCGATGAGATCCCCGTCGATGTGCACGTCATGCCCAAACCGCTCCCTGAGAAGACGCGAGATCTCGCCGATGGAAATGCCCGTCTCCGGCACCTCGAGCTTGATATTGTCCGCCCAGCCGCCGGAGAGCCCGCGCACAGCGGCGGAGCTACGGGTGGCATCCTGCAGACGGCTGAGTTCGTCCAGGATGGCCCCGGCCGTAATGGTTCCGTCGAAACCGCGAGCGGCCAGCGTCGCGGGCATACGCAAGGGCTCGATGACCACGCGGCGTGAGGTGATGGCGTCATGGATCATGATTGCGATGCCAACGCCGATGACGGTTGCGACAAGCGCGATGAAGACTTGGAATCCGGTCCGCAGCCGAATGCCGAGAAGACGCGGTCCCCATTCCAGCTCGAAGTATTCGTGTTCGGCTTCGACGGTTTTCCGTTGCGCCTCCAGCAGCTCTGTCTGTTTGCGCAGAAACACCACCGTCTCGGCCGCTACTTCCGGACTGTGGTTTGCAAGGTTAGCGGCCACCGCCGCTGCGAACGCCTCAGGAGCTGCCTTGGTCGAGGCAGCCTCTTCATCCTCCTCGCCGCCGAGCACCCCGCCGAGCAAGCCTTCAGCCATGCCGATCCCCCTTCGACGCTTCGGCGATGTTCGCGGATGCTATCCGCGTTAGCAACAAAACTCGCTGCTGGGCCTGATGGGTGTCGGCTTTGGGGCAGACATTTCCTGGGGCTGAATTTCCGGTTTTCGCCGGGTGCCGCCAGTTGGATTGAACCGCCGCTCGTGACCCTGAGCTTCCCGTCGCGAGTGTCCGCTGTCGGGTAGCGCAGTTGCAGCGCAAGGCTACCCGACGCCGCTACTCCGACAGCTTCATCTTGCGCAGGAACGCCTTGAACCGGGGGTCGTTCGCCAGATTCTTGAAAAAGGGATCGCCGACGATCTCCACGAGGCTGTCGTCCTTCTGTTTGTACGCCCGATCCAGCCATTGGAGTGCGAGATCATGATCGTTGCGGTACGCATAGCTCATCGCGACAAAATACGCTTCAGTGTTCGCATATTTAATGCTGAGTTTATTCAAGGCCTCCTCCGCCTCGGCCTTCCGGCCCGCCGCCTCCAAGACGATCGGTAGGACATCGAGCCGATTAACCTCCTCAGCTTCCTGCTGCGCCATGGCGAGAGCCGCCTCCGGCTTCCCCTCGGCAAGTAGTGTCTTGGCGAGGTACTCGTGAGTCCACGAGAAGCCCGGCTCGATCTGCAGCAGCTTTCGATACGTGGCTTCGGCATCGACAAATCGGCCTGCGAGGTACAGGGCCATTCCCAGACTGAAGATCGTCTGCGTGTTCACAGGATCACGATCAAGCGACGCGCGTAGTAGCCGCACAGCATCGTCCGCTCGTCCGAGCGTATAGGCGAGCATGCCGGCGTACAGCAACGCGGTTGGATTGGTTGGGTCGGTGCTGAGGACCCGACGTCCTTCCGCCTCGGAAGCGGCCCAGTCCCAGTCGTATGTGCGATGCACGTAGGCAAGTTGTGAGTGCGCATCTGCCAAGTCGGGGCTCAGCTGTAGAGCGTGCTGCGCATACTGACGCGCGCGCTCAAAGCCTTGCCCCGGCAGCAGATACGAGTTGTCCGTCAGTACGGTCTCGACCCTCGCCATCTCAGCCCACGCGAGGCCAAAGTTCGGGTCTAATTTGATCGCTTGATTCAGGTCCCCGTTCGCCGCTTCCAGCGACTGCCTTGTGTTCTGCGGGACAAGGCTCACGGCCTGCAGATACAACTGGTAGGCGTCCAGGTTGTGTGTACCGCCTTCTTGCCGCCTCAGCGGTCCGCCCATGAGCGTGATTTGCAGTGCCTGCACCACGGAATTGGCAATGTCGTCCTGCACTTTGAAGACATCATGAAGATCCCGGTCGTAGGTCTCTGACCACACGTGATACCCCGTGTCCGCACGAACGAGCTGCGCCGTCACGCGAATCCGATTTCCCGAGCGGCGGACGCTGCCTTCCAGAACGTGTTCGACGCTCAGCTCACGAGCTATATCAGAGATCTTGGTCGACTTGCCTTTGAAGTAGAAAGACGAGGTTCGCGCGGGAACGTGCAGGCCTGGAACGTTGGCGAGCAGGTCGATAACCTCCTCCGCCATGCCGTCAGCGAAGTACTCCTGATCCCTCTTCTCGCTCATGTCGATAAACGGCAAGACCGCGACGGACTTGGCCAAGATCGCGGGTACAGCGGGCGCAGTGCGCAGGGCGACCGACGTCACTGGGGTTGGTGGTTGTCCCGTCACGACTTGCTTTGACAGCCAGAGCTTGTCAGCGACGACGTAGACGAGGACAAGCGAGACGAGCACGGCGCCGCCGATCATCACCAATTTCGTGCGCGGTATGGCCGTCGCGCGTGGCGCGATCGGCGGATTGGCAGAAATACGCGGTTCGCCGGCCGAAGTAGGGTCGAGGTGACGCCGCACCGCCTCCACCAGCTTGGCAGTCGCCGCCCCGATGCCCCCCGACCCGACATCGATCCACTGCGACTCGCTCAGGAAGTACTCGAAGGCCGGTGTCAGCGCCGTTGTGCCCAAGCGAAGCGCAATGATCGGTCGCCCCTTGGACGAGGCGCGCTCGACCTCTTTGCTAACGTGTTTCGAAGTGAGTGCGCCGTCAGACAGTACCAGCACCAGAGCCTTCGTCCCGCTGATCGCCAGCATGATGCCGTCGGCGTAGTGCGATCCAGGAGTCACGTCCCGGGGCGCGATCCAGCATGCTATGCCGTGGCTCTCAAGGGCCCCAACGACAGCGTCTGCGACCGCAGCGTCCTGCGACGCGTAGCTGATGAAAACGTCGGTGGACGTTCTTGGGGCGGTCGGCTGCCCGTTGCTAGAGTCGGGTGCTTCCCCGGACATCCTGACCCCCGCAGGACCTTCTTGTGGGCCACAGGATGCGCCGGGGGCATCTGACCCGCAACTTGCCGCCCGCTTTCGTTCATTTTCCGGTTAGGGACTAGGTGATCGAAGCGGCGGGTAGGGAATGGCCGCTTTCCGGCAGGCATTTCAGAAAGCCGTATTTCCGCTTCTGTTGGGCCGTTCTGAGACGATCGGGGAAATTGTTTGGCGCCCCTCGGATCGTGCCGCGCCTGCCGCCACAGCCTCTACCGAATCTCTACCGCCACTAATCCGAGCGACGCCAATCGACTGTTTCTACGAGGCTTTCTACCTTACCCTGGGATTATTGAGGATAGTCTCTGGCAACGACCGCCATCCCGTGGAAACGCGGGCAGCGCTACCGACTCAAGACGGCGGGTGTCTGGCGCAATGGCTCTCTTGGGTATCCCGCTTACCCGGTCAAGCGACCCAACGATCGACGCTTAACTCTATGACCGAATGACCTCAGCGACCGTGCGTCGGTGCGCAGTCATCACGGTTTCCACATCGAAGCCCAATCTCGCCGAATAGCGGTTCCCAAGCTTGAGCATGATCCCGATGATCGAATCGCCCAGTAGTTCCTGCGTAGTGAGCCCTGTAAGCAGGTATACGCTTTCGATAAGTGGTTTCAGGCCGTGAGTGAACTTTGGCGCCGAGTGATCCGAAGCGCTCGCGACAACAGTTGCTTGAGCTGCCCAGAAGCACGTTGCCCAGCACTCGATGACGTCATCGGGCATCTCGTCGTGCAGCACGTCGATCCGAAGATGGCGAACTGGAGGGTCGCTTCCACGGAAAAGCGCGTGTAGGGTCAGGCCGAGCAAGCGCGGCCAACGGTCGTCGCTGCCAGATATTGGTAGAACCTGACGGGTTGAGCACGGTAGCGGTGCGCCTCCTTTGATCCGCGTACCATCGCGACCCGCCCATCCGGCAGCCGCCACAATTGACAGCACCGCGCGGACTCGCGGTAGGTCCCGGGTCGTTAACCCTCCGTGCGTGACACGGCCACGGAGACGGTCCCTGAGACCATCCACTGCGGCCGCGATCTGCCCTCGATTCGCGCGGCGCTCTGCATTCCTGCGTTCCACCTCTTTCTGCCGCTTCTGAGGCAAACGTTGCAGCAGACCTTGGGGTGGCAAGTTGAACGAGCCGCCTCCCTCAATCGCCTTTTCAGCTTCTTCTACCTCATCGCCGAGATCGAAAGCACGCTTGAGGTCTTCTTCATTTTCCTCGTCGTCCGAAATTTGGCTCTCTACCGCATCGATGGCCAGCATCCGGTTCAAGAACATGCGTACAAGGTCCTGCTCCGATCCTGCTAGGCTGTCGCGTCCCAGCTCCGACCTCTGCGGTCGAATGGTCCGACCTGCGAGAAACGCCACGTAATCTAGAACCCTGCCGGGCTCTGCAACGTCTAGCTCGTGTTGAACTCGCTTTTTTCCGCGGGTCGCGACCTCCACGTCCTCAGCATCGGCCGCCTCAAGATCGTCAAGTACCTCCAGAAGGAACAAGTCTATTTCCGTCTCTTCGTCCAGCCGCTCTCCTGCTTGCATGCCTGCCCTGGTCGCGATCCCGCGCGAACGCGAGCAAGACCTCGACTCTCGCTACGACGGCCACCGTCGAAATCGTACCATCTCCGAAACGCAGGCGCGCAAAGGCGAGACTGTTGACATCGCCCATGACTCGGTAGCGAGCACCACCTCCAACACTCGCGGGCAGTGGCTCGAGCGTGCAGCTGGTCAGACGTTGGTCCGCATCAAGAAGCTCAATTTCAAACGCCGCATCGCCGAGCAACTTGGGCGCCCACCACGTCAACGTAGTGAAGGCGCAATCAAAGTTGCCGGGATTCCGGCGAGCGATCTCTTCGAGAGGCAATTCGTTCCCGACGGCCAGCAGGGGCAGATCCTGGGCCGTCAGCTCCTTGCCCTGTGCCAACACCTTATCCAGTCCTAGTACTGCCGCAGTGCTGCCGGATGGAAGTCGCCGATAGAGGCACGCTTCCTCGTTTGTTCCTGAAGAGCGCTGCCTTCCGAGCGCCGCAATAGTGCAGTTTGCACTCCCGTAGAGCAGTATCTTGAGCACCTCATCACCGTAGTCATCCGCGGGTCTCGTCAGGCAATACGGCCGAATCGCTTTGTCACCTTGTTCCTTGATGAGTTGCCACGTGCTAACTTCGTGATTGTGCTGGCAATAGATATTCGGTAGTGGGCTGTGCTTTCCCGGCAACAGCACTGCACCAGTTTTTGCCGCCTTTGTGTGCTCGTGATGCCAGGGACAAATGATGCTGTGCTTTCCTGCCGCCAGCGGCTTCAGGTATAGCCCCTTGTCTTTGAGCCACGCAAGTACGTCGAACGTCTCGCGAATCACAGGGCCCTCGCCTCCGCGAGTGGCATCCGCCGGTACGTCAAAAGCCTTGGGAGCGATCGACACGCGTTCAGACCGTTCAAATGTCGAGGGGTCAAGGAACGTACCTAAGTTCTTGCAGTAGACGACTTTCCTCCCGGTCGGGCAGGACGGAAGGAAATACCCCTGCACCGGATTGAACGACTGCTTGTCAATGGCCGGCCTGTCTCTGGTGACAAGCCTGCCGGTGGTTTCGTCCGGATACTGCATCTCGTCGGGCAGTTCCTTGGCGTCCTCGTATCCGATAAATGCTTTCATCGCCGGCACGTACGGATACCAGTCCTCATCCAGCGATTGGATCGCAATGGGCTTCGCGAAGGGCAGCACAAGCCGAAACCGCTCGACGACCGGCGCGTTCTTCCAGTAGGAGTGCGATGAGTACATCAGGTACGTGTACTCCTTGAAGCGCTCGGCCACCGCATCCATTGACCAAAGCTCTTGTAATAGGCTCTCGTTGTCGTAATCGATCAGCAGGCCAGTCACCTTGACGATGTTGTCGCCCCTGCGCTGATCCTCTAGCTTTCTTGTGACGCGATCCTCGACGAACATACCGGTCTTCTTTGCGGTCGCATCGAATCGCGTGAGGTTGAACAGAAAGGCGGAATACTTATCGTCAGTAACTTCCGGCTTCTCAAGCTGTTCAAGCACCCAGTTCCAGTCCCCTGGTCCGAGCGTCTTCACGGCGTTATCGTGAACGTCTCGCCATACCGATATCATGTAGTCCATATCAACCGTCCACAAAGAGTAAGCCCGTGAAGGTGGCAGAACGGAACCGTTCGTTCTTCACGGGCTCTAACCCCAAGGGGATCGATTTTACATTTACTGGTTCGCCAATCCGGCTCTCCTGCCACAGAGAGTGACGCTCGTCACAGGGCTATTTAGCAGTCGCGAGCCGGTCGGCCGCATTCAGGAATCGGGTTCTTGATTGGTTCGAAGATATTTCAGCGAAGCCGTATCGAAAAGCGATCGTCAGAACAAGTCGATGTACGAATCTGACGGTTCTGGCCAATTGTCCTTCAGGACCTTATAAATCCGATCGACCCATTCCGAGTCCTGTGCAGCCGCTGGGCCGACATGATCTCCACCTGCACTGAGGGTTTCCAAACGAAACGCGAGCCCGTCAATTCTGTTGGCGCCGACATCAGTCGATGAAATGAAGGCGACCCCCTCCTTGGTAACCCGTAGTTGCGTATTCGTTCTGTCACTGGCTGAAGCGATCAGCCGGGCAACACTTTCGTGCGTAAGGGCGTCAGGTTTGGTCAGGTCAATCGTGACCGAAGATTGCATGGCGGCTCCAATTCCTTCCCCGCGGACTTTCCTAGGTCAAAACCACCGGTAGACTTCCGGTAGACCTCAGCGCCGAAAACTCATGGCGTATTCCTGCAGAAATGCACAGGGTTTTGAATTCTCTAGAGCGTAACCCTTTGTCTCTACACAGGAAATAGGGTCAAACCGCCGACTACGCCTTCTCCCCTACCGCTAACACCGGGGACTTATAGGGAATTCCGCACGAATGATTCGGGCAGTACCCGTCGGGATTCTTCGCCAGATACTGCTGGTGATAATCCTCGGCGTAGTAGAACGGTGGCGCCTTGCGGATCTCGGTGGTGATCTTGCCGAAGCGCGCCTTATCCAGCGCTTCCTGGTAGGCAGCCCGTGAATGCTCCGCTGCCTCCAGCTGGCCATCGTCGGTGGCGTAGATTGCGGACCGGTATTGCGTCCCGACGTCGTTGCCCTGACGCATCCCCTGGGTCGGATCGTGCGACTCCCAGAAGACGCGCAGCAGCTCCTGGTAACTGATGCGCTTTGGATCGAAGATCACCTGCACGGCTTCCGCATGGCCGGTGGTTCCCGAGCAGACCTGCTTATAGCTCGGATTTTCCGTGCGGCCACCGGCGTAGCCGACCGCGGTCGAATACACACCTGGCAGCTGCCAGAAGGTCTTTTCGGCCCCCCAGAAGCAACCCATCGCGAACAGGGCGCGCTCCAGGCCGTCGGGAAATGGCGCCTGGACACGATGTCCATTTACAAAGTGCGTCTCTGAGATCTGCATGGCCACATCCTCGTGCTTTTGAGTTCGTTACGGCTACAATCGTGCCGCCGCGATCCTGAATCAAGCCCAGCGAGCCTCCTACTATGAGCGTCGTCTGCCAACCCCACAATCTGCGCCGCCCGATCAGCCATGCCGCCAAGCCCTATGGGGTACGCGTCAGTCTTCGCCCGGGCGACCCGTTCCGCAAGATCATGGGCGGGGAATGGCATTGCACCCACTGGTTCGCGACCGGTGCCGAGCGCGACGCGGCGCTGGCCGAAATGAGCCGAAAGCACGAATACTCGCGCGTGGGCGACCGGCCGGCGCTGCTTTGGGAGAAAGTGGAGAACCTCGCGGCAAGCCGCGGCCTGTAGCCGTAGCTGCTAGAAGCTGCGGCCCAGGAACAGGTAGAACGCCGTGGATCCGCTGTCGTCGTAGCCAACCGCCAGATAAGCGGGCCCGATGTAGGTATCAGCTCCGAAGAACAGCGATAAATCCTTGTGCGTGGAGCCTAAGCTGATGTCGCGCCGCGCGGTCCACACGTTGCCGGCCTCGAACGACGTGCCGACGTAGGCCGGTACATCCAGAATGCCTTCGCCGCCGTTGCCGACCTTACGCAGATAGATCAACCGCCCGATCGCGTACTGCGGTCCTGCCAGTGATTCGGCCGCCACGCCCGACAGGTTCAGGAATCCGCCGAGCGGAAAGAAAGTCCTTACGTTGCTCTCGCTCCCGCCGATCGTGCTGCCGGCGGTCAACCAGGCGACCACCGTATTCCTGGCCCAGGAGTGCGCGGCACGCCAGTCGAGCGTAAACAGGTCGGTGCCCTGCTCGCCGCCCCCGTTTCCCTCGACGCTCACCTGTGCCGTAAGGGCCACGCCGCTGCGTGGAAAATTGACGCTGTTGAGGCTGTCGTAGCCGAAACGCATGAAGTATTCGGTGACATTGAAAGTGGATGCCGGTGCGCTGACGCCGAGGTCCACGTGCGAGCTGCCGTGGCTGTTGAGCGCACCGACGCGCAGCTCGCCCCAATTGCTTAACTCGCGACCGAAATCGAGGCCATAGTCCACGCTCGAGACGCGAAACTGACCCACCTGCCGGTCATTCACTATTTGCGCCACATCATGCGCCTCGACCTGGGCATGCGGGGCAATGAAATACCGCGTCACGTTCGACAGCGGCAGGTAAAGCTCGGTCGCAAGCAACGGCGAAGTGCCGACCTGCAGGTCCCATACGGACTCGGCGCCCAGGGAATTGAGCTCGGTGAAATCCAGGCGTCCCGCCGCGTTGAAACTGGTCTGGCCCTTGAAGTCGTCCTGCAGTGATATACCGAATCGCAGATAGTTCGGGCCCCAGGAATTACGCCGGGCGGTGAAATCCAGACCAAACCCGCCCAGCGGATCCTGCACCAGCCGGTAGTCGAGCATTTCAAGATCGCCGCGGCCGTACAGGGCCCCGACCTGGGCCTTGAGTGCATCGGCATCCACCGGTTGGCCGACGAACTGTCCGAACATATCGTCGATCGGGCGCTGATAGCTCTTGGAATCCGGCTCGACCCGCAGGAACTCGACCGGCGGCGGCCCGGAGCGCGCGTTGCTGCGCACCTGCTGATAGTGCGCATAATCCACTTCAGAAAGTGCCAGCGCCGCCAGCCGGGGCTCGACCGCCTCGGCAGCCGTCACGCCGGCGTGCACGATCTTCATCGTCTCGGGAAAGTCGTACGACGAGAAATCACCGAGCTGCGGACTGACCACGATGTCCCTGGGACCGAGCGTCGCGAGATCGCGATCGATGTCCTTGCGCAGCAGTATCGACAACATCTGATTGGTGATCCCCGGCAACGAGTTGAGACTCTTGCGCGGCTGCAGTGGAAAGCCGGCATCGACCACGATCAGTATGTCCACTCCCATGGAGCGGGCGACATCGATCGGCAGGTTGTCGGCCAGGCCGCCGTCGACCAGCAGCTCGCCGCGATAGTCGACCGGCGCGAACAGGCCCGGCACCGACATGCTGGCGCGCATCGCGGTGGTCAGGTCGCCGTCGCCGATGATCCGCTTGCCTCCGGTTTCCAGATTGGTCGCCACCGCACGGAAACGCGTCGGCAGCGCATCGAAATCGGTGATTCGCGCCACCGGCAGCGTGAGCTGGCGCAATGTCTCGGTCAGCATCTGGCCCTGCACCAGGCCCTTGGGGATCACCAGTCTCCTGCCTTGCAGCCCCACCGGCAGATTGACCAGGAACTGTCGATCCTCTTCCTTGCGCCGGTAGTCGAGTTCGGTACGTGGCGGCCGGTCGCGAAATGCCGCCTGCCAGTCGAGCGACGCCATGGCACGCTCGATCTGCTCGCCCGACAGGCCGCTGGCATACAACCCGCCGACCACCGCGCCCATGCTGGTGCCGGCGATCACGTCAACCGGCACGTGCAGCTGATCGAGCATCTTGAGCACGCCGATGTGCGCCGCGCCGCGCGCCCCGCCGCCGGAAAGCACCAGGCCCACGCGTGGCCGCCCCGGGGCCACCCGGTTTGCGTCGCCGTCGACGGATGAGTCTTGCGCGCCAGCCGTCGCGGAGACGAACAGCAACGCCGCCAGGACGACTATGGTTGCTTTACGCATGCACCGGTCGCGGCCGAAGGAGCCGCGGCGCCGATCCTATCATGCGCATCGCAGCCGGCCCGATGCCCCCGGCGTGGTCACGCTACCGCGTCGAGTCCGCAGCCATTAAGCTTGCGCGCATGAGCTCGGCGTTCCTAATCTCGCTCGTCATTCAGGTGCTGTTGATCATTCACTGCATCCGCACCGGACGCAATTCGCTCTGGATCTGGGCGATAGCACTGCTGCCGCTGGCCGGGCCGATCGCCTACGTGCTGATCGAGCTGCTACCCGGCCTGTTTGGCGCTCGCGGCACGCGCCGTGCCGTGCGAGGCGTGCGCAAGGTACTCGACCCGGAACAGGATCTGCGACGCTTCCAGGACGAGGCGCGCCTGATCGGTGACGTCGCCAGTCGCCAGCGCTTCGCCGACGAACTGGTGCGCCAGGGACGCGCCCACGAGGCTATCGGTATCTATCGGCAGGCGCTCACCGGCCTGTACGAACAGGATCCAAATCTGCTGCTCGGACTGGCGCGCGCGCAGTTCGCCGGCGGCGCGTTCAGCGAGGCGCGTGCGACACTCGACGCGCTGATCGGGCACAATCCGGAATTCAAGTCACCCGATGGCCACCTGCTGTACGCCCGGGCGCTCGAGGGCGAGGGCAATATTGACAAGGCGCTCGAGGAATATGCCGCGGTCAGCAAGTATTACGCCGGCGCCGAGGCGCCGCTGCGCTACGCCCGAGTGCTGCGCGCCAGCGGCAAGCAGGATCAGGCGCGCCGCGTGCTCAAGGATCTGCTGGAGCACGCCCGCCTGGCACCGCGCCATTACCGTAAGATGCAGCAGGAATGGCTCACGGCGGCCGAACGCGAGCTGGCGGCACTATAATCCCGGGCGGCGCGCAACCTCACTGGTCGGCACGCCGCCGCCTGGCGTCGCGCTTGGGCTGCTGCTGAGTAATGCAATGCAGATCGCCGCCGCCGAGCAGGATCTCGCGGGCCGGCACCCCGACGATGCGTCGCCGCGGGAACACGCGCCGCAGTAGCCTTCGCGCCGCACCGTCGGTCGACGCGTCGAGCAGCGGCAGTATCAGGGCGCCATTGGCGAGATAAAAATTCACGTAACTGCCGGCCAGGCGCTGCCCCGCGCGCAGCCGGCGGATGGCGTGGTCGGCGACCACGCCTGCAGCCTCGCGCCGTGTCATATATAGCGGGCCCGGCGATGGCAGCTTGTGCACCACCAGGCGCCGGCCGCGCGCATCGCGCGCCGCCATCAGACGCTCCCAGGCGTCTTTCGAAACGCGCTGCTGCGGATCGTGCGGATCGTCGCTCCAGGTCAGGCACACTTCGCCCGGGCGCGCAAAACAGGCCAGGTTGTCGACGTGACCGGAAGTCTCGTCATCGATCACGCCTTCACCGAGCCAGATAACACGCTTCGCGCCCAGGTAGCGCTCCAGCAGGGCCTCCAGCCGACCCCGGCTCAATGACGGATTACGCTTGAGCAGGCATTGTTCGGTGACCAGCACCGTACCCTGACCGTCCACATGGATAGCACCGCCCTCATTGATGAACGGCGCGCAGTAGCGCTCACAGCCGGCAATCTCGAGCACCTTGTGCGCCACCGCCTGATCGCGGCGAAAATCCCGGTACAGGCCGCCCCAGGCATTGAAACGCCAGTGCACCCCCCGCAGCGCACCCGCCGCGTTGACCACGAAGCTCGGTCCGACGTCGCGCATCCAGGCGTCATCGCTTGACAGTTCCACCACCCGCACCGCCGCCGGCAGCGCACCGCGCGCGCGCGCATACTGCCGTGCCGAAGCGCCGATGCTCACCGGTTCGAATCTGGCAATCGCCGTGGCAACCGCCGCAAACGCCTGCTGGGCGGGCTCGGCGCGCCGCCGCCAGTTGTCGGGCCGCTCGGGCCAGAGCATCCAGCAACCCTCGTGGGGTTCGAATTCGCCCGGCATCCAGAAGCCGTCGCGCAGCGGCGTTGATTTCAAGGTTCGGGGCATGACAGGAGTGCATTCTAGCAACCTCGAGCGCGGGCCACGGCTCTGCCGCCGCGGCGCTGTGATAGCATTTAATAAGCCCTTCCCAGCCCGCTGGATCCATCAATGACCAATCCCAACCCGACTTCCGTCAAGCCGGTCGTGCCCGCTGGCGCTCAGAAGATATCGCTCAGCAATGGCAAGCTGGTCGTGCCGGAGCATCCGGTCATCCCTTTCATCGAGGGCGACGGCACCGGCCGCGACATCTGGCGCGCCAGTGTGCGGGTGCTCGACGCGGCGGTCCAGAGCGCCTACGGCGGCCGCCGCAAGATCGAATGGATGGAAATCTATGCCGGGGAAAAGGCCTTCAATGCGTTCAAGAGCTGGTTGCCGGATGAGACCGTCGAGGCCTGCCGCGAATATCTGATTTCGATCAAGGGTCCACTGACGACGCCGGTCGGCGGCGGCATTCGCTCACTGAACGTCGCGCTGCGCCAGCTGCTCGATCTGTACGTGTGTCTGCGACCGGTGCGCTGGTTCAAGGGGGTACCGTCTCCGGTCAAGGCACCGGAGAAGGTGGACATGGTGATCTTCCGGGAGAACACCGAGGATCTGTATTCGGGCATCGAGTTCGAGCAGGGCACGGAGGACAACCGGAAATTCCTCGAGCTACTGAAGACCAACTTCCCGAAGCACTATGCCAAGATCCGCTTTCCCAACACCAGCGGCATCGGCCTGAAGAACGTCTCTATCGAGGGCACCGAGCGCCTGTTCCGCTCGGCGATCGAATACGCGCTCGCCAACAAGCGCAAGAGCGTGACCATCGTGCACAAGGGCAACATCCTCAAGTTTACCGAAGGCTCATTCCGCGCCTGGGCCTATGCCCTGGCCGAACGCGAGTTTGCCGATCGGGTCTACACCTGGCCGCAGTGGGAACGCAGCAAGACAGCCGGCGGCGAGAAGGCCGCCAACGACGAGCAAGCGGCGGCACTCAAGGGCGGCAAAGTGCTGATCAAGGACGCGATCGCGGATATCACGCTGCAGCAGGTCCTGACGCGCGCCGACGAATTCGACGTGGTCGCGACCATGAACCTCAATGGCGACTATCTGTCCGACGCACTGGCCGCGCAGGTCGGCGGCATTGGCATCGCGCCCGGCGCCAATATCAACTACATCACCGGGCACGCGGTGTTCGAAGCCACGCACGGCACGGCCCCGAAATACGCCGACCTCGACCAGGTCAATCCCGGATCGGTGATCCTCTCGGGCGAGATGATGCTGCGCTACATGGGATGGGTGGAAGCCGCCGACGCGATCATCCGCGCGATGGACAGGACCATCGGCCAAAAGATCGTGACCTACGACTTTGCGCGCCTTATGGAGGGCTCGACCAAGGTCAAGTGCAGCGAGTTCGGCGACGCACTGATCCGCAATTTCTAAATCTTGCGCTGGCTCATTGGCGGCGGCGTGTACTGGTAGACCCAGGTTTCGGTGAGCGCCTGGCCATTCAGGGCCAGGAACAGACGCAGATCGATCAGTTCGGTGCTCTCATCGGTGAGCTTAAGATCGAACATCGCGCGCCAGCCGTTGATCGAGTGCAACGGCCGGGCTGAGGTGATTTCGATCTGGCCGCGCGAGGCGGTAATCACCGGCTCCACATGCGTGTCCTCCCCGAGCATCGCAAAGTGTCCGCCGGCGAAATCCACTGCGAAGCGCCACGAGAAATACGAGCGCTTCTGCCCGACGACGCCGCCGATGCCCGCACGCGTGGCGTGCACCTGCGCCAGCGGACATGCCACCGGATTGTAGCGGCACCAGTACAGTCGATAGCCAAACAGCAGTTCCTGGCCGTGCTGCGGCTTGTCCGCCGGGGTCCAGAACGCGACGATGTTGTCGAAGGTTTCGTCGCTGGTCGGCAGCTCGACCAGCATGACCGCACCTCTACCCCAGCTGCCCTTGGGTTCCACCCAGACGCTCGGACGCAGGTCGTAGAACACGCCGTCATCCTGGTAGTGATCGAATTCGCGATCGCGCTGCATCAGCCCGAAGCCGCGCGGCGAGTCATCGACGAACGTATTGACGTGTACTGCCGATGGATTTACCAGCGGTCGCCACAGCCACTCGCCATTGCCGTTGTACGCCTGCAGTCCGTCGGAATCGTGTATCGCCGGGCGCCAGTCATTGTCGATCCGCCGGTCATTGGGGCCGTCGAGAAACATGCTGGTACCGGGTGCGATTCCGAGCCGCTCAATGCTCTTGCGCGGGTAGAGCGCCGCATCGACGTCCATGACGATGGTGTCGGCGACGTCGATGATGAAACGATAGGCACCGGAAACGCTCGGCGAGTCGAGCAGTCCGTAGATGGTGACCTGGCTGGAATTGCCGGCCGGGCGCTCCAGGTAATAGGCTATGAAATCCGGGAATTCTTCCGGCCGCGGCAGGCCGCAGTCGATCGCCAGTCCGCGCTGCGACATACCGTACTGCTTGTCGCCATCGACCGCCCGGAAATACGACGCGCCCTGGAACGCCGCGATGTCGCGCGTCCAGTCGGAGTGAAACAACAGCCGGAACCCGGCAAAGCCGAGATTCGAAGGCAGCTTGTGCCCATCGACGCCGCTCCTGCTGTAGTCGAACATGGCCGCATCGTAGGCCAGCTCCTGTGCGTGTCCGTTCTCGACACTGTAGAGCCGCACCGGTTTTGTGACCGTGAACCCAAGATGGAAGAATCGCGCCTGAAACCATACGCCATCGCCGGCCCAGAGCGAGTGATCGTCGCGAAATCGGATCGCCTGCCATTGGTCCCAGCCGAGCTTTGCGATCGGTGCCGGCAACGTAACGTTCGGCGGCTTGTAGGCCGCCGCAGCCATCGATCGTGCCAGACCCTTGAGTTGTGCGTAGTCGAACGGCTCCGCGCTGCCGAGTCGCTTCAACGGCGAGGCAGATGCCGATGACGCACCTACAACTTGGCTCCAGGGTAGCGCGCCGGCGGCTATGGCCGCCCCGGCCTGAAGGAATCGACGTCGGGACATACGTCGGGAATAGTCAGCCGATGAGCCGCCACGCGACGGCATGCTCATTGTACAGCACGCATTCGTCCACGCTATTCTTGAAATCACAACGCCGGAGGCACCGTGATGATCGCTACCCCGACCGAGGGCGAGTGGTTACTGAATAATTTTCAATTCGCGTCCGGCGAATCCCTGGGTGTACTACGCCTGCACTATCGCACCCTCGGCCAGGCGCGGCGCGATGATCACGGCGTGGTGCGCAACGCGGTGCTGATCCTTCATGGCACCGGGGGCAGCGGCGCACATTTGATGGTTGCCGAATTTGCCGGCGAGCTGTTCGGCCCCGGTCAGCCGCTCGATGCCAGGGAATATTTCATCGTGCTGCCCGACGCTATCGGCCACGGCCGCTCGTCCAGACCCAGCGACGGCTTGCATGCACGCTTTCCTCGCTTCGGCTATCGCGACATGATCGTTGCGCAGTACCGGCTGCTGACCGAAGGGCTACAGATCGATCATCTGCGGCTGGTCATGGGAACGTCGATGGGCGGCATGCACACGTGGCTCTGGGGCGAAGATCACCCTGATTTCATGGACGCGTTGCTGCCATTGGCCGCGATGCCGACGCAGGTCTGCGGCCGCAACCGCGTCTGGCGGCGCATACTCAGCGATGCGATTCGCGCTGATACGCAATGGTGCGATGGAGAGTACCAACGACAACCCCCGAGTCTGCGTACCGCCGCGCAGCTCATATTCCTGATGGGCGCCAATCCGCTGCTGCGCTTGCAGCAAATGCCGACCTTGAGCGACAGCGATGCGGTACTCGATGCGGCTGTGGATGAGTACCTGCGGCTGAACGATGCCAACGACACGCTGTTTCAGTTCGAGGCCTCGCGCGATTACGACCCCGGCCCGCGGCTGGAAGAAATTCGCGCGCCACTGGTTGCGCTGACCTGGGCGGACGACCTGATCAACCCGCCGGAGCTCGGGATCATGGAACGCGAGATCCGGCGCGTGGCCCAGGGCCGCTCGATCCTGGTGCCGGTCACGGCACAAAGCCGCGGCCATGAAAGTCAGATGCTGGCGGCCACCTGGAAGCACCACCTGCTGCAGCTGCTGCGTAGCGCCCCGCATCGATAGCGCGCGGGCGTCCGACAGTCGACTGCCGTTATTCTTACGCCGTTTGGCGATTTGTCGGCAGGAACAGCGGCTGTACGATGCCACAGAGTTTGCCCGCTGAAGCGGCGCCCCGCTGATTTGGAGTCTGCATGCCCAGCCCGTCCATGCATCTGATCGCCATACCGCTGCTTGCGGTAATCCTGACCGCCTGCGGCGGTAGCAGCGTAGGCTCGGGCGGCGTTCCAGCAGTGGGCAGCAACAGTGGCTCCGGCCCCGGCAGCGGCGCCAGCGCGACCACCGACGTGCTGACCTATCACTACGATACCATGCGTACCGGTCAGAATCTGACCGAGACGGTACTGACACCGGCTAACGTCAACAGCGCGAGCTTCGGGCTGCTGTACCTGCTGGCGGCCGACGGTCCGGTCGATGCCGCACCGCTGGTGGTAACGAAGCTCACGATCGGCGGCGTGGCGCACAACGTGGTGTATATCGCGACCGAGAACGACAGCATCTACGCCTATGATGCCGACACCGCCGAACTGTTGAAGCAAGTGTCGTTGCTCGGCAGCGGCGAAACTCCCAGCGACTCGCGCTCCTGCTACCAGGTGACGCCGACGATCGGCATCACGGCGACGCCGGTCATCGACCGCGGCGCCGGACCGAACGGCACGGTGTACCTGGTAGCGATGTCCAGGGACAGCAACGGCACCCACTACCAGCGTCTGCACGCGCTCGACCTCACGACGCTTGCCGATCGCGTGACGCCGGTCGTGGTCCAGGCGAGCTATCCGGGTACCGCTTATGGCGCGGGCGGCCAGGTGGCGTTCGTGCCCGAGCAGTACAAGGAGCGCGGCGCGCTGCTGCTGTCGCAGGGGCAGGTATTCACGGTCTGGGCATCGCACTGCGATGCCGGGGCCTACAACGGCTGGGTCATCGCCTACGACGCAGCCACGCTGACGCAGTCCGCGGTGCTCAACCTGACGCCGAACGGTGCCCAGGGCGGTATCTGGGACGTCGCTGGCCTGGCGCTCGACAGCACCGGGGCGCTGTACACGCTGCTCGGCAACGGTATCTTCGACACCACGCTGACCGGCAGCGGTCTTCCTGCCAATCAGGACTACGGCAACGCCGCGGTCAAGCTATCGTTGAGCGGCGTAACCCTCGCCGTAACCGACTATTTCACCAGCTGGGACACCACCGCGCAGTCCCAGGGTGATGTCGACCTCGGCTCCGGATCGCCGCTGCTGATTCCTGACCAGGTCGACAGCAGCGGCACCATGCGTCACCTGATGCTGGCCGCAGGCAAGGACACCGCTCTGTACCTGCTCGATCGCGACAACATGGGCAAGTACAACGGCAACGTCGCCAGCAGCGACGCCATCTATCAGGCACTGCCCGGCGCACTGACGCACCAGGTGTATTCGGCCCCGGCATATTTCCACAACAGCATCTACATCGCCGAAGTCAGCGGAACGCTGAAGCAATACGCATTGACTCTGGCGCAGCTACCGGCGACGCCGACCTCGCACTCTGCCGCGATCTTTGCCTATCCGGGGACGTCGCCGTCGATTTCCGCCAACGGCAGCAGCAACGCGATCGTCTGGGCGGTCGAGAGCAACGCCGGTAGCGCCGCGGTACTGCACGCCTACAATCCGGCCAATCTTGCGGCCCAATACTACGACAGCACGCAGGCCGCGGGCGGCCGCGACGCCTTTGGCAACGGCAACAAGTTCATTACACCGGTGGTCGCCAACGGCAAGGTATTCGTGGGCACGGCCAGCGGCGTGGCGGTATTCGGCCTGCTCTAAGGCAACTGCGCCGCCGCCAGTGCCTGCTGCAGGTCCTCGATCAGGTCATCGGCATCCTCCAGACCGATCGACAGGCGCACCGTGCCGGCGGCGATGCCTGACTGGCGTTGCTGCTGCTCGCTCAGATCGCGGCTACCCAGTAGTTGTGGCGGCATCACCAGCGAATCCGTAGCTCCCAGGCTGGCGGTCATCGCAAACAGCTGCAGCGCCTCGGCAAACCTGCGGGCGCACTGCGCTCCGGCGCGCAGATCGAAGCTCACGACCGCGCCGAAATCGCTCATCTGCTCGCGTGCCAGTGCATGACCGGGATGCGCCGCCAGGCCCGGGTAATGGGTGCGCTCCACGGCCGGATGGCCCGACAGGCACTCGGCGATCCGCTGCGCGTTCGCGGACTGTAACCGATAGCGTGCGAAATAGGTTTTCAGTCCACGCTGTATCAGAAAGGCCGCATGTGGATCGAGCACACCGCCCAGGTTAGAAAAATCCGGCCGCAGCGCGCCGATCAGCGCGGCCTGTGCGATCACTGCGCCGCCCATCACGTCGCCGTGACCCGAGGCAAACTTCGTCAGGCTGTGCAGGTAGTAGTCGACCGGGTACTGCCCGTGTTGATGCATTCCGGCGAATGTATTATCGAGCAAGGTCAGCGCGCCGTGCGCCCGCGCCAGCCGCGTGATGGCAGCGATGTCGGCTATCCTGTTGATAGGGTTGGTCGGGCTCTCGAAGATCACCAACCGGGTCGGTTGCGCCGCGAGTGTGCGTGCGATGCCGTCCAGGTCCGCGATCGATAGCATCGAATGGCTGACACCAAATCTTGCGAGAGTGCGGCGGATCAGGTAGCGCGTCGGCCCATAGCTTTCCAGGAAGCACAGGACGTGATCGCCCTGCTTCGTCAGCGCCAGCAGCGTCTGCGCGATCGCGCCGACACCCGATGCGCACACCAGGCAATCGTCGCGGCCCTGCAGCTCGGCGAGTGTGAGCTCGAGTGCACGCGTGGTCGGGTTGGAGCTGCGCTGGTAAAAGAATCCAGGCTTCTCGCCGCTCAGCGTACGCAGCGTATCGTCAACAGTCTCGAATTCGAACTTCACCGTCTGATAGATCGGCGCCACCACCGGCCGATTGCCTTCGGGAATCTGCACCGACGGCGGATGATTGACACGCGTGGTCTTCTTCACCACGGCTTTCCGGAAGGCGCGGGCCGGACGGCGGCAGGAGCAGCGCCGTTGCGCTTGCGCGCGTAGGCCTGCAGCCGGGCCGCACCTTCATCCAGTGTTTCGTCGCGCTTGGCGAAACACAGACGCAGCAGCGTCATCGGCGGCGCCTGCTGATAAAACACCGATAACGGAATGGTCGCCACCCGCGCACGCATCAACAGCTCGTCGGCGAATTCAACGTCGGTGAGGTCGCTGATGGCCCGGTAATCGATCAGCTGGAAGAACGACCCTTCAGCCTCGGGCAGCAACAGCGAGCTGTCTGCCAGCGCTGCGATCAGCCGATCGCGCTTGGCGCCCAGGAACGTGCGTAGCACGTCGCCGCAGTCGGGCCGTTCGCCCAGATAGCGTGCGATCGCCACCTGCAACGGGGTGGCAATGGTGAAAGTATTGAACTGGTGCACTTTGCGCAGTTCCGCCGTCAGTGTGCGTGGCGCGACCGCATAGCCGACGCGCAGTCCGGTCGCCTGCAGAGTCTTGCCGATGGAGAACACCGCGATGCTGCGCTGGCGCAGTTCCGGGTGAGCCAGCACGCTGTGGTGCGCCCGGCCATCGAATACGATGTGCTCGTACACCTCATCGGCAATTAGGCACACCTCCCGGCCGCGCAGCAGCTCGGCCAGCGTCGCCAGATCCTGCGCGCTGATGCAGGTGCAGGCGGGGTTGTGCGGCGAATTTATGATCACCATTCGAGTGCGCGCGCTCAGCGCCGCCTTGACGCGATCCCAGTCGTAGCGAAAGCGCGGCGGCTGCAACGGCACGTGCACGCACACGCCACCGGCCAGTTGCACCGCGGGTTCGTAGGAGTCGTAGGCGGGATCGAATACGATAACCTCATCGCCCGGAGCAACCAACGCCTGCACGCTCGAGAAGATCGCCTCGGTGGCGCCCAGCGTCACGGTGATCTCAAGATCCGGATCGACGCGCACCGAGTAACTGCGATCGAGTTTCGCCGCGATCGCCTCGCGCAACTGCGGCATACCGGGCATTGGCGCATACTGGTTATGGCCCTGGCGCATGGCTTCATGCACCAGCTCGCCAAGCCGCGGATCGATGTCGTAGTCGGGAAATCCCTGCCCCAGATTGACCGCTCCCAGCTCGGCGGCACGCTGCGACATGACGGTGAAAATCGTGGTGCCTACTCGCGGCAGCTTGCTGCGAACGATCATCTGGTGCCGGCGCCCCCTGCTGTCCGCTGTGACGCGCTAACGCTGCTGCTGCCGCGCCGCCGCAAATGCCGCTCCGACGATCCCGGCCTGGGCGCCGTGAGCCGCGGGCCGGATCTCAGCCGGACTGTCGAGCAGGCGCCCGAACTGGTCGAAATCCTCGCTGATCGAGCCACCAATGATGAACAGGTCGGGCCAGAACAAAGCATACAGACGTGCCAGGTAGTCGTTGACACGTGCGCACCAGCTCGACCAGTCCAGGCGTTCCTCGGTGCGCACGCGCGCCGACGCGGTCCTCTCCGCATCCTGCCCATGAAACTCGAGGTGGCCGAACTCGGTATTCGGGACCAGCTCTGCGTCCACGAACAGGGCCGAGCCGATGCCGGTACCAAAGGTCAGCAGGATGACGACGCCTTTCACGTCCTTGCCTGCGCCGCCTGCGGACATCTCGGCAACACCGGCCGCATCGGCGTCATTCAGGGAAACCACCGGGCGTCCGATCAGTTGCGTCAGGCGCACGCCGCCGGCGCAGCCGATCCAGGATTTATCGACGTTGGCCGCGGTGCGCGCGATCCCGCCCTGTACCACCGACGGAATGGCCAGGCCGACCGGGCCTGTGGCACCCAGTTCCCGATCGATCTGTGCGCAGGCGCGCAGCACCGCCTCGGGTGTCGACGGCGCCGGGGTGCGAACCGATCGCAACTCGGTCGTCAGCGTGCCGCGCTCGATGTCCACCAGCCCGGCCTTGATCGAGGAGCCGCCGACATCCAGGCCGAGCAGGATCGTGTCCCTCATGGCGAGCGGTGACTAGGTTGCCAACGCCATACGCATCTCACGCGCCCGGCGCCGCTCGCGACTTTGCACGAACAGCGCCGAGGCCACGACACCGACGGCAACCAGCGACACCATCAGCGTGGCAAGTGCATTCACGTCGGGGCTGACGCCCAGACGCACCTTGGAGAAGATGACCATTGGTAATGTGCTCGACCCGGGACCTGCGACGAATTGTGATATCACCACATCATCCCACGATAACGTAAACGACAACAGCCAGCCCGACAGCAGCGCCGGCGCGATCAACGGCAGCGTAATGCGCCGAAACACGGTCGCCGGCCGGGCGCCCAGGTCCAGCGCCGCCTCCTCCAGCGACTCATCGAAGCCGATCAGGCGCGCCTGCACGATGACGGCGACGTACGACAGGGAAAAGCTGACGTGTGCGATCGTGATGGTGGTGACGCCGCGCCCGCGCGGCCAGCCGATCAGCTGCTCCATGGCCACGAACAGCAGCAGCAGCGACAGGCCGGTGATGATTTCCGGCAGCACCAGCGGTGCCGTGGTCAGGCCCCCCAGCAGCGCGCGGCCGCGAAATTGCCCGAAGCGTGCCAGCGCGAACCCAGCCATGGTGCCCAGGATCACCGCGCCGGTAGCATTCATGATCGCAATCTTGAGCGACAGCACCGCCGCATCCAGGATCTGCCGGTTCTGAAGCAGCTGCCCATACCACTTGAGCGTCGGCGAGTGCGCCGCGTCCCACACCGTCACCAGCCGCGACGCATTGAACGAGTACACCACCATCGACAGGATCGGCACGTACAGAAAGGCGAAGCCGAAGGCCAGGATCGTCGGCAACAGCATCATGTGCCGGCGTCTCAAGCGCCGGCCCCAAGCTCGCGACTGCGATAGCGCTGAAAGATCAGGATCGGACCCATCAATACGATCAGGATCACGATGGCGACTGCGCTCGCCACCGGCCAGTCGCGGTTCTCGAAGAACTCATCCGACAGCACGCGGCCGATCATCAGCTGGTTTGCCGATCCCAGCAGTGTGGGAATGACATATTCGCCGACCGCCGGGATGAACACCAGCATCGCCCCGGCCACGACGCCGGGTACCGACAGCGGAAAGGTAATGCGCACGAACGCCTTCCACGGAGCTGCTCCCAGATCCGCGGCCGCCTCCAGCAGCGTCGAGTCATGCTTTTCCAGATTCGCGTACAGCGGCAGGATCATGAACGGCAGATACGAATACACGATGCCGATATAGACGGCGAAAGAGGTGTTGGCCATCTGGATCGGGGCATGGATCAGGTGCAGGGACAGCAGCAGCCCGTTGATGAGTCCGTCGTCCTTCAGCAGACCGATCCAGGCATAGATGCGCAGCAGAAACGAAGTCCAGAACGGCAGGATTATCAGCATCAGCAGCAGGCTGCGGCGCGCGGGCTCGGCGCGCGCGATCGCCAGCGCCATCGGATAACCGAGCAGCAGGCATGCGAGCGTCGACACCGCCGCCACCTTGAGCGAATACAGGAACGAATCGAGATACAGCGCATCGGTGAACAGGAAATGATAATTCGCCAGGTGCAGCCTGATCGCCAGCATCCGTTCATGGGTCCACTCGATCATCGGCGCGTACGGCGGCATCGCCATCAGCACTTCCGAGAAGGAGATTTTCAGCACGATCAGGAACGGCACCAGGAAGAACAGCAGCAACCACAGCATCGGCACCGCGGTAGCGACCGGCCGGCCGAGGTGCTCGACGCTGAAGTAGCGCTGCAGCCGTTGGAGCATGCCGCGCTTCACACGCTGCCGACCACGGGACTGGAAGCCTCCCAGCTCAGATAGACGGTCGCATCGCGGACGAATTGCTCTTCCGGTTTGCGGCTGTTGTTGGCCACGGTTGCGCGCACCTCCCTACCGGACTCGAGGCGCACCAGGAATACCGACCAGTCGCCCAAATAGGCGATTTCGCGAATCACGCCGCGCGCCCAGTTGTCGCTGTGCTGCTGCTCGACGCTCGAAAGGGTGATTTTCTCCGGTCGCACTGCTACCCAAACCGGCGCGTTCGGCGGCGCGCTGATACCGTGATCGATCAGCACCGTCGAGGGCAAGTCGGGACACTCTACTCGCACGAAGTCCGGCTCGTCCTCGACCAGCCGGCCCTCGAACAGATTCACCGAACCGATGAAGTCGGCAACGAATCGAGTCTGCGGAAATTCATAGATCTGGCGTGGCGTGCCGACCTGTACTATTTCGCCGTGATCCATCACGCCGATACGCGTGGCCAGCGTCATCGCCTCTTCCTGGTCGTGCGTGACCACCACGAAGGTGACGCCGAGCTGCTGCTGGATGTTGATCAGCTCGAACTGGGTGTGCTCGCGCAGCTTGCGATCAAGGGCGCCGAGCGGCTCGTCGAGCAGCAGCAGTTTCGGCCGCTTGGCAAGCGCACGCGCCAGCGCCACCCGCTGGCGCTGGCCGCCCGAGAGCTGATGCGGCTTGCGCTTCAGGTAAGGACCCATCTTGACGATATCGAGAATCTCGCCGACGCGTCGGGTGACCTCGCTCCGCGACAGCCGCTCCTGCTCCAGTCCGAAGGCGACATTGCGTTCCACGCTCATATGCGGAAACAGCGCATACGACTGGAACATCATGTTCACCGGACGCCGGTATGGCGGTATCAGCGCCAGATCCTGGCCGTCGATCAGCAGCCGGCCTGAGCTCGGGGCTTCGAACCCGGCCAGCAGCCGCAGCAGTGTCGTCTTGCCGCAGCCCGAGGCGCCCAGCAGGCAGAAGATCTCCCCGCGCTCGACGCTCAGTGAAACATTGTTGACCGCGACGAAATCGCCGAAGCGCTTGCTGACGCCCTCGAGTTGCAGATAGCTGCGGCTTGAAGCCGTCATGGACGGTGCCTGGGCATGGATGGATTGTTCCGCCGGCCGCTGCCGTCAGTGCCCGGTCTTGAAGCGTGTCCAGCTGCGGTTGAGTTCGCGCGTAAACGCCAGGCTGCGGGATGGATTGGGATACATATGAGCCTTCTGTGCCTCGCTCGGATAGACTTCCCGATCATTGAATACCGCAGGGTCGACCAGTTTGTAGCCGGCCGCATTGCTGGTGGTGTAATGCATGGTGCTCGAATTCTTGGCCGCCACCTCGGGCCGCAGCATGTAATCGATGAACAGGTGAGCATTCCTCGGATGCGGCGCGTCGGCTGGAATCGCCAGCATGTCGAAGAACATGATCGCGCCTTCCTTGGCGATGTTGTACCTGATCTTGTAGGTCTTGCCGGCCTCGGTGGCGCGGGTGCGCGCCTGGCCGACGTCACCGCTCCAGCCGAGAGCGAGGCAGATTTCGCCATTGGCCAGATCCTCAATGTATTTCGAAGAATTGATGTAGCGCACGTAGGGTCGCATGGCGAGCAGGACCTTTTCCGCCGCCTGCAGGTCTTCCAGCGACTCGCTGTTCGGATCTCTGCCCAGGTACAGCAGCACGGTGGCGACAATCTCATCGGGCGCGTCAAGGATCGAGACACCGCAGTTCTTGAAATTCCGGATGACATTCGGATCGTAAAACATCGCGAAGCTGTCCACCGGCGCGTTCGGCATCGCATTGGAGATTTGTGCCTCGTTGTAACCAATGCCGTCGGTGCCCCACAGATAGTTCACGCCGTACTGGTTGCCCGGATCGTGCACCTCGATGCGGCGCGTGATGTCGGGATCGAGATTCTTGAGATTTGGCAGCAGCGACTTGTCGAGTTTCTGGAACACACCGGCCTGAATCTGGCGCTGCAGGAACGACGCCGATGGCACCACCACGTCATAACCGGTGTGGCCCGCCAGCAGTTTGGTCTCGAGTACTTCGTTGGAGTCGAAGACGTCGTAGTTGACCTTGATGCCGTACTCTTTCTCGAACGCCGGCAGGATCGTCGGATCGATATAATCCGACCAGTTGTAGACGTTGACGACCTTGTCGGCTTCGCTGGCCGAGCCGCTTGCCGCGCTGGCGGCCGGCGCGCCGGGTTCGGGGGACGTCGCGGCAGGCTGCCGACCACAGCCCGCGAACAGCAGCGCCGCGGCCAGCGCCATAGCCGCCCGCCACCCGATCGTGGGTCGCGCCTGATGCTTCATCGTCCCTCTCTCACGCCGGAAATAATAACCCACGGCCGACAGGCGCACGCTAGACATTCAGCAACAGGTGCTCGCGCTCCCAGGAACTGATCACCTGCAGGAACACCTCGTGCTCGGCCTGCTTTACGATGGTATAGGCGGCCACGAATGGCTCGCCCAGGATCTGCAGCAGCGGCTCGCAGTCGCGCAGCCGCGCCAGTGCCTCGTCCAGCGATCGCGGTAACGAATACGGCATGTCGTGCGCGCTGCCGGTGACCGGCTCGGTCGGTTTGAGCCCCTCGGTCATGCCCAGGTAGCCGCAGGCCAGCGAGGCGGCGATCGCGATGTAGGGGTTGGCGTCGGCGCCGCCGACCCGATTCTCGACCCGCCGCGACTCGGGTTCGGACATCGGCACGCGCAGGCCCGCGGTGCGGTTGTCGTAGCCCCACTGCACGTTGATCGGCGCTGACAGATAGCGGGTCATGCGGCGATAGGAATTCACGTTGGAGCAGAACAGCGACATGGCCGCCGGGATGTAGCGCTGCAATCCGGCGATATGCGAGAAAAACAGCGCCGACGGCGTACCGTCCGGATTGCTGAAGATGTTCTTGCGGGTCTTCTTGTCGATAATGCTCTGGTGAATGTGCATGGCGCTGCCCGGCTCCTTGGCATGCGGTTTGGCCATGAACGTGGCATACATCTTGTGCCGCAGCGCCGCCTCGCGCGCGGTGCGCTTGAACAGGAACGCCTGGTCGGCCAGATCGAGCGGCTCGCCGTGCAGC